>Ga0209278_1000035_pt1 | contig 293737 bp, 247 predicted proteins | sample JI81BgreenDNA_FD_187504 | JGI IMG/M metagenome (GOLD analysis project Ga0209278, IMG submission 187504) | Wastewater effluent complex algal communities from Wisconsin, to seasonally profile nutrient transformation and Carbon sequestration -... | ecosystem: Engineered > WWTP > Effluent > Algae... | reverse complement strand
CTTTGCGAGCCCAAAAAAGACAAAAAACTAAGAAAAAACAATAACACTATATTTCATCAACAGCCAAACCGACAATGAAACTTATCATTAAACAAAGAAATAAGATTAAAAGCAAACCCAATTCCGAATTTCGCTTTGCGTCTTAGCGCCTTTGCGAGACCAAAAAAAAAATACATTATGAAAAAAACCATCTTACTAGCACTAACACTAGCATTCATTAGTTGCAAAAACAATAATGAAACCGAAAAAACACCCGAAAAATTAGCTGGCTTCACTAACCAAGTTGCTGAAAACGCCGTAATCTACGAAGCCAATATCAGGCAATATTCTCCCGAAGGAACTTTCGAAGCCTTTACCAAAGACATTCCCGAATTAAAAAAGTTAGGAGTAAAAGTCATTTGGGTCATGCCCATTCAACCCATTTCCATGACCAAACGAAAAGCAACCGATGGCAGAACCGTAACCCATATTAAAGACGAAAAAGAACGCGCTAAATATCTAGGAAGTTACTACTCCATCTCAGATTATAGAGCAATCAATCCAGACATGGGCACCAAAGCAGATTTTCAAAAGTTAGTCAATACAGCACATGAAAACGGTATGTATGTTATTCTCGACTGGGTGGCCAATCACACCGGTTGGGATCATCCATGGATTAAAACCAATCCTGAATATTATCATAAAAATAAAAAGGGCGAAGTAACCGACCCACTAAATCCCGAAACAGGCGAATCCTGGGGCTGGACCGATGTCGCGCATTTGGACTACAGCAATAAGTCTTTGCACGAAGTCATGAAAAACGAAATGCTTTTTTGGGTAAATGAACTCAATATCGATGGGTTCCGTTGTGATGTAGCCGATAACGTGCCAACAGCTTTCTGGGAATTTGCCATCCCTAAATTACGCGAAGCCAAGCCATTATTTATGCTCATGGAATCCAATAAAGAATATCTTTTCAAAGATAATTTGTTCGATATGGGTTACGGCTGGGAAGCCCATCATATCATGAACGATATTTTTAAAAATAAAAAATCTGTTGCCGACCTCGATTCGCTATTTCAAAAAATTAAAAATGAATATCCTTCAACCGCCTATTTCATGAACTTCACGTCTAATCACGACGAAAATTCATGGAACGGAACCGAATACGAACGTCTAGGCAATGGGGTAGAAGCATTTGCGGCACTAACCTACACCATGCCTGGAATGCCGCTGATTTACACCGGTCAAGAGTATGAATTAAACCGCCGATTAAAATTCTTCGAGAAAGATTCCATCCCGAAATCGAAAGGAAAAATGTTTGCACTTTATGAAAAATTAGGCGCTCTGAAAAACAACAATTCAGCACTAAACGGAGCAAAAAATGCATCGTCTTTCAATCGAATTCAAACCTCAAATGATAAAAATATCATGGCATTTGCAAGACAGAATAAAAAAGCCAAAGTCATTTACATTGCCAATTTATCCAACCAAAATACTAAATTCACGCTTCCGTTAGACGGCACTTTTACCAACTACCTCACGAACGAAAAAGTAACGTTCACGAAACAACAAAAGCACCAGTTCAAACCGTGGGAATATTACATCTTAGTTCCCTAATGCGATTTATAAAACACAAATCAATGCGGTTTGTGTTTTTTTTTAAACAATTGGTTTTTAACACTCTTTTTTGGCCGTCACAGAGCCTAATTTGTAGTACTAAATTGTTGATTTAAATTTTCAAAGAATCAAATTTTGGCACTTATATCTTGATATTTATTTTTTTGTTTGTGTAATTTTATACAAAGATGAAATAGCACCTCTGAACACATAGTTTTTTTTACTTCAACTCTGACGGTAATTTTCCATACTCTAACTTAAATATTTTTCTAAAATAATTTACACTATTAAAACCTACTTCATACGATGCCTGAGAGATGGTTAAGCCCTCGTTTTTAATGAGATACAACGCTTTTTCTAGTCTCACCTTTCTAATAAAATCATTGATATTATGTCCGGTTATGGTGTTTAGCTTTCTGTATAAAGAACTTCTACTCAACCCCATTTCTCGAGCAATAGTGTCTACATTTAAATTTTCTTGGTCTTTGATATTGGCAAGAATACAAGATTTTAACTCCATTAAAAACTGCTTTTCTTTATCAATCATTTTTAAATTAGACGATGATAATTGTTTATTTAAAGGCTCTTGTGAGATATAATACTGTTGTAAGATCTCACGATTTTTCAGTAAATTTTTGAGGCGGGAAAGTAAGATATTACTATTAAAAGGTTTGGTGACATAATCATCTGCACCTTCGTCAATACCAGTTTTAATGCTTTCAGAATTACCTTTAGCAGTAAGTAAAATAATAGGAATGTGTGAGGTAGATAATTCATTTTTTAAATAATTACAAAGTTCAACTCCCGTTTTTTCAGGCATCATCACATCCGAAACAATAATATCTGGTATATATTCTAACGCTTTTTGAATACCTTCTTCGCCGTTTACCGCAAATATCAAATCAAACTCATTTGAAAGAAGTGTTTCTAAATAAGTAAGAATATCTTTGTTATCATCTACCAACAAAACTAGTTTTCTGCTTGAATTATGCAAAATGTTATTTGGCTTTTCAATATCTTCTATGAGCTCAAAGGCGGAAGTATCATGATGATCTGCCTCTACTGAAATAGTATCCAATTCATTACTTGTAATCAGAAACTCTTTGTTAATTGGAATGGTGACTACGAACGTTACCCCTGGGCTATTTTCGTTGTTCGAGGCAGTAATATTGCCTTTATGAAGCTCAACAAAATTTTTGCTTAGTGCTAATCCAACACCCGTTCCTTTTTTTCTTCTGTTTCCTGCTTGATAATACCAATTAAAAATGTAAGGCAAGTCATTTTTGTCTATACCCGGGCCGGTATCTTTTACTAACAACGTAAAGTTGTTTTCGCTGGTTTCTAAACTAACACAAACTTCTCCTTTCTTATTGGTATGATTAAGTGCATTAGACAACAAATTATTTAAAATAATTTGAAATTTTTCTAAATCTATACTTGCTTTCACCTCTGATAATGGTAAACTCAATTTTAATAGAATTCCCTTTTTGTGTGCCAATGGTTCAAATGATAGACAAATTTGATGAATAACTTCATTCAGTATACAACTTTGAAGTTCTAATTGCATATGTCCACTTTCTGATTTTCTAAAGTCTAAAAGTTTTTGAATGTAACCATAAAGTATTGCAGCATTTTTTTTGATAATTTGTAAATTCTTCAAGCTTTTTTGCGATTGAACATCCTTCATAATGTCATCAATCGGTGCCATGATTAGCGTTAATGGGGTTTTTAGCTCATGAGAAAAATTGGTAAAAAAGTAAAGTCTTTCTTCATTTAAATCGTGTTCTAATTGCCGTTGCCTTTTTTCAAAAATTAGCGAATTTTGTAGTTTGATTCTTTCAGAATAGTATCTGATTCCAAAGTAAATTAATAGAACAGCTATCAAGATATACAATAAATAAGCGGGTACGGTTTTCCAAAATGGTGGACTAATAACTACGTTAATTTTACGCATAATTTCTTTCCCTGAGTCTAAATTGGCTTTTACCCTAAGCACATATTTGCCTGGAGGAATTTTGCTAAAATTAGCTTGGTTGGTGCCATAGGTTTTTATCCATTGGTCCTGATAACCTTCTAGCATGTAGGAATACGAAACATTCTTGGCTTTGGGATATTTTACCAAGGTGTATCCAACAGAAAAGAGACTTTGATTGTGGTTTAAATGGATGGTGTCTGCATATCCAATTGAGGATTTTAATACGGTATTTGATTGATCTTCAGAAATATCGACAGTTGCGTTAAGTACGGTTAACTTATTGAAAATCAATCGATAATTTTCGTGAATGTTTTCAAGACGTTTGGGGTAGAATATGTTCAGACCTTTGTTGCCTCCGAAATATAAATATCCTTCTTTACTTTTTAGGGCAACATTTATATTAAAAGCACTCGTTTGAATGTTGTTTAACGAACTCAAATTTTGAGCTTTATTACTTTTTAAGTGATAACGATTAATTCCATTATTAGTTCCCAACCAATAATGTTCCTCGCTTTCTTTTAAAATACTAACCACAGAGTTATTACTTAAGCCATCTGCTTCGGTAAATCGAGAGAACGTTTTGGTTTTTGAATCAAGAATAATGAGTCCTTCGTATCTCGAGCCCATCATCAATTTATCATTGTTGAGTATTTCTAAAGTATAAAAAACATTTGTTGGTAAGTTCTTAACTGTTTTGGTATTAAACCTTTTTATAGTTTTATTCTTCGGAAAAAATTGAAAAATACCATCACCGAAAGTAGCCAACCACAATGATTGGTTTTTACCTTGCTTGATGTCTCTTATGTCAAGTTTTCCCATAACAGCAACGTAGTTAAACACGTCTGTTGCATCGTCATAAAGAAACAATCCACCTCTATTAGCACCTACCCAAATTTGGTGATTTTCGTCTTCAAAGATAACTCTAATATCTTCTTCACTTAAGTACCGTTTAGAAATTCCAGTTTCAGGATTCAAAAGGTTGATACCTCCCTGATAGGTGCCTACCCAAACCCTATCTTTGGTGTCTTCATATGCGGATATAATAAAATTATTGCTTAGACTATTTTGATTATTAGGATCATGACGAAAGTGCTTGAAAGAATTATTAGAAGGATCAAATAAGTCTAAACCTGCACCGTCTGTTCCAATCCAAATTTTTTGATTTTTTGCCAATGCAAGCGAACCAATTCTATTGTGGCTAATGCCATCGTTAATAGCATTACTGTGTTTAATAAGCTTAACGGGCTCATCGTTTGTATTTACAAAATTAACCCCCGTGCTAGTGCCCAACCACATTTGACCATTTTGGTCTTTTTTGATGCAAGAAACAGTTCTGTTAAAAACACTAGTACCATCATTTTTAGCCAAATACCATTTAATATTTAATTGGTTATACTGAATAAAATCAGCTCCATTTAAAATATTTAAACCCCCATTTCTCGTACCAATCCAAATCATGCCTTTGTTGTCTTGCGCAATACTAAGTACGTTGCTATCACTTAATCCTTTTTCAAACTTATTGGATGCCTGAAGCGAAAAAATCGCTCCAGTTGATGTAAGGATGCCTAAACCCTTTTTTGTTCCAACCCAAACTTGTTGTTTATCATCAATAAAAACGGTGTTAATACTGGCAGAAGATAGGTTGTTGTTTAGCGGTACTTTTTCTAATTTATTGGATTTTAAATTCAACTTAAATAAGCCATTATGAAAAGTTCCCAGCCATAAAGTTGTATTTTGTTGCATGGCCATGCAAGATATTTCACTCACAGACAAATGATTAGGCAGGTCAAAAAAATGGTTGTAAGGAACTAAATCCGCCGCCTTATTGGCAATAAACAAGCCTTCTTTACTTCTCAAAATACTTACAAAAATTTTTCCATCAGCATTTTTAGTCAAACAATTAATTTCTTGACTTTGTTTAATAGTTTTACTAAGTAATGGTATAAATTTATCCAATTTTGGATAATATATGTTGACACCATTATCGGTTGCCAATAGCATCGTCTTGTTGTGATCATCAAATAATAGTTGCGAAATATTATTATTTGATAATCCATTTGGCTGCGATGTTTTATAATGTTCAAACATAGATCCGTCAAAACGATTTAAGCCATCTGCAGTGGCAAACCATAGTCGACCCAAATCGTCTTCTTCAATGCTATTGATAAAATTGTTTGATAGTCCCGACTCCACGTCAAGCAGATGAAAAGTCAGTGCTTCATGAATTGAATTTTTTGGTTTTTCTGATGTTTGGGCTTGCAAACAAAGCGATAAACACAAAATTGACAAAAGATTGAAGATTTTTGTTTTAATTATTCTGTTTCGAAAAATATAAAAGTCTGTAGTCAAAATGATTTTTTTATATACACAATTAATCGTGTAAATTTAAACTGATAATTTAAAAATAAACTACAAATATTATGAATTCTCTTAATTTGAACAAAAAGTGCTGTATAATTGACTGATTAAAGTAGTTTGAGAAGTGCCTAATTATCGAATTTTGTACAAGTAATGAAAATGATATAAATAATTAACTTTATGGAAACTACTGTCTCTTTTACTAAAACGTTTTCGAACCTAAAACACCTATTCTGGTTAATGATTTTGGGTATAACGATTGTTTCATGCAGCTCTGAAGATTTGATAGAGGATGAAACGCCACCTCAATTGTCGGAATTTTCCACAGCTGTTTCTTCTTCTCCAGGATTAGAATTTTCTTTATCTGGTACGATTGCAGAGGATAAAGGAATTAAATCAATTAATATAAGATATGATAATTGGTTTTTAAATAAAACTATTATTTTAGATGATGCACCAAAAGAATATTTTTTAAATTATAAATTTAAAGTTCCCCAAGAAGCAGTTATTGGATCATCTCATGCCATTACAATAACAGTTTCTGGTCTTGCTGCAAATGAAACTATTATTGAAGTTAATGTCAAACTAGACTTAGATACGGTTAATCCAACACTTCAAATTGCTAGTCCTGTTGATGGTAGTTTTTATGAAAATGGTTCGCAAATTCCCCTCAGTATAAATGTGAGCGATAACTTTGAATTACTTTCTTTACAAGTAAGCAGTGGTCAACTTAATTTTGATGAAACTATAACATTTTTAGATGGAGAGAATAGTTTTATTTATAGCAATAATATTGTAGTCCCGCAAAATCTTGAAGGTACAGTTACCCTAGAAGCAGTCGCTGTAGACAAAAGCGGTAATACAATTACCAAAAGTGTTTTAATAAATGTTGGTCCACAATTAGTGTTTAACAATATTTACATATTCGGTGGCTCAACGTGGTTTGGGTCAGATGCGACTAAAGCCACTCGAATGTGGCAAGATCCAAATGATACTAATTGGTTTATTGGCGAATTTTATTATACCGCTGGAAATAACATCAAATTTTTAGGCCAATTAGGCTTACAACCCTTCAACTGGGGCTTAAATCCTAATAGCACCAACCAAGTAATCAACTCTCAGGATAGTCAGCCTATTGGGTTTCCGCAAGCCAACAGATATTATAGAATAAGATTTAACCCTTATAGCTTGGCATATACTTTTGAACTAATGACTGTAAACGTCGAGCAAAGAAGCCAAATGTTTTTAATGGGAAAAGGTTTTGTTGGCTTTAATTTAGATTGGAACCCCGCCAATGGGATTCCTATGGTACAAGACCCAACCAATCCTTATGTTTTTAGAAGAGATGTTCAGTTTTCTGATGCGGTAGAATTAAAATTTCTCGGGCAAAATAATGGTTGGGGACCTTATGATTGTGGTTTTGTACAAGGTGGCGAAACACAACTACCGGTAAATTATGTAAGAAATCAAACAGGTGATGGATCTGCTGATCTTAAATTTAATGGTCAGCCTGGAAATTACAGAATCATTTTTGATTACTTTTTATTACGAACAACGATTCAACCAATTAATTAAGGAATGTAAAAATAGTAGCCCCGTTTCTTATCAGAATTAATCGGAACACGAAGCACGTAAATAAAATCATTTAGCATCAACTTATTGGCTTTTTATTTCTCATGCTGAAAACAATCAAGAGTGCTGTTCCTGAATAGTCTTTAAGACGCCTATAAAACCAATTAAACACAAACAGATGAAATCATATATTCAATTTTTTGCATTATTTATTTCGATATTTTATGCAAATGCACAACAAAAAACTATTTCAGGTAAGGTTTCCGAAAAAAACATGCCGATTCCTGGAGTTAGCGTTATCATTAAAGATACTGATAAAGGAACAATAACTGACATTGATGGTAAGTATTCTATAATGGCTAGTGCAACAGATATACTTATTTTTAGTTATGTTGGATACAAAACACAAGAAATTGTTGTAGGTGATAATACGATTCTCAATATAATATTAGAAGAAGAAGTCGGAAAACTAGATGAGGTTGTAGTAATTGGCTATGGGTCTACCAAAAAAAGAGATTTAACAGGAGCTGTTTCTACCGTAAGTGGTAAAGAACTCGAAAAAAGAACAGTTACGAACATACAAGATGCACTGGCAGGACAACTAGCAGGAGTTCAGGTTACTGCAAGCGGAGGTGGTCCGGGCTCTGAGGCTCAAATTACGGTTAGAGGATTTTCTACGTTAAACAACAACAGTCCGCTTTTTGTAGTTGATGATTTTCCGCTAGACGATATTAGCTTTATATCGCCCAACGATATTGAAAACATTCAAGTTTTAAAAGATGCCTCAGCCACAGCAATTTATGGCTCAAGAGCTTCCAATGGTGTAATAATAATTACCACAAAAAAAGCCAAAGGACAAAAATTTAGCGTGGGTGTCAACAAGTTTTCGAGTTTGCAATTTGTAGCCAACAGACCTAATTTAGCAAATGCTAATGAGTATGTAAGAACTATTAATCAGGCCAATATAAACGATGGCGGGTTACCTGTTTATAACAATCCAGAAGACTTCGGAAGAGGCACTAATTGGTTTGATGCTGTAACTCAAAAAGCACTTTTAAACAATATCGATGTTAATATTAATGGCGGCGGCGAAAAAATCAAAGTATCCACTGGGATGTCCTATCAAGACCAGTACGGAATTGAAAAAGGTAGTGGTTTTAAAAGAATAACAAGTCGTTTGAATTCTGAATTTAAAATTTTAGACAATCTAACTCTGAAACAAAACTTTAACATGGGCGTTTCTACAACCACCGTGGGCCCTGGTTTAATTTGGGATGCTCTTAGATTGGAGCCAATTACTTCTGCCTACTTACCGCTATACGAACAACCAGCAGCAATTAACGAATTTAGTATTTTTTCACCAACCATTACAGATGTTCCCAATGCCTTAGGAAGATTGGCGCGTAACTTTAATGTAATTGATTATTTGAGAGGTGTAGGAATGCTTGCTTTAGAATGGGAAGTCAAAAAAGGTTTGAAAGTTTCTACTCAATACAATGCCTATTTTAGCACCTATGAGGTAAATAGATTCACGCCTAACTTTTTTATTGAGCCAGATGATCAGCAATTATTAAATTCTGTTGAAAGACAACACAATAATCGATTAAATACGGTTTGGAACAACTTGATAACTTATGACAAAAAAATTAATAAGCACGATATCAGCCTAATGGGAGGAGTTGTTTTAGAAGGACGAGAACACAGAACGTTATATGGAAGAGGTTTAAACACGCCTGGAAATGCCCCTGAACTAAGATTTCTTTCGGCTGCTACAGAAGGTTTATTCACCTCCGGAAATAACGAAAATTATAACCTAATTTCTTATTTGAGCCGTGCAAATTATAATTTTGACAACAAATATTACTTAACTGCAACTTTTAGAGCAGATGGATCTTCTTTATTTCCTCAAAACAATAAATGGGGCTTTTTCCCTTCTGTTTCGGGGGCATGGATACTGTCTGACGAAGAATTTCTTAAAAATAGTAGCCGTGTTAATTACCTAAAACTTCGAGTAGGCTGGGGACAAATAGGTAACGATAACAGAAATGCACTACCTCAAAATGCCCGAATTACAACTTTAATAAACGATTATACAACTATTGGAACAGAACAAAATTTATTTGTTGCCGCAGTGCCTGGTAATGTTGGGAATGCTAATCTAAGATGGGAAACCGTAGAGGATATAAATATTGGTATAGATTCAAAGTTTTTTGACAATAAATTAGGTATTAATCTAGATGTTTATAGACGCAAAACTTTTAATATGATTATGCCCAAAAGCATTCCATCCTACCTAGGTTCAGGATTTGATGCGCAATGGGCTAATGTGGGAAATTTTGAAAATACTGGATTTGATATAGGCATCAACTTTAACACCACTATTGGTAACGTAAAATCAAGCTTTACACTTAACGGCTCACACTATAATCCAGTAGCTAGCAAGTTAGCAGACGGCGAAACTGTTTTTGATGGAAACGATTCCAGGTTAGGCTTGATTGCTAGAACACAAGAAGGCCAAAGACCAGGGCAATACTATGGCTTTGTTTCAGACGGTATTTTTCAAAACTTATTTGAAACCAATAGTCATACCGATCAATTTGGCAATTTAATTCAACCCAACGCCGTTCCAGGCGATATTAGATTTAAAGACCTCAACGGAGACGGACAATTAACCGATGCCGACAGAACCTTTATTGGCGACCCAACCCCCGATTTTACCTTTGGTTTTAAAATGGATTTTCAATATAAAAACTTCGATTTTAGCACACTATTCACAGGGTCTTACGGTAATGATGCTATTAATTTAGGTCGCGTGTACCTAGGTAACGGAGGTGAACTGTACAATTCTTATGCCGGTGTTTTAGACAACGCTTGGAATGGCGAAGGGTCTACTAATTCTAATCCACGATTAACCATTAGCGACCCGAACGGCAATTTTAGATATTCTGATTTTCTAGTAGAAGATGGATCGTACCTTAGATTGCAAAATTTTCAGTTTGGCTATAGTTTTTCGGATAAATTCTTGGAGAAAACTGGTTTTACAAAATGTAGATTATTTGTAAGTGGCGAAAACATCTTTACCCTCACCTCATTTTCCGGACTCGAAGTAGATCTCGGCGGTACGGCAACCCTCAGGAACATTGATTTTGGTTCTTATCCAGTTCCAAGAACTTTAAGTGTTGGATTAAATTTAGGATTATAATTTTTAAAATAAAGTATTATGAAAAATATAAAATATCAATTAATTATTATTTGTGCGGTTTTCATCACCAGTTGTTCAGATTATATCGATACAAGTATCACCGGTAACCAAACCTTAGAAAATTTTTTCAAAACAGAAGAAGAAGTAAATCGAGCCGTTATGGGTTGCTATGCTGCTTTGAGTCCAAACGATTGGTGGCAAGTAGATATGTTTTGGTTGGTGGGTGATGTATGTTCAGATGATGCTTTTAAAGGAAACACAAATCCAGGTGACCAGCGTGATTTTGGCAACTTAGCCGACTTTAATATAAACCCAACAAACCAATGGATAGACATTAAATGGCGTTACACCTATCAAGGAATTTTTAGATGTAATTTGGTCATTAAAAATGCCCCAACGGCAATTATGAATGATGATACTAGAAACCGATTTATAGCTGAAGCAAAATTTTTAAGAGCAGTTCACTATTTTGAATTAGTAAAAAATTATGGAGGTGTACCATTAGTGCTTGAACCTATAACTATTAACGAAGCTAATCTTTCTCGTTCTTCAGAAAGCCAAGTTTGGGCTCAAATTGAAAAAGATTTATTAGAAGCCAGTGAATTTTTACCGCAAAAAAATCAGCAAACAGCCGCTCAAATTGGAAGAGCAACTAAAGGAGCTGCTATTGCTTATTTGGCAAAAGCTAATTTGTATCAAAATAAATTTCAAGAAGCCAAAACAAATGCAGAAATAGTTATCAATAGCGGGGAATATAGTTTGAATGCAAACTTTCAAAACGTTTGGAGCATCAATAATAAAAATAGTAGCGAGTCGATTTTTGAAATACAACATTCCTACAATGATGTTTTTGATACAGGTAATGCGCTACCTGTAGTTACAAGAAGTAGAGCCGATGGCGGTTGGGGCTTTGGCACACCAAGTAGTCACTTGGATAATTTTATGGGTAATGACCCCAGAAGAATTCACACTATAATTAGACAAGGGCAATTTGTCAATCAAAACTTTCCATCTTATAATACCAGTCCCTCTGAAAACATGACTGGTAGAATAAACAGAAAGTATTTTTTAGATATAAATGATAGACCAGCAAATGCACCCGAAAAAAGATCAGCACTTAATCATATTCTTTTAAGATATGCCGATTTATTATTAATGCATGCAGAAGCTTCCTTTCAGGTTGGCGACGAATCAAGTGCCCGAAATTCGATGAATTTAGTAAGAGCTAGAGTAAACCTACCTGCTAATAATTCAAACGGGCAAACGCTATTATCTGCTATTTATAACGAAAGAAGACTGGAACTGGCCATGGAAGGACATCGTTATTACGACCTCAAAAGAACCGGGAGACTAGCTCAAGCCATGAGTGATTTCTTAAATTATAATATGAATACAAGCACAGATACTTTTGATGCTGGTAACGATGAAGGCAAATTCTTTAATCCCAGTGTTCACATTTTGTTTCCTATTCCACAAACAGAAATAGATTTATCTGGCGGTAAAATAACTCAAAATCCTGGCTACTAATATTTCTTAAAATTAAACAATCATAATTATGAAAATCCCTTTTTATTACAAAATATATTTAAGTCTTGCCATCTCTCTTTTTTCATCCAGTTGTAGCGATATAGGAACCAACAGCTTGGAAGTAAGTGGTGGCACGGGTGACGAGTTTTTACAACTTACCTTAAGACCCACTAATACGTTTCAAACCATACACGGGTTTGGCGCCTCAGATGCTTGGAGCACTCAATTCGTGGGAAAAAATTATCCACTAGATAAGAAAAATGTAATAGCTGATTGGCTTTTTAGCAATGAATTTGATACAAACGGTAATCCTAAAGGTATCGGTCTGGACATTTGGCGGTTTAATCTAGGGGCAAGTAGCATGTCCCAAGGGACTAACAGCGGTATTCAAGATGAATGGCGTAGGGCAGAAAGTTTTTTAACTCCAAGTGGCTATAATTGGGCCGCTCACGAAGGTCAACGTTGGTTTGTTGAAGCTGCAAAAACAAGAGGCGTAAATAAGTTCATCGCTTTTTCAAACAGTCCACCGATAACCATGACTAAAAACGGCTTAGCTCTATCCTCCGGAGGAGAATCTGCAAATCTCAACCCATCAAATTATGCACCTTATGCAACCTTTTTAGCCGATGTTATGGTAAATTACAAAAACTTATATGGTGTAGAGTTTGACTATGTTTCGCCTTTTAACGAATCCCAATACGATTGGACGAGCGGTCAAGAAGGCTCACCTTGGTTAAATACAGAAATTGCAGATGTTACAAAAGCTATTAATACCGAATTTCAACTAAGAAACATTAATACAAAAATTCAAATTTCAGAAAGTGCCAAATTAGATTATCTATATCAAACAGGAGATAAGCCTGGAAGAGCAAATCATTTACAGGAATTTTTTCAACCAAACTCCCCTAATTTTGTTGGCAATCTTCCTTCTTTAAGCAAAACTGTAGCAGGCCATAGTTACTTTACCACCTTTGATACCTTTTTTCTGCTAGATGTTCGTACAAGATTAAACGAAAGAATAAAAAGTATCAATCCGCAACTAGAATTTTGGATGTCGGAATACTGTTTAATCGAAAATAACGCAGAAATTAATGGAGATGGAAGAGATTTAGGCATCAATCCTGCTTTATACACAGCCCGATTAATTCATACCGATTTAACTGTTGCCAATGCAAGTTCTTGGCAATGGTGGCTTGCAGTTAGCCCATACAACTACAAAGATGGACTAGTTTATATTGATGATAATAAAAACAACGGAGAGGTTTACGACTCTAAATTAATGTGGGGACTTGGAAATTATTCACGATTTATCACTCCCGGCTCTACACGTATTGGTATTTCTAGATCTGATAACCAATCTGCTTCGCAATCAATAAACGGTTTATTAGCGTCTGCCTACAAACTTCCCAATAGTAATCAATTAGTTTGTGTTGTAGTTAATCAACGAAACATTGAAATACCAGTTAAATTAAACAAAGAAAATCAGGGCATTAATACCGTAAAAGTATACCAAACTTCTGCCCTTCCTGGTGATAATTTAGCATATAAAGGAAACATTAATCAAAATGACGTTTACCTTGTACCTGCTAGAAGTATTGTAACTTTTGTAATTGAATAAGATTATTATGAAAAATATTTTTTTTGTCATCTGCCTATCTTGGGTATCACACTTTAAATGTTTTGCCCAAACTATAAATACTAATGATTGGGAAAATCCAGAAGTATTTGTAATCAATGCAATAGAACCAAGAACTTTACTAGTGCCTTTTGACGACGAAAAATCAGCACTAAAACACAACATTAAAACCTCACCATACTACCAGTCTTTAAATGGATTATGGAAATTTAAATGGAGCAGAAACACATTAAAAAGACCAGCCGATTTTTATAAAAACGATTATGATGTATCTACATGGGACAATATTACCGTTCCCTCGAGTTGGCAAATGCAAGGTTATGGCGTACCAATTTATGTAAATGTAAAATATCCTTTTAAAGCAGATCCTCCAAAAATTCCGATAGAATATAATCCGGTAGGAACTTTTAAAAGAACGTTTAGCATCCCTAATAATTGGGGTAATAAAAAAGTTATTCTTCATTTTGGAGCTGTAAGCTCTGCTTTTTATGTTTGGGTAAATGGTAAAAAAGTGGGTTACAGTGAAGATAGTAAAACCGCAACCGAGTTTGATATTTCACCCTTTTTGGTTAAAGGAGAAAATAATTTGGCGGTAGAAGTGTACAGATGGTCGGATGGAAGTTATTTAGAAAGTCAGGATATGTGGCGTATGAGCGGTATAGAACGAGATGTTTTTTTGTATGCAAAACCAAAAACCCATGTACATAATCTTTTTATAAAATCGGGTTTAGATAAATCTTACACTAATGGCATTTTGAATTTAGAGGTAGAAATAAAAAACAACGACATTAAAACTGACGATTTAGAATTACTAATTGAATTAAAAGAGCCAAACAATCCCAAAAGTCTGGCAAAATTTATAAGAAATTTAAAGTTAAAAAGCCAATCAAATTCCCTGCAAAGATTTAATAGTTTAGTAAAAAAACCTAAACAATGGAGTGCCGAACAGCCAAATTTGTATGATCTCACCTTTACTTTAAAAACAAAATCGGGAGAAATTTTAGAAATTTTTTCTAAAAAAATTGGTTTTAGAACCTCTGAGGTTAAGAACGGACAATATTTAGTAAATGGAAAATATGTTTTACTTAAAGGAGTAAACCGACACGAACACAGCCCTAAAAATGGTCATGCCATTACAGAAGCAGAAATGCTAGAAGATATTGTTTTGATGAAGAAATTCAATATCAATGCAGTTCGTTCCAGTCACTACCCCAACGATAAAAGATGGTATGAGCTTTGTGATCAATACGGACTATATGTGGTAGATGAAGCCAATATTGAAGCCCACGGGCTAGAAACCAAGTGGGACGGTAATTACGGTTATCGTTTTAACACCTATACCTCAAACGCAGCAGAGTGGAAAAATGCACACATTAGTAGAACCATGCGAATGTTTGAACAAAACAAAAATCATCCTTGTATCGTAATTTGGTCTCTAGGAAATGAGGCGGGTTTTGGAGAAAATTTTAAAACAACCTACCAATTATTAAAAAAGATAGACGGTACTAGACCTGTTCAATATGAACAAGCTTGGTTAGATCCTTACACAGATATTGTAGTACCGATGTATCATAAAATTTCCGATCTTGAAAAATTTATTGCCATGAACGACAAACGACCTTTAATAATGTGCGAATATTCGCACGGAATGGGAAACAGCAATGGCAATTTAGTGGATTATTGGAAAACTATTAAAAAACACCCACAATTACAAGGGGGTTTTATTTGGGATTGGGTAGATCAAGGATTAGACAAAACCACCTTAGACGGTAAAAAGTTTTGGGGTTATGGAGGCGACTTTGGTCCTTCAGACGTGCCAAGCGATAAAGATTTTTGTTTTAATGGTCTTGTTCATGCAAACAGAAATCCAAAACCATCTTTATGGGAAGTAAAAAAAGTATATCAAAACATAAGCTTTGAAGCTCTTGATTTAACCACTGGTAAATTTAAAATTAATAACGAAAATAACTTTACCAATTTAGAAGAGTTTCAGTTTTTTTGGAACATTGAAGCCGACGGAAAAAAAATTGCTTACGACGAATTAATGCTTAACAAAAGGGTTTTACCAGGTCAATCTTCGGAAGTTGTTATATCCAATTTCAAAAATTTAATTACAAACGTGGATGCTACCACTTTAAACATTACTTTTTTCGCTAAGCAAAAAGATTCTAAAAATTTAGTTCCTTCTGGTCATATCGTTGCTCAAGAACAATTTGAGATTAAGCCTTATATGCCAAAAAATCTAAAGATTACAGAGGATTCTACTAATTTAAAAATACTTAATGTAGCCGATAATTTATTTATTGAAGGCAATAACTTTACGATAGTTTTTAATAAAAAAACCGGACTGCTTCATAATTATATTTTAGAAGAAAAAGACCTGCTAAACAAACCACTGCATCTTGATTTTTGGCGAATGCCAACAAGTAACGACAAAGGCAACAAAATGGAAGAGCGACTTAAAACTTGGAAAAATATCGCAACCAAACAGCAACTAACCTCTTTTAACGTAAATACCGATGACAATCAATACATCAGTATTGAAACTAGTTCAAAACTAACCGAGCCAGATACGGATTTTCAAATTAATTATAAAGTATATGCTGATGGAAGCATTCATGTAGCTTATGAAATGAAAATCAATAGCGAAAAATTTCCAGAAATTCCTCGTATAGGATTCAACATGACCGTGCATAGCGAACTCGAAAATATGAAATGGTTCGGCAATGGACCTCACGAAACCTACTGGGACAGAAAAGATGGCGCTCTTATAGGTTTGTATGCTGGAAAAGTAAAAGAACAATATGTGCCTTATATTGTACCACAAGAAAATGGTAATAAAACCGATGTTCGTTGGGCTTCTTTTTCAGATGCGCAAGGATTAGGACTTAAAATTGTTGGAGATGTGCCATTGAACATCGCTGCATATCCTTATGAGCAAGAAAGACTAATCAATTATGTAAATGCTGTGGAAGTAAATTTTCAAGATATTATTGAAGTACATATTGATCTGCAACAAATGGGTGTTGGTGGCGACAATAGTTGGGGTGACCACACCATGGAGCATTACAAATTAAAGGAGAAAACGTATAATTATGGGTTCTGGATTAACCCTCAAAAAGAACAATCTAGTGAAAAAGAAATCACAAATATTATTACAAAATAATGATGATTCTAAAGGTTTTAAAATGAGTAAATGAAATAAAATTTTGTAAACGCCTTATATCAATTAAATTTAGAAATCTTTTTTAAAATAAAGTTTTTTATAACATATTAGATTAAAAGCCATCGACCTTAAATCGATGGTTTTTTTTGTTATAACCACCACCAAGTTAAGACCGTTGCGTAATTCCTCTTTTTAAAAAACAAGATTTTTTATGCAATTATTTTCGTGTTTTTTTCTTTACAGGTCTTTTTTATGCTTTTTTTAGATGATAAACACCTCCTTTTTGGGTTGTTTTTTCCTTATTTTTCGCAATTTGACGCAATTATCCCTAGATTTCGATATAAATTGTAACACATGGCTTCCAATAAATTTTGTGTATGCATTTTTGATATGCCTCTATATCTTGCCAATCCGCCATTAAACCATCGCTTTATACCTCCAAAAGTGCGTTCTACTTTAAATCTTGTTTTGCCAATTAGTTTATTGAACTTTTTTTCCCAAGCTGTTAATGGTTTTCCTTTTTTGGCTTTTTTTAATATGTGATTTTTTAGCTTTCTTTCTATTAATAGCGTGTTGTTTTTTTCTGACTGATACCCTTTATCGGCCTTTACCGCTATATTTTCAGGTAAGTCTGCGGTATCTAAAACTGCCTCTAAATTCGTAATCTCATTTACACTTGCCTTTGTTGTTAAAACCCCTAGAACCAAACCCTCGTTGTCCGTGACGTGGTGTTTTTTAAATCCGTAATGGTATTTACCATTTTTCTTTAGCCAACTTGCCTCTTTATCCACACTATTTGCGTACTCTTTTTTTACTTCTTCTTTTTGTTCAGGTTCTCTGTCTTGCGAAGTTTGATGCGTGGTTTTCCCTTTTGGTCTGAATGGTGTGTCAATAACACTTGTATCTACAATAACACCTGTTTTTACTATAATTTGATGTTGTTCTAATTGATTGTTTATTGCTTTGAATAGCTTTTCGTATGCTCCTGCTTTAGTCATTGCGGTTCTAAAACGACTAGGGTACTATGGTCTGGCGCTACTTGGTCAATGGTTAAACCACAGAAATATCCAAAGGAAATACTATCATTGACACGGTCTTCTACTTCATAATCACTTAATCCATACCAGGTTTGTAACAAACACATTTTAAATAATAACAATCCATCATAACTTGGATTGCCAACAGCACTTTTACCTTTGTAATAATATTGGTCAATAACATCAGAGATGCTTTTCCAATCCAAAAGATCATTCATTTGGGTAAAGAATACTTTTTTAATCTTTCGTGAACGTAAATCACAAATACTATCGGCTAATGTAGGTGTTATTGCTATTTTCATACTTCAAATATAACACTTAATCAATTATTAATCAAGTATTTAAATGCTTTTTTTAAAGTAATTTAATAATAAAAGACCTTGCAACGGTCTTAAGTTTAGCCAAGCAAAAGATCAAAAAATAAACGCTTTAACTATCTTGTTGCATAAAAAATTAGCTATAATGATGTGAAGTAGCAACATATAAAACTAAAAAAATCGTTAGTGTATTGAAACACTAACGATTTAAGAAACCTAAGTTATTACTAAACTAAAACTATTGCTTTATTACCTTTGATACACCTACTGGACTACCTTCATTTCCAAAGAATCTTACCAAATAAGTACCAGTGGAAAGACCATCAACAGAAAAAGTAGAATTATTAATTACTTGTTCTTTAACTTCTTTACCAAGCAGATCATAAATTTTTACACTTTTAACATCAGCATTAGAAACATGCACTAGATTATCCGCTTTAACTGGGTTTGGATAAATCAACACATTTTTCGCTTCAAAATTTGTAGTACTTAAAGTGTTATTTCCATTTTGGAATAAAATGGCTACCTCACCAGGGGTAATTTCGCGATCAAACAAACTAATGTTATCTACAAAGACCCTTGCATCTCTTGCATTTGAGCTAAAATCAGGTTCTGGTGTCACAGTAGTGCCGTTGTATGAGTTACCTTTAAACGACATTAACAATGAAGCATTAGTCCACTGATGGATATTTTTATTATTACTCGCATTGTAAGGAACATTTAAAACAAGAACTCCATCAACATAAGCTTTAACACTCCCATTACTAGACGTAAGAACAATGTGATAATTAGTATTAAAACTAACGGGAGAGTTTGCGGAATTGTTATTATCATAGTGCAATTGACCATCCCACTGCCGAATCACAAATTGCTCTAATCGATGATTAGTGCCATCAAAACCAATAAAAGTCAGAAATCCTAACCACCAATCATCGTTGTCATTGGTTCTTCGGTAATTGTACGCAATAGAAAATGCGGCAGGATTATCTAATTGAAATCTTAGATATCCATGAAAATCAAGAAACAACTCTTTTTGTCCGACATTGTTCGGATTGTCTTGAACCGCGTTTGGCACTGCTGCAAAATCGGTAGTATTCTTCACCCTTACAGTTTGAGTACCATTTACGTTAGTTACACCCACAGGCAAATTGCTTAAAGGATTGACACCCTGAAAATCAATAAAATACTTTTCGCCTTGTGCAAAAGCTGATTGTAGCGATAGTGCAGAGATAAGAAGCACTATAAAATAATGTTTTTTCATAATGATATAATTTTTAAATAATAACATAAAGATAGTACTACAACGTTTTAGAGTATCACAACAGAATACCCAAATTAGCAACACAAAATGGTCAAAGGCATCAAGTAGAAAATACATAATATATTGATTATCAATATGTAAATGTCAACCACTAAAAAATAATGAAATTCCAGAATGTGTTTTTTACTGCTTAATTTAAAGTTCCTGTTTTGATTACATTACTGTTTTCTAGGCATTAGATTTAGGAATTTATACAGTTTCCTGATTAGCTTTTTCGTTTAAGACAAAGCTTGATAAATAGTTTTTTTATACTGCCTTCTAAAAACACAAAGTCAACATGATGTATTACTGCAGTTATGTTTATCTATTGTCCATCATCCTATAAAATAGACAATCTGTTGAGTAGGAATTTTTCAAAAAAGCAAAAGCCGAAAAATTGGAGTCATAGATCATGCATAATTCATTAAACTAAAAAAAATGCACTCATATCCTTCATTTTATTTGATTTGCAATCACTTAAGTGAGATTATGTGTTCTTGTAAAATATCCCAACGCTATTTCATCTAAATTCTAGGCAGCATCTATAAATTTTTATATTTAAATTATCCTATTTTTACCACTAGCATCAAAATATATAGGAACATGCAAAATATCCTCAAAATCGGCCACCGAGGTGCCAAAGGTTATCAACCCGAAAATACTTTGGTTTCGTTCCAAAAGGCTTTAGACTTAAATGTCGACGGTGTTGAATTTGATGTTCACGTTTGTAAATCGGGCGAACTTATAGTCATCCACGATTTTACAGTTGACCGTACTACAAACGGAACGGGTGCCGTTGCTGAATTGACACTATCAGAATTGAAAGCATTGCGAATTAATGACAATAGTCAAATACCCACTTTAGAGGAAGTTACGCCTCTTTTTAATAAAAATCATTTGATCAACATCGAACTAAAAGGTTTGGATACTGCTAAAAAAGTCTGCGATTTTATTGAAAAGTTGATTCAACAAGGTGCGTTTTGTTACAGCAATTTTATTGTTTCCAGTTTTGACAAAGCTGAATTAAAAACGGTTGCCGATTATCAGCCGCAAATACCTATAGGAATTTTGAAGCATGAGAACTTGGCAGAAGCTTTAGAATGGGCAGAACAATTTTCAGCCGTTGCGATTATTCCGCATTTTAGTTTATTAACCAAAGAAAATGTAGCTTTGATGCGCCAAAAAGGATACAGCATCTACACTTGGACCGTGAACGAACCAGCTGATATTGTTCGGGTAAAAGCCTTAAGCGTGGATGCAATAATAACCGATTTTCCAGATAGAATATGAGTCAACATTTTGATGTAATAATTGTGGGAGGTGGTGCCGCTGGATTTTTTACAGCCATCAATACAGCCGAAAAATGGCCGAAACTGAAAATTGCCATTTTAGAACGCGGTAAAGAAGTACTGACTAAAGTTCGCATTTCTGGCGGCGGACGATGCAACGTGACCCATGCTTGCTTTGAACCCAACGAATTGGTCAAGTTTTATCCGCGTGGCGAAAAAGAATTGAAAGGACCTTTTAATCAATTTTGTTCGGGAGATACGATTGAATGGTTTGAAAAAAAAGGCGTCGAATTGAAAATTGAAGAGGATGGAAGGATGTTTCCAGTGTCTAATTCTTCGCAAACCATCATTGATTGTTTTATGAATGCGGCTGCTCAATTGGGCATCAAAATTCTCACCAGTCAAAGTGTGCAATCACTCTATTACTCCGAAAATCAGGCTGCTGCTGTATGGAAAATTGACACCCAACACGACAAATTTACGGCTACCAAATTGGTTTTGTGCACCGGAAGCAATCCGAAAATGTGGGAAATGCTCGAGGGTTTAGGTCACACTATTGTTTCGCCCGTTCCGTCATTGTTTACTTTTAATATCACCGACAAAAGAATCAAAGACTTGCCTGGCGTTTCGGCAACGGCAACGGTGAAGGTAAAAAACACCAAACTAGAAGCTTCCGGACCTGTTTTGGTCACGCATTGGGGCTTGAGTGGTCCTGCTATTTTAAAACTTTCGGCTTGGGGTGCTCGAATTTTAGCGGAGAAAAACTATCAGTTTGCCATCACCATCAATTGGTTAAACGATATGGATTTGGCGGAAGCCGAAAAATTATTGAAAAAATATAAAGAAGTAGAAGCGAAGAAACAAATTTCCAAAAGAGCACCTTTTGATTTTCCGAACCGTTTGTGGGAAAGTCTTGTTCTAAATGCCGGAATTGCTGCTGAAACCAAGTGGGCCGATTTGTCTAAAATTCAAATGAAAAATTTGGCCGAACAACTCACCGAAGGTACTTATCAAGTAAGCGGAAAAAGTACTTTTAAAGAAGAGTTTGTTACCGCAGGAGGCATTGACCTCAAAGAAATCAATTTTAAAACCATGCAAAGTAAATTGTTTGATACATTGTATTTTGCCGGAGAGATTGTCAACATTGACGCCATTACGGGTGGATATAATTTTCAGAATGCATGGACAAGTGGGTTTATGGTGAGTAAGGCAATAGGTAGCGATGGGAATTAAATTTTTTAAGAGGTCAACTTCTCTCTCATTTTTTTCCAGCGGTAGCTTCTGATAAATTGTGCTTGTTTTTCAGTAACCAAAAGCGGTTTTCGAGCCGACTTTGCTTTCCAAAATCCGTTTAGGTAATCTAAAAACAAGAGCGGTTTATTTTTGCGTAAAGCCAATTTTAAAGATGCTACTGCCGTAATCCATAATCCGTAACCAAGTGTGTAGAATGCTTCGCCTTGTTTGTATCGAGCGGCTTTGTTATAATTGGCTCCCGTAGGTTTTAAATGTTTTACGTGTAAAGTTTCGTCGGTTTTAACTTTCCAGCCGTAAAATTTACACAGTAATTCATCAACGGTGTCCCAACCCATAGCAGGTTTTAAACCGCCAATTTGATTGAACGTTTCTTTTCGATAGGCTTTTAAAGCGCCTCGAATATGGTCTTTATCAGTTAAATTTTCTAAAACCCAATTTCCATTTTTCTCAATGTAACAAAAACCACCCGCCATTCCAATCTTCGCATCCGATTGAAAATGTTGGATGAGCGTTTCAAAATAGTTGTTTGGAAAAATCAAATCGGCATCAGCTTTTACAATAAAATCATAATGCTCATCTACTGACGTTAATCCTTTATTAAAAGCATTAATGACTTTACTTCCCGGCAAATGAATGGCATCAGAGGTGTTATTAATCATCGAAATAAACGGAAACTCTTTGGCGAAAGCCGTAACAATTTCGCCCGTTTTGTCTGTTGAACTGTCGTTTACCACAACAATTTTGGTAGGCAAAACAGTTTGTTCCACCAATGACTGCAAAGTCAGTGAAATAAATTTTTCTTCGTTATAGGTTGGGATGATGATGTAAAATGTCATTTGAAAATTCCAAAAATTGATATTGATTTTTGAACTTGATAGTGTTATTGACGAACCGCGTAAACCAAATAATACCGTGGTGTAAAAAATCGCAAAAGTGGTCGGAAACCAATTTTTTTAACAGGATGTGTAAATTGAACCGAATCTATAATTTTAAAACCATTTTTTTCTAAAAGCCAGTCGAGTTGCCAGTCTTCAAATTCGTGGTAATGCCGGTCCCATTTATCGGTTTTGCTTTTATAAGCGGATTGAAACCAAAGCCGTAACGGAATAGAAATGAGTATTTTATCACACTTCACGTTTTGTAAAACGGTGTAGGGATTGAGTAAATGTTCGAAAATTTCAAAAGCGGTAAAAACCTCGTATTGTTCTGTCTGCAAAGCCGTTTGATCATTGTCTAAATCTTCTCCTTTGGTATTGAGCACTTTGTAGCCATTCTCGGTCATGATTTTCGAAAACGGATTTGGGATGCCTAAATCGAAGATTGTCTCGGAGGTCGAAATGTGTTTTTTTAAAAAATCTAGCGTGATGTTGAAGCGTTTACTCGGATATGTTTTTTCGTACATTTATGAGGTGGTTCAGGTTTTAAAGTTTCAGGTTAGAACTCAGTACAAATTTACAAAGTTTTGCCAAGTAAATGTATCATCGCGTAATTTTATGAATCAGTGATAGAAAATCAGTTGCTTTTTCTTGTGAAACCGGAAGCTCTACGCCATTGGATAGCGTAACCCAACCGCCATTTGATTTGTCGAATTTCTTAATGAATGTGGTGTTAATTAAATATGACTTGTGAATTCTGAAAAAGGCATTGCAATATTTTAAACCTTCTTCAAAATTTTTTATCGATCGACTTACTACTATTTTTTTGTCATCTTGTAAATACAGTTCGGAGTAGGTGTTATCGGCTTTGATGTAAATGATATTTTCGGGTTCGATAAAATGTAAGAAACTACCCTCAGGTACAGCAATTTTGTTGATTTTATTTTCGGTAATAATGCTTTTTAGTGCCGAGAATGAGTTGCTTTTGTGATGGCTAGTCGTTCGTTCATAGCGTTCAAGCGCTTGCTTTACATCATCTTTACTTATAGGCTTGAGTAAATAATCTACAGCTGCTATTTTTAAGGCTTCAATGGCATAATGGTTATAAGCTGTGGTAAAAATAATAGAAAAATCTACTTTATCGTCTTCAAAAAAGTCAAGAATTTCGAGTCCGCTAAAATTAGGCATTTCGATATCTAGAAAAATAAAATCTGGCTTGTGTTTTAAAATGGCTTTTACTCCTGTGGGTAAATCATCACAAATATCAAGAATTTCAATCTCTGGAAAATGTTGTGCAAGAATACTTTGCAGTAATATTTGTGCTCTTTTTTCGTCTTCTATTATAATTGTTTTATAGGCTTTCATCATCAAGTTTTAGGATTAGAATTACTTCCGTTCCTTTTGAATTTTCGTCTTCAAAAAGTTCGTTGGTGGTTACTTTAATTTTAAAATTATTTCGATTTATTATTTTCAATCGTTCTAATGTAGCTTTTGTGGCAAAAGATTCGCTTTTAGTTTTATTTTTTTGGTTAATTTCCTGCGATTTTTTCAGACCTACACCGTTGTCTACAATTTTTATTTGGAGGTGTTTATTTTCGATTTCTGTAAAGGTGATGTTAAGCGTTTTGGCACCATGCTTGTGCGATACGCCGTGAATAATTGCATTTTCGATGTAAGGTTGTAAAATCATGGTAGGAATATGCACCCGCTCGAGTGAACTAGGATTGCATGCTATAGAAAATTCAAAATCTTTAAGTCGGATTTTTTGCAAGTCTAAATACAGTTTCTGCATTTTTATTTCTTCTTCAATCGAGAGCGTATTTTTGTCGGTCATCTCGAGTATCATTCGCGTAAGCTTCGAAAAATTATCCAGGTAGGTTGTAGCTTCTTCTGTTTCATTAGTAGCAATATACGACTGTATGGTGTTGAGTGCGTTGAAAAAAAAGTGCGGATTCATCTGAGCCTTAATCAACTTGAGTTTGTTTTCGTTTACCTTATTTAGTAGGGTTATTCGTTCTATTTCAATATTTTTCTTTTGAGACAATACATAAATTCTTCTTCTGTAAAAAAGGATAATAATCAAAAGTCCTAAGAGTGATAGCAGTATTAAAAACCAAGTTTGAAGCCAAATTGGTTTTTGGATGGTTAGCGAGATTTGATTTAAACTCTGAGGGTGATTTTTTATTTTTAGTTGTATGTTATAGCTTCCTGGAGATAGTGATACAAGAGGCAAGGTGCTGGCGTTTAAAGGCAATGGGTTCCATTCACTGTTATTTATTTTGAATAAAATAGTTCGTGGTTCTATCGAAAAATCAATTTTTGAAAAACCGATTTCAATATTGTTTTCGTCGTATTTCAAGGCTAAATAGTTGCTTTTTGGGTGCTTCTTTCCATTGACAACTATTTTATCAATACTTAGATTTAGTGTGGTAGTGGCTTGGGTGTTGCGTGATGCTATGTTGAATTTTACCAAGTATTTGTTCAATAAAACATAATATGAAGTGGAGTCGCTTTCAAAATCTAGAATTTTTTCGGTTACATCTATAGGAAGGCGGTTAAATGTATTTTTGTTCCATAGATATATTCTGTTATCACTGATAAGAAAGAGCTGGTTGTTGGTTTTTTTTAAAAATGAGACTTTTTCAAACGTTTTGGATAAAAATTTTATTTGGTTGTTACTGTATTGATAGAGTGAGCCGTCGGTAGCTAAACACAATAATTTATTATCAATTTGATGTATTTCTTTGATAAAAAGTGTCTTGTGATGGTGTTTGATTTCTTTAATTACTTTATTTTCAAAACTATACAAGCCTGTGTTTGTGCCAAATAGTACCTGATTTGATTGTGGAATTTTATTGACACATTTACCCCGGACTGCTTTCAAAACATAGTAAAATGATTTTTTGTAATTTAAATTACCAAATGTTTTCTCATGTGAATCTAAAGAATCTACTTTTTTGAATCCTACTAACCCGCTTGCCGCAAATGCTATTTCTTTCCTGTTTAGGTATAGTACAGACTTGACCGCTGCTGGATCATAATGGAGTTTTTCTAATTTTTTGTTGGTTTGGTAAAATCCATCGGCAACAATTAAATTATATTCAGGATGTTCTGTATTGATGAGACTGATTTGGTTTGTGGCTTTAAAAGGTAGTTTCTCTAAGTAGTTCAAGCTTGAATTTGTTGCATGCAGTTCGCCAAATTCGTTACCTATCAGGATGCGGTTTTTGTCTTTGGCGATTCGCAATGGCTTTAAATCACTTAAATTGATGGCAAGGTCGTTAAAATTTTTAATTTTTAAAATACCGTCATTATAAGTACCTATCCACATGGTCTTATCTCGGTCAATAAGCACGGATGTGATACTGAATTTTTTCAAGACATGACGAATGGGTTTGCCAAATTGGTCTAATATGATGAGACCATTAGTGGTGCAAATCCAGAATTCGTTGTTGTGATAAAAAATTTTTTGAATGGTAGCTTCTGTAAAAACCGAAAAAGCCTTGACTAATTTTCCGTTAATTAGTTTAAAAAAATTTGGATTTGAATTGGTTTTGTTTGCGATATAAATGATGCTGTTGGCTTCAAAATAAATGGGTGACGTAAAGTAATCGTCAGATAATAATTGAATTTGTGGTGTATTGTTTTTGAATGTTAAATACGAACTATTTCCGGCAAAAAGACTTACATCTCCGTTTAAACTAGTCAGAAAGTCATAGTATTCATTGCTAAAAGGTCTGTTGGATTTAGGTGTTAATGTCTTGGCATTGAGTGTTTCTATGGTGTTTTGTGTAGCAAAAATTATTTCTGTTGGTTTGATAATATAATTTACAAAGCCTAACGGTTTTTCTTGTCTGATTTTATAAATAGTATCATTTTCTACATAATGTAAATACCCGTCAAAGGATTCATACCAAATTCTGCCATATAAATCTTGCTTTACATTTGACCCTGCCGTACTGATGCCGTTTTTATTGAAAAATGTTGAAAAATGAGTACCGTCATACCGGATTATTCCTTCGCTAGTGGCCACCCAGATAAAACCTTTTTTGTCTTGAATGATATCATAAACAGTGTTTGAAGGCAAGCCGTTTGTAACTGTAATATTTTGGCGATATAACTCTTGTGCAAAACCAATGTTTGCAACAAAAAATAACAAGTAGTATGTGATGGTTTTGAGATTCAAATCGATAAATGTTGTTATGCAAAAGTAAAAGTAATAAACAAAACTTTATTTAGTGTTATCAAACGCAAAAGCATTGTTGTCAATTTAGGTATAATTTCATGTTGTATGATGTGGTTATTTGCAGTATATTTAAGAAGTTTTTTTGGAAGAAAAATAAAACTAGTTAAATATACCGTTAGTCGATTTGCGTCATGAATTGTGCGTTTTTATTCGTTCTACCGTTCAAGTAAAATGCATGACACACATGACGTGTTATGAGCGATTTTTGAAAATGCTAAAAACAATTTAGCCAAAATAAAAGTAACACCACAGAAATCTTAAGTGGTGAAGCCTATTAGATATTTATGATGTTGTTACAACTTTTGCCTCCAAAAGTAAATTGGCAAATTAAAGAGAGTTTAGTTGTGTTTTTTGACCCAATCGTAACATAGTACGATTGGGTTTTTTTCTGATAAATCTACTGATTTTATGACGCTTTTTTTGAGTGGTTTCAAAACAACACTAGACTTCGATTTTCAATTGTTCAATTTTAAGCGTTTTGCTCTAGGATACATTAATGGCTGGAGAGTTGTAGATTTATACTTATCTTTTTACTTTGCTCCTTCGGTGGTAGCGGTAGGTTTTTATAACTGATAAACCATAGCGTTAATATTCATCCCTGCTCCAACGGAAGCAAAAATAATAACATCTCCTGATTGAAGCGTGTGATTTTCTAGTTGTCCTTTTATCAACAAGTCGTATAAAGTAGGTACGGTAGCTACACTCGAGTTGCCTAGTTTATGAATACTCATAGGCATAATATCTTCTGGCATAGTTAGGTTAAACAGTTTGTAAAACCTTTGTATGATGGCTTCATCCATCTTTTCGTTAGCCTGATGAATCAATATTTTTTTGATTTGCGAAATGTCAACGCCGCTTTTTTCTAAACAGGCCGCCATGCCGTTCGGGACTTCTCTTAGGGCAAATTCATAAATCTTTCGACCGTACATTTTAATGTATCGTACGTCAGGATCTTGAAGTTTATTGTATGAAGCGCCAAAAAACAAATAATTAGCTTCGTCATAAGTAAAAGAAGCTGATTCGTGTGCTAAAATTCCGCCTGGCTGATTGGTTTTTTCTACAACAGTAGCTCCTGCACCATCGGCATAAATCATAGAATCACGATCTTGCTGGTCTACCACTCGCGAAAGGGTTTCGGCTCCAATAACTAGACATTTTTGTGCCATTCCTGCTCTAATAAATGCTTGTGCTTGAATAAATGCTTCTAACCAACCCGGACATCCGAAAAGCATGTCGTAAGCCACACATTTTGGGTTTTTGATGCGCAAGTTGTGCTTCACTTTAGAGGCTAAACTCGGCAACGTATCGCCTTGAATGGCTCCTTTTTTGACATCGCCAAAATTATGGGCTACAATGATGTAATCTAAGGTTTCAGGGTCAATTTTTGCTTCTTCAATAGCTTTTTTAGCGGCAATTGTTGCGATATCTGACGTAAGTAAATCGTCAGTAACATAACGGCGTTCTTCTATACCGGTTATTTCAGCAAATTTTCGCACCACCACATCATTAGAATGAGAAAAAGGTGTTCCATCTTCGTTTAAAAAAACATGACTGGCAAAGTGGTGATTTGGCACAACTTGAGAGGGAATATAACTCCCTGAACCTGTTATTTTTATGTTCATTGGTTGATTTTATAGAATATCAAAGGTAGTACATTTTATTTTATTTCCAATAAAAAAATGCTATGCATGCATATATATTTTTTAAAAAATAGTTCTGCAAGTCTCTTCTAAAAAGCCTAATTGTTCATCCGAATTTTAATTTGCATAATGGTAGAAAGACTTAGCGCTTGCGTTTTCATCTTTTCGACATTTGTGCCACTGAAATTTTCATCAAGTGTATCATTAAAATGCTGCAACCAAATGTTGAATAATTCGGGTGTAAGTGCTTCTTTTTGATGTACGTCTAAATGAATTTGCGTTAAATTATTGAAGTATCCTCCGGTATTAAACAGTAATTGCGACCAAAATGTAACCAATATGGGCAAATGCTCTTCTAGTTTTATCTTTACCACATCCGTAAATATGTAAGCAATAGAGTTGTCGTTAAGTAATTTCTTGTAAAATTCATCTACCAAATGATAGAGGTCTTCTTGGGTTTGAATGTCGTTCATTTTTAGTTTTTTAATACAAAAATCCGAGTAGTCATAGCCATATCTTATCGGAACTACCAATTTCTATTTTATTGTCTTCAGCGTGAAAAAGTAGAGTTTTTATTTTTTAACTTTTAAACAAAATTACGAATTAATTGACTTGCAAAACATGTTTCAAAAAAAATCCCAAAAACCGATTTGGAATTTGGGATTTAATTATTTGGAATTTGAGATATTATATTTTTGTGATTCCCCTCCTTTGAAGGGGTTAAGGGAAGGCTTCTACATATAAGCCTCAATTGGGGCACAACTGCATACCAAGTTACGGTCTCCATAGGTTTCGTCAACCCGTCGAACGCTTGGCCAGAATTTGTTATCAGCAATATACTCTAGCGGGAATGCTGCTTTTTCGCGCGAATATGGAAAATTCCATGCATCTGCCGTAAGCATTGCTAATGTATGAGGGGCATTTTTCAGCGGATTGTTAGAGTCTTCTTTGGTAGCTGCTTCAATTTCTGTTCGAATAGAAATCATGGCATCGCAAAAACGGTCTAACTCAGCCAAATCTTCAGATTCTGTAGGTTCAATCATCAGCGTTCCTGCCACAGGAAAAGAAACCGTTGGCGCATGAAAGCCGTAGTCCATCAATCGTTTGGCAATATCGGTTACTTCAATACCTTTTTCTTTAAATGATCGACAATCTAAAATCATTTCGTGTGCCGCGCGTCCTTTTTCCCCTACATATAATATAGGATAATGTGCTTCTAAACGTGCCTTAATGTAATTGGCATTCAAAATTGCATATTTCGTAGCATTTGTAATTCCTTCGGCACCCAACATGCAGATGTATCCGTAAGAAATTAAACACACCAATGCCGAACCATAAGGTGCTCCAGAAATTGCAGTGATGGCTTGTTCTCCACCTACTTTGACAAGTGGGTTACTAGGTAAAAACGGAACTAATTTTTCGTTTACGCAAATAGGTCCAACACCTGGACCTCCACCTCCATGCGGAATGGCAAACGTTTTGTGTAAGTTTAAGTGACAAACATCTGCTCCAATAGTGGCTGGATTGGTCAATCCAACTTGTGCATTCATGTTGGCTCCATCCATATAAACCAAACCGCCATTGTCGTGAATGATTTGTGTAATTTCTCTAATCGCACTTTCAAAAACGCCGTGGGTAGAAGGGTAAGTTACCATCAAGCACGAAAGTCTATCTTTATAATGTATAGCTTTTGCGCGAACATCTTCTACATCAATATTACCGTTTTCCATGGTTTTGGTTACGATAATTTCCATACCTGCCATCGCTGCCGAAGCGGGATTGGTTCCGTGTGCCGAAGCCGGAATCAAACAAACGGTTCTTTGTTCATCGCCTCTCGATAAATGATACGCTCTGATGGTCATCAAACCGGCATATTCGCCTTGTGCTCCAGAATTAGGTTGTAAAGTCGTCCCTGCAAAACCGGTGATTACATTTAGCTGTTGCTCTAATTTTTTCAGCATTTTAGTGTAACCTTCCACTTGATTTAAAGGAGCAAACGGGTGAATGCTATTCCAATAAGGCATACTCAGTGGTAGCATTTCGGCAGCAGCGTTCAATTTCATAGTGCACGAGCCTAGCGCTATCATCGAATGGTTTAACGATAAGTCTTTTCGCTCTAGTTTTTTGATGTATCGCATCAAGCTCGACTCTGAGTGGTATTTGTTGAATACATCATGCGTTAAAAATGACGATTTCCGAGTAAGACTTTCAGGATAATTTACTTCTGAAACATTTTCAGAAACTTCAAAAGCTTTTTTTCCTGTGGCTTCTGCAAAAACAGCGATAATTTCGTTCAAATCTCTCAATGAAGTAGTTTCGTTCATCGAAATAGAAATCGTTTCGCCGTCAATGTAAAAGAAATTAATTTCTCTTTTTTCCGCAATTTCTCGCACTTTTTCTGCATTTGCTTTTACTACAATAGTATCAAAAAATGCAGTATTGGTTTGATAAACGCCCAATTTATTCAATGCATCAGCTAGTGTTGATGCTTTAGCATGCACTTTACTCGCAATATATTTTAAGCCTTTCGGACCGTGGTAAACCGCAAACATTCCTGCCATAACAGAAAGTAAAACTTGTGCAGTACAAATATTTGAAGTAGCCTTTTCGCGTTTGATGTGTTGTTCTCTGGTTTGCAAAGCCATACGTAAAGCTCTGTTGCCGTTCATGTCTTGCGAAACACCAATGATTCTTCCGGGCATTGAACGTTTATATTCGTCTTTGGTGGCAAAATAAGCTGCATGTGGCCCACCATAACCCATCGGAATTCCGAAACGCTGTGTGGTTCCTACTACTACTGCAGCACCCATTTCGCCTGGAGGAGTTAATTTTACTAATGATAAGATATCGGCTGCTACAGCTACTTTTATTTCTGCGGCATTTGCTTTTTGGATAAAGCTGGTGTAATCATGTACTTGGCCGTACTTTCCTGGGTATTGTAAAAGTGCTCCGTAAAATTCGGTTGAAAAATCAAAATCTTCGTGGTTTCCGATCACTAATTCTACTCCAATGGGTGTAGAGCGTGTTTGTAAAACGGATAGAGTTTGTGGTAAAATTTCTTCTGAAACAAAAAATTTGCAAATGTTGTTTTTCTTTTGGTCTCTTGTTCGAACGTCAAAAAGTAAAGCCATGGCCTCTGCGGCAGCGGTACTTTCGTCGAGTAATGATGCATTGGCAATTTCCATACCGGTAAGTTCGATAACCATGGTTTGGAAATTTAAAATAGCTTCTAATCGGCCCTGTGCAATTTCTGCTTGATAGGGTGTATAAGCAGTGTACCATCCTGGGTTTTCAAAAATATTTCGCTGAATGGCAGCCGGAACAATTGTAGGATGATAACCCAAACCGATATACGACTTAAATACTTTATTAGTTCGACCTAAGGTACGGATGTGGTTGGCGTACTCATATTCGGTCATGATGTGCTCTAAATCTAACGGATTTTCTAAACGAATATCAGACGGAATAGTTTCATATATCAACTGATCTAGGGTTTCCACCCCTATTGTTTCTAACATTTTAGACACTTCGTGTTCTCTTGGTCCTAAATGTCTTAATGCAAATGAATCTGTTTTCATAATTGTAGTTGTAGAAGGTTGTTTTCGAGGTGCAAAAGTACTCAAACTATTAAAATTATTTTGCTTTTTGATAACGAATTTCTATAATTTATAAAACCTTTATCATTTGTCTATCTCGATTGCGTATTTTTGTTGAAATGCAACTACTCAAACGTCTTTTCGACTTTTATATTCTTGCCAGTTTTCATGTGGCTTTGGCCGTATTGGCTTTGGTTGTAATGACTGATTATATGTTTCAAATTCCAATCGACTACCCATTGGCTGGTTTTGTTTTTTTTGGTACGGTAGTGGGGTACAATTTTATTAAATATGAAGTGTTTTTTCGTCAAAAGGGAGGTTGTCGGAAAGCCTTACTGTCTATTTTAACAGTGACTATATTCGCATTTTTGGCTGCTGCTTATTTCTTTTTTCGAATCGCTTTTAAAACTCAAATGCTTGCCCTCGTTTTTTTTGTCCTAACTATTCTCTACACGATTCCTCTGATGTCCTCAAAAACTAACCTACGAAATTGGTCTGGGGTAAAAATTTATATTGTTGCGTTTTGTTGGTCAGGCGTAACCATATTGTTACCGCTTATCAATTTTGGTGCTGAACTAGGTCAGGATGTTTTGATAAAATTTGTGCAGCGTTTTTTATTGGTTGTAGTATTGATTTTGATTTTTGAAATTATCGATTTAAAGGATGACGACCCAAATTTAGTAACCGTTCCTCAGAAAATTGGGGTTCAGAAAACCAAAATGTTAGGCTATGTACTTCTAGTTCCGTTTTATTTTATGGAATTTTTCAAAGCTATAGTCAATCAAAATCAGTTGGTCGTAAATTTAATTTTGGTTCTGCTTATAAGTGCTTTTTTGTACTTTGCCCACGAAAACCGAACTAAAAACTATACTGCTTTTTGGGCAGAAAGTATTCCTGTTTTCTGGTTGATTTTATATATTTTCTTTCAATACACACTGTAACTGCTGCAATTCTATCTAATCATTTTAAACTAGATTTTTTTAACCAATAGGGTTTTTAATTAGTTGATAAATTTATTAGCCTTTGAAAATCAATTAACTATACTTTCTTGTCTTTTCGATGCGTTTTCTTGCAGAATGTTTAGTTTTGAATACGTTTGTTATTTAGAATAATTTTAAATACTTTTGTTCAATCAGTAAAAACTGTTAGCGATTACAATTTGTAATTTTTTTTTGTTATTTTTCACTTTTAAACTTATTCCTTATGCGAAATTTTTATTTTTTAACAATGCTTTTTTCACTTGCTGCGTCAGCTCAGATTTCTCAAGTAAAAGATATTTTCCCGGGAAGTTCAACGGCAACTCCGCCTGTAATCAACAGTTCAAGTCCGTCTAATTTTTTTGATTTTAATGGGGTTTTGTTATTTAGAGCTGGCGATAGTACGGGTCAAGAATTATGGAAATCGGACGGTACTGCAGACGGAACCGTTCAAGTAAAAGATATAAACTCGGGTACAACAGCATCCTCAAATAGTAATCCAACCAATTTTACTTTACTTAATAACCAAGTTGTTTTTATTGCATCTAACGGAACAAGTACAAATGGTACTGAGCTTTGGAAAACAGATGGTACAAATGCGGGAACGATTCAGCTGAAAGACATTCGATCCGGAACCGCGAGTTCAAATCCACAAAATTTCACCTTGCTTAATCCTACTACTTTGCTTTTCTCTGCAAATGACGGAACAACAGGGGTAGAACTTTGGAAAACAGATGGAACTGAAGTTGGAACAGTTAACGTGGTGGATTATCCCGGAACCACCAACAGCATCACTTGGATTGAAAATTTAAATGGTCTGGCCGTTTTAGGTCAAATTGTTTCAACTACAGGCCGAGAACTGTATGCCTCTGGCGGAACTGCTGCAACTTCTTCGTTATTATTGGATATCAACCCTGGCACAACGCTTGGCGTAGGAACTGCTTTTGGAAAAAATGGAAACACGCTTTTTTTTCCCGGAAACAGCGGTACTACAGGCCTAGAATTATGGAAAACGAATGGGACCACCGCCGGAACCGTTTTGGTAAAAGATATCAATCCAGGTGCAACCGCTTCGGGTCCAATACGATTTGCTACACTAGGAACGACTACCTATTTTAGAGCAACAGGAATTAACGGGGAAGAACTCTGGAAGACAGACGGTACTGAAGTAGGAACGGTAGAAGTAGCAGATATAAATACAGGAGCGGGCAATTCTAATCCAGATCAAATAGAAGCCGTTAATGGCGCTTTGTACTTTTTTGCCTCCGATAATGATACTAACTTCGATTTTTACAAATATGACGGAACTACTTTAACGAAATTATTTGATTTTAATGCACTTTCATCAACATTAACTACCAACTACGTGGTTTTAGGAAATCTAGTGTACTTTGCCGCCGATAGTAACGCTGATGGATCAAGAGAATTGTGGCAAACTGATGGTACCATCGCCGGAACCGTTGCCGTACCTACTAATGGTCAAAACATTGTAGGAGTATCTAATATTACTAAAGTGGGTTCGAAATTATTTTTTGGGGCAACATTAAGCGACGGGCAAGAATTGTTTCAATATATTCCTCAACCACTTTCAGTTGACAATCTAGATAGACTTCAATCAATCGCCGTTTATCCAAATCCATCTTCCGAATTTTTCTATCTTTCCAACCCAGGAAATGAGCAGCTGAATTTCGAAATTTTTGATCTTTTAGGAAAAAAAATCGATCAAGGAATTGTGACTGATAATGTGATAAAAACAGAATTACCATCTGGAATGTACATGCTAAAGTTGTCAAATAACTTTTCTACAACGGTCAAAAAAATTATCAAAAATTAAAGTATTGAACTTATTTTGAATTTACGAAATCACCTATTTTTAGTTTTATTTTTAGCTGTTACATCTGTTTTTGCACAACAAAAAAGAGCGATAACAGGAAAAGTATTCGATGCTGCAACGGGCGAACCTTTGCCGTTAGCTACTGTATTGCTCGAAAATACGCGAGTAGGTAGTGTTACAAACGCTGCTGGTTTTTTTAGCTACACCGTAAACGCCGAAGAGGTAAGTAAAACAGTTCTTGTAGTATCTTACACCGGATATAAAACACAGCAAATAACAATAGGAGACAAAAATTATTTTGAAATCTATCTAAAAGAAGATGCAGAAGTGCTTGACAACATCGTGATTACATCTTCGTATGGTACCAAAAAACTAAGGGAAGAGGTTGTAGGTAGTATTCAACAAATTAACGCAGCAGATTTGCAAGTCAATCAAAATCTCGAAAGTTTTGACAAAATGCTTGATGGCGTAGCTACGGGCGTTATCATCACAGGAGGGTCTACTCAAGGAACTCCTGTTAAAATTGACATTCGAGGGCAGGGTTCGCTGTCTCCTTTAACTAGTGCTTTGATTGGAACATCTACTCAACCGTTAATCATTGTAGACGGTGTAATTATGGCAGAAGAAGCTGGTTTTGACAACGAAATTTTTGACGGTAGCGGCACTTTAACCGAACAATTCAGTAATCCGCTGACGAAAATTTCGCCTGAAGACATTGAGACCATCAATATTTTAAAAGATGTTGCCGCTGTAGGATTATATGGTGCGGATGCTGCTAATGGCGTAATTGTCATCACCACAAAAAAAGGAAAATCGACCAAAACAGCTTATAACTTTAGTACACAGGTTGGATTTTCAAATCCGGTAAATCAAATCAAGTACCTTTCGGGGCCTCAATATTTTGATATTTATAGAGAATATCTCCTAAGCCAAGGACAAACCCCCGAACAAGCTTCGTTAGCGGCAGGTTCTTCTACCACAAATACCAATTGGTTTGATTTGCTGAACAGAACGGGTTATTTTCGCAGATACAATTTTGACGCAAGTCAAAAAATTAAAAAGTTCAATTTTAGAGCGGCTTTTAATGTATTGCAAAATACCGAACCACAGGTAGCTAATAATTTTGATCGGTATGCCGGAACGTTAAATGCAGGATATGCCAATAATAAGTTCAGCGTCCAATTAATGGTTTCGCCTTCTTTGGTCGTTCGGAATTTACCCAATACCTTCAACGGATTTCCGTTGCCTCCCAATATCGCTCCACGGGATGAAAATGGCGATTTTGCTTTGCTCGGTTTTCCTGGTTTTGGAAATCCTCTCGCGGTAGCAGCACAAAACTTAAATGAAACCAAGACTTTTGGTGTAGTAAGTAGTTTGAATCTTAGCTATAAATTAAATAAAAACTTCACAGTCAATACTTTACTAGGGGTTGATTATGCCGATAAAAATCAATCGCGCTATTTTTCTGGGTTCAATGAAAGCGGTTGGTTTAACGGTACTTTTACGGTGCCAAATCCTGATGGTACTCAAACTACTTTTCCCAACCGAGGCAGAAGATTGAATTCATTCAGACAAAGTTTTAAATGGAACCAAAGTACCCAACTGGTTTTTGAGGCAAAGAAAAACAACCACAATTTTGACGGCATTTTAGGACTAGAATTACAACGTGAAACTACAGATAATCAAAGGGAATTGGGTAGTGGTTTTATTGATCCGGGGCCTATAAATGAGGCTGTTTTTGCAAATAACTATCAGTTTAACACTTATTTTTCTGAAAATGCCAAGCGATCGGTGTATTCGCAATTCAATTATAATTACAAAAAAAAGTACTTCTTTTTAATGAACCTTCGGCGAGATGAATCTTCGGCTTTTGGAAACGATAGCGATGTGGCATACAATGGAGGTGCTGGAATTTCGTGGAACATCAGTAGCGAAGATTATTTTAAAGACGTTACTTGGCTCGATTTTTTTAGAACCCGAATTAGTTATGGTGTAGCCGGAAATTCCAGAATTGGTTCTTATAGGTCTTTGGGCTTATACCTTTTAGATAATATTGGCGGCGATGGCTACAATGGTTTTGACTTTTCCGTACCAGCCACTCCACCCAATCCGTTTTTAACCTGGGAAAGTAATTACAAATTTAATTTAGGCTTTGATTTTAATGTTTTAAAAAAGCTTAAAATTACTATTGATGTGTTTAGAGATAACATTAAAGACATGATTGTAAGTCGCGAAATTCCAGCCGAAATAGGTTTTACGTCTATGCAAATTAATGGAGCTGATATGGTCAATAGCGGAGTGGAATTTGGTGCACAGATGTCGTGGATTAAAACCGATAATTTTAGATGGAATACTAATTTTAACATCAGTAGTTTGCGCAACGAAATAACCTCGCTAACCGGTTTAGGAAGTGATTTCTCATCGGCCGAACGAGCCAGAGCCCAAAGAGTAGGCTCGTCAACAACGGCCATTTGGGGGGTTCGCTCAGCAGGAATAGATCCAGCCACAGGTCGAGAATTATTTTTAAAAGACGGTCAATTATATGATGGCGCTACTTACAGGGCACTTTTTAACGAAGATGATTGGGAAATAATAGGCGACTCGCAACCCGATTTTTACGGTGGCATGCAGAATAATTTTTCGTTTTTTAACCGATTGAATGTAACTATTCGAGCCGCTTTTAGATACGGCGATCAAATTTTAATTGACGATGATTTAGAGTCGCAATACCGTGTATTATTCAACAGAAATTTGAGCGTAAATGCACTTGACCGATGGCAACAGCCTGGGGATATCGCCACAAATCCAAGGGTTACAGCCAATAATCCAATCATTCCAAACCAGTCCCGATTTGTGTATGACGCTTCGCATATTCGGATTCAAAATATTAATTTGAGTTACAGTTTACCAAAAAATCTATGGGGAATTAAAGCATTAAAATCATCTAATATCAACATCGATGTCAGTAATGTGGCTTATTTTTATAAAGAAAAAAGTTTGAGAGGCCGAAACGGAATTGCCGAATATCGGTATGAATATCCTGAAGCAAGAACGGTAACTTTAGGTTTTCAAGCCAGTTTCTAATTGATAAAAGAACAGAAAATGAAACGTTTAATAAGTATATTTCTTCTATTTTGCTCTACGCTTGGGTTTATGGGCTGTAGTGATTTCTTGGATGTTGAGCCACGTGAAGACATCTCGATAACGGAACAATTTTCTACAGTAGAAGGAGCTGTTCAAGCTTTGAATGGGGCCTATTTACGAACTGAGGTTGTTTTAAGTGATATCAGTTTTGTTTATCCCGACTTGCAAGGTGGTAATTTTTCATTTGCTCCACGACAGTCAGGAAGTTCGATTAACGCCATTTTGCCTACACCAAACATCGAAAACACCTATAATTTTAATGAAAATGCCATCGAATCACCGTTTAACGGGACGTATCAAAATTGGTACTCCGTCTTAAATAACATAAATAATATCATTACACGAACACCACAAATTGAAGGTATTTCCGAAGATGAGAAAAATCAAATTCTTGCCGAAGCTTATGCTTTACGGGGTTTTGCACATTATAATTTGCTCCAACTTTTTGGGCAAACACGGTTTTTTACTCCTAATGGAACGCACCTCGGAATTGTGTACGCCAATCGTATTTTAGTAGGCGGTGTCGATTTTGAAGCCCGAAAAACAGTTGCGGAATGTTACACTTTGATTCAGCAAGATTTAGATACCGCTTTGTCTTTGTTTACCAATACGCAAGCCATGCAAGGGCCAAGTTATTCGTATTTCAACGTAATTTCTACAAATGCATTGTATGCAAGAGTAGCTTTGCAATCTGGAAATTATCAAAAAGCGATAAGTACTGCAAGTCAGGTTATTAATGAGTCAGGAATAAGCCTAATGACTAAAGAAGCTTATTTATCAGAATGGGCAAAGCCCATTTTACCCGTTTCAGAAGTTATTTTAGAATTTTCAGCACCGTTTGACACCGATGATAATGTTTTTACAAGTTCAGTTTCAGAATATTTTAATGCATTTTTAGATCCATCAAAAACGGCTCGCTATTGTGCGTCTTTCGATTTGTTGTCGCTTTTTGAAGAAAGTGATATCCGACGTGAAAACTTTTTGGGTTTTGATTATGATTTTAATTCAACAGCAGGATTACAAAACCGTACATTTTATTTTTCTAAGAAATTTCAAGACAATCCAGGAACACTTTCCATCAGACTATCTGAAATGTACTTGATTCTTGCCGAAGCTCATGCTCGACTAAATCAGACAGACCTCGCTTTACTTAATCTCAACAGCATTCGAACCAGAGCCAATTTGTCTTCTTTGACCAACACCAGCGGAATTTTGGATGCCATTTTTTTGGAACGAAGAAGAGAGCTTTGCTTTGAAGGGCATTTGCTGTACGACATCGCTCGGTTTGGAAAAAACATTGCACGTACTACAGATTGTGTAGCAACGGTGTGCAGTTTGACCTTTCCAAACCCAAAATTTGTGTTGCCAATCCCGCAAAATTCGATCAATATTAATCAGTTTATGATACAAAATGAAAGTTATTAAATACTTATTCTGCTTGATTTGTATAACAATTACGTTTGTTAATTGTTCTGAAAATGAAGCTACTACATTTGATGGAGCTTTTGTGCGTTTCGGACTTTTAGTAAATTCAAACGGACAAGCCTTAGAGTTTCCGCAGGTTAATGCATCTCTTCCTGAAACAGACGTGTTCAATCAAGTGAGTTTGAAAACGCTCAAAATTCCAGTTATTTTGAGTAGTGTATCTCGAGAAACGCCTGTTGAGGTTTTTTATGAGGTTATTACCGAAGGCAATTTTGAAAACTTTACGGTTACTCCCGCAAACAGTTTGATTTTTCAGCCCGGAACTTTAATCGATACAGTACAAGTTTCATTTCAAAGCAGATGGAATCAAGTCGGGGCGAAATCAATTAAGATAAAAATTACGGCAGTTTCTGATGATTCGATTGAAATTGGTTGGCCCAATCAAGATCGGAAAATGAATGAAATTACAATTGCATTAGGCGATTTAGAGGACACTCGGTATTTTTTTGATCAAAATTTATACAATCTCACAGGTACATTAAACGAAGAATTACTCATTCCTGTTTCGTTTTCACAACCTATTTCTAATGCTGATGTGGGCGATTTTAATTTTATACAAACCAGTTTTGAAGCCTTAAGTATTTGCGATGGTACTGGAGCGGCATTTGATTTTACGCTCGAACAATTACCATTTCAGGATGGCGCTACTACGATTTTTTATAAATTTAAGTTACTCGAAACCACACCCTTTGCTTCTAATTTAAAGCTTTCACTCAATAGCGGATTAACTGATTTTGTTGTATTTGGAACCAACCAAACCAATCTTTTCAAACCTAATTTTGTAGTTCGGCAAGGCGATGTAGCTACTCATTTTTATAACATATCGGATGCTTTATACAGAACGTATGGCAAAGCGTGGTATTTTGATCCTGCCACAAATAGTTGCGATTGGAGTAATTTTAATACATTTACTAAACCCGTTGCTGTTCCTCTCGGATCTGAGTTTGATAACGGAAATGGCTATCACAAATACAGAATTGGTTTTGTGGGAAACACGCCACCCATCGGGACTAATCCGTTTGATTTACGAAGATTTTATGGCGGAGCTAATGTAACGTCACCGGGTTATAATATCATCCAAGCGATTGAATTTTTTCCAGAAAATGGCAATAGTACTACACAAGGAACCGTGAAAGTCATAGCACAAACACTCACTTTTATTAAATCATCAACCAGTACGGCTGTTAATGTTCCGATTTGTGGTTCAGGAAATTATTTCTTTGATGCCGTAAATAACCGATGGACTATTTACCTCGAATTGCATTGTGATGAAACCCAAATTAATGGTAATAATGATGTGGTGAAGCGAATGTACATTTACAGTAATAACAACAATTATGTAGATCCGCCTGCATTGTCTGGTGCGTGTGCTACAAGATTAAATTTATAGTTAAATCAGTGTAACGAAAATTAGAATTAAAGTACATTTGTAGTTTAAATGGTGCTGTATTAAAATTTGAAAAGTGATGAAGAAAACAATGTTTTTGGTGTTTTTTTTGGCCGTGGTTGTGATGGGGTTTGTGCGACATTCTGCTACAAGTGCTGGCTACGAAAATATTTCTGATTTACGGGCTTTATACAGCAGCGGAAATCCTGAGTCTTGGCCGTCGCCAAATTTAGACCCCGCCATTGATAAGACTAATTTTCAAGACATTGGCCTGTTACCCAAAATCACATTCCCAGAAAATAATCCTTATACTAGCTCCAAAGTCGACCTTGGGAAAAAATTGTTTTTTGATCCCAGATTGTCAAAAAGTGGTCAAATAGCATGTGCCAATTGCCATAACCCTGAACTCGCTTGGACCGATAATATAACCCGTTCCTTTGGTCACGACCGGCAGAATGGTAGCCGAAATGCCATGACGATTATCAATGCGGGTTATGCAACCTCCTTGTTTTGGGACGGAAGAGCCACATCCCTAGAAGACCAAGCCAAATTTCCGATTGCTGATCCTTTAGAAATGAACGAACATCTCGATTTTGCTATTGATAAACTCAATAAAATTCAAGGTTACAAAGTACTTTTCGAAGAAAGTTTCGGAACCTCTGAAATTACTTTAGAGAATGTACAGCAAGCCATCGCTACTTTTGAACGCACCTTAACCAGCGGTAATCAAAGCAAGTTTGACAAATTTATTTCCGGAAAATCCGAAGCTTATACAGATCAAGAAGTACTTGGATTGCATTTATTTCGAACCAAAGCTCAATGCATGAACTGTCATAACACGCCGTATTTTAGTGATAACCAATTTCACAATGATGGGCAAACTTTGTTTGGAACCAAAGACGAAGATTTTGGTAGGTATTATGTGACGAAAAATAAAGAAGATATTGGAAAGTTTCGCACTCCAACGTTGAGGGAGGTTTCTAGAACAGGACCTTGGATGCATCACGGGCATTTTCCGAGTCTACTCGATGTGGTAGAATTTTATAATTTAGGAAATCCAGCGCCAATTCAAGCTAAATACAAAGGCACCGAACGCGATTCTTTAATCCCGAAACCTTCTCCATTTTCTAAAAAATTACAACTTTCGAAAGAAGAAGTAAAGGCATTAATTGCATTTTTAGAAACACTTTCAACACCCGTTCAGCGTATGAGAGCTCCCCAATTACCCAAGTAGCTGTTAAACTTTTGTATAGGTAAAATTATACTATTTGTTTGCTTTCTATCGTGATTTTCGAACCTTTTGCCACAAAGCAAGAAGCGGGTTTGATGTCTTGCAGAAATGCAAATTCATTTCCATAAACGGTTTCAAAATCTACAGTACAAGAATAATTTTTTACCAAATACTGGTGCCATCGCGGATGCGTTACTTCGTACTCCACCGTTTTTTTGCGAGGCGAAATGGTGTAGCCATAGTAATGTTCAGTAATAAATTCAGCTTCGGAATTTTCTAGAATAGGGGAGGCGTCAGAATGCGTTGTAGCGGCTATAGTGTTCCATGTGTTGCCTTTTTTCCATCGGTAGCTGAAATGGCGTTCTTTCTCGGAAACAGTTCTTGCATGCTGCATTGGAAGCGTTTGGTAATGTTCGTTATACAAGGTATTGGCTACAAAAGTGATAGCGTGTTTTGGCACAATTTCTTTGATAAAGACAACGCCTCTTTTCCAAATACCTTTGTCATTTCGCTTGACGTAAAATCGTAAATTTACTTCTTCAAAATTAACGTGAAACGGAATTTTAAAACCAAGAACCCGAACGTTTTCGAACATAAAACCAATCAGGCTAAGGTAACACTTGCCATTCCATAAATCCAATTCTGTGCCTTTTGGAACATATTTTTCTAGAAATTTTGGGTCAATTTCATAATTTATAAAGACTAAATCGTTCCATTCGGCACGCATAAAGCTACTTTTTTGAGGTGGACTTGCATAAATTACGATTGATAAGTAAACACATAAGATACAGGGCAGTATCCAGGCTAAATTGATAAATCTTGAAAAAAATACTACGAGAATTGTGAGTAGTAATCCTAAAAAGTACAGCTGTATGTACACATTCTTGGGGTTATCTAAGATGATAAACAATGCTATACCAAACTGAATGAAAGCCGTAAGGGCAAAGGCATAATAGGCAAAATAAAAAAAAGTTTCATTGATAAAGCCCAAACCGATAGTGATTACAGGCAGAGCCAAAGCTAGGCTATTTACTATTTTAGAGATTCTCATGGTTTACAGATTGTACATACAGCTTTGGTTGGATACTTTTACATATAATTTCGCTAAAAATTCGCTTCTAAATTTGAGGGTAAAAGGAATGTTTAAAGTTAACCCTTTTAGATAAGTTTATCGTCACAGCAAAGGCGAGAAATTTGCTGTAAAATACTAATTTAAACACATAAAATTCAATTCGCATTACAATATTAATGGGCTATTTATTTTTTTATGACCTCCTAAAAATAGCTCTAAACGGATAGAGTAATCGTTCAATCAACCGCAAATCTTCTGTAACAATATCAGCAGTGCCCGACATTTCTTGCTGGAAATTTATTTTCTTATCGTAGGACGTCTCGATTCCATTGGGTAAATCAACATCTATTAAAAGGTTACCTTCAATATCTGGTGTTAATGAAATGGATTTGATTTTTCTTGAGAGAAATAGTGCCACTCGTTCTTCTTAAAAAAAAATCCCGATTTTCATCGGGATTTGCTTTTATCTAATTTCTTGATTTAAAATCAAATCAATGTACAAATTGATTTTGTTTTTCAATTCCTTTCGGTGACTGATGAAATCTAAAAAACCGTGTTCTAATAAAAACTCTGAAGTTTGAAAGCCTTCCGGCAAATCTTTTCCTGTAGTATCTTTTACCACACGTGGACCTGCAAAACCAATCAAAGCGCCAGGTTCGGCAATATTGATGTCTCCCAACATCGCATAAGAAGCCGTCGTTCCTCCTGTTGTAGGGTCAGTACAAAGTGAAATGTATGGAATTTTCGCCTCGGCTAACTGGGCTAATTTTGCCGAAGTTTTTGCTAATTGCATCAACGAATAAGCTGCCTCCATCATTCTGGCTCCACCTGATTTGGAAATCATCACAAACGGAATGTTATTTTTAATGGAATAATCAATTCCTCGTGCAATTTTTTCCCCAACAACAGCACCCATCGAACCGCCAATAAAAGCAAAATCCATACAACAAACTACTAAATCTTTGCCTTTTGATTTGCCAACCGCTGTTCTTACCGCATCTTTTAATTTCGTTTTGTCTTGGGCTTCTTTCAATCGGTCGGAATATTTTTTGGTATCTACAAAATGCAACGGATCTTTTGCAGTCAACTTCGCGTCCAATTCTTTGAATTCATTTTTGTCAAATAAAATTTCAAAGTATTCTTTACTTCCTATTCTTACGTGAAAATCATCCTCCGGACTAACGTATAAGTTACGCTCTAACTCGTCAGCATCTACTATTTTACCCGTTGGTGATTTGTACCACAAGCCTTTCGGAACATCTTTTTTATCTTCTGTTGCAGTTGTAATTCCTTTTTCTGTTCTTTTAAACCAAGCCATATTTTTTAGTTTTCAGTCCCAGTTTTCAGTCTCAGTGTGCACTCCGCTTTTAAACTGAACACCGCGACTGAACACTGTAAACTATTAAAGAGTGTTTACGTTATTCAAATCAGCAAAAGCCTGCTCTAAACGCGTATTGAATGTTACTTCACCTTCGCGTACCCATTTTCTAGGATCGTAGTGTTTTTTGTTTGGAGAATCAGCTCCTTCTGGACTTCCAATTTGCGTTTTGAGGTACTCAATTTTAGAAGTCATGTAGTTTCTAATTCCTTCTGTGTAGGCAAATTGCATGTCGGTATCAATGTTCATTTTAATCACACCATAGCCAATCGCTTCTCTAATTTCTTCCACCGTAGAGCCTGAACCACCATGGAATACAAAATCGATAGGATTGTGTGCGGTGTTGAATTTTTCTTGCACATAATCTTGCGAATTTTTCAAGATTTTTGGTGTAAGCTTCACGTTTCCAGGTTTGTAAACGCCATGCACGTTGCCAAAAGCCGCTGCAATGGTAAAACGCGGACTCACTTTCATCAATTCTTCATAAGCATAAGCTACTTCTGAAGGTTGTGTATATAATTTTGAGCTGTCTACATCAGAGTTGTCTACACCGTCTTCTTCGCCACCAGTAATTCCGAGTTCGATTTCGAGCGTCATTCCCATTTTCGACATTCGTGCCAAATAAGTTTTGCAAAGCTCAATATTTTCTTCAATTGGTTCTTCTGATAAGTCAATCATGTGCGAACTGTATAGTGGCTTTCCGGTTGCAGCAAAGTGCTTTTCGGAAGCATCTAATAAACCATCAATCCAAGGCAATAGTTTTTTAGCACAATGATCGGTATGCAAAATTACCGTGGCACCATAAGCTTCTGCCAGAGTATGCACGTGTAATGCTCCTGCAATTCCACCTAAAATAGCCGATTGTTCGTTGGCGTTAGACAATCCTTTTCCAGCATTAAACTGAGCGCCACCATTAGAAAATTGGATAATTACGGGCGCTTTTAATTTTGCAGCTGTTTCCATCACAGCATTTACGGTGCTTGATCCAGTCACGTTTACCGCTGGTAAAGCAAATCCTTTTTCTTTTGCATATCTGAAAATTTCTTGTACTTCATCGCCAGTGGCAACTCCAGGTTTTATCGTATGAGCCATAAATAGGTGTTTTTAAGATTATTTCCGACCGTTCGGACTACAAAAATAATAATTCTATTTTTAGAATGGATAATTTATACCAATATTTAAAACTGAATTCGAAAAGTTATAATCTCTAAACCATCTTTTTTCTACTGGATCTGCTGGATTGTAGGTTTTGAATGCCAAATCTAATCGCACTACAAAGAAGCTAAAGTCGTATCGAAGTCCAAAACCAGAACCTATTGCGATGTCTTTGAGCGATTTAAAACCTTTAAACATGGCCGACTCGTTTGAAACATCGTCCAGAACATTCCAGATGTTTCCGCTGTCGACAAAAAGGGCTCCTCTAAAACTATTGATGATTTTAAACCGTAACTCGGCACTGGCGGTAATTTTCATGTTGGCTTCGTTAAAATCATTGGTAGCACCCGAACTTCCTGGACCCAAACTATAAGGTTGCCACGCCCTAATATCATTCGAACCGCCTGCAAAATAACTTCGTGAAAACGGAATATTGGTTGCATTGCCGTAGGGTATTGCAATTCCAAAAAAGCTTCTCACAGCAAAAACTTGGTCTCTCGAAACATTCCAATGCTTGATGTATTCAAATTCTGTTTTGATGTACTGCGAATATTCTACGTCAAAAATAGTGCGATTGGATGCTTGTGCACTTGTGTTTTCTAAGGCACTTGCAAATAACGAAAGTGTATTTCCAGCCGATTCAATTTTGGTTTTAAAGGAATAAAAATTATTGTCCGTCAAACCCGTTTGTGTTGTGGTAGAAAAGGTATAACTAGAAGCTAAAATCAAGTTGTTTTGACTCAATCTTTTCTTTCGTTCGTTGATGCTTTGTACTTCCTGATAGGCGGCATCTCCCGGATTTAATTCGGTTTGATTATTCAAGACAGCATCAATAAATTCGTCGGCTTGGGTTGGAATACCAAGTCTTGTTCCCTCTGGAATTTCATTAATTTCTTGCGCAATGTTGTTTAACGCATTAAAAGAAGAGGCATATACATTAAAATAATTTCCTACATTAATATTGTTTACATATTGCACATTAAATAAATCCAATCGAACGTTATTCAATCGTTTCGGGTTCCAAGTGTACGTAAGCGAGCTTGTAAAGTTTTCTTTGTCTAAACCAATATTTTGCTGTTTGGCAAAACCTAAATTCAAAGTTGTAGAAGGAATCATTCTTTTTGGAATAATTTTTTCGGTAGAAAACGGCAGTAAAATCCGAGGAAAATTCAATCGGGTATCGATACCGTATTCGGATACATTGAAAAATAAATTGTTTGGGTTGGCAAAGTCGCGACTCGAACCAACATTACCCCTCAGTGCGATGTCAAAGGTTTCGGCACCGTTAAAAACATTTCGGATGGTGAATGAGGTTGAGCCTTCAATACCAAAATCTTGTACGTTAGAATGGGTTAAATCGACAGCGTAACCGAAACTGTATTTATCTCTTGGTGATAAAAAAATGTTGGCAATTAGGCTGCTGTTCAAACTGTCTTGTTCATTTACTTTATATTGTATGGAAGGTGAATTAAAGACTTTTAAATTACTTAATGACCTCCGTGTTAAATTAGTTAAAAAATCAGCGTATTTATACCCTGGAGTGATAAAAACCGCATCGGTTATCGCCTTCGGACGGTATTTGATTTTGTCATAACTGTATAGCGTAAAGTTGTTGTACGAGATAGAATCTTGCGGCACTTTAATAGAGCTGTTGGCTGGAAAATCAGTATAAATATTTACTTTATTGATGGTGTACGCCTTAAATGGTCGGGTGTAGGTTTCGTCTCCCTCTCGAAGAACTTCTTCTTTGATAACGAGTTCTACATTGGTTTTCTGGCCAGTATCAACCGTATCAATGGTGTAATTCAAATCGCTTTGCTGGATAAAAAATACGCCATTGTTCCGGAATAAATTAGTGAGTCGTTCGCGTTCTAAATCGAAATTTTCTGATTTAAATTGAGTGCCTTCCACTAAAAAAGAAGCTTTTTTATGGGCTTGATACAGCGAATCAACTTCTGGTGACGAAATTTTGGCCGATAACGAATCGATTCGAGCCATTCGACCTTTGGTTACAAAATAGTTGGTTTTCGCTCTTTTATTTTTTAGAGTGTCGATGGTAAAATTTGTTTTTGCATCAAAAAAACCTTGATTAAAAAAATATGATTTTAATCGTGCTGCTGATTTTATTGCTTTGGCATTGTCTACCAATACAGGAGCTTCGCCTGTTTTTTCTAAAAATTCATGTATGCCTGCATTTAAAAAGGCATTTCCTTTTCGTTGAACTTGCTTTGCCGATAATAAACGAATTTGTCGTTTTAATTTCTTTTGATTGGATAGAAGATGGGCTTTATAAACCGAGTCATGATTAGGTTTTGCAAGGTTATAAATGTGCAATCCCAACGGAATGCCCAACAGTCGTGTATTGGGTCGTTGGGTAACTATTTCTTCAAAAATTTCTTGTTTTTCGGTCGCTCCATCTACGGTAATGGTATTAGCGGTAAGTAGGTGCTTATTTTCTGGAACACGTTTTACGGCATCACAAGCAGAAATAAATAGCCCGATTAGAATAAATAATGATATTTTTGTAGAAGTTGTTCTCAAGTGGACAGAAAATTTAATCAAAAGTACATTATTTTATGGTTACTAAAAACCAAATCAAGTTAATCAGTAGTTTGCATCAAAAAAAATCCAGACAAGCACACCAGTTATTTATCGCTGAAGGGATTAAAGTGATTCAAGAATTGCTTGAAGCCGATTTTGAAGCTACAAACATTTATGTAACTACACCTTTAATTTCAGGAGATTTGGCTCAGAAATGTACGCTTATTTCTGATGATGAACTTAAAAAAATGAGTGCATTAACTGTGCCAAACAATTGCTTAGCGGTTTTTAAAATACCCGAATCGACTCCTTTTACTGAAAAGGGAATAGTGCTTGCCCTCGATCAGATTCGAGATCCTGGAAATTTAGGCACCATCATCCGCATTTGCGATTGGTTTGGTATCTCGCATATCCTTTGTTCGGCTGACACGGTAGATTGTTATAATCCAAAAGTGGTTCAGGCCACCATGGGTTCAATTGCACGAGTAAACTGTTTTTATACTGATTTAATTCCGGTTTTGGCAAAGACCAAACTGCCCGTTTTTGGCACTTTTATGGATGGGGCAAATATTTATAAAACAGCACTTCCTTCCGAAGGAATTATTGTCATGGGCAATGAAGCCAACGGCATATCTTCGGCTGTTGAAGCTTTGGTTTCTTCTAAAATAGCTATTCCTCGATTTGGAAATTTACAAAAAACCGAAAGTTTAAATGTAGCCACGGCCACCGCCATTATTATGAGCGAATTTTGTAGAAAATTGTGATTTATTGAAATGTTAAATTCAAGAATACTCCTCTTGTTTTCATGGATGCTACATTGCTGGTCCAAGGACTGTTAGGGTCGTTATCCCGAATCAGCTCATCGTTCATGCTGAAAACACCGCGAAGCGAAGGCGTGAATTTAAAATATTCGAGGTATAAATCAATGCCTAAACCTACTTCATAAAAGTTAGTCCACTTTCGCATACGGAACACTTCGTTTGTGTTGTCCTGTCTATTATTGACATTACTGGATAAATTTAATGCCGTAGAAACTCCTCCTATCACAAAAGGTCGAATATTACCAGTTCGTGTGGCGCTGAATTTTAGCAAAATCGGAAAATGTAAATAAGTCGACCGCACCTCTCGTAAGGCGTCGTTTTCGTTTGCAAATCCGGGAAATACTAGATCTCTTTGGTTGAAAGACAAGCCGGGTTCGAACCGCAAATTCACATGATCAAACACCCTTAAATCGCCTATCAAACCTACGTTAAAACCAATGCCGTTATTCACCAAAATGTCTTGTCCGGGTTGTTTATACTCAAATTTAAAGTCGTAAAAATTCATTCCTAAATAGTAGCCCCAATACACACGCTGTTTGTCCCAGTTTTCGAGGTTAATAATGGGGTCTTTGCCAAACAGTTGAGCTTGCGTTTGAAAAGAGCCTAAAAAAAGCAGAAATACGATGAGTTTTTTCATAACAATTAATCAAAAATAATTATTTTTTTGATGCCGAATAAATGGTTGCTACGCCAAATGTTTGAGGCATATCTTTTACCTCTATAAACCCAATTTTTCGCAAAATATTGTTTAACGCTTCGCCATACGGAAAAACAGAGGCAGAATCGGATAGGTATTGGTATGCCGAATTGTCTTTTGAAAATAATTTTCCTATCAAAGGCAAAATATTTTTACTGTACAAGCGATAACCTTGCTTATACGGAAAACGTTCAGGAACAGAGGTTTCGAGTATTACAAAGATGCCTCCTGGTTTTAAAACTCTCAATATTTCGGCTAGGCCTTTTTCTAAATTTTCAAAATTTCGCACGCCAAAAGCTACAGTTATCGCATCAAATGTAGCATCTGGGTACGGAATATTTTCAGAATCGCCCAAGACCATTTCGATTTTAGAATCGAGTTTTTTCTCGGCAATTTTTTTTCGTCCTACGTCAAGCATTCCTGCCGAAATATCTAAACCAATAATTTTGGTAGCTGAAGTTTGGGTCATTAGCAGCGCCAAATCGCCTGTGCCAGTGGCAATGTCTAAGATAGTGGTCGGCTTGGTATTAGCCACGAGGTTCAAAACTTTTTTACGCCATTTTACATCAATTCCAAAAGAAATCACGCGATTGAGTCCGTCGTAATTTCCTGAAATGGTATCAAACATTTGAGCCACTTGCTCTTTTTTTCCTAATTCAGAATCTTTGTAGGGCGTTATGTTTTTTGACATTATAAAAAATTTTGTGCAAAGGTACGGTTTATTCATGAGTTTGAAAATTTGCAAACTAGGAATCAATCGTTAAAAAAGAGGTATTGATTTTAACAAATTCTTGGAGCCCGACCCTAGAGGAACCCCCAAAATGTAATTTTTTTTAAATGCTGTTTGTTTTAGAATTTAGACTGCTTTTTTTATATACGTTTGGAAAGTGAAATCAATTTTGTGTTTTTCGTCGGCCGGATGGTATTCTTCTTTTGAAAGTGTCCAAAGGTTGAGGTCAATTTCTGGAAAAAAAGCATCTGCTTCAAAAGAATCGTGTACTCGTGTAAGTTCTATTTTGTCTGCAAATGCTAAAGCAAGTTTATAAATTTCGCCACCTCCAATGATAAAATGTTCTTCATCGGCTGGAATTAAGGCAATAGCATTTTCTAAACTATTGACTACTATACAGCAAGAAGCATCTACCTTTTCGGCATAATTTTTTTGTTTGGTAATGATGATATGGGTTCTGTTGGGTAGTGGTTTAGGGAAACTTTCGAATGTTTTGCGGCCTAAAATTATTTTGGTACCCGTGGTTAGTTTCTTAAATCGAATAAAATCGTCTGGGAGGTGCCAAATCATTTGATTGTTTTTTCCTAAAGCATTGTTTTCTCCTGCTGCTGCAATGATGGTTAGCATGTAAATTATTTTTGATTTTCTGTATTGATTTTTCGGTTCAATTGCTCGATTTTCTTTTCTTGCTTGTTCATGAGGTGTTCAATTTGTTGTTGTTCCCACGCTTTATTCATGAATCTTTTGGTAATATACACTCGAATAAAGTGCAGCAAAAAGATAAAAAACCAGATTACAATGCCCCATTTATACCACAAATTAGGCAGGCCGTAATGGAGTAACTCATTGGCTACAAACATAAAAAGGCTACCCACTAGAAATAAGATAAAATGGTAGTATAAAAATTTTTTTTCGATGATGCGCGATCGAGCATATTCATAACGTTCTTGAAAGTCTTTGTCCATCTTTCGTAATTTTTGAGGTGAAAGATAGAGAATATTTTCAAAAAGTACTATTTTTTTTACTGCACAATGTTTTTTATGCAATCGATTTCGAATAGTTGATGTATAATTTAAATGCCTAATATTTAAGAAATTATTGAAAATTTTACGGTCTCATTAGCATTATGACAATAGTTTATAGGTAGTGTTGTTTCTTCACTGAAATTTATTTTCTTTGTCGTATAATCTTAAATTTTAAATAGTTATGGCAATTAAGAAACAATTTATAAAGTCTAAACCTGTATGCAAGGTAACTTTTTCCGTAGAAGCTAAAGAGGCTTCGACAGCTGCCGTGATTGGTGATTTTAACAATTGGAACCCCGATGCAGGCGTTTTGATTAAGTCAAAAACGGGTGTTTTTAAAGGTGTTTTTGAATTAGAAAAAGACAAATCTTACGAATTTAAATATCTTGTAGACGGAGCTTACGTAAATGACCAAGAAGCAGATGCTTTTAAATGGAATGAATTTGCAGGTGCCGAAAACGGCGTTTTAGAAGTGTAGCACCGATTTTAAACAACGTATTACAAAACCGTTTCTGTAGTGGAGGCGGTTTTTTTATTGCCGAAAAGATACTTAGAACCCTTTTATTTCTTTGAACTTATTTACCTTTGTGGCATAATTAGTGTGTTATATCAAGCACATTAGAATTAAATACGTAGATCATGTTGAAAAAAATTTTAAAAATTACAGGAATTACTCTTTTAGTGCTGCTTGTTGTTCTTGCTGCCGCACCTTTTTTATTTAAGGATAAGATAAAACAGATGGTTCTTACGTCTATCAATCAAAGTATTGATGCTACGGTGGCGTTTGAAGAAATAGACCTCAGTTTGCTCAAAAGTTTTCCGAGTGCTAATGTAACCATCCATAAATTAAGTCTGATTAACAAAGCACCATTTGCTGGAGATACCTTATTGTATGCTAGCGAATTAAATGTAAAAATGGCTTTAACAGAGTTGTTTAAAGGCGAAAACGAAGCGATGCAATTAAAATCGTTTTATGCCGAAGATGCATTGGTGAATATTTTATTCAATAAAGAGGGTCTCGGAAATTTTGATATTGCCTTAAAAGACCAGGCAAAAGAAGAAGAAACGGCAAGCAAACCTTTTGCTTTAAAGATTCAAGGATATGAATTTGAGAATCTGAAATTCAAATATTTCGACGAAGCGTCTAAAATGAAGATGGTTATCGATAGTATTTACCATACAGGAACGGGCGATTTTGCGGCCTCAAAGTTGGATTTGGATACAAAAACTACTGCCAAAGTATCTTTTGATATGGATTCGACGAATTTTATGAAAAATGTTGTGCTTGACTTAGATGCTGTTTTGGGTATTGATTTGGACCAAAGTAAATATACGTTTAAGCAAAATAAAGCTTTAATTAATCAGTTGCCTTTAGAATTTGACGGTTTTATTCAATTGGTAGAGGAGGGTCAGAAATACGATTTAACTTTTAAAACGCCTACGTCTTCTTTCAAAAACTTTTTGGGAGTAATTCCGGCTCAATACGCAGGAAATTTGGAAACGGTACAAACAACGGGCGATTTTACAGTAGCCGGTTTTGCAAAAGGAACCTTAACCGAAAAAACAATTCCTTCTTTTACCGTAAGTATTGATTCTAAAAATGCCTCTTTCAAATATCCTGATTTGCCAAAATCAGTAGATAATATTGTTATCGATACTAAAATTATCAACTCGACAGGATTGCTGAACGACACTTACGTAAATTTGAATCAGCTGTCGTTTCGGATTGCTCAAGACGTTTTTAATGTAAAAGCCAACATCAAGAATATAGTCGAAAATCCGCTGATTGATGCCGCGTTAAAAGGAACTATTAATTTAGGGAATGTGTCTCAGGCCTATCCTGTTCAATTAACCACGCCACTTTCGGGTATTTTGAAAGCCGATGTAGTGACTAAATTTGATATGGCAGCCATTGACAAAAGTCAATATGAACGTGTTCAAAATTCAGGTACCGTTAGCCTGACCGGTTTCAAATATACCGATGAAGAAAAAAAAGTGTATACCATTAATACTGCTAATGCTCAATTTACTCCTTCGAGCATTAACCTCAAACAATTAGACATCACTACCGGAAAAACCGATTTAAAAATTGATGGAGTGTTGCAAAATTTTTATGGTTATCTTTTCAGAAGCGAAAATATCAAGGGTAATTTCAACTTGAATTCAAATCAGATAGCCGTTAACGATTTTATGTCTACCACCACAACCACTACCAATGAAAAAGAGGTGGTACAAGAGGCGATAAAAATTCCAAGCTTTCTGGATGTAACCTTAAATGCCAAAGCCAATACGGTATTGTACGACAATTTAACATTAAAAGATGTTTCAGGAACACTCTTGGTAAAAGACGAAACTGTGGCGTTACAAAATGTAAAAACAACAATTTTTAACGGACTAATTACTGCCTCTGGTTTGGTTTCGACCAAAGGTAAAGTGCCTAATTTTAATATGGATTTAGGCTTAAATCAAGTAGATATTCAGCAGTCTTTTACGCAGTTAGATATGCTCAAGAATATTGCACCTATTGCCGGAATCATCAACGGAAAATTAAATTCTAACATCAAACTGAAAGGAAATTTAGATGCTAAAGAAATGACTCCGGACTTAAAATCCTTGTCGGGAGATTTACTCGGTCAGTTACTTTCTACTACGGTGAATGCAAAAAATTCAAGTTTACTTTCTGCTTTAGGCAGTAACATCAAGTTTATTGATGCAAGTAAAATTAATTTAAATGATTTGAAAGCAGCCCTGTCATTTAGCAATGGCAAAGTGAATGTAAAACCGTTTGATTTAAAATACCAAGACATTAGCGTTAATGTAGGAGGTTCGCATGGTTTTGATCAATCTATGAATTATGATTTAAAATTCAATGTACCTGCAAAATACCTGGGTAGTGAAGTAAATAATATGTTGGCAAAACTAACGCCAGCTGAGGCGGCAAAACTGGATAATGTGCCGGTAAATGCCGTGGTTACTGGAAATTTTAGCAATCCTAAAATTGCTACCGACATGAAACAAGCCGTAACAAGTCTGGCCAATCAATTGGTAAAACAACAAAAAGATAAACTGGTAAACCAAGGAACCAATGCGTTGCAGAATATAATCAAGGGCAATACAAAGCCTAAGGATTCTACCAAAACAACTCCTAAAAACGAACCTGTAAAAGAAAAGGCCAAAGACTTGATTAATGGATTATTTGGTGGGAAGAAGAAATAGATTGTTGGAATTTCTTGTAAAGAAATTCCAACTTTTTACCTCCTAAAAATATCCCGAAACTGATACAGCAATCGCTCGATTAACCGCAAATCTTCGTGGCTTAGGTCTATTTGAGAATCTAATACAGCAACAATAATCTCGTTTTTAGCTTTTTTATAACTATTTTCGGCATACCATTTATCTACAATTAAATTATAGTCAGAAGAAAAAACATCATTAGTTTGACTCACTCTAAAATTATGATTTTTATCTATATCAATTTCATCAGTTCCTGGTAAATGACTTTTACAAGAAAGCAATAATAGAACGATTGTAGTAGTACAAAGTAATTTCATAAGCATTTTTTTTAAAACCGCCTCTTAAATTAATAATAGTAAGGCGGTTTAGATTTTTTACAGATATTTAGCAATATTTTGAGCTTTGGTTCTTTAGTACATCTGTAACAGAACCATCATCTTTTGTTGCTGGAATAGGGTCATTTCCACCTATTACTAACTTAAGATTCTTTAATCTAGCCACTTCAAATTTTTCTAAAGTAAACTTTCTGTTTTCTGTTTTTGTTTTCATTTTATTGTTTATTTTGAATTAATGTTCCAAATGTAATTTGACATCTAATAAAACGCAAACTATTTGCTCACGCTGTACACGGAATTCAGGAATGTCGTGTAACTATATTTTTAAATAACTGTAAATAAACAACTTAAAGTTTATTCAATTCTTTTATAAAATAGGAGGGCTTGATGCCTGTTCGCTTCAAAAAAGCTTTAGAAAATGACTCTCCCGTATTAAATCCTGCCTCTTGGGCTATGCCAATAATGGTATAGTTGCGTAAAGTTTTGTTACTTTTTAGTTCCATCACAATATAATCTATTCGCAAATCATTAATATAATGCGTGAACGATTTTTCAAATGTATAATTTATAATCCCCGACAAATATTTGGTATTGGTGTTAAAATCTTGTGCCAATGTTTGTATCGTAATGGAAGTGCTTCTATACCGTTTTTCTTCTTCAAAACGTTTCAGTTTTGTTTTAATATCCAAAATAATTTCTGGAGCAATATCCAAAGTGTGTTTAGATTGTTTGGTATTGGGTTCAACAACAACTAATGGTTCTGCTGCTTGTGGAGTTGATGCAATTAAATTATCAAATAATTGTTTGAATTTTTTCTTTTGTTGCACTTGTTTAAAACCAAAAACCACAGCACCCAAAACTAATAACGCCAAAACGCCTATGATATAATAATTTATTTTTTGGTCTCCCTTTAAAGAATCAATTATACTTTCTTTTTCTTTCATTAAATGCGGAATATCATAATCTTTATGAATTTTTTGAGTAAGTATTTTATAATTTTTTTGAAACGAACTGTCGATTTCCATTAAGGTATTGATATAATAAAGCTGCTTTTCCTTATCGCCTTCTTTTTTATAGTAGTTAATTAAATAGCGATATCCATCTGTAAATTCTGGCGTAATTATATTTGATTTTTGATATATAGAATCCACTTTATTGAAGTTTATAATAGCTTGTTTATCATTTTTCAAGCCTGCATAAGCTTTGCCATAATAATAATAACCAGCTAAAATGTTATTCCCAACATTAGACATTTCAATTAATTTCGGTAAGGCAATATCAATACTATCTATGGCAGTACGATAATTTTCTTTCATTGTTTGATTAGCTCCTTCATTCAAAATAAACAAATTCTGTAATTTTATATCATTTGCTTTTTTGGACTCTAGATAACCTAACTTATTGTAATAACTGCAACTATCTAATTGATTTAATGATTTGTATGAATCAGCTAGAGCGAACAAACAATTTTGATAGTCAAAATAATAATTCGGATCATTTTTTTTTAACTTATAGTATTGATAACATTCTTTAATCATAGGCAAACTTTCTTTAACATCCCCCATTTTTTCGGACTTTAATATAGCTATTGCCATTTTGCACGTATAGTAATAATCAATATTTCTTATTAGTGATATTTTCTCTGCTTTTAAATAACATTCAATAGCCTCATTAAATTTTGATAGATTTTCTAATTCGTAGCCTTTTTCTACATAGGCAATAATTGGAAAATTTTTATCTGATATTGGATGCTTTGTATTATTTATGATACTATCAAAATAAATTATTTTATCATTTCCTTTACAAAGAAGTGAATTATAGTAGTAACCTCTTGCTAATTTAATCTGATTATCTTCTCTTTTCGCTTTTACCACGAATGCTTTTGCATATTTTTTTTGCTTCTCGATATTATTTTCATTGTCAAAAAATGCTGTTTTCAAATCATCATAACTCATCCTCTCTAACTCTTTTTGGGTTTGAGCGGTCAAGAAAGTACTAAAAAAACCAAAAAACAGCAACAAGAAAAGTTTTTTTACGAACATTTTACAGAAAATTAATTACCTATTGGGCTAAAATAACACTTTTGGGTTGAAAAAATAAGAAAATCTATAAAAACAGTAAATCATTTATTATCAAACAATTAAACCCGTATTTCTCACGACATTCACGAATTACGACACGCTATTCATGAATACCGTGTTACTTTATTTGCACAAACGACTAAAGGCTACTACTTTTGAAATGTGAAAATGAAAGAAAAAGTTTGTTTCACTTTTCTAAGAACAAGAAAAGCATTTGACATAAATATCAAATGAAGTAAAAAATAAATTTGATTTCGTTTTTACAAAAAATAGTTGGCCACTATAAAAAAGGAAGTTTAAGCTTTAGTTTACCTTTTCAAAAACAAAAGAGCAAAAAAGTTCTCGTACTTTAAAAACGAAACTATCTATATAAAGAACGGTTGGCTTTGTATAAATAGCGAGAAAAAACCAGCCACAAAATAAAAAAACAGCCCTACTTTATAAAATGTTTTGACGAACACAAAGTAGGACTGTAAGTAATATTAAAATACAAAGATAATGAAACAATTAATTTTTGGCTTAATTGCCACGGTTTTTTTTGGGTTAGGTGTTAATGCAAATAACAGCATTATGGAAACAAGTAAAAATTTACCTACTGAAGAAAGTACAAGAGGTAAAGTAAAAGTTAAACTTGAGTTCGGAAGGCAATCAAGAGGTTGTGAAGGTTTTGGTGTCTGCGGATTTGCTATAACTTACACAGACGTTGTTATGGGTGTAGAGCTTGAAGTTGAAGTTGTTTCTGTAGGAACAGTAAATCGAATGTCGGCAACAGTACCTTTAAAAAGTTTAGAGATTATTAAAACCCATTTTGGTTTCGATGCATTAGTACTTGAAGAAGATTACACAATTGCTAGGGAGACTGCTCAAAAAATTGGATTTTCAGACGCATATACAATAGAAAGAGGAACTTATCCAGTTAAATTCGACCCACAGAGCAAACAATATTCTGTGATTTTCTAAAAAATTAGTATTTTGGGACATCTAAAAGCAGATGTCCCAATTTTAAAATTCTTATAACTATGAAATGTATCAAAATAAAATTTCTGTTTTTAATCTTAATTCTATTAATGTTAAATAGTTGTAGCACTATAATGATGAAATATTATGGTGCGTCGAATCCAAAATTGGAAACAAATACAACCATAGAAAAATACTTGCACAATAAAAAGATCGACAACACTGCATTTTATAAAGTCAAGGACTTCAAATCTTTTTTAGCAATTTCGAATAATGTTATGACTCCAAATGGATTTTTTTACAATAAAAATGGATATTTTGTTGATTATAATCAAACCCCAAAAATGTGTAATGCAGATGTTGGCAGGTTTATTTTAGATTTGAATAACATAAATCAAGAAGAGAACAATACTAAAAACCTCAAGGAAATAATACCGTATCTCTGCGATAAAAACGGAAACTCTTTAGTATTTGAACATGGTTATGATGTTTATGTCCTCATTACATGGGCAAAATTTGTCGGTAAATTGAATGACGAAAAAGCTTTCGAGTGGCTTGATATTATAAAAAAAACCAATTTTAAAGGACTACAAATTAAATATTATCTTGTAAATGTTGACATCCAAGAAAACTGGAACGACTTACCAAAAGATCATGGGTTAAGAAAATCAAAGTAATTTGCTTAACATATTTTTAAAAAACCTGAAGTTAATTAAAAATACTAACAACCTCATCTTATCTATCTTAAATGAAAAAAATCATTTTAAAGACTTTATCTGTAATAGGTATTACAATTATTTTATTAGTCACTTACCTTGCTTTCAATATTAACAAGGAAGATTTGAATTTTAAATCAAAATATGAGATAGCAAAAACAACAGATGTAAAAGATAAGATTAAGTCTTCAGAAAATTTTTATGTAATAATCTTATCTTCAAACTGTCCAGGTAAGTACCAAACTACGGGACCAATGAAAAAAAATATTGAATTTTTAAAATCAAATGGAATTCCATTTATTTTGGTTGCAGATGAATTATATAGTAAAGACCTAGATGAAGACTTAGATAGGTTTAAAAAAGAGTTTAATTTCAACGAAAAAATTTACATCATGGATAAAAATAAATACGTGGTAAATGGTGGATTATTTAATACCAAAAAGCGATATAACGACTTTTTAAATGAATTAGTTGGCGAAAACCACAATATACCGTTAGGCTATGGCGTATATCTAAAATTTAAAGACAACAAATTTATTTCTCATAATAATAAGATAGAATTATAACCGTATGTTTAAAATAATCCTTTATATCTCCTTATTATTTTGGTCTTTCATTTCCAATGCCCAAGTTGACCCATCTAAAAATAGTGAGGCAGTTCATGCTGATCATCATCTTAGGGATTGTTTTGGCGGCACTGGCTCTTGTTTAAAAGCTAATATGTTTGACACAAGTAAAGCACCAAACGCAATTTTAAGTAAAGTTGACGATACTAAAATTGTTCTAATAATCGATAAAAAAGAATTTTCCGATGAAGAACTTCTTGAACTTCGAGAAACAAGAACTTTCAACGTTTCAGGCGAAGGTAGTTTAAGTCTTGATAGAAATTTGTTAGCAAAACTTGGTGTTGAGCCGAGTTTGTCAGAACTTTTGGCAGGAAATTATCCCGTAGAAATAAAAGATAATGTGGTGGAAATTACATTCACGTTAGTCAAACGATAACCATTTTTAAGTTTTTTCTTTAAAAATTAAAAACATACACTTATGAAATCTCTAAAATATTTGATCCCTTATTGCTTGTTCTTGTGCAGCAATTCATACGCTTTTAAAGGCGATCCAAATATTTTGGTAGCCGAAATGATTGCTGAAATTGCGATTATTCAGAAGAATCATAATTTCGAATTAGCCGCGGTTCAAGATCAAATTTCAAACATTGACAAAGCCTTACTTTCTGAAGTACTACTGGAAAATAAAGTAAATCTGCTTGTTCAAAAAGACCAACTAAAAACTGCTATTGAACAATTAAAATTTAATAATTCTTCTGAAATCTCAAAAATTAGATACATCAAAGGTCTACAAATTATTAAAATCCTTTACGAAAAAGTATTGGGTTTAGACCATCATTTTGCCTCAGTGCGAACTTTTTCAGAAATTTCAAAAATGGCAAATCCCAATCAATATCCAGAATTTGAAAAAATAAAAGATTTGGTAAAAGCAAAAAGAGAAAAAAAACAAGGCGTAGATTTAACGTCCGTTCTAGGTACGAATACTTTGGTTTCGGTCATCAATACGTTTTCTAACATGATGGTTTCGGGCTTGTCTAAAGAAGAAAAAGAGGCGGAATTGGCAAAAATTGAATGTATTCTAGATTTTACTTTGCGAATGCAAAACGATTTGAATACCATTTATTTTGAAACTGCCTATTTACAAGCATCTAACAATGCCATTAAAAGCGACATTGAAGCTTTATTTAAAGATTATACCAAGTCCATTAATTACTTGGTGTCACTATCAGAATGCAGAAATAATGATGACTGGGATAAGGTGAGTAACCTGTTAAACACCTACTTAATTGCAATGGACAAGGCTCAAGGCGTTCAAAAAAATAAAATGCTCATTAATTTAGAATTTCCCATTGATAGATTGATTCAGTTTATTACACAATACAATAATTTCATTAACGAAGGAGAAAAATTTTATCAAAAATTCAGCATCATTCTCAACAGCTACGAAAACGAAAAACAGTGCGAAAGCAAGTTACCCATGGAATACAAAAAACTGAAAGCGGACATCAATATTGCAATCGAAAAATTTAATGTAGCCTACAGACCTGTTGAAATCAACGGTACAAAAATGAAAGAAATTTTATACGGTATTAATGAGTTTCAGTAATGATAATAAAATGGTTAGTAAGAGTCAAGTTGTAATGATCGCGGCTACGATTTAAGTAAACGAGAGTAGTAATTATTTAAAAAAAAATGTTATTCCACAAAGATTGAAAAAGATAACAAACGTTTAGCCTAAATCTAAACAGAATACCGAGATGTCAGTATGGATGTTCAGTCGTAAACTGAGAAACGCATCCACGAAGTCGGGAGACTTCGCGGAGCAGGTTTGTGAGGCGAATTTACTAACCCTTCCAATTTCAAGATAAATAAATAGCTCGGTTAATCTCTTCGAAAAATACTAATTTATAAGACAACATAATAAATTTATGTATATCAATCTAAGAAAATTTTTGTTACTTTCGAAAAAAATTAAATTTTAAGAATAACAAGAATTGATTTTTTCTTAGCGTGAAAGTTTTCTGACCGTAAAGATGTGTGTTAGTTCCTAATGAAGGATTATTTATCCAACTATGAATAAATTGCAAAGCATTAATAAAGTAAGTAAAATTTGTAGCACTAATAAAGCAACCATTATTTTATAATCATGAAAACATTACACATCACATTCTTTACCTTACTTTTTGTTTCGGCGTTTTCCCAAAACGAAAGTGTTTATTTATCAGTAGGAAAACCTTGGTATCCTGATAAAGCGAATAACTTAAACAACTATTCATTAGGTTTAAATTATCAAAATAGATTTGCCCAATCTTTTGGGATAAATTTTAACTTAGAGTATTCCCAGAGTAATGATTTTCCAACTTTTTACGAAGACAGTAATGCCTTAAATGAATTTTTAGTAAGTCAAACCTTTGATGGTATTTTAATGAACTCATTATGGTCAAAAATATCCTCTGTAAATTTTGATTCTAAAATAAATTACTTGTTTGTAAACAATAAAAAATTTAATTTCAATTTTAACGCAGGTATCGGATATATGTTTACCAAATCTTCTGCACATTATTTAAAGAGTTGGAGCTATGAACCCGAATCAGGTCAAATAATTTCTTATGAAAATGAAACTATTTCAGACTCTTTAAAGACCTTTTATTACACCTTAGGTTTGCAATTTCAATACACTTTTTATAAGGATTATTTTATTGGAATAAACCCATATTATTTAATGACTATTGGCGAAAAAAAAATAAATACAATTCCCGTATATCCTAACTATTACAATCTAACATTCAACATTGGTAAAAAATTCTAATCATGAAAAAAACAGCACTTTTACTTCTACTTACCTTTTCAGCTTCATTATTGGCACAAGAAATCAAGGATCAAAAATTTGACATTTCATTTTCTTACGGACTATCTTACATTGACTACGCAGACTATTCATCTGAAAGTCCGCTGAATCTAGAAGTCCCTAGTATTGGCTCGTTTTATGAAGTAAATTTTGATTATAAACTGCCCAAAAACCGTTTTATAGGTCTAGGTTACTCAAGACAACAGCATGCTAAAAATATTAATGACGGTGTGTTGTTAACTACAACTAATACTGCATTAATTCTTGAGAACTATAGAAATATTCACACTAAAGACTTTTTTGATGTTCATTTTAGAACCGTATTTAAAAACAATATTCAATTCACCCTTGGAGCATTTTTCTTTATCGAAAATCTAAACACCAATACCATTGATGGCGATGAAACAAACTTATATTTTGTTCTGAATAACGAAAAGAACAGAGCCGACAATTTAGGTTTATTTGGCTCTTTAGAATACTATTTTAAGTTAACAGAATATGCTGATTTTGGGCTGAAAGGTAAACTATACTATTCGCTAAATGGTATTGAGACTTTAGCACTTTTACCAACATTAAGAGTCAAGTTGTAATGATCGCGGCTACGATTTAAGTAAACGAGATTAGTAATTATTTAAAAAAAAATGTTATTCCACAAAGATTGAAAAAGATAACAAACGTTTAGCCTAAATCTAAACAGAATACCGAGATGTCAGTATGGATGTTCAGTCGTAAACTGAGAAACGCATCCACGAAGTCGGGAGACTTCGCGGAGCAGGTAAAATAACACTTTTGAGTTAAAAAAATAAGAAAATCTATAAAAAAAGTAAAGTATTTATTATCAAACAATTAAACCCGTATTTCTCACGACATTCACGAATTACGACACGCTATTCATGAATGCCGTGTTACTTTATTTGCACAAACGACTAAAGGCTACTACTTTTGAAATGTGAAAATGAAAGAAAAAGTTTGTTTCACTTTTCTAAGAACAAGAAAAGCATTTGACACAAATATCAAATGAAGTAAAAAATAAATTTGATTTCGTTTTTACAAAAAATAGTTGGCCACTATAAAAAAGGAAGTTTAAGCTTTAGTTTACCTTTTCAAAAACAAAAGAGCAAAAAAGTTATGGTACTTTAAAAACGAAACTATCTATATAAAGAACGGTTGGCTTTGTATAAATAGCGAGAAAAAACCAGCCACAAAATAAAAAAACAGCCCTACTTTATAAAATGTTTTGACGAACACAAAGTAGGACTGTAAGTAATATTAAAATACAAAGATAATGAAACAATTAATTTTAAGCCTTATGGCAATCGCTACACTAACAACTTCTTGTTATTCACAAAATGACAAGTATTATAATTCTAAGTATGAATTCAAAGATAGAGCTGAATTAGTAACTCTAATTGATAGAATTATACAGGAGACAGACATTTCTGATTACAAGAATGAAAGTATGAGCATTCAAGATTTTAGCTTAAGTATTGGTGACGGACAACTAATATACAGTCCTATATCTGACGACAGTTCAACTATAAAAGAAGAAAGTGGTTCTTGTCCAGAAGGATTTACAAATCATGGCTTATTTACTAATGAGGAGAAGATTAGAGCAAAAGTGGCTGATATTGCTGCACCAGTTGAAAATTGTTGTCCGAAGGTCACCATTATTTTAGATAGAGGTCCTCTTGGCGTTCGTATTTGTTCCAAAGTTGAAAAGTAAGCCTTTTAAAACAAATGATTAATTCAAAACATTTTTTTAATTTAGAGAGTTTGAACAAAAAGTATAGTTCAAAAAAATAAATTTGACAAAAAAAGAGATACAATAAACTGCCCAAAAAATGGGCAGTTTTTTAATCAAATACAATTATGGAAGCAAAAATATTTTTTATTAATTTGGCAAAGGTTTTACTATTGACATTGGTGATCTTAATAATTATTAACCGCTGCCATTTTCATCGCATTATAAACATTAAGTATCTTACCCGATTTACAAAGTTCTGAAAAAGGAACCATTTCATTCTCTGTTCCCGGTTTTATAACTTTTTGATCAATGGTAACTCCAGATTCTAAGATGATGTTTTTAACTTGATTAGCCGTTATGCGAGTTATTTTGAAAATTCCGTAAATTACAAAAGTATAATCACTACACCGAAATCCTTACTTTATAACCTTCATTACTTCGGATATTAAAAACCGAACCATCTTCAAAAATCAAATATTGCCCTTTTATTCCAGTCAATATTCCTTTAAAAGAGGGTGTTTTATCTAAACTAATACTTGAAATTTTTTTAGGGTACTGTAAAACAGGATAATACAACGGTTGCACGTTAAAGGCATTTATATCAAAATAATCTCGAACTTCATTAGGCAATAATGCTGCAACTTTCTTTTTCTCGGCGAATAAATCAAAAGAAATGATGTCATTGGTGAGCATTTTTCGCCAATTGGTTTTATCGGCAAAATGATTTTTTAAAGCCACTTCGGTAATTCCTGCCAGATAACGGTTAGGCACTTCCACAATAGCCAAAGCCGCCTCCGCACCTTGGTCAATCCATCGCGTTGGGATTTGTGTTTTGCGAGTAACTCCCACTTTCAGCTCGCTCGATGAGGCAAAATAAACTACGTGCGGCTGTAATTGTACTCGTTTTTCATAAGCCAAATCGCGGTCTTCAATTTCCAAATGTGCAGTACTCAACTCAGGTTTCATGATCCAATCGCCTACGGCTGGACTGCTGTAAAAGCAATCATAACAAAATCCTTGACGGAATATTTTTTTGTTTTTGCCACAATTTAAACACTGAAAACCATCAAAAACAACTTCAATTTCTTTGTTTAATAACTGATTGATATTTAAAAAACTAGTATCAAATACAAGATAATATTGAATAGGATTTCCTACTTCCGTTTGCATTTTAGTTAGTGTTCCCTCGTAAGTCATTTGATTTTTAAATTTAAGAATAGGTAATTTAGATTGTTTTTTTGTTATTTTTGGTAAAGTTATACATTCAACAATCATAATCATAATTTAAATGGCGCTTCCCATTATTAATTCTGTTGCCACGTGGTTTTTAAAAAAACGCATCCACCAGATTGAATTGTTTATGAAATACCCTAACGAAGTTCAGGAGGAGCTGTTATTGCATTTAATTCGCACCGCCGAACGAACACAAATGGGTCGTGAACACCATTTTGAAAGTGTAAAATCGTATCAAGATTTTGCCAGTCGGGTACCTATTTCTACTTATGAATGCCTCGAACCACTCATAGAGCAAACCCGAAAAGGGGCTCAAAATATATTTTGGCCTACGCCAATAAAATGGTTTGCTAAGAGTAGTGGCACTACCAATGCTAAAAGCAAATTTATTCCGGTAAGTGCCGATGCGTTAGAAAATTGCCATTACAAAGCGGCTAAAGATCTACTGTCGCTGTACCTCAATAACAATGAAGATTCGCAAATGTTTACCGGAAAAAGTTTGCGGTTGGGCGGTAGCAAACAATTGTATGAAGACAACAATACTTTTTTTGGCGATTTGTCGGCTATTTTAATCGAAAACATGCCACTCTGGGCCGAATTCAGCAGTACACCAAGTAATAAAGTCTCACTCATGGACGATTGGAATATAAAACTTGGCGCCATTGTACAAGAAACACGCTTAGAAAATGTAACCAGTTTGGCAGGAGTACCTTCTTGGATGTTGGTTTTGTTAAACAAAGTTTTAGAAGAAACAAAAAAAACGAATTTACTTGAAGTTTGGCCCAATGTTGAAGTGTATTTTCATGGCGGAATAAGTTTTGATCCGTACAAAGAACAGTATAAGAATCTTTTTCCTTCGGATCATTTTCAATACTACGAAATTTATAACGCTTCAGAAGGTTTTTTTGCCATTCAAGACCTCAATAACTCCAGCGATTTATTGTTGATGCTCGATTATGGTATTTTTTATGAATTTATTCCGATGGAAACCTTTGGCACGCCCGATCAGAAGATAATTCGTCTGGCGGATGTTGAGGTCAATAAAAATTATGCCATTGTTATAACCACGAACTCGGGTTTATGGCGCTATCAAATCGGCGATACAGTTCGGTTTACCAATTTGAATCCGTATCGCATTCGTGTTACAGGAAGAACCAAGCACCACATCAATGTATTTGGCGAAGAATTAATTATAGAAAATGCCGATCATGCTATTGCCAAAGCTTGTCAGGCTACTGGTTCAGAAATGATAGATTATTCTGTGGCACCTGTTTTTATGGAAGGCAAAGAAAAAGGAGCACATGAATGGATGATTGAGTTTCGAAACGACCCGAAAGACAAAGCCTATTTTATCGAAATTTTAGACCAAAGTTTGCAGAGTTTGAATTCAGATTATGAGGCCAAACGCTACAATAACATGACGCTAAATCCTCCGATGGTTCATTTTGCACGCCCTAATTTATTTCATGATTGGTTAAAAAACCAAAATAAACTGGGCGGTCAGAATAAAATTCCGAGGCTTTCTAATCAAAGAGATTTTATTGAGCAACTTTTAATGTTGCAGAACGAGTAGAATAGAGCTCAGAAATTAATGCACGGAGGTGTCTAAAATTTGATTGGCAAAATTTTACAGCGGTCGTGTAATTTTGGGTATTGTTTTTAGGTATAATTGTTCTACTTTTTCTCGGGCCCACGGGGTTTTTCGTAAAAAGGTGAGGCTCGATTTCAAGCTTGGATTATCGGTAAAGCATTTGATTTTAATCAATTCGCCTAAGGTGTCAAAACCGTAAAAAGAGATTAAATCTTCCAGCATGTTCTGTAAGGTAATGCCGTGAAGCGGGTTTTTAGACTGATTATTTTCCATGTAGCAAAGATAGGCATAAAAAAATAATGTAATTTTATCGAAAATAATTTTCAAATGAAAAAAATCATACTGCTGCTGAGCTTTTTTTTCGCGCAAGTCACCTTTTCACAATCCACTACCATTTATATGATTCGACATGCCGAAAAAGCAGATGCTTCTGCCAATCCTCATTTGTCAGAGGCGGGAAAAATACGTGCTGAGAAATGGAAGTCGTTCTTTATCGATATTGCTTTGGATTTTATTTACAGCACAGATTACAACCGAACAAGAGAAACCGCCGCTCCTGTTGCAATTTCAAAAAGGAAAGAAGTGGTGCTTTACAATCCCGCCGAAGTAAGCTTGGAAGCTTTAATCAATAAGCACCCTAACAAAACACTTTTAATTGTAGGGCATAGTAATACCGTTCCAGCCCAAATCAATGCCCTGCTAGCGAGAGAAGAATTTATTGCAATGAAAGATTCGGAATTTGGTAATTTATATCTGATAGAAATTGAAGGAAAAGAAATCAAAACTACGTTAAGGATTCTATAAATGTAACATTGGTAATTTCTAACTCTTGATGCTTCCAACAATTGTTACTACATTTGCAACCCTATGCTAAAAACCATAAATATCTTAAACAAACGCGCTCGATTTGATTTTGAATTAATCGACCGATACACTGCTGGAATTATTTTAACAGGCACCGAAATAAAATCCATACGTTTAGGTAAAGCCAATATTACCGAGAGTTTCTGCGAGTTTAATGAAGCTAACGAACTTTTTATAATCAATATGTATATTGAGGAATATGCCTTTGGAAACCAATTTAACCACAAAGCCCGAAGCGAACGAAAGCTTCTGCTCAACAAACGAGAGTTGAAAACCTTGGCTAAAAATGTACAAACCAAAGGTTTAACCATTGTTCCTCTAAAACTTTTTACGAACGAAAAAGGTTTGGCCAAACTCGAAATCGCCTTAGCCCGCGGTAAGAAAACCTACGACAAACGCGAATCACTTAAAGAGCAAGATACCAAACGGGATTTAGATCGTATCAAAAAGGAATATAACTAGGTTTTTTAATGTCAATGACAAATTCAATGACAAATTCAATTACAATTGCAATGACAAATTCAATTTCAATGGCCGCGCCGCGAGTCTCCGACTTCGTGGATGTGATGGAAGGTCTCTGACCTTCATTTTTTAGCTTCAATTTTAATCAATGTGTGTTCATTTAATTTGTAGATAATTTAGGGAGCTTTCTTTTTTTTTACTTGATTTATAGCTCAGTCGGAGACTGAGAAACGCGTCCACGAAGTTAGAAACTTCGCGGAGCACAATTTAGATCGTATCAAAAAGGAATATAAGTAGGTTTTTAATGTCAATGACAAATTCAATGACAAATTCAATTACAATTGCAATGACAAATTCAATTTCAATGGCCGCGCCGCGAGTCTCCGACTTCGTGGATGTGATGGAAGGTCTCTGACCTTCATTTTTTAGCTTCAATAGTAATCAATTTTTGGTCATTTAATTTGTAAATAATTTAGGGAGCTTTCTTTTTTTTACTTGATTTATAGCTCAATCGCAGGCTGAGAAACGCATCCACGAAGTTAGAAACTTCGCGGAGCACAATTTAGATCGTATCAAAAAGGAATATAAGTAGGTTTTTTAATGTCAATGACAAATTCAATTACAATTGCAATTACAATTGCAATGACAAATTCAATTTCAATGGCCGCTCCGCGAAGTCTCCGACTTCGTGGATGTGATGGAAGGTCTCTGACCTTCATTTTTTAGCTTCAATTTTAATCAATGTGTGTTCATTTAATTTGTAGATAATTTAGGGAGCTTTCTTTTTTTTTACTTGATTTATAGCTCAGTCGGAGACTGAGAAACGCGTCCACGAAGTTAGAAACTTCGCGGAGCACAATTGTAATGCAAAAAAGCGCCAATCCTTTAAAACAGTTGGAGGTTTTGAAAATTATTGGGTTTAGAAACAGTTAAGATCTGGCTCCGCGGGTTTTTGCGTTAGGGCTTGAGTGGAGCTCTTTTTGAGAGGGCTTTTTTTCAAAGCCCTCTCAAAAAAGCGGGAACGGAAGCCCGACCCGTCTCGTCAAGTTTGGGAACGGCTCTCAAAGACGGAACCAAACTTGACGAGAGAGGGTAACGCCCAAATTTTTTTAATAAAGGGGAAGGGCTGTAAACAAAAAAAATCCCAACTTTCGTTAGGATTTTTCTTCGCACTAATAAACTAAGTTAGTAGGATTATCGTAATCGATCGACAGATTTTACGAGATCTTCGTCTTTCTTGATGGCTTTATTGGCAAGGGCCAAAAAAACGATAGCAACAATAGGAAGAAACATCCCAATACCTTTCTCAGAAACCTTGGTTTCTCCAGATAACGTTAGTAACCGATAAATAAATAAGCCTATTAAAATTAAATTCAATATGATGTTCAATCTGCCCATGACAAATTGATTTTGTCTCTTTTTAAATCCCAAAATGCCAAGCACTGATAAAGTGGTACTCAATCCGAAAAGTAATACGTAGCTCATTTGTTTCATGAAGTAAAAATCGGTGGTTTCGGTTCCGGTAGTTTCTTTCCATAACGGAAGAACAAAAGGCAACACACCCGTTACTACGGTGGCAAGAATGAGATAGACGGTCTGAATTCGTTGTAACATTTTAAATAAATTCTGTAGCAAAAATATAGCTTCTTTTTTAAAAATACTATTGTAGGCTTGATTTTTATTCGTAATATTGCATCATAATCCTATAAGTACTTCATCTTTTAGGGATTGCAAGACAAAAAAATTGCACAAATTACCTCCTTACAACCTCCACACTAATTAATTCAAATAAACTACATGTTTGAACTTTCAGCATTAAAACAAATGAAGCTTACTGAGCTTCAAGACATTGCCAAGTTGGCTAAAATAAAATCAGCGGGTGTTAAAAAAGAAACTTTGATTCAACTTATTTTAAATAAGCAAAATGAGTCGAACATTTCGCAAGTAACCCAAACGAGTGAGCCCATTGCAACACCTCTTGCAAAGAGAACACGTATTGTGCCCACAAAAATCGAGTTTAAAACACCTGAAACAACTTTGTTTACGGAAGAAGTTGAGGTAAAAACTACGCCAACACCAGCAGAAGAATCTCCTGCTAGAGAGCGTAAGGTGATAAAGTTTAATAAAGCCAAATACGAAAACAAGATTAAAGCAGCTCAGAAAAGTATTACAAATGAGCCCGAAAAAAATCCTGAACAAGAGCCACTAAAAACAGTTGAAAATTCAACTGAAAGTTCAACCGTTTTGCCAGTTGCACTTGATGAAAGTGGATTGCCAGCTAATCAACCGGAAGAAAAATGGGTCAAGAAACCCAATCATCCGCAGAAAATAAATGCAAATGCTAAGGTAGGCTTAAAGCCAAATCCGAATCAAAATTCAAATTCGAATCAAAATTCCAACGGGAATACTTCACAAAATCCGAATCAAAACGCCAACGGAAACGGAAATCAAAATCATAAAAATAAAAAAAATAACTTTAGAGATGCTGATTATGAGTTTGATGGCATTATCGAAAGCGAGGGCGTTCTCGAAATGATGCCAGATGGCTATGGTTTTTTACGTTCATCGGATTATAACTATTTAGCATCTCCGGATGATATTTATTTGTCTAATTCGCAAGTGCGGCTTTTTGGGCTAAAAACTGGAGATACCGTTAAAGGTGTGGTTCGACCACCAAAGGAAGGCGAAAAGTTTTTTCCGCTTGTTCGTGTTTTAAAAATTAACGGACATGACCCGCAAGTGGTGCGAGATCGTATTTCTTTTGAACATTTAACGCCTGTTTTTCCTTCGGAGAAATTCAGATTAGCCGAAAAAGAAAGTACAATTTCTACCCGAATAATTGACTTATTTTCTCCAATCGGAAAAGGACAACGCGGTATGATTGTGGCACAACCTAAAACAGGTAAAACAATGTTGCTCAAAGATATAGCTAATGCTATTGCGGCAAATCATCCTGAAGTGTATTTAATTGTTTTATTGATTGACGAGCGTCCAGAGGAAGTTACTGATATGCAACGAAGCGTTCGGGGAGAGGTAGTTGCATCGACTTTTGATAGAGAACCACAAGAACACGTTAAAATAGCGAATATTGTTCTTGATAAAGCCAAACGATTAGTAGAATGTGGTCATGACGTAGTGATTTTATTAGATTCTATTACCCGCTTAGCTCGGGCTTACAATACAGTTCAACCCGCTTCGGGGAAGGTGTTGAGTGGCGGAGTAGATGCTAATGCATTGCAAAAACCGAAACGTTTCTTTGGAGCTGCTCGAAATGTTGAAAATGGCGGTTCGTTGAGTATTATTGCTACTGCATTGACCGAAACGGGTTCAAAAATGGATGAGGTAATTTTCGAGGAATTTAAAGGTACGGGTAATATGGAGTTGCAATTAGACCGAAAAATTGCGAATAAACGTATTTTTCCAGCCATCGATTTGACTTCTTCAAGCACGCGTCGGGACGATTTATTACTTGACGAAAAAACCTTGCAGCGTATGTGGATCATGCGAAAGTATCTTTCGGATATGAATCCGGTAGAAGCTATGGATTTTATCAACGACCGTTTTAAGAAAACAAGAAATAATCAGGAATTTTTAATCTCAATGGAGGGTTAAAAAAGTTTCAGGTTTCAAGTTTTGCGTAACCCGAAACTTGAAACCTGACTCGTTCCGCCTTGGCGGAGAACGGACCGAAGTTAAACCTGAAACAAAAGCACTAGTTCACAATCACTTTTTTCATGACCGTTTGTTCATTGGCAGTAATCCGCAGAATGTAAAAACCTTGTGGAATATTTTCTACCGAATAATTATTATTGAGGTTTGGTGGATTATTGATTTGCTGCATGATTTGTCCGCTAATCGTAATGAGTTGAATTTCAGTAAGTGCTATTTCTGATGCGATGTTTATTCTATGGTCGTTTGTTGGATTAGGAAAAATAGCTACTGCTCTACCTAAATCGAAAGTAGGTGCTGAAAGAAAAACGGTTGGCCAACGATTTTCGGCTACTGGGCCACCCCAAATGAGTGTAGCTAAATACGGATTGTCAATAAACGGATTGCGGTTTCCTTGACCGTATGTGTTATTTATGTTTCCAAGATAAGTATTCCTGTTGTCTTCTATTTGCGAAACAGGGTCTTCCGCATTCCATTGCAACAGTAAATTTACCATATTGGGGTCGGAAAAATTCAAAACGCCATTGGCTACATTTTTGGGCAAGCATTGGTCGCCATACCGCAAGTACATGTACATCATCATTCGTGCAATATCACCTTTCCATTCATCACCCGGATACCAGTTATTGCCTGAACTATAGGAATTTCCAGAACCTGCAAAAAATTTTTTGCTGCCGCGTTCGCCATTTCGTTGCACATCACTGGCTCGAAGATGATGAACATCGGCATTGGGTGCTGGCGAAAATTCTAAGTTTGGCGTTCCAAGCGATCTTGGGTAAGTATGCTCGCGATTCCATTCGCAAAGTGAGCCACCGCCATCATCATTTTTATTACGTCTTCTGTGGTCATTATCATCAAATTGCGAATTCGGACAAATGTTTGGGCTAAAGCCATAAATCAGTAATAAATTGGTATTGGTTGGGTCTTGTGGGTCTAAGTCGGTAATGCGAATGGCATCTTCGGCTTGACTGTAGGTCAAGATAGTAGTATGAGTGGTAGTGATTTTTGTACTTAGCGCATTTTTTAAGGCCGTAGGGGTCTGAGTCCAATTAAAACCATTGTAGTAGGAGGAAGGAGCACCGGCTTGGGCAAAAACTAAAACTGAGTGAAATGCTAAAAGGAGACTGATTTTGAATTTCATTGTATTTTTTTGAATACCACAAAAGTATAGGATTCAACTGAGAATCGAATTTATTTAACATTAGTTGAATGTTTTGTGCGGAAAAAATGAAACCTACTGCCTTTTGATTCGCAGTAATTTTTAAAATTCGACTAATAAGCAGTTACAAAATCTGCATCCGTAAATGTGTGTTCCATATTTCCGTTTGAAGAGGCGGTGAAATTTAGTTTTATTTTTACCACCGAAAATCCATTGATTGTTGTTTTCTCGACGATGGTAAAGCTGCCTTGTGTTTCATATACAAGCCAATCTGAAGGAATCAAAAAACTGTGCGAAAATGATTTTGGTAAGCCAATGTATTTTTTAAATTCTATTTTTTCAGTTGTTGAATTGTTAGAAAAAGAGTAGGTGCCAAGCGGCATGTCAGGTAAATTTTGAGTCAAATTCTTGATGTTAATGTGGTAGCCATTTAAAGAATTTCCTTCATAACGTATGTCTAAATTGGGCAAATTACCTTGACTTATTCTTGAGATATTTGAAAATTTAATGTTGTTATCTAAAGTTATAAAATTGATAAATGTGTTGCAAATATTTTTAGAAAACTCGGTTATTTCAACCGAACCATCGATTTTAAGAGTATGATTGGGTTCGAGGAGATTGTATTTTTGTCTGAAAACTTCTCCGCTAAATTTGAACTTTAGCAATTGATTTTCAATAAATTCAAAATCAGTAATTGCTATTGTAGACGACGGAATAAAGTCTGGAGAATAATAATCTTGACGGAAATTGCCACGTAAATCTGCAAAATAAACAGATTGTAAGTCACCTTCTTTTGTGACGTTAATGCTAAGCAAGTCGCTTGTCACGTTATTTTTTTTCGATTTAACGGTAACATTTAAACTTTGTCCACAACTAAAGAAGGCACTAACTTGCTCAATATTTTCGTTACTCGAAATGCCATCTATTTTTAAGTCAATTTTATTTTTTTTCTCTACAATTTCAGTGTATTCCGTACTTGAATCGTCATTTGAACAACTCAAAACGAACATTCCAAATAAAAAAAACAAATATTTTCTCATAAAAATATCATTTTGGTTTACAAACTTCAATTCTTGTATTGAAATACTAATCCTCTTAACATCAAAAAAAAACCATTTGCCAAGTAAATTTTTATTCGCTCATTTTTATCGTCTGAGAATCATTCTCAAAAGTAGCAAATCAATTACACTCTGAATAACACAACAACGTTTTTTGCACTAATTTATCATTTATACATGATTAAAATGCTGAGCTATTTTTAGCGAAATAAATCTTATTTCACAATTACTTTTTTCACTACTGATTGACTGCCGTTGGATAATTTGATAAAGTAAAAACCAGTTGGAATAGTGTTAAACGTGAATGTGTTATGGTCAAAGACAGGACGATTTACTTGCTTAATCACTTGTCCATGCACCGAAATAAGTTGGATTTCGTCAATTTCCATTTCGGCATGAATAGAAACACTGTTGTTGTGTGATGGATTAGGATAAATAATTGCATCAGCTAAGGTGGCAAAGTTTTGCGTACTCAAACTATTCACAGTCGCACATTGGGTTGCCCAAATACTGCAAACATAAGTTGGATTGTCGATAAACGGATTTCGATTGCCTTGAAAGTTGTAAATTGCATTGTTTTTGGCAATTTCAATCGAAGAAACGGGATCTTCTAAATGCCATTTGAGCAAGACTAAAATAAAATCATCAGAAAAAACTTTGTTGGTCGAACCGTCAAACATTGCTTTTGCTTGGCAAGTGGATGCGTTGGCGGCTGCATAGAAATCATCCATTGACGTTTCGTAGCGTGTAGCAAAATAAAAGTAGGCTCTTGCTACGTCTCCTTTAAAAGCATTGATGGGTTCGAAAACAGTTCCGGTAAAATTGGAATAAGGAGAAGCCAACATACTTCCTCTTTTTGAACCGTTTTGCGAAGTAAAATTGGCATTTCCTACAATTCCAAATCCTAAATTTCCTCTGTCGCCATTGACTTTTCCATCGGAAGGTACTACATGAAAAGCATCATTCCGCATCGGATTGATTTCAAAACCATCAAAATACGATTGGGGTACGAGGTGTTCTCGGTTGTAGCAATCGCCTTCAGAATTGTAATTGCCGCATTGACTATTGGTAGAAGTATAATTGTAAGGATCTACACCATTTGGGTTTTCAGAATACAAATCAAGTAGCGAACCATCATTTTCATAAAAATTATCTCGGAAAGCTGTAGTGGCATATAAGGTCCATAAAGCGCTGTAGCCTTGATCGTTATGGCCGTTAGAAATGATTGTTCTCAATTGCGATTTTAGCGTGTAGCCTGTACCCGTTGCCGAATTGTAATAATTGGCGGGTGCTTGAGCAAAAGCTATAATTGTACACAAAACAAGAATAAAGGTGAACTTAATTTTCATGAGGTAATGAATTGTAGATGCAAAGGTAAAACATAAACCAGCATTTTTTTTTATTTTAACAGGTTGTGGTTCGGTGGTTTACAAAAATAAAATGGTGATAAAGTGGGTTAAACCTTACGTTCTAAAAGTGCCATATAAAATCCGTCGAATCCTGATTCAGAAGCTAATATTTTCTGGTCTTTGATAAAGGTAAATTTTTTTCCGTTTTCTGTTTTTAAAAAGTGTTCTACTTGTTCTTGGTTTTCAGAAGGTAAAATCGAACAGGTTGCATACACTAATTTTCCGCCGGGTTTTACAATTCGGGAGTAGCTTTCGAGCACTTCTGCCTGAACTTTTTTGATATTGTCAATAAATTCAGGTTGCAATTTCCATTTGGCATCTGGATTTCTTTTTAGAACGCCTAGTCCGCTGCAAGGCGCGTCAATCAGTACACGATCGGCTTTTTCTTGTAGTTTTTTAATCACTTTTGTCGAATCGATAATTCTATATTCGATGTTGAAAGCTCCGTTTCTTTTGGCTCTTAATTTCAGTTGTTTGAGCTTGCTTTCGTATAAATCCATGGCTATGAGTTGGCCTTTGTTTTGCATTAAAGAAGCCATGTGCAGCGTTTTTCCGCCGGCACCAGCACATGTATCCACCACTCGCATTCCGGGCTGAACGTCTAAAAATGAGGCAACCAGCTGAGAATTGGCGTCTTGTACTTCAAAAAATCCGTTTTTAAAAGGTTCGGTTAAAAATACGTTAGCGCGTTCTTTTAACACCAAAGCATCGGGTTGGTCTTTAAGATATTCGGTTTCAATGTCCAAGTCCATTAATAAGGCACGAAGTTTTTCTTTGGTGGTTTTGAGCGTGTTGACTCTTAAAATTACTTTTGCAGGTTGGTTTTGAGCGGCTATTTCTTTGCTCCATTTTTCTTCCCCTAATTCTTTCACTCCAAGCTCATCCATCCAGTCAGGAATAGATTCTCGGTAGATTCTGTTTTTTGAAAGTTCGTCAAACCGACCTTTGATTTTTCGCTCGGGAGTGCCTTCTAATTGGCGCCAATCCGGAATCGGGTAACCTCTTAAAACGGCCCAAACAGCAAATATTCTCCATAAATCTTCCCGATCAAATGGCTCTTTTACATCCGCAATTTCGGAATATAATCGTTTCCATCGCACAATTTCGTATAGGGTTTCGGCTACAAATTTTCGGTCGTGGCTGCCCCAACGTTTATCTTTTTTTAAAGCTCTTGCAACTACTTTATCGGCATATTCACCTTCATTAAAAATCGCGTGTAACGAATCGATGGTGGTGTAAACTAAATTTCTGTGTAATCTCATTTCTTTCAATTGAGTTGCAAAGGTACTGATTTTGTTTTTAGTCTCAGTTTTCAGTCTCAGTTTTCAGGTTTCAAGTTTAAGGTTTAGCTTCGCTCCGTTCTCTGCTAAGGCGGATCGGGTCTGGTTTCACTTTTCAGCAGAGTTGCGACTGCGACTGAACACCGTGACTGCCACAGCGACTGCGACTGAACACTGCGACTGCCAACTGAAAACTAATCGTGTTTTCCATCAAAATACGTATTCCATTTGCCTTGCACTTTCATGACTTGTTCAATAACTTCTCGAACCGCTCCTCTGCCGCCGTTTTTGTGCGAAATGTATTTTGAAATGGCTTTGATTTCTGGAACTGCATCTTGAGGACATGCAGGTAAACCAACCCGTTGCATCACATGATAATCCGGAATATCATCGCCCATATACAGTATATTTTCAGGGTTGATGTTATGGTTTTTGGTATATTCTTCTAAGGTTTTCACTTTATCAGGACAACCCAAATAAATGGCCGTAACGCCTAAATTTTGTAGCCTAATGCGTACGCCTTCATTACTACCTCCGGAGATAATGCAAAGGTTATAACCGCTTTCAATAGCCGCTTTCATAGCAAAACCATCGCGAATGTTCATGATGCGAAGCATTTCTCCTGTGGGTGCTACATGTACAGAGCCGTCTGTTAGAACACCATCTACATCGAGTACAAAAGTGGTAATATCATTGAGAATTTCTTTATAACTTTTTGCCATAACTTTGAATTGATTGTGTTAGTAGGGTGTATATGTTTTTTTTGTTTTCGTCTGAATTTAAAAAATCTAAATGAGCATTTATCGTGCTTTGGTCGTTTCTTTTTGCAGGGCCTGTTTGTGCTTCTATTGGGGTCAAAGTATTGATTTTTAATGCTGTTTCGGTAATAAGTGCTTGTAAAATAGAAAATGGAATCTGGTGTTCAGCACAAATTTCATTGCCCATTTGATACAAATGATTCACAAAATTATTCACAAAAACAGCAGCCACATGCAAGGCTTTTCTTTGTTCGGAGTTGATAGCGTAGGTTTCGTTGGAAATTGTTTGAGCTAGTTTTTCTAAAATTTCGAAGTCGGATGCAAATTCAGTTTCCAAACAAATCGGAATTTCGGTAAAATCAACTTTTTTTCCTTTGGTGAAAGTTTGTAGTGGATAAAACACACCTCTTCTGTTGTTGGCACTTAGGTTTTGTAACGATACAACGCCTGAGGTATGCACCACCAATTGATTTTTGAACGGAATTTTTTCGGATACTTCATTTATGGACCCGTCAGAAACGGCAATGATTATCACATCTGCCGGACGTAGTGCATTCCAATCTGAAATACATTCTATTTCGGGTGGTACAGTTAACTTCGTATCTGGATTTCGCACAAAAATTTGCTGAATTGAAAGCGCTTTGTGCGACAAAAATGCAGTTATTAAGTGTTGGGCCACATTGCCGTAACCTATAAATGTTATCGTAATCATAATGCAAATTTATTTAAAAAAAGGCATACATTCTCTACTTTATTCAGTTTGCATCCATAAAATCTGTTCTTGTTTTAGTCTATGGTCGTGCTTCAACTCGTTTTTTAATATTTATGTAATTTTTAAGACTTGCTCGTTCGTGTAAATAGAACAATACTAACATTTTTGCCTATTTTTGCACCATAATTTAAAAAAGTAATTTCCATAATCATGGATAAAAAAATAATCTCGTTTATAAGTTCTTTTTTTTCCTCCACACGTTTGATGGCGCTTTTGTTTATTAGCTTTTCGGTTGCAATGGCTGCTGGAACTTTTATCGAGAGTAAATACAATACGGATACGGCCCGAATCTGGGTTTACAATGCTTGGTGGTTTGAAGCAATCATGTTCTTTTTTGTAGTCAATTTTGTTACCAATATCAAGCGTTACCAGCTTTGGAAAAAAGAAAAATGGGCTACCTTGATTCTGCATTTGTCTTTTATTTTTATACTCGTAGGGGCTTTCATTACGCGATACATCAGTCATGAAGGTATGATGCCCATTCGCGAAGGCGAAGCTTCTAACGAAATTTTTTCGGATAAAACCTTTCTCACTGTTTTTGTAGACGGAGAATATAAAGGCGAAATGAAGCGAAAAACGCACGAAAAACCTTTGATTTTATCGCCAGTGACCAACAATGATTTTGCCATTGATAGTAAGTTTGATCAAGCCGGTTATAAAATTGAATACAAGAATTTTATCATGGGTGCTACCGAACAAATCGTTAAAGACGAAAAAGGGGTGTATTACCTAAAAATGGTCGAATCGAGTGGAGGGACCCGACATGATCATTATTTAAAAGCCGGCGAGGTAGTAAACCTTCATAATGTGTTATTTGCTTTGAATAAATTTACGCAAGGTGCTATCAATATTACGCTTGAAGGAGATGTAGCTACTATTCAAGCACCATTTGAGGGCGATTTTATGAGAATGGCCGACCAATTAAAAGGTAAGGTTGAAATGAACAAAGCACAGCCTTTGATGTTTCGGTCGTTGTATAATTTAGGTGGAGCACAATTTGTTTTTCCTGATCCACCAATGAAGGGTCGCGTGGGATATATTTCTAATAATGATTTCAAAGATAAGACCACCGATGATGCACTCATAGTAAATATCTCGGCAGGTAACGAACAAAAGGAAGTAACTCTAGTAGGTTCGAAAGGGAAAATGGGTGTGCCACAAACGGTTAAAGTAGGTGGTTTGGAGTTTACATTGTTTTTTGGAAGTAAAATTTATTACACGCCTTTTAAAGTAAAATTGAATGATTTTATTGCCAAAAAATACCCAGGAACAGAGAAAAGTTATTCTTCTTTTGAAAGTAAAGTTGAAGTGACTGATGAGACGGAAAAATTTGATTACCACATTTATATGAATCATGTGTTGGATTACAGAGGATACAGGTTGTTTCAAGCCTCTTTTGACGAAGATGAAAAAGGAACGGTGCTTTCCGTGAGTTATGATTTCTGGGGCACATGGATAACTTATATTGGGTATTCACTTTTATACTTTGCTATGTTGGCTATTATGTTTACCAAATTTTCTCGCTTTGCAGAATTGAAAAGAAAACTAGCTGCCGTAAAACTAAAAAAAGCCAAGCTTACGGCAATAGCGCTATTTTTAAGTTTGAGCGGTTTTGCACAAGGACATCAAAACAAACCGGCTGATTTAAAAGTAATTGACTCAGTGATTCAGAAGTATAAGGTTAACGAAGAGCATGCCGAACGTTTTGGTAAACTAGTGATTCAAGACGCGGGTGGAAGAATGAAACCCTTAAATACATTTTCGTCAGAATTACTTCGTAAAGTGAGTCATGAAAATTCATACAAAGGTTTAAACTCGGATCAAGTTTTTTTATCCATGACCCAACTGCCAAGTGCTTGGTATCAAGTGCAGATGATTTACATCAGTACCGGAAATGACAGCATTAGAAAAATCATCGGAATTCCAGCCGACCAAAAGTTGGCCTCGTTTGTGAATTTCTTTGACGAAGAGGGAAATTACAAATTAGCAAAATATCTGGATGCCGCCTATAAAACAGCCAACCCAAATAAATTTGAAAAAGATTTTGTAGAAACTGATAAGAAAGTCAACCTTTTGAGTTCGGCATTGTTTGGAAGTATTTTAAAGATTTTCCCTATTCCCGGACATCCAAATAACAAATGGGTATCGTATCCTGAGTTGGGCGAAGCTAAAATTACAGGAATGGATTCGACATTTACCAAACAGATTATACCTATTTATTTATCGGCTTTGGCTAATGCAAGCGACAACGGTAATTATAAAGAGGCTAATTTCTATTTAGATGGAATTCAGAAATATCAAAAAAAATATGGCGCGTCGGTCATGCCAAGCGAGAACAAAGTAGAAGCTGAAATTTGGTATAACAAAATCAATATTTTTAAGAATCTGTTTTACCTCTACATGATGGCAGGAATCCTGATGATTCTTTTGGTAATTGTGAAAATTTTTAACGAGAAGAATAAAGTTTTAAATTTCTTGGTCAATTTCATGCACATCATCATCGCACTATTGTTTGTTTCGCATACACTAGGGCTCATTCTTAGATGGTATATTTCGGGTCATGCACCTTGGAGTAACGCGTATGAATCGATTATTTATGTAGCATGGGCCACTATGTTTTTTGGATTGTCTGATATCAAGTCAAAATTGACCGTTGCCTCTGGTGCATTTGTCACTTCGATGATTTTGATGGCTGCTTATGCCAACTGGATTGATCCTGAAATTGCTACTTTACAGCCGGTGTTAGACTCTTATTGGTTGATGATTCACGTGGCGGTTATTGTGGCCAGTTACGGACCCTTTGCTTTAGGAATGATATTAGGAACTGTTTCCTTACTCTTAATTTTACTCACCACTGAAAAAAATAAAGAGCGAATGGACTTGAACATCAAAGAAATCACCTACATCAATGAAATGGCTCTGACTATTGGTTTAATATTGTTAACTATTGGTAACTTCCTTGGCGGTCAATGGGCCAACGAAAGTTGGGGTCGCTATTGGGGTTGGGACCCCAAGGAAACTTGGGCCTTAATCAGTATTATGGTATATGCCTTTGTCATTCACATGCGGTATGTGCCGGGTTTACGAGGACGATGGATTTTTAGTGTGATGAGCATGTTGGCGTTTATTTCTATTTTATTTACGTATTATGGTGTCAACTTTCACTTAGTTGGATTGCATTCTTACGCAAGCGGTGAAGCTAAATCATTGAGTTGGATTTGGCAAACCATCTTAGGCATTGCCATCATCGGAGCTATTAGTTACCCAAAATACCGGAAGTTTTATAGGAAGTAGAAAGTCTATGAAGAGATTTTTTGAATAAATAACAAAGGGATTCAGTTTAAATTGAATCCCTTTTTATTTGAGTGGCCAAAAATTTTCATGAAATGGAAGCTTTTCTGTTTTGTTGTTTTTCGTGTGAGGGCTTGAGTGGAGCTCTTTTTTATCTCGTTGCGTTACGTCCTGAAAGGCGTGATGCGACGAGATAAAAAAAGCGGGAACGGAAGACCGACCCGTAGGGGCACGCCCAAAAAAAAACAAATTTTTATAGGAATAAGAACTTTTTTACACCTTCCCTAATGTATAAAGTTGTTCTAAAGTAGGCGTTACACTTCCGCCTGCAGGTTCAAGCGTAATCCCGAAAGCTTCGGCTCCAGAAGTGTTGCTAACAGCAAAAAGTCTAGAATTATTTGCTTTGAAATCATCCAGTAATCCTATGCTTGTGGGCGTTAGCGGATTTAATTTCAAAGCCCAAACTTGATAAACAAAACCTTCCGGAGGTTCGGGCAATCCCGCTGCATCAATATAAACGGTTTGGGTATTTTGGTTCCAATATACCTTAGCTGTAGCTTCTGGAGAAACGGCCTGTCCGACTAAAGGTACAACTATATTGTTCTGGTCGCGTACCACAGCTAATAACTGTTTGGTTTCTGATTGACTCATTTCTAGAGTGTTGAGTTTACTCTCTAATGTGTCTCGTTCGGTTTCTATTTGTGCTACTTCATTTTTTGCGGCGTCAATTAGCGTATATTGCCATCCAATTCCAATTAGTAACACTACCGCAGCGGCCCAACCTAAGTAAGTGGCTAGATGTGATTTTGGTTGTAAATCAACTACTTTTCCGTGTTTTTTTATCAATGCTTCCTTGATACGGTCATAGTTTGCTGCCGAAAGATAGGGAGCCATGCTGTAAGACAAACTGATTACGGCTTTTTCAATCGAAATAATTTCTTCCTGAATTTCAGGATGCTTTATTGCCATCTGGGCGACTTCTTCTGTTTCTGCTTCGCTTAGTGTTCCAAAAACATAGAGTTCTAAAATCCCTGATTCGATATAATTTTGTACTTCTATCATACTTTTAGAAAATTTCGTAAATCGTTAATACAATTTCTATTTTGTGTTTTGACTGTTCCTAGCGGAATTTCAAGTTCGTCCGATGCTTCCTGTTGTGTATATCCTTTAAAAAATAAAAGATTTATAATTTGGATACATTTCGGTTTTAATTTTTTTACAAATTCTTGAATTCCAATACTATCAATCATGTTTGATAGTTTATTGCTATCGTCTAAAAGATGTACGAAATTATCTGCCGATAAGTTTTTGCGGCTGTTGTTAAATCCTTTCGAACGCAATTTATCAATAGTTGTATTTCGAGCAATATTTACAATCCAAGTAAAAAATCGTCCTTTACTTTCGTTGTAAGTCTCGATGTTTTTCCAGATTTTTACAAAAACTTCTTGAAGTACATCTTCGGCTTCTTCTCGATCATTGATTAAATTATAAATCACACCGTAAAGGTTTTTGGAGTACATATCGTACATCAAAGTAAAAGCCTTTTCGTCTTTTTTCAGGATAAGGGGCAAGAGTTGTTCTTGTGTCATAAATTATATCGTTTGTTGTATCGATTATCGTCTAAAGATATAAAAATTCAGTTAAAAAAAATGAGTTATGTTTGAATTTTAGATTTTAACGATTGTTTACTTTAAATTTTAAGTTTTATTTTAACGTTATCCGATAGGGGTGTAGTACTTTTATAAAAAATTTAAGATGATGAAAAAATTTGCTTTACTTGGTTTTCTAGTGCTCTCTTTTGTGAGATGTATGGAAAATAACGCACAAAATAAAACCTACACAAGTTCAAAAAACGCAACACCTATGGAAAAACAAAGCATTTATCAGTTTAAAGTTACTGATTTGTCGGGCAATGAGTTTGATTTTTCTTCGCTTAAGGGAAAGAAAATTATTGTGGTCAATACCGCTTCTAAATGCGGATTAACCCCTCAATACCGCGATTTGCAAGCCATTTATCAAGAGTATAAAGATAAAAATGTGGTGATAGTTGGTTTTCCAGCCAACAATTTCATGTCGCAAGAACCGGGTACAAGTGCTGAAATTGCCACATTCTGCGAAAGAAATTATGGAGTTACTTTCCCGATGATGGACAAAATTTCGGTGAAGGGAAGCGATATGGCTCCGATTTATCAATTTCTTACCCAAAAAAGCAAAAACGGACTGCAAGACTCTGAGGTACAATGGAATTTTCAAAAATATTTAATCGACGAAAACGGTTATTTAGCCAAAGTTGTTAGTCCTCAAACAGCACCCACATCACCTGAAATAGTAAATTGGTTAAAGGCGTAAGCCGATTTACGATTGAGGTAGGAATCATTAAAACTTATAAGAACAGAAAACGGAGATTAAAATCAAAGTTTTCTGTTTTTTTGTTTGACAACCTGAAACCTGACCCGATTCGTCTTGGCGGAGAATGGAGCGAAGCTACACCTGAATCATCTTTCTCTTATAACTTCAACGTCATTAAATTCGCATCAAGCCAACGCTCAAATTTATAGGCTACTTCTTGCAAAATTCCCTTGGATTCGAAGCCAAATTTTTCATGAAATTTGATACTGTTTTCGTTTGAAGCATCAATTACACCAATCATGATGTGGTAGTTTTGTGACTTTGCGGTCTCGATTAATTTTTGCATGAGCAATGCCCCAAGACCTTTTCCGGAGAAACCTTCTTTTACATAAACCGAATGTTCTACCGTAAACCTATAGCCGACTTTAGTTCGAAACGTATCATAGGTGCCAAATCCCAGAATTTCGGCATTTTCTTCAATAACGAATATCGGAAAGCCCTTCGCTTTTTTAGTTTCAAAAATTAAGGTTTGGTCTTCTAAACTTCTTGGATAGTAATCATATATAGCAGTTGTATGTGCAATGGCATAATTGACGATTTCTAAAATTGATGGTAAATCAGATGAGGTAGCTAAGCGAACAGTTGGCAACATGAATTTCAGTTGTATTAAAGAGTCATTAGTTTTCTAAGAAAATGCAATTGCTTTACATAAGGATTCAAAAATACGATTTAACCGTTTGATTTCTTTGCTCAACACTGTTAAAATTACTGCTAAATCAAAAGCAGTACACGTGGATATTTCGTAACTTTACACTTTCAAAAAGCTTGCTATGATTTATCCTAAAATTCCTTTGGCACAAAGTATCATCCAAATTTTTTCAGCCCGAGGAATTGACCAAATTGTAATATCGCCCGGTTCTCGAAATGCTCCTTTAACCATTGGTTTTGCTAGTAATTCCACATTTCAATGTTGGAGTATTGCTGACGAGCGTTCTGCTGCTTTTTTTGCACTCGGCATTGCCCAACAAACCCAAAAACCTGTTGTACTATTGTGTACTTCGGGTTCGGCTTTGCTGAATTATTATCCCGCTTTTGCCGAAGCTTTTTATAGTCAAATTCCGTTAATCGTAGTTTCAGCAGATCGTCCGGCAGAAAAAATCGATATCGGCGACGGCCAAACCATTCGACAAGAAAACGTGTTTGCGAATCACAGTTTGTTCAACGCAAATTTGCAAGAAAATGCATCTGAAGCAAACGACCAACTCATCAACCACGCCATATCCGCTGCAATTGTACAAAAAGGACCAGTTCACATCAACGCTCCATTCGAAGAACCGCTTTACGAAACCACCGAAAATTTAGTGGTTAAAAGTCAGATTATTCCAGAAATACAGCTGTTACCAGAAGTTGAAGATCTTGCTGCTTTCGCAAAAACATGGAACAGTGCTTCGAAGAAAATGATTTTGGTAGGCGTGAATTATCCAAACGCTATACCACAAAAAATTATTGATTGGATGGCACAAGACCCGTCCGTAATTGTCCTGACCGAGACCACTTCTAATTTGCATCACGAATCCTTTGTTTCTAATATTGATACCATAATTACGCCTTTTACATCCGAAGATTTCGAGTATTTTCAGCCGGAAATACTGCTGACTTTTGGCGGAATGGTAGTTTCAAAACGCATCAAAGCCTTTTTAAGAAAATACAAACCCAAACAGCATTGGCACGTGGATTCGTTAAGGGCTTACGACACATTTGGCGCCTTGACGCATCATTTTATAACCGAACCAAATTTATTTTTTGAACAATTTACAACACTAACAAAAATTAAAGACAGTGATTATAAGTCAGAATTAGAGGTAGTTAAGGTTTTGAGAAAACAGAAGCAAAACGAATATCTCGCAAAAATTCCGTTTTCAGATTTTAAAGCATTTGACATCATCATGCCTATGCTACCCAAAAATGCGATGCTGCAAATCGGTAACAGTTCGCCCATCCGGTATGCACAATTAATTGATATCGACCCTTCCATCAGCGTTTTTTGCAACCGAGGCACCAGCGGAATCGATGGCTCAACTTCTACAGCAATTGGTGCAGCAGTGGCCTCTCAGCAGCTTACGGTTTGTATCACGGGCGACATCAGTTTTCTTTACGATAGCAATGCCTTGTGGAACCAATACATTCCTAAAAATTTTAAAATTATTCTCATCAATAATGGCGGCGGCGGCATCTTCAGAATTTTACCTGGTCATACCGAAACACCTGTTTTCAACCGCTTTTTTGAAACATCGCATTGTTTAACAGCAGAACATTTGGCCAAAATGTTTGGGTTTGAATACCAAATTGCTTCTACTGAAACCAACCTAACTGCTGCTTTAGAACCGTTTTTTGCCCAAAATGACAAACCTGCAATTTTAGAAGTTTTTACGCCAACAATGGTAAACGACAGAATTTTATTGCAGTTTTTTAAGGAATTGGTTTAGTGTTTTACACATCATTTTTTCAACGGTTTCAACGGTTTTAACGGACTAATTGCAAACAAAAATCCCACAAATGAAAAGCAAATAAAGTTCGTACCTTTGCCATTCAGAATTTACGATTATGATTCAAATAGGAAAATACAATACATTAAAAATATTACGCGATACCAAAGTAGGTCTTTTTTTAGGAAATCCAGAAACGGATCCCGAAGGAATTCACGACATCCTTTTACCCAATAAATATGTGCCGCATCATTTTGAATTTGGCGACGAACTAACCGTTTTTGTCTACTTGGACCACGAAGAACGACCGGTTGCTACACTTCTCGAACCTTATATTTTATTGAATGAATTTGCACTTTTGCGTGTCAATTATACCAATCAAGTCGGCGCTTTTATGGATTGGGGCTTAGAAAAAGACATTCTCGTTCCGTTCAAAGAGCAAGCCCGACCGATGGAAAAAGGCAAGCGATATTTGGTGTATTTGTACCTGGACGAAAAAACCAATCGATTGGTGGCTTCGAGTAAAACCAATCAGTTTTTGAGTAACGAAAACTTAACCGTAGAACGCGGCGAAGAAGTCGAACTCATTGTTTCCCACATTACCGATATTGGAATTAACGTTATTATCAACGAAAAACACAAAGGTTTACTGTACAAAGATGAGGTGTACGACGATTCCATCCGAACCGGAGACCGTTTGCGAGGTTACATCAAACACATTCGTCCCGACCATAAAATCGATGTTTCCTTAGAAAAAATTGGTTACGAACGCATCGAACCCAATGCCGAACGCATTTTAAACGAACTTCGTGCCAGTCGCGGTTTCCTTCGCTTGAACGACAACAGCCACCCCGAAGACATCAAAACGGTATTGCAAATGAGCAAAAAAACGTTTAAAAAAGCCGTTGGCGCTTTGTACAAAGACAAATTAATCGAAATAAAAGACGACGGAATTTATCTCGTTAAAGAGTAAAAATCAAGTTTATTTTTTTTGGGCGTGACCCGCAAGATTGCTTCGTTCCTCGCAATTTGGGGTCGTGCCTTTTGTTCCCGCTTTTTTTATCTCGCCGAAAAAGGCGAGATAAAAAAGAGCTCCACTTCAGTCACTCACGCGGAGAAGGTGCAAATTACACTAAATGTGATTTGTCACGCTGAATTTATTTCAGCATCGCTTCAGAAGTTAAATATCCGTTTTTAAAATTTCATAAGAAGTTTTTTAAACCACCTCAATATCCGGATTAATTTCGCGTAAAGCGGCAATAAACGCTTCCTTATCTTTTGGCGAAATATAAATATCATCAAATTTATGGTAATAAATAATCAAACCATCGTTGCTTAAAGCGGGTTTCAAAAAACTCTTTGTGTACCAACGGTTCCAATATTCAATCTTACGAATGCTCATTATCGGAATGGTTCCTCGAATCGGACCCGAACAATAAAAAAGCGCATCGCTCGTAACAACATAGCGTGTGTCGACCAACATCCAAATTATCGGAACCGTTACTACGTAAACAATAAGTATCGGAATCCAATTTTCAGCATTTATTTCAAAATTTTTTACAGGTAAAAAAGGTGTAATTAATAGAAAAATCACCACTATCCATAGAAAAATAAGCATATAGAAACCCTTAGCAGAAGGAAATTTTTGTTGCATAAACCCGTTTATTTTGTCGTTTTTTGTTTTTTATAATCCCTTCGAGACTAAACAAATTTCTGTTTCTAACCCAATTATTTTTGTACAATAGGTTTTCAATATACCGCTATTCGAAAGGAAATATTTTATACTCTTGTTTTTGCTCGAAATGTATTATTTTTACGCTAAAATAAGAAAAAAAAATGAGTACTATCAATTGGAAAACTGTTAGAGAATTTGAAGATATTACCTATAAAAAATGCAATGGCGTAGCCCGAATTGCATTTAATCGTCCTGATGTGCGAAATGCATTCCGACCCAAAACAACGGCAGAATTGATTCAGGCATTTTATGATGCTCAAGAAGATACGTCAATTGGAGTGGTTTTACTTTCGGCCGAAGGACCAAGTTCTAAAGACGGAATCTGGAGTTTTTGCAGCGGTGGCGACCAAAAAGCACGCGGTCATCAAGGCTATGTAGGCGAAGACGGTTACCATAGATTAAACATTTTAGAGGTACAGCGAATGATTCGGTTTATGCCAAAAGCTGTTATCTGTGTGGTTCCGGGTTGGGCTGTGGGCGGCGGTCATTCGCTTCACGTGGTGTGTGATTTAACACTAGCAAGTAAAGAAAACGCTATTTTTAAACAAACCGATGCTGATGTAACGAGTTTTGATGGGGGTTATGGTTCAGCTTATTTAGCAAAAATGGTAGGACAAAAAAAGGCGAGAGAAATTTTCTTTTTAGGTAGGAATTATTCCGCTCAAGAAGCTTTCGAAATGGGAATGGTCAATGCCGTGATTCCGCATGCGGAGTTAGAAGATACTGCTTATGAATGGGCACAAGAAATTCTAGCAAAATCGCCCACATCAATCAAAATGCTCAAATTTGCCATGAATTTAACGGATGATGGCATGGTTGGCCAACAAGTTTTTGCAGGTGAAGCCACTCGTTTAGCCTACATGACAGACGAGGCTAAAGAAGGAAGAGACGCGTTCTTAGAAAAGCGTAAACCTAACTTTGAAAAGAAATATTTGCCGTAATAGAAGAAAATAATCAAATAAAAAAAAATTGCAGAAATAAGTCTTTTATACAGCATCTTTATGAACGAATTTACCAATAATCCAATCGAAATTGACCAACTTCCGAGATTTGAAGAAGTAGCATTAAAAGGTTTGGAGCCAAAATACATAAAGGTTTTACTTTTTAATTTTGCTTTGTTTTTTATTGCGGTACTTGGTGGATTTTCAGCACTATTTTACTTTAATCAAGAGTTGTTTTCTAACACCATCTGGATAATCATTTTAGGTGGAATTCTATTATTTTTAGTTAGTATGGTGGTATTTACGCTATTGAGTTTTCGTAAAAAAGGCTATGCTTTTAGAGAACATGACGCCATCTACAAGTCGGGATTAATTGCAGAAACCACTACCATTATTCCGTTCAATAGGGTTCAACATGTGGCTGTACATCAAGGATTTATATCAAGAAAGCTGGGTTTGGCTGCCGTCGAATTATTTACAGCGGGAGGCAATTCGTCTGATATTGAAATTCCAGGTATTGCAAAAGAAGATGCCGAAAAAATCAAACAGTTGGTCATGGGTAAAATTCAGCAACAATTGTAATGGAAACATCGTTTAATCAACCGCAACGGCAATCTAAAGTGGGTATTTTAGTAATGTTTCTCTACACATTACAAAAATTAGTTCGGGCTTTTTTTCCGTTAATTTTGGTTTTTTTATTCAAAACCGAGAATTTAAATTGGTTGTATGTTATTCCGAGTATACTGGTTTTTATATCTCTTTTGGGACTTTTTGCCTACTTAAGTTACCTTAACTTTACTTTTTTTATCGACCAAGAAAGCAATGAGTTTGTAATAAACGAAGGGGTTTTTAATAAGACAAAAACCACCATTCATTTAGATAAAATTCAGCAAGTCAATATCAATCAGTCGTTTATTCAAAAAATAATTGGCGTTTATGCTTTAGAAATAGACACTGCTGGAAGCACTACTAAAGAAGTTTCCATCAAAGCCATTTCGCACCCTTTGGCATTGGCCTTAAAAACACGTCTTTTAGAAAATGAGACCGTTACAACTCATGAATTTCAAACAGATGTAGTGCCTGAATTTGCTCCCGAAAACACTGAAAAACCTTTTATAAAAATCAGTTTTTGGACTTTGCTCAAAATTGGTTTCACCTCTAACTACCTCAGAAGTATCGGACTACTTTTCTTGTTTTACACTACTGTACGCGAAAATTTACAAAGTATTTCAGACGACGAAAATAATGCAGTCGATACACAAATTGGCGATTTTTTAGAAGCACAAACTATTTTATACGGAATGTTTTTCGTAGGATTTGTGTTAATCGGAATTGTTCTAGTGGTCAATGTGGTGCGTACGCTAATTAAGTTTTTTGGCTTCACTGTCTCAAAACAAAAAGGATCACTGCTGTTAAGTTTTGGATTATTCAACACAAAAAACACAATTGTCAAACCTGAAAAAGTTCAAATTACTACAATTACACGAAACTATTTTCAAAAGAAACTGGATATTCTAGAAATCAAAATCCAGCAAGCTTCTGCCAACGAAGTGCAAAACAAAAACAATAGTATCGAAATTCCGGGTTGCAGCGAGGTAGAAAAAGACACTATTCTGAACTTAATTTTTAGTGAAATTCCGCAAAAAGGCGTAATGCTCAAACCGAATTGGCGAAAACTTGTTTTTTCATTATTCCTAAGTATCGGAATTCCGTTTTTGATTTATACTTTTATCGCCATTTACATCGAACCTTTGGCTTTTGATTATGTATTTTTAGCAGTAGCTTACGTTATCTTTGTAGCGCTAATGGTATTTGTGGGATATAGAAATAACCGACTATTTGTAAACGACGATTTCATCATTATTCAAAGTGGTGCTTGGGATGTAGATAATCGAATCATCGAAATTGGTAAAATTCAAGCCTTGACTACTTCGCAGTTGTTTTGGCACAAAAAACCCGATATTGGTTCGTTAACCATTCACACTGCCGGTGGAGCGTTACAATTTGACCTCGGAAATTTTTCTAAAGTTAAAGCATACATCAATCTATGGCTCTACGAAGTAGAATCTAAAAATAATAAGTGGATGTAAATCCAGCTCAATTTTAATTTTTAATAAAAATATAAATGAAACATTGGATAGAAGCTGCACGAGTGCGAACGTTACCGCTTTCGGTTTCCGGAATTATCGTGGGAAGCATGTATGCATTAGCGTATCCTACGGATACTATTTTGACGCCAACAGAGGTGTTCAATTGGCAGTTATTTGGATTTGCAATTTTAACCACTTTAGGGTTGCAGATTCTTTCCAACTTTGCTAACGACTATGGAGACGGCATAAAAGGTACCGATAACGAAAACCGAGTAGGTCCAAAACGCGCCATTCAAAGCGGTGTAATTTCGGCACCGGCCATGAAACGAGCCATTGTTATCACCTCAATTCTCACCTTTATTTCTGCGGTTTTGCTTATTTATTTTGCCTTTGGAGTCGATTATATTTGGTACTCCATTATTTTTTTAGTGTTAGGAATTTTAGCCATCGTGTCTGCCATTCGATACACCGTCGGTAATACCGCTTATGGCTACTCAGGTTACGGTGATTTATTCGTTTTTGTCTTTTTCGGATTAGTGAGCACATTGGGCGTCAATTTTTTATATTCCAAACAACTCGATTGGATTTTGGTTTTACCCGCCGTAGCCATTGGTTTTTTGAGCGTGGGAGTACTAAACCTTAATAATATGCGGGATGTAGAATCGGACAAACTATCGAACAAAAACACCGTGGTGGTCAAAATCGGAATCGAAGCGGCTAAAAAATACCACTACTTCTTGGTGATTTCTGCCATGATTTTAGTCCTTGCATTTGCCATATACATTGATTTTAGCAAAGATGTCGAACCCGAAAAATTCAACTTTGATACCTACTTCTTTATCGCAGCCTATTTCCCGTTAACCAGTCATTTAATGACCGTCTATAAAAATAAAAATTCGAAACTCTTAGATCCTGAACTCAAAAAATTAGCTATCAGTACATTTCTATTATCCATTTTATTGTCGTTGAGTTTAATTTTTTTACTTTCGGATTTAGTAGTTGATAATGTGTAAAACAAATTCAAAAAATATTCGACGGACAAAACCAAGCAGCTTACGCACTAAAATAATATATAACATTAATTATAAATAACCCATCAGTTATGAAAATCACATTTTACGGACACGCATCTTTAGGTATAGAAGTAGGGGGTAAAACCATTATTGTAGACCCATTTATCTCACCCAATCCAAAGGCGGCACACATCGACATCAATGCTTTAAAAGCCGATTACATTTTACTCACGCATGCCCACGGAGATCATATTGCCGATGTAGAAACCATTGCCAAAAACACCAATGCCACTATCGTTTCTAATGCCGAAATTGCAGGATATTATGCACAAAAAGGCTTTACAACCCATCCTATGAACCACGGCGGCAGTTGGAATTTCGACTTCGGAAAAGTAAAGTATGTACAAGCCGTTCACTCGAGCAGTTTTCCAGACGGAAGTTATGGCGGCAATCCAGGAGGTTTTGTAATTGAAGGCGAACACAAAAATATTTACATTGCTGGAGATACCGCTTTAACGTATGACATGAAACTGATTCCGCTTCGCACAAAACTTGATTTGGCTATTCTGCCGCTCGGAGATAATTTCACGATGGATGTAGAAGACGCAATCATTGCTGCTGATTTTGTAGACTGTGATAAAATTTTGGGCTACCATTTTGATACTTTTGGCTATATCGAAATCGACCATAAAGAAGCCGTAAAAAAGTTTTTCGACGCCGGAAAAGATTTAATGCTGCTCGAAATTGGCGCTTCAATTGAATTGTAATTTTTAGGAGCGGGTGGCTTGGGCTGTCATTGCGAGGTACGAAGCAATCTCGATCCATTTTCCCGCTTTCCGCAATATCTGCCGAGATTGCTTCGTACCTCGCAATGTCGGCAGGATATTTGCTTCAATCGGGGCTATTAGGCAAACTTTCGGCTACTATGAAAACAACTTTTTTTTATTACATCATACTTTTTTTTACATGTTCCCTTTCTGCCCAACAAACGGGCTATTGGGATAAAACCCGTGCCACCTCAAAAGAAATTTCGCTTACTGCCGGAGACAGAATCTCCGTAAAATCAGAAGATTTCCCAAAAGGTACCACCGAAATCATTTACCGAATCACGTTGTTGGACGACAACCAACAATTGGCTTCGAGCCTAGTTTCGTTATTAAAATCTGTTCCCGATCCTTCTGGAGTGAGTCAGGGTTCGGCTGGAGCGGTTTTTTTAATGTCAAAAATTTCAGGAGACGATAAGTGTACCTATGCGCTTTTTTCTAACGAAGAAAGTGCCAAAAAATATAAAGATTCAGGCGAAACAGCAGGAGCTTGTTTCTTGCAAAATACCCCTTTGAGCAAAGAAGCCAAACTACTTTCTGTCGAAAATTCCAAATGCCTTAAAGCAAATGCCCAAAATATCTGGTTCGGATTCGAAAGTAAAAATTGGATTATGAAACAAAAAATTGTACTCGAAATAGTGCCGTGGGTCGATTATAAACTGAGCAAAGGCTGGAGTCAAGAAAATAAAAAATCCATTTTAGATTTGTGTAAAACTTCTGATTTAGCCCAACTTTTAGGCAATGCAGATGATTTTTGTGTATGTATTTTAGACCAATTCACACAGAAATATACGTTTTCAGAATATCAAAAACTTTTGGCGGTGGAGAAATCGAAATCCTATCGCGATTTTGGCGCAAAATGCCTAACCAATACCGCCGAAAATCAAAGTATTCTCAACAGTGTTCGTGTCAATTCATTTCAGTATTTTCAAAAGAAAAATTACGACAAAGCGATTCGCTTATTACACGTGGGTTTGATTGACAATGGAAACGGAAAAGTGATGGATTACAATGCTTTGGCAACCTATTATTTGTATTCGAAACAATTTGGCAAAGCCATTAAATACTTGCAAGACGCCGAAAAAATGGACTCGTCAGAATTGTTGATTCAACTGAATTTGGCACACGCTTATTTGCTAAACAACCAATTTAGCGAAGCCAAAGCCTTGCACAAAAAATACAAAAACCAAAATGTTTCCGCCACCGAAAGTTGGAACGCCCGAACCAAATTTGATTTTGATGAAATGAAAAAAGCGGGACTTTCATCTGAAAATTTTGATCGAATTTTGAAATTAATTCAAGAATAAATGATGATTATTGCCTCTTATCAAAAATATATTTTAGATTTCAAACAAGCTTCCGGCACTTCTCGGGGCGTTTTGACACAAAAAGAAACGTGGTTTTTAATTCTAGAACAAGAAGGCAAAAAAGGCATCGGAGAATGTGGTATTCTTCGTGGTTTGAGCATTGACGACCGACCCGATTATGAAGAAAAACTGCAATGGGTTTGTCAAAATATTCATTTAGGAAAGCAACAATTATACGACGCATTAACCGAATTTCCTTCGATTCAATTTGGCGTTGAAATGGCTTTTCTGTCTCTGGAAAGTAAAAATCCGATGGAATTATTTCCTTCTGATTTTACCCTTAGTAAGAAAAGTATACCCATCAACGGCCTAGTTTGGATGGGCGAACCTGCTTTTATGAGAAGCCAAATTGAACAAAAAATTGCATCAGGTTTCACGTGTGTCAAGCTCAAAATTGGCGCCATTGATTTCGATAAAGAACTCGAATTATTGCACTTTATCAGAAGCCATTTTGATGCAAAAGCTATGGAAATTAGGGTGGATGCCAATGGTGGTTTTTCTGCCGAAGAAGCTTTTTCAAAATTGCAGCAATTGCACAAGTTTGATTTACACAGCATCGAACAACCTATCAAGCAAAACCAAATTTCTGAAATGGCTGAATTGTGTGCCACAACACCTTTTCCGATTGCTTTGGATGAAGAATTAATTGGTGTTTTTTCGCTTGAAGATAAAGAACGTTTACTTCAAACAATTAATCCGCAATACATTATCTTAAAACCGAGTTTGATAGGCGGCTTTCAAGGCACTCAAGAATGGATAACTTTAGCCGAAAAACACAACATCGGATGGTGGATTACCTCAGCCTTGGAAAGTAATATTGGGTTGAACGCCATTGCACAATTCACTTTCATGCTCCAATCGCAACTTCCACAAGGTTTAGGAACGGGAGGTTTGTATACCAATAATTTTGATTCGCCACTCGAAGTACTTCAAGGGAATTTGTGGTATAATTTAGATTTCCAATGGTCGATAAATGTTGAAAATTTCTTTATATAATCTTTAAAATAGGTATCTCGCAATCTACAGGCTTCGGAATTATAGAGTCAAAACTCGATAGTATTGCCTTTGCGTCTTTGCGACTTTGCGAGCTATTTTTTAAATTTAAACTTGAAATTATCGGTATTGATTTAGAAAGAAAAGTTGTAAGCGTGGTCATGAATTCCAAAAGAAAAGTTAAAATCAACGAAAACGTGTGAGTTTTGAAACTAGAAAGTAATTCAACTTATTAAGAAATCCTATCTTAGCACCGCCAAAAAATAATTTTTGAGTTTTGGCAAAGACTAACAATTTAATTTACACAGATGTTTAAAAAAATTATTTTATTCGTTACCCTTTCCATAATGGTAATTCCGGCGAATGTAAAAGCCGATGAGGGAATGTGGTTTTTGATGTTCATCGAAAGATTGAACCACAGAGACATGCAAAAAATGGGACTTCAGCTTACTGCAGAAGAAATTTACAGCATTAATAACCATAGTTTAAAAGATGCAATTGTGCAATTCAACGGAGGTTGCACCGCCGAAATCGTATCGGGTCAAGGTTTGGTTTTAACTAATCACCACTGTGGATATGACGCCATTGCTGAATTGTCTAGTGAGGAGCAAAATTACTTGAAAAACGGTTTCTGGGCGGCGACTCTCAAAGATGAAATGAAACCGAAGTCACTTTTCGTACGATTTTTTGTACGAATGGACGATGTTTCCAAACGAATTTTAGGCGTGGTAAACGATAAAATGACCGAATCCGAACGCGAAAAAGCAATCAATCAAGAAATTGCAAAAATCCAAAAAGAAAATGATGGAGGTGGTAAATATACCGTTTCTGTACGTCCGTTTTTCCAAGGAAATGAATACTACTATTTTGTATACCAAGATTATACAGATGTTCGATTGGTAGGAACTCCTCCAGAAAGCGTAGGAAAATTTGGTGGCGATACCGACAACTGGGAATGGCCACGTCACACCGGAGATTTTTCACTTTTTAGAGTATACGGTGATAAGGATGGTAATCCTGCAGCCTATTCTGCTCAAAATGTACCGTTGAAACCAAAACACCACTTACCTGTAAGCTTGAAGGGTGTTCAAGAAAATGATTTCGCCATGATTTTAGGTTATCCTGGCAGAACCAACCGTTGGATGCCGGCCGGTGGAATTGAACAAAACGTAAAATTTGCTTATCCTGCTTGGGTAGAAGGTGCCAAAACAGGTATGGACAACATGAAAAAATACATGGTGCAAGACGAAAAAGTAAACTTGCTATATGCTTCAAAATATGCTTCAACTGCCAATTATTGGAAAAACCGTCAGGGTATGATTGATGCGTTGACAAAATTTGGAACAGCTAAAACCAAAGCAAAACAAGAAGCTAAATTCAATAAGTGGGCAAATAAGTCGGCAAACAAAGCTAAATATGGTAATGTTTTGACTACAATCAATAAATACTATCAAGCTACCGACCTAAAATCAGGACACGATAACTACTTAATGCAATTGTTAAGAACTGCATCGTATGGAGCTACGCCAGCTAGTTTGGGTAACGGATTGATTCAGTATGCTTCTGAAAATGATTCAAAAAGAGCTGAAATGAAATCGCGAATTACGGAATCTATCGAAGGAACGTATGCTGAATTTTATGCGCCATTAGAAAAAGACGTTCTAGTTGCACAATTAAATTTATATGCTAACAAAGGAGCTGCTTTCGGATTGCCGGCGATGATTGCTAAACTTAAGGCAGAAAATAATGGCGATTTTACAAAATTTGTAAATGAAGCTGCTGACAAAAGTATTTTTAACAGCAAAGAAAAATTACAAAATTACTTACAAAACCCAGATGCAAACTTGATTAAAAACGATGCTTTGTACCAACTTTCATCTGCATTATTGGCACATTACCGAGCTAAGTCGCCAGAATTAGCTGCTCTAGAAAATGATTTTCAAAAGTCATTCCGTTTACTTGTAGAAGGTTTGAGAGAATCAAAACTAAACCCAATCAATTATCCAGATGCTAATTCTACACTTCGTTTAACGTATGGAAAAGTACGTGCCCTTCCAGCCGATAAACGTAACGATGCAAAAATAAACAACTATACTACGATGGATGGTATGGTAAAAAAATACAAAAAAGGAGACGCCGAATTTGATATGCCAACCAAAATCATCGAGATGAATAAGGCTAAAGATTTCGGCCAATATGCTGATAAAGCAGGATACATGCCTGTTAACTTCTTGACTGATAACGACATTACTGGAGGAAACTCAGGATCGCCAGTTTTGAATGGAAAAGGAGAATTAATCGGTCTAGCCTTTGATGGAAACATTGAAGCAATGGCAGGAGACGTAATTTTTGACCCAAAATTACAGCGAACCATCAATGTTGATATTCGTTATGTGTTATGGATTATCGACAAATTTGCTGGAGCTAAACATATCGTAGATGAAATGACGATTGTGAAGTAACTGTAAATTGAGTAATACATTCAAAAAACCCGAAATCTTGTTTCGGGTTTTTTTTAGCTCTTTGCTAAATGCCAATACCTTACATCCGAATACAGCAAGAAATTGCAATCCAGCACCACAAAAGCGAACTAATTTCTTTTTACTTGTAAGGAAAACGTTAGTTTTGATGTTAATTTTGTAGTGATTTTAAAAACTTAACATTGAAATAGTGTTCAAAAACTTTACATTTGCTTAATATAAAGCTGATTATTAACTAATATACAAATTTATGATGGAAGAAAATACACAAGTTGAAGTTTCTAATGAAGTAGTTCAAGAAACACCCGTGCGTGTAAAAAGACCCTACGTTAGAAAAACGACTCTTGAGAAAAAAAAGACAACAGCTCCGAGGAGAACAACTGTCCGAAAACCGCGAGTAGCTAAAGTTGTGCCAACCACCGACGAAGCGGTAATTGAAGTAAAAAAACCTAGAGGCCGTCCGGCTAAAGTAGCAGTGCCTGTTGAGGAGGTTGTTCCAGCGCCTGCTGAAAAAGACACAGTTGTGGTAATCGAAGAGTTTAATGATGAGGAAGCTGCCAAACAAATAAAGCGAAATCTGAAAAAACTAAAAAAAATAAGCCTGAAAATAAAAGAGCAGGATAAAAAAGCCGAGAAAAAGAAAAAAGAAAAGGCTAAAAAAGAAAAGGCTAAAAAGAAATTAAAAGAGAAGAAAGCAAAGAAAAAAGAAGCCGATAAAAAGAAGAAAGAAAAAAAGAAATCAAAGAAAAAATAGCAATATTCAAAAAATCGAAATAGCAATGTTTCGGTTTTTTTTTATCAAAACTTATTTACGCACTAAACAAGGCAAGTAGGTTGATGTATAAAAATACACTAAATCGAGTACTAATGACAAAACAATTAGTAATCACTTTACGTTTTTAAAGTGCAATCTTTTCATCACTGTTGAAAATCTAAAGTAAATGTAGATTTGTTCAGTACGCTAATAAAATACTACATTCGGTTTCTCAATTGTTAAACTTCCTAAAATTTCTTTTTCATTCGCGGTAAGTAGATTACTTTTAGACTTGTTTTGAAATGGAGAAAAATGATCAAGCCCTTACTAGAATTTAACGATAAAGGTATTTACTGTGCACAAGCCGATGTTTACCTCGATCCTTGGAAACCCGTAAAAAACGCCCTAATTACCCACGGACACTCTGATCATGCTCGTTGGGGTCATGAGCGTTACATTACGCATTCTAGTAACGTGGCCGTTCTCAAACACCGCCTAGGCATACAAAATGTGGTGGGAAAGGAATGGTGCGAAACCTTCGCCATAAATAATGTCAAATTTTCTTTTCATCCAGCCGGACATATCATTGGTTCTGCTCAAATTCGTGTAGAACACAAAGGAGAAGTTTGGGTCTTTACAGGCGATTACAAAACCGAAGACGATGGCGTTTGTGTTCCTTACGAAGTAGTAAAATGCCATACTATTATTACGGAATGCACCTTCGGATTGCCGGTTTTTAAATGGTTACCGCAAGCCCAAGTTATGAACGATATCAATCAATGGTGGAGCGAAAACCAAGCCGAAGGAAAAACCTCTGTCCTTTTCGGTTATTCCCTCGGAAAAGCCCAAAGATTGCTCAAATACCTGGACCCAAGCATCGGAACAATTTATACCCATGCCGCCATCGAAAACATGACCGAAGTGCTTCGAAATCAAGTGCTTTTTCCAGAAACAACTTTGATTACGCGTGATACCAAAAAGGAGCATTTGGCAGGAAATATTGTTCTTGCACCGCCAAGTGCCCACGGAAGTACTTGGATAAAAAAAATGACTCCGTATGTCACAGGTTCCGCCAGTGGTTGGATGGCTTTTCGTGGTGCTAGAAGACGTCGTGCCGTTGATAAAGGTTTTGTGATTAGCGACCATTGTGATTGGCAAGGTTTGTTAGAAAGTATAGAAGCTACAGGAGCTGAGCGAGTTATTGCCACGCATGGATACAGCGATTTATTCTCTAGATTTCTGCGCGAAAAAGGATATGATGCCCGAACGGCCAACACCCAATTCGAAGGCGAAAATGCAGAAATGAACCCCCAAGTCGAATTGGATGCAGAAAATGAAGCCGCAATTGTTCAAAATTTAAGTGCTACTTCATGAAACTCTTTGCCGAACTGATTAGAATTCTAGATAGCACCAATAAAACCAATGCTAAAGTCGATGCGTTAGCCCAATATTTTCGGCATGCTCCACCTCAAGACAAGGTTTGGGCCATTGCCTTATTGTCACACCGGCGTCCGTCAAGACCCGTAAACACAACACTTCTTCGGCTTTGGGCAAACGAGTTGGCTAACATACCACTTTGGCTATTTGAAGAGAGTTACCATATCGTGGGCGATTTAGCCGAAACCATTGGCTTAATGATTCCTACAACAACCCAGAATTCCCACAAAAGTTTGACCACTTTTTTGACAGAAATAAGTGCTTTGAAACAAAAATCAGACGACGAAAAAAAGCATTATTTGCAAGAAAATTGGTTGGTTTTAAACTATTACGAACGTTTTGTTTTTACCAAACTCATCACGGGTGGTTTTAGAATCGGAGTGAGCCAAAAGTTAATGACTCGTGCTTTGGCGAAGGCCGAAAATCTTGACGAAGATGTTTTGGCATACAAATTAATGGGCAATTGGAATCCGGCGACTATCTCGTTCAAAGAATTGATTTTAGACGAAAAAAGCTCGGATTTTAGTTCTAAACCCTATCCTTTTTATCTGGCTTATGCCCTTGAAACAACGGTTCACGAATTAGGTAATCCCGCAGATTGGAGTGCCGAACATAAATGGGACGGAATTCGATCGCAAACCATCATCAGAGAAGGAACTATTTTTGTGTGGAGTCGCGGTGAAGAATTAGTCACCGAGCAATATCCTGAATTCCAACAATTGATTGGCATTATCCCGGATGGAACCGTGCTCGACGCCGAAATTCTTCCGTTTCAAAACAATGAAATTGGTAGTTTTAATGACTTGCAAACCCGACTCGGTCGGAAAACCGTAACCGCTGCTTTGCTTAAAAAAGTTCCGGTAGTTCTTAAAGTATATGATATTCTCGAGTGGAATTACAGCGACATTCGAGAAAAAACCTACCAAGACCGGAGAACAATTCTGGAACAATTGTTTGAAGAAATCAAAGGGAAGAATTTGCCAATTCGCCTTTCAGAACGAATCTCATTCAGCACTTGGGAGGCACTCGGCGAAGAACGAAACCGCTCAAGACAAATGCGAAGCGAGGGATTGATGCTCAAAAAAAACAATTCGCCTTACCTCGTCGGACGGAAAAAGGGCGATTGGTGGAAATGGAAAATTAATCCTCTAAGCATTGATGCTGTCTTGACTTATGCCATGAGGGGTCACGGCCGTAGATCAAATTTGTTTACAGATTATACCTTTGCCTTGTGGCAAAATAACCCCGATGGCAGTCGCGAATTGGTTACTTTTGCCAAAGCATTCTCAGGACTTACCGATGCCGAATTTAGAAAAGTAGACGATTTTATCAAAAAAAATACCTTAGAGCGTTTTGGTCCTGTAAGAAGCGTAGTGCCAGAATTGGTTTTCGAAATCGGTTTTGAAGGTGTAGCACTTTCCAAACGGCATAAAAGTGGTATTGCTACGCGTTTTCCAAGAATTTTACGCTGGCGAATGGATAAAAAAATAGAAGAGGCCAATTCAATTGATGATTTAAAAAGCATGATTATTTGAATTGAAATTGATGAATAAATTAATTTCTAAAAAGCAATTAAATAAATTGCTAGCTAAGGTGCCAAGACGCAAAGCGAAATAATTAAAAGGCTTATAGATAAAAATGTGAATTGTAAATTTTGACAAAACATCAAATAAATAGTAAATGTAGCATTTCTACCTTTGCGTCTTTGCGACTTTGCGAGAGAAAAAAAATAATTACGAGAGAAAAATATTTTAGTCCGAAAAATTAAAGAATGACCCAAAAAGAACTAATTGCTATCGGAAAATGGATAAAAAGATAGAAGAGGCCAATTCAATTGATGATTTAAAAAGCATGATTATTTGAATTGAAATTGATGAATAAATTAATTTCTAAAAAGCAATTAAATAAATTGCTCGCAAAGGTGCCAAGACGCAAAGCGAAATAATTAAAAGGCTTATAGATAAAAATGTGAATTGTAAATTTTGACAAAACATCAAATAAATAGTAAATGTAGCATTTCTACCTTTGCGTCTTTGCGACTTGGCGAGAGAAAAAAAATAATTACGAGAGAAAAATATTTTAGTCCGAAAAATTAAAGAATGACCCAAAAAGAACTAATTGCTATCGGAAAATGGATAAAAAGATAGAAGAGGCCAATTCAATTGATGATTTAAAAAGCATGATTATTTGAATTGAAATTGATGAATAAATTAATTTCTAAAAAGCAATTAAATAAATTGCTCGCAAAGGTGCCAAGACGCAAAGCGAAATAATTAAAAGGCTTATAGATAAAAATGTGAATTGTAAATTTTGACAAAACATCAAATAAATAGTAAATGTAGCATTTCTACCTTTGCGACTTTGCGACTTTGCGAGAGAAAAAAAATAATTACGAGAGAAAAATATTTTAGTCCGAAAAATTAAAGAATGACCCAAAAAGAACTAATTGCTATCGGAAAATCGTTTTTTCAACGACAAGATTGGACGGCTTTTCCGTTTCAGTTGGAAACCTGGAATGCTTTTTTGGAGGGAAAAAATGGTTTACTTCACGCACCTACGGGAAGCGGAAAAACCTATGCACTTTGGGTTCCAATTGTTCTCAAGCAAATTAAAAATTCAGAACGATTTACAAAAAAATCAACTCCAGGAATTAAAGCTATTTGGATTACGCCTTTACGGGCTTTGTCTGTTGAAATCAAACAAGCAGCTGAAAAATTGGTATCGGATTTGGCGCTTCCTTTAACGGTTGGCATTCGAAGTGGCGATACATCAACGGCGGAACGAACCAAACAGAAAAATAAAATGCCCGATTTGTTAGTTACAACTCCCGAAAGTTTGCAGTTGTTATTAGCAACAAAAGGCTACGAGGCTATTTTTAAAAACTGCGAAGCCATTGTTATTGATGAATGGCACGAGTTGGTAGGCACTAAAAGAGGCATTCAAACGGAACTTGCACTGTCGCGATTAAAAGCAATTGTGCCGTCATTACAACTTTGGGGTATTTCGGCCACCATCGGAAATTTGGCGCAAGCCCAAAATGTATTGTTTGGCATGCAATACAATCCCGACAAAACAGTTTTGGTAAGTGCACAAATCGACAAGAAAATAAGTGTACAGTCTGTCTTGCCTGAACAAATGGATACTTTTCCTTACCGCGGCCACATGGGGCTACATCTGTTGGATCAAGTAGCAGAAATTATTCGAACAAGTAAAACTACCCTAATATTTACTAACGTCCGTTCGGCTTGTGAATTATGGTTTCAAACCCTGCTCGAAAAATACCCCGAATTTGCCGGAGAAATGGCAATGCATCACGGGAGTATCAGTCGGGAAACCCGGCATTGGGTAGAAGACGCCATCAGAAAAGCTCAATTAAAAGTAGTAGTTTGTACTTCGAGTTTAGATTTAGGTGTCGATTTTGCTCCAGTAGAATCCATTATTCAGGTGGGTAGCCCAAAAGGAGTTGCCCGATTTTTACAACGTGCCGGACGAAGCGGACACCAACCGGGCAAAGAAAGTAAGGTCTATTTTTTAGCCACTTATGCCATGGAACTCATCGAAGCTTCTGCCTTGCGAAAAGCAGTAAAAACAGGTATTGTCGAAGACCGAATGCCCTACTTAAACAGTTGGGATGTGTTGATTCAATACCTTACTACATTGGCCGTTTCGGATGGTTTTTACCCCGAAATTATTTTTAAAGAAGTGCAGTCTACGTTTTGTTTTCAAAATATTACACCCGAAAATTGGAACTGGATTTTGAACTTTCTCGTCTACGGAAGCCAAAGTTTGCAAGCCTATGATGAGTTTAAAAAAGTAGCCTTGGACGATGACGGTTTAATGATTATGCGGAGTCGAAAAATGGCTATGCAGCACCGTTTACAAATCGGCACTATTGTAAGTGATGCCGTCATGCAGGTCAAATTTTTAAGCGGTGGCTTCATCGGAACCATTGAAGAATCGTTTGTTTCTCGGCTACAACCCGGCGATTCGTTTATTTTTGCTGGAAAAAAACTCACGCTATTTAAAATTAAAAACATGCAAGTCTTGGTTCAAAAAGCAGCAGCATCCAGTACCGCCAAAGTAGTAAGTTGGTCCGGCGGACGGATTTCTTTTTCCGCTCAAATGAGCCAGTTACTTCGAGAAGAATTGTACTTGGCCAATCAGCCCACTGAACATACTGCCGAATTAAAAGCATTAGAACCGATTTTTCTACGACAAAAAAAAGAATCCATCATACCCAATGCCAACCAATTTTTAATCGAAACATTCCAATCCAGAGAAGGCTACCACGCTGTTTTTTACCCCTTTGAAGGCCGATTTGTGCACGAAGCACTTGCCAGTATTTTAGCCTACAGAATCAGTTTACTGTATCCCATAAGTTTTTCGTTGGCCTACAATGATTATGGTTTTGAATTGTTGTCCGACCAAGAATTTGCCATCCAAGATATCATCGACAATAATTTATTCACGACTTCCTACCTGCATGCTGATTTACAAAAAAGCTTGAATGCCACTGAAATGGCTCGCCGAAAGTTTAGAGATATTGCCATCATTTCAGGATTGATTTTTACAGGAATGCCCGGTAAAACACTTAAAACAAAGCATTTACAAAGCGGTACTCAATTGCTTTTTGATGTTTTTAAAGACTATGAACCTGATAACTTGCTGCTCGAGCAAGCCTATAGAGAAACGTTTGAACACCAGCTTGAAGAAGGCAGATTACTACAAGCCTTAGAGCGAATTTCCAGCCAAAGCATCCTAGTAAAGCCTTGCCAGAAACCCACACCGTTTAGCTTTCCGATTATTACGGATCGTTTGCGCGAAAAATTATCCAGCGAAACGCTCGCCGAACGAATAAAAAAAATGACCGCTTCTTACTTAAAATAATATGACTTTAGAAACCCGTCTAGACAACCAACTCTTTACCATGCATGCCAGTGGAGCACTTTTTTGGAATGAAAAAAAAATACTTTTCATTTCCGATGTGCACCTCGGTAAAGTCGTTCATTTTAGAAAAAACGGTTTTCCAATTCCCAACAATGCAGCACAAGAAAATTTCGATAAATTAATGCAAGTCGTCACGTTTTTCAACCCAAAACGCATAGTGTTTCTCGGCGATTTATTTCACAGCACCCAAAATAGCGAGTGGAATTTGTTCGTTGATTGGTGCCAATCTTGTCCTTCTGAAATTACACTAATAGCTGGAAATCATGACGTTATACCTGATTTTAATTTTCACGAAATTGGTATAGAAGTCATCAGTTCCTTAAAAATCGATACGTTTTTATTCACGCATCATCCCACAACAACCAACGGTTTTTTCAACTGTTCCGGACACATTCACCCCGGTATCATTTTACGCGGCCTCGGAAAAAACTCTTTAAAATTACCCTGTTTTTTTCAGCAAAAATCGCAACTGATTTTGCCCGCTTTTGGCACTTTCACCGGTCTCGGAATCATCAAACCCAAAGAAGGCGACCAGATTTTTGTGCTTACCCAAGACGAAGTTATACAAGTCAACAGTACTTTTTCATGATTTTTTTTTTGGGCGAGCCGGCTTTTTTAGGTGTTTAAAAACGGCTTTTTGGGCCGTTTTTAAACACCTAAAAAAGCCGTCGGGCTGTCCATTCCCGCTTTTTTTGACCTCGCCTTTCAGGACGATGTCAAAAAAGAGCTCCATTTACATCCCTCTCGCAAACACAACAAACCCTGAAAATCTAGAAAAAAAGAAAAGTAAAAGTGATTAGTTCAAAGCAAAAAGAGCACTTAATTTAAAACTAGGAACAATTACCCTAAAATTTCGAGTAGAAGTAAAATTCACCATATTAAAGTAGCCTCGCATCGCACCAAACGGCGAAGCTAATAAACAACCCGATTTATAAGTATAACTTTCTCCGGGTCGTATTACGGGTTTTTTGCCCACCACACCTTCGCCAATAACAATTTCTTTATCGTTTAGTGAATCAAAAATTTCCCAAAAACGAGTCATTAATTGCACCGAATCTTTGCTGTGGTTTTCGATAGTAATTTGGTAACTAAAGGCAAAGTTGATTTTATAGTTCTTGAAGTATGTACCTTCAAAACTAGTCAAAACCGAAATTTTTATCCCCCTTGTTATTTGCGAAACCATAAGTATATAATCGTACTACAAAAAATGAATCTACTGGCTATAAAATTAATCTAAAAAGAGCATTAAAGCAAATTTTAAATTAGTTTGTAATATTTTCAGATGTGGCCATACCTCTGCCGATTACTCTGTCGTACCGCTGGCCGTTTTCTCGATAATAAACCAAAACTAAATAATCGTTTAATGCTTGATAAAAATTGCCGTCTATGGCATTTTCATAGTCAATAACGCCATTTTTATCTGCTATAGTATATTGGTAGTTTACAAATCCTTGTTTTATCATAATCGCTTTTTCGTAAAGGCCAGTTTTGGCATTGTACTCCATTTTATTTTCTTCTGCAAGTGCAAATCCGTTAAACATTCCGTTAACATAAATGTCTTTCTTTCCGAAATAAGCCGGAGCTCTCAGGCTGAAAAACACCCAAGCATAATCGGCTTCGATATGAAAATTACTAGCATTCAAATTCCGAACAAGAAAATTACCGTTAATGTCTGGAAAAAATGTATAAATATCATTTCGTCGCGCATTGTTCGGATACAAAATAGAATTATAGGTCTCGTTCGAACGTACTTGGGCTACCGTATTGTTAGCGGCTCGAATATCTTTGTTATAAAAATTTAAAAATTCGTTACCCGCCCAAAATTGTGTTTCACTATCGTAGCGATAAATGAGGTCGTTGCCAATGGTAAACATGGGTTTTACATCTTTTATCACTGTATTGAAATTTCCGTTTTGCATCAGTAGTACTTTTACGTTAGCCAACGGATTTTGAAACTGTATCACTTCAGATTTTATTGTGAAATCAAGGTTTTGTTTTGTGTCTAAAAATTGACTTGTTCGAGGTTTTTTTATTGTTAATGGCACTGCAACTAAATTTTCAAACAGAATAAATTTTTTCGAAAAAACAACCTCTTTGTTATTGTTTAGGATGGTCAAAACGTAATTGCCTGAAACTTTAAATCGTGTAAAATTATTTGGGAAACTTAATTTGTAATGGGTATACAGTTGTAAGGTATTGAAAGAATTTTCTACTCTTTGAATCCGTTGGTCATCAAAACCGTCAATGTATTCTGCTTTAGAAAGTCCTGATTCTTTCCAGTTATAATCGCAGTGTGTCAGTACATAAAAATAGTTGGCTTCATCACCATATAAATCGTCAAACTGGAACTGAAATCCGTCTTTCAAATTAAAAATCGGCACCACATTTTCGTCATTTTGAACAAACGAAACGGTTTTTATATTGTAAGGAGGTAATACTTCTGTCATTTGTGCTTGTAACACAAACGTACTCAGAAGCAACAAAAGCATTTGAATGGGTAGGTGCGTTTTTTTCCACATAACTTTTGGTTTTCAATGATGTAAAGATACTAAATTAAGCCAATATCCGCATTTTAAATTAAAAGCTTCAAGCAATCTTATAAATTATTTAACACAGAGAGGGTTTTGATTTTAGATTTCTTTGTTAATTATTACACAATAAGTCGCGGGTTTGTGAGTTATTTATTAGTTTTAGGAATCTTAAAAACATACTTTTATGAAGCAAATTAAACAAACATTGCTGTTTTTACTCGCGTTGCCTTTGGCGCTTTCAGCACAAGATTTTAAAGGCAATGAGCCTATTCCGTTTGATCCCACTGTTAAAACAGGGAAGCTAGAAAACGGATTGACCTATTATATCAAGAAAAACGGGAAGCCCGAAAACAAAGTCGACTTGCGATTAGTCATTAACGCTGGCTCTATTTTAGAAAGCGATGATCAGCAAGGTTTAGCGCATTTTATGGAGCACATGTGTTTTAACGGCACCAAACGTTTTCCGAAAAATAAGTTGATTGATTATTTACAAAGTATTGGGGTAAAATTTGGGCAACACCTCAATGCCTATACTAGTTTTGACGAGACGGTTTATTTTTTACCTATTCCTTCGGACGACCCTGAAAAGCTCGAAAAAGGATTTCAAATTCTCGAAGATTGGGCTTTTAATGCCGTACTTACTCCCGAAGAAATTGACAAAGAACGCGGCGTGGTTTTAGAAGAATACCGCATTGGGCTTGGTGCTGACAAACGAATGTTAGGGCGATACATGCCTAAAATGATGTATAATTCACATTATGCCAATCGACTTCCTATCGGAAAAAAAGAAATTCTCGAAAACTTTACACATGATAAGTTAGTGAGTTTTTACAAAGATTGGTACCGTCCCAATTTAATGAGTGTTATTGTGGTAGGTGACATTGATGTAGCGCAAATGGAGCAGAAGGTAAAAGAACATTTTTCGAATTATCAAAATCCAAAAAATGAACGACCCCGAACGATTTATGAACTTCCAAATCACAAAGAAACATTTGTAGCGGTAGAAAGTGATAAAGAAGCTTCGGCTGCCGAAATCCAACTGATTTATAAAGATTATGAAGCGCCAAAACCAACGCTTACGTATGACGATTTTAAAAAACAATTAACAGAAGGTTTGTTCTCTACCATGTTAAATAATCGCTTAGACGAACTAACCAATACACCCACACCTCCATTTACGTATGGCTATAGCTATCATGGCGGTACCTATGCCCGAACAAAAGAAGCCTACCAATCGTTTGCCATGTCGGCAGAAGACAAACAACTCGATGCATTAAAAGTGCTTGTGTTAGAAAACGAGCGCGTTAAAAAATATGGTTTTACCCAAGGCGAACTCGAACGCGCCAAATCTGATTTTGTAGCACAATACGAACGGGCTTATAACGATAGAGACAAAACCAATTCGGCTAATTTTGTAGGACAATACCAAACGCACTTTTTAGAAAAAGCTCCTTCGCCAGGTATCGAATGGACGTATACAAATTTGGCCAAAATATTACCAACCATCGATTTAGCGTCTGTAAACGGACTGATTAACGGCTATATCAAGGAAGATAACCGAGTGGTAATTTTAACGGGTCCTGAAAAGGAAGGTTTAAAGTTACCCACAGAACAAGAAGTTTTAGACGCTTTAAAAGTAGATGTTAAAAGTATAACGCCTTATAAAGACACCGAAATTGCAGCAAGTTTATTACGTAAAACCGTAAAAGCAGGCAAGGTAGTAAAGCGAGAAAAAGATGCCAAAATGGGTACCACTACGTTAACACTTTCGAACGGAGCTAAAGTAACTTACAAGAAAACGGATTTCAAAAATGACGAAATTTTGATGAGTGGCGTAAGTTTTGGGGGTACAAATTTATATGCGACTGATGAGCTGCAGCAAACACAGTTTGCCAATGGAGCGTTAACCGAAGCTGGATTTTCAGGCTTGAAAGTCAATGATATCAATAAATTTATGAATGGTAAAATTGCTAACGTAAGTCCGTATATAGGTAGCACTTCTGAAGGATTTAATGGTAGTACCACCCCAAAAGATTTTGAATATTTATTTCAAATGCTTCATGCTTATTTTACAGATTTGAATTTAGATAAAGACGCTTTTGAAGGCTATAAACAGAAACAATCGGCTTTTTTTAAAAATATGGCTTCAACACCTAATTTTTATTTCCAGCAGGAGTTTTATGGTTTTTTAATGAAAGATAATCCACGGTTTTTTGGACTTATTCCTGATGATAAAGCATGGGAAAAGACTAATTATGAACTAGCACATCAAAAATACAAAGAGCGTTTTGCCAATGCGGGTGATTTTGAATTCTTTTTCGTAGGAAATATTGATGATGCAAAAATAGAAGAATTTGCAGCCAAGTACATCGCTAGTTTGCCTAGTGCAAAAACACGCGAAAAAGCGGTTGATTTAGGATATAGAATGCTGAAAGGCGATTTGAAAAAAGTGGTTCATAAGGGTTCTGATCCTAAAAGTAACGTAACCATTATGTTTTATGGAGACACACCTTATTCTGCTCAAGAGGCTCTAGCCATGTCGGCGTTAGGAGAAGTACTAACCATCAAACTGATTGAAGAATTAAGAGAAAACGAAAGTGGCGTATATGGTGTCAATGCTCGTGGCAGCATGAGTAAAGTGCCTTATGGATCATACAGTTTTACGATTTCGTTTCCTTGTGGGCCAGAGAATGCCGAGAAACTGACGGAGTCAGCTTTACGTGAACTAAAAAAGATTATCGATAATGGTCCGATGCCTGCCGATTTGGCAAAATTCAAAGAAGGCGAACTAGCGGATTACAAGAAAGACAGTAAAGAAAACCGGTATTGGCTCAGTGCCTTAACACGCTCTTACACCAACGGAACAGCAGCGGCAGAGGTTCTAAAAACGGAGGAACGAATCAAAGCACTTACTGAAAAAGATTTACAGCAAGTTGCTGCAAAATATTTATCTAAAGATAAAGTAATAGGTATCTTAATGCCTGAAAATTAAATTTTTTATAATGTTGCGATACCAAAAAGCCTGGCAAGAGTCAGGCTTTTTTATTTGTAGCAAATTGGGATAATTTCTCCCGATGCCAAACAGTATTTTTTGACCATTTCGGAGCTTAATTTTTGAGTATAATCTTCTTCGATAACTTTAAAACCGATGCTTCGTAATTTATCAAAATAGTCGCGGCCGTAAATTCGTACATGGTCGTACTGGCCGAATATTTTAGCACGTTCTTTTTGGTCGGTAATTGTATCGTCTGAATAAGTAGTTGCTCGATTGAGGTCTTGCGGAATTTGAAAGATTCCCATACCGCCGGGTTTTAAAACGCGATATAATTCTTGCATAGCTTTAGTATCATCCGGAATGTGTTCTAAAACGTGATTGCACAAAATAATATCGTAGGTGTTGCTTTCGAAAGGTAGATTACAAATGTCTGCTTTTACATCTGCCAGGGGCGAAAATAAATCGGTTGTGGTATAGTCAAGGTTTTTTTGATTGCGAAACAATTTATAAAAAGCTTGTTCGGGGGCGAAATGCAAAACCTTTTTTGGGGCGGTAAAAAAGTCGGTTTCGTTTTTTAAATACAACCACAATAATCGGTGTCGTTCTAAAGACAAGGTGCTGGGAGACAAAACATTATTGCGTTGTGTGCCGTAACCATAAGGTAGGAAGTTTTTAAAACTTTTGCCGTCGATTGGGTCAGTAAAGTTTGAGCCTTTTAGGAGGAATGCTAAAATGGGTCGCACCACATAACTCAACCGAATTAGTAATGGACGCGGAATGGTATTTAAAATGATTTTGAAAAGTTTTTTCATTGGTCTTGTAAAAAATAATCTGATACTTCTACGTTGATTTTCAAAGGTTTTAAAGCCTGATTTGTGTTTTTTTAACCCGTCTTCTCACTGAATTTTTTACTTTTTTTGGTCACAAAGAAATAGTATTCACCTTAAACTCACATTCTAGAGATTTTTATAAAATGTTTCAGAATATGTATGCTAGTCAATTTTATAGACTTTCCTTTTATAACACCAAAGCCTTCATTCTAAACTCTTCTTCTTCATTTGAGGTAATGCCGAGTGCTTCATAAATGTATGCAAAGGTAGATAACAATTCGGGTTTTCCGTTTACGATGGCTACATTGTGTTCGAAATGAGCACTTGGTTTTCGGTCGGCCGTTACAATGGTCCAGCCGTCTTTTAAGGTTTTCACATTCCGTGTTCCGAGGTTTATCATGGGTTCGATGGCTACTACCATGCCTTCTACAAATAATTTTCCGCGACCTCTCTTGCCATAATTTGGCATTTCAGGGTCTTCGTGCATTTTTCTGCCGAGTCCGTGACCTACTAATTCTCTTACTACGGTATATTTGTGAGCTTCGCAGTAGGTTTGGATGGCGTTTCCTACGTCTTCTACACGGTTTCCGATTTTAAGTTGGCGGATACCAACGTACAATGATTCTTTAGTTACTTGGAGTAGTTTTTTGGTTTCGGGTGCTACCTCGCCAATTTCGAAGGTATAGGCGTGGTCTCCGTAAAATTCGTTGAGGATTGCGCCACAATCTACGGATACTATATCGCCATTTTCGATGGGGCGGTTGGTAGGCAAGCCATGGACGACTTGCTCATTTACACTGGTTAAAAGTGTGGATGGACAGCCGTAAAGTCCGAGAAAACCTGGAATTCCGCCATGGTCTCTGATGAAGGTTTCGGCTAATTTATCTAAATGTAATGTGGTAACTCCTTCTTTTATTTCGGTAGCAATCATTCCGAGGGTTTTAGAAACAAGTAATGCACTTTGCCGCATGAGTTCGATTTCCTCTCTTGTTTTTTGGATAATCATAAGGTTGATTTTAAAGCGGCAAAAGTAGTAATTTTTGTGCAGATTAAAGGTTTGTTTGAAGTAGATTTGCCTTTTGGGGTTTGGACGTATGTTTATGCGAAAATCATGCGTGATGTTACCCTAATCAGTCTGCGGAATTGCGTGAAGGATGGAAATGGAGCTCTCCCGCCTATTGCCTTTTTAATCATAATCGGAATTGCAATAGGCGGGAAGCGGGAATGGACAGCCTGACCCCGATTTTTTCTATCGGGGGCACGCCCAAAAAAAATGCAGTTAAAAAGAACTTAACTGCATTTTAGTATTTGTGTTTTTCGGGGTCTTACAGTAAAGAATTTCGGTTCATTACTGTTGGTTTTTCGAGTCCCATGAGGGCTAAAATTGTGGGAGCGACATCTGCCAAAACGCCATCGTTGATGTTTTTGAGTTCTTTATCGACCAAAATAATCGGTACAGGGTTGGTGGTGTGGGCTGTGTTAGGTGAGCCATCCGGGTTAATCATGGTTTCGCAATTTCCGTGGTCGGCAATAACGAGCGTGGTATAATTGTGGGCTAGGGCAGTGGTAATCACTGTTTGTGCACATTTATCGACGGCTTCGCAGGCTTTTATAGCGGCTTCCATCACGCCGGTGTGACCCACCATATCTCCGTTGGCAAAATTCAAGCAGACAAAATCTACTTCTTCTTTTTGGAGTTCGGGCACTAAGGCATTGGTAAGGTCAAAGGCACTCATTTCGGGTTGTAAATCGTAGGTTGCTACTTTGGGTGAAGGACAAAGAATGCGGCTTTCTCCTGTAAATTCGGCCTCGCGACCTCCTGAAAAAAAGAACGTTACGTGTGGATATTTTTCGGTTTCGGCAATTCTGATTTGTTTTTTACCAAATTTTTCTAGGACTTCTCCGAGGGTTTCGGTGATGTTATCTTTGTCATATATCACGTGCATACCATTGTAAGAATCGTCATAATTGGTCATGGTCACGTAGTATAAGTTATTGAATTTATGCATGTTAAATTCGTGCATGTCAGTCTGTGTCAGGACTTCGGTGAGTTGTCTGCCGCGATCGGTTCTGAAATTGAAAAAGATAACTACATCGCCTTCTTCGATAGTGGCAAGGGGTTTACTTTCGTTGTCAGTGAGTACGATAGGCTGGATAAATTCGTCGGTAATGTCGTTTTTATAACTGTCTAGGATGCTGTGTACACTATTTGTCGAGGGCGTGCCCGTGCCGTGTACTAGCAAATCATAGGCAAGTTTTACGCGTTCCCAGCGTTTGTCACGGTCCATGGCGTAATACCGCCCAATTATTGAAGCTAATTTGGTTTTTTTTGTTTGCAAATAATTTTCTAAGTCAGCAATATAGTTGGCACCTGATTTTGGGTCTACGTCTCGACCGTCAGTAAAGGCGTGTACAAATAGATTTTCGAGACCGAATGTTTCTGCTGCATCAATCAAGCCTTTTAAATGACTGGTATGAGAGTGCACACCGCCATCGGAAACAAGACCTAAGAAGTGTACTTTTTTCTGATTATTTTTAGCAAATGTAAATGCGTCAATGATAGTTTTTTCGTCTTTGAGCGTTTGATTTTGCACGGCAAGGTTGATTTTGGCTAAATCTTGATAGACAATTCTTCCTGCACCAAGATTCATGTGTCCGACTTCTGAATTGCCCATTTGTCCTTCTGGTAATCCTACGTTTAAACCGTCTGTGCGAAGTTGAGCATTAGGATATTGTTGGTATAAACTATCGATAAAGGGTGTGTTTGCTTGGTCTACAGCCGAAACTTTTGGGTCGGGCGATTTTCCCCAACCGTCTAAAATCATCAGGATTACTTTTTTGTTCATGGTAATGGTTTTGTACAAAGGTAAAAAATGCTACTAAAATTGGATGCAATTGTACGTTATTTATAAAAAAGCTAAGCAAAGTATCCGCTTATTGGAATTTTTACAGGAAATAACTGTTGAGGTTACTACGAGTGCGCTATTTTTTTTATTGAAAAATAGTTCAAAATAGGGAGTGCAAGTCACTATATTGTGATGAATAATTGAAAACGAAGGACTTACTTTTTCAGGCCTTGCTTTATTTGGCATAATTATTGGGTGTTGATTTTAAAATTAATGAGCAGTTGGTTAATGTACATACAAGGTCTTATGGTTCAAAAAGAGAATTCGAAGCCATCATCTGTTTTTTAAAGAAATTCAATTTGTTATAAAAATATTATTTCTGTTAAATTTTTCTCTACACTGCTTTTTTTTGATTGAATTCTTTATTTTTGCTTAGTTATCAAATTGCAAACACAAATACCAAACGAATGTTTTACCGAATTTTGCCTCTTTTTTTGTTGTTTTTTACAAGTTTTACTGTAAATAATTCGCTTACCAATTCTACACTAAAAAATACTACTATAAAAAGCATAGTTTCTTCTGAATCGATGTCGGCAGAGGCTAAGGCTGTTTCGGTTTATAATTCGTTAAAAACCAATAATCTGTCTTTGCCTAAATTAGAAAGTTTTACAAAAGCCTTAACAGGTTTTTATAAGCTGCAGAGCAAAGGTATTTTTCAGAAAAACATTCTAACGCTGATTGATTTTAGTTTGTCTTCTAACAGTAAAAGACTTTGGGTTATTGATTTGAATACGCAAACTATTTTGCTTCATTCTTTGGTAGCACACGGAAAAAATACGGGCGAGGAGTTTGCTAATTCTTTTTCAAACGCTGCAGAATCATACAAAAGCAGTTTGGGTTTTTATGCTACAGGAGAGGTTTATCAAGGCAAGCATGGACTTTCTTTACGATTAGATGGATTGCAAAAAGGCATAAATCATAATGCTAGAGCAAGAGCTGTAGTGATGCACGGTGCTGATTATGTGGCCGACACATTTATAAAAAAGAACAGCCGTTTGGGTCGAAGTTTAGGATGTCCTGCCGTTCCTGCCGAATTGACCTCTAAAATTATTGAGGTTATAAAAAACAAATCGTGTTTGTATATTTATCATCCTTCTTTAAAAGCCGAAATTTAAAGCCTTAACTTTTTTATAAAATTTGGTACATTACAAAATGAGGACCGACGCCTTTAATGTCGAATTCGTGTCCTATGATCTGGAAATTTAGATTTTGGTAAAACCCAACAGCGTTTTTCCGCGCGTTAAACCAGATTACTTTTGTGTGGTTTTCTTTTTCTATTTGAATAACGTGTTTTACAAGGTGTGCTCCAATTCCTTTTTTTTGATGTGCTTCTAAAACAGCCATGCCTCTAAGTTGTACTTGCTCCTCAAACTGCCACTCAGGATGTTTGTTTTTAAAAACCGATGCAATCCCGATAAGATTTTCATTTTCGTAAAAGCCGTAATGTGCGGTTGTCGGTAGATGGTCTCCGTCAAAATAACAACTTTCTACCGGTTGATTGGGTCTCAGAACGGGATTTCGTACGGAATAAGTAGCTTCGGGCGTGATTTTTCGAATTGATGTCATTTTTTTTCAATGTATAACTTGGCTAAAATAAATAAATTAGCTCAAAAATTATAATATTCTGAACCTAATATTGATTTTTTTTCAAAAAAAAACTTGCACTAACGAAATTAATTTCTGTATATTTGCACCGTTAATAAGCGAAAGTAGCTCAGTTGGTAGAGCTCCAGCCTTCCAAGCTGGTTGTCGCGAGTTCGAGCCTCGTCTTTCGCTCTAGAGTCCCAAAGTTACTTTTGGGACTTTTCTTTTTTAAACAAAATCTAGGGTTATTTATTTCTGAAAGAGCTCATATAAAATAACCTATTCATTTTTAGTTTTTCGCCATTCACTGTGCAATTTCCCAAACAATTTAGAGTTCCTTACAAAAGTAAACTTAGCATTAGCAAGATTGCTTTAATCTTTTTGGAGTTATGGTGCAACATAAAATTGTAGTCTTTATCGGGCAAGTTTGGCCAGAACCAGATTCATCAGCGGCAGGAAAACGTATACTGCAATTGATTGAGTTGTTTCGGCTATGGAATTACAAGATTATTTTTACTTCGACTGCACAAGAAAACAGTATCAGTTATGATTTGGCTATTTTGGAAATTGAGAAAGTACCTATACAATTAAACGACGATTCTTTTGATGATTTTATCAAAAAAAGCAATCCTGACGTGGTTATTTTTGATCGATTTATTTCAGAAGAACAATTTGGTTGGCGCGTTTCTCGAAGTTGCCCGAAGGCGTTAAAGATTTTGGACAGCGAAGATTTGCATTGCCTGCGATATACCCGAGGATTTGATTTGAAAAATGGTGTCGCTTTTGAGCCCGTACATCTTTTTACACAAGATTGGACCAAGAGAGAAATTGCCAGTATTCTCCGGTGCGATTTAACGTTGGTTATAGCCGAGTTTGAAATGGAGCTCCTTATTTCTAGTTTTAAAATTGATCCTAACGTATTGTTTTACCTTCCTATTTTATATCAAGAGAAAGAATTACAGGCGCTTTCTACGGTGAATGATTTTCAGAAAAGAAGCGACTTTGTTTTTATTGGGAATTTTTGGCACGAGCCTAATTGGGATGCGGTTTTGTATTTAAAAAAAACGGTTTGGCCTTTGATTAAGAAGGAGTTACCGAATGCTAATTTGCTAATTTATGGGGCTTATCCTTCAAAAAAAGTATTTGATTTGCACAATACCAAGGAGGGTTTTTTAGTTGTAGGTAGAGCAGAAGAGCTTTCGAAAGTGCTTTCAGAGTCAAAAGTTTTATTGGCTCCTTTACGATTTGGTGCCGGAATTAAAGGAAAGTTACTCGATGCCATGCAGTATGGATTGCCAAGCATAACTACGTCTATAGGTGCTGAATCTATCAATGGGGCTTTCGACTGGAGTGGTTTTGTGGCGGACAATGTAAAGGAAATGGTTGAAAAATCTTGTTTACTCTACCAGGACGAAAAAACGTGGTTAAAATGCAAAGACAACGCTGCGGTTATTTTAAAAAACAGGTTTCATTGGCAGCAATTTGAACTGCCATTTAAGTTAAAGTGTGATGCTTTGTTGCAAAATTTAGAAACGCATCGAGCAACTAATTTTTATGGTTTGTTACTAGCGCATCATTCCTTAAAAAGTACGGAATATCTATCGCGATGGATTGCCGAAAAAAATAAATATAACAATTTAACAGAATTGTAGTTTAGAATCAGTAATTTAGTTGAAAATTAAATAAATAAAGCAAATCAAAAGATGTCCTTTCTACGAATCTTACTACTAGTAGTGTCGTGTAGCTTTACTTCGGCCGCCGTCGCTCAATTAAATAATTTTACGATAACCGCTGTGGTTACAGATGAAATTTGTACCAATAACGGTTCGATTGTTTTGAATCCTGCTAATCTTACAGATGGGTCAACGGTAATCTACAGATTGTACTTATCTCCCGATTTTACAAATTCCATTGCAGAGACCAATGCTGCTACTTTTAATGGTCTAGCGGCGGGAACATATAAAGTGATAGCTACCCAAATTTTAGGCAATGCATCAAATACTGCTACAGTGGATGTAGTTATTAATAATCTTGTAGAAGAACTTGATTTTGAAATAACCGATTCTGGAGGAGAAGATTGTGAACTTACCGCACAACTTATCGTAAACGTGCTTTCGGGAAATGCGGTTTCTTATGAAATTTTAAACGGGCCTGTGATTCGACCATTACAGTCCTCAAACGTATTTGACGATTTGCCTTCAGGAGAATACTTAATTCGTGTTTTTGATGATTGTGGAGATGCTTTATCAAAATCTTATACATTGGTTATTGGTAGTGGTAGTTTGAGTATTAGTTCACCCGAATTGCCAAATGTTTATAGTTCATGCACAACAGTTAATATTACCAATCAACTCAGTACAGGTACAAGCGGACTTTTATATCCTTTGACAGTAAATTATACTGTTTTTGCTCCTGATGATACTGTAAGCCAAACGTATACGCAATCCTTTACTAGTGGACCAGCAACAACGCTCGACTTGGTACAAGAAATTACGCTGTTCGGAAACCAATTATTTTCGGTAGAAATTGAGGTAATAGATAAATGCAATAACGTAGTAACTGCTACTTTTGAAATTAATCCAAACCCAAAATTATCGTTTGTAAAATTCCAGGACGAGTGCGGAAATCCGTATTTTACAATTTCGATTATAAATTACCTTCCTCCGTTTGGTTTGAATATTACGCAACCCGAAACTTTTAATCCGGCATTGTTCAATGCTAATTATCCAGGGCCCTACACAGGTTCGAGTGTTACTTTTGGATCCTTAGAGAACACCGTGCCTTTTGGTAGTTATCAAGTCTTTGCAATTGATTCTTGCGGAAGACAAGCCTCTTTAGGGTTTGACCTGTTGCAACTTCCGATTAACCCAATTGTAAACGCAACAAACAATGGTTGTAGCTCGAATTTTGGGCAGATCATAATTAGAATTCCTGGCGATAGGAAAATTATAGCTATCAACATCACGGAAGCTCCTCCAGGATATCCAAATCCTCTGCCAGAAAATGTTTTATCTTCCGTAAATTCAAATGGTGTTTACACAGGACTCAATCTACCTGTGGGAGATTATGTTTTTACGGTTACCGATAATTGTGGCAATGATTATGAAATAGAGGCTACTATTCCTGAGTTTGTGCTTGGAGCTGTAGTTGTTGATACAAGACCTTCTTGTTCAGCTATTTTTGGTTCAGTGAAAATTTCCTCGCCCAATGCAGCACTTACAAATGTAACCATTGTTTCTGCTCCAACGAGTTTTACACAAAACTTACCTTTAAATGTGAGTGCTAACATCAATAGTAATGGTAGTTTTTATATGACTGATTTACCAGTTGGAAACTACACTTTTAACACCGTAGATGGTTGTGGGTTTACCGAACAAGTAACGGTACAAATAGTGGGTTATAACAGTAACTCAGCTGGTTTTTCATTGAATCGTAAATGCGGTGCATTTGATGTAACTATTGCTGATTTTGATACTTCTATTACAGGCAAAACGTTTTGGCTTCAACGATATTATCCTGCAAGCGATTCATGGGGGCATCCTACTACTGGTGTGCTTTTTCCAGAAGGAAGTATTCCTACAGGTGCTAACTCTAAAGAGTTGTTCAATAACGCGACCTTATTTAACATCTTTGATACAGGAGAATTTAGAGTTATCAAAGTTTTTAATACTTACAGTAATGGTAGCGAAAACGGAAAATGTACGGATATTTACAGTGAGTTTATTGTGCTAGCTGAATTATTTATTTCGGGTGTCTATAACTTGAATTGTGTTGGAGGTTCGGGGTCTACCGATGTGGTACTCGACGTACTGGGAGTAGCACCATTCAATTATCAAATTACAGAACCCTACTTTTTTGATAACGGCACTAATAACGTGTTTAGTAATCTAGCTCCTGGAATTTATAACATTCTAGCCACCGACTTTTGTGGGAATATCAAAAATGTGTCAGTAGAAATATCGACCTTACTTCCTTTGGCTCGTGCCAATCAGCCAGCTAATTTGTTGGAATGTCGGGATGATGGTATACAGTTCGGAACATTTTCTTTGATTGATCAAACACCACAAGTACTGGGAAATCAAATTCCAGCAAATTATGAAGTAACTTATCATCTCACACAAGCAGATGCTGATACAGGAGATAATCCGCTGCCTGATGGATATACCAATGTTTCAAATCCGCAAACTATTTATGCACGAGTAGAACACAAGTCTATAAAACTATGTTACGCCACCACATCATTTACAATAGTGGTAGGACAAAAGCCGGAGGTGTCTGAAGATAGTAACGTTTTTCTTTGCGAAAATTTTATGGTAAAGCTTGTGGGCGATCCTGGTTTTGATGCTTATGAGTGGTCAACAGGTGCTACAACTCAATCTATTTTTGTAAATCAACCTGGAACCTATACCCTTACCGTTAAAAATGTGTATGGAGAATTTAGTTGTGATGCCACCAAATCTTTTATTGTAACCAATTCCAGCCGAGCGATCATTGAAAATATAGAGACTACTGATTGGTCGTCAACTGAAAATTCGGCTACTATTACAGTTTCCGGTTCGGGTAACTATGTATATTCGCTTGATAACAGTAATTTTCAAACTTCTAGTACATTCACCAATCTCCTTACTGGTTTTTATACGGTGTATGTTAAAGATTTAAACGGTTGCGGCACTGTCGAGGGAGAGTTTGCATTGCTTAATTATCCAAAGTACTTTACGCCAAACGGTGATGGTTATAATGATACTTGGCAAATTGAGTATGCTTCGTACGAACCAAATTTGAATGTAGATATTTTTGATCGTTTTGGTAAATTTATTATTAGGCTCAAAGCAGGAGAACTAGGCTGGGATGGCAATTATAATGGCCGACCTGTGGTTTCAACCGATTATTGGTTTGTAGCAACGCGCCAAGACGGAAAAGTCTACAAAGGTCATTTTAGTTTAAAACGCTAGTTAAGAGAATAATTTTGCACATAAAATGTTGTAGGTAAAACATTTAATTAAAAACCTAAATCAATTTGGTACAAAATATAAGTTAAATAGCAAGAGCTTGCTAAGAATCTTTTGTAGAAAAAAAATAGTGATAAAAATGGTGCCAATAAATACTTGGCTCTTCTTTTCTTAACTAAATTGAAGTCTCCAAAACATATTTTAACATGAGTTCGATATGTTTATGTAGTGTAAGCTTAATTTTTTTGTAACCCAAAAGTTACAATCCCGATAACAATTGAGATCATAAAATCTACAAAGCGTTTCAATTACAAATTAATTTAAATCGAACTCAGGTTTCTTTACATAAAAAACCCTCTCTGAATAACGGAGAGGGTTTTTATATTTTAGATTATGGTCTGATTAAACCAATCCTCTAGAAATTACAATGCGTTGTATTTCTGAGGTTCCTTCATAAATTTGAGTAATTTTTGCGTCACGCATCATTCGTTCTACATGGTATTCAGCCACATAACCGTTTCCGCCGTGAATCTGCACCGCTTCGTTTGCCACTTCCAGTGCAATCTCAGACGCGTATAACTTAGCCATAGCGCCAGAATGAGCAATGTCTTTTCCTTCGTCTTTTTCGCTTGCTGCTTTCATAACCAATAATCGAGCAGCTGTTATTTTTACAAACATATCGGCCAATTTAAATGCAATGGCTTGGTGGTTAAAAATTTCTTTTCCAAACGCTTTTCGCTCTTTAGAATATTTCAAAGCAATTTCATAGGCTCCAGTAGCAATTCCAAGGGCTTGAGAGGCAATCCCAATTCGGCCGCCGTTTAAAACAGACATGGCAAAGTTAAAACCAAATCCGTCTTCACCAATTCTATTTTCCTTTGGAACTTTTACATCTGTAAACATCAGAGAATGTGTATCACTACCTCGAATACCCATTTTTTTCTCTTTTGGCCCAATTTCAAAACCAGCCCAAGAACGCTCAACAATAAAAGCATTAATACCTTTGTGTTTTTTCTCGATGTCCGTTTGTGCAATTACAATATAAGTCGAAGCCGAACTACCGTTAGTAATCCAGTTTTTCGTACCGTTCAAAAGATAATGATCGCCTTTGTCAATAGCGGTTGTTTTTTGTGATGTAGCATCCGAGCCCGCCTCAGGCTCCGATAAACAAAAAGCACCAATAACTTCACCTTTAGCTAGTGGCACTAGATATTTTTGCTTTTGGGCTTCATTACCGTATTTTTCAAGTCCAGCACAAACTAAGGAATTGTTTACTGACATTATTACAGCAGCAGAGGCATCTATTTTCGCAATCTCAGTAAGTGCCAAACAATACGAAATACTGTCTAGGCCTGAACCACCATATTGAGGATCAACCATCATGCCCATAAATCCTAAATCGGCCATCATCTTGACTTGTTCTGTAGGGAATTTAGCATGTTCGTCGCGTTCAATAACGCCAGGCAGTAATTCCATCTGAGCGAAATCTCTTGCCGCTTGCTGAATCATTAAATGTTCTTCTGTTAAATTGAAATCCATAGTATTGCTGTAAAAGTAGTTTGAGATTAAAAAATATGTGCAAAGATAATTTTTTATTGTCAAATTATCGCTCGAATTGTTTAATTTTAGCCAATGTTAAAGCAAAACTATAACGTTATCGGAGTCATGTCTGGAACTTCATTAGATGGAGTCGATTTGGCACATATTTATTTTACACTAGATTCAAAGGGTTGGCAATTCGAAATCATTGAAACAGAAACGGTTGCCTATTCTGCTTCATGGTTCAACAAGCTTAAAAATGCGGTACAATTCTCAGATTCAGAATTGATTCAGCTCAATCAAGATTACACCCAACTTCTAGCTGCAATCATCAATGCTTTTATCCAGAAAAATAAAATCGAAAATCTTGATGCTGTTTGTTCGCATGGGCATACCATTTTGCACCAACCTCAAAACGGTTTTACATTACAAATTGGAAATTTACCAGAAATTGCAACGCTAATAAATCAAAAAGCAGTGTGTGATTTTCGCGTTCAAGATGTGCAACTTGGTGGGCAAGGCGCTCCATTGGTACCTATTGGCGACCAAATTTTATTTTCTGAATATGATTATTGCCTCAATTTGGGCGGATTTTCAAATGTCTCTTTTGCCGAAAATAATTCACGTATCGCATTTGATATTTCGCCCGTTAATACTGTTTTGAATTTTTATGCCAACCAAATGGGTTTGGATTATGATGATAAGGGGGCAATTTCAAAATCAGGAAATTTTAGTCCAACACTTTTTGACGAATTAAATAATGTACCGTTTTACAAACTAAAATATCCAAAATCACTCGGTTTTGAATTTGTTAAAGAAACTGTTTTGCCTTTAATCGAAAGTCATCCGATTGCAAGACTTGATAAAATGCATACCTTTACCGTTCATGTGGCATTCCAAATTGCAAACGCACTTTCGAAGAAAAACGGAAAATTACTTGTTACAGGCGGTGGTGCTTACAATAATTTTTTGATATCAGAAATCCAAAAGCACTTGCCCAAAACGATAATCGTTATTCCTGATAAAAAAATCTTGGAATACAAAGAAGCTTTGATTTTTGCACTTTTAGGCGTTTTGAAACTTCGTGGCGAAATCAATGTTTTGAGCAGCGTTACGGGTGCGGAAAAAGATCATTCCAGTGGAATTATATTTGAATAAAAAAATCGAAACGATGAATCCAACCTCAAAACATGATACTCGAATTGCAGAGTTAACTTTTGCATCTGTTTTTCCGCATTACATCACAAAATTGGAAAAGAAAGGTAGAACTCAAGCAGAACTTTACCAAGTAATAGAATGGCTCACGGGGTTCAATGAAAATCAAATCCAACAATTAATTGACGAAAAAGTTACATTTAAAACTTTCTTTGAACGAGCTACTTTAAATCCAAGTGCACCACTTATTACAGGCGTGATTTGTGGTTACAGAATAGAAGATATTGAAAATCCATTGACAAAAAATGTTCGTTATTTAGATAAGTTAGTCGACGACTTGGCAAAAGGAAAATCAATGAGAAAAGTGCTCCGAAAAGAATAATGGTATAGGATTGATTCAATAAAAAAATACCCACAAAATAAGATTGCATGGCTTGTTATTCAGAATTAAAACTTAAATAATTCTATATTTGCACCCAAACTTAACTACACAATGAAAGAGCTTTTACAAAAATTTGAAAATAAAGAACCCGAAATCGTTTTTAACTGGAAAGATCCAGAAACCGAAGCCGAAGGCTGGACAGTAATCAACTCACTAAGAGGTGGTGCGGCAGGCGGCGGAACCCGAATGAGAAAAGGATTGGATATGAATGAAGTACTCTCTTTAGCCAAAACTATGGAAGTAAAATTTTCAGTAGCAGGTCCAGCCATTGGTGGAGCTAAATCAGGAATCAATTTCGATCCAAACGATCCTCGTAAAAAAGGCGTTTTACAACGTTGGTACAAAGCAGTTTCTCCGTTATTAAAAAGTTATTACGGTACAGGCGGCGATTTGAACGTAGATGAAATCCATGAGGTAATTCCAATGACCGAAGAATGTGGTGTTTGGCATCCGCAAGAAGGTGTTTTTAATGGTCATTTTAAACCTACAGAAGCTGATAAAATTAACCGTATCGGTCAGTTGCGTCAAGGTGTAGTTAAAGAAATTGAAAACCCTAATTTCTCCCCAGATGTAACTCGAAAATATACCGTTGCCGATATGATTACCGGTTATGGTGTAGCCCAAGCCGTACGCCACTATTACACGATTTACGGTGGCAGTGTCGAAGGTAAAAAAGCCATCGTGCAAGGTTTTGGCAATGTAGGTTCGGCAGCTGCTTATTATTTGGCACAAATGGGTGCTAAAGTGGTTGGAATAATCGACAGAGATGGAGGTGTTATGAATCCAGAAGGCTTTACTTTTGAAGAAATCAGAACCTTTTTCTTAAACAAAGATGGAAACAAACTAGTAGCCCAAAACATGATTCCTTTTGATGAAATCAATGCTAAAATCTGGACTATGGGTGCCGATATTTTCGCTCCATGTGCTGCTTCTCGTCTGGTAACGCAAGAACAAGTTGACAGCATGATTAGTGCTGGTTTAGAAGTAATTTCGTGTGGTGCCAATGTTCCTTTTGCTGATAAAGCCATCTTTTTCGGACCAATTATGGAACACGTAGATGCCAAAGTGAGTTTAATTCCCGATTTTATTTCCAACTGCGGAATGGCAAGAGTTTTTGCTTATTTCATGGAGCAAAAAGTAAAACTCAACGACGAAGCTATCTTTGAAGATGCCTCGCAAACCATCCAAAAAGCACTCGAAAAAGCACACACTTTAAATCCATCTAAAACAAATATCAGTGCTACGGCATTCGAAATTGCATTAAAACAATTGATCTAATTTTTTGATTGCGAATCATTCTTCAAAAGATTTGGTTTTTTTGAAGGATGTTCTGCAATTTTTAAAATACTTTAGCGTTAAATTAAAAAATAGAAATTCTTATGAGTTTATTACTTCAAATAGATACATTGAGTCAAACCGCTGCACAAGTTGCAGAAAACGCCGTCCCTAAAGAAGAAGTATCGTTAATAAGCATTATTTTTAGTGGAGGACCAATAGGAATCGCTATTATGGTTTCAATTTTCATCATGTTGTTTTTTGCGATTTATCTTTATTTCGAACGATTGTGGGCTATAAAAGCGGCTTCGAAAATGGATCAAAATTTCATGACACAAATTAAAATGTATTTGCAACAAGGGAAATTAGAAAATGCAAAAATGCTTTGTGCTTCAACCCAATCTCCTGTTGCACGATTGATTGAAAAAGGAATTTCACGCATCGGAAAACCATTAGAAGACATCAACACCGCTATTGAAAATGCTGGCAAATTAGAAGTGTATAAACTCGAAAAAAATGTCAGCCTTTTGGCAACAATTTCAGGTGCAGGACCAATGACAGGATTTTTGGGAACTGTTGTGGGAATGGTAATGGCGTTTCACGAAATGGCAGCCAGTGGAAGTAATAAAATTGAAATGAGCGTTTTAGCCGAAGGTATTTACACCGCGATGATGACCACTGTAGTCGGATTAATTGTAGGAATTATTGCTTATGTAGGTTATAATCACTTGGTAAGTATTACTGATAAAGTAGTAAATATGATGGAAGTTAGTGTTGTAGATTTTCTTGACCTATTAAATGAACCCGCTTAATTATGAATTTAAGAGGACGAAATAAAATCAATGCTGAGTTCAACATGTCTTCGATGACCGACATCGTTTTCTTGTTGCTTATTTTCTTTATGATTGCCGTAACGACCATGACCACTACAAATGCATTGGACTTGGTATTACCCAAATCAGATGGACAAGCAAATGAGACGGAAAATGTGTCTGTTAGCATAACAGAAGATTCCGAATTTTATATGGATAAGCAAAAATATTCGGAAGAAGAATTGGAAAATGCATTGAAAAATGCATTGCAGGGACAAAAAGAGCCAAATATTGTTTTGAATGTGGCCAAAGGTGTTCCTATAGAAAATGCAGTAAAAGTAATGGATATTGCCTATAGAAATAATTTTAAAATTGTATTGGCCGTAGCGCCAAAATAAATATGATATTATTAGAAACCAAATATGAAAAACGTTCGTTTGCAATAACTACAGCCATCTTTGTATTGTTGTTTATATGGTTCTTTTTGTACATTCTTAAAGATGATCCCAATATTCCAGCAGTTTATGAAACGGGAGAAATTGCCATTAATTTTGGTACTTCCGCGACTGGACAAGGCGAAATTCAACCTACCGAACCTATTAAAACAGCGCCAACTCCGGCACCAGCAGAAACTGCTAAGGCTGCTGCACTAAATCTAACGACCCAAACAACTAAAGCGGCTCCAGTTATTAAATCATCAGAAACAAAAAGTACCACCACAAGTACCGCTACTACTAAACCCAAAGCGGCCGAATCTCCAAAACCTTCCAAGAGTACTTCGGATGCACTTTCTAGCCTAATTAACGGACCCAAATCCGACGGAAAAACCCAAGGAGGAGAAGGCAATGATAAAACACCTGGCGATAAAGGAGACCCAAATGGAGACCCGTATGCTAGTTCTTATTATGGCTCCGGAACCGGATCGGGAGGAGGAAAAGGCTGGGGACTCAACGGACGAAAGTTAAGTACCAGCGGTAAAGAAACACAAAAATGTAACGAATCAGGAACTGTAGTGGTGCAAATTACCGTAAACCGAAACGGAGTAGTAACCGATGCTCGTTATACCAAAGGAACCACAAATACCAATCCGTGTTTGGTCGAACCTGCTATAGCTACCGCTAAAAAATACAGATGGCAACCCGATTCAAACGCGCCAGAAAAGCAAGTTGGGTTTATTGTAGTTAATTTTAAATTAGGAGAGTAAGTCGCCGTTATGAATTATACAGAAACCCTAAAGTGGATGTTTAATCAACTGCCGATGTACCAAACCCAAGGTGCAAGCGCTTACAAAAAAGATTTAACTAACATACTCCTTCTGGCTACTTACCTCGGAAATCCCGAACGAAGTATCAAAACCATTCACGTGGCCGGAACTAATGGCAAAGGTTCTACGTCACATCTTTTAGCAGCCGTTTTGCAAGAAGCAGGATACAAAGTAGGTCTTTACACCTCGCCACACCTAAAAGATTTTAGAGAACGTATTAAAATTGACGGCGAAGAAATTTCAGAAGAATTTGTCTGTGACTTCATCAACAAACACAAACCTTTCTTTGAAAAAAATCAACTGAGCTTTTTTGAAATGACCGTTGGACTAGCTTTTGATTATTTCCAAAAACAAAAAGTTGATATCGCAGTAGTTGAGGTTGGAATGGGTGGGAGGCTCGATTCGACCAATATTATTACGCCATTAGTTTCGGTGATTACCAATATTGGACTCGATCATACACAATTTTTAGGCGACACATTGCCTTTAATCGCCGCCGAAAAAGCAGGCATTATTAAAAATAAAATACCGATTGTTATAGGAGAGTATTCGCCTGAAACGCGAAAGGTATTCCTCGAAAAATCCCAATCGGAAAAAGCACCTATTTATTTTGCAGCCGACCTAATTCATGAAACTTATCCTTGTGCTTTGCAAGGCGATTATCAAGTGCACAACAAAAAAACAGTTTTGCAAACCATAAAAGTCCTGCAAGAAATAAGCAATTTTATAATCAGGGAGGAACATTGTAAAAATGGTTTTTTGAATGTCATCAATCGAACAAATTTGCAAGGCCGTTGGCAAATTTTACAACACAACCCAAAAGTGATTTGCGATACAGCACATAATAAGGATGGCTTAAGGATTACCCTAAATCAAGTGCAAAACGAGAAGTACGATAAGCTTCACATGGTCCTGGGATTTGTAAACGACAAAGATTTAAACGAAATTCTACCACTTTTTCCAACCACTGCAAATTATTTTTTTGCAAAATCCAATTTACCTCGCGGTCTTGATGCACAAGATTTACAACAAAAAGCAGCCGAAAAGGGATTGATTGGAAATGCATACAATTCAGTAAGAGAGGCTTACGAGGAAGCGTTGAGGCAAGCTAATTTTAATGATGTGATTTACGTTGGCGGTAGTACTTTTGTGGTAGCCGAAATCATTTAAAATTTCTTCAAAATTTATTTGCGGATAAATAAAAAGTAGTTATATTTGCACTCGCATTAAAGCCTTAATAAATGCACGATTCGGGCGATTAGCTCAGTTGGTTCAGAGCATCTGGTTTACACCCAGAGGGTCGGGGGTTCGAATCCCTCATCGCCCACGGAAACTCCATCAGAAATGATGGAGTTTTTTTATTAAAAAATACGTATCAGGGGTTCTCCCGATTTTCTCGGGGGTTTAAAAATTTTAAGATACTCCATAAGAATGACCAATTTTTGCCGGTTCCAGCCTGCCTGCCGTGGCGGATTCAACAAAGGGGGGTTCTTACGTCGTCCGTTTGGTTATTGCCTCAGGTGTTCGGCTTTCAGCCACAACGAACCCTGGCTGTTAGAGAAGGTTGTGTTATTCAATTTTTTTATTCATAATGACCTTTTAATGAATAAATGTATAAATTATTTTCTTCGGCAAGATATACAAATCGATGCTCTTTATTAATTCTTCTTGACCATTTTGGTGCAAGATTATGTTTTAAAGCTTCGGGTTTTCCAATTCCAGAGTAAGGATTTTCTAAAATGGATTTAATTAATTCTGATATTTTTTTAAGAATTATTTTGTTTCCAGTTTTAGTCCAATATTTAAGATCTTCATCAGCTTGTGGAAGAATTATTATTTCCATAAACTATCAAACTCATCAATCGTTATTTTTCTTCCTTTTCCTTGTTGTAAATCATCATCTCCTTGTTGAATTTTTCTTACAAATTCAGGGCTATATGTACTTTGTTCTTTCGAAAGTTCGAATTTTATCTTTAAAGCCTTCATGAAAGCCTTAAGAGCTTCTATTTGAGAGGCATCAATTGTATGTGCTTTTATGGTAACGGTTTCCATTTCTTTAGTTATAGATAAACAAAGTTAATGATTTAATTTATATGGTTGTTTAGAAAATTTTTGAATGTTAGAAACTTAAATTTATAGACGGCTTTCAAATCGACTTTCTGCTTACGTCAGACTATAAAAAAGACTTAACAATTTATCAAACAAACATACGAAATAGTTTGGTTAAACCAGTGAAAAGTTGTATTTTCAAACATGCAACATACCCAAGGAATTTCTCATTATCAGCTGTAAATGGGTAGCTTAGATGTTTGGATTGTGTTAAAACTTCAATAGAACACACACAAAAACCAACTTGATTTACTTCATAAATAAAGAAGCACACGTGCCTCTTGTTTATCTCTCTAAAAATTTTACAATAACTCCATAGTGGTAACGGAATGTAATCGGTTCCAGCCTGCCTTCCGTGGCGGATTCAAAACGGGTTTTATTGTTGGTGCTACGCACCAAACGAAACTCTTGCTGGTATGGCTAGTGCTTTAATTTCTCAGCTTTGTAATCTCATCTTTAAGTATAGGAAGTTCTCTTATAATTATTGTCCAAATAACCTCGTCAGAAATATTGTCATATTCGTGAGCAAGTCGATTTCTCGTTCCAATAATCTGTTTTGCGTTTTGAATTTCAATTTCAGCGTTCTTGTAATTCGTTATTCTATTTACCGCCTCTCCGATAATCTCAATATTTCGTTCAACTGCCTTTTTAGTTTTTAAGTCTTTCTGAAACTCAAAAAAATCTTTCTTTTCAGGTAAAAATTCAAAAATCTCATCTATAGATCTTAAAATATCTTCCAGCCATGCGTTTACTTTGTTATCCATAAATCACCACTTTTGAATCATCAATTTCCTTTTTGAAAAATTGGTTTTTTATACCACGTTCTTCTATCAAGTCAACTTGACGTTTTAATATTTGTTCTAATTTTTCCTTCAGTTGGAAATACAAATCGGTGTATTTAAAAGGGTCTTTTTCGTCAAAGTCAACAACGAAATCTATGTCTGATTCTGAAGAAAAATTGTCGGTCAACACAGAACCAAAAACCGAAAAGTTCTTAACTCTACATTCTTTACACAATTGTCTAATCTGTTTTATATTTTCATCTGAAATATTCATATAATAATTGTTAAAATACAAAGATACAATTGTTCCACGAATTTTGCTTTAGCATTGTGTATAACGTTAGACTGTGAAAAAACTTTACACCCGAGCGATAGCGAACTGACGAAGTAATCCATCAAACATACGAAATAGTTTGGTTGAAACCTTGAAAAGTTGTATTTTCAAACATGCAACATCTCCAAGGAATTTCTCATTATCAGCTGTAAATGGGCAGTTTAGAAGCTTAGATTGTGTTAAAACTTCATTAGAAAACACGCAAAAACCAACTTGATTTACTTCATAAATAAAGAAGCACACGTGCCTCTTGTTTATCTCTCTAAAAATTTTACAATAACTCCATAGTGGTAACGGAATGTAATCGGTTCCAGCCTGCCTGCCGTGGCGGATTCAACAGGGGTTTTGCGTTCAAGTTGTGTTTGTTTTTTACTGTTGTTCAGTGATATTAATTTATTGCATGATTTTGAGCGGCAACGAATTGCGAAGCACTCAATAATATCTATAAAAAACAGAAAAAAGGATGAATAAAACTTGGTCGTTAGCGGTATTTTTTTATTCGTTTAGTCTACTTTTCAAGTCCATTCTCTCGTGTAAAATTCTTGTTATTTCTACAGGATTGTCATTTATAGTTCTATAAAAAATGATATGTCGATTTGCTTTCAGTCCAAAGATAATTTTTTTGAATTTCTTTGTAGGGTTTTCCAAATTTTGGATCATCCGCAATATATTGGCAATTTTCAAGAAGTATTTCGTAATATGTGTCTGCTTGCTTTTCTGACCATTTCTTATAAGTGTAATTCCAAATATTTGTCAAATCATCAACGGCTTCATTAGTAAGTTAATATTTAGCCATTATTTCTTCTTGCTTTCAATTCTTGAAGGTGTTTGTCAGGGTCAAAATCTTGAGCGATTCCACTGTCAATGCCTCTTTGAATTGCATTTTTCAAAGCAATAGTTTTGCTTTCTTCATCTTCTAAAAGTCGAAGTCCAGCACGAATAACTTCACTTACGTTTTTATAGCGTCCTACTTTTATTTGACTACTTACAAATTGGTCAAAATAATTTCGTAATGATATTGATGTGTTTTTCATTTTCTACTATTATTACCAAAGTTACCAAAGAATGGTAAATGCACATTTTTTTTGTGAAATTATATTCGTTTGGCGATTTCAAATTTTTTTGATTCCTTCTAAACCTACTTCGCTCATTATGGTAAGTAGGGTTTGATGGCTTATGAAAACGTTTTCTCTAGCCCAGATTGCAATGGAAAGCTTTTGGTGGGGGTGGCTTTACCATTTTTAGCGCTACAAAGCGACCAACGGAAGCTCTTGTAGTGCTGTAAAATGGTAGCCAACCCCGCCGAAACTTGGAATGGAAAGCTGGAAATAGCTCCTGAATGTTTTTTGTAAGAGAGTAAAAGTCTTTAAATAAAGGAGTTAACTTGAAGCTAAAAATGACTACCTTTGCAGCCCGAAACGAGCATGTGCGATTCGGACTTTAGTAACTATTTTAAAATACCAATGAATAATATTGTAGCCATTGTAGGACGCCCGAATGTGGGTAAATCCACACTTTTTAACCGACTGATTAAGAGAAGAGAAGCGATTGTTGACTCGGTTTCTGGAGTGACCAGAGATCGGAATTACGGCAAGAGCGAATGGAACGGTCAGGAATTTTCGGTGATTGACACGGGTGGTTATATTAAGGGTTCAGACGATATTTTTGAAAGCGAAATTCGCAAGCAAGTAGAATTGGCCATTGACGAAGCCGACGTGATTATTTTTGTGGTGGATGTGGAAGAAGGCATTACTCCAATGGATGATGCGGTGGCGAAACTCTTGCGGAAGGTAAAAAAGCCCGTTTTGTTGGCGGTAAATAAGGTGGATAATGCCATGCGCGAAAAAGATGCGATTGAGTTTTATAACCTTGGTTTAGGCGATTATTATACTTTTGCGAGTATTTCGGGTAGCGGAACGGGCGATTTGCTCGATGCTTTAGTGGCTGCATTTCCGGAGCGTCAGGAGCCGGTGGAAGAGGTGGTTTTACCTAGATTTGCCGTAGTGGGTAGACCTAATGCGGGTAAATCGAGTTTTATAAATGCCTTGATTGGCAAGGAGCGTTTTATGGTTACGGATATTGCAGGCACTACAAGAGATGCTATTGATACTAAATTTGACCGATTCGGATTTGAATTTAATTTGGTGGACACCGCCGGAATTCGTCGTAAGGCAAAAGTTAAGGAGGATTTAGAATTTTATTCGGTGATGCGATCGGTTCGCGCTATTGAGCATGCCGATGTGTGTATTTTGATTATTGACGCCACGAGAGGTTTTGAAGGTCAGGATCAATCGATATTTTGGTTGGCTGAAAAAAACCGAAAAGGAGTGGTGATTTTGGTAAACAAATGGGATTTGGTTGAAAAAGATACCATGTCAACCCGTGATTACGAAGAAAAAATCCGCAAAGAGCTTATGCCATTTACTGATGTGCCTATTTTATTTGTATCGGCATTGACCAAGCAGCGTTTGCTGAAAGCTCTTGAAACAACTGTAAAAGTGTATGAAAATAAAAAGCAGCGTATTCCAACGTCAAAATTTAACGATTTTATGTTGAAAGTGATTGAGAGTTATCCGCCACCGGCATTAAAAGGGAAATATGTAAAAATTAAATATTGTATGCAATTGCCCACGCCAACGCCACAGTTTGTGTTTTTTGCCAATTTGCCGCAGTACGTAAAAGAACCTTACAAAAGATTTTTAGAGAATAAAATTCGTGAACAATGGGATTTTTCGGGCGTTCCGATAGATATTTACATCAGAGAAAAGTAATACAGAACCCGAGGCGAAAGCTTCGGGTTTTTTTATAAGATTTGTTTATCTTTTATATAAATTTTATTTATGTTTTTATGTCAAATAAAATAAGAAAAATTTATGATTACGCTAATAAATAATTAGTAAAAATCTATTTTTCGTAGCCTAACTTTGTTAAAATAAAAATAGAAAAAGATGAAAAATGTATTACTTATTGCAGGAGTTAGTGCTATGATGGCCAGTTGTGCCGTTGTAAGGCCAGGGGAAGTTGGTATCAAGCAAAGGCTTGGAGTTTTGTCAGACAAAATCCACGATGAAGGCGCTGTGGTTTACAATCCGTTTACAAGTAAAGTGGTAAAAACGAGTATTCAAACTAATGATTTAGAATTGTTACTCAGTTTGCCTAGTAAAGAAGGTTTGAGCGTAAACTCTCAAATCTCTATATTATACCATTTAGAGAAAGGTAAAGTACCTAGTGTAATCAGGAATTATGGTTTGCGCTATGAGAGTATTATTTCGAATGTATTTCGATCTGCTTCTGCTGATGTTTGTTCACGGTTTTTTGCTAAAGATATGCATTCTGGTATGAGAGCTACAATTGAAGAAGATATTAAAAAACAGATGGGAATCATTCTCGATGCTCAAGGAATAAAAATTGAATCAGTACTTTTAAAGAGTATTCAACTGCCAGATGGTTTGTCTAAATCTATTGAGCGAAAGTTACAAGCCGAACAAGATGCTATGCGAATGGAGTTTGTATTGCAACAAGAAAAACGCGAAGCAGAGCGAATTATCATCCAAGCACAAGGAACACGAGATGCTCAGAAAATTCTTTCAGAAGGTTTGTCGGATCAAATCATCAAGTTAAAGAGTATTGATGCTTTTATGGAATTGTCTAAATCGCCAAATAGTAAAGTTATCATTACTGATGGTAAAACGCCTTTCTTAGTTGACGGGAATAAAAACTAAAATATAAAGGTTGGATTAAAACGTAAATAAGTGAGGTTTTACGTTTTTTTGTAGAAAAGGAGCTTTACGGCTCCTTTTTTATGCATAAAACTGTTTAAAATAATCTTGAATTTGGATTGCAAAATTGGGGTTTTTCAATACTTCTACATTTTTTTCTTTGAGCAAAAGAACGTTATTTGCAGGCCATAGATTTTCAAAATGCGGCTGTAAATAATCAGTTATATGTTTCAGAATCAAGTTCTATTTGGTGATTGGAAATTGTTTTGAAACGTTGCGGATTCATATTAAGTAAGGTGCATTATTTGAACTTGCTTCTATGACCTTTCTTATCCAAACATTGATTTTTATTTCTAATCTAATCGAAACGAATAATCTAATTCCTTTGAGCAGATATTGTCTATCCTTATTTTTTAGATTTTGAAATTACCAATCTCCTGAGGCTCCACCACCAGAGAATCCTCCACCACCAAAACCACCACCAAAACCGCCACCGCCGCCAGAAAATCCTCCTCCGCCAGAACCTCCTCCAAAACCGCCACGGCCTAAACTGCTCAAGATGATGATGTCGGATAAGTCGAAACCGCCACCACCGCCACGATTTCCAGAATTTCCACCGCCTTTGTTTTTAGAAATTAGTACGATAATAATGATAAAACCAACAATTAATAAAATGGGCAAGATACTGCCTTTGCTCTTGTTTTTCTTTCGTTCGCCCGTGTATTTTCCTTTCAAAACATCAAAAATGGCGTCGGCACCTTTATCTAAACCTGCATAGAAGTTTCCGTTTTTAAATTCTGGACGAATTACATTTCTAATTATTTCGCCCGTGATACCAGCCACGAGTCGATCTTCAACGCCATAACCCGTTCGGATACTTATTTTTTTATCGTTTTTCGACATTAAAATAACTACTCCATTGTCTTCTTTTTCTTGACCAATTCCCCAATCTTGACCCCATCGTGTAGCAACGACTGCCACATCTTCTCCTTTTAAACTTTCAATGGTAATAACTACAATTTGTGTGGTTGTACTGTCAGAATATTTGATTAGTTTTTCTTCGAGTGCTGCTTTTTCTTGGGCATTTAAAACATTGGCATAATCATAAACACTCGTTTGAAATTTTGGAATGGGCGGAATGGTAAATTGGGCTAAGCCAACACTACACTGAAGTAAAGCGGCAACCAAAAAGGAGTAGAAAATCCGTGAAGCGTTTAATTTTTTAAATTTTTGGAATGCCATGTTTATCCTTTAGAAATTTCGTTTGACAATTCGTTTTTGTCTCCAGATTCAAACGGAAAATAGTGTTGTAAGCGTTCTCCAGCTCTTAAAATTCCGGCAACTAAGCCTTCTTTGAATCTTTTTTCTTTAAAATGAGAAATCACAATATCTCTTGTGCAATCCCAAAAATCGGCTTCTACAGCCTTATCAATTCCTTCATCGCCGATAATAGCAAAGGTATGATCTTTTACACCAATGTAGAACAAAACACCGTTTCTCAACTCCGTGGCATCCATACCTAAAAAATGAAAAACCTCCTGTGCTCGTTCAAGCGGAGGTTTTTCTGCATGATTTTCGATATGGACTCTGATTTCTCCTGAAGTATTTTTTTCGGCTGTACTGATGGCCTGAACAATTTCTTGTTCATCTTCTTTGGTTAAAAAATCTTCAACTTTTCCCATATAACTTGTTTTTTATTCCCCATTGGGGGTTGGGCGACTTTAAAATTTTACTTCAACAGGTTTTTCAGCACCTTCTGTAGCTTCAAAATACGCTTTTTCTTTAAATCCAAATATTCCTGCGAAAATTGAATTAGGGAACGTTAGCACATGATTATTGTAAGGTTTAACGGCCTCATTAAAACGTGTTCTTGCGGTTAAAATTTGATTTTCGGTACTGGCTAACTCGTCTTGTAATTTTAAGAAATTCGCATTTGCTTTTAAATCCGGATAGGCTTCTACTGTAACCAATAAGCGTGATAAAGCTGATGAAACTCCGCTTTGTGCTTTGCTAAATTCCGCCAACTGTTCTGGTGTAATGTTCGTTGGGTCGATAGTTGTAGAAGTGGCTTTTGAACGTGCCTCAATTACTGCTGTTAAAGTTCCTTTTTCAAATTCGGCAGCACCTTTTACAGTATTAACTAAGTTTCCGATGAGGTCGTTTCGTCGTTGATAGGCTGTTTCAACATTTCCCCACGATTCTCTAATGTTTTCATTTAAAGAAACCGCTGTGTTGTTAATTCCTTTCATCCAAAAGTAAGCGATAATTACTACGCCAGCTACAATAATCCAAGGCAAAAATTTTCTCATTTGTTTGTTTTTTTAGTTTTTAATATTTGTATTTAAGGGTTTACTTATAACTCATTTTTAATCTGATTCAATTGTGCTTTAATTGCTTCTAATTTACTGATAATTTCAAATTTATCAAGGGTTTTCTTTTGTCCGTTCTTTAGGTGGATTTTGGCACCTTCTAGGGTAAAGCCTCTTTCCTTTACCAAATGATAAATCAGTTGTAGGTTTTTGACGTCTTCGGGAGTAAACATACGGTTTCCTTTCGCATTTTTCTTGGGTTGCAAAACGTCAAATTCCTTGTCCCAAAACCGAATCAGCGAGGCATTCACACCAAAAGCCTTGGCCAATTCGCCCATGCTGTAATACCGTTTATCTGGATTTAGTTCTAAATGCATTCTTTTTTCAATTTCAATAACAATTTCAATAATAATTTCAATTTCAATTTCAATAACAATTTCAATAACAATTTCAATAACAATAACAATTTCAATATTGCATCCATTTCCCTTTGCGGGTTAGGAGTCCTAATCCAACGACTGATTTTCTTGATTGGCTAATTTAGAAATTATTGCATATTCTGCTGCCGAAATATTGCCGTAATAATAATTGATAGGATTTACCACTTCGCCATTTTTATGCACTTCGTAATGTAAATGCGGTGCTTCGCTTCGGCCTGTGCTTCCTACATAACCAATAATGTCGCCACGTTGTACTTTTTGTCCTTTTCTAACCTTATATTTACTCAAATGAGCATACAATGTTTCGTATCCAAAACCATGCCTAATCACGATATGATTACCATAGCCCGAAGCGGTATTATCAGCTCTTGCCACGATGCCATCGCCTGTGGCATAAATTGGAGTGCCACTTTTAGCTGTGAAATCCATTCCGGCATGAAACTTTCGGACTTTTGTAAAAGGATCACTTCGGTAGCCAAAACCAGAGGCCATTTGCTTTAAATTTTCGTTTTTAATCGGTTGAATGGCCGGAATGGCTGCTAAAAGTTTTTCTTTCTCTTTAGCGAGTTTGACAATTTCATCCAATGACGAAGATTGAATTGCGGCTTGTTTTGACAAAACATCCATTCGCTTAGATGTATTAATCACCAATTCAGAGTTGTTATAACCTTCTAATTCTTTATACCTATTTACACCACCAAATCCGGCTTTCCGCTGTTCGTCAGGAATAATGGAAGTGTTAAAATAGGTTCGGTATATGTTATTGTCGCGTTCTTCAATGTTTTCTAAAACTTCCTCAAGTTCGCTCATCTTATTGTTTAATATCGCGTATCGCAATTTTAAATTGTCAATTTCTCGTGCTTGAAGCCTATCTTTAGGAGTTTCGAAAAAAGGTGTGTTCAATAAAAGTATAAAACTTAAGACTCCAAAAACTGCCGACGAAAGTAAAAACAACGCGATGTAACCAAAACGTTTACGCTTTTTAGTTTCGATTTTTCGGTAAGCCAAATTTTCAGCGTCGAAGTAATATTTTACCTTCTTCATGTTTTAAAAAATGCTATTTTTGCTACTCTTAAAAAGTTAGTCGAACAAATTTAAGAAATGTTTCATTCGATAGGGAAATTTTAGGTCGATAATTTAAAATTTTACAATATTTAACGACCTTTCGAATGTTTTAAAATGCCAAATAATCCGATCACTCAAAATAGCAAAACATCCAATTTTAAAAATGAAATCACAAGACATTCGTAAAGCTTACTTGAATTTTTTTGAATCAAAAGGCCATTTAATTGTTCCTTCCGCACCAATCGTTTTAAAAGACGACCCAACCTTGATGTTCAACAACTCGGGAATGGCTCAATTCAAAGAATATTTCTTAGGGAATGGAACACCAAAAAGTCCAAGAATCGCCGATACGCAAAAATGTCTTCGTGTTTCCGGTAAACACAATGATTTAGAAGATGTTGGGTTTGACACCTATCACCACACTATGTTTGAAATGCTTGGAAATTGGTCGTTTGGTGATTATTTCAAGAAAGAAGCCTTGGCTTGGGCGTGGGAATTTTTAACCGAAGTTTTGAAGTTAGACAAAGACCGTTTGTATGTATCTGTATTTGAAGGAAATCCGGCAGAGAATGTTCCGTTTGACCAAGAAGCGTTTGATATTTGGAAACAATACGTTTCTGAAGACCGAATCATTTTAGGAAATAAAAAAGATAATTTTTGGGAAATGGGCGATCAAGGTCCGTGTGGTCCCTGTTCGGAAATTCATATTGATATTCGTTCAGATGAAGAACGAGCAAAAGTTTCAGGAAGAGATTTAGTGAATGCTGATCATCCGCAAGTTGTGGAAATTTGGAACAACGTATTCATGGAATTCAACCGTAAAGCCGACGGATCGCTTGAAAAATTACCTGCACAACACGTAGATACCGGAATGGGATTTGAGCGTTTGTGTATGGCGATGCAAAATGTAACCTCAAATTATGATACGGATGTTTTTACGCCGTTAATTGCTAAAGTTGAGGAAATTACGGGATTTAAATATATTTCTAATCCCGTAGGGACAGGTCGCGACCTGTCCGTACGCGACCTGTCCGTACGCGACCTGTCCGTGCCGAATGCCAATGAGGAAAAAATAAACATCGCCATTCGTGTAATCGTGGATCACGTTCGTGCCGTGGCGTTTGCTATTGCCGACGGACAGTTGCCTTCAAATACAGGTGCAGGTTATGTAATTCGTAGAATTTTACGCCGTGCGATTCGTTACGGTTTTACATTCTTAGGAAAAAAAGAACCTTTCATCAATAAGTTGGTAGAAGTGTTGGCCAATCAAATGGGTGAATTTTTCCCAGAAATCAAATCGCAACAACAATTGGTTACCAATGTAATTCGGGAAGAAGAAGCGTCTTTCTTGAGAACTTTGGAGCAAGGATTACAATTGTTAGACAAAGTAGTAGCAGAAACTGCTGAAAATGAGGTTTCTGGAGAGAAAGTTTTTGAGTTGTACGACACTTTTGGTTTCCCGAAAGATTTAACAGCTTTGATTTTAAAAGAAAAGGGCTATTCGTTTAACGAAACCGAATTCGAAACTGAATTGCAAAAACAAAAAGCGCGTTCTCGTGCCGCATCAGAAGTTTCCACAGAAGATTGGGAGGTTTTAATTCCCGGAAATGTAGAAACTTTTGTAGGTTATGACCAAACAGAAAACGAAGTAAAAATCACTAGAATTAGAAAAGTAGATTCAAAAAAAGACGGAATTTTATACCAAATAGTTTTAGACAACACTCCATTTTATCCTGAAGGTGGCGGACAAGTGGGCGATAAAGGTTGCCTCACCCCGGCCCTCTCCAAAGGAGAGGGAGCTATCGAAATTATAGACACTAAAAAAGAAAATAATTTAATTATTCATTTTGCAAAAAGTTTGCCCAAAGATTTAAACCAAACATTTATTGCTAAAGTCAATACCGATTTACGAACGTCAACTTCTAAAAATCATTCGGCTACGCATTTGATGCACTTAGCATTACGAAATATTTTAGGAACGCATGTGGAGCAAAAAGGGTCGTTAGTAAATCCTAATTATTTGCGTTTTGACTTTTCGCATTTTTCAAAAGTTTCTGATGAAGAATTAAGTAAGGTTGAGAAAAGTGTAAATACCCAAATTGAAGCCCAATTGCAGTTGCAAGAATATAGAAATATTCCAATTAAAGAAGCTTTAGACAAAGGTGCTATGGCTTTGTTTGGAGAAAAATATGGCGACAATGTGCGTATGATTGAATTTGGCGATAGCAAAGAACTATGTGGAGGCATTCACGTAAAAAATACCGCCGAAATTTGGCATTTCAAAATCATTTCAGAAGGTGCCGTTGCTGCCGGAATTCGTCGTATTGAAGCCATCACGGGCGATGCGGTAAAAGATTTCTACAAAAATCAAGAAACTACATTAGCCGAAATTGCAACAACGTTAAAAAATCCGCAAGATGTTTTAAAGTCGGTGGTTAGCTTACAAGAGGATAATGCAAAGTTGAAAAAACAATTAGAGCAATTAGTAAAAGAAAAAGTTGACGGATTAAAAAACGCTTTAGTTGCTGATTTTCAAGAAATTAACGGAATTAACTTTTTAGCCAAACAAGTTGATTTATCAATGAACTCAACCAAAGATTTAGCACAAGCTATTGGAACATCTAAACCAAATTCGTTTGTGTTTTTAGCTTCTGTTGAAGACAACGCACCCAATATTCACTGCTACATTTCAAAAGACTTAGTAACTGAAAAATCATTAAACGCCGGAACAATAATTAGAGAATTAGCAAAATTCATCGATGGAAACGGCGGAGGACAAGCCTTCTTTGCCTCAGGAAAAGGTAAAAATGTAAACGGAATTAAAGAAGCTTTGGAGAAAGCAACAGCATTTGTAAAATAATATTTTTTCCAAATATGGTATTTATTTTAAACCGATACTTTAATATTATGGTATTTATTTTAAACTAATGCTTTAATATTATAGTATTTATTTTAAATTTTAGTTTTATTTTAATGGTATTTATTTTATATTTGTTCCTTACAATAAAACAAGAACTACCATGCTTAGAGAGAAAATACATCATTTAATTGCTTGGAAAACCAAACCTAACAGAAAACCATTGATAGTAAATGGAGCAAGACAAGTTGGAAAATCTTGGTTAATTAGACACTTTGGAAATACTAATTTCACAGGTAAATTAGTTGAAATAAATCTCGAAAAAAGCAAGAATTTACACCTGATTTTTCAGCCAGATTTTGACGTAAAAAGAATTGTTTTTGAACTAAATTTGGCTCTAAATACCTCAATAATAGTAGGTGAAGATTTATTATTTATTGATGAAATTCAGGCTTGTCCAGAAGCACTGGGTAGTTTGCGATATTTTTATGAAGAAATGCCTCAACTTCATGTAATTGTTGCGGGTTCATTGTTAGATTTTGAGTTTAGAAATCAACCTTTTCCGGTGGGCAGAGTGGAAATAATGAATCTTTATCCCATGACTTTTTTAGAGTTTTTAAAAGCTAGAAACAAAAATAATTTAGTTCAATTATTAGAAATGCCTTTTGAAAATGTGCCTCAAAATGTGGAGCATTATTTTGAAGAAGATTTTATGTTGTACCTAATTGTTGGTGGCATGCCCGAATGTGTAAACTATTTTATAGCAACAAATGACTTGATTGGCGTAAAAAACATTCAAGATGATTTATTGTATAGCTATGAACAAGATTTTAAAAAGTATCAACCAGCGGTCAATTCAGATTGTTTGTTAGATATTTTAGAAAGTACCACAAAATTTGTAGGCAACCAAATTATTTATACCAAATTATCACAACGATTTACAAGTCCAACCATTAAAAGAGGGGTTGAAGTTTTAAAAACAGCTCGGTTACTATATGGTATTCATAATGTTTCCGTGAGTGGTTTACCGTTAACCGTTTCTGGAAAGCAATTCAAATTATTTTTTTTAGATGTTGGTTTGTTACTTAGAAAAAGTAATCTTGATTATCAAAATTTATATATCAAAAACGAATTATCAGTAGCATTTCAAGGAATGTTATCTGAACAATTTGTAGCACAACAACTTATAGCACAAACCGAACAAAAAACATATTATTGGGCAAGAACAGAATCGGGTGCTAGTTCAGAAATTGATTTTGTAATCAGTAGCGCTACTAAAATTTTGCCTATTGAGGTAAAATCTGGAAAAAGTGGCTCACTAAAAAGTTTACACTACTTGCTTGATAAAAACCCAACTATAGAAAGAGCAATTGTTTTTTCGCACGCAAAACGAGGAAAACTCAATTCAATAGAGTTTATACCTATTTATTGGGCGGGCACAATTGTATAATTTTTGTTCGGATTAATTTATAAATTCGGTAGTTAATAGTAGGGTTAAATATTAAATAAAATAAAAATGAAAAACGTACTAATAATTTTAGTAGTAGTGATAATCCCTTTTGGCGTATATTTACAAAGTTTTAATAACAATCTGCAGATTCAAAATCAGCAACACATGATACAACAAAATCAGCAAATGTTGATGCAACAGCGACAAATGAGAATACAACAAGATCAATTGCTTTTATCAATGCAAATGCAAAGAGCTCAATTTTCTGCACAAGATTTTCTTAAAAAAGAAGAACAAAAAAAGGAAAAAGCAACCCAAAAAAGAAAAAGTTAGAAGCGGAAATTTCTAAATTAAAAAGCGAATTAAATGCTAATAAAGATAATAACCAAACAAAAAACATAGAAGGTAATATTGAAAAATTAAAAGAGAAGATCGAGAAAAACAATTCTAAAATAGAAAATTCGTCAAAAACTATTGAGGGTTTAAAAACTTCCAGCGAAGCCAAAAAAGCCGAAATTGAAAAAAAGAAATTAGATATAGAAACAAAAAAAGAAACAAAAAAAGAATAGAAAAAGCTGAAAAATAGTTGTAAACAAACTTGCGCAGCAATGATCTGGAAAACAACTTTTATAAGAAGCTAGAACTACAAAAAACCCAATTCATAACTGTTTTGGGTTTCTTTTTTTAAAATCTTTTGAAATTTACTTTTTTTCGATTACTTTTAATCCATGACACGAGAAGAATTTATAGCTAAAAACGCGCACCTTTTTTGGTACATCAAGAAAGAAGCAATTCCTAACATTTCAAATGAAGTGTTGGTAGAATTTATTTTTAACTATGGCACGTGGGACGATGTAAAAGAACTTATAAAAATCATCGGTTTCAAAGAGCTAAAACGGGTTTATGAAACCATTACCGATCGACAAGTGGGGAATTATATACCTGAAATGCTAGATTTAATGAAAAGAATTACACACAAGTATGCACCTTAATATATTAAGTAAAGAACAAATTGATCTTCTCCCAATTTTAAACCAATTTAAAAGAGAATATTATTTAGTGGACGGAACTGCCATTGCGCTACATATTGGACATCGAGAATCCATTGATTTTGATTTATTTAAAGAGAAGAATATTCGAAAGAAAGACCTCTATTCTAAATTAAAGAATTTAAATTACAAGGTTTCATTTGCCGATTATAATCAAGTAAATATGATTGCACATGGAGTTAAAATCACTTTCTTTTCATTTCCTTATAAAGTCCCATTAACTTGTGAATTAAACAAAAGTTTAAAATTACCTGATTTATTGACCCTTGCAGCCATGAAAGCTTTTGCATTAGGACGAAGATCTAAATGGAAAGATTATGTAGATTTATATTTTATTCTTAAATTTCATTTCTCTTTAAAAGAAGTTTCTATGAAAGCAAAAGAAATTTTTAAAAATGAATTTATTGAAAAACAATTCATTGCTCAACTCGGCTATTTTAAAGGAATAAATTATGATGAAGAGGTTACTTATCTCATATCTAATCCGCCAACAAACCAAGAAATACAATCTTTTTTGATTGATGTTAGTTTAGAAGGTTTGTAAAAAATAGGTTTTACATCGATGCAAAATACAAGTAAATTGGAAATCCGATGGTAATATTTACGGGGAATGTGACCCCTAATGCCATTGGTAAATACAATCCAGGATTGGCTTTTGGTACCGCAATTTTCATAGCCGCCGGTACCGCAATGTAAGAAGCACTCGCTGCTAAGACGGCAAACATAAATCGGTCGGATACTGAATCGGTCACCATACTACTAGAATACGCCACGACAATACCATTCAATAACGGAATGATTACTCCAAACACAAACGGAAACCAACCTTGTTTAAACAGCGTGTTTAGTTTTTTTCCGCTCGTGATTCCCATGTCGAGTAAAAATATCGCTAAAAATCCTTTGAATAAATCGTTTGTAAAAGGCTTTAAACCAGCAGCCTGCGAATCACTCGACAGAAAACCAATGACCAAACTTCCTAAAATCAGGATGACACTGCCGTTGGTTAATGAATGATGGATAACATTTTTAGTTTTAATAGTGCCGTTGTCTTCTTTTTTATTAAAACGCGCCAAAAGTAACATTCCTGCTATGATTGCTGGACTTTCCATCAAGGCCATAATAGCTACCATGTGGCCACTGAAAGTCATTTCTTGCAATTCTAAATAAGAAATAGCAGTAACAAATGTTACGGCACTCACTGATCCGTAAGCAGCTGCAATGGCTGCGGAATCGTAAATATTCAACTTTCGGCGGAGTATGAAAAACGTATATATCGGAACAGCAACAGAGATTCCGATGCCAAAAATAATCGCCCACAAAATCTCGGCGGTAAATGCTTCGTGTGCCAACTCTTGTCCTCCTTTGAATCCGATAGCGAAAAGAAGGTAAAGCGAAATAAATTTAGCAGTTGATGGAGGAATTTCTAAGTCACTCTTAACATAAACGGTAATGATTCCAAGAATGAAAAATAAAAGAGCGGGATTGGTTAAATTCTCAAGCAGCAACGAAAGATTCATAGACTATTGTTTTACGGCACAAAACTACTCATTAAATTAGAGTATATTCATTTATAATAACAATACTAAAGATAAATTATTTTTATACAAAAGTGCCTTTAAAAAATACGTCAAATGGCGTATTGAATAGATTGTGAGTTAGTTGCAATTTTGAATAAAAGCATTTAGGAGTTTTTTTAACCGTCTTAAAATGTTTTTTGTGTAATAATTGCACTACATTTTTTTGTAACCAACTTAAAAATCATACTCATGAAAAAAATTATTTTACCACTCATCGTACTCACCGTACTACTTTTGTGCCATCAAAATTTGGAAGCTCAAAGTACTCAAAAACCTAGTTTTACATACAATTTTGATGGAACAATTGATTTTATGAAACTCACTGATTCTGGTATTCTGGTGGTTGCCAACGGTGATGGATTTGCAGGAATCAAGCCAGGTCAGGACCAACTTCATTTTAATTTTACAGATTATGGAAAAGTAAAGGAAGAGGAGTTGCAGTTTATTCCGCTTTCGCCTTATGTCATTGTTTCACAAGGCGGACTTTTAAGTTCTAAAAAGAGTGTGATAGATTTTGTGGCTGGCAAAAAACTTTTTGCGACCGAAGATAACGGCTGGAAAATGACCTACACCTGTGATGTGGTTTTGCCTCAAAATAAACTCATTATTAGCGGACAGCGAAGAGCTTCTGAACAATATGCAATGGCTGTTGCGGTTTATGATTTGGTTTCTGGCAAAGAAGAAAAATTATTCAAATTAAAGGGTGCCACCACGATGGTAACGGGTGTGCCGCTGATGGTTGGCGATGGTATTATTGTGCCTACTAGTAAGGCTTTGATGCATATTGATACCAAAAGTGGTGCTGTAACATGGGAGGCAAAGGTGGATAATATTACTTGGATGACGGCGGATGCTACCGGAAAAGAAATTTATGCTTTTGAAGAAAAACCAGGCGGCGACACCAAAATTCATAAAGTGAGTCAAGGTGGGCAAATTTTATGGAAAGAGGAACAAAAAGTAAAAGGAAAGGTGAGTAATTTTCAAATTTTGCCAGAAGGTTTAGCAGTGGTGAGCGACGTGATTCCGACGGGAAATAGTACTGTTTTTTCGGCGGCATCTGAATCTAAGATTGCCTTGATGAGTACCGAAAATGGTGAAGATTTGTGGGAGAAAGCACCTAAAACAAAAGGTTATGTACAACATTTTTATGTCATGGACGATGGTATTCTCTTTGGTATTCGAGAAGGTGGCATTAATAAAATTTCTTTTGATGGAAAAACCTTGTTTAAAAAACCATTAAAAACGGGCGAGAATATTCATACGATGGCTATGACACCCAAAGGAATGATTTACATTACCGATACCGATGCAGACATTATCAGTTTGACAACTGGAGAGTCGATTTGGAGTAAGCCCATTAAATATAAAAAAGCAAAGTCGGTATGCAGCACATACGATTCTCGAAATAAACGCTACTTGATTAGTACGGGCGAAGAAATGTTGGCCATTGACGAAATTACAGGAGAAATTAGCACGCTGGCTAAGTTTGAATTCAAAGAAAATGAATCGCCTACAAGCTTGGCAATTCGGGAGGGAGGCCTATTACTTTCTTCGGACCAAAATATGATGCTGCTCAATTTTGATGGTTCGAATAAATTTCATGCGTATTACAAATCGCCTTCTCGATCTACCTTTGGTAAAATTATGGGCGGCATCATGGCGGTGGCTTCTACCACGATGATGGTGATGGAGTCGGCTAGGGCAGGGGCTAACAAAAATGCAATTGGCCAGTATAATGACGTAGGGCGAGAGGCTCAGCGAAATGCTGAATTTATGGCGGCCATTAGTTCGGCATCGTTTGCCTACATCAGTAAGCGATTTAAGGCTTCTTCAGCGACTAAGGATGCTCAGTTTATTTTAACAAAATTGGATGATGGAGTGGGGTTAGTGTCCTTGAATAAAGATTCTGGAAAGGTTGAAAAAGAGATTATTTTGAAAGATAAAAAGCCAGAATATATTGTAGATGATTTTGGCGGACTGTTGTATTATCAAGCGAGTGGTTCAAGTATTCAGGCGTTTGATTTAAAAAACTAAGTGTTGCGTTTTGAACAATACAGATAAATAAAGAAGTAATTGTATGCCATAAAAATTTGTTTTTGAGGTTGGAAAAGTCCGAAAGTTTTGTCTTTCGGATTTTTTTTTGGAAGTGAAAAGCGGATTGTTCTGCCGAAGTTTTTTTTGCGTGAGGGAATGCAGTGGAGCTCTTTTTTGGGATTGTCCTGAAAGGCAAGCCCAAAAAAAGCGGGAACGGAATGCCCGACCCCATACACTCGCACCTTGATTTAGCTTTGGTACCGAAAACCATCTCGAGTGTTGGGGTCACGCCCAAGAAATTAAATTTTTTTTGTGTGATTTAAATCAAGTTGTTGTTTCGTGCTTTTTGTACGGCTTCTAACTTGTTGTGCACTTGGAGTTTAGTGTATATGTTTTCGATGTGTTTTCTTACGGTGCTTGGCGATAAAAACAGATTTGTAGCGATGTGGTTGTAGCTCAATCCTTTGCTTAATTGTTCGAGGACCTCGATTTCTCTAGGGCTCAAATTGGTTTCGATATCTGTTCGGGTATCAAAATTTTGTGGATTGCGTAAGAGTTTGAGTGTTTTACAGGCAATTGAGGGATGCATTGCGGCACCGCCATTGATAGTTTCTTTGATGCCATTGTACAGGTCTTGTGGGGTAATTTCTTTGAGTAAATAGCCGTCGGCTCCTGCTTTTATGGCGTTAAAGATATTTTCGTCGTTGTCAAAAACAGTGAGTATCAGGATTTTGATATGTGGGTGTTTTTGTTTGATTTGAAAAGTAGCGTCAATGCCGTTCATTTCGGGCATTTCGAGATCCATTAAAATGAGGTCGATGTTGTGATTGACTGCTAGTTTTTCGATGATTTCGATTCCGTTATAAGCGTTGATTTTGATGCTGATATCGTCGAAAAAAGATAGTTTTTCTTGTGTTGCTTTGAGCAAAAAGTGGTTGTCGTCTACGAGTGCTATTTTTATCATGGTGCTCATTTTTATGGTTTAGTAACGACGTTGTTTTACGGTTTGTAGGTCTTGATGTTGTACTATTTACTAAAAATGAATATTTTTTTATGCCTATAAAATTACTAATTTTAAATAATTTAGCGAAAATTAAGGCATTATTTTGTGTTTAAACATTATTTTGGTTGCATTGTTTGAATAGTTCAAACTGGAGATCGAGTATGGCATTGGCAATATCTTGTTGCCTATTTTGATAATAATTTTCAAAAGAATCGAGCACAATCATTTGTGTTTTTAACTCGTTTTGTTTTTGGAGTAAACGAGCGGATTTATTACGTAGTGTTTTAATTTTTTTCTGGTGCTGCATTTTCATCTTGTGATAGCTGATTTGCATCACAACGACTAGGGGAAGAAATGTCAGAATCAGCAGTATTGTAGTGGTTATGTGCATCTTTTTTGAGTTTTTCAAAAAAAATCCTTTTCGTTTTGAAGCGCATGAAACGTTCTTTAGAAAAGGATTTTTTAGAATGAGTAGTTCGAAATTTATTTACGGAGCATCGCTAATTGGCACGTTAAAAGAGCCATTGGTAACGGTTTTCATGTTTCCGGATTCATTAACCGCTGTAAACGAAAAAGTCCCCTTTACATTAGTTTCGGTTTGTTCGGTCACGTCAATAACGCCATCTACGCCACTGTCGCCGTGAGGTGCGTACCAAATATTGTCAAGATTGGTGGGGTTGCTGATGTCAATAGCACTATAAGTTCCTACGGCAAGTGAAGTTCCTCCACCGATATTATATTGTCCAACTCCGTCATAAGTAACAATTTGTAATGCTAAATTTTGAGCATTTATGTTTGTTCCTGTAATTTGAAGTCCACCCGCTGTGATGTAAGCAAAAGTAGCACTTGGAATGGAAGTAACTGTTTGTCCGTCTACCTTAGCGGTAATTGTTCCGGCTCCTGCATTGACGTTACCTCCCTCGCTATCGCTGCTACAAGAGGTAACTGAGATAGCCAAGGCCAATAAGGTTAGTCCTAAAAGTTGTTTCATCTGTTTCATAATGAATTATTTTTGTAGTTAATGATAATGCAAATTTGCTTTAAATATACCTGTCTAACAATACGGCATCTGTCTTATAATTCTTTTAGAATGTTCTTGGTATTTTTACTTGTTAACGAATTGATTTTGTATTTTTTATGAAAAACTATTTTCTACAAGAGGTATTTTGTAGGGAAAGTATGTGAAGTTTTTTTCACACATTGGTGCCTTTCACATTGATTTCAATACAGGTGCCGCCTTGTTCGTTTCTGCCAAAATTGATAGTTCCGTTGATTTCAGCGATTCGTTTTTTCATGTTATTAAGTCCGTTTCCTTTTTCGATTTCAGTTTCTGTAAAGCCTATTCCGTTGTCGTTAATAATAATCTGGATAAATTCCTTATTACTGTTGATTTCGATAGAAATGTTTTTGGCTTGGGCATGTTTTATGGCATTATTTAGGGCTTCTTGGATGGTTCTGTATAGGTTCATTCCGGTTACCGAGTTCAATGTAATGTGAGTTAAACTTGGGTCAATAGTAAAGTTAAACTGAATTTCTTCGGATGCAAATTGTGCCTTTTGGATAAAATTAAAAATGCGTGATTTCAGGTCTTCAAAGCTGATTTCGTTCGAGTTCATGGCCCAGATGGTGTCTCGAAGTTCTAAGATAGTGGTTTTTGTAAATGTGCTGATTGTGCTTAATTTTTTCTGCAAATTGCTATCTTGAATAGGAAATGCATATTTGATATTTTCGATAGACGAAATGATAAAAGTGAGTTGTGCCCCAATATTGTCATGTAAATCGCGGGATATGCTAAGCCGTTGTTCTTGTAATTTATTTTGCGTTTCGATTTTTGAAATTGCATTTTTTAGCTGAAACTCTTGCTGTTGTTGTTTAATTTTAAATTTTTGTTGGCGGTAAATCAGGGCTCCTAAAACCACTAAAAAAGCGGCTATAATCGAAACCAATTGGAGTTTGTTTTTGGTCTTTGTTACTTCATTTTGTTGCACTAAAAGTTGCTTTTCTTTTTCATTGGTTTGAAATTGCACTTCTAATTCGGCAATTTTAGCGTTGGTTTCTTGATTGAATATGCTGTCTTTGTACAAAACGTGCATTTTAAAACTATTCAAAGCCATTTCGATATTGTTTGTGGCCTCGTAGCTTTGAGTAATCATTTTATAATTGTGGAGTAGCAAGGTATTGAATTTATATTGGCGACTAATTTCAATAGATTTTTGATAATATTCAATGGATTGAGAGTGTCGCTTTTGTTGTAAATATAAGTCGCCTAAGTAAGCATAACTATCGGCAATGCCGTACTGATCGCGTAATTGTAATCTCAAGTTCAAGGCTTGTTTAAACAAAAGTGCTGCTTCTGAAAATTGACTTCTTTCTAAATAAATTTCTGCAATGTTATTTAAGCTGTATGGAATTCCGATGCTGTCTTTCAGTTGTTCTTTGAGTGATAAACTTTTTCTGAAATATAATAAAGCACTGTCCAGCTCTTGTTTTCTTTTTTTGAGCACGCCGTAATTATTGTATAGGTTTACAAGTTGATTCGGGTACTTGTATTGCTCTGCAATGCGGATGCTTTTTTGCATATAAGAAGATGCTTTTTTTAAATTTCGATCTTTCATTCTAAAACCAAGTTCACCCAATTCTCTCGCAAGTGCTTCTTGGTTGTTGGTTTTTTCAAAAAGACGAATGGCTTCTAGTGAATAATTGATATTTTTTTCGAATTTTCCTGCATAAAAAGACAATCTAGCAAGGTTGCTGTAACTTTGTCCAAGTCCGAAATCATAGTTTATTTTTTTGGCGTCGGCTGCATTTTTGTTAAACAATGAGTCATAATAAAACCGGTTATTCAGTACCTTATCGATGGCAATAGTATTGATAGAATCAATTTTTTTTTGTGTTTGCGAATGAATTTTGCAAGGCCAAAACAAGAGCAATGCCACGACTGGTAACATGCTAAAAACGCTCAGCTTTTTGATGCTAAAAAAAATAATTTTTTGGGGCATATTCCAGTTTTATGAGGTTTGTGGTTTTTCTAATTTTGGCATTATTTACTTGTATATGACTTGATTATTAATCAATTTAGAAGTTTTTACAATTTTGTTGGTTCGATAAATTTCGAATTTTCACTTATAAAAGCTTGCTTAAAAAAAATTGGCGTCCATTTTATTGTTCCCAAAACATAATTTCAAGCTGTTACTTTCACAAGGACTTTTTCATCATTTATTTTTTTGTAATGAAATCCGCAAACAATACTTTGCATTAAGTACAATTTCTTGTTAGTTTTCTTAAAATAAAGCTAAAGATACTGTTTTTTAGATTTTGTACCTACATGATGATAAAATTATTTCAACATCAAATTGTAATAATAGTTACCATTTTCGATGCGTGATTTTGGTTCGGTCAAATTTGAAAAATTGTAACCCAAAACGCAATACGATAAACGGCGTATTTTTCAGTTGAACGGTTTTGGTTAAATAATATAGGTGAAAAATAAAGACCGTCGTTGGTATGGTAACTTATCCTAAAACTGCATAAAGGGATGGGTTTTTTGAATAGAATCAATACGGTTTTGCAGTGTTGTAACAAATTTTTGATGCGATGGCGATTCGCTGTGGGTAGGTTTGTGATTCAAACTTTTTCGGATGTGTTCTACAGCATCCATCGTAGGTTTTACAGTCGGGTCTATCTGGGTTTCGACAAATTTTTTCCAGATATAATCGATTGCTGTTGCGTTAGGATGTAATAAATCTTCTGCATAAAATCGGTAATCGCGTAATTCGTCCATCAAGAGTTCGTAAGCCGGAAAATAACTAAGGTTTTGTGGGGCGTCTTTCTTTGAAATCAATTGATGTAAAGCGACAAATAGATGGGACTTGCTAACTTGATTTTCAAAAAAACCATCCTTTAAATGACGCACCGGCGAAATCGTAAAAATTATCTTACAGTTTGGATTTACTGCCGTCACCAGATTAACAATTTTTTCGAGAGATTTTGCATTTTCTTCAGCCGAAAGTAATATTTTCCTGAACTGCTTTTGAGGTAATTTATGACAATTGGCTACCACTTCTTGATTGCAACCTGCTTGATACACCCAAGAAGTTCCTAATGTGATGATTACGTGAGTTGCCGAAACCAGTTTTGCTCTAAAAACCACCAGGGTATCATTCAAATTTTTAATAAAAACAGCTTTTTCAACATCCGACAATCGAGAATGTACCTCAAAACAATGCCACTTGTAATCAAAAAAGAAAACATCTTTGTCAGCGTAGAAATCCTTATCAACCGCTCTGCGAATTATTTTTTCAAGAGAAATCGAATTGAAAATTATTCCAAAAGGATTCGTAAGGTTTTTAAATTGAAAATAATCAAGCTTTTGCCCCATATTTTCTGCAAAACAAGAACCTAACGTAATTATTTCCGATGCATAAGAAATTGGTTTCGGCGAAATATCAATTGGAACTTTGGTAAAAAATGACATACTTTACTTTTATACAGGAGTTGTTCAATTACTATTCGCTTGATTTTCTGTGATTTACTTTTTTGTAAAGATTGAATGTATCGTAATTATACCGCTTCTTTTTCAAAAATTAATTCCAAACCATTATTGATTAGTTTTTGCAATTCAGGTCTTCGTTCTTTGAGTTTTTCGAGATAGATCAAAATTTCTTGCATCAATTGAGCTTCATTTCGGTCTTTTAAAAGTTCGATTAGTTCCACAGCCAATAACCAATCGTTAGGGTGATTTGTTTTTATTGTCTGAAAAATATTTTTCAATGATTCAGTGTGTGTGTTATTCACTCGAATGCTACGAACTAATTTATACAAATCTTCTAACTCGCTTCGCTCAGCCGATTTTTGAGCCTTAATCGTTTGGCTCGAAGGAACATGCGTAATCAGGTCAAAACTATTTACATCAGCAGGTCCAGAAAAAGCAGAAACTACTTTTTTGCCCACCGCCATATCATACGTACCCCATTCTGGTCGGAAAAGTACAGTTTCGCCATGCGTTACGGTACAATTTCTAAAACTGATCAAAATAATTTCGCCTTGTAAGTTGCGTGAACCTGTGATAATTTCGCCAGAAACTATAATGTTGCCTTCAAATTCCAGCGTAACGGTTTTACCTTCATATATATCGTAGGCTTTTAAATCACGCGGACTCATATCTTCAATCGCGAGGTTGATTCCTTTGAGCATCCCAATCGGACTTCCAAAACCGTCCGGGTGAGTAGCATTACCGTGTCCAACAAGCTCTTTATTTCTATACGATAAAGCTGTTTTTCCGGTAGTTTGTACGTAAACTGATTTGCCATCATGTTCGATAATATTTGTAAAAATACCCGAAATCTGTAAGCCAGTACTCAATTCAATTGTTCCCAAAGCCTTCGAATCTATGAGTTTTTTCACGCCTTTTGGCCCGCCAGTTCGGAGTGCCATAGTATTGGCAAACTCTTCTAAAACTTGACTTAAGAAGGCAAAATCGGGCGTAACATAAAGTTGAGGTTGCGGTTTGGTAATGTCAAAACTCTGTTCGGCCGCGGCAATCGAGTAAGGTATTTTTTTAACCTCGTCCGTCATGCACCAAGCACTTTCTCCAATAGACGAAAGGAGTCCAGCTCCATAAATTTTGGGGTTTTCAAGTGTGCCAATAAGTCCATATTCCACAGTCCACCAATGTAAATTTCTTATTTTCGCCATTTCAGAAAGTTCACCCATATCGTTTTGTAAATCTTCCACCGCTTTTTCAGCAGCATCAATTTTGTGTTGGGGAGTGCCTTCAGCTTCCTTTAAAATAGAAAGTAGTCGGATGGCTTCATACATCTCATAATCTTTGTGAGACGAAATCGCTTTACATCCAATTTCGCCAAAACGCCGCAAATATTCGGCATACTCGGGGTTGGCTATAATCGGGGCGTGTCCGGCACCTTCGTGTATGATATCTGGAGCAGGCGTGTATTCAATATGTTCCAGTTGGCGAATGTCAGAAGCAATCACTAAAACATTATACGCCTGAAATTCCATAAAAGCATTCGGCGGAATAAATCCATCTACGGCAACAGCAGCCCAGCCAATCTCCTTCAAAATGCGGTTCATGCCATACATATTCGGGATTGATTCAATCTCTAATCCTGTTTTTTTCAAACCTTCGAGGTAGGAATTATGAGCCACTTGACTCAAATAATCTACATTCTTACGCATCACATACCGCCATACCGCCTGATTTATTGGCGTGTATTCTTCGTAGTCTTGCGGCTTGATAAACTGTTTCAAATGCTTCGGAAGCCGCTCTATCAATGGATTACTTTCAAATGCTTTACTCATTGTGTCAATGTTGTAGTTTGCCGTAAAGTTACAAAAAAAATCTTCTACACATATAATCTAAATCAAATCGCTTCTCATTTTTCAGGAGCTATTTCCAGCTTTCCATTCCAAGTTTCGGTAGGGTTGGCTACCATTTTACAGCACTACAAGAGCTTCCGTTGGTCGCTTTGTAGCGCTAAAAATGGTAAAGCCACCCCCACCAAAAGCTTTCCATTGCAATCTGGGCTAAATTTAAACCTATAAGGTTTTTTAAACCTATAAGGTTTTTTAAACCTTATAGGTTTGAATTGAATTGCAATTCACGTTGTTTTTTCTACCATTCACGACATTTTTTTGTTAAGTTGTTGATTTTGTTGGAGGTTTGTGGCGATAATGTTTGCAATAAAATTTAAATCTTTTACGTCATGAAAACAAAATTACGCATCCCTTTAGGTTTTTTTTATATACTTTTTCTTTTTGTTTCCTCTGCTAGTGCACAAGTTTTTATTAATGAAAATTTTTCAGGAGCAGCATTTCCTCCTACAGGTTGGCAATTGCAAAGTGTAGGTACTGGTGATAAAACATTTTATAATATTCCAGGGACTCCTACCGGAGCTGTTGTTTGGGAAGATAAAGCCATAGCTCAAAACGAAAGATTGATAACACCATCGTTAAATTTCAGCAACTTATCCAATGCCTATCTAACATTTAGTTTGCGTGCTTTTTTACAATCCATGCAAATACAAAATACAGAAGATTTTTTTGTTAAAATTTCCACAGATAATGGGGTCAATTGGACTACCATTTGGAATGATTCCCAAATGAACTTTAACAATAATTCTTCAATTACGCAAAATGTTTCCTTAGATATTAGTGCTTATGCTGGTGCAGGAGCAAATGATGTACGAGTTATGTTTCAATATACCACTACCGTTCATAATTTGGAATATACCGCTTTAATTCAGCTTTATAGTGTTCAAGTTAGTTCTTGTCCAATTCCTCAAGTAACATCGCAATCTCCTCAAATCGCAGTAAGTGTTCCTGCTTCTTTTAGTGGTACTTTTGATGTAGAATATGGTATTGGTACTTTTACGCAAGGTTCAGGAACTCTCATAACAGGAATAACCGGAAACACATTTACCATTCCTGGTATGGATTGTAATAACTATACTTATTTTATAAGATCTAGTTGCGGAGCTAACAGTAGTCCGTGGAGTAACCGAATTTCGAGGCCATTAGTTACTAATCCAGCGGTGCCCGACGCTTCTTTAACTAGCAATAGTGCTGTGATAAATTGGAGTGGTATAGCCAGTAGTTATACTTTAGAGTATGGACCCCTAGGTTTTGCTACAGGAACTGGAACCACCATAGAAAATATTACATCAACTAGCCAGCTGCTAACAGGTTTAGTACCTTGCACTTTTTATACTGTGAGAGTTAAAGCAGCTTGTAATCCAAGTACCACTTCATGGGTACTTTTAAATTTTTCAACGTTAACCACACCCGAAAATTTCACGCCTCTGAATGTTCCATTCACCGAAAATTTTAACAGCGGAACTTTGTGTGCATTAGGCTACATAACTAATAGCCCGAATAATCTCATTGAAAATGCAGCCATGAAAACAACATGGGCCGCCGGAATTATTAGAAGTAGACAGTTCAATCTAAACCAAGGGGAAACTTATACACTAAATTTTGATGCTAGAAAAAATAATACTAATCCCTTAACGGGTAGTGTTGGATTACAAAAGTTCAATAATACTGTTTTTTTTCAAAGTATCGTAGGTGTATTTAGTCCGACAGTTGATGTTACCAATTATTCTCATACTTTTACGGTTGAAGAAAGTGGTACTTACCTTCTTACTTTTTCAACTTCAGGTACCGGCAATGCTTCAAGTGCAATCTTTTTTGATAATATCACCCTTACTTCCAATCTTTCTACAAATCCAACAAATTTGATTCAAACCAAATTTTATCCAAACCCAGCAACTTCGACCATTAATTTTGAATTTGAAATTGGACAATTGGAAATATATGATATCATGGGAAAAAAAGTAAAATCATACCAGCGAGCTGACAATCGCTTTGACGTATCAAACTTAGAAAGAGGAGTCTACATCCTGAAAGGAATGGATGCCAATGGTAATCTATTCACTGAAAAATTAATTAAAGAATAGTACAAATTTTAACAGAGGGAGATTTTACCATTAGTTCAATTACTCATTTCAATCGAAGCCAAAAACAGAACAATTTTCCAAGATATTGAATATGATGAGCTTGACGCTGTTAATAAGCTATTCATTTAGTTAAGAGCCGAAAATTTATGCCCCTTTCATTAGGGGCTAAATTGGAGGTTATTGAGCAGGATATTTTTTTTAAAATTAATCCATAAAATGCAATAATGCGTTGTTTTTCTAATCTTTATTGATCAAATATACAAAACCGACACAAATGATGGTACAACCATAATTATTAAATATTTATGAAAAACATACTCTTTTTATTCGCCTTAATCACTCAAGTAACCTTTTCTCAAACTGCAAAAGTTCCAGAGTGGATTCCGTTAAATTCTTATTTAGAAGGCAAAGCCAAAGTGGTTAAAGTAGAGTCAGATTTGGTGGGGTACCAATGGGAGTTCAGAATCAAACAGAAATTGTATGAAGACGACCCCAACCTAATAGGCCAAAAGCTTTATGTGGTCGTTTATCAAACCACTCCCATTCATCTAACCCAAAATAATGGTGCTTATAGCTATGATACTCCGCATCGTTTTTGTTTTTTGCCCTCTGCACGAAAAAAAATCTATGTGGCTCCTGAAATTTTTTGGATGCGAAAATCTAAAGCAGATGATTTTGAGTCGTATGATTGGAAACAAGGCGATTTATTTCCGATAGCCGACAGAGGTGGACAAAAATTTTATCATTGGGGTGCTTCTCTTCGGGTAGATCAGGTAAATACTGAAAATGGCATTCGAACCAGCCAAGAAAGACAAAAAATCAACGAGTATATAAATGTTGAGTAATTAATATTTTATGAATAGTTTAAAAAATCAAGGTTTTTGAGTGTTTCGTTATTTTTTTCCAACCAATGCCTCTGAAAAATGAGGCAGGTGGTTTGGTGAAAAAGAAAATTCTTTAAATTTACAAAAATCAATAGGCAACACGGTTTATTAGAAAATCTATATAAACCATTAAATTTTTAAATAAATTTTCATGAAGTACCATATTAATCTTTGTTTAGATAAAAACAAATCGTTAAACATCAAATTTGAAAACGTTAACTTTTCAGAAAGTCAATTACGCTTTTTTGAGGTGCATATTCAAGACAGAATAGGTAAAAAATTAGTTATCATTCATTTTTTTATTGACACCAGATTTATTGTTGACTCAGGGTTGAATTCTTTTGAAAAAAGAGTAGATAACTTTGAACCTTCAGATGTTCAAAACCTAACTTGTATTTGGTGGAATGACGAAAGCTTATCAAACTTAACAGACAAAGAAATTGAAGAAATAATAAATAGAAAATCGTTCAATTTACCAAAAGAAGAACCACGTCAAGGTGGCGTAGGCGGTGTATTAAATGCAATTCAACCCTGCTAAATTAGTTATGATTAAATTAAAATATTTTCTTTTTTTGGTTTCCACTTTTTCTATGGCACAATTGCCTCTAGATAGCATTTCTTACGATTATTTTTATAAAAAAGAAATGTATGAATTAACCACTTTAAAAGCCAAGAAAAACTACAAGAACAATTTGCAACTTGCAGCGTATTACCAAGCAGTTGGCCAAAAATACAGAGAATTAAATATAGAAGACTCTGCTTATGTGAATTTTTACAAGGCCTATGATTTGCTTAAACAAAACGCTTCTCAAAAAGAAAACTTTCTGGAGTTACTTTATACGTTGCATACGATAGAAACCAGCAAGAACAATTATGAGAAAGACAGCAGAAGGTTTTTAAAACAACTAAATGAATTGTCTAAAAATTCAAGTGCTGCTGATAAATGGGAGGCCAACTATTTACATGAGTTAGCCAAAGATTATTTTGTAGATAGTTTAAAGTATAATATTTCACTTTCTTATTACCAAAAAATCCAACAAAATTCTTTTTTTAAAACCGACAAAGCGGTTCAAGCTAGTATTTACCTAAGTCAGGGGAATTTATATTCCACTTTAAAAGAATATCAAAGAGCAGACGCTTTGTTGTTAAAAGGTTTGGCCATGAGTAAAGCGTTAAAAGATAATTACCTAATGGCTAAGTTTTATATCAATTTAGGGGTGAATCATAAATTGCAAGCCGATTATTTAACCGCCATTGACTATTTTAAAAAAGCAGAAAACTCCAATTTTCAGGTATTTAAGCCAAAATTGTATAGATTTATTTATAGTAATTTAACAGAATGTTACACCAATTTAAATCTACCTAAAGAAGCCAAAAAATCTCAAGCTATTGTGGATAAGTTAAATGAGTTAATCGACGACTTTAAACGAAACAGTAATTTTTATGAAATAGATGCCAAATACCAACTCAAAGAAAAGGAATCTCAACTATTGACTTTGAGTGAAAAATTCCAAAAAAATAAAATTTTGTATTTAACGCTCCTTTTTTTGGTCTTTTTGTTGGCCCTCTATTCCTTTGTTCGATGGAAAAAAGAAGACAGAAAAAAGAAGCTATTGGATGTTGAAAAAATAAAATTAAAAGAAGAAAATATTCAAGTAAAAGCAGCGCTTGAAAAAGCCAAACAATTGGTGACAAAAGACCATATTGTATTAAAAAACAAATCGAAAGTTTATTTAAACGAGTTGATTTACATCAAATCGGAGGACCATTATTTGCAACTCATCACCAACAAAAAAACTGAGTTTGTGAGAGGTAAATTATCCGAAATCATGGAGCAGTTGCCACCCAATTTTGTAAAGTGTCACAGGTCTTATATCATCAACAAGAACCAAATTAAGCAGGTGCTTTCCTCTAGCTTGTTGATGAATAATGGTAACGAAGTACCTGTTTCAAGAGGTTTTAAGTTGTAGTTTTTTGCAAAGAAATAAGCAATCCCTGATTTTACAGCAAAGGTAAAGAGGTATCCTTAGCCTTTCATCGCTAATAAAATACCTCTTTATATAATTTATTTGTGATTCAAAAAAAAGCGACTAGTTTTTTTCAGGGGGGTATTGCTTTAAGATTTGAGTTACAAATTCTTGAATTCGCTCTTCTTTCTTTTTTTGATTTCTAAAAATTGGGCCATCGCCTTCTCCCTGCCAAATAAGTTGTTTGCTTTTTGCATCAATAATATCGATGAATAAAGTGCCTGATGTAGTGCGAATTACAGAGGTTTGATTGCCTCCCCACATCCAAGGATTCCAACCCCAGCCCCAACCCCAACCCCAGCCATTGTTGAAGGAGTTGACGTCGACTTGTTCGCGCGATTTGGTAAAGAAGTTAATGATTAAATCAGGATTGTCACTTTTGACAAAACCTTTAGTGAGCATTTCGGCTTCAATGGCTTTCAAAATTCGTCTTTTGTCTAAGTCTGAAATTTCTACTTTGTCAATTCCTGTTTTATAAAAAGCAAAAGTCTTGTAGGGTGTAAAATCTACTTCTTTGTCAAAATCTTGGTAAACGCTAATGCTCGAACAAGAGCTTAGTCCCATTAGCAAAGCAATCATTAAAAGTTTTAAAATTTTCATAACTCTAAGTTTAAGGTTTATGTTTTTTCTCCTGAATATTTTTTACAACAGCGATAATACTAAATACAATTGATGTGAATAATAACGGATATTGGATATAAATGTTTTTCACAAATAGACTTATTGCAAGAAGACTAATGCCTAAAGCTAAAAATTTCAAACTTATTGATATCATTTTTTAACCGTTTAAAATAGAATCATCTACCTCATTAGGGATGGTAACTTTTAATAAAGGTTGCGTTTCCATAGCTCTTTTTATGGCAAATATAGCGCCTTCATTTCGAGCCCAACTTCTTCTTGAAATTCCATTATTGACATCCCAAAAGAGCATTGATTCTAATTTTTTTGATGCTTCTGGAGAGCCGTCTAGCAACATTCCGAAACCGCCATTAATAACTTCGCCCCAACCTACGCCACCTCCGTTATGGATAGAAACCCAAGTTGCCCCACGAAAGCTATTGCCAATAACGTTTTGTATGGCCATGTCGGCGGTAAATCGCGAACCATCATAAATATTGGAAGTTTCTCTAAAAGGAGAATCAGTACCAGAAACATCATGATGATCTCGACCCAGAATTACAGGTCCAATTTCACCCTTGGCAATAGCTTGATTAAAAGCTTCTGCAATTTTAATTCGGCCTTCGGCGTCGGCATATAATATTCGGGCTTGAGAACCAACCACTAATTTATTTTCTTGTGCACCTTTAATCCATTGGATATTATCCGCCATTTGCTGTTGGATTTCTTCCGGAGAAGTTTTCATCATTTCTTCTAAAACTTCGCATGCAATCTGGTCTGTTTTGACCAAATCTGCTGCTTTTCCTGAAGCACAAACCCAACGGAACGGACCAAATCCGTAATCAAAACACATGGGACCCATAATATCCTGAACGTAACTTTGATAAGCCCAACCCCCAACCTCTTCCCGAAGGGAAGGGGAGCTTGTGAAGCTTCCATTTTTGTCTTTATAAATTGCAGCTCCAGCTCTTGAAGCTTCTAATAAAAACGCATTTCCGTAATCGAAGAAATAGGTTCCTTTATCGGTATGTTTATTGATTGCAGCAGCATGACGCCGAAGTGTTTTTTTTACTTCTTCTTTGAAGCGTTCGGGGTCATTAGCCATCATTTCATTCGATTCTTCAAATGTAAAACCAATAGGATAATAACCACCAGCCCACGGATTGTGCAGCGAAGTTTGATCAGAACCCAAATCAATAGGCACATTTTCTTCATCAAAGCGTTCCCAAACGTCTACCACATTTCCTAAGTAGGCAATCGAAACTACTTCTTGATGTTCTAGTGCTTTTTTAACTCTCGTAACGAGTTGGTCAATATTTTCAATCACCTCATTAATCCATCCCTGCGAATGTCGGATGTGGGTAATTTTCGGATTGACTTCGGCACAAACAGTAACGCATCCTGCAATATTTCCAGCCTTTGGTTGGGCTCCCGACATTCCACCCAATCCAGAAGTAACAAATAAGCCGCCTCGTGGCGATTTTTTAATTTTTCTAAAACCATTTAAAACCGTAATGGTAGTGCCATGCACGATGCCTTGTGGGCCAATGTACATATAACTTCCAGCAGTCATTTGGCCGTATTGCGAAACGCCCAATGCGTTCATTTTTTCCCAATCATCTGGTTTAGAATAATTTGGAATTACCATGCCATTGGTTACCACCACCCTCGGAGCTTCTTTATGACTTGGAAACAATCCCATCGGATGACCAGAATACATCGTTAAGGTTTGCTCATCGGTCATTTCCGATAAATATTTCATCGTTAATAAATATTGAGCCCAATTCTGAAAAACGGCACCATTTCCGCCATAAGTAATCAATTCATGCGGATGTTGTGCCACGGCATAATCAAGATTGTTCTGAATCATCAACATAATCGCTTTGGCTTGTTCTGATTTTCCTGGATAATCAGAAATTGGTCGCGCTTTCATTTCGTAATCTGGACGAAAACGGTACATATAAATCCGACCGTACGTATTTAATTCGTCTAAAAATTCCTTCGCTAAAACGGCATGATGCTGAGGTTCAAAGTAGCGTAAAGCATTTTTTAAAGCGAGTTTTTTCTCCTCGCTCGACAGAATTTCTTTCCGCTTTGGTGCGTGATTAATGTGTGTTTCGTAGGGTTTTACAGGCGGTAAAGTAGCTGGAATTCCTTGTTGTATTTGTTCCTTAAAGGTCATTTTAGTTGTATGTTGTAAGTTATAAGTCTATTATTTATAAGTAATTACTGCGACTGAACACTGATTACTTCTTAATCTCCCCCGTTTTTTTGTCAAATCCGTAGGGACAATGCCGGCAACCACTTTTGCAGCAAAAACCTCGTTTTAAATGATGTTTTTCGGTAAAACATTTATAGCCTTCGGGCGTATAATAAAAATCTTCGCCTTCAATTAATTTATTTTCCTTATTTTGCTCCATAATTTTACAAATTTAAAGACTTTATACTAAATGTGGATTGTAGTTGCGAAATATTTAATTCCAAAAGGTTTTTCGGGTGTAACGCTCTTTCCATTTATTTTCTTGAAAGAAACTAAATTAGTGTATAATAAGTCTGTGATTCAACATGAAAAAATTCATCTTCGACAACAAATCGAACTGTTGATTTTGCCTTTCTATTTGTGGTATCTGCTTGAATTTCTTTACAGATATTTGCAGCACAGAAATCTACATTTAGCCTATCGCGCCATTTGCTTTGAACGAGAGGCCTACGCCAATGAATGGCAAATAGATTATTTGAAGCATAGAAAATTATGGAATTTCACGAACTACTTATAAACCTGAAATGATCCAGCAACAAGTCATAAACCAATTCGCACTTGCGGATAAAAATCGCAATATCGAAGTCTTTATCAAAAGAGAAGACTTGATTCATCCGTTTGTGTCAGGCAATAAGTTCAGGAAACTCCGATACAATTTGGCGGAAGCCAAAAAGCAAAACCACAGCACTCTTCTAACTTTTGGTGGGGCATTTTCAAACCATATTGCGGCAACAGCAGCGGCTGGAAAATTAGAGGGATTCAAAACTATCGGCATTATCCGCGGCGAAGAATTGGCTTTTAAAATACACGAAAATCCCACACTGAAATTTGCCTCCGAAAACGGTATGTATCTAAAATTCGTTTCGCGCGAGGTATACAAATTTAAAAACGAAGTTGGTTTTATAGCAGATTTAAAAAATGAATTTGGTGATTTTTATAATATTCCAGAAGGCGGAACCAATGCATTGGCCGTATTAGGTTGTGAGGAAATTTTAACAAAAAATGATTTTAATTTTGAATACATCGCATGTTCAGTCGGTACTGGCGGAACAATTGCAGGAATTATCGAAAGTTCGGTATCAAATCAACAAATTTTAGGATTTCCTGCGTTAAAAGGCGATTTTTTGCAAAATGAAATTCGTAATTTTACCACCAAAGAAAATTGGCAAATCATCAATGGTTATGAATTTGGCGGTTACGGAAAGGTTACCACCGAATTGATTCATTTTATGAACGATTTTTTTAAAGAAACACAAATTCTTTTAGACCCTATTTATACGGCAAAGATGGTTTTTGGCGTTAAAAGTTTAATTAAAGAAGGCTTTTTTCCTGATAACTCTAAAATTCTGCTCATTCACACAGGTGGAATTCAAGGAATTGCAGGGATGAATTTAGTATTGGAAAAAAAGAATTTACCAAAAATAGATACAAATGATTAAGAAAATTGCTTGTCTTTTTGCCATCATCATGTTTATCAGTTGTGGTGGCTCAAAAAAATATGTGCAAACTTCGAAAAAGAAGCCTGTTACAACTAAAAAAGTAGTTAGTAAGCCAAAAAAGCATGCCAATACCACAGCATCCAAAACCAAGACGACTTCCAATCGGGAGACAGAAACGATGGAATCAACCTCTAAAACAACGGTTTATACCGATGTAGTGTTTGCTTATGTAAATGATTTTAAAGATATTGCCAAAGGAAACATGAAAGATTACGGTATTCCAGCAAGCATCATTTTGGCACAAGGAATCTTAGAATCAGGTGCAGGAAGAGGTACTTTAGCGCAAAAATCAAATAATCACTTCGGAATAAAATGCCATACGGGCTGGGAAGGCGAAAAAGTATATCACGATGACGATGCCGAACAAGAATGTTTCAGAAAGTATAAAGATCCTGCAGAATCGTATAGAGATCATGCTTTATTTTTAACCGGAAGAAGTCGGTATTCGTCTCTATTTCAGTTGGATAAAGATGACTATCAAGCTTGGGCTAGAGGTTTGCGAAAAGCCGGTTATGCTACAGACCCAAAGTATCCTGAAAAATTAATCACGTATATCGAGCGGTATAATTTACATCAATATGATGCTGAGGTTTTGGGATATGAATATATACCTTTTGAAAAGGCTGCTAAACCGATAGTTATAGCCAATAATCTGGAGGGCAATTATTATGAAGTACAACCAGGCGAAACCTTGTATGCTATTGCAAGAAAATTTAGGATTACTGTAGAAGAATTAAAAAGCAAAAATAATTTAACAGATAATACCCTTTCTATAGGACAACGCCTTTTGGTAAAATAACACATACAAAATTATAAAAAACAACAATAAATATGATCTATCAAAGAAGCAGTCAGCTGTTTGCTGAAGCCGAAAAAGTAATACCCGGTGGGGTTAATTCTCCAGTTCGTGCCTTTAAGTCAGTAGGAGGGACGCCTATTTTTGTGAAATATGCACGAGGAGCCTATTTATATGACGAAGACGATAGAAGGTTGATTGATTACATAAATTCTTGGGGGCCGATGATTTTAGGTCATGCCTTTCCTCCGGTTGTAGATGCGGTAATTTCTCGCGCCAAATTAGGTACTTCCTTCGGAATGCCAACGGCCTTAGAAACCGAAATTGCTAAATTGGCTGTTAAAATGGTTCCCAATATTGATAAAATTCGTTTTGTAAGTTCTGGAACAGAAGCTTGTATGAGTGCCATTCGATTGGCTCGTGGGTTTACCAATCGAGAGAAAATTATCAAGTTTGCGGGATGTTATCATGGTCATTCGGATTCATTTTTGATTCAAGCGGGTAGTGGTGCTATTACTTTTGGGTCTCCTAACAGTCCGGGTGTTACCGCTGGAACTGCTAAAGATACTTTGCTTGCCAATTTTAATGATTTGGAAAGTGTTAGAAAATTAATTGAAGCCAATCCAAAGGAAATTGCAGCCATCATTGTTGAACCTGTGGCAGGAAATATGGGTTGTATTCCTCCTAAAAAAGGTTTTTTGGAAGGCTTACGCCAAATGTGTTCAGACAATGGTATTTTGCTCATTTTTGACGAAGTAATGACGGGTTTTCGTCTGGCAAAAGGAGGCGTTCAAGAATTGTTCAACGTCAATGCTGATATTTGTTGCTTCGGAAAAGTAATCGGTGGTGGTTTGCCTGTGGGTGCTTTTGCCGCTAGAGCAGAAATTATGAATTATCTTGCACCAGTTGGTCCAGTATATCAAGCAGGTACGTTATCTGGAAATCCATTGGCCATGTCTGCTGGATTAGCCATGCTAACGGCTTTAGATGCGGATAATGACGTGTTTGAACGACTTGAGGCAAAAACGGCTTATTTAGAACAAGGATTGCAAAGAGTGTTATCAAACGAAGGCATCGAGTTTACCATTAACCGTGTAGGTTCGATGATTTCTGTGCATTTTGCCGCAGAACCCGTATTCGATTTTGAATCCGCAAAAAAGGGCGACAACGAAAGATTCAAAAAGTTTTTTCACGGTATGCTCGATCAGGGTATCTACATTGCACCATCGGCTTATGAAAGTTGGTTTATTACAGATGCATTAACGTATGAAGATTTAGATTTTACCATCGCAGCGGCTGGCAAGGTGGCAAAAAAAATATAACAGATTCTGTTGCTAGAACTGCAACAAAAAAGTATAGATTTGTTTATTTGAATCCAAATAAAGTGTTTTATTAAAAAATTGAGCTATTTTTACGCTCAATTTTTTTTTTGACTATATTGTCCTGAATTTCTTGTTGTTTTTTTAAATGTCCAAACTTACTGCCGAAAACCAATTTCTAGATTTATCAGATTACGCTAGATTCTTTGGGAAATTTCTTGCTCAATCATTGCAACAAACCCGATTTACACCCATTCACGTCACACTTCTTTTTGGTATTTGTGGGTTAATGGTTATTGCAGCAATGCTCAACGGATATTATGTTACAGCTGCCTTTTTACTGTTGCTCAAATCTGGTATCGACGCCGCCGATGGCGAACTTGCACGACTCAAAAAAACGCCTTCTTATTCAGGTAGATATTTAGACAGTATTTTTGATTTTGTGCTCAATTTTATGTTTCTTTCCACAATAGCTTATTTGACAAAAGCAGATGTTAAGGTTCTATTTCTCGCTTTTTTTGGTATGCAATTACAAGGTACACTCTACAATTATTACTATGTAATTCTTAGAACAAGCAGTATTGGAGGAGATTCAACCAGTAAGGTGTTTGAAAACAAAGTGCCTCAAGCATTGCCAGGCGAATCTCAAGCAACTGTAAATGTTTTGTTTAAATTGTATTTTATTTTTTATGGCGTTTTTGATAAAATTATTTACACAATAGATGGTAGCGCTTGTAAAGTAAATAAGTTTCCCAACTGGTTCATGACTATTTTATCTGTTTATGGCCTTGGATTTCAGTTACTGTTAATGGCAATTTTACTGGTTTTAAATGCAATAAACTACGTTTTGCCGTTATTTATAATCATGACTCTACCCATTGTCTTACTTGTTTTATTTCGAAAATTAAAGATTTCGTAGTCTTTAGAATAAGGATAAAAAAAGAACCCCCACTTGTGATGAGAGTTCTCTTTATGAATTAATAACTTTCCGATTACTTTTATTTGATCAGTTGGTTGTACAGTTGTGTGTTTGCTTTTACTTTTGCAAAGTTTGCATCACCAATAAAAGTGGCTAACTGGCTTTCTACATAGGAAGTTAAAGCAGACATTCGTTCTGGCGAACTACCAACTTCTTCTTTAGTGCGGTATTTAGTAATGAAAATTTTGTTTACATCTGCTTTTACGCTTTCGTCCACATTCACTAATGCTGTAAGCGCTTTCATATCTCTTTCGGCTGCTGCTTCAGGAGTTAATTTTTGTGCTACAGCTGAAGTGGCAGCTTTAGTAGTGTTTTTTTTGGTTTGGGCACTTGCTCCAAGAGCTAAGCATAATGCTACTGCAATACATATATTTTTCATCTTTGTAACTTTTTATAGTTTGTCTTGTCAAATCTAATAAAAAATACTGCAAATACAAAATTAATTTTTCGACTCAGGATTTCTTTTCATTTTCATTCTGTTTTTTTTGCGGTCTTTTTCTTGTATTTTTTCCCATTTTTCAAACTGTTCTGAGGATAAAATCTTTTTCATTTCCTTCTTATGGGCAATTTGGGCGTCTAATGCTTTGCTTTTTAAAACAAATTTCTCGTCAGATGTTAGTTTTTTGTTCTCTGCTCTTTTAGAAACTATTTCCTTTCGCAGAGCATTTCGCAATGTTTGTCTTTTTGAGGTAATTTGTTGTATTTCATTTTGTTGCTTGTCAGAAAGGTCTAACTCAAGTGTTAGTTTTTTTACTATCAGCTCCGTTTGTTGTTCGGGAGTAAATTGTGGTCTTTCAGCATGGATGTGATTTCTTTTTTCTTGTGCGATTCCTGCTGTTGATAGAAATACCATCGTAGCGATTACTAAATTTTTCATCTTTTTGTTTTTTAAAAATGTATGAAAGTAAGACTTACTATTTAGAAAAAAGTTTAACGTTTGTTTTTGTTCTTCTTAAAATTTAAAAGCTGAACAAAAAAAAGAGCTCGAATTAGAGCTCTTTTCCTTTTATTTTTATGTACAATTTTTAATTTACTCCAGTAACGAGATGGTTTTTACAGCATCGTGTACAGTGATTTTAATCATGTTGTTTTTGCTTAGATTTTTCACGGACACATCCCATTTTTTACCACTTAAACCTGCTACAAGTTTCAGTTCGTTCAAGTCGTATGTATTGTTGTTTTTTTGTAGGAGAGTCACTATTATCTTTTCTTCTTCTGATAATTCTACTTGTATGCTTTTCTTTTCAGGACGCATTTGCGGAAAAAACAACACTTCCTGAATCGAAGGATTATTGGTTAAAAACATGATTAATCGATCCATACCAATACCTAAACCAGACGTTGGAGGCATTCCGTATTCCAAAGCGCGTAAAAAATCTTCGTCGATAATTCCGTTGGCTTCGTCGTCTCCTTTTTCGGCCAGTTTCATTTGGTTTTCAAAACGGGCTCTCTGATCAATTGGGTCATTCAATTCTGAATAAGCGTTGGCAATTTCTTTACCGCAAACCATCAATTCGAATCGCTCGGTAAGTTCAGGATTGTCGCGGTGTTCTTTGCAAAGCGGCGACATTTCTTTCGGATAATCAGTAATAAATGTGGGTTGAATAAAATTACCTTCGCATTTTTCGCCAAAGATTTCATCAATCAATTTACCTTTACCCATAGTTTCGTTAACGTCGATTCCCATGGATTTAGCGGCTTCAAAAAGTTCAACTTCTGTTTTACCTGTAATATCAAAGCCGGTAAATTGCTTGATGGCATCGGTCATCGTTACTCGTGCATAAGGCGCTTTGAAATCTACTTTATGTTCGCCAAAAGTAGCTTCTGTGGTTCCGTTGACTTGAGTGGCACAATATTCGAGCAAATTTTCGGTAAATTCCATCATCCAGTTGTAGTCTTTATAGGCTACATAAATTTCCATTGCAGTAAACTCCGGATTGTGCGTTCGGTCCATTCCTTCGTTACGGAAGTTTTTCGAAAATTCGTACACGCCATCAAATCCACCCACAATTAATCGTTTCAAATATAATTCATTGGCAATTCGCATATAAAGTGGAATATCGAGACTGTTGTGGTGTGTGATAAAAGGCCGTGCGGCTGCACCTCCAGGAATGGCTTGTAAAACGGGTGTTTCTACCTCCATATAACCTGCTTGATTGAAAAAATTTCGCATGGCTGTAAAAAGTTTGTTTCTTTTGATAAAAACTTCTTTTACCTGCGGATTTACTACTAAATCTACATATCGCATGCGGTAACGCAATTCTGGGTCTACGAAAGCATCGTACACTGTACCGTTTTCATCTGTTTTGGGCAACGGTAACGGGCGAATGGTTTTACTCAAAAATGTAAATTTATCCACTCGAATGCACTGAGCTCCTACTTTAGTTAAGAATGTCTCGCCTTCAATTCCGATAAAATCGCCTAAATCCGTCAGTTTTCTAAACACCTGATTGTATAGAGTCTTATCTTCGTCTGGACAAAGCACATCTCGATTAAAATACAATTGAATACGACCTTCGCTATCTTGCAGTTCGGCAAAAGCGGCTTTTCCTTGATCGCGAACACTCATTAAACGTCCGGCTACAATTACCGTTTGCCCTTCGCTAAAATTTTCCTTGACCTGTTTAGAAGTCTGATTTACCGGGAATAAATCGGCAGGATACGGATTGATGTTTAGGTCGCGCAAAGCCTGAAGCTTTTCTCGTCTGATGATTTCTTGTTCCGAAAGTAGCATAAAATTTATTTTAAGAGTGCAAAGATACTGTTTTCTTAAAAAATGGCAATATCAATCTAATTTTCGAATTCAAAATCATCAATAGTGACTCCATTTCTAGTTCGAAAATTTATTCTATAGCTAATTGTTTGATTGACTTTTATGTTACTAAAACGTTAATCAACTACTGATAAAAAAATCGTGTTAAGTAATTCGGCGTGTTGCCCTTACTTGGATTCTCTTATCAGTGGTAAAGTCGAGCACCTCAACAATCCTTCTTGTTTGGCAATTTCGGCGTATGGAATTTCTTCTACAGTAAACCCATTTTCGTGAAGCCAATTGTTCAATCGGGTAAAGTTTTTTTCAGAAACCACTACATTTTCAGCAATAGAAAACACATTAGAGTTCATGTGGTACATTTCGTCTCGGGTAATGTGAAACAAATTTTCTTTGCCAAACAAATTAATTAAAAACATATAATCTGCTTCTTCTCTGAAACCACTTTTGTAGATAATGCCTTTATTTTTTCCTACCGGTTGAAAACAGCAATCAAGGTGTAACGCATTGTCTCGCGCTTCAATTTTAGATTTGACTAAGTCAAATTCTTTCACGATTTTATTCGGAAATAAATTTTTGATGTAAGCTACGCCTTGTAGATTGGTTCGTGCGGTAATATAATCTTTATAGTCGCTTCCTTTGTATGTTCCTATAAAAATATAATCGTTCCAAAGCATTACATCTCCGCCTTCGATGTGTACTTCTTCCGGCGGACGAACTACTTTGGCAGGATTAATTTGGTCAATAATATATTGAATAGCGTTCAATTCACGCTCGCGGTCTGGAAGAATATTGGCTTTTATAAAGATATCGTCAATCACAAATCCGATGTCTCGTGTAAAAATTTGATTATAATTTTCAATCAATTCTGGACGAAAAACCTGTACCTCATATTTTTGAAACACCTGATTAAAAGCCTCCATTTCTTTAACCATATCGGCCTCAACGGGGTAGGTTCCGGCAAGGATGTGTTCTAAAGATTTCGGGTCGTAGGCTTCATCCGCGGTGGGAGTTGGTCCATTGCTGATGGCAGTTCCTAATACGACTGCTTTTAATTTTGAGGTTTCATTTTTTACATTCAGTGCTAACATGTGGGTTGTATTTATTGGGCTAGCAAAGATAAAGAAACGTCTTCATGCTTTACTACACTTGTTTAAAAAAACGTTTTCGTAGGTTATTATTTTCCAAAAAAAAACCTCTCTTTCGAAAGGTTTTTTTACATAATAAAATATTATCTTTTATCCATTTCTACATAAGGTCTCAAAGGATACCCAGTGTAAATTTGACGTGGTCTACCGATTGGTTCTTTATTGATTCGCATTTCTTTCCATTGTGCAATCCAACCTGGAAGACGTCCGATGGCAAATAAAACCGTGAACATATCCGTGGGAATTCCTAGGGCTCTGTAGATAATTCCAGAATAGAAATCTACGTTAGGATACAGTTTTCTTGATACAAAATAATCGTCTACTAAGGCCGCTTCTTCTAGCTTTTTGGCGATTTGAAGGATAGGATCGTCAACACCAAGTTCGCTCAACACTTCGTCGGCTGCTTTTTTGATAATTCTCGCTCTTGGGTCGAAATTTTTATATACTCGGTGTCCGAAGCCCATCAATCGGAACGGGTCGTCTTTATCTTTTGCTTTTGCCATGTACTTATCAGCATCTCCACCATCTTTTTGGATGGCTTCGAGCATTTCAAGAACAGCTTGGTTTGCACCACCATGAAGTGGACCCCAAAGTGCAGAAACCCCTGCCGAAATAGAAGCGAAAAGTCCGGCATGAGACGAACCAACCATTCTCACGGTTGAAGTAGAACAATTTTGTTCGTGATCAGCATGCAAAATAAATAATTTATCTAAAGCATTTATTACAATCGGATTTGCTTTGTAAGGTCCAGTAGGCAATTCAAACATTAAATGCAAGAAATTTTCTACATAACCTTTGGTATTATCGTAGTAATTCAATGGATAACCGGCTGTTTTTCGGTAAGCCCAAGTGGCCAAAACCAAAAATTTACCCATGGTTTTGCATACTGCCTCATACATTTCTTTCTCATTTTCTACATTAACTACCTTTGGGTTAAAGGCGGTTAAGGCACTTGTAAGGCAAGACAAAATTCCCATTGGGTGAGCTGTTCTTGGAAAACCGTCAATGATGTTCTTCATTTCTTCGTTTACCAAAGTGTATTTTCGAATGTCATCTTCAAACTTGGTTAATTGGGCTTGAGTAGGTAATTCGCCAAAAATAACCAGATAAGACACTTCTAAAAATCCAGCTTTGTCCGCTAATTCTTCAATAGAGTAACCTCTATAGCGTAAAATTCCTTCTTCTCCATCTAGAAAAGTAATGTCGCTTTTACATACTCCTGAGTTTTTATAACCTGGATCCATGGTGATAGCGCCACTCAAATCTCTGAGTTTACTGATATCGATAGCTATTTCGTTTTCGCTACCTTCGATTAACGGAAGTTCGTATTTCTTTCCTTCTACTTCAACTATTGCTGTTTTTGACATGGTTGTATCTTTGATTTTTGTTTGATTTTTATAATTTAACAAATCTAAGACAATTAACACAAACAAAAAAACGATTTTTACAACGGTATCGTTAATTATTTTATAAAAAGAGTGTTGAGTTGAGCAACGTAAAAATCCACAAGTTTTTACCTTGTGGATTTAAGATTATGGACACAATAAATTCTTTATAACTACTGATTTTTAACTACTTTAATGGTTTGACTTCCTTCTTCTGATTTAATATTGATAAAATAAACGCCAGTTGTATAGTGGGAAATATCTATTGTCTCCGAATTTTGGTTTGCTAATTTGGTCAACAATAATCTGCCTTGTACATCATACAGTTGAATGGTTTTTATATTATTTTCAGCTTTTATCGTAACTTGACTTTGAGCCGGATTTGGATAGACTTGTATTGATAAGTCTTTTACGATATCATTTTTTGATAAATCCGCAAATACAGTTTGTTCGTCGTTGGTTTCAATTGGAAAATTATAATCGAAGAAAATTTCGGCACTATTTACCACAAGATCATTTGTCAACGCATTTTGAGATTTCATTTTAAGCAAAATATTTCCGTGTCCTCCCGCATTTAAGGAAATGCCTTGATGAATAAACTCGAGTAAATTTCCTGTAACCCGAATTTCTACAGGATGCGAACTTTCCATAACTTGCAACGACTGAATATCGTATTGTGATAAATTAATTGTACTGGCTACCACGATATTTTCGGCAGCAGCTGTACCTGTATTTTCAAAACGAATATTGTAATGAAGGTATTTTCCCATCTCGGCGGTTGGAAGCGAATTGCCTTGCAGACACACAACATCATTTGGATCATAAGACCCGACTACAATTTGGTCAAAATCAAAACTGTTATCGGCTGCATTAACATCGGATGGCGTGTTAATTGTGGCTGTAAAAGACAAAACGTCGTCAATATTCACGGCTGGAATTTCTTGAGGTGAATTAACATTGAAGGTCACTAAAAATGTTCCTACTTGAAAAGGATTTACATTTGAAATGTTCCAATTCATAAAACCACTTCCGCTGTTGGTAGGAAGTACAGAGGAAGAAATAAAATCCAAAACAGCATCGTTGTATGTGAAATTCACAACTCCATTCACGCTTAGATTGCCTTTGTTTTTGTACACAATTTTGTAAACCGCATCAAAACCAGGTCGGGCAGGAATTACGGGTACAATTACAATTTCTAAATCAGGTTGAACGCCGTTTGCGGTAATGCAGAAGTTTTGGATAGTTGTTGAATTATTAATTAGTGGAATATTTACCGTTGCTGGATTGGGAGATACATTGAAATAAGTTGGATCTTCGAGATTAGGAATTAAGCCATAAACACCCTCTTGGTTGGTAAACAAATTATAATAGCCTAAAGAATTACAAAAAACATTGTTGGTTGTATCTACGCCATTTAAACTCACATCAAAAGAAAGGAAAGGAATTGTAATGTCATTTGCATCGCATCCGTTGTTATTTAAATCTAGTTTATTGTTTCCAGAAATGGTATTAAAATCGCCGCCAGGCGTAAAAGTGCAGTAGGTGCTTATGTTGCAATTAAGAGCACCAAAATTAGTAGCATTAGCACTGACTTCTTGCAATTGGAAATCATCCACACAAATAAAAGTAAGGTTAGGACATTCGGGAAAATAGATATATTCATCGCTACCATTTTTTGCAAAAATAATTTCCACTGGATTATACGAGATATCAACATTTTGCATACTTGTTGAGGCTGATAGTTCTAAAAAACTGAGGTTGTTAAAACTACAATAAAGATCAAGCAAATTGGTGCATCCTGAAATGTTCAAACTAGTCAATAAATTATTACTGCAATTAAGCAATTTTAAATTCGATAATTGAGCAGCATTGATAGCAGTTAATAAATTAGCCGATAAATCAATATATTCAAGTAATACATTCGTATTCAAATTAAAATGTAACACCTTATTTCCAGAACCTCTAAATTTTTTTAGATTTGGAAACCCTTCAATTCCTTTTAAATCAACGATATAATCAGCATATACCCCTCCGCTAGGATATTGAACATTTAAAGAATCTATCACGGCGGCTTCTGTAAACTGTATTTCAAGGTCATTATTAATATCCACTTTTACCGCAACACCGCCTGAATAGGCAGTTGTGTTAGATGGACTAGCAGCTACAATTTTATTTTTAAAATTGACGTCGTTAAAATGAATGATTGCAGGGTCAGGATTTATAACTGAAATACTGAACGAACTAAATGTAAAACAACCTGTTACGTTGTTAATTACTTTTACACCAATAAGTTGCGGATTTGATGTATTGATGTAGCTACCTGGATTTGCAATGGCGTTCACACCATTTACTGCGTCAGCTAGACTTTGGTGAAAGGTGACCGTAAGATTATTTTGTTCCCCAATAATGGTGTTTACTTGTTGCGATAAATCAAAAGTGCCAATCCCATCGTAGGGTGTATCGCTTATAGAGATAGAATTTGCTTGGTGTGCAATTGGTTTCGGATAAACAGTAAAAGACATGGTAATGATTTCAGCACACTGTCCAGGATCGGGCATAAAAGTAAAATTATATGTTCCGGGAGGCGTTTCAAATGAAATGTTGTTGTTCCAAAAACCTGTAATCCCGTTTAAAGATGTTACGCCAAGAATAACCTGAGTGCCTTCGCAAACAGGATTTAGCGGAGGAAAAGCAGGAACTACCATTTGTTGTAAAATGATTTGAAAATTGGTAATAGCAAAATTAGATGGGTTACCTAATTCAGTTACTCTTGCAAATATCACTTCATTCGATGCCAAATAATTATCTCCAATTGCATTACTGCCAGATTGAGCAGCAGCTAAATTGTTATAATAAAAAACGGAAAAATTTTCAGCTGACTGACTACCTAAAATTTCAGTGTTTTTCACAGTAAGGTTTATACTTTCTATCCCATTATTTAAAGTATCACAAACTACTAGATTTGTAGGCTGATTGGCGATAGCTTGACTATAAAAAGGAGTGCTTGAAAGCAAAAGCAAAACATATAGTAATTTTTTCATAATGATTTATTTTCGTTGGTTGGGTAAAAATAAGTCCCAAATTTTAATTAATAACTCGTAAATGAGTATCTAACCGTTTTTACTTAGAATTTGTCGCCTCTTCCTAAATCCCTCTGCATAAGAAAGAGACTTATTAAAGGTTCTTCAAAATTTCCTGCAATCGTTCTTTTTTTCGTTGCGAAATCGGTAAATTACTGTTGTCGCTCATAATCACGTAACCGCCATCTTTTTTGATATACGATTTTAAAAATGCCAGATTAATCAAATGCGATTGGTGAATGCGTTCAAAACCATGTTCGGTCAATAATTCTTCGTATTCTTTCAATGTTTTCGAAATTAAAACAGGTTTGTGATTTTTGATGTAAAATTTCGTGTAATTGTCCTCACTTTCACATCGAATAATATCACTTATTTCAAATAAATGAATGCCATCGTTTGTTGAAAGTGCAATTCGTTTAAAATTGTCCACCTTTTTTCGGATATTTTCCAAAAGCAAATCGATGTGTTCGAAGTTTTCTTTTTGTTTGGAAACGGTTTTTATTTTCTCCACCACCTTTTCTAAATCATCGGGGTCAACTGGTTTCAATAAAAAATCCAAGGCACTAAACCGAAATGCTTTAATGGCATATTGTTCATGAGCGGTAATAAACACAACATGTGAATTTATTTTCCCTTGACTTTGTGTCACACGTTCGAGTATGTCAAAACCAGTTCCGTCGTTCAACTGAATGTCCAAGAAAACCACTTGTGGATGCAATTGTTCCATGGCAAGCGTGCCTGTTTTTACACTATCGGCTTCGCCAATAATTTCAATTGCTGAGGCATAGCGGTTGAGTAAACCCCTCATGCCTTGCCGTAAATTGGCATCGTCGTCTATTAATAATGCTGTAATCATAATTCCTCCCCAAACCCCTCAGCCTCCCCAATCCCTCCAAAGGAGTGACTTTTAAAATGGGGAGCCGAAACCGGCAAATTAAATTTGTAAAATATATTTTTTTAGAAATTAATCTATTATTTATTTTTTATTCTGAATTTCTCTATCAATAAACTGTAAACTGTGACTGTAAACTGTAACTGAAAACTGTGACTGAAAACTGTGACTGAAAACTGTGACTGAAAACTGTGACTGAAAACTGTGACTGAAAACTGTGACTGAAAACTGTGACTGAAAACTTCCTAAACATACTGTACTGGTAAATGCAACACCACTTTTGTTCCGATGATTTTTCCTGAACCATCTACCATCTCAGCAATGTTTAAATATGATTTTTTTTGAGTCGTCGATTCCATCATTTCTAATCGCTTTTTTGTAATATCCAGCGCCATCGATTTATGAATGGATACGGATTGCTCCTTTAGCTTTTGCGAAGCTTCTATTCCAACGCCGTTATCTGTAATGGTACATAATAAGGTATCATTTTCTACTTCAAAGGAAATCACAATTTTTCCTTTTTCTTGTTTTGGAATCAATCCATGAATAATGGCATTCTCGACAAAAGGTTGCAAAAGCAGCGGTGGCAAAGCCAAATCGTCTTCGATATCCGTACTTTTGGTGATGGTAAAATCAAACACTTGATTGAAACGCAATTGTTCTAATTCCAAATAATTTTGCAAACTCTCAATTTCTTTATCAATTGGGATTAAGGCTTCCTTTGAATATTCCAATGTCAACCGCATCAGTTTGGAGAATTTTGCTAAATATTTTAATGCCGAATCGGTTCCATTTTGCACAATAAAACTCGAAATCGACCCCAAACAATTGAATACAAAATGCGGATTCATTTGCAAGTGCAAAGCTTTTTGTTCGTATTCTGCTAATTCTTTTTGTAAGGTAAGTGTTTTCTTGAGTTGCATTCGGTTGTAAATTAAAAATACAATTCCGAACGCCAAAATCACAAATAAAATGCTGAACAAAATTTGCATTCGGTGCCGCTTAATTTGCTCTTCAAAAACAATTTGTTTTTTTTCTTGTTCTTTTTGCAGCAAAGCTTCTTTTTTCTCAAATTCATACGTTAGTTCGGCTTGCACCATCTGACGGATATTCTGCTGGTTGTGCAAACTATCTTTTGCAATTCCGTATAACTTCAGGTGCTTTAATGATTCATTGGTTTGACCCAACTTTTCATAAATCATGCTCAACGCCAATTCTGAATGCTGAACCGCTTCCAGCAAATCTAATTCTTTAGCCAAACTCAAGCCTTTCTCAGTATTTTGAATGGCATTTTGATAGTCATTTTGTGCCAAATAAAATTGACCTAGAAAATAATAAGTATCTGATGAGCCAAACTTATCGCCTATTTTTTGAAATTCAGCAAGTGCTTTTTGAAAAGATGAAACGGCTTCTGCTGCATTATTTTCCGATTGAAAATACTTTCCTAAATTAGTGTACAATTCGCCCAAACCTCTCGGGTCTTCAAACTTTTCAAATCGTTTTTGAGCCAGTTGATAATACTTAAATGCTTCAAGATTATTTTTTTGTTTGAAATAAATTTTACCAATGTTGGTCGCAGTTATTCCGCTGTAAGGAAGTTTATTTTTTTCTTGAATTTTAAAACATTTCAAGAAATAATCTAGCGCTTTAAAATCTTGGTTGGTGCTCAAATACACCACGCCAATATTATTATAAACCTGCGCTACTTTCAGTTCTTGATGGGTTTGTTCGTAGAGTTTTACGGCTTTCAAATGATTTTGCAATGCATTGGCATAATTGTTTTGTTCTGAAAATACAATTCCCATACTTCCATAAGCGCGAGCCAATCCGTTTTTTAAAGCCAACTGATTGTCTGCTTGTACTTTTAATTCATTTTCGAAAACAAGTTGTGCTTTCTGAAAATTCGACAAAGCATCTGTGTAATTTCCAGCGATTATACCCGCATTTCCTAAGTTAAGTAAAGCAGTTCCTTCCTCTATGGCAAAATTAATTTTTCGCGAAACAACCAATGCTTTTTGAGCATATTCTTTCAATAAAACAGGATCAAAATCCTGGTAAACCGAAGCCAACTGGTTTAAAACCTTCGCTTTTTCGATGTCGTCTTTGCTGGTTTTTAAAACCTTTTGCAAACTATCAACGGCCGCTTGTTGCGAAAATACATTCGCAAAAAAGAAAAAAACAACCAGCTGACTAAAATTTTTCAAACCACTCATAACCGTTTTTTAAACACAAACAAAAATAGTGTTTTGTGACGCTACTTTTTATGTAAATGAGTATTTGAATGTTTTGAGTTAGAATTTGAATGAAAATATTGCTCGGTGTTATTTTTCAATACAATGTAATCTCGCAAAGGCGCCAAGTCGCCAAGTAACAATGCAGCTACACTTTGCGACTTTGCGACAATAAAAAACCCTTTCAAAGTTCAAAACTCTGAAAGGGTTTTTGATGCTAAGATGCTGAAACGAGTTCAGCATGACAAAATAGTCTTATTTCTGTTTGAACGCTTTCACACCTGGAAAGTAAGCCACTTGAGCCAATTCTTCCTCAATGCGAAGCAATTGATTGTATTTCGCCATACGATCCGAACGCGATGCCGAACCAGTTTTGATTTGACCACAATTTAACGCTACTGCTAAATCTGCAATCGTGTTATCTTCTGTTTCGCCTGAACGGTGCGACATTACTGATGTGTAACCCGCATTATGTGCCATATTTACCGCTGCAATCGTTTCGGTTAACGTTCCAATCTGATTTACTTTTACTAAAATCGAATTCGCAATTCCTTTATCGATACCTGTTTTCAAGCGCGTTACATTGGTTACGAATAAATCATCACCTACCAACTGAACTTTGTCACCTACAAGCGTAGTTAAATATTTCCAGCCGTCCCAGTCGTCTTCATACATACCGTCTTCAATTGAAATAATGGGGTATTTCTGAGCTAATTCAGCTAAATATTCTGCTTGTTCTTTGCTAGAACGAATTTTTCCGTTTTCTCCTTCAAACTTCTTGTAATCGTAGCTTCCGTTCACATAAAATTCTGAGGCTGCACAATCTAAAGCCACCATAATTTCGTCGCCAAAACTGTAACCTGCTTTTTCAACGGCAAGTTTAATCGTGTCTAAAGCATCTTCAGTACCTCCAGCCAAGTTAGGTGCAAAACCTCCTTCATCGCCCACAGCGGTACTCAAACCTCTGTCGTGCAACACCTTTTTTAGATTATGAAAAATTTCCGTACCCATTTGCATCGCATGCGTAAAGCTTTTTGCTTTTACAGGCATAATCATAAATTCCTGAAACGCAATTGGAGCGTCAGAGTGGCTTCCACCATTAATAATATTCATCATCGGCACCGGTAGCGTATTAGCCGAAACGCCTCCAATATAGCGGTACAATGGCAATCCTAATTCATTAGCTGCTGCTTTTGCCACGGCAAGCGAAACACCTAAAATGGCATTGGCTCCTAAGTTTGATTTATTCGGCGTACCATCCAAATCTATCATTTTTTGATCAATCAAGTTTTGTTCAAAAACCGAAGTTCCTAATAATTCTTCGGCTATTCTAAGGTTTACATTTTCTACAGCTTTACTAACGCCTTTTCCCATAAATGCCTTACCGCCATCGCGCAATTCTACCGCTTCGTGTTCGCCGGTCGAAGCGCCACTGGGTACAGCAGCTCTACCTAAAACGCCGTTTTCTGTAATTACATCCACTTCAATTGTTGGATTTCCTCTTGAATCTAAAATTTGTCGGGCATGAATTTTAATAATGATGCTCATGTGTTACTATTTTTAATTTTGAATTATTCGTTGATAGTGACAAATATATTACAAGTTTACAATAATTCGACCTAAAAATCTTAATCTTATCAACTCCATCGTTTTAGTAGCGTCCGCTTTAAAACTTTTCATCTACTTCATGTAGGTCGTCTTTACATGAGAGCTCAAACAATTCTAGCATCAATCCTGAACCTTCGGGACAAACGAATTGTTTTGGCTTCGATGTAATTGCTTGACCTAAGCTTCTGTTTTTTTTGAATACCTACAAAAAATAACCGTTTTTTAAAATCCCTTAAAGGTTAAAAAGTACCGCATCTGTTCCTTTAAACTTGCCTCACAAAGTCAAATTAAAAGATGCAGCAAAAAAAAAAAGAAATCACACCAACACTAGCATATCCAAAAAGCGGGTAAATACTATTAATCGCATAAAGCAAGTGTATGGGGCAACTAAAAGAAAATGGCCTTAGTCAATTTTAAAAACACCTCATTTTATGCTCAAACTCAATCTGTCAACTTGTCATATTTATTTAAAATTGCGCTATATTTGCATTCGGAAAAATGCTTACTTTATAAGACTATGGAAAAGATTATCGAAGAAGACAAACAAGGCGAGAGCTTGGTTTTAGAACATAAAATACAAAATTCAAAGAAATTATTTATTGAAAGTTACGGTTGTGCGATGAATTTTTCGGACAGCGAAGTCGTGGCTTCCATTTTATCGGATAACAACTACAACACAACCAATGTTTTAGAAGAGGCCGATTTGGTGTTGATCAATACGTGTTCGATTCGAGACAAAGCTGAACAGACTGTTCGAAAACGTTTAGAAAAATACAATGCAGTAAAACGCGATGTCAATCCGAAAATGAAGGTGGGTGTTTTGGGTTGCATGGCAGAACGCTTGAAAACGCAATTTTTAGAAGAAGAAAAAATTGTTGACCTCGTTGTAGGTCCCGACGCTTATAAAGATTTACCCAATTTATTGCAAGAAGTGGAGTCTGGTAATGATGCCATCAACGTAATTTTGTCGAAAGACGAAACCTATGGCGATATCTCTCCCGTTCGGTTGAACAGTAACGGAATTTCGGCATTCGTTTCCATTACAAGAGGTTGCGACAATATGTGTACTTTTTGTGTTGTGCCTTTTACCCGCGGAAGAGAACGAAGCCGCGAACCCGAAAGTATCATCATAGAAATTCAAAATTTGTGGGATAAGGGTTTTAAAGAAATTACACTTTTGGGCCAAAATGTCGACAGTTATTTATGGTACGGAGGAGGTTTGAAAAAAGATTTTGACAAAGCTTCTGATTTTGCGAAAGCCACAGCGGTAGATTTTGCACAACTTTTAGAAACGGTTGCTGTCAAGTTTCCAAAAATGCGTATTCGGTTTTCGACTTCGAATCCGCAAGATATGCACGAACCCGTTTTGCACGTTATTGCCAAATATCACAATGTTTGCAAGCACATACATTTACCCGTGCAATCTGGAAGTAACCGTATTTTGAAAGCGATGAATCGTTTGCATACACGCGAAGAATATTTTGCTTTGATTGATAAAATTCATTCTATCATTCCAGAATGTGCCGTTACACAAGATATGATTGCAGGTTTTCCGACAGAAACAGAGGAAGATCATGCCGATACCTTAAGTTTGATGGAACATGTAAAATACAGTTTTGGTTATATGTATGCCTATTCTGAACGACCGGGAACATTGGCAGGACGAAAAATGGAGGATGATGTTCCGGAATTGACAAAAGCAAGACGTTTGCAAGAAATTGTAGATTTACAACGCAAGCACAGTGCTTTTAGAACACAAGAATTTCTAGGTAAAACCGTAGAAGTTTTGATCGAAAAGGAATCAAAACGGTCGGATAAAGAATGGGCTGGACGAAATTCGCAAAGTATCATGGTGGTTTTTCCGAAGGAACACTATAAAAAAGGCGATTTTGTAAATGTTCAAATCACGAGTTGCACAAGCGGCACTTTGATTGGGAAAGCGTTGGGATGGAGCGAGATGAATTAATTTTTTAGCCACGAATTGCACGAATTAACACGAATTATTGAATTATTTATGAATAACACGAATTTTAAAAACATTAAATTATGGGGTTATACAAACAAGAAGAATATTATAAAGTAATTGGTTTGTGTATGGAAGTACATCGTGTTCTTGGTGGCGGACTTTTGGAAGCTGTTTATAAAGAAGCATTAGAGATTGAATTCAAAGCTCATAATATTCCTTACAAAAGAGAAAAAGAATTTATTATAAATTATAAAGGACACCAATTATCTAAAAAATTTTATGCTGACTTTGTGGTGTATGATGAAATTATATTAGAAGTAAAAGCAGCAAAAATTATAGTCGATGAAAACATTACACAAACCCTAAATTATATGTCAATTACTAAATGTGGACTTGGGATAATTGCCAATTTCAGTTTAAAATCATTACAACAAAAAAGATTAGTTTTATAATTTAAAATTCGTGCTAATTATTTAAGTTTTATAAATTCGTGTTAATTCGTGAAATTCGTGGCTAAAAAAAAACTATGGAAACAGTACAAGCTATAAAACAACGTTTTGAGATTATAGGAAACAATCCAAAACTCAATCGTGCCATTGAAAAAGCCATTCAAGTGGCGCCAACCGATATTTCGGTATTGGTGGTAGGAGAAAGTGGTGTGGGAAAAGAAAGTATTCCTAAAATAATTCATTCGCTTTCGCATAGAAAACACGGTAAATACATTGCGGTAAACTGTGGTGCGATTCCAGAAGGAACGATTGACAGCGAACTTTTCGGACACGAAAAAGGCGCTTTTACAGGTGCAACATCTACTCGAGAAGGCTATTTTGAAGTGGCCAGCGGTGGTACAATTTTCTTAGATGAAGTGGGCGAATTACCTTTAACCACGCAAGTCCGATTGTTGCGGGTTTTGGAAAATGGCGAATTCATTAAAGTAGGTTCTTCGCAAGTGCAAAAAACTGACGTTCGAATTGTAGCAGCAACAAATGTAAATATGTTTGAAGCCATCGAAAAAGGTAAATTCAGAGAAGATTTATATTACCGATTGAGTACCGTAGACATAACCCTGCCGCCTTTGCGAGACCGAAAGGAAGACATTCATTTACTTTTTAGAAAATTTTCGTCTGACTTTGCACACAAATATAAAATGCCTGCAATCAAATTAGACGATCAAGCGGTTCAATTGTTGTTGCAGTTTAGATGGAGCGGAAACATCCGTCAATTGCGAAATGTAGCCGAACAAATTTCGGTACTCGAAACCACACGAGACATCAACGCCGCAACTTTAAAATCGTATTTACCATCTGAAGGCACAAATTTACCTTCGGTTATCAAAGATAAAAAAAGCGATTCTGACTTTAGTACCGAAAGAGAAATTCTTTATAAAGTGCTTTTTGACATGAAAAGTGATTTGAATGATTTGAAGAAATTAACGCTCGAACTGATGCAAAATGGTGCAAGTCAAGTGCAAGAAAAAAATAAAAATCTCATTCAAAAAATTTACGGTACCAATCAAGAAGACAACGAAATTGATTTTGAAGACGAGCACGAACTATCCGTGATTCCGATGGCAAAAAACACGCACACAACACCCAACAATTTCAATGATTCAGAGGATAATTATCTGCTTGCCGAAACAGTAGAGGAGATAGAAGTTTTAAAACTAGAACAAAAAGAGATTGAAATGATTAAAAAATCGCTTGAAAAAAACAAAGGAAAACGCAAAGCTGCAGCTGACGAGTTGGGAATTTCTGAAAGAACCTTGTATAGAAAGATAAAACAATTTGATTTGTAGTATATTTGACATTTTTAAGATGATGCAGAAAATAAAACATATCGCTTTACTTGCTTTACTCGTTTTGACGTTTAATAATTGTTCAGTTTATAATTTTACAGGAACCGGAAAAATTGATGCCAAAACCTTTCAAGTAAACTATTTCCAGAATACAGCCGAACTTATAGAACCCGGCATTGACTTACAGTTTACGAGAAGATTGCAAGATTTAATTCAAAATCAAACCAATTTAAGTTTGACTAATTCCGGTGGCGATTTAGTGTATGAAGGTGAAATTACGGATTACAGAATAGCCCCAATGACAGCTACCGCAGACCAACGTGCAGCTCAAAACCGACTCACAATTCGTGTAAACGTGCGGTTTACGAATAAAAATAAAGAAGAAGACGACTTTGAAAAAAGTTTTTCCTTCTTTTTCGATTTTCCAGGAGCCAACTTGCCCGACAGAGCACAATTGAATCCTGCGTTAGAAGAAATTTTTGAACGAATTACTCAAGATATTTTTAATGAATCCTTGGCCAAGTGGTAAAACCCCTATTTAAAAAATTCTTTAGTTTTGAACACCTACGAATATACTTTTTTACTCAATAAACCCCAAGCTATCAAGCAGAAGCATACCGCTGGTTTAGAAAAAATCATTGGTCAATTTCCGTATTTTCAGAGTGCGAGAGCCTTGCTTTTAAAAGGGCTTTACCTGCAAGACAGCTTTGAATATAATCCTTCCTTGCGAAAAACAGCCGCTTATACCACTGACAGAAGTGTGCTTTTTGATTTTATTACTAGTGGCAATTTTGCTCCAATTCAAAAATTATTTTTAGAAGAAAAAGAGGCTTTTATCAGAGAAATAAAAGTCAATGCCATAGAAATTGTTTCTGCAAAACCCGCTGAACAAATCCAAGAAAAACCTTCATTGTTAAGAGAGCCATCTACTGTAGAATCGGTATCAATGGAAATTTCCAAACAAGAAATACCCGAAAACAGCCAGACAATAGCATCGATAACCGAAAAATTAAATATAGGTAAACCTCTTGCTTTTTCTAAAAATGAAAAGCACTCGTTTCAGGAATGGTTACAGTTAGCCAATTTTAAACCCATTGCAAGAGAAAAAACCGATAATCCTAACCAAGAGGTAACAGTAAAAGCAGACGGAATTGATGCCGAAAAACAAAAAAAGATAGCCATAATTGACCGATTTATAGAAAATAATCCAAAAATTTCTGCTGTAAAAGACGCTAGTAAAATAGCCTACATTCCAGAGCACACGGCTGATGAAACCTCATTGATGACCGAAACTTTAGCTAAAGTATATTTGGAACAGCGAAAATTTCAAAAAGCAATTCAAGCTTATGAAATATTAATTTTGAAATATCCAGAAAAAAGTAGTTTCTTTGCAGACCGAATTTCTGATATTAAAATTTTACAACAAAATAACAATTAACAAAGATAATCATGTTTTCAATTTTTTTAGTACTAATCGTCATCGTTTGTTTTTTATTAATCGTAGTTATCATGGTACAAAACCCTAAAGGCGGTGGTTTATCATCTACTCTTGGTGGGTCTCAACAATTGGGTGGTGTACAAAAAACAACCGACTTTTTAGATAAAAGTACTTGGACATTAGGAGGTTTGTTAATTGCTTTAATTTTGTTATCAAGCCTTAGTTTTAATTCAGGTGATAGCGAAGTTAAAGTTTTAGACGAAGCACAACCAGCTCCTGCAAAAACAGAAACACCAGCTCCTGCAGCCAATCCTGATGCTAAACCCGCAACTGAGGTTCCTGCAAAGTAATTTGAAAAACATACAATAATTTTAAATGCCAGCTTGTCAAAGTTGGCATTTTTTTTAGGTAAAAATGACAGTTTTTTCTCCTTGGCACAATTTCTGAAATAGCAGAAGTAACAATTAAATAAATTTAAATTTCAAATTATAAAGTATTATGGCATTAAACATTAAACCTCTTTCGGATCGCGTTTTGATCGAACCGGTTGCTGCTGAAACAAAGACCGCTTCAGGAATTTTTATTCCAGATACAGCTAAAGAAAAACCACAAAAGGGAACCGTAGTGGCTGTTGGAAATGGCACCAAAGACCACACTATGACGGTAAAAATTGGCGATACAGTTTTGTATGGCAAATATGCCGGAACAGAACTAAAATTAGAAGGCACTGATTATTTAATTATGCGTGAGGATGATATTCTTGCGGTAATTTAAGCCCCACTCCGACCCTCCCCGAAGGGGAGGGAGAATAAACTGGAATCGAACTACAGAAAATTATTAATGAAAAATTTAATACACTAAAGTTCTTTCTAGATTAAATTAAAATTTTCAAAAACAAGTAAAAATTTGTTTTAATTCTGATCATAAAAATATTTACAAACAAAATCCATCTCGGCTCCCTCTCCTTCAGGGAGGGCTGTGGTGGGGAAAACAAAAAATAAAAATGGCAAAAGATATAAAATTTGATATTGAAGCACGTGACGGATTGAAACGTGGTGTAGATGCATTGGCTAATGCAGTAAAAGTAACCTTAGGACCAAAAGGGCGAAATGTAATTATTGGAAAATCATTTGGTGGACCAACCGTTACCAAAGATGGTGTTACTGTAGCTAAAGAAATCGAATTAAAAGACGCATTAGAAAACATGGGAGCTCAAATGGTTAAAGAAGTGGCGTCAAAAACCAACGATTTAGCCGGAGACGGAACTACAACTGCAACCGTTTTGGCACAAGCCATCGTAAAAGAAGGTTTGAAAAACGTAGCGGCTGGAGCCAATCCTATGGACTTAAAAAGAGGAATTGACAAAGCAGTAGAAGCAATTGTGGCCAATCTAGCTACACAAGCCCAAGTGGTGGGAAGCGACTCTGATAAAATTAAACAAATTGCTTCTATTTCTGCCAATAACGATGATGTTGTGGGCGAATTAATTGCAAGCGCTTTCGCAAAAGTGGGTCGTGAAGGTGTTATTACTGTTGAAGAAGCAAAAGGGACAGATACTTATGTAGATGTTGTGGAAGGTATGCAATTTGACAGAGGATATCTTTCTCCGTATTTTGTGACAAATCCTGAAAAAATGGAAACGGAATTGGATAATCCGTACATTTTATTGTATGACAAAAAAGTTTCTTCACTAAAAGAATTACTTCCTGTTTTAGAGCCCGTAGCGCAATCTGGAAAACCGTTATTGATTATTGCTGAAGATGTAGATGGCGAAGCTTTATCTACATTGGTGGTAAACAAACTTCGCGGTGCCTTAAAAATCGCGGCTGTAAAAGCTCCAGGTTTTGGCGACAGAAGAAAGGCAATGTTAGAAGATATCGCAATCTTAACAGGCGGAACGGTTATTTCTGAAGAGCAAGGTTATACGTTAGAAAATACCACCATTGACATGTTGGGTAATGCCAAAAGAGTAACTATTGACAAAGATAATACAACCATCGTGAGTGGTGCAGGGGAGGCCGATATGATTAAAAATCGGGTAAACCAAATCAAAGCTCAAATGGAAACAACCACCTCTGATTATGATAGAGAAAAATTACAAGAACGATTGGCTAAGTTAGCTGGTGGTGTGGCTGTTCTTTATGTGGGTGCGGCTTCTGAGGTAGAAATGAAAGAGAAAAAAGACCGAGTAGACGATGCTTTACACGCTACTCGTGCCGCTGTTGAAGAAGGAATTGTGGCCGGTGGAGGTGTTGCTTTATTGAGAGCTAAAGTGGCTTTAAAAGATATTCAAACTTTAAATGCTGATGAAGCTACTGGAGTTCAAATTGTAGCTCGTGCTATTGAATCGCCATTGCGAACGATTGTCGAAAATGCAGGCTTAGAAGGTTCAGTAGTGGTAGCAAAAGTTTCAGAAGGTGAAGGAAACTTTGGTTACAATGCAAAAACAGACGAGTATGTAGACATGCTTTTGGCAGGAATCATTGATCCGAAGAAAGTAACCCGTGTAGCCCTAGAAAATGCAGCATCGGTTTCTGGAATGATTTTAACTACCGAATGTGCATTGATTGATATTAAAGAAGAAAGTGCCGGCGGAAACCCAATGGGTGGCGGAATGCCAGGAATGATGTAAATCAAACCTCTTTTTTAAAACACTAAAATCCGAAGCTTATAGTTTCGGATTTTTTTTGTTTAGCAGAAATTCAACCCGCTTTTTTTGTTCAGTATCTATCTAAATTTGACATTCCTGATAGGCAGCAAAAAAAGTAGCGCTGTTAATTGAAGGGTTTTCTGATAATGGTCGTTTAATTTAAGAAATGAGGACGATTTCTCTTCCATAAAAAATGCCCCAAATAGTAGGTAACTTTTTGGGGCATTTTCAAGTTCAAACGTTTTTTTATAAATCGATTGTGTTCTCATCTTGGTCTTCTTCCTTCGTTTTCTTGCTAAACTTATAAATCACAGGAACAATGGTAATTACTACCAAAATAATTACTATTGATTCGATGTGCTCTTTCAGGTCAATCTTGTATGGTTCGTCCAAACCTAAAAGAAATCCGTATAAATAGTGTCCTGCAAAAATCAAACTAAACGACCAAACAATAGAACTGATAATGTTATACAGCATGAATTTCTTTTTCTCCATCAGCACAATTCCAGCTACAATTGGGGCAAAAGTTCTAAAAATAGGCAAGAAACGTGCTAATATAATGGCTCTTCCACCGTGCTTTTCAAAAAAATCTTTCGACTGAACGAGGTATTTTTTCTTGAACCAAAATGAATCTTGTTTGTTGTACAAGTAATAACCACTTTTTGCACCAAACCAGTAACCAACGGTGTTTCCAATAATTCCCGCGATGGCGACTAAACTTGCCAATAGAATTACATTAAGTAAATCGTTGTCGATAAACATAAAATTTTCGATCAAATCCTTGCTGTAAATTCCAGCAAGAAAAAGCAAACTGTCGCCCGGTAGAAAAAAACCAGCGAATAATCCTGTTTCGGCAAAAACAATAAATAATACAAGCCATAGTCCTACTTTAACGCCGTTAATGTCAAAGTTGATATAAAAGAGCGGATCGATAAGGTCTTTCCAGTTAAATTCGTTCATTGTATTGTCTTTAATTTGAGCGCGTGAAAGTAATACTATTTTAGTTTATCGCCAATAGTATTTGGATACTTTTAAGTTTTAGACACTAAATTATACCCAAAACCGGTCTGTTTATTTCACTACAAAAGTCACACAAACTCTTTGAATGAATTGAGCTCCAATGTTTTTTGTTTTTTGGGATGATACGAAAAAGCAATATCGGAAGCCGAACCCGCCAAATCTCTTACAGTTTTCTTCAAAGTCAAGGCACGATTGTATCGGTGTTTCTTCCAAAAATATTACTTTCTTTCGTAAGCACAACAATGGTGTAGTTTGGCATAATCTTCTTCCGTAGCTTTACTATTTTCAGTGTCATGACCTGCTTTTGCTACTGCATTTTCTACTTGTTTTAGCGCTGTTTTTTGTTCATTTAAAAGTATCGTGAGCGTATGACTTTCAATGGACCAAGTGGCTGATTTTACTCCGTTAACTGAAAATGCTGCTTTTTCGATGCGCTTTTTACACATGTCGCAATTTCCGTTGACCTCAATTTCGTACTTGGCGTTTTTATTTTTCTTTTCTTGGGCTTGTGTAGTATATCCTACTAAAGTGATAATCGCCACAAATAATAAATTTTTCATATCGTACTTTAAAAGTTAAATTATCATTGTGATTGTCATTGTGATTGTCATTGAATTTGTCATTGAATTTGTCATTGTTATTTAATTTTAAAACGCAAACCCGCATAAAACATTTGTCCAAAAACAGGAGCGTATAGTATTGAAGAGTCAAAAGTAGTGCCAAATGGATTTTCATTTCCTAAGATGGCCCGTTCTTGCGTATAATTCGCTAGGTTTTCGACTCCTACATACATTTCAAAAACAGAAGAAAAAGTACGTGTAATTTGAGCATTCATCAACGAAAAAGAGGGCGAAAAATCAGGTAATCTTTCTCCAACGGGATTGGTACTTGTATTGGGCAATTGTTGTTTTCCGAGCCAATTATAGGTAAAGTCAAACTTCCATTGTTGTCCTTTATCTAAAATATGCGTTTCGTAGGCAATATTAGCAAAGTAACGGTGTTTGGGTTGTAAAGGTCTTTGAGCAGTGCCGCTATTATATTGTGTGGCAATATCAAATAATTTATAAGCCGTTCTCAAATTAAAATGTGTGGCTAACTCAATATTGAATTCCACCTGAAAACTATTAGCATACGAAGTCCCGTTGTAAAACAAGGTTTGTTGTGGGCTAGCATATACATCTACAATGGCTTGATTCCGAAAATCGGTTCGATAGAAATCAACCACCACATCGGCAGTTTTATTAAACAAAGTAAATCCTTGCAAAAAACTAAGTCCGTAATTCCATGCAATTTCGGCATCTAAACCATAAATAGCACCATTTGTATTTACGATACTGAACACACGAGAACTTGCAAAAAGTTGTTGATTTTCGGCAAAAATATTAGCAGCACGTTTTCCTCGACCGGCTGAGGCTCTGAAAACTGCCTTTTGCCAAGGATTATATCGCAGATGAATCCGAGGTGTAGCAAAAAGGCCTAAACGGTTGTGCTGGTCAATGCGTATTCCTGCCACTACACTAAAGTCGTCGCTATTGCAATAGGTATATTCGCCAAAAGTACCCACTGAAGTATCAATACGATCAAAATTTCCAAAAAGTGAAGGAACCATTACGGCTTCGTTGTAATCATCGTAAGTAAAATTTAGTCCTGCAGAAAATTTGTGCATCGTATTGCTGATAATTGAATTAAAAATCAAGTTGGCATAATAACTTTTTTGGTCAATTTGATAATCATTCAACCCAAAATAGGAATCTTGCTTGTGGCTCGTATAAGCCGATTGAAAACCAATACTTTGGTAAGGCATATCTGGAAAAACATAGCCCACTTTTGTACTTACATCCAAGCGTTCTGTATTGATTTCCGAACCCCAGAAGGTGGTTGTTCCTTTATCTCTATTTGGGTTAAAATCCAGTTCTCCAGTTTGCTTTTCATCTTTCAAGTACCTGAAATTAATAAAACTCACCCAGCCTTTTTCGGCATTGGTATATTGCCACCGATTTAAAACATTAATTTGCTTGGCCAATGGATTGTCCATAAAACCATCCTTGTTGTTATCCATTTTTTGTACGCGTGTATTACCGTGTATAAACAAGCTACTACTCCAGTTGTCACTTACTTTTTGATTAAAATGCGTGTTGAGTTCAAATCGAGAATCCGTCGAGCCGTATGCATTTAAAAAAAACGGAATATCATTAACGGGCTTTATCAATTCAGTATTTATTTGACCTGAAATACTTTCGAAACCATTTATGACAGAACCCGCTCCTTTGGTAATTTGAATACTTTCAACCCAAGTCCCGGGAGTAAAAGAAAGCCCGTACACTTGAGAGGCACCTCGAACGGAAGGAATATTTTCTTCGGTTAATAGCAAGTACGGACTCGTTAAGCCTAACATTTTGATTTGCTTTGTGCCTGTTAATGCATCCGCAAAATTAACATCGATTGAAGGGTTAGTTTCGAAACTTTCGGCAAGGTTGCAACAAGCAGCTTTAAGCAACTCCTTACTCGTCATGGTTGAGGTATTGGTTACCTTGGTATACGATTTTTTTGTGCTATTGGCGTCGGTTTTAATCTGAACAGCCTTTAAAGTGTCTTGCCCGAATCCAATAAAGCAGCAAAATAGCACTAAAAATAGTGCAAAATATTTATTCATAATGTGATGTTTAAAGTTAGAAAAAAATACCATTGTGGTAATGGATGTTTACAAACTTTAAAAATCAAGCATACAAGATATACTGTTGGTATAATTTAAACAAGGGAGGTGCATTCGGGTTGCAATAATAGGTAGTGAAACCCAATGGTTTTGAAAACCCAACTACATAAACAACTTCTTTTTGTGGTAGAAAAGGTAGCGCTAGAAAATCATATTCTACTGAAAAGCGCTCGATTACAACTTCTTTTTGGTCTTTTTTTAAATCAAGAACTCGATCTTTACAGCAGGAATTTGGTTCTGTATCACCAATGCAACAACAGTTTTGTGCGTTTGAATCAATCTTTTGGCTAGGATTTTTTTCAAAAACTCCAGATACAGACGCCAGTTGATTTCCACAAAAATGCATACTTAATTTGAGTCCAAGACTGGACACCAAAAGCATTATTGCTAAAAAAAGACTTATGTATCTACGACTTTGCATTGTACAAAAGTAGAAATTATTGTGCTAAAAATGAAAAGTTTACTGCTTTTTTAATTGAAATTGTTGAAAGTAAAAGGCTGGAATAAACAACAGTAAGAAAATAGGCTGAATAATAAAACGTCTGATGTAGAACAATACCATGACACGATTAGAGAAGTAATTCAAAACCATTGCAAACAATATCAGTAAAGTCAACCCAAAAATAAAGTACAGAAAAGTAGCTACTTTAACATGCTCTTTGTTTTGAAAAAACAAATGAATTATAAAAACAGACAATGCCGTATTCAAAACATACCGAAAAAAAAGATTTATAAATAAACTCCATTCGTTCATGGCAGGAATTGGTTCATTGGCATAATCGCCTTTAAAAAATTCAAGTAACGGATCATAAAAAATACTACTTTCGAAGGTACGAATGATAGCAAAAGCCAAAATTGCTAGAAAAAACAAAATAGCTTTACTTTTATTATGAAGTAGTTTTTGAAACATTTGTTGTAAATTTAGTTACCCAAAAAATCCAAAGCGCAAAGACGGTACCGTAAATAATGAGCGGAAAAATAGTGCCGTGCAAAAGGTGTTCATATTCAGGATATTTCATGATTCCGATGGTGAGTAAGGCAATGCGTGAAATATTCAAAACATGAATAATTAATATTCCTGCGATAATAAAGCTAAAAGTTTTCAGAAAACCATTGCTGAAAGCCAATATAAAAGCCACAAAAAGTATCATCACACTAATGGCATTACAGCCTTCTACTATTCGAACAATTGCTTTTCCGTCGACACGCACTAAAACGGAAGGATCAAAAGTACTTGGACTCAACTGCACGTTATAATCCAAAAAACGAAGAACCGATTGTGTTTGTTCAGCTACAAAATTGCTAAAACCGTCATACTCTAGCTCGGAGGAATCATATTGACCCAAATACAGTTGATACATGCCTACTAACACTAAGTAGGAAGACAGGAAAACAGCTAAAAATTGCAAAAATGCACGGTACTTTATGAAATAATCTTTCAAAATATTTTTAACAAATTAATATAAGACCTCAAAGCTACAAATAAATACTTTTGTAAAAAAATAACAATAATGACATTTGAAGCATTAAAACCAAAAGTACAAGACATTCTGCATACATCAGAAATTTCAAGAGAAGAAAAACTAACCCAAATTTGTCAATTATTAAAGGACAATGTGGAATATTATGATTGGGTGGGCTTTTATTTTAGAAATGGAGCCAAGGAGGAATTGATTTTAGGGCCTTATGTTGGGGCTCCAACGGATCATACAGTGATACCATTTGGCAAAGGAATTTGTGGACAAGTGGCGGTTTCTAACAAAAATTTTGTAGTGCCAGATGTCAAAGCTCAAGATAATTACATTGCTTGTAGCATAACCGTAAAATCTGAAATTGTAGTACCCCTTTTTGTAAACGGCAAAAATATCGGACAAATTGATATCGACTCAAACGTGTTAGATCCTTTTACGGAGGCCGATGAACGTTTTTTAGAATTTGTAAACCAAGAAATTGCGAAGTTGTATTAAAATAAAAGTATCAAGACTGGAGTATTATGAATTAAGACTTTAAAAAATGATTGAAGCGTCCGAAAGGACAACAGAAAGTACGCTATTGTAAACCAAAAATACCTTAAAACTTAATTCTAAAAGAAATTACTTTATAATTCAAATTAATTATACTACTTTTGCAACCGAGTACGAAAAACGTACCTACATAATAATCATTAAATAATATTAGCATGTACTTAACTAAAGAAGTTAAAGCAGAAATCTTCGCTAAACACGGAGGAACAGCAGTAAACACGGGAAAGGCAGAATCGCAAATCGCGTTGTTTACATTTAGAATCAATCACTTAACAGAGCATTTGAAAAAAAATCGTCACGATTTTAACACAGAGCGTTCACTAGTGAAATTGGTAGGAAAAAGAAGAAGTTTGTTGGATTACTTAAAGAAGACAGAAATCAACAGATACCGAGAAATCATCAAAGAATTGGGTATCAGAAAATAATAAAGATAGAAAGAGGTGCTCACGTGCCTCTTTTTTTTTTAAAAGTCCCTAACCCCAGAAGGGGAAATATCGAAAGATGTTTTATTTTGCAGGCTCCCCCTTTGGGGTCGGGGGGATAAAAAGTTTAGTTTTTCATTGGGTTTTAGAACAACAAACAACAACTACACAACAACAACACAACTAAAACCCATGTTTAACTTAGAGAATTAATTTTATGATTCCACAATTATTTGTAGAAAGCATCGATTTAGGTGATGGCAGAAACATCACAATCGAGACAGGACGTCTAGCCAAACAAGCAGACGGATCTGTAGTAGTAAGAATTGGTAAAACGGTTATTTTAGGAACCGTAGTTGCCGCAAAAAAAGCAAGTCCAGGGGTCGATTTTTTGCCCTTAACTGTTGATTATCGTGAAAAATTTGCCGCTGCTGGTCGTTTTCCAGGAGGATTTTTCAAAAGAGAAGCACGTCCGAGTGATAGTGAAGTCTTGACCATGAGATTAGTAGACCGTGTGTTACGTCCACTGTTTCCAGATGATTATCATGCCGAAGTACAAGTGATGATTCAATTGATGTCTCATGACGAAGATGTAATGCCAGATGCATTGGCGGGTTTAGCAGCCTCAGCCGCCTTGGCTTTGTCTGATATTCCATTTGAAACCTTAATTTCAGAAGTTCGCGTAGGAAGAATTAACGGAAAATTCGTTGTTAATCCGTCTCGAAGTCAATTAGAACAATCCGACATCGATATGATGATTGGCGCTTCCATGGATTCTATCGCGATGGTAGAAGGCGAAATGAAAGAAATTTCAGAAAAAGAAATGGTAGAAGCCATCAAATTTGCTCACGAACACATTAAAGTGCAAATTCAAGCCCAACAGCGTTTGCAAGCTGCATTTGGCAAAAAAGAAATTCGCTCTTACGAAGAAGAAAAAGAAGACGAAGCCATTTACGCTAAAGTAAAAGAGGCCGCCTACGATAAAATTTATGCCATAGCCAGTAAAGGTTCGGCCAAACAAGAACGTTCAGCTGCTTTTTCAGAAGTAAAAGAAGAAGTAAAATCTTTATTCACCGAAGAAGAATTAGCTGAAAACGGCGATTTAGTTTCGAAATATTTTTATAAAGTAAATAAAGAAGCCGTTCGAAATGTAACCTTAGATTTAGGAACACGACTGGATGGAAGAAAAACTACCGAAATCAGAGACATCTGGTGCGAAGTAGATTATTTACCGTCCGTTCACGGGTCAGCATTGTTTACACGTGGAGAAACACAAGCCTTGGCTACAGCCACTTTAGGAACTTCTAGAGAAGCCAACCAAATTGATTCGCCATCAGAACAAGGAGAAGAAAAATTCTATTTGCACTATAATTTTCCGCCATTTTCTACCGGAGAAGCACGACCACTAAGAGGAACTTCAAGAAGAGAAGTAGGTCATGGAAACTTAGCACAACGTGCTTTGAAAAACATGATTCCAGCCGATTGTCCGTATACCATTCGAGTAGTTTCTGAGGTTTTAGAATCTAATGGTTCATCTTCAATGGCAACCGTTTGTGCCGGAACATTAGCTTTAATGGATGCAGGAGTTCAAATGATTCGTCCTGTTTCTGGTATTGCCATGGGATTAATTACAGACGGCGACCGCTTTGCTGTACTCTCTGACATTTTAGGTGATGAAGATCATTTAGGCGATATGGATTTTAAAGTAACGGGAACATCCGAAGGGATTACCGCTTGCCAAATGGACATCAAAATTGACGGTTTAAAATACGAAATCATGGAGCAAGCATTGGCTCAGGCCCGTGATGGACGTATGCATATCTTAGGAAAACTAACCGAAACATTGGCACAACCACGAAGCGATGTTAAAGTACATGCTCCTAAAATTATTATGAGAACCATCCCAGGAGCCTACATCGGAGCTTTAATTGGACCTGGCGGAAAAGTTATCCAAGAACTGCAAAAAGCTACAGGCACAACCATCGTGATTAATGAAGTTGACGAGCAAGGTGTGGTTGAAATTCTTGGAACAGATCCAGACGGAATTGCAGCTGTATTGGCAAAAATCGATTCGATTATTTTCAAACCCCAAGTGGGCGAAGCTTATGAAGTAAAAGTAATTAAGCTATTGGACTTTGGAGCGGTTGTAGAATATACAGAAGCACCAGGAAACGAAGTTCTGCTTCATGTATCTGAATTAGCTTGGGAACGTACCGAAAACGTAACCGATGTAGTTAATATGGGCGATGTTTTTCAAGTGAAATACATGGGTATCGATCCAAAAACTAGAAAAGAAAAAGTATCTAGAAAAGCACTCTTACCACGACCTCCAAGAGATGAAAATGCTCCAAGAGAAGAAAGAGCGCCACGTCCTGAAAGACGCGACGATCGTGGTCCGAGAAGAGACGACAGAAGATAGATTTTAGAATTATTAATTCATAAAAAACCCCATTTCATACCTTTGAAATGGGGTTTTTGGGTTCTATAAAATAAGGAAAATTCACTTTTGTCAATCTGAATTACTGCCGCCAGCTTCTATGTTTATCAGGAGCTTTCTCCAGCTATCCATTTCAAGTCCTCGTCTTTAAAGCTATTTTTCCAATGCCTCAACAGGAGCTTCCGTTGGTCGCTCTGTTGCGTCAGGAAAAATTAGCTTTAAAAACTCCGGGCTTTCCATTTCTATCTGGGCTAAGGGGTTAAGAATTTCGTATAAAATCACATTTCATTTCAAAACCATTTCTGAAACTTCCAACGTCCATCAATTTATAAGATGTTACAAGCATCACCCAATCGTTGCTGAATGAACGTTCGTTAACGTTAAAATTAACCCTGTAAAAATGATGTAAAATCGTTACTTTTGAGCAGATTATAATTAGTAGCTGTAGAAAACTTGAGAAACCCCGTTTCAAATAAATGAAACGGGTTTTTTGTTAAAAAAAGAATAATTTCAATCTTTTTGTAACTTTTCTCAAATTCCAAACGTATAATTACTTGTACTCCTATCAAATTAAGTACACCCTAACAATGAGACAGCTTAAAATAACCAAGCAGGTAACTAACAGAGAAACTGCATCTTTAGACAAATATCTTCAAGAAATTGGTAAAGTAGACTTGATTACCGCAGACGAGGAAGTAGAATTAGCACAACGCATCAAGGCCGGCGATCAGAGAGCTTTAGAAAAATTGACAAAAGCCAACTTGCGTTTTGTGGTGTCGGTAGCTAAACAGTATCAAAATCAAGGACTTACGCTTCCTGATTTAATTAATGAAGGAAACTTAGGTTTGATAAAAGCGGCACAACGCTTTGACGAAACGCGTGGTTTTAAGTTTATCTCGTATGCCGTTTGGTGGATTCGTCAATCGATTTTGCAGGCGTTGGCCGAACAGTCTCGTATTGTACGTTTACCTTTAAACAAAATTGGTTCTATCAATAAAATCAATAAAATGTATGCCTTGCTCGAGCAGTCTAACGAGCGTCCGCCTTCTGCCGAAGAAATTGCAAAAGAGTTGGACATGACGGTGAACGATGTAAAAGAATCGATGAAAAATTCGGGTCGTCACCTTTCGATGGATGCACCGCTTGTAGAGGGCGAAGATTCTAATCTTTACGACGTTTTACGTTCAGGCGAATCTCCAAATCCGGATAGAGAATTGATTCACGAATCGTTGCGTACGGAAATTGAGCGTTCTTTAGAAACATTGACTCCAAGAGAAGCTGATGTAGTACGCTTGTATTTTGGCTTGGGCGACCAGCACCCGATGACTTTGGAAGAAATTGGCGAGACATTCGACTTGACAAGAGAACGTGTACGTCAAATTAAAGAAAAAGCGATTCGCAGATTGAAACATACGTCTAGAAGTAAGATTTTGAAAACGTATTTAGGGTAAATATATTTAGTTTCAAGTTTGAAGTTTCAAGTTACGCAAAGATCCTGAAACTTTAAACTTTAAACTTTTTAAAGCAAACAACAGTCTGATTAACTGTTCGTTTTTTGATTGATGATTGAAACCTCGGCTGATTACCGAGGTTTTTTTTTGACAGGGCAAAAAAACCTTCGGTCTGTTCGAGCAAAGCTCTCGATTTTATATTTTTAACCAATCCTTTCAGAGTTTTGAACTCTGAAAGGGTTTGAAGCTACTTAAAAATTTGCGAGTTAGCGATTTTTTTACAATCTAAATTTGATTTAGATTTCCTTGTTTAAAAATGTAATGTTCGAGCAAAGCTCTCGATTTTATATTTTTAACCAATCCTTTCAGAGTTTTGAACTCTGAAAGGGTTTGAAGCTACTTAAAAATTTGCGAGTTAGCGATTTTTTTACAATCTAAATTTGATTTAGATTTCCTTGTTTAAAAATGTAATGTTCGAGCAAAGCTCTCGATTTTATATTTTTAACCAATCCTTTCAGAGTTTTGAAATATGAAAGGGTTAGAGGTCAAAACCCGGTTTAAGACCATTTGGATTACATCGAAAGTACCCTCCCCATCCCTATGTTTCATTACCAATAGAGGCGTAATTGTTCCGATTACTGCCCAATGGATTCGCTCCAAAAAAAAATATTATCCCTCCTTATTCGCCAATTGGCCACAGGCGGCATCAATGTCTTTTCCGCGGCTGCGACGTACTTTTACTACTATTCCTGCGGCTTCAAGTGCCTTGATATAAGCATTTATGGATTCATCTGAGGCTTGCTGGAATTCGCCGTCGTCAATGGGATTGTATTCGATTAGGTTGACTTTACACGGCACGTATTTGCAGAATTTAACCAAAGCATCAATCGATTCTTTGTTGTCGTTGATGTCTTTCCAAACCACGTATTCGTAGGATACTTTACTTTTGGTTTTTCGGTACCAATATTCCAATGCCTCTCGCAAATCGGCCAACGGGAATGCTTTACTGAAAGGCATAATTCGGGAACGAATTTCGTCAATCGCAGAGTGAAGGGAAACGGCAAGTTTGAACTTTACCTCATCATCAGCCAGTTTTTTTATCATTTTTGGAATACCTGAAGTCGAAACCATAATCCGTTTGGGCGACATGCCAAGACCTTCTTCCGAAGTGATCATTTCGATGGCTTTCAGTACGTTATTATAATTCATCAGTGGCTCGCCCATTCCCATAAAAACAATGTTTGACAACGGATGATTGTGGTACAAACGGCTTTCGCGATCGATGGCTACTACTTGGTCGTAAATTTCATCGGCACCTAGATTTCGCATTCGTTTCAGTCGTGCAGTAGCACAAAAATTACAGTCTAAGCTACAGCCTACTTGACTAGAAACGCAGGCTGTGGTGCGGGTTTCAGTGGGAATTAAAACCGATTCAACTACTAAACCATCATGGAGTCGAACGGCATTTTTTACCGTGCCATCTTCGCTTCGTTGAATGGTGTCTACGTTGATATGATTGATAACAAAATGTTTTTCGAGCATTTCGCGGGTGCTTTTTGACAGATTGGTCATGTCTGAAAATTGATGGGCACTTTTGCTCCATAACCATTCGTAGACTTGATTTCCACGAAAAGCTTTGTCGCCATTTTCTGTAAAAAATTGGCGTAATTGTCCTTTGCTCAACGCTCTGATGTCTCTTTTTTCCTCTTGCATGGTGCAAATTTAATGACTATTTGTTGATTTACTGTTTTGATAATTTGATAACTTTGTACAAAATTTTAAAAGATGCATTTTATCTCGGAAGAATTAGAAAATTATGTGGCCCAACATTCGCAAAAAGAACCCGAACTTTTAGCCCAACTGAATCGAGAAACGCATCAGAAAATCTTACAACCACGGATGTTAAGTGGTCATTTTCAAGGTCGGGTGTTGAGTATGCTTTCTAAATTAATTCGGCCAAAAAATATTTTGGAAATTGGTACTTATACCGGTTACGCCACTTTGTGTTTGTGTGAAGGTCTGCAAAAAGATGGTAGTATTGACACGATTGACATCAACGAGGAATTGGCTTGGATTCAAAAAAAATATTTTGATTTATCGGATTGGAAGACGCAAATCACTCAACACATTGGTGATGCGATGGAACTTATTCCTACCTTAGAAAAAAAATACGATTTGGTTTTTATCGATGCTGATAAAGAAAATTATCTGAACTACTTTGACTTAATTGTTCCTAAAATGCAGTCGGGAGGCATTATTTTATCAGACAATGTGTTGTGGAGTGGCAAGGTTTTAGAAACACCCGATCCAAGAGACCTCTCTACAATAATTTTATTGGAATACAACAAAAAAATTAATGAAGACCCGAGGGTAGAAACGGTTTTATTACCTATTAGAGATGGATTAACGGTTAGTCGAGTTTTATAAAGTTGTACCCAAGTTTTGGCTGTTAGGGAAATATTTAGCCTGCAAAAATGTATAGAATTGTAACACTAAGAGCGCCATCAAAATTCCCCATAAGTACCCCACTAAAATGTCGGCTGGGTAATGCAAACCTAAGTAAATACGGCTGTAGGCAAAAATCAACGGCCACAGAAACATGAAACCAACGTATCTAACTTTAGATTTAAAAAGTGTATAAAGAAAAAAGCAAACCGACATCGAATTTGAGGCATGACCCGAAATAAAACTAAATGTGCTGCTGGTTTTTACGGCACGAATCAGTCCTTCAAGTGAAGGTTCGCTGCAAGGACGGAGCCTTTCAAAACGAAATTTAAAGAGGTGATTGGTGGTTTGATCTGTAATCAAAATTAAAAGTGAAATCATCAAAAGGATTAACAAAGAATGTCGCCAACCGTAATATTTAAATAACCAGTAAAAGAAAATTAAAAATACAGGAATCCAATTGATTTGTTTGGTAATTATCAACCACAACGAATCCCATGTTTCTGATCCTAAATTATTTAGAAACAAAAAAACAGCTTTATCAATATTCAGAATCGTTTCGAGCATATTTTAAAGCTGTCTTTTGATAGGACCTGAAAGGTCGTCTAGATTTATCTTTGCCTTTGAAATTTCGGTATCAATATCTGATGTAATGCTATTTACACCAAGTACATCTTGTGTTGAAAGATCTTCTTTTAGAGTGTTCACTTGGTTTCTAACGTCACCAAATTGATCGTCAAAACCTCCTATTAAACTTTTTTTATCCAAACCATTTTCCTCCGCACTACGTTGTATTTCGTTTTTGATATCTTCAGTAGCATTTTTTAGTTGCGTCATTCCTTTGGCAAGCGTTCGTGCTATTTCGGGCAATTTTTCTGAACCAAAGAGCATGATTGCAATTAGCATGATGATGAATATTTCTGAACCGCCTATTCCAAACATAATTGATTATCTTAAGGGTACAAAGTTACAAAGTTACTTTTCGAATGCTACCGATATTTACTTTTTTATTAATCAAATTTTGACGGTGCTATTTCTTTAGGCCAGGTATTATTGGTTACATCAATATCGGCGGTTTCTAAAGCGGCATCCACAACAATTTTTGCAATTTTCTTTTCAGTGGCAAAGGTTCTCGTAACTTCTTCATCGTTCATTTGCCAAATTTGAGCAGGAAATCTGTGTTTTTCTACTGTTCCGTCTTCTAGAATTAGGTCGACTATGAGTGGCATAACCAACCCGCCAGGTTTATCAAAAGTAACCTGATAAAAGTAGTTTGGCTTTTTCAAGGCTTCGATTTCTTTAGCCGAAAAATTAGCTGTCAGATATTCTTTTAAGGTTTTGATTTCCTTTACGTTGACAGTAGTTGGTGTTCCGTTAGTTCCTGCTTCAACGGCATAAACCATTGGTCCAGTGAGGTTAAAGCGATTTCTTCTGGAGGATTGAGGGACTTTCATTCCGGCCGGCATTTCGTCAGTAACGGTAAATTGTTTCACCTCTTTGATGCCCATATCGGTATAGTCGGTAGTGTAAAACCAACCTCTCCAAAACCAGTCTAAATCTACTGCAGAAGCGTCTTCCATGGTTCTGAAGAAGTCTTCGGGAGTAGGGTGCTTGAATTTCCAACGATTGGCATAGGTTTTAAATGCATAGTCAAATAATTCTGGTCCCATGACGGTTTCTCTTAAAATATTAAGCGCTGTAGCGGGTTTTCCATACGCATTATTGCCAAATTGTTTGATGCTTTCTGAGTTGGTCATGATGGGTTCTAATCCATTTTGATCACCTTTCATGTATGGAACAATAAATCGAGCTGGCCCTCTTCGGCTTGGAAAATCTTTTTGAAATGTTCGTTCAGCAAGATATTGTAAGAATGTGTTGAGTCCTTCATCCATCCAGGTCCATTGTCTTTCGTCAGAATTTACAATCATCGGAAAATAATTGTGACCTACCTCATGAATAATTACACCAATCATGCCGTATTTGGTTTGATCTGAGGTTATGCCTTTTTCATTTGGACGTCCGAAATTCCAACAAATCATGGGGTATTCCATACCTTGATCTTCAGCATTTACAGAAACTGCTTTTGGGTAGGGATAATCAAAGGTGTAACTTGAATAACTTTTTAAGGTATGTGCTACGGCTCTAGTAGAATATTCTTCCCAAAGCGGGTTTCCTTCCTTTGGATAAAGTGATTCGGCCATCACGGTACGGTCGCTCATTTTTACCGCCATGGCATCATAAATAAATTTTCTAGAGGTTGAAATTCCGAAATCACGCACGTTTTCTGCTTTCCAACGCCAGGTTTTCTTTTGGGTTGAAAATCCTTTCTCTGCTTTTTCTGCTTCTTCTTGCGTTACAATTATTACAGGATTATCAAAGCTTTTTTCAGCCAGAGCCAAACGCTTTAATTGAGCGGGCGTAAATACTTGCTCTTTGTTCTGTAAAACTCCGGTAGCATTCATAATATGATCGGCAGGAACGGTAACATTTACTTCGTAATTTCCGAAGGGTAAAGCAAACTCACCACTGCCCCAAAATTGCATGTTTTGCCAACCTTCTACATCATTGTAAACTGCCATTCTTGGGAAAAACTGTGCCAAAACGTACAAATTATTCCCGTCTTTAGGAAAATGTTCGTAACCAGAGCGGCCACCTTCATTGATGTAATTATTGATGTTGTACCACCATTTGATAGAAAAAACAATTTTTTCTTTATGTTGCAAAGGCTTTTCGAGGTTAATTCGCATCATGGTCTCGTTGATAGTGTATGACATTGGTTTGCCTTTTTCATCCGTCACAGACATAATGTTAAACCCTCTATCGGCTCCTTCTTCTAAATATTTTTTTGAAAAACCTTGTACACTAATTGCTGATTCCATGTAGGAACTGCTTTTTTTCTTGGTAACTGAGTTTTTGTTGCTTGAATTTTGATCCAATTGTAGCCATAGATATTCTAGAGGTTCCTTGGCATTATTGTAATACGTGATGGTTTCATCGCCAGAAAGTCTTGCGTTTTTATCATCCAATTCGATATTCATTTTATAATCGGCTTGCTGCTGATAATATTCAGGTCCAGGAGCTCCCGAAGCCGTTCGATACATATTAGGTGTTGCCATCAAATCATACATTTGACGGAACTTATTGGTATCTACCTTTCCTTTTTGTTTTTCTGGCGCGGTTTGGGCAGTAAGAATTCCTGATAAAAGAAGCAAGCACAATGAATAGGAAGTGTGTATTTTCATTTGAACTGATTTTTTAAGATGCTAAAAGTAAGTAATTATTTTTATTTTTTGGGCACTGTTATGTTTTCAACAAAATAATCTCCTGAGAAAATATAATTCTTTTTTTGGTTATAAAAATGCGTTTGGATGATATTTTGTTGTTCGTCATACAAATCTAGCAAGGCATTGTTACTTATTTTGATGTTTTTAAATCGGGTAACATCATTTACTTTCAGGTAAACAATAACCACATTTTGGTCAATTTCTTTGTTGACAAAAACGACTTCTTTTTCCTTTCCATCCACAAAAAATCGGAAGTGCTTTTTGAGGTAATTTTTCAAAAAAACAACATCTTGTTCACTTTCATTTGCCTCACCAATGCTAATTTTAGCTTTGAATTCTTTCTCTAATGCTAAATTTAAATCGTCGTTGAAAATGCGAGCTGTGATTTCGAATCGTTTTTTTTGGGGTGCAAAATCAACTTGGTAGATTGACACATAAAATTTGTGAAGGCTGAAAGAACTCAGACCTATAAAGCACAAAATTCCGAAAGTAATAGCAATTTTCTTAGTCATTTTTAGGTTGTCCTATTCTTTTTTTAATTCTCTAAATTCTTTGGCTTTGCTTTCTAGGAAACTAATGAGCTCAAAATCAGTGGATTTTTCAATCAGATTTGGTGCTTTTTCATCGCTTTCGCAAAAAGTTAAAAAAGTATTGACTTCTTCTTGATTGAATTTTAGTGTATTTCTGAAAAAATCGTCAGAAAACCTATTTTTCACCACTATAGAAAATCGAGAAACATCTTTATTTTTTAGTTTTTGAGCTTCACTTCTTTTGAATGCACGAACTAACTTACCGCCAATCTTAGCAAAATCAACCATGTAGGTTGGGTCGAGATAGCCCGGCATTAATTTGTTATCGGGAGACGATTGGTCGTCATCAAAATACAATTGATTCATTGCATTACGATTGTTTACTCCGGCATACAAGTGTGCTACCTTAATGTTTTCGGCATCTTTGGCTAAATTTCCTGTTAAAGCTTTGGGGCTAATAATTACTTCATCTAGGTTAGTTGGTTGGCTTTCGATACTGATTTTCAAAACTTTAAAATTAAAATCAGCTTCTGTGAGAATGAGAAGCTGTCTCGGAAAATTAAATCCTGAAAAAACCAATGTATCTTTTACTCTTGCCATTATTTGAAACGAACCGTCTTTTTTGGAAACAACTGCATAATTTAATGTTTTATTCGTAATCATAACATTATCAACCACTACTGTTTCGGCTACCAGCTGACCGTTGAGTACTTCTCTTGGAAGTTTTTGAGCCATGAGGCTGCCGGTGAAGCAACCCATTATAAGAAGTAGTACTGTTTTCATAAAGCAGTTTTTAAATTTTATCTTTTAATTTTTCGAACTTTTTCTGTTTGCACGTTAAGGTTTACTTGCTGTTTCACTATTCAACCTGCTTTTATACTCTGTAGCCACACGGAAAAAGTTAAAATCCATTCGGGGTTTGTTGTTCTCTTTTATAGCTTCGACTAAAATAGTGTCGTACACGGCAAAATTTTTAAAACTTTCTACATACAAAGGTTCAATTTCTAGTTTGGTGATGTAATAACTTTCTTCGTAAAAGTAGTTTAGTTTTTCTAAAAGTAATTGTTTTTCTTCGGCTTTTAACGCTCTTTTAAGCATTGCGGTACGTCCGCTAATCCAATTGATTAGTGGATCTAAACCGATGCTACCACCTGCCATGGTTCCGGCGTATAACGAAGGATATAGTCCTGTGGCAGTCTGCAAGCGTCTTTCGGCAGGTGTATATTGTTTGGCTGGTTTGGACAAAATTCCCAAATTTACAGCGTTTATATCCGAATAATCTCGAATTTCTACTTCGTCGAGTTGTGTAATTTTCGAGGTCATTTGTACTTCGATGGTGCCGGCGTTATATTCGGTTTCTTCTACAATTTTACGCATGTAGTCTAAAAACTCTGCCGAAAAAATGAGCAAATCGTCTGGTTTGGCTGGAATTTTAAAAAAACCTTTAGCATCCGTAAATGTTTCTTTCTCGTTTGCTAAATTTACCACCCGAACTCCTGCTAGACTTGAATTACTGACTATAATACGTCCAGACAACAACTTTTCTGTCTGTGCCGAAACACAAAAACTGAGTGAGAAAATCAGGTAAAATAGCCACTTATTTTGCATCGCGAAGCGCTTTATAGTCTGATGCTAATTTAATCATTAAAAAACTAACAAAAAAAGAATTCTTACCATTTAATGCTTCCATAAATTTAAAATCTTCGACGATGTAATATTTAAATCCTCCCACATCGTCAGGGTCGATACGCAAGGTTTCGGTAAAAAAATTTTCTTGATACAAACGCTCTATTTTTTTTATAGCCATTTGCTTTCTTTCAATTTGTACAGCATCTTGTAACATCGCTTTTCTGCCTGAAAACGAATTGATTAAATTGTCTATTGGAGAACTCGTAGCACCGTATAATCGCCTTTCGGCCACGGTATATTTTTTAGCAGGCTTCGATAAAATACCAAGATTTACGGCATTAATTCTGCTGTAATTGACGATTTCAACCTCTTCTAACATCACATTTTTTGAAGTCATTTCGACACGAATTTTACCGCTTTCGATGTGATTTTGTTCGATAATTTTTCGCATATAATCTAAATGAGTTGCGCTAAAAACCAGTAAATCGTCTAGTTGAGCCTCTATGGCAAAATTTCCTGCAGCGTCCGATTGGGTTTCTTTTTGAGAAGTGAGATTAACAATCAAAACTTTATCCGGTGTGGCGTCGGGCACGACGATTTGTCCTTTGATAACAACACTTTTTTGTGCCCATACTAAAGTTGGAAGTGAGAAAAAAAACAGCAGACTATATTTTTTTACCATAAATTTTGTTTTTTTAAACACTTTTTAGAAATCATATACCACACAGAAACTGCATTGACACAAGTCTGGACATCACTATTTTTTTACATCACCTTCTTATATTTTTACTATTTCCAAAAAAATATTTTGTTTCAGTTTCAAATAGTACATGTTAAACGCTTGAATATTTTCGAAGTTTGGAGAATCTGTTTTGTAAAAGTATCCGAAAGTGTTCTAAATTTATTACTAAGGCGGTTGTAAATATTTGTTAATTAAAAAAAACCAAAGGTTTGTGATTTAAAGAATATTTTTATCTTTCACCATAAAAAAGACACCATGAAAAATTTAATAATAGCAAGTACTTCTACCTTGCATGGAGGCAATTACTTAGACTATCTTTTGCCGGAATTGAAGCAGCATTTTGCACATTGTAAAACCATTGTTTTCATTCCTTTTGCTCGACCGAGTGGAATTTCTCATGATGAATACACGGTAAAAGTGAAAGATGCTTTTTCCAAAATTAATATTGAAGTTAATGGTTTGCACGAATTTGACGACATGAAGAAAGCTATTCAAGAAGCTGAGGGGATTTTTACGGGTGGTGGAAATACTTTTTTGCTGGTGTCGCAATTGTATAAAATGGGTGTTATGGATACGCTGGCCGAAACGCTCAATGCTGGAACGCCATATTTAGGAACAAGTGCCGGAAGTAACATTGCTGGACTGACCATGCAGACTACGAATGATATGCCTATTGTTTATCCGCCAAGTTTTCGCACGTTGGGGATGTTATCTTTCAATTTGAATCCGCATTATCTCGATCCTGATGTACAATCGAAGCACATGGGTGAGACGCGAGAAACCCGAATTAAAGAGTTTCATGCCTTTAATAGTGTGCCTGTGGTGGGTTTGCGCGAAGGAAGTTGGCTTGACGTAAAAGGTGACACAATTGCCTTAAAAGGAAGTTTGTCTGCCCGAATTTTTAGACAAAATCAACAGCCTGAAGAAGTGCCTTCGGGAAGTGATTTGAGTACTTTAGGGAAAATTGACCTCTAAATTTTTGTTGTGCTGTAGCACCCGTTGCTAGTCAAAATTTAGGTTTTATTTTTTTAGAAAGACTTATTTGGTTCTAAAGGTATTTCGGATAATATCATTAGGAAAAACAGCCATGCTTTCATGACCTGATTTAGAAACAGATGCTACGCCAAAATAGAAGTTGTCAATTACAATTCCTTTTAATTCGAAGTTGTCAACATTGCCCACAAAACGACTAAATTCCCATTGGGGCGAAGTGGTTAATCGCCAATAAATTTTATAGCCAATGATGTTATCGTCGGTTGCTTTGTCCCATTTTAGTTTTGTATTAGGTTCTACGATGCCACCAATTTTTACATTTTTAGGTTCAGGCGTGGCCCAAGCCAAAGAGGCAAGTGTAATGGCATTTACAGCAGTTAATTTAGCCGCATAATCAAAGTTTACACCTTCAATTACGTCTCCAAATGCGATGCCGTTTTCAGTGCGAAGGTTTTGGTGTTGACGGTTATAATTTTCGTGGGCTTCCATAATACGGATTCCTGCAAAACCTAAATCGTTAAAGGGCCTGTGATGACCGCCACGACCAAAACGATCGAGTCGATACACCATCATCGGATTGAGTTCTGGCATGTATGTTGCGGTAGTTTTATGAACATAACGCGCTAACTGTCTTGAAATTCCGTCTACTTCTCCGCCATAAAACCGCCGATTGCTTTTTTGTCTTTCGGTTTCCGTCACAGGCGTAGGTTCTGAAAAAATGCGGAACGTTCGGTTGTCAATTACTCCGTCTACGCCTTCGATATTACCAATCATGTCGTTGTTTAAAACCCCAATGATATCCCAATTGTTTTTTTTGGCAAATTCGGCAAAGCCTTTGCCACCAAACAAGCCTTGTTCTTCGCCCGACAATCCGAGGTACACAATATTGTAGTCAAATTTATATTGAGATAATACACGAGCGGCTTCAATGGTACCTGCCATTCCTGTGGCATTGTCATTAGCACCTGGAGCGTCTCCTTCATAATCCATGGTGTCGGAATTTCTGGAGTCGATATCGCCTGTCATAATCACATAACGGTTGCTGTTTTTGGTTCCTTTTTGTACCGCCACTACATTGACAATCCAGGTATCTTTAGGCACGCGTTCGCCATCATTGGTGGTTACATAATCTTTTTGATAATATACTTCGAGGCAAGACTTACAGTCTTTAGAAATTTTTTCAAATTCGGTTTTAATCCAACGCCTTGCAGCACCTATGCCACGAGTATTGGAAACAGTATCGCTAAAGGTGTTTCGGGTGCCAAAATTGGCTAAAACGCGAATATCTTTTTCGAGTCTTGTAGCCGAAACATTATCGATAATTTGATAGATTCGCTGATCGGTTTGTGCAAAACCAAACCAAGTACTCCACAACAGAAGGTAAAGGGCAAACTTGTTCATTGTTTTTTTATCAAATGTAAGAAAAAAGGGAATTGTTTTTTGAGTTGCATTTATTGAAAATTGAGAAAAATTGGAAAATGAATTTTTAGAGTCCGGTCGGCTTTATTCAAATCTCAAAAGATGTTACAAAGCAAATGGAAAAATCTTTCAAATTTAAACGTTCTTGTAATCCTAGAATAAGTTAGACTTTTATTTATTCGAAAAAGATTAAAATAACGTGAGTTCGATGTAAAAGAAAGCTATAAGTTGTTCGTTTTCAATAATTTATTGTAAAACAATTATTGAAATTTTGTGAATTTTGTGTATTCTTTGTGAGTTTTGTGTTAAAGCTAAAAAAATTGTTACACAAAATACACAAAGAATACACAAAAAAACTCAAAGCTATTGAAAAACAATAGTATATATATCGAACTCACGTTAAAATAGTTTACTACGAATTTTTTAGGAATATAATATTCACTTTTCAGTAAATCGTCTATTTTAATTTAAGGTTTAATATATAAAGTCTTACATGATAATGATAGAAAAGTGCGAATCCATCATCAAATAGTTTTAAAAATGGTTACTAAATAGTACGCTTTTCAGGGATTATTTTTCTACTTATGTTGCCTGACTGCGCTAAAAAAATAACGAACGAAAGTAAAACTACATATTAGTTTACAGCGTACCATTTTTGAACATTTGAAAACATTTTTTGTTTTATTTTTTTGTTTTACTCTGTTGATTAGTAATCACTTACGGCTTTTTTATATGGCATGAAAAGTTGACTAGAGTTGGTACTTTATTCCTTTATCAATTTAATAACTTTGGTGTTGCCTTCTTCTGTTTTAATTTGCATCAAATAAACGCCTTTTTGCAAAGCTTCTATATTTACATTTAAAACAGTTTGCTGGTCAAAAACCTTTGCAACCAACCTGCCATTTATGTCAAAAATTTCGACCGATGAAATATTTTCTCTGCTTGATTTTATTTGTATGGTGGTGGTAGCCGGGTTTGGATATACCACAAACTCATTAACCGAAATTTCTTCCAAATGCAATGTTTGCACAAACTTAGTTAAAAAAGTATTGGTGATAATTGGGTCGTTATAATCAAAATAAATAGATGCCGTGTTCGGAATAATATCATTCACCTGATAACCGGTATTGGGTTTAATTTTAAAGTGAATATAACCTTGGCTTAACGCTTCGCTTTGGCTTTGAGGCACCAAGTTAATGTTGTTAAAATTCCAACGCAATTGGTTGCCTTTTCTTTCTAAAGTGTAGGCATGTGAAGCATCTATCATTTGCAAGGTAGCGGCATTTAATTTGCTGTTTAGCAAGTCATAAATATTCACAAAAATAGCTTCAGCTGTTCCTGTGTTCTGAAAACGAATGGTGTAATACAAATAATCATTGGCAGTAAATTCTGAAATTAAAATCTCTTTGCCATGCGATTCCATTTTGTCATTCGGGTCATAGGAACCAATTACGGTTTGATTTAATTCGCTTTGGTTATTGCTGGTTAGTAGTTCTGTAACAGAGGAAGTTACATTAGCTTGATTTTCTAAAACCGTTCCTAAAACTGTACTTGCAGGTACTTGCATGGTAACGAAATAGGTTGTTGTTTCGCCTGGTAGCAAGTTGGAATAATTGATTTGAATTCCGTTGGCTATGGTTTGGTAGGCGGTGGAAACAGTTAAAATGCTAACCACTTCATCGGGTAAAAACTGAATAGACCCAGAAGTTGCAAACAAACCATTATTTTTTACTACTATTTTGTTGGTATAAGAAAAACCGGGTCGTGGAGATACTCCAACGGGAATTAAATTAATCGAAACATCTGTAAAAGCTTGTGAAACAGTTACCGGAAACCAATAGGTGTTATTGCCATTTGGCATATAACTAATATTACTATAAATGGTGTTGCATTGTAAAAAAGCAGCAAACTCAGGATGTACTTGATAACTAAATCCGTAAGGAATATTGTTATTTACCAAAACACTAGAAGAACCAGCTGGACTATATAATTGCGTAGTATTACCAGAATTGGTGTAAGAGAATGTACCTAACGGACAAGGAAGCTCGTTAACATCTTTGGTACCATTGTTGTTTAAATCAAAAAATGCATTTAGCGTAAATTGGTTGTTGCAAGTTTCGGTATTGCCATTAAAAATTCCTTTTCTGATAAACACAGCCGAATCAAATGCACTATCCGATCTGTCTTGAATAACCATTTTCATGCGATAATTTTGATTGGGAGTGACGCTTGCAGTAAAACTCATGGGCACGGTAATTCCATTAAAATTAATGGGTGCTGCCAAAAGGTTTGTACCACCTACCCCGTAAAATGAGTGAAAAAATTGAGGGTTTACTGAAGCACATGAAGTATTAAACAAACTGTTTCTTAAAGTAACCACTGATATGGGTTGTTGCGTTTGAGGGATAAGTGCTAAATTTTGCCAATTAGTTGGATTGTTATTTTCGTCTAAAGGAGAAATAAAAAAAGCAAAACTATCAGAAAAGTTACATTGAAAAGTGCCATATTCTTCGGATGCAAAAATATAATCAAAAGTAAAATTAGAAGAATTTGGCACAAAATCAAATTGTACCCAAGAAGCATTACTATAAGTGGAAGAAGGCAAAACAGTATTTAAGTAATTGGTGAGTTGAGCATCTGCAGGCCAATTACCAGAACCATCACTCAAAGTTGTAACATTTGGACCAGATATGTTATTCACATTTCCTGTAGAAAGAACAATACCTTCTTGAAACGGAAATTGAGAACTATTGGAGTTAAAATACCCGATTCCGTTGTAATTAAAACCGGCATTACTTGCAGAACTAGAACTCACATTAGAAATTTGTGCACAACCGGAGTTTAAGAACACATCGTTAACTAATTGCGGAACGGAAAATAAATTGGAAGTTCCGATAACGCTATTGCCAATACGCTGTAAACAAATTTTAAAATTACTTGGTACAACATTCGCGGTTATAGCTGCTGTAGAAAAAACTCTTACATAATAAATGGTTCCAATAGTGTAGTTGTTATAAACATTTTCAGCAGAATTACTACATAAAACTAAATTTAAGCTATTGCAACTTCCGTTATAAATTGCAAATTTTAACGGGGTTGCATTGGCAGAAATATCAAATAATTTAATCAAATGAGTGCTACTAGTTGCCTCAAATTTAAACCATACGTCATTACCAGGCATTCCGGTGCAATTTGAAATTGTTGTTGAAGAAGAAGATGGTGTAGCTCCTGTTAATGTAGAGGCGATAAAATTAGTACAAGATAAATTGTTATTGGCAGTCAAGGTGATTGCATCGATGCATTGATCTGAAAAAAGCGGAGTGCTAGGTATATTATTGAAACAAACCCAATTACTACCACCAACCGTAGCGCTACAAATGGCTCTAACACAATAATCATAATCTACTCCTGGAGTTAACCCAGTAATGGTAAAGGTATTGCTTGTTGCCATCATCCCTTGCGAATTGGCCGTTGGAGCTGGTGACCCTTCTGGTTGCACCAATACCTCCCATTGGGTTTCATTTGCCCCCGGTTGCCAACTTAAAACTACGGAAGTAGTTCCTGCATTGCTTAATTGAAGGTTACTAGGCGGAACACAATTGGTGTTTTGTGCAAACAGGTTAGAGATTCCAATGAAGAAAAGTAGGTAGAAGTATCTCATTTTTAGTAATTTTAGTCAAATGTAGCTAAAAATTTTGTTTCATAACCAATAATCTGAAAAACTGAGTTGTTTTTTAAAACTAAGGGTTTTCGTACTTGACCTATTTTGTAAAATCAAACCAATAATTTTTTGTTTGTGATGGCGTCAAATTCGTTTTCAGTCTGATTGATAACCAATCTGAATTTTACAGCCATGCATAAGACACAACATAAGTTGGAATACCGGTAAAAAATAAATACTTTAAAAATTAAATTTCAAACTTGTTGAGGTTGAAAATTTGTATGAAGGTTGCGAAAAAAGAGCTGGTATAACAAATGTAAAATACCAATTCCAACCCAATTTAGTACTGATTTGTACCTAACAAAACCAATGTACAAGCCACTTCAACCTTAATAGTATTAGATTCTAAAAGCTGATAAAATTCAGGATTTTCGGTACCTGGATTAAAAATAACTCTTTTCGGTGCTAAACTTATAATGTAATTGTAGTAATCCCTTTGCCGTGTTGGGTTTAGATACAAAGTTACGGTATGAATATTAGTAAACGGAACCTGCTTGGTTTGGATTTTAATGCCTTGTACTTCGCCCGCTTTTTGCCCTATTGCTACCACAGATTGTTCTTTAGATAGTAATTTAAGTATCGCCATATTGGAATAACGCTCTGGATTTTCAGAAGCACCAAGCACGAGTGTTTTTTTATTTTTCATGATTTATTTTTTGCAAAATTACGCTTGTTTTACAGAAATGTGGGTCATTTTTGAACTTTTTTACTCGTTTTAATCGTTTCATAATAATCTATTGGCAGCATATCACCCGCTTTAAGTGTTCCGATATAACCGCCAAAGCCCAATGCGAAAACGGGATTATAATTTCCGTTTTTGTCTACGAAAAAAACTTTTTCTCTAAATTCGATAAAAGATTGTTTATCTTTTTGATATAAAACATTGAGGTTCGTGGGTTTTAATTCATATTCTTCGGTTTCGATTAAGACAACTTGGCCTTTGTCATTTTTTTCAGTCTTGACTTTCCTGACTTCCGCTTGAGGTTCTTTAATTAATTTTACTTTTTTCCAATCCAAACTATCACTGATTTGAAAATAAATTCCGGGATTGGTTTGAAGTCCACCTACAAAAAGTCTGATTTTTTCTTTTTCCCAAGTGTTGTTTGCAATGGTATGTGTTAGATGTGTTGCCGACCCGTAAAATGTTTCTTTCCTTCGTTTATCAGCATTCTTGTTTTTTGCAATATCTTTATAAAAAGTAGTTCCCGAAAACAAACTTTGAATTTGATCATGCTTTCGCAGGCTCTTACTTACGTATTGCACCACGAGCTCTGTTAAATCAAAACTGACTTCATAGCCCAAATAATTGTTCTTTATTTTTAACGGATTTCTTGCCGAGGCATGTAGTGTGTTATTGGCTAGATCATATCGTAAAATAATATCTTGTTCATTTAGTATTTTACAGGATTTTCCGGACCTAGACGTTCCTAAAAATTGCTCGCGAAATACTTCCAGCATCTCTTTTCTAGTAAAAGGTCCTTTTCCAATAACCACTTCATCCAAGTCTATGGATTCTTTTTCGAGCAGTACTCGGAGTGTTTTATTGACAAATTGCAACGGGTTTTCCAGCCTAAATGTAGCATATCCAATGAAGCTTATCACTAAAGTTGCATTGTTTCCTCGCGTGTTAAGGGTGAAATTTCCATCTCCATCAGTAATTGCAGAAATAGTTGTGCCATCGAGATAAATGGTTGCTCCAGATAGGGTTTCTTTACTTGTTTTATCGAGTATAGAACCTCGGATTGTCTGTGAATGAACTTTAAAAAAAGGTACTGAAATAATCAGTATTAATAAAAAAGTGCAGCTTATTTTCATGTAACAATTACTTTTTACAAATATACCTTTTTAAAAATAGTGTTTTCTGATTTTGCTCATTATTTATTATTAACTTTACCTTTGAACTATTCTTTACACCTACTTTTGCACAAAAAACTATGGAGTTATTTATTTACATCTTTGCCGCCTTATTTTCTGTAATTAATCCCATCGGAACCGTTCCTATATTTGTAGGGCTGACCCAACACGACGATAAAAAAGAACGTTCGCGCATTTCGTTATGGACGGCAATTGATGTTTTTTTGATTTTAATAATCTCTTTCTTCGTGGGCCAATATGTGCTTGATTTTTTTGGTATCAGCATTGACGCTTTGCGAATTGGAGGTGGCTTAATTATCGTGAGTTCGGGTTTTTCATTGCTTTCTGGAAAATTTAGTAAGAAGAGAGGTATCAATAAAAAAGTGCAACACGAGGTTCAAACACGAAACGACATCGCCTTAACACCTCTTGCCATTCCCATGTTAGCTGGACCTGGGTCGATTTCGCTGCTGATCGCTTTTTATCAAGATCATCAGCAAACGCATGAAATTATAATTGCCAGCTTAGCCATCCTGGCAGTAGCTTTTACTATTTTTCTTATTTTGAAAAGTGCCCATTATTTGGCCAAAATATTGGGTTCCTCCGGAATTGTGGCTATTTCTAGGATTGTAGGATTTATAGTAATTGCCATCGGTATTCAATACATTGTCAGCGCTTTAGTCAGTATTATTCAAGCTAATTTTATGAAATAAAACCAGGTTTATCTCAAAATTGCTTGGCTTGAAAATTCGCAGTAATTGTATTGGTTATCCATTAATAACTATACTACGTTCCAATAAAGTGGTTTTGTTGTAAATTGTAATCAAACACTCCTATTAAATAGCACTCTCGAACGAGGAATTCTATGGAGTAAGAAATTGACGTTTTGAGCATCAACAGGAAATTATCTGAACTTGCACAAACAAAAATCACCATGTTCGAAGTGAAAATGGGGAATTTTATCATGGTTCAAAAATGCTAGTCTTTTTTAGGAAGAAAAATTTCTGCCATCATGCATCGAGCACTTCCTCCGCCACAGGCCTCGATGGTATCAAGACTCGAACTTAGTATTTCGGCATGTTTTTCTAGTTGCGAAATTTGTTTTTTAGTCAAACTTTTAAATGCCGAGTCACTCATGACTACATACCGCTTGCCTTGAGCTCCAATCACTTCGAGCATATTTCCAGCAAAGTTATTTACTTGGTCTTCTGTAATTAAAATCACTTCTTTTCCGTCTTCTTTGAGGTTATCTAAAACCATTTTTCGCTCTTTTTTATCGTCAATGCAATCGGCACAAAGCACGGCAAAGGTTTCCCCTAAAGTCATGATAACATTGGTATGGTAAATCAATTTTCGCTCGCCATTTACGGTTTGAAAGGCTTCAAAAATAACAGGGGCCAAATCATAATCTTCACAAAATTCGATAAACAATTCTTCGTCCGCTCTTGGCGATAAAGCACAATAGGCTTTTTGATTTTTTCGGTCTAAAAGAATGCTGCCTGTGCCTTCAAGAAAGAAACCGTCTTGCTCAGCCTCTGTATAATCATTGATGGTTTTGATTTCAAAACCTTTGTTTTCCAGCATATCCAAAATGTCTTCACGTCTTTCTGCACGACGGTTTTCGGCAAACATCGGATATAAAACCACTTCCGCATTTTGATGAAATGAAATCCAATTGTTCGGAAAGATAGAATCGGGAGTATCCGGGTCTAAGGTATCTTCAACCACGGTTACATCAACGCCTACATTGCGCAACTTTTCTACAAAAGTGTCAAATTCCTCTTGGGCTTTGGCATTTACAGTTGCCGGAAGCAGGCCGTCTAACACTTTTTGATAATAGTTGTTTACGGCGGTTTGCTCGTTCATGCGGAATGCCACCGGACGAATCATGAGAATGGAATTAGTGGTTTGTTTCATTGTTATTTATATTTCAAATCGTTCAATTCGGTTGTCTTAATTTGGGGCGATGCTACAGCTGGTTTGCTACATTTTTTTGTTGGAAAAGTGATTTCTATCATGCTATTTTAAAATTTTAAGTTGCTGCCTAATCAACAGGCAAAACAAGGTTTCTAGTCAAAACAAGCATCTCGCAAAATCAATTGGCCTACAGTAAAAACGGCTCAAACTCCAATTTGGTTACAAAACTACTGCTTTTTTTTTAGTTTAATGTGCGAATCTTTTTTTGAGGTCCGTCTTCTGTATACACTCCTTGCTTTTTGGTTTTTAAAAAGTCCAGCATTTCGTTTAGTAAAGCTGCGGGCTATTTCTGTGCATTGCGCAAATTCAAATGCTGATTTGTCTCGTAGGTGTATATGAATCAGGTGCTGCATTTTGTTTTTTTACCTCTCAATAATCGTTTTTAAAATGGTCTCGTTCATTTTTTGTCCTCTTATTGCCGGATATAACCCACTAGGGACAGATGCACTTTACATTTTTTTTTCTGGAGCAAATCGGTAGTGCATTTTGGTAATCCATGTTCCCGCTTTTCGCACTATCTTGCTGTTTTTGAAAAGAAAAACAGCAAGGATAGTTGCTGCAATCGGGGCTATTTGAGTTTCTATTTGTATCTTTGCAATCGCTTGGGCTTTTTAAAAAACTAATGCACTTCATTCTTGAAAATGCCGCGTTAGGGATTGAAGCGGCATCCTTTTCTGGCGTCCCGACCCCCAAAGGTCGGGACGCCAGAAAAGATACAGCGGAAAGCCCGATTCGCCCTAGCGAAAACGCCCAAAAAAATAAAATCTTAATAAGGAGTTGTGAGTCAAAATAAAATTGTTCAGTTTACCGATTTAGGCACAAAAGATTACAAGGCTACTTGGGATTATCAAGAATCTTTGTTCAAGGGCATTGTAGACCTAAAAATAAAGAATAGGAGAGAAGATACCTTGCTTGAAACACCAAATTATTTTCTTTACGTCACGCATCCGCATGTGTATACGTTAGGAAAAAGTGGTTATTTTGAAAACTTATTGCTTTCGGAAAAACAACTGGCTGCCAAAGGCGCTACTTTTTATAAAATAAACCGTGGTGGCGATATTACGTATCACGGCCCAGGACAAATTGTGGGTTATCCGCTGTTGGATTTAGAAAATTTTTTTACTGATATTCATAAATATCTACGTTTCTTAGAAGAGGCTGTCATTCTTACCTTAAAAGAGTACGGTATTACAGGAACACGTAGCGAGGGCGAAACAGGAGTGTGGCTCGATGTAGGTACGCCATTTGCTCGTAAAATTTGTGCCATGGGTGTTCGGGCATCTCGATGGGTCACGATGCACGGCTTTGCATTGAATGCCAATGTTGATTTAGGTTACTTTGATCACATCATTCCGTGTGGCATAAAAGGAAAAGGAGTTACCTCAATGCATGTTGAGCTGGGTGAAGCAGTAGATGAAACGCAGTTAAAACATAAAATCTTAAACCATTTTGCGGAGCTCTTTGAAGCAAAAATAGAATTTAATGACCAACTAAAGTTCTAACGCCAATTGGTCGGGTAATAACTTAAAAGATTTTCGGTGGTATTTCGTAATGCCGTATTTTCTGATGGCTTCTCGGTGTTCGATGGTAGGATATCCTTTATTTTGTTTCCAATTGTACTGCGGAAATTCGTCATGAATTTTGTTCATGTATTCGTCTCGGTAGGTTTTGGCCAAAACAGATGCTGCCGCAATACTCATATATTTACTATCACCTTTAATAAAGCTTTGGTTCGGAATTGATTTTAGTAAGTCGATTTCTTGTGTGGTAAACATTTTTCCGTGGTTCGATTGCATTCCAAGTTTAGCATTTAGAGCTCGGTTTCCGTCTACTATAATATAGGTAGGAATTTTGTTTAACTTTAAAATACACTCTTGCATGGCTTTCATAGAGGCGTTGAGTATATTTATTTCGTCTATTTCTTCAGGATAAATGTGGGCGATAGCATAAGCAATGGCGTTTTTTTCTAACAGTGGTTTGAGTGAAAAGCGTACTTTTTCGCTTAGTTTTTTACTGTCGTTTAGTATTTCGTTTTTAAAATCGGGTGGGAGTATTATGGCTGAGGCGGTTACAGGGCCAGCAAGACAGCCACGTCCGGCTTCATCTGTGCCTGCCTCTTTTACATGTCCGGAAAAGTTGGTTTGTAACATAAAATATTAATTAAATGTGAAGCGAATGTAAAGCAAGTAATAGGATAATAAAATTGTTTTTATATTTTTTTAGCATAAAATTTTTAGCATCAAAATTTAATTTCTTGGTGCACAAAGCGATTACCAAAAGTTAATTTTAAAATTTAAAGAAAAAAATATTTGCTTTATTAAGATATTATTGTGAAGTTTGCATTATAACTAACTCAAATTAAATTTTTATGAGATCGAAATTCAAATGGATTTTTACGCTACTATTAGCGGTTTCTATGCAGTTTTCGTTTGCACAGGAAAAGACAGTAACTGGCGTCGTTACTGAAAATGGGATGCCATTACCGGGTGTTTCTATTTTGATTAAGGGGACAAAAAACGGTACGCAAACCAATATTGATGGAAAATATTCGTTGCAAGCAAGCCAAGGGCAAGTACTTGAGTTTTCCTTCGTTGGATTCAAAACACAAGCAATTACCGTGGGAGCCTCTAATACCATTAACGTGGTTATGACAGAAGATGCAACGGTTCTTGAAAATGTGGTAGTTGTATCTGAAGGATACAGCAGAACCAAAACAAGAGCAGAAACGAATACGGCACAAACGACAATCTCTTCTGAGACGATCGAAAACCGTGCAAACGTATCCGTTTTAGCTTCTTTACAAGGACAATCTCCTGGTTTAGCCATTATCTCAAGTTCAGGTTCTCCTGGATCTGCTAAATTTGACGGTTTTATTAGAGGAGCTTCTTCTATCAATGGTAATACCGACCCGCTTTTGGTTATTGACGGTATTCCTTCTACTTCTAACCAGTTTAGAAACTTAAACCAAAACGAAATTGAATCAGTTACTGTACTTCGTGATGGTGCTGGTACTTCTATTTATGGTAACAAAGGAGCAAACGGTGTAATCTTGATTACAACCAAAAACGGTAAGTACGAGTCTGGTGCTAAGTTTACGTATGATACTAGCGTAGGTTTTAACGTATTGCCAGAGAATGACTATAATATGTCTAACGCTAGAGAGGCTTTAACTATTGAAAACATTGTGGGTAGAGGATTAGGAAACACTTTAACTCCTGAAGAAATTGCTGCTTACCAGATCAATACCAATTGGTTAGACCAATTCTTTAAAGTAGACCGTATTACACAACACAATTTAGGTGTTACAGTGGGTGGTAAAAATATTACTTCTTATACTTCATTAGGGTATTTTGAGCAAGGTGGTTTAGTACCAACTACTGACTTTAAACGTTTTACATTAAGAAATAACGTTAAAGGAAAAAGTAATGATGATCGTTTCAACTACGATACACAAATTGCTTTAGGATATTCTAAGAGAAATCAGTTGTTGCAAGAAACAAGTGATGCAGTAAATAATAATACCATCCAAAACCCGCTTCACGGTGGACTAATGGGATTACCTTACTTAGAGCCAAGTCCTTACAATACAGGAGCTGAATTGTTAGCAGCTATTGGAACTAACTTTGCAGGAGCTAATGATACGTATGTATTACAAGATATTTTACGTCCAGGTTCATTACCAAACATTTTCACAGAAAAAACTGTTGTGGCCAACGTTGGAGCATCTTTTAAAATTACTCCAGAATGGACAGTAAGTAACCGTGCGGGTATTGACTTTAAACAATACGGAACAATTTCAGGTAGAGCACCACAGTCTTACCTAGCTTTAGTTGTTGCTCAAGGCGCTGGAGCTCAGTTTGGTGGTTTTGAAGATCAATCAACTTTTAATGACTTGACTTTCACAAACGTATTGAATACTAGTTACAGCAAAATTTTTAATGAAAAGCATGATGTTAGTGTAGGTGCGTTTCTTGAATATACTAAAGCACACTATGAAGGTCACGGTAGAAGACAAAATGGTTTGAATCCAATAAACTATGTTCCAGGTGCTGGTACAGGTTATGTAGGTTTCAACCCTGCAACGCCTAACTTTTATATAGCTACTGTAAATGGTGCTAAATTCTCTGGTGGTACGCTAGCAGCTTTTGGTACAGTTGATTATACTTATGATGATAAGTATGGTGTAAGCGGTGTTATAAGACGCGATGCTACGTATCGATTTACTGAGGATAACCTTTGGGCTACTTACTGGTCGCTTTCAGGAAGATGGAACATTGACAAGGAAGCTTTCATGGAAGGTTCTAAGTTTGATTTGTTAAAACTGAGAGTTTCTTACGGTACCAACGGTAACCAAAACTTATCTGCTGCTGGATACGGTTTCCCTTCTTTGTTAACTTCTCGTAACTTAATTAGAGAACTTATTGCTACAGGTACAGGGTATAATAACATTCCAGGTTCATTATTATATGGTCAAATCGCTAATATACCTGTAGGCTGGGAACAAATTGCTCAAGCCAACGTAGGGGTTGATTTTATCGCATTCAATAACAAATTAGAAGGTAACGTGGATGTATACCAAAAAACGACAACTCAGCTTTTCAACCGTGTAGATAATTCTGCAGTAGTAGGAACTGGTTTTTCTATTCCAGGTAACAACGGAAAATTGAGAAACTCAGGTATTGAACTTGTTTTGAAATACAACTTTATCCGGAATGCAGATGCTAAATTATCTGTGTTTGCCAATGGTTCGTACAACAAAAACGAAGTGTTAGAATTAAGTGTGAATAACCAACAAGGTTTAACACAAGTAATTCGTCCGGGTAATATATTGAGAGAGTGGAATTTAGTTCCTTACATGGGAGTTAATCCAGCTAACGGAAACTTACTTTATTTAGATGCTAACGGAAATCTTACTGAAACACCGGATGCAGTTAGAGATAAAAGAGCAACTGGAAAAAGCAGTTTACCAGTTTATCAAGGTGGTTTCGGTTTAAATGCGGAATACAAAGGTTTTTATGTAAATGCATTGTTCTCTTACATCCTAGATTTCTGGAGAATTGATAACCAATTCCGTTGGGCTTCAAACCCTGCATTTATCGGTGGTGAAAACATCACAGCTGATTTCTTAAACCAATGGACACCAGATAACCCAAATTCTAACGTTCCTTCTTTAACGGCTACCAACAACGATGTGTTTTTAGATTCAGATCGTTTCTTGTATGATTCTTCATTCTTGCGTTTGAAAAACTTAAACATCGGTTATGAAGTGCCATCAGAGTTTTTAAAGAAAACACCTTTGTCTAGCGTACGTATTTTTGTACAAGGTGAAAACTTACTAACTTGGACTAAGTGGAGAGGTTTTGATCCTGAAGCAATCAACTCGCTTTCAGTTACTAATTTCCCGAATCCAACTTCTGTGACTTTTGGAACTTCTATCGGATTTTAATTTTAAATATTTAGAAAAATGAAAAACATAAAAAATAGTTTATTTTTTGCCTTTCTTGCTTTGTCAATGGCTTCTTGTAACGATGCCATAGAGATTGTTCAAGATGGTGAAATCTACAGAGAAGATGCATTTAAAACCGTAGCGGATTTAAGGAGCTACATCAATGGTGATATTTATAACAGAGTTAATATCACTAACGAAATCGCTTTTACTACTGTTTTTACCGATGAGGTAGGTATAGGTCCAGATAATGGTGGTCAAGGGTTGGAGTTGCATAGATTCCAGTTAAATGCTAACGATGGAGATGCAGCTGGTATATGGAGTTCGCATTACACTTTGATTAATCGTGTAAATCGACTTATAGAGTTTTCTGACTTAGTTGTGCCTGCTACTTTAGCTGATACGATTAATAAGAATGTTATTTTAGCTGAGGCAAGAACACTTCGTGCTCATTCGTATTTGCAATTAGTTTCTTTCTTTTCTGAGGATCCTACAGATCCTAATGCTTTAGGTGTAATTTTATCGGATAGGGTTTACGATCCATTAGTGGTAGAGCCTCGTTTAAGAGTTTCTAATCAAGCGATATACGATTTTATTGAAGCCGATTTATTGTTTGCACAAAATAATTTGTCGCCTGCTGCAACTGATCATCGTTTTGTAACTGTAAATTTGGTAAACGCGATCCGTGCTAGAATGTATGTTTATAGAAAAGATTATGTGAAAGCGCGTCAATTTGCTGCTGCTGCTTTAGCTGCTAGACCTATAACTACAAGTGCTGCTCAATATGTTGCAATGTGGGCTGATACGAATGCAGGAGAGACTATTTTTGCTGCTTCTCGTCCATCTGGAGGAACGTGGGGTAACATTGCTAGTACTTGGTATTTTAATATTACTTCTGCTACAGGGGGTTGTTTCCATGATATGGGAAGAAACTTATTCAATTTGTATAATCAATTTCCTAATGATGTACGTAGAACATCTTGGGTTGATGCAACTGCTGTTATTAATCCAAATTATTTAACGGACATTAACTACGTTGAGAATGATATTATTCCAATTAATAAATATCCAGGAAAAACAGCTCAACCCTTAAGAAATGATTTGAAGATTTACCGTTCTTCTGAGATGTTATTAATTTTGGCTGAATGCGATGCTAATGATGGTTTGATTAATGGTGCTGCTAATTCTGTAGCTGCAAGACTTCGTCAAATTCGTGCTGCTAGAGGTGTAAGTAATACTTTACCAGTATTTGCTGATGCACAAGCTGCTTGGTCTGCGATTATGTTAGAAAGAAGAAAAGAACTTGCTTTTGAAGGACACCGTTACATCGATATCAAACGATTGGCTCCTTTAGCTGGCAGCCCTGGATTAGATCGAAACGTTACAGATGATGCTATCTTAAATCTTCCTTTATCTATTGATTTGTCTGATTACCGTTGGACATTGCCAATTCCTCAGGCTGAGATTTCAGGTAATGTTACTATTCAACAAAACACAGGTTACTAAAACTTATTAACGTTTAAATATTTCAAAATGAAAAAAATAAAATTTGCAAAAATTTTGGGATTATTTTTATCTCTCGCTCTTTTCAGTTGTGGAGGAGAAGATGATAATTATAAAGCCTTTAATGGTCCACAAGAAGCATTGTTGTTTAACAACACCACTTCAATTTTAGAAGTGACTGCTAATGCTTCTTCAAGTGTGGATGTAGTGGTAAGTAGCACAACGCGCTCTAATGTAGATCGTGTTATTCCAATCAGTGTGAGTTCGTTCACGGCTGCTGCACCTAATCAATATTCTATAGATTTGTCAACTGCTGTAATTCCAGCAGGTGAAACTACTGCTGTGGTTAAAGTATTGTCTGGTGATTTTAATTCGCTTCCTATTAATGGAGGTGTAGATTTAGTACTTGTTTTTGATGAAAATGAGTATTCTTTGCCTAATAGAAGTAATCACGTAGTATCAATCAGACGAGGTTGTCTTGATACTAGAGCTACGCTTAACATCACATTTGATGGTTATGCAAGTGAAATTTCATGGCTGTTGACCAATAGTGCGGGAGCTACTGTAGCTGCTTCAAGTGGTTATGCTGATGGACTAGGTTCTTACAACCAAGTTTTCTGTTTGACTCCAGGTACTTACACTTTCATTATGAATGACAGTTATGGAGATGGTTTGTCTTTCCCTTCATTGGGTAATTTTACAATTACTTTGCCTAATGGTACATTATTGGCAAATGGTGGAGGTAATTTTGGTGCTACCACAGGACCTATTAACTTTACGATACAGTAATTTATCTTAATTTTTTAGATAAAAAGTGATATTGCCCCTTTCGAGGGGCAATATTTTTTTAAAACAATTTGTAATTTTAGTTAAACTTTTAAGACAGATTTTTTTACTTTTCTAAATTTATTATATTTGATGTATAATTGACAATACAGTCTCTTATAGCTTTAATTAATTCTTATATGAAATCAGTATAACGGTTACAGGATGAAAACCCGATAACGATGTACGAATTCCATATAAGCGCTTACAAACAATAAATATCTACTTATGAAAAAAATTACAAAATTAATGGCTCTTTTTGGTTGTGTCGTTTTTGGCACCAGTTATGCTCAAACACAAGCAGAAAAAGAGGCTATTATCCGTGCCACTGATGTAAAGACCTTAAGTGAGCTCAGGGAACAGTTTACTGCTGAATATCTCGAGCGACAAACCAGAGTAAATAATTATATAAAGTCGAATGCTGTACCAAAGCGGTTTATTCAAGATGGCGTAGAAAAGGAGATTTATGATGTAGATGAATTTGGCGTGGTTTCTTATGCTGAAACCACCAATCTGCCTTCCGCAACTACCATTGGTACAACTGCACTTTATAGCGGTGGTGTGTTAGGATTAAATGTACAAGGGCAAGGAATGACTGTAGGTGTATGGGATAGCGGTCCTGTTTTAAATACCCATGTTGAATTTCCAAATTCGCGAGTTGAACCTTTTGATTTTATCGAAAATTCAAATCATGGTACTCATGTTATGGGTACTGTTTTGGCAAGTGGGACCAATGCAACAGCTCGAGGTATTGCGTATCAGGCAAACGGAAAATCTTTTGATTGGAATAATGATTATGCCGAAATGACATTAGAAGCTTCTGGGGGTTTATTAGTTTCTAACCATTCATATTGGATCGGAAGTAGCGTGAGTCAATGGATTTTTGGAGCATACGATTCTAGAGCTCAACAAATGGATGCTCTAACTTTTGCTGCTCCTTTTTATTTACCCGTTGTATCAGCAGGGAATGATCGTAATAGTACAGCGTCTCCTGTTATTGCTACGCAAAACCAAAATAAGTTTGGCTATGATTTGATTAGAGGAATGAATAATGCGAAAAATTCACTTACCATTGGTGCTGTTTCTAATGTGCCTAACTATGTAAATTCTTCAAGCGTGCAAATGTCTTCTTTCAGTTCTTGGGGTCCTACGGATGATGGACGTATTAAACCCGAAGTAGTCGCTAGAGGTGTAGGAGTTTTTTCTCCCGTTGCCAATAGTAATACTTCTTATGATACCTACCAAGGTACTTCGATGGCTTCTCCTTCTGTTGCTGGTGCAGCAATCTTGTTACAGCAACATTACAATAACCTCAATTCTAGTTTCATGAGGTCTTCTTCGCTTAAGGGATTATTGATGCATACCGCTTTAGAAGCTGGATTTTATGATGGTCCCGATTATGAGTTTGGCTGGGGTTTAGTAAATGCGGGTGGAGCTGCAAGTTTGATTAGCGCAAAAAGTAATAATGCCGCTGTTATTGACGAATTAATTTTGTCGAATAATGTTCCATATACTCGAACTTTTTCGGTTACGAACCCGGCTGCTGTAAAAGTTTCTATTTGCTGGACAGATCCTGCACCTACTTCATTTAATAACAATGCAGCTGTTGACCCAAATGTTTCTTATTTGGTAAACGACCTAGATTTAAAAGTAACCAAAGCTGAAGAGACGTTCTGGCCCTATAGCTTAAATAAGGTATTACCTTATGAAGCCGCAACGCAAACGGGTACAAATAATGTGGACATCTTTGAACGCGTAGATATTCCTGGTGCTGTTGGAACTTACACAGTAACTGTTTCGCACAAAGGTACTTTACCGGTAGGCGGAAGAAGGTTTAGCTTAATTATTAGTGGTAACAACCTTACTAATTTAGATAACCAAGATTTTACCTCCATTGAAAAAAATATCTTAGTATTTCCAAATCCTGCCACTACGGTGTTAAATTATACTATTAGTGGAGGTATTGCTATGGATGAAGTTGTTATTACAGATGTCTTTGGAAAGGTTATCTCAACACATAAAGCTGTTTTAGGAACACAACAAATTGACGTTGCAAGTTTACAAAGCGGTGTATACTTTATGAGGTTTAGTAACAACGCAACTTCGGTAGTCAAAAAATTTATTAAAAACTAATAGCTATAACTTTAGTTGTCTAAAACGGTTGCTGCATTTTTTGTAGCAATCGTTTTTCGTTTAAACTGTTTTATTTTTTAACCAATAAATCGTTTTAAATTGAAGTATTTTAGGCTTGTAAGTATAATTGTTTTGGGTTTAATTAAATAAAATTACAGTATCTTCGCCAAAAAATAATCACTAATGCTTACACGTTTTGTATTTATTCTTTTTTTGTTTTTTTCTTTTACAACTTTCGCACAGCAGCGTCAAGTTTTAAGTAAACAACCTAAAAGCAAAGTAAAAGGTACAGTTACACAGCAAATTCCGGATACAACCCAAAACGGCTTGGGTAATAATGGTAAATTTAAGCGTGCTCCAATTGATTTTTATCGGGTAGTAACCATTGAGAACGACACCACTTATCTGGATACTTCCTTAACAATCCAAAAAGAGTACATCTATAATTACTTGCGCAAAGATAATTTTGGATTATTGGCTTTTGCCAATGAAGGACAAACCTATCAAACACTTGATTTTGGTATCCACAGCTATAATTCTTTTCCAGAAATTGGGTTTCAAGGAAAGCATTTTAATTTCTTACAAGCCAATGATATCAAGTATTATTCTGTTGCAACTCCTTTAACCGAACTGTATTTTAAAACAGTAATGGAGCAAGGTCAGTCTCTTGACGCGTTTATAACCGTAAATCTTTCCAAAAATCTCAATTTTTCGTTGGCCTATAAAGGTCTGAATTCCGTAGGACGTTTCGTAAATCAACTTTCGAGTACAGGAAATTTTAGGTTCACCACCAATTACCATACCTCCGATTTAAGGTATCAACTCAAGGCACATTTTACTGCACAAGATATGTCAAACGAAGAAAATGGTGGTATCGTCAATCCTTCCGATTTTGAAGGCGATAACCCTGATTTTACCGATCGAGCCCGTCTCGCAGTGTACCATGAAGATGCAACGTCTTTATTAGATGGAAATCGCTATTTCTTTGATCATCAATATCGTATCAATAAAAAAAGCGCCAAAAACAATCTTTATTTACAGCATCAATTTAATTTCGAACATAAATTCTTTTCATTTTCACAAAATACTATTGCCTCAACTGTTGTAAATTCGGAAGGTTCAGGAACTACAACCTTTAACCGCTATGGTCAGTCATACCTAACCGCTAATATCGAAGATAAAACGCGTTATAACCGTATGTATAATAAAATTGGTGGAGTCTTTGAAAATGCTCTTTTAGGAAAATTCCAATTTTTCCTAGAAGATTTTAACTACAATTACTACTATCGCAGAATTATTGTCTATGCCGATAATTCCGTTGTTCCCAATTCAATCAATGATCGAATCAATACCGTTGGTGCGAGTTATGCCTACCAAAAAGGCCGTTGGAATGGAGTTGCGAGCCTTTCAAATTCAATTTCAAATCAGCCGATGAGAAATTTTAACGTCAATGCTACATTTCAAATTAATCCCGAAAACAGTGTAGCGTTCAAAGTACAGAATATTTCTAAGATTCCCGACCATGTATATAACTTATTTCAAAGCAGTTACTTAGACTATAATTGGTTTAATAATTTTAAAAACGAAAAAATTAATAATCTAGAAGCTCAAGCCGATACCCAGTGGTTTACGGCTGCCGTTCAGATTTCTACCCTCACCGACAAACTTTATTTCGCTAACGTAAGTCCTACCGAAAACCAAGTAATTCTGGCACCCCAACAATTCAGCGGAACCATCAATTATTTGTCCTTAAAGCTAAGTAAGGAGTTTCGCTTTGGTAAATTTGCCCTCGATAATACCTTTTTGTACCAGCAAGTCGACCAGGACGAAGCCATCGTAAACGTTCCCAAGTTAACCTCCAGAAACACCATTTATTACTCAGATTATATTTTCAAAAAAGCACTTTTTTTACAAACGGGTGTTACACTAAACTATTTCACCAAGTTTTTTGCTAACGACTATAATCCTGTTGTGGGCGATTTTTATATCCAAACTCAAAAGGAAATTGGCCAATTCCCGATGCTCGATTTTTTTATAAATGCCAAGGTACGCCAAACCCGAATTTACCTCAAAGCCGAACATTTTAATTCGTCCATCACCGGTAATAATTTCTTCACCGCTCCAAGCTATCCCTACCGCGATTTTATGGTGCGTTTTGGGCTTGTTTGGAACTTTTTTCAATAATTTCAGAAACGAAACTTTAGGCTTATCAGGTTTCCATTTTCCCGCTTGCCGTTGCAATACCCGACAAAAAAGTCGGGCATTTTCACTTTAATCGGGGTTATTGGGGTTTCCATAGCACTTTTGTAATCGCTTTTTTTATAATACCTTTGCAGTCAATTTTAATGAACCACAGTTCAAATCATATCCAACAATTTCAGCATGAAATACGCTAAAAATATCCTTGAAACCATCGGTAATACGCCTCTTGTAAAGCTCAATAAAGTAATCGAAGGTATCGATGCTCTTGTGCTTGCCAAAGTAGAAACATTCAATCCTGGCAATTCGACCAAAGACCGAATGGCACTTAAAATGATTGAAGATGCAGAAGCCGACGGACGCCTATTACCCGGCGGAACCATCATCGAAGGGACTTCCGGAAACACCGGTATGGGTCTAGCTCTAGCCGCCATCGTTAAAGGATACAAATGTATTTTTGTAATTTCAGATAAACAATCCAAAGAAAAAATGGATATTCTTCGAGCAGTGGGTGCCAAAGTGGTGGTTTGTCCCACCGATGTCGAACCTACTGATCCAAGGTCTTATTACTCTGTTTCTAAACGACTTGCAACCGAGATACCGAACTCTTGGTACGTAAATCAATACGATAACCCATCAAATGCCGTGGCGCATTACGAACAAACAGGTCCTGAAATTTGGGAACAAACCAACGGAAAAGTAACGCACTTTGTGGTTGGAGTAGGAACTGGCGGAACCATTTCGGGCGTGGCAAAATACCTAAAAGAAAAAAATCCAAATATTAAAATTTGGGGCATTGATACCTACGGTTCTGTTTTTAAAAAATACCACGAGACTGGCATTTTCGACGAAAACGAAATTTATTCTTACATCACCGAGGGTATCGGAGAAGACATTCTGCCATTGAACGTAAATTTTTCCTTAATAGACGGTTTCACAAAAGTAACCGATAAAGACGCTGCGGTTTACACCCGAAAAATAGCCGTTGAAGAAGGAATTTTTGTAGGAAACTCAGCCGGAGCTTGCGTTAAAGGCTTGCATCAACTCAAAGAACATTTTAAACCAGAAGATGTTGTCGTGGTTTTATTTCACGACAGTGGTAGTCGCTATGTAGGAAAAATGTTTAACGACGATTGGATGCGCGAACGCGGATTTTTAGAAGAGGAGATTACCACAGCAGAGGACCTAGTTAAAAATCATACAGATAAACCTTTAGTGGTAGTACGTACCGAAGAGCTAGTCTCGCATGCCATTGAACGATTAAAAAAATATAAAATTTCTCAGATTCCTGTTATCGACACCACTGGTTTTGTAGGAAGCATCGACGAAACGGATTTGTTTAGAAGTTTTGTTTCTAATAAAGATATCTCCGATAAACCCATTAGAGAAATTATGGGTAAACCTTTTCCAATCGTAAAAGCACATACACCAATTGAAGAAATTTCGAAATTAATTACACGCGAAAACCAAGCCGTATTGGTCGAGTTGGAAAACGGAAATCATCATATTATTACCAAACATGATATTATAAGCGCTATAAAATAAGTGGAAGAGAAAAATCTTTACATAATAGCAGGTTGCAATGGTGCTGGAAAAACAACAGCTTCCTTCACTATTTTACCCGAAATATTGGAATGTAAAGAGTTTGTCAATGCGGATGAGATAGCCAAAGGCTTGTCGCCTTTTCAACCAGAAAAAGTCGCTTTTGAGGCAGGACGAATCATGTTAGAACGCATTGATTATCTAATCAATTCGAATAGTAATTTTGCTTTTGAAACGACGCTATCTACTAAATCATACAAACACAGAATTTTAGAAGCCAAGAAAAAAGGTTATGCTATAAATCTGTTGTTTTTTTGGCTTCCTTCAATTGAAATTGCTTTGAATAGGGTGGCAATGCGGGTTTCCGAAGGGGGACATGATATTCCGTCTGACGTGATAGCCAGAAGATATTCAAGAGGAATTGAAAACTTATTCAAAATTTATATACCTTTGTGTGACAATTGGGCTGTTTTTGATAATTCAGACGAAACCCCTGATATGATTGCCGAAGGGTTTAACGAGGAAACAACAGTCGTGCAAGACGAAATTTGGCAACTGCTAAAATCTAAATACGAAAAAAATGAGTAAAGATAAAAGAATTCGTCATTCAGAGTTTATTTCAAAAGTTTTGACAGGATTAAAGTTGTCTACCGAACGGATGATTCAATCCAAAATAGAAAAAAACCAATCGCTAGTCATTATGCGAGAAGGAAAAATAATTACCATCAAGGCCGCCGACTTACAGCGAAAATGATTTATTTCCAAAAAAATAAAGGTTTATCTTTTTAGTTTCGTGCTTTCATTGATGCCGCTTCAATGAAGCAAAAACTAGTTGTAGAATTTGTGCTAAAAATTACTCTCCAAGTAAAACTCCCGATACATTCCAGGCACTAAAACTATTTCCTTCATTTTCTCCTTGCGGAATTTTTATCGTCATAGTATGTTTTCCAGCCTTTAAATTCCCCAATTCAATAAAAATCGGATTTGTCGTAGTTCCAGGACACCAATTGGAACGACTGTAATCGGACGAAGACAAGCCATTCTCAAAATTTCCCGAAGCAGGATTATAGTTTCGATATGATCCACAATCCGTTTTCCAAGGCACAAATACAAAGGCTTCTTTTTCATCTAAAAACACTGTGTTTTTCTTTGGCAAAAATTCATCGCCGTTTTCCCAACCACCGTGCCCCGTCGTGATATAACGCAATTGTGCATTTTTTAAATCTGTGGTTAAGGTGAAGGTCACTTCTAAACCTTTCTCTGAGTTAAACATTGTTCCGTATTCTTGCCCAGCCATTTCCATAACGTTGAGCGTATTAAACAATGGAATTACTTTTTTGTGTAGTTCATCACTTTTTTCTTCCTTGTGAAGCGTTACATTCAAACTCACTTTATGACCGCCTTTATCATAATTTCCGATAAAAATGCCTACCAAAATTTCTTGATTGTCAAATAATGTATGCAAATCAGAAATTTCTTGACGATAAAAAACGGACGACTCCCATTCTTTGTTTTTGATTTTCAGGTAATTAAAATGACCGACGCCAAAGGGAGTAAAAAAACGCAGAAGTTCTACAAGAGGAGTGTAATTACCTGTCTTCGCAACGCCTTGGTATTTTTTGCCGTTTCCGTTTTCATATAGGGGTAAAATATTCGCTCCTTTTTGAAGCGCGTCCAGAAACGTAATTTCAGATTGCATTGGAATTAAAAATACTGAACCTGTTCGGTCATAAGCATCACCATTGGACTGCGTTTCTAAATCAATAAACAATTTTGTGCCTTTTGAAAGTTGACCAACTTTGATTTTTCTGGCAATTACAGTCCCGTTTGCAAATCGTAAAATGCTATCATTTGACTTCGATTGATTTGAAAAATTAATGATTTCATTTTCAAAAATAGAAATTCGTGTAAATCGAGATTTCCAAAGTTCATCGCGGTAAGAAAGTAAGTCTAACGAGGCTTTTTCGTTAGAAAATTGTAGTGCTACTGCTGGAAAATTTTTTAGTTTTTCTATTTTTTGGGCAGTAATACTGTAATTGTTATTTCGAGTTAATTCTAAAACGAGGCCTAAATCTTGGCCTAAAATGGTGGGTGCTCCTTTAAAACCAGCTTCTGTGGTAAACCAAAGTTCGATGGTGTTAGAATTGATAACGGTTTTAGCATTTCGGCATACATAGCCAAGAATTTTCTTGCTACTGGTTCCTAATTCAAATTTTTGATTTGCAATAGATGTGCTGTCTATAGTAGAAATTACTTTTCCTTCTTTTAACATAGCGGCTTGATGCCATTTCATTTTTTCTCGCTCAAAATAATAAAATTCGAATGGAAACGCTGCTGTTTTTGTCGCTATTTTTTCAGATGAAATCAGGGTTTTATTCTTGCTACTATAAACCATAATAGGATCTTGATTTTCGATCAAAGCTCCATTCGAAGACCTCAGGTACGTGATTTTTACCGCTGCACTTTTTTGTTGTGAATAAACAGTCGTTAAAATCAATAGGCAATAACAAGCAAGAATTTTTTTCATAAAAAGAAGTATTGGGACTACAAATATAGGATTTGATATCAAAAAAAAGTAGTACTTTTATTCAATATTGTGTTCACCGACCGAACGATTACTATTTTCAAAACCAATGCCATGAAAGAAGATTTTTTGCACTACATCTGGAAGTTTAAAAAGTTCAATTTTGTCTCTTTGAAAACTTCAAAAGGCGAAGATTTGCAAATTGACTCGGTTGGCAGCTATCTAGAAAATGCAGGACCGGATTTTTTTAATGCCCAAATTACAATTGATGGACAAAAATGGGCTGGAAATGTAGAGTTGCATCTCAAATCTTCGGACTGGTATTTGCACCACCACGAAATTGATGTGGCTTATGAGAATGTAATTTTGCATGTGGTTTGGGAACATGATGTAGAAATTTTCCGAAAAAATAATGTTGAAATTCCTGTACTCATTCTGAAAGATTACGTTGCAAAAGAGATTATTGGAAATTTTGAGCAACTTTTACAACCAAAGTCCTGGATTTTTTGCGAAAATCAGATAGCAGATGTAGACTTTTTTGCGTATCATAATTGGTTAGAACGGCTTTTCATCGAACGATTAGAGCGAAAACAAAAACCCATCCACGAACTTTTTTTAAAATTGAATAAGGATTGGGAGGCTGTTTTGTTTTGCCTCTTGGCTAAAAATTTTGGACTCAATACCAATGGAGCCGCTTTTATGGATTTGGCACAAAATATTCCTTTTTCAATCATCCGAAAAGAAGCCTCCGACCCACTCAATTTAGAGGCCTTGTTTTTTGGTTTTAGCGGTTTGCTCGATGGTCAAAAAGAGGATGTGTACTATCAAGAATTACAAAACCGTTTTGGATATTTGGTGCTTAAATACCAACTTGATTTTAAAAGAACGGTTCCGCTACAGTTTTTTAAGCTAAGGCCGGATAATTTTCCAACAATTCGACTGTCTCAATTAGCGCATTTATATGCTCAAAATCAGAACCTTTTTTCGCAATGCATCAGCGTAAAATCATTAAAAGAGACAGTTGTGTTATTTGATGTTGCGGTTTCTAATTATTGGCAAACGCATTATTCATTTGATAAATCGAGTCCTAAACAAACTAAGAAATTGTCAGCTCAATTTATAGAATTGCTGATGATTAATACCGTGGTGCCCTTGCAATTTGCCTATTTTCAGAGTATTGACCAGGAAATTCAAGAATCGTTAATAACCTTGATGCAAGAGCTAAAGCCCGAGGCCAACGCTATTATTGACAAGTTTAAGGCAATAGGACTTTCAGTTCAAAATGCTTATACTTCTCAAGCTTTGTTACAGTTAAAGAACGAATATTGCAACGCAAAACGTTGCTTAGACTGTGGTATCGGAATTCAGTTGTTGAATGGTACAAGTCAAACAAAAAACAATTAAATTTACATCAAAATTCATTTTTTATGTCGTTTGTTTTACAACTGAAATATTTTTTCGAAAAACACGGATTTAATGCGTCTTCACGGTTAGCCGATCGTTTGGGGATGAGGGTCAGTAGCGTACGATTATTTTTTATTTATATTTCTTTTGTTACCGCCGGACTTTGGTTTGGTGTTTATTTAACCTTAGCGTTCTGGCTCAAGCTTAAAGATTTAATTCGAGCAAAACGCACCTCAGTATTTGATTTGTAGTTATGATGAATCAAGAGCCTAATTTTTTTTTTCAACACTTTAATTCTTCGCAACGCCGTGGACTGTTGGTGTTGTTTGTACTGATTGTCACGTTTCAAGTTGGATATTATTTTATTCCCCAAAATAATGTAGAAGATTTTACAGCCGAAAAAGCAGAATGGCTTTCATTTCAAACTAAAATTGATTCTTTAAAAGCTGTAAAAAATTCTTATACACCAAGAATTTACCCCTACAATCCTAACTTTATTACAGACTATAAAGGCTATAAATTAGGAATGACTACTGCACAATTGGATCGGTTATTTGCCTTTCGGGCTCAAAATAAATATGTTAATTCTGCTGCCGAATTCCAGCAAGTTACAGAAGTATCAGATTCGTTACTGAAAGAAATTGCTCCTTATTTTAAGTTTCCTGACTGGGTCAATAAAAAGCGACAAGGTGCGCCAAATTTTGTTACATTTCCAAAAAAAGAGAAAGAAAAAATTATTGTCAAAGACATAAATGAGGCCACTGCAGAAGATTTAATAAAAATTCGAGGCATCGGAGAGGGTCTTTCTGCACGAATACTTAAAGAACGAGAGAAGTATGGTGCCTTCGTTTCAATGGAGCAAATGCAGTACATTTGGGGCTTATCGCCCGAGGTAATCGAGTCGCTAAATCAGTATTTTAAAGTGGTACAGAGTGCTAAAATCAAGAAAATCAATATCAATGCAGCAACTTTAAAAGAATTGAGTGCTTTTTCGTTTTTCAATTACACCTTGGCTAGAGAAATAGTAATCTACCGTTCGATGAATACCAGAATAAATGGAATTGAGGATTTAACAAAAATTAAGGGATTTCCCATAGAAAAAGTCAAAATAATAGCCTTATATTTGGAATTCTAAAAAAACACACAAAATTGACCTCGAAAATGAATACTACGTATTTTACAGAAGAACATGAATCCTTCAGAAAAAGCTTAAAAGATTTTTTACAAAAAGAAGTGGTTCCTCACATTGAAAAGTGGGAAAAATCAGGAACTATCGAACGATTTATTTGGAAAAAATTTGGCGATATGGGTTTTTTCGGAATCGCTTATCCTGAGGCTTATGGAGGCTTACATTTAGATTTATTCTACACAGTAGTATTGCTTGAAGAATTGCAAAAAATTAATTCCTCCGGATTTGCCGCTGCTATTTGGGCAAATGCCTATCTTGCCATGACGCATTTAAATGCAGAGGGTGATGAACGAATTAAAAATGAATACTTAGCACCTGCAATTGCGGGAGATAAAATAGGTGCTCTGTGTATTTCGGAACCTTTCGGTGGAAGTGACGTTGCTGGAATGCGAACAACCGCCGTTAAACAAGGTGATAAATACATTATTAACGGCTCGAAAACATTTATCACTAACGGAATTTATGCAGATTATTATGTAGTAGCCGCCAAAACAAGTCCCGATTTAGGCAATAAAGGAATCAGTATTTTTTTAATGGATACAAATACAAAAGGTATTTCTGCAACCAAATTGGATAAATTAGGATGGAGAGCCTCTGATACTGCCGAAATTGCATTTGATAATGTTGAAATTCCTGCCGAAAATTTAATGGGCGAAGAAGGAAAAGGATTTCCTTACATTATGCAGCATTTTGCCCTTGAAAGATTAATCATGGCTATAAATGCACATGCTAGAGCGGAATATGCGTTAGAATATACAATAGATTACATGGCCAAACGAGAAGCTTTCGGAACAACCATTGATAAATTCCAAGCCTTAAGACACACCCTTGTAGATCATGCCACCGAAGTAGAACATTGTAAAATATTTAATTATGCGGCTGTAGCTCGATTAGATAAAAAAGAATATGTGGTTAAAGAGGCTACCATGGCTAAATTAAAATCTACCAAAGTAGCCGATGAAGCAATTTACAGTTGTTTACAAATGTTAGGAGGATACGGCTACATGGAAGAATATCCTTTGGCGCGATTGTTTAGAGATAGTCGTCTTGGGCCAATCGGGGGAGGGACTTCTGAAATTTTGAGAGAAATTCTATCCAAGATGATTATTGATAAGCAAAATTATAAACCGGCTGTTAAATAATTTTAATTCTTTTTTGCTAAGTTGGTTTTAATAACGTAGTTTTGCAGCCTTAACGAGAGGAGGTGTCTAGATTATGTTAATTATACCAATTAAAGACGGAGAAAATATCGATAGAGCATTAAAGCGCTACAAGAGAAAATTTGATAAAACAGGAACAGTTCGTCAATTGAGAGCGCGTCAAGCTTTCATTAAGCCTTCTGTTATCAATAGAACTAAAATCCAAAAAGCGGCGTATATTCAGAATTTGAGAGACAATTTAGAAAATTAAGCCAAAGCTTTTGTCAAAAATTACCGTTAGTAACCAAAGTTTAATATCTTTGGAGCTAACGGTTTTTTTTTATGGATCAAAATCAAAATGCTTTCAAATTCTATTTGTTGCACGAAAAAAAATATTCGCTTCACACGATTAATGCATACAATCGTGATATAGATAATTTTGCTTCCTTTTTAACTTCGGAGCATCAAGAAAACGATTTTACAAAAGTCACTTACAATCACATTAGAGGTTGGATTGTTTCCTTAGTTAATAATGGAGTCAAACCTATTTCTGTAAATCGTAAAATATCCGCACTCAAAACGTTTTATAGGTTTTTAATCAAGTCAAAACAAATACAGTACAGTCCACTCGCTAAACATACTAGTTTGAAGATGGGAAAAAGAATAGAAATACCTTTTTCTCAAGACGAGGTAAAAAACGTTCTTACCCATGGTGGTTTTAATGAGAATTTTGAGGACGTCAGAAATAAACTTATCATCGATTTATTTTATTCAACAGGCATCAGACGAATGGAACTTATTGATTTAGAAGTTGGTAATGTTGATCTTGTGGGTCATTCTATAAAAGTTTTAGGAAAACGCAATAAAGAAAGGATTATTCCGCTTTTGCCTACTATTGTAGCCGATATTGTTAATTACCTGGACAAGCGCTCTGATTTAGAAATAATTAACGATGCCAAACTACTATTTCTTACTAATAGTGGTAATAAATTAAACATTTCTCTTGTTTATCGATTAGTAAATAAGTACTTTAGTACTGTCACAGAAAAAGTCAAAAAAAGCCCGCACATCCTCAGACATTCTTTTGCTACGCATCTAGTAAACAATGATGCAGACTTAAATGCTATCAAAGAATTATTAGGTCACGCAACCTTAGCTTCAACGCAAGTCTATACACATAATAGTTTGTCGGAGTTAAAAAGGGCACATGGATTGGCTCATCCGCGACAAAAAAAATAGATGTTTAATCAAATAATTACAATTATGAAGGTAAATGTTCACGCAGTAAATTTTACAGTAGATGGTAAACTTGTTGCATTTATTCAAGAACGAATGAATAAGTTAGAAAAGTACTACGATAAAGTTGTGGATGCTGATGTTTTTTTGAAAGTAGAGAAGACAAGCGATAAAGAAAATAAAATTGCGGAAATCAAAGTCAATGTTCCAGGAGACGATTTTGTGGTCAAAAAACAATGCAAGACTTTTGAGGAAGCAGCAGAAAATGCAGCCGAAGCACTTGAGCGATTATTGCTCAAGCGAAAAGAAAAATTACGTACTCATATTTAATTAAAAAAAAAGTTTGAAAAGTTTTGTTTCGTATACAAAAAGATATACATTTGCAGTCCGTTAGAAATAGCGGACTTTTTTATTATTGCCAGCGTAGCTCAGTCGGCTAGAGCAGCTGATTTGTAATCAGCAGGTCGTGGGTTCGAGTCCCTCCGCCGGCTCTGTTCTTTAAAGAAATTGATAAAAAATTTGGTTAGGGGAGATACTCAAGCGGCCAACGAGGGCAGACTGTAAATCTGCTGTGAAAACTTCGCAGGTTCGAATCCTGCTCTCCCCACAAAAATAGTTTTAAAGTTTCAAGTTTCAAGTGGTTTAATACCCGAGATTTTAAACCTGAAACAAAAAACTTTACTGCCGGTGTAGCTCAGGGGTAGAGTGCTTCCTTGGTAAGGAAGAGGTCACGGGTTCAATTCCCGTCATTGGCTCCACTAATATTGAATTTGAACACTAATAAATAACTAAGATTAAAAATTAAGTAAAATGGCAAAGGAGAATTTTAACCGTTCCAAACCGCACTTAAATATAGGTACAATTGGACACGTAGATCACGGAAAAACTACATTAACAGCTGCTATCTCTAAAGTGTTAAGCGAAGCTGGTTTTTCTAAAAATGCAGCAAAATCTTTCGATCAGATTGATAACGCTCCAGAAGAGAAAGAAAGAGGTATTACAATTAATACATCTCACGTTGAGTATGAAACTGCTAATCGTCACTACGCACACGTAGACTGTCCAGGTCACGCGGATTACGTAAAAAACATGGTTACGGGTGCTGCTCAAATGGATGGAGCTATCTTAGTGGTTGCTTCTACAGATGGTCCAATGCCACAAACTCGTGAGCACATCCTTTTAGGTCGTCAGGTAGGTATTCCAAGAATCGTTGTATTCATGAACAAAGTGGATATGGTTGATGACGAGGAATTGTTAGAATTAGTAGAAATGGAAATCAGAGATTTATTATCGTTCTATCAATATGACGGTGATAATGGTCCAGTTATTAAAGGTTCTGCTTTAGGTGCTTTGAATGGTGAGAAAAAATGGGTAGATACAGTTTTAGAATTGATGGAAGCTGTAGATACTTGGATTGAAGAGCCAGAAAGAGACACTGCTAAGCCTTTCTTGATGCCAATCGAAGACGTATTTACAATTACAGGTCGTGGAACAGTTGCTACTGGTCGTATCGAAACTGGAGTTTGTAACACTGGTGATCCAGTAGAAATCATCGGTATGGGTGCTGAGAAATTAACATCTACTATCACTGGTATCGAAATGTTCCGTCAAATCCTTGATAGAGGTGAAGCTGGAGATAACGCTGGTATCTTGTTAAGAGGTATTGCTAAGGAAGATATCAAAAGAGGAATGGTAATCATTAAGCCAGGATCTGTTAAGCCACACGCTAACTTTAAAGCAGAGGTGTATATCTTGAAAAAAGAAGAAGGTGGACGTCACACTCCATTCCACAATAACTACCGTCCTCAATTCTATGCTCGTACAACAGACGTAACAGGAATCATTACACTTCCTGAAGGAGTAGAGATGGTAATGCCAGGAGATAACTTAACTATCACTGTATCTTTATTAAGCCCAATCGCAATGAGCGTTGGTTTGCGTTTCGCAATCCGTGAGGGTGGTAGAACTGTAGGTGCTGGTCAAGTTACTGAAATTCTTGCATAATTATAATTAAATTATACCAAAGCCAGTAGTTTTTTATTTAAAACCTACTGGCTTTAATTACGGGCGTAGTTCAAGGGTAGAATAGCGGTCTCCAAAACCGTTGATGGGGGTTCGAATCCCTCCGCCCGTGCAATAAAAGTAAAGCATAATGTCAAAAGTTAGTACTTACATTTCAGAAGCGTTTGAAGAATTACGGTTAAATGTTACTTGGCCTGAGTGGGCTGAGGTACAACGTTTAACTATTGTTGTTGCTGTTTTTTCAGTGCTTTTTTCATTGGCTACTTGGGGAGTAGATGAATTCTTCGCGGAGATTTTAACTGTATTTTTTAATTGGGTAAAATCGTAATTATGTCCGACAGTAATGTGAAAAAATGGTATGTTGTTCGAGCCGTAAGTGGTCAAGAAAATAAAGTTAAAGCCTATATTGAAACCGAAATCAGTCGGTTAGGTATGGGCGACTATATTTCTCAAGTATTAGTACCTACCGAAAAAGTAGTACAAATGCGTGAGGGTAAGAAAATCGTAAAAGACCGCGTTTACTTCCCTGGCTATGTGATGGTAGAAGCTAACCTATCTGGAGAAATCCCCCACATTATTAAGTCTATAACAGGAGTAATCGGTTTCTTAGGAGAAGTTAAGAACGGCGATCCTGTGCCTTTGCGTCTTTCAGAGGTAAATAGAATGTTAGGAAAAGTAGACGAACTGGCAGTTAAAACAGATACCAGCTCAATTCCATTTACTGTAGGTGAAACTATCAAAGTTATTGATGGTCCGTTTAATGGTTTTAATGGTACCGTTGAAAAAATTAATGAAGAAAAGCGTAAGCTTGAAGTTATGGTGAAGATTTTCGGACGAAAAACGCCACTGGAATTAAGCTTTATGCAAGTTGAAAAAGTATAATTTGTTACAATCATAATAAATCGCTGCTTTCGCTTCCACGGTAAGCAGTATTAAATTTAAATCAATGGCTAAAGAGATTAGTAAAGTAGTAAAACTACAAGTTAAGGGAGGTGCCGCGAATCCATCGCCACCGGTTGGACCTGCTCTAGGTGCTGCTGGTGTTAATATCATGGAGTTCTGTAAGCAGTTTAATGCAAGAACACAAGATAAAGCCGGCAAAATTTGTCCAGTGCAGATTACTGTTTATAAAGATAAGTCTTTTGACTTTGTTGTAAAAACACCACCTGCTGCTGTTCAACTATTAGATGCTGCTAAATTAAAGTCTGGTTCAGGTGAGCCAAACAGAAAAAAAGTAGCGAAAGTAACAAAAGAGCAGATTCAAGCAATTGCTGAAGATAAAATGGCGGACTTGAATGCTTTCACTTTGGAAGCGGCAATGAGTATGATTGCTGGTACAGCTAGATCAATGGGTATAACTGTAACGGGAGACGCAACTTCTAAATAAGTAAAGAGATGGCAAAATTGACAAAAAAACAAAAAGAAGCTGCTGCAAAAATCGAAAGAAACAAACTATATTCTTTAAAAGATGCCTCTGTATTGGTTAAAGAGATAGCTAGTGCTAAATTTGATGAATCTGTAGATATCGCTGTAAAATTGGGTGTAGATCCAAGAAAAGCCAATCAAATGGTTAGAGGTGTGGTTACTTTACCTCATGGAACAGGTAAGGATGTTAGAGTTTTGGCTCTTGTTACTCCAGATAAGGAGGCCGAAGCAACTGCTGCTGGTGCTGACTTCGTTGGATTAGATGATTACTTGCAAAAAATAAAAGACGGATGGACTGATGTTGATGTAATCATCACTATGCCTGCTGTTATGGGTAAATTAGGTCCGTTAGGTCGAATTTTAGGACCTCGTGGATTAATGCCTAACCCCAAAACAGGTACTGTAACAATGGATGTTGCTAAAGCAGTGGCCGAAGTTAAAGCGGGTAAAATCGACTTCAAAGTTGACAAAACGGGTATTGTTCACGCAGGAATCGGTAGAGTATCTTTCACCGCTGACCAAATCGTAGAAAACGCTCACGAAATAATTCAAACATTAATCAAAATGAAACCAACTGCAGCGAAAGGTACTTATGTTAAAAGTATCCACCTCTCATCAACGATGAGTCCTGCTATAGCTTTAGATCCTAAAGCTGTATAATTTGGTAGTTAAAAATTTTTAGGATGACTAGAGAAGAAAAATCAATCGCGATTGAAAATTTAACTGCACAGTTAGCTGGTACAAACATTTTGTATGTAGCAGATATTTCTGGACTGAATGCAGAAGCAACTTCAAATTTAAGAAGAGCTTGTTTTAAAGCAGGTATAAAATTAGAAGTAGTTAAGAACACCTTGCTTGCAAAAGCAATGGAAGCCTCTGATAATAATTATGGTGACTTGCCAAGCACGTTGAAAGGGAATACTTCTATTTTTCTTTCTGAAACGGCTAATGCCCCAGCTAAAATTATGAAGGATTTCCGTAAAAAATCAGAAAAGCCCGTGTTGAAAGGTGCTTATATTAATTCTGAAATTTACATCGGAGATAATCTTTTAGATTCGTTGGCATCACTAAAATCGAAAGAGGAAGTTATTGGAGAAATTATTGGATTGCTTCAATCTCCAGCACAAAGAGTAATATCTGCTCTTTTAAACCAATTCAAAGACGAAGAGGTTCAATAAAACGCGCACAATTAATAAATTATATTTTACAAATCATTTTAAACGATAGAAAAAATGGCAGATTTGAAACAATTCGCAGAACAATTAGTTAACCTTACTGTTAAAGAAGTTAACGATTTAGCAACAATATTAAAAGAAGAGTACGGTATCGAGCCTGCTGCAGCTGCTGTTGTAGTATCTGGTGGTGGTGATGCTGCTGTAGTAGAAGAGCAAACTGAATTTACAGTAGTGCTTAAAGAAGCTGGCGCTTCTAAATTAGCTGTTGTTAAAGCGGTTAAAGAGCTTACAGGTTTAGGATTGAAAGAAGCTAAAGATTTAGTAGATAGCGCACCTGCAAATGTTAAAGAAGGTGTTTCTAAAGATGAAGCTGAAGGTCTTAAAAAATCATTAGAAGAAGCTGGAGCTGTAGTTGAACTTAAATAGTTTTCTATAGTTTGAAAATAAGGTTTAGGTCTTGGATTCACTTCCAATGACCTAAACCATTTTTCGTATAATAAAATTATCGCTTAGTTTTATTATCAATACGTTTAAAATACCCAACACTTTTAATCTTTACGAAGACAGAAAATAATGTGAGTTTCTCTTATCTTATTTTTAAAGATGTATCGATTATAAAAGAAAGTATAAATTAAACAGTGTATTTACACAAAAATATTTACTTTTTTTTAATCAAAATTTTGTCCATAGATGATAACAAATCAGACTGAAAGATTGAATTTTGCCTCTACAAAAAACATTCCTAATTATCCCGATTTTCTGGATATTCAGGTAAAGTCTTTTAAGGATTTTTTCCAATTGGAAACCAAATCAGACGAAAGAGGCGACGAAGGGCTTTATAATACCTTCATGGAAAATTTTCCAATCACCGACACTAGAAATCAATTCGTTTTAGAGTTTTTAGATTATTTTGTTGATCCACCGCGTTACAGTATTCAAGAGTGTATCGAGAGAGGATTAACTTACAGTGTTCCATTAAAAGCTCGTTTAAAATTGTATTGTACAGATCCTGAACATGAGGATTTCGAAACAATTGTTCAAGATGTGTACTTAGGTACTATTCCTTACATGACCCCTAGCGGAACCTTTGTTATTAATGGTGCTGAACGTGTTGTGGTGTCTCAATTGCACCGTTCGCCTGGTGTATTTTTTGGTCAATCTTTCCATGCAAATGGTACTAAATTATATTCTGCTCGAGTAATTCCTTTCAAAGGTTCTTGGATCGAATTTGCTACCGATATTAACAGTGTAATGTATGCTTATATCGATAGAAAGAAAAAACTTCCGGTTACTACTTTGTTTAGAGCTATTGGTTTCGAAAGGGATAAAGATATTCTTGAAATATTTGATCTTGCTGAAGAAATTAAAGTTTCTAAAACAAGTTTGAAAAAATACATCGGCCGAAAATTAGCAGCTCGTGTATTGAATACGTGGCATGAAGATTTCGTGGATGAAGATACCGGCGAGGTAGTGTCTATCGAGCGTAATGAAATTATCCTTGATCGTGATACCATCATCGATAAAGATAATGTAGAAGAAATTCTAGAAGCTAATGTTAAAGCAATCTTATTGCATAAGGAAGATGCTAACCAAGCAGATTATGCAATTATTCATAACACACTTCAAAAAGACCCCACGAATTCTGAAAAAGAAGCCGTGGAGCACATTTACAGACAATTGCGTAACGCCGAGCCGCCTGATGAGGAAACAGCGCGCGGTATCATTGATAAATTATTCTTTTCTGACCAACGCTATAACTTAGGTGAAGTAGGACGTTACAGAATGAATAAGAAGTTAAATCTTGATATTCCAATGGAAAAACAAGTTTTAACGAAAGAGGATATCATTACGATTGTAAAATATTTGATTGAACTTATCAACTCTAAAGCAGAGATTGATGATATTGACCACTTGTCTAACCGTCGTGTAAGAACTGTAGGCGAACAACTTTCTGCTCAATTTGGCGTTGGTTTAGCTCGTATGGCAAGAACCATTCGTGAGCGAATGAACGTTAGAGATAATGAAGTTTTTACACCAATCGATTTGATTAATGCAAAAACCTTGTCGTCTGTAATCAACTCATTCTTCGGAACCAATCAGTTGTCTCAGTTTATGGATCAAACCAATCCACTTGCTGAAATCACACACAAAAGACGTTTGTCTGCCCTTGGGCCAGGGGGTCTTTCTAGAGAAAGAGCTGGTTTCGAGGTACGTGACGTGCACTACACTCACTATGGTCGTCTATGTCCTATTGAAACACCCGAAGGACCAAACATCGGACTTATTTCTTCACTTGGTGTTTATGCTAAAGTGAATGGAATGGGTTTCATTGAAACACCTTATCGCAAGGTAAATAATGGTAAATTAGTTCTTGATGCAGATCCTGTATATTTAAGTGCAGAGGAAGAAGAAGGCAAATTAATTGCGCAAGCCAACATAGAAATCGATGCTGACGGAACTATTACTGCAGAAAACGTTATTGCAAAGCAAGATGCCGATTTTCCGGTAGTAACGCCAAGTCAGTTAGATTATGCCGATGTAGCTCCTAATCAAATTGCCTCTATTTCTGCTTCTTTAATTCCGTTCTTGGAACATGATGACGCAAACAGAGCTTTGATGGGTTCAAACATGATGCGTCAAGCAGTACCATTATTGCGTCCTGAAGCACCTATTGTAGGTACAGGTTTAGAACGTCAGGTGGCTTCTGATTCTCGTGTGCTGATCAATGCCGAAGGCGATGGAGTAGTAGAGTATGTTGATGCTAATATCATCACTATTAAATACGACCGTACTGAAGAAGAACGTATGGTAAGTTTTGATCCTGATGAAAAAACATATAATCTGATAAAATTCAGAAAAACCAATCAAAGTACCTCTATCAACCTAAAACCAATCGTAAGAAAAGGGGATCGAGTTGTAAAAGGGCAAGTGCTTTCAGAAGGTTATGCCACACAAAATGGTGAGTTAGCTTTAGGTAGAAACCTTAAAGTTGCCTTCATGCCATGGAAAGGGTATAACTTTGAAGACGCAATTGTAATTTCTGAAAAAGTAGTTCGCGATGATATCTTTACCTCTATCCACATTGACGACTATTCTTTAGACGTTCGTGATACCAAACTTGGAAACGAAGAGTTAACCAACGACATACCAAACGTTTCGGAAGAAGCTACCAAAGATTTGGACGAAAATGGTATGATCAGAATAGGTGCAGAGGTGAAACCTGGCGATATTTTGATTGGAAAAATTACGCCAAAAGGAGAGTCAGATCCTACGCCAGAAGAGAAATTACTCCGTGCTATTTTTGGTGACAAGGCCGGTGATGTAAAAGATGCTTCGTTAAAAGCCTCTCCATCACTTCACGGTGTTGTATTGGGTAAAAAATTATTTGCAAGAGCCGTTAAAGATAAACGCAAACGTACCAAAGATAAGGACGAATTGGAGACCTTAGAAATGAGTTTTGAAGTCAAGTTTAACGAGCTAAAAGATAAATTAGTAGAAAAATTATTCAACATCGTAAACGGCAAAACTTCGCAAGGAGTGATGAACGATTTGGGCGAAGAAGTTTTACCAAAAGGTAAGAAATATACCCAAAAAATGTTGAATGCTGTTGAAGATTTTGCACATTTAAGCAAAGGTCAATGGGTAGCTGATGAAGAAACCAATAAGCTAGTTAATGATTTGATTCATAATTATAAAATCAAATTGAATGACTTACAAGGTGCGTTGCGAAGAGAAAAATTCACAATCACTGTTGGGGATGAATTACCTGCTGGAATCTTGAAATTGGCTAAAGTATATATCGCTAAAAAACGTAAGCTTAAAGTAGGTGATAAAATGGCGGGACGTCACGGTAACAAAGGTATTGTAGCCCGAATTGTTCGTCATGAAGACATGCCTTTCTTAGAAGACGGTACGCCAGTTGATATCGTTCTAAACCCACTTGGAGTACCTTCACGTATGAACATCGGTCAAATCTACGAAACAGTCCTAGGTTGGGCGGGTCAAAAGTTAGGTCGCAAATTTGCTACTCCAATTTTTGATGGTGCTTCGCTAGATCAAATCAATGAGTTGACAGATGAAGCGGGTATCCCTAGATTCGGTCATACCTATTTGTATGATGGAGGAACAGGAGAACGTTTCCACCAAAGAGCAACTGTGGGAGTAATCTACATGTTGAAACTAGGTCACATGGTTGATGATAAAATGCACGCGCGTTCTATAGGACCGTACTCATTAATCACACAACAACCATTAGGAGGTAAAGCTCAGTTTGGAGGTCAGCGTTTTGGAGAGATGGAGGTTTGGGCGCTTGAAGCTTATGGTGCATCAAGTACCTTACGAGAAATCTTAACTGTAAAATCAGATGACGTTATCGGTAGAGCTAAAACGTACGAAGCTATTGTAAAAGGCGAATCAATGCCAGAACCAGGATTGCCAGAGTCGTTTAACGTATTGATGCACGAATTAAAAGGTCTTGGACTTGATATTCGTTTAGAAGAATAAATATAGTAGTCAGTTTTCAGTCTCAGTAGTCAGTTTTATTACTGCAAACTGCGACTGAGACTGCATACTTTTTTTAATTAGTTTTCAGGATTTATACCCGTAAACCGTTCCGATTTTTTATAGACTTTTTACAGAAGCTATAATTAGCACTCCAGGCATCATGCAGGAGTTTAGAGAAGTAATCCGAGGTACTGATTTAAGGTTTGGTTTGAAAAAACTAAATTAGGAATCAAAATCAATTTTTTAATTGCACATAAATCAATAGTAAAAACTATGATGAATAATAAAAATAACAATAGTAGAGATAAAAACCCAATCAAAAGGTTTGACAAAATCTCTATCGGTTTAGCATCTCCAGAATCTATTTTGGCAGAATCTCGTGGCGAAGTTTTAAAGCCCGAAACCATCAATTATCGTACACACAAACCAGAACGCGACGGACTTTTCTGTGAAAGAATTTTCGGACCTGTAAAAGATTTTGAATGTGCCTGCGGAAAATACAAGCGAATCCGATACAAAGGAATTGTTTGTGATCGTTGTGGTGTAGAGGTAACCGAGAAAAAAGTACGTAGAGATCGAGTAGGACACATCAACCTCGTAGTGCCTGTGGCACATATTTGGTATTTCCGCTCATTGCCTAATAAAATTGGTTACATTCTTGGCCTACCATCTAAGAAACTAGATATGATTATCTACTACGAAAGATACGTAGTTATTCAACCAGGTATTGCCAAAGGTCCAGATGGCGAGTCGATCCAACGTTTAGATTTCCTTACAGAAGAAGAGTACCTAAATATTTTAGATACACTTCCAGCGGATAACCAATATTTAGACGATTTTGATCCTAATAAATTCGTAGCCAAAATGGGTGCCGATTGTATCATGGATTTATTAGCTAGAATCGATCTCGATGCTTTATCGTATGATTTAAGACACGCTGCTAATAACGAAACTTCTAAACAACGTAAAACAGAAGCCTTAAAAAGACTTCAAGTAGTAGAGTCATTCCGTGAGTCTAACTTAAACCGCGAAAATCGTCCGGAATGGATGATTATGAAAGTGGTTCCTGTTATTCCACCAGAATTGCGTCCGCTCGTGCCCCTTGATGGTGGTCGTTTTGCTACCTCAGATTTAAATGATTTATACCGTCGTGTAATCATCCGAAATAACCGTTTGAAGAGATTAATGGAAATCAAAGCTCCAGAAGTAATCTTGAGAAACGAAAAACGTATGTTACAAGAATCAGTAGATTCATTATTTGATAATACACGTAAAGCTTCTGCTGTAAAAACAGAATCAAACCGTCCCTTAAAATCACTTTCGGATTCCTTAAAAGGAAAACAAGGTCGTTTCCGTCAAAACTTATTAGGAAAACGTGTGGATTATTCTGCTCGTTCAGTAATTGTTGTCGGTCCAGAACTTAAATTGTTCGAATGTGGTTTGCCAAAAGATATGGCTTCTGAACTTTACAAACCTTTTGTAATCCGTAAATTGATTGAAAGAGGTATTGTAAAAACGGTAAAATCAGCTAAGAAAATTATCGATAAAAAAGAGCCTGTTGTTTGGGATATCTTAGAAAATGTAATCAAAGGTCACCCGGTTTTACTGAACCGTGCCCCAACATTACACAGACTGGGTATTCAGGCATTCCAACCTAAGTTAATTGAAGGAAAAGCAATTCAATTACACCCCTTAGTTTGTACGGCTTTTAACGCGGATTTCGATGGAGATCAAATGGCAGTTCATTTGCCACTCGGGCCAGAGGCTATTCTAGAAGCACAATTATTAATGTTGGCTTCGCACAATATCTTGAATCCAGCCAACGGAGCCCCGATAACAGTACCTTCGCAAGACATGGTTTTAGGTCTGTATTACATGACTAAAGAACGATTGTCTACTCCAGATCATAAAATTTTAGGAGAAGGTTTGACTTTCTATTCTGCCGAAGAGTTAAACATCGCACTTAATGAAGGACGAGTAGAATTGAATGCTCGTGTGAAAATTAGAGCAAAAGATTTTAATGAAAATGGCGAATTGGTGTATAAAATTATCCAAACCACTGCCGGTCGTGTATTGTTTAATGAAGTAGTGCCAGAAGCCGCAGGATATATCAACGATGTTTTGACTAAGAAAAATCTTAGAGACATCATTGGTCATATTTTGAGTGTAACCGATGTGCCAACAACCGCAGCTTTCTTGGATAACATGAAAGATATGGGATACAAATTCGCATTTAGAGGTGGTTTGTCATTCTCTTTAGGTGATATTAGAATTCCAGAACAAAAAAATAAATTAATTTCCGATGCAAGAGAACAAGTTGAAGGAATTTCGGCTAACTATAACATGGGACTTATTACCAATAACGAACGATACAATCAGGTAATTGATATTTGGACTTCTGCAAATGCTCAGTTGACCGAATTGGCTATGAAAAATATTCGAGAAGACCAACAAGGTTTCAACTCGGTATATATGATGCTTGATTCTGGGGCAAGGGGTTCAAAAGAACAAATTCGTCAGTTAACAGGTATGCGTGGTTTGATGGCCAAGCCTAAAAAATCAACAGCTGGTGGTGGTGAAATTATCGAAAACCCGATTCTATCGAACTTTAAAGAAGGTCTTTCGATTTTAGAATATTTCATTTCAACGCACGGAGCTCGAAAAGGATTGGCAGATACCGCTTTGAAAACGGCAGATGCTGGTTACTTGACAAGAAGATTGCATGATGTTTCTCAGGACGTTATCGTTAATATCGATGATTGTGGTACTTTGAGAGGTGTTGAAGTTTCGGCCCTTAAGAAAAATGAAGAAATCGTAGAAACTTTAGGAGAACGCATTCTAGGACGTGTTGCATTGCAGGATGTAATCAATCCGTTGAACTTAGAGGTTCTTGTAGAAGCAGGTCAACAAATTACCGAACCTATCGTTAAAGCTATTGAAGCATCGCCGATTGAACGAGTAGAAGTACGTTCGCCATTAACTTGTGAAGCTTTAAAAGGTATTTGTGCTAAATGTTACGGTAGAAATTTAGCTACCGGAAAAATGACACAAAGAGGTGAAGCTGTGGGTGTTATAGCCGCACAGTCTATTGGAGAGCCAGGAACACAGTTAACGCTTCGTACCTTCCACGTGGGTGGTGTAGCAGGAGGTTTGTCTGAAGAATCTAGCATTGTAACTCGTTTTGCAGGTCGTTTAGAAATAGAAGATTTGAAAACTGTAAAAGGCGAAGATTCAGAAGGAAATTTAACTGACATTGTAGTTTCTCGTTCTACAGAATTAAAATTAGTAGATACCAAAACAGGAATCGTTTTAAATACGCACAATTTACCTTACGGATCAAGCATTTTTGTGAAAGATGGAGATGTGGTTGAAAAAGGAACAACAATCTGTAAATGGGATCCATATAACGGAGTAATTATTTCTGAATTTACAGGAAAAATTGCCTACGAAGATTTAGAGCAAGGACAATCATTTATGGTTGAAATTGACGAACAAACAGGTTTCCAAGAACGTGTAATTTCAGAAGGAAGAAATAAGAAATTAATTCCAACCCTTTTGATTTACGGAAAAGACGGCGATTTGATTCGTTCCTACAACTTACCTGTCGGGGCACACTTGATGGTAGAAGATGGAGAGAAAATTAAAGCGGGAAAAATTTTAGTAAAAATCCCACGACGCTCTTCAAAATCAAGCGATATTACAGGAGGTTTACCAAGAATTACAGAGCTTTTAGAAGCACGTAATCCTTCAAATCCAGCCGTAGTTTCAGAAATTGATGGAGTAGTTTCTTTTGGTAAAATCAAAAGAGGTAACCGCGAAATCATCATCGAATCTAAGTTTGGTGAAGTGAAAAAATATCTCGTTAAACTTTCAAGTCAGATTCTAGTACAAGAAAATGACTTTGTAAGAGCGGGAGTTCCGTTGTCTGATGGAGCCATCACGCCCGACGATATTTTAAGAATTCAAGGGCCAGCGGCTGTTCAGCAGTATTTGGTAAATGAAATTCAAGAAGTATACCGTTTGCAAGGTGTAAAAATCAATGACAAGCACTTTGAAGTAGTGATTCGTCAGATGATGCGAAAAGTACGTGTACAAGACCCAGGAGATACCTTATTCTTAGAAGATCAACTGATTCATACTAAAGATTTTATCGTTGAAAATGATAAATTATACGGAATGAAAGTTGTAGAAGATGCAGGAGATTCTAGCGTTCTAAAACCGGGGCAGATTATTTCTTCTCGTGAATTGCGTGACGAAAATTCACAATTGAAACGATTGGACAAAAATCTAGTTGTAGCTCGCGATGTAATTACCGCTACTGCTACACCAATTTTGCAAGGTATCACTAGAGCTTCGTTGCAAACAAAATCGTTTATTTCAGCCGCGTCGTTCCAAGAAACAACTAAGGTATTAAATGAGGCTGCTGTAGCTGGAAAAGTGGATTATCTAGAAGGCTTGAAAGAAAACGTAATTGTTGGACACAGAATTCCAGCAGGTACGGGAATGAGAGAATACGATAATACATTAGTAGGCTCAAAAAGCGATTTCAACGAATTATTAATTGGTAAAGAGGAGTATAATTACTAATCAAAATCAGTTGGTAACCGAATAATTATTATATTTACTAAACCTAACAGGGAGCTGTTAGGTTTTTTTATGAACAACTAATTTTAAATGAATATGAACGATCAACATCAAAACCAACCGCAAGGGCAAATTAACATTGAACTAGACGAAAAAACAGCAGAAGGATTCTATTCAAACCTTGCTATTATCAACCATTCTGCATCAGAATTTGTAATAGATTATGTTTGTATCATGCCCGGCACACCCAAAGCAAAAGTGAAATCAAGAATTATACTCACGCCGCAACATGCTAAACGTTTGCTTAAAGCCCTAGGCGAAAACATTCACCGATTTGAAATGGCTCATGGCGAAATAAATGATACTGAACAACCCGCCATACCTTTAAACTTCGGCCCAACGGGTCAAGCCTAATTCCTTAAAATATAATATCTTGGACTAGTTCTCATAAATCATTTATAGATTTTTGAGGACTAGTCTTTTTTTTTTTAGAACCATAATTTCTTCTGCACGATTGCAAATTATTTTTTACTTTTTTTACGTTTCAAAGGAAACTAAACCTTCACTAATTTCCAGATTTTCAATTTTAATTTTTAAATATGAATAAAAAAGAGTTTTTTATGAAACACTTCTTTTTTTTTTAACAAAAATCGTAAGTAAAAATCATTAACATCTTGATTTAGTTTGTTTTGATTATCATTGTCATAATTTTTAATTTGTAAAATTTATTTTTGGTGATAAAATTAACAACTAGATGCTATTTTTGTTATTTTTATTCCCTAAATTTTAACAATAACAATTTATGAACAAAATTTACTTCAACCCATTATTTCCAAAAGATCTAGTGGGAAAAAAAGCAAGGAGTTGGGCAGCATCGTCCAATTTTAGAAAGTACAATCCGCCTACTTTTGGTTTTATACTGCTTTTATTCAGTATGTTACTCAGTACTGGATTCGGTTTTGCGCAATCCATCGCTAATTATTCTTTTGGAAGCGGTAACGATGGGAGTTTGCAAGACATTTCTGCTGGTAATACTAATTATTTAACAGGAATTAATGATGACGTGGCTGGAACTGTTCAGGCCTTAGGCTTCGATTTTTATTTTATGGGACAGCGTTATTCGCATTTTAGTGCCAACTCGAACGGGCAGATGCGTTTGCATGGCTCAAGTACAGAAGCACCTATAGGAAGTAACGTTTCTACAGCAGCAAATGCCGCGATTTTAGCACCTTTTACTGGTGATAATGAGGTAAATAACGGTATGCGGTATAAGGTAATTGGAACGGCTCCTAATCGTACTTTTGTACTAGAATGGAATCAATTTTATATTAATTTCGTTAATCTTACCAATGCAGGAGATATGCAGGTTTGGTTGGATGAAAGTACAGGTAAAATTACCTACATCTACGGACAGATTTATAATTCATCAACCGCAAGCCAAACGAGGTCGATTTCTTTGGCGTCTAGCAATACCGCTACCACAGTGGGTTCGGTTACAATTGGTAGTCCATCTACCTTTACAGTGGGTGCTACCCCTGTTGCCAATACAATAGCCGCGGGTGCTAATCCTGTGGGATTGTCATTAGTGTCCAACATCGGTTCAGCATCTGATGGTAATAGGTTTTATTTTACTTTTACACCACCCTCCACAGTAGTTGGAGGTCCTAGTGCTTTCACAATTACGAATGTAACCGGTACCGGAAATACGCTCAATTGGATCGACGACTCTACAAATGAGTTGTTCTTTATCATTACACGAGCTACCGATGCCGCATTTACTCAAAATTTGACGGCTTTTTCGGTGCCTTCTACCTCTTCTGCAAGTGTAGGAACTCCCTATACTCTAGTTCAAACCGGACTGGCAGGCGGAACCACATATTATTATCGTATAGTAGCTACTGTTGAAGGTGGTGCTTCGGCTGCTTTATCAAATAGCAGTGCAACTTTAGATGGAGCAACTTACTATTGGACGGGAGCTACTGGAGGCAATTGGAATACTTTTTCCAATTGGAATACAGCAGCAGATGGTAGCGGAACAGCACCAGCAGTTTGGGACAACTCGGATATTTTAGTGATTGATGGGACAGGTACAACTCCAGGAGGAACACTCTCGATTCTAGTTGACCGGCCTAGTTTTACCTTGGGTCAACTGAAAATTACCAATAACACAGACTTATCTTTAGCTTCTAATAATACCACTACCAGAGTAATTACTGTTTCTGGAGGTCCAGGAACGGATTTGGTTTTGGAATTAGGAAGTACCTTAAATCTAGTAAATGCAGCTAACGCTGTTACTCTTAATTTTACCACAGGTGGTCAGACTGGACAATTAGCAGGAACGTATATTGCTGGTGGTTCGACATCTAATTTAATTAATGTAACTAATAGTGTTAATACTACAGTTTCTGGTGCTGTTACCAATAATATTTTGGGTGTAACGGGCTGTTTGACAGGTTCTGTGGCGAGTTTAAGTTTTGCTGCGAATTCAAATTATACACATACAGGTAATACAACTGGGCAAGGGTACATTCCGATAGCAACTTGGGATATAACCTCAACGGCTACAATTACCGGAGGAACTACCACAACCGGGTTAACTTCTGGTTCTCCAAGTTTAGGCAATTTGATCGTGAATACCACTGCTTTAACAACTACACTTAACGCCTTCGCTGGCAATACCAGAATTATTCAAGGAAATTTAACCATTAATAACACGGGTACTGGAAGATTTAGAGCAGTTTCTACAGGTCTCTTAACCGTTAATGGAAACATTATTGTCAACGGTGGGATTTTTGATATTTCGGGAAGTTCTACAGGACGTGTCGTTGCCAAAGGAGACGTAATCGTAAATACAGGTGGAACGCTTGACATTAATCAAGGATTACTACAAGCTGAAAGTAATATTGTGAACAATGGTGCAATATTAAGTTCAGAGACTACTACAACCAATTCTAGAATTAATTTTGCTGGAACAGCTGGATCGCAAGCATTTTCTGGGACTGGTTCTTTTTCAGGTCGTGTATCTTCAATAGGTCTTGCCAATGCTCAAGGTCTTGTAATCTCGACTCCTGTTTTAACGCAACGGGTAAATTTGTTTACAGGAACAATTACTGGTTCTACTAATATTACCATCGGTACTGGAGCAGCATTAGGTGCCGCTGTTCAAATTGGTTTCGATGCAAATACTGCAGCTGGAGGTAATTTTGATGCAACGCCAACTTTTAACCTCGGAACAGGAACCTATAGCTTACTCTATCTTGGTGAATCAATGGCGAGAACTACAGGTTTTGAAGTTCCTTCTTCCAGAATTGTTTCAAGTATAGTGGTAAACAACAGTAATGGACTTAACATTGCAGGTGGCGATTTAACTGCTGTTTCAGCACTAACTTTAACTTCGGGTATCGTTTCTACAGGTGCCAATACGTTAATTCTTGGTGATGCAAACGCTGCAGGTACCCTAACCGGTGGTAGTGAAACCGCTTATGTAAACGGTACACTCACAAGATTTATAGCTAATGGTAACACAAACACTACTTACTCTTCATTTCCTATCGGAAAAGCGGGAGTTTACACTCCTATAGCTGTGGCTCCTGCTACAACTTCTGTAGCGTCGTTCAAAGCAGAATCTTTTGGAAGTAATTCAGGTACTGCAACGGCAGCTATTATTAACTTATCAGCAGCAAGAAGATTTGAAGTATTGCCTTTGTCAGGTACATTCGATAACATCAATGTGCGACTATCAGACCCTGGAATGGTGGCAACCAATATTCCAGTTCAAGCACCTTCTGCCGCTGGAGCATACACTTCGGCTTTTGGAAGTACTTCAACTTATGCCGCAGGTCCTCCAGTTACTATTACTTCTAATACTCCTGTTGCTAGCGCTAATTACACTGGATACTTATCCTTTGCGGATTCAAATGCTTGTAACGGAATTCCAAATCCTGGAAATACTGTTGCTACTAATGCAAGTATCTGCTTTGGGGCTTCGGTTACATTAAGTTTACAAAATACAACCCCTGGTGCAGGCGTTACGTATCAATGGCAAAGTTCTGCAGACGGTGTTGCTTTTGCGGATATTGTAGATGCTATTGGAAGCACATATACCGTTACTATCACATCTCCTACTTTCTTTAGATGTGTGGTGTCGTGTTCTGGAGAACCTGTTACAGGTATTTCTACTCCAATTCAGGTGTCTTTTGCAAATACTGTAGTTTCTACAACTCCCGCTACACGTTGTGGAGCAGGTGTGGTAACTTTACAAGCGACTCCATCAGCTGGCGCTACAATTAATTGGTATGCTAATGCTTCTGGTGGTGCTCCTTTGGCAACTGGAACTAGCTTTCAAACGCCTAGTCTTAGTGCAACGACAACCTATTTTGCAAGTGCGAGTACACCTTCAAATGGAAGTGCAACCTTAGGACTCGGTGCTGTAACAAGCACAAGTACGGGAGCTACATTTTTCCCAGGAAGTTGGGGCGGTGCTAAAACGCAATACATCATCCGAGCTTCAGAATTGGCTGCTGCTGGTTTTGGCGCAGGTCCAATAGCAAGTATTGGTTTTGAACCTACAACTTCTGGTCAAACGTACCAAGGTTTTGTAGTGCAAATGGGACACACCTCTCAAACAACTGCCACGACTACATTCATTTCAAATTTAACGCAAGTATTTAGAGGAACATTGGCGGATGACGGATATACACCTACTCCTAATGTGGTAAATACTTTAGCTTTTGGTACAGGGGTTGGCTCAGATAGTGCATTTAACTGGGATGGTATTTCAAATATTGTAGTGTCAATTTCTTGGTCTAGAGTACCAGCAGCTGCAACAGCAACTTCATCAGGTATGAAGCTAGATGATGTAGGTTTTGTAGCTACAGCTTGGAGACAACGCGATAATTTAACTCCAGCAGCAATGCTAGCCGAAACCAGTGCAAGTAGTACGGGATCAAACCGTCCTCGTTTTACAATCAATGGCGTTCTGCTTTGTAATTCACCAAGAGTGGCGGTAGAAGCTACGGTAACTACTCCTCCTGCCTTTGCATTAAGTGCAACAACAACTACCATTTGTGCCGGAAATAACTCCGAGGTAATTACAATTGCCACTGGAGCGAACGATTATGATACCTTTGTTTGGTCGCCTGCCATCGGTGTATCTGGCTCAGGCACTCAGGGTTGGACTTTCAACACTACAGCAACTACTACCTACACTTTGACTGCTTCACAGTCGTCAGGAAGTTTATGTGTTATTACAGCTACTGTAGTTGTACAAGTAAATCAATTACCAGCGCCATTGACCTTTACTTCAACGGTAGATGAAGCTTGTTTAGATACCGCCTTGCCTTTGTCGGTTTCGGGAGGAATACTCAATAATGTGCCTATTCTTACAGAAAACTTTAATGCCGCAACCAATGCCTTTACAACCATCAATAACACCACAGGCGGAACAAATATTGCAACGTCAGCCTGGACATTAAGACCAAGTGGTTTTGTACAAGGTGCAACCTTCATAACAAGTGATGCTTCACAGTTTTACTTATCCAATTCTGATGCAGGTGGTTCAGGTACCAATACGGATGCGAGTTTAATTTCGCCTAGTTTCAGTACGGTAAACTTTACCAGTGCTAATCTTACATTCAAACATTATTATAACCATTGGGCTAGCGGAAATGGTATCGCTAGCGTAGCCTACTCTATTGATAATGGTGGCACATGGACTAATATTCAGACCTATACGGCTACTGTGGGTGCTGCCAATAATTTCGCAAGTGTGAATTTAACTTTGCCTCCGGCAGCATTAAATCAAGCCAATGTACAAATCCGATTCAGACATTTAGTAGTTTATGGGTTCTATTGGGCTATTGATGATTTAGCTATTACAGGTAATCAACAAACCCAAATTACTTGGTCTCCGATTACTAATTTATTTAGCGATGCAGCTGCTACAGTACCTTATGTGGCTGGAACTTCTGCAAGCACGGTATATTTTAAATCAAATACCGCTGCAACCACAGCATATACCGCTACAGCAACATCAGCTGCTTTGTGTACTACTTCCGCTACGGTAGATATTACCGCAATAGATTGTGCTATTCCGTATGCTAATTTACAATTCCCCGGAACTGCTACTATTACCACTTGTGGAACTCAGATTTTCTATGCTCGTGTGTACAAAGCAGGAGTTACAGAAGCCCCAGGTCAAGGTGCAGGAATTACGGCTTGGATTGGTAGAAATACAACTAATACAGACCCAGCAACATGGCCAGAAAGTAGCTGGCAGTTGGCTACATTCAATGTTCAAACTGGAAATGATGACGAATATCAAGCTACGTTTGGCCCATTAGCTTCAGGAACCTATTATGTCGCTAGTAGATTTGTGTACGCTCCAGGAACTTTTGTTTACGGTGGATACACACCTAGCGGTGGAGGAATTTGGAATGGCACTTCTATTGTTAGTGCGGTGTTAACCGTTGAAACTCCTGCTCCAACAGCTTCTGCACAAACATTCTGTAATGCTGCAACCGTAGCTGATTTAGTTGCTACAGGTACTGGCTTGCAATGGTATGCTGATGCCACAGGCGGTACAGCCTTGGCTGCTACAACTGCTTTAGCTTCTGGAAACTATTATGTATCACAAACTATCGATGGATGCGAAAGTCCACGAACTATGGTAGCTGTTACTGTTAATGTAACTGCCGCACCAACAGCTTCTGCACAAACATTTTGTAATGCTGCAACCGTAGCTGATTTAGTTGCTACAGGTACTGGCTTGCAATGGTATGCTGATGCCACAGGCGGTACAGCCTTGGCTGCTACAACTGCTTTAGCTTCTGGAAACTATTATGTATCACAAACTATCGATGGATGCGAAAGTCCACGAACTATGGTAGCTGTTACCGTTAATGTAACTGCCGCACCAACAGCTGCTGCACAAACATTTTGTAATGCTGCCACAGTGGCCAATTTAGTAGCTACGGGTACTGGCTTACAATGGTATGCTGCTGCAACTGGTGGAAGTCCATTGGCTGCTACAACTGCTTTAGCTTCTGGAAACTACTACGTTTCTCAAACATTGAATGCATGCGAAAGTCCACGAACTATGGTAGCTGTTACTGTTAATGTAACTGCCGCACCAACAGCTTCTGCACAAACATTTTGTAATGCTGCCACAGTGGCCAATTTAGTGGCTACGGGTACTGGTTTACAATGGTATGCTGCTGCAACTGGCGGATCTCCATTGGCTGGAACTACTGCTTTAGCTTCTGGTAACTACTACGTTTCTCAAACATTGAATGCATGCGAAAGTCCACGAACTATGGTAGCCGTTACTATAAATGTAACTGCCGCACCAACGGGTCTTGCTGTTCAGAATTTTACAACAGGGCAAACCTTAGCCAACTTCACTGTGGTGGGGCAAAACATTATTTGGTACAGCTCTGCAACAGGTACTACCGTATTACCAGCGAGTACTTTACTTGTTTCAGGAGTAACTTATTATGCTTCACAAACAGTTAATGGTTGCGAAAGTACGAGCCGATTAGCGGTGACTGCCGGTGTAAATCTTTCAACTCCTGAGTTTGACATCAGAAATTTACGTTACTATCCAAACCCAGTAGTGAGTTTGTTAAACGTTGAATTCTCTGACACCATTCAAGGGGTACAACTCTACAATATGTTAGGTCAAATGGTGTACAGTAAAGTAACCGATGATGCTAAAGTAAGTATTGATATGTCAGGAATGCCTGCTGGAAACTACATCTTACAAGTAACCGCAAACGGTATCACTAAAAATGTAAAAGTGATCAAGAAGTAAGCATACTTTAAAAGATTTATTTTAAAACTAAATCCCGATTGTCAGTTGATAATCGGGATTTTTTTAGGTATGCAGTAAGTATAAACAATTAGTATTAACGCTGCTGAATATACATTAACGTGAGTTCGATATGAGAATTATAGATAGCTTATTGATTTAAAGATTCTACGCAATAAACCCCAGATAAACTTTGCGTATGCTTTGTGTATGTAGTGTAATACCTTACTTTTTTGTAACACAAACGCCACGAAGAAGTCATAAAAACCACGAAGTGTTTCAATAACAAATAAATATAAATAGTACTCACGTTACATTACCTTATTGTTAAAAAATAGGCATCTGAAGTTCTAATTTCATAAAAAAACCTTGTGAGTTATATAAAATAACGTATTTTTGAACGTTTAGAAAATGAATTTCTTAAAGATGAATCAGTCTGAGTTAGCGTACCGAAGTCAATCACAAGCCGAAAGCGAGTCTTGGGATGCCATCATAGAGCCAAAAAATTCCTTTCTAGCGATTGATTTCAAGGAAATTTGGAGGTACAGAGACTTATTGTTGCTTTTCGTAAAACGAGATGTTGTTACGGTTTATAAACAAACAGTGCTTGGACCGTTGTGGTACTTGATTCAACCCTTGTTTACGTCCTTGATTTTTACTGTTATTTTTAATAATGTCGCTGGAATTTCTACGGGTACCACACCTCCTTTCTTGTTTAATTTAGCTGGAGTCATGGTGTGGAATTATTTTACCGCCTGCCTGACCGAAACTTCTGATACCTTCAAAAAAAACGCTTCTGTTTTTGGAAAAGTCTATTTCCCGAGACTGATTGTTCCTTTATCAGTAGTAATTTCCAATTTGGTTAAATTCGCCATTCAATTCTTGATTTTCGTAAGTTTCTATTTGTTTTATGCCTTGCAAGGAATGAGTCCTCAAATTACGGTTTCCGTTTTGTGCTTCCCGTTCTTGGTTTTGATCATGGGCATTTTAGGTCTCGGACTCGGCATGATTATTTCGTCTATGGTAACCAAGTACCGCGATTTGAGTTTTTTAGTAGGTTTTGGCGTACAGTTACTTATGTACGTTTCGGCAGTGATGTATCCGATGGCTTTACTAAAACAAAAATTACCTGAGTTGGGTTGGTTAATCGAATATAATCCGTTGGCATATATCATCGAAACCGCCCGGTATTTACTCTTGCATGAAGGTCAAATTTCGGGTAATGGCTTGCTGTACACTTTAGGAGTAACTGTTGGTATTTTTACTTTTGGATTACTCGTTTTTCATAAAACCGAAAAAAGTTTTATCGATACCGTTTAGTAAATACTATCATTTTTGACGCAATACACAATTAAATTATCCAATAAATTTTTGAATGAATTCTAATAACATCATCTTAAAAGCCGAAAATGTTTCCAAGCAATACCGTTTAGGCACGGTAGGTACGGGGACGTTGAGTCATGATGTAAACAGATGGTGGCATGCTATTCGAGGCAAAGAAGATCCGTACCTCAAAGTGGGCGAAATTAACGATAGGACTTCCAAAGGCACAAGTGAATACGTCTGGGCGTTAAAAGATATTAATTTTGAAGTGGAAGCTGGTGAAGTATTGGGAATCATCGGAAAAAACGGTGCCGGAAAATCGACCTTGCTCAAAATCCTATCGCGAGTAACGATACCCTCTACAGGCTCAATAAAGTACAAAGGCAGAATTGCATCTTTATTAGAAGTCGGAACAGGTTTCAATCCCGAACTGACAGGTAGAGAAAATATCTACTTGAATGGTGCTATTTTAGGTATGACCAAAAAAGAAATCACCTCTAAGCTCGCCGAAATTATTGAGTTTAGTGGTTGCGAACGCTATATCGATACGCCTACAAAACGCTACAGCAGCGGAATGACCGTTCGGTTGGCCTTCGCCGTAGCCGCTTTTTTAGAACCCGAAATTTTAGTTATCGATGAGGTTTTGGCCGTGGGCGATGCTGAATTTCAAAAAAAAGCCATCGGAAAAATGCAAGACATCTCTAAACAAGGCGGCAGAACGGTATTGTTTGTGAGTCATAATATGGCGGCGGTCAAAAGTTTGTGTACGAGAGGAATTGTGTTGGAGAATGGTAGGGTGGTGTATCATGGACGAATAGAAGAGTGCATTTCAAAGTACTATATGTCGCATTACGATACTGCGGAAAATCATAGTTTAGGGGTTTACGAGTTGAGTAATCACATTGATAAAAAGTCTAAGTTTGGTATTTACAAAGCAGAATTATATTGCAATAACCTTTTAACGGATACTATTTTTACAGATTCCGAATTTCGGTTAAAGTTATTTTATGAATCATACAGGGATTTTTTTGAAGCTGAAATAGGTTTGGTAATAAAGGATACAGACCAGATTTCTTATATTGGACTTAATAATAAACATCTTGGAAATGCTATAGTTGTAAAAGAAGGAAAAGGTCAAGCAGAAATTGTGATTGAGGATTTTCCTTTATTTGCAACCGGGGATTATTTCATTAATCTATATTTTGGCGATCAAGGTCCAAATTATGAGTCTTTAGAAAATGCTATTAAGTTTAAAGTTTTCGGAGAAGATATTTTTGGTTCTGGAAGAAAATTAGATTCTGCATGGAATAAAATTGCACACAAGAAAATAAGTATAAAAACAGGATGATATATTTAAAAAATTATGGAATTTTGATGTCAATTAAAATTGCAAATAAACTAGGGAGAGGTCATTATTTGAAAAAAAAGATTTTTTCGAGTAGACATATTTTGGAATGTAATTATCCAGAAAAAAGCGCTTTTAATTTTGTACAAGTTGGTGCAAATGATGGAGTTAGTTTTGATTTTTTATACGGTTTTGTTACAAAACGAAATTCTCAAGGTGTTGTAATTGAGCCAATAAAGAAATATTTTAGTGAATTGGTAAAAAATTATCAAAATTATCCAAAAATAATTAAAGTGAATAAAGCTGTGCATCCGACACAAAAAAAGGTATTAATTAATCGAATTTCTACTAAAGCAATTGATAAATATCCAAGTTGGGCTAAAGGTATCGCTTCTATTGATACAAATCACCATAAAAAAGTAAATGTAGATAGTAATGATATGGTTAAAGAAGAGGCTAACGCTGATACTCTAATGAATATTATTACTCAAAATATGTCAAATAGTCAGTTAGATTATATTCAAATTGACACGGAAGGATTTGATTATGAGGTAATCAAAATGATTGATTTTAAAAAAATAAAACCGGATATTTTAAAATATGAAAATGTTCACTTAGATACTAAACAGAGAATTGATGTAGAAGTATTGTTAAAAAAGCAAGGTTATTCTGTTTTTAAAGAGAACGGTGATTCAATTGCAATAAACTTGAATAAAATTAAATTATTTTGATGATCCCAAAAGTTATACATTACTGCTGGTTTGGAAAACAGAAAAAATCAAAACTAATTAAAGAATGTATTTTATCATGGAAACAATTTTTACCAGATTATGAAATTATCGAATGGAATGAAACGAATTGTGATTTTTCAAGTTCATTTATCAAAAATGCATATAAGTGTAAGAAATGGGCATTTGTAGCCGACTATATAAGATTGAAAATTTTGTACGAAAAGGGGGGAATCTACTTAGATACCGATATGATGGTTGTAAAATCATTTGATAGTTTGCTACGTGAAGAATGTTTTCTTGGAGCTGAAGATGAAAATTACATAAATTGTGCAGTAATTGGATCAAAGAAAAATAACGCGTTTATTAAAGAATGTATTTCAAGATATGAGTTGATTAATATTAATTTTCAAACAAACTGGAGTCATATTACAATACCTAAAGTTGTTACAAGTGTCTTTAGAGAACGATATAATTATGGATTGCCATTTAATCAACTTATAGCGACTCATGACTTAGTAATTTTTCCAATTAACTATTTCTACCCTTTACCACATAATAAAAGGCAAGATAATAGAAATTACGAAAATTATTTGGCAGTAGAAAGTTTTGCAGTGCACTTATGGTCTTCTTCGTGGGTGACCAATTCGGAATTTCAAGATTTAAGAAATGCAGAATATAGAATTGGATTTGGAAAGGTTTTTGACAAGTTAAAAAAAGACAGGAAATTAAATAGCAATTATATTCGAAAACTTTTATCAGCATTGAAAGAATCTTTTTATTTTAAATAAAAGTGTAAAAAATTGTTAGAAATCAGCTTTTTTAGCACACAAAATAATCGAGAAGGAATCAAATATCTTTTAGGTACACATAATAAATTAATCTTAAAATATCAATTCAAATTAAAAGTAAAATTTGTAATTTGGCCCAAAGTATAATGAATGATTTAGTTTCCATAATAGTTCCTTGTTTCAACCAAGCCCAGTATTTGGACGACGCTTTGCAATCAGTTTTAGAACAAAGTTACGAATATTGGGAATGTATAATTGTCAATGATGGAAGCCAAGATACTACTGAAGATGTTGCAAAAAAGTGGATAGAAAAAGACCTTCGTTTTAAATACCTTGAAAAAGAGAATGGTGGATTAAGTAGTGCTCGAAACTATGGAATTAACTTTGCACGCGGAACTTACATTTTGCCACTCGATGCTGATGATAAAATATCTTCAAATTATGTTGAAATTTGTATAAATGAATTTGCAAACGATATTGATTTGAAAGTTGTATATGGTAAAGCAATAAAGTTTGGAAAGATTTCTAAAGAGTGGAAATTACCAAGTTATAATTTTAAAAAGCTATTACTAGGAAACATGATATTTTGTACGGCAATGTACAAAAAAGAAGATTGGCAAAACACAAGTGGGTATGACGAAAATATGAAGTTGGGTTTTGAAGATTGGGAATTTTGGATTAATATTTTAAAAGATTCAGGTAAAGTTAAAAGGAATTTAGCGGGTACTTTTTATTATAGAATACATGACAATAATTCTATGACCAGTATCTTAAACAACGATAAAGTGAAAAAAATAATTCTGAGAAAATATATATTCGATAAACATAAATTATTATATACAACCAAAACGGATTATGATTTGTATGTTGAAAATAATAATCTCAATGATAAATTGTTCAATTTGCATAAACATATAAGTGTTAAAACGTTATTTTTATCTATTTTAAAGCGAATAAAATTTAAACTTTCAACTATCTGATTCAATTTTAATAATGGAAATACTAGTTTCTATAATTGTACCTAATTATAACCATTTCCTATTTTTACAAAAAAGATTGGACAGTATTTTTAATCAAACATTTCAAAATTTTGAAGTTATAATTTTAGACGATGCGTCCACGGATGAAAGTTTGGAGTTATTAAATAAAATAAAAAATCATCAAAAAGTTAGTCACTTCATTATCAACAAACTAAACAGCGGAAGCCCTTTTATACAATGGAAAAAGGGTTTGGCACTAGCGAAAGGAAAATATATTTGGATTGCAGAAAGTGATGATTCATGTGAACTCACTTTTTTAGAAAAAACGGTCAAAATTTTAGAAGAAAATAGAGAGGTAAGTTTAGTTTTTACCAATAGTGTCCTTCAAAATCTGCTATCTTCTAAAAGTAATACATTAACTTCTAGTCAAAGTACTGGTATTTATAATAGTACAGAAAATAAATTTTTGTACAACTGGTTTTTTAATCATAGTAATTTCAGAATTGCCAATGCTAGTTCGTGTGTTTTTAGGCTTAGTTACATAAGTGAGGATATGATTATGCAAATTTCTAATTATCGATATGCTGGCGATAAGTTATTTTGGTCTAGTTTACTTGTAAGATTTCCAAATTTTGGGTATATAAGTGAACCACTCAATATTCACACTTTTCATAAAAACACTACTAGAAGCATTGTAACAAAACAGACCAATTATATTAGAAATAAAGAAGTTTTGTCTATTTATGACTTTTGTGATTTTTCAACAATAAGCAATTACAGTGCTGGGTGGCAGCGTGAGTATGGAAGTCGATTATTATTGTCGTTTCTATTTAATCTACTCTTGTTTAAAAAATTTAAAGGAAAAGATTTATACAATGGTTTAAAAATTGTAAAATTTAATTTTGAAGTCTGGAAAAAAATATACAGAGCAATCTTATTGCCTAATAGATAAGTTTAAAATATCAACGTAATGTTAAATGAAAAATTCAATAGACATAGAAAGTTATTGCAATTTACTTGAACAAGGCGAATTACAATTTGTGCAAAACTCGCAAACCAAATCGGTAGGTGTTTCTAAATCGAGTAAAATAGCACGAATTAAATTTACTGTATTTTGTTTGATAGATTTTTTGCTATTACACATTAAAATATTGTTTTCAAACAATCAAATTTCTTTAAAAAACATAGTATTTGTAATGCCAAATTTATGCCGTTTTGACAATAATTCTTGTTCTGTTCCTATCTTAGATTTAGTAAAAATTTCAAATCCTCAGTATATTAATTATGGAAAAGAAAAATATATATCATCAATTAATAATCAAAAAGTATATAATCTCGGGGGGTTAATTGTAATTTTTCAGCTTTTCAATAAATCCAGTAAAAGCGTCACAGTGAATCATTATAGAATAGTTAACGATAGTTTTTTAAAAAAAGCTTCAAACTCCACAGTTTTCAGCCTCTGTTATTATGATAACAATGGTTTGGCGTTAGCTTTTTCAAAATACCGAAAAAACTTTAATTTAACAGAGCTACAACATGGAAGTATGATTAATTTTTATCCGTATCACACGCCTGCGCGTTTTTCGATTGTGGATACTTTTTTTGTCAGAAATAACGCTACTATACAGTATTTAAAATCGCATTTAGCACAAAATTATTTAGCGGAGTATCAATTAATTCCATACCCAAAAAATAAAGCTGTTGCCCAAAGTGATAATCATATCTTGTATGCATCATCTATAGAAACTAATGGTTTTCATACTGTTTTTCTTGATTTTTTAAGGAGCTCTTCAGTCCTCAATTTAAATATTATAGTAAGATTGCATCCGAGAGAGTTTCAAAAAAAAGCTATTTTTGAAAAGGAGTTAAAAGAACTCAATGTTAATTATAGATTTGATATATCTAAAAATTGGTTACTTGACAACACTGTGCAAAATTTAATTGTAGTTTCACCGTGGAGCTCTATTATTGAAGAAGCAGCTGATAATGGATACAAAACAATCATAATTGACGAAATCGGAAAAAGGCGTTATGAATACCTAATTGATTGCCAAAATGTTTTCGATGGAAGTACAAGCTCTAAGTTTTATTCAATAATTAGTAATATTTAAGCTCTGAATTTTTAAAGTATTTATTAGATTTCTTAAATCAAAATTACCACAAAAATGTATTTACTATTGTCGGAATGGTTATTATAATTGGGAATTAAATGTGCTACTATTTAATGGACATAACTACATTAGCGTTTTGGTTTTAGATTGCAATCACTTATATAAAAAAAATATTTCATGATTAAACTTTTCATATATCCGACAATAGAAAACTCTAATAAACATAATTTATGTCCACTTGCCAAAATGCTCACTACTGAGCAAAATGATTTGGCAAATTATTATAAAATTGTCCCAAATATTAGCGGTTGCGATTATATTTTAAATCCCGAAATAATCAATATACAGTTTAAAGAGCAATCAAGTACTTCTATAAATAAAGTGATTAAAAGTGCAAAAAGTGCGAATAAAAAAGTGATTTGTTTCACTGACGGTGATTTTGGTAAAAGTATTAACAGTAGGTATGTAATAATGCTAAGAATGGGTGGGTTTAAAAGTAAAATGAAAACAATTAATATGATTTCTGCTTATGTATCAGATCCATACTTGATTATACATGATTCATTTTCACCGATTCCAAAAATAGAGAAACCCACTGTTGGATTTGTTGGACATTCAGATGGCACCTTTTTAAAAGTAATAAAGGAGTTTATGCATTTTTTAAAAAAAAATAGTAAGGTTTTATTAGGAAAAGAGTATTATGATTATCAATCTTTTTATCCGTCTAGTTATTACCGGGACAAATATCTAAAACTACTTCGACATGATAATAGAATTCTTTCTGAATTTATTTGTAGAAAAAAATACAATGCTGGTGCAAATGATAAAATTGAAAAATTAGAGGCACAGATTGAATTTTTTAATAATATCAAAAAGAATATGTATACATTTTGTTTAAGAGGCTCTGGTAATTTTTCAATAAGATTTTATGAAACACTCGCAATGGGTAGAATCCCGATTTTAGTCAATACAGATTGTAAACTGCCGTTTGAAGATATATTAAATTGGAACCTACACGCTATTATAATACCTGAAATTGACTACAAGTCAATTGCGAGTTATATCCATGAATTTCACAATCGACATACAGAGGAAGAATTGATAACAATCCAAATAAATGATAGGAAATTATGGGAAACACATTTCACTAGAAACAGTTTCTATACTCAATTGGCCACATGGTTGGACAGACAATTAAAAAATAATTAAAATGCATATTTGTTTTATAACTTCAGAGTATCCAAAAGAAGGTTTATCGCACGGTGGTGTGGGAAGTTTTATTAAATCTATTGCTTTAGAGTTAGTTAATAATGGTATTAAAGTTAGTGTAATAGGTATAAATAACGAAGATTTTTATGAAGAGACATCCATTAATTCGATTAATATATACAGATTAAAACCTTCTCGCATTAGAGGATTAAAATGGTTTTTTAATTCGAAAGCCATTCAGTCAAAAATTAGACAAATTCATTGTGAGAATGCTGTCGATGTTGTAGAAACGCCAGAGCTAGGTTTAGCTTTTTTACATAAGGTTAAAAATATAAAATATATTATTAGATTACATGGCGGTCATCACTTTTTAGCTGAAGAGGGAAAAATAAATTGGTGGAAAGCTTTTCAAGAAAAACGTTCTTTTAAAAAAGCAGATGCATTTATTGCAATCTCCAAGTATATCAAAGAACAAACTGAGACTCTATTAAGTTTCAACACTAAAACGGTTACTCAAATTTACAATCCTATAGATATCAGTGCATTTTTTCCAATTAGAACTACTTTAACAGCAGCTTTTCAGATTGTATACGTGGGAACTGTTTACAAAAAAAAGGGGATTGTCCAACTAATCGAAGCGTTTAAAATTGTGAAAAATCAAATTCCAAACGCAACGCTGGAAATTTATGGTAAAGATTGGTTCTATCCAGATGGCAGTTCATTTATAGAAAAATTACAAAAAGCTGAAAGTAACTATACTCATTTCAATTCCATTCATTTTAATGGCGTTGTTCCACATAGTGAAATAGCAAAAAAATATGCTGAGGCTTCTGTTTGTGTTTTTCCTTCTCTCGTAGAAGCGCAAGGTCTAGTTGTTGCCGAGGCTATGGCGATGGAAAAATTGGTTATATTTACAGAATTTGGGCCTGGAAAAGAAATTATCAATCATCAGGAAAATGGTTTATTGTGCGATCCTAGGGATCCAAAAGATATTGCACAAAAAATTTGTTGGTGTTTTGATAATCCACACAGAGTAGCCATGATAGAAAAGAATGCAAGAAAAACTGTGGTAGATAAATTTAATTTAGAAAAAATAGTGCTGCAGAATATTATGTTTTACCAAAGTATAATTTTGTCATGATCTTCTGTATCATTACCCACGTAAACCACTACCACGACCAGCAACAGTATTTTGCTTACGCTCCGTATGTTCGTGAAATGAATATTTGGTTAAAGCATGTTGAAGAAGTAATTATTGTAGCACCATGTCCAAATAATGAAATTTCAAAAATTGATGTACCGTATAACGCTACTTCCATTGATTTCAGAAAAGTTTCTTCATTGGAGTTGACCTCCATAAAACAAACTATCACCACCTTTTTTAGGTTGCCCAAAGTTACAGCTGAGATTTTTAAAGCCATGAAATCAGCCGATCACATCCATCTACGTTGTCCTGGAAATATGGGCTTACTAGGATGTTTAGTTCAAATTTTATTTCCTTCCAAAAAAAAATCCGCCAAATACGCAGGAAATTGGGATTCTCAATCGAAACAGCCATGGAGTTACCGTTTGCAAAAATGGATACTCAATAACACGGCGCTGACGAAGAATATGCAAGTGTTAGTTTATGGGGATTGGCCTAATAATACAGAAAATATAAAACCCTTTTTTACGGCTTCCTATTTTCAACATGAAATAGTTCCCGTACAAGACATAGAAAGCGAAAAAACTTTTCGATTTGTTTTTGCAGGTAGTTTGGTGCAAGGTAAAAATCCACTGTACGCTCTTAAATTAATACAACAACTGAAACACGTAATACCGAACGTTCGACTCGACCTTTATGGTGACGGAGTTTTAAAAACAGAATTGCAACAGTACATTCACGAAAATAATTTGCAAAACGAAGTATATATGCATGGTAATCAAAATGCTGAGGTAATCAAAAGCGCTTTTCAAACCGGTCATTTTGTTGTTCTTCCCTCTCGCAGCGAAGGTTGGCCCAAAGCCATCGCCGAAGGAATGTTTTGGGGTTGCATACCATTGGCTACAGCTGTTTCTTGTGTGCCGGAAATGCTCGATTATGGTACTAGAGGCATACTTCTGAGTTTAGATTTAGAAAGAGATTTTCGTGAAGTTATCAATTTAATCCAAAACAAAAGTTACTTTCAAATGATGCGACAAAAAGCAGCGAGATGGTCGCGAATGTATACTTTAGATTATTTTGAAAGTGAAATTCAAAAAATACTTTCAAGATGAGAATACTCCAACTTATAGACTCCCTAGAAGCTGGAGGAGCCGAACGAATGGCTGTTAATTACGCAAACGCGTTGTCGAGTCAAATTAGTTTTTCAGCATTAATAGCAACACGAAATGAGGGAAATTTGAAAGAGGATTTAAATTCCAATGTTACGTACAAGTTTCTCTCAAAAAAAAGTAGTATCGATTTTGTAGCCCTATTTAAGCTCAGGAAATTTTGCGTTATCCATAAAATTTCGCACATTCACGCCCATAGTTCTTCTTTTTTTTGGGCGGTTTTAATTAAGTTGACATTGCCTAAACTAAAAATTATTTGGCACGATCATTACGGTAATAGCGAGTTTTTAGAGCATAGAAGATTCTTGTTTTTAAAGTTGCTTTCAATTTTTTTTGATGGAATTATTTCCGTAAACACAACATTAAAAGTCTGGGCTGATAAAAAATTAAATTGTTCGAAAGTCATTCATTTGAATAACTTTGTTCCATTTGAAGCAAATTCAATAGAAGAAACATTCTTAAAAGGGAGTCCTAAAAGGAGAATTATCTGTTTAGCTAATTTAAGAGAACAAAAAAATCACAGAATGTTAATCGCACTTGCTTTACTTATTCGGTCGCAAAGGCCAGATTGGAGTTTTCATCTTGTAGGGAAAGATTTTCAAGATGACTATTCTGCTGAAATTAAGCACTTGATAAAAATCAATAAGTTGGATAATGATGTGTTTATGTACGATAGTGTAAAGGATATTAAACATGTTTTAGTACAGAGCGAAATTGCCATATTAACGTCAAAATCCGAGGGGCTGCCTGTTTCAATTTTAGAATATGGTTATTTTAGAAAAGCGGTTCTAGCAACGGATGTTGGAGAAATCAGTTCAGTTATAGAGCATAATTTTAATGGGATGCTAATCAAATCTGAGGATGTAGATTCGTTTTTTATGGCCTTATGTTCTTTGATAGACAACCCTAATTTGAGGAGGAAATTGGGTGCTAGTTTACATGAAACGATTATTGCAAAATATTCGGAACAAAGAGTTATTAAAGAATATTTAAAATGGCTTTACTTATGATAATGACCAAATCCGAAAAATTCTATTTAATCGCCATTCTGATCCACATCGGCATCGGATTTTTATTCTTTTTCCTGCCGATACTTGGTTATGTATACGGTTTGGCAGTGGTAGCGTTTGGACTGGTATTTGTCATTAAAACCCAAAACAAAAATCACGAAGTGCTATTAATCGCCGCTTATTTTACCGGCATTGATGTGTATTTAAAAATGATTGGATCGTCCATTTCAAACGAGTTTGGTAAATACATGGTCATTGTTTTTATGCTGTTGGGTATCATCTACCGTGGATTTTCTAAAAGTGCTTTTTTATACGTATTTTTTATAAGCTTATTACTTCCCGCTATTTTTATCGGTACACAAACTTTATCTTTTGATGTCAATATCCGAAAAGCAATCGCCTTCAACATGTCGGGACCGGTCTGTCTGGGTATTGCCGCTATTTACACCTTTCAAAGAAGTATTTCTTTCACACGGTTGATGGATGTGTTAAAGATGTTGTTCCTTCCTATGGTGGCGATGCTCGTTAATTTATTTTTATACACCCCCAGTATTAAAGAAGTGGTAATTAATACACAATCAAACTTCGCAACCTCGGGTGGTTTCGGGCCTAATCAAGTGTCAACTGTTTTGGGTCTTGCCATGTTTGTAGCTTTCGTACAACTCCTTTTTGGCAGTAAATCAAAGCTTTTGCAATTGGTAAATGCCACATTGGTAGTGCTTTTTGCTTTCAGATGCATCGTTACGTTTTCGCGAGGCGGTATGCTTACAGGGCTGATATTGATGCTTTTACTGCTACTCTTTGTGTATGGGTTGGGGAATGCTAAAGTCAAAGCCAAAATTTTTGTACTTGCGGGTGCGGCAGTGTTTACAGGATTGGTTATTTGGGGATATACCTCTATTCAAACGGCGGGTTTAATCGATAAACGCTATGCCAACGAAAATGCCCGTGGTGTTAAAAAATCGAGTGCCTTTTCGGGTAGAGAAGTCTTATTTGCCGAAGAGGTTAAAATGTTTGTAGACCATCCGTATTTTGGAGTGGGTGTAGGTCGTAACAAAGAAGTTCGAGCGGAAGAAACCGGCATTGCAGCTGCCAGTCATAACGAAATGTCACGATTATTGGCCGAGCATGGGAGTTTGGGTTTAGTAGCGTTTTTAATTTTACTTTTTACACCCGTGGTGCTGTATGTGCAAGACAACAAACAGTTTTTTGCTATTGTATTTATGGTTTTTTGGTTACTCACCATCAATCATGCCGCTATGAGAATTGCAGCTCCCGCATTTATGTATAGTTTAGCATTACTTAAGGTGCGCTTTGAGGAATCTGTAGCTTAAACTCCTTTTTTATTCATTTTACGACTATAAAAGAGCATAAACTTTTAAGTTTTGATAATAATTTATTCATTTGAATTAAATATATTAGCCACTTTTAAAAGACTTATGACTTCTAAACGCAAAATCCATTTCGAAGTTTCTGAACGCAAAATTCTGTTGCGAGTATGCGACCTAATTTTTGTTTTGGCTACGTTACACGTGTTGCGTTATTTTTTTGAGTTTGATTACTTCGAAATTTCAACAACCAATAGTCGTTGGACGATAGTGCTAAGTCTTTACCTGCTTTTTTTTGGTTCAGTATTTGAATTGTATAATTTACAAGTGGCCAGTAATCAATTCCAAATGCTCAAAAGCGTTGTGTTGACTGCTCTAACGACTACGTCAATCTACCTCTTAACCCCCGTATTAACGCCTGTTTTGCCACTCAACCGAATTCAGATTATACTGTTTTTTGGCGGAATATTTTTCCCCTTGCTTTTTTGGAGGTTGTTCTACCAGCGTTTTTTAGCTTCACAACGGTTTGAAAAACGTGCACTTTTAATTTGTAATGATGAGGATTGTACTACGTTAGTTTCGACCTTGCAAGAAATTAATCCACATTATAAGGTGGTAGCGGTATTTTTACTTGACGGCACTCCCAAAACAGCTTATAATACAAGTATTTCAGCTAACAGCAGCATCGTTGATTTTGCCCTTTCTAACGCTATTTCAGAAATTGTTATTGCTACTGTTCATACGCAAGAACTCACGCCAACGCTTTTCAAACAAATCATGGTACTTCTTGATAAAGGGTTTAGCATCAAAGATTATACACATGTGTATGAAAGTAGCACCTATCGGATTCCGATGCAACATTTCAACACCGATTTTTACCGCTATTTTCCGTTCAGCCGAAGCAATAGTAACCAGCTGTATTTGGTGTTAGTAAGAACAATGGAGGTAGTGCTTTCTAGCATCGGACTTCTTATTACGCTTGTTTTAATTCCGTTGGTTTTGATTGGAAATTTTCTCGGAAACAAAGGCAGTTTGTTGTACAGGCAAACCCGTGTGGGAAAAAACGGAAAACCTTTCGAAATTTATAAATTCCGAACCATGAAACCGGATGCAGAACGCCATGGAGCGGTTTTCTCAACCAAAAACGATGTGCGAATTACGCCTTTTGGCAATTTCCTTAGAAGAACCCGCATCGACGAACTCCCCCAATTTTATAACATCTTGATAGGCGATATGGCACTTATCGGTCCGCGACCAGAACGGCCTTTTTTCGTGCAAAAACTAGCTGCCGTAATGCCTTTTTATGAAACCCGACATGCTGTTAAACCAGGGCTAACGGGTTGGGCTCAAGTTAATTATTCCTACGGCACATCGCTTGACGAAAGTTTGATAAAATTACAATACGATTTGTATTACATCAAACGTAGAAGTATATTTCTCGATTTGAGTATCATTATTAAAACCTGTAGTACCATTCTTTTTTACCGAGGTCAGTAGTTTGAGTTTTCAGTCGCAGTTTTTCAGTCGCAGTTTTTCAGTCGCAGTTTTCAGTCACAGTTTTCAGTCGTAGTGAAGGTGTAACTAGGCTTACGGGCTATTATTCTACACGCTATCTTTTTTTCTCTCTCAACCGGAGTTCGATTTTTAAATTATTGATTTACAAATCGATTTGAACTCCTGCCAGGTTTTTAAAACCTTGTTGGTGTGTTTGTTTACATATAAATACCTTTAAGGTCAGAAAAAGACCTTGCAGGAAAATCAAAAACCACGAAGTTTTCCAATAATAAATATCAATCGAACTCAGGATGTAAGGTAAATCCTTCGCACTAACAGCATTGCATTAGCAAGCATAAAAGGCCAAACAATTTCAAGATGAATTTTGGTTAACATGAATAAAAAGTAAAAAAACAAACAAGCTAAGGCGATATAACTGGTATAAACCAAGCCTTTGCGATTTTTTTTCCAATCAAAGTAAGCGATGAGTGGTAAAATAGGATTAAAAAGCAACACGTTATAATTAAAATAGATTTCCTCGTGATAGGAATACAACCCCACCAGCGAGAAGAACATACCTAAAATGCCCAAGATAGAAAAGTAGGCCGTGGTTACACTTTTTTTGTTGATGATGACAATCAGGGCCAAAACAACGAGCAAGGTATAGATAGAATCCCACGCCGTTTTTTCAGGAACTCGATTGGCTTCAAACAAGGTTTTACTTTCCGAAACCAAAGGCTTGTTATCCAACTGTGTTTTTTCTAAATTATTTTTTAAATCAAATGGTAGAAATAGTTGTGTAGCCTGCTGGTCGGTTTTGGTACCAAAAATAAGGTTGATACCCAACTTCTGAAAAAAATGATTTTCGGCGTAGGGGTATAAAATAGCGCGGTAACTGGTTTCAGAAACATCGTGTTTGTAGATTGTTTCTTTCGGAAGCACACTATTTACGATGTCTACCACTTTTGTAGTGCAATTCCGGTCAATAAATTTATAGGTATAAAATTTTTCTTCGCCTGAAATGGATGCTTCGAGCGCCTTGATTAAAGCTTGTTTTTTAGCTATCGGTAAATCGAGTACTTGTTCATAAATCGACCGATTTTCATACCGATAACTGTATTCAAAGTCGTTATACGGATAGGCAGCGGCAAAGTATTGCATATCGCCTTTTACAAAACGCAACACAAAATTCGGCGTTCTAAAGTCGAACATACCGTAATTATAAACCAAATCAGTGTTGTTTGCAGGATTTTTTACACGAATGGCCGTGTGTCCATACAGCGAATGAGATGCATCGGCCGTTCCTACGGTGAGAATACTCACTTGAATACTGTTATTGGAATTGTTTTGTGCAAAATTAAAGTGGAAAAAAAAGAGCAAAAGAAATATACTTAATTTTTTCATTGTCAAGGCTTTACTGTTTTATCGAAAAATACCCAAATCTACTTTTATCGAAAAAATATTCGAGTATAACGCGGCACTTTGGTCTCCCAAATCGGTTAAGGCATAATCTATTTGAATGCCTTTGTATTTGAAACCCAATCCAATATTAGGTTGAAATCCTACCTGTTGTGAGCCGTCTAATTGGGTAAGGTTTTGAAAATTTCCCACACCGGTTCTAAAGAAAACCAAATCAGTGTAACCTACTTCAAATCCTAGAGCAGGATCGATGCTTACAGCTTTGGAAGAAATAATATCATTGGTTTGTGCAAATCGCATGTTGAGGTTGGTGGCGGCCAGAAGACTCATATCGTTGTGAAATTCCCACTTGCGAGAAACACCCAATTGGGCCTTGGGCAAAGTAATTTCGGTACTTTCTGGCAACTCCTGATTTTCTCCCGGAATGGCATCGGCTATTTGTTGATAGGCTTCTTCATTGATATTCCAAATGTTATAGGTGGTGGTAATATCCCGAAGCATCAAACCAAAATTCCAGTCGTTTCGCTCAAATTGTAAGCCAATATCAAAACCAAAACCCCAAGAATTGGCAAATTCGCCAATGCTTCTTCGGATGACTTTGGCGTTTATACCATACTGAAAACCGGGTACTTGCAATTTTCGAGCATAAGAAAAAGTAAAAGCATAATCAGCCACCGAGAACAGTTTAATTCGATTGTAATCAATATTTCCTTGGCCGTCAATTAATTCTGTAGTATTTAAAATGTCATCCACCCCAAACCGAATGATGGAAATAGCATAAGCACTTCTGTCGTCGATGGGTTTGGCATAAGCAAGGTAGTCGTATTGTGCAATATTAGCAAAATAATTGGCGTGCATAAACGAGGCTTGATGATCTTCAAGATGTACCAAACCTGCCGGATTCCAGTAGGCTGCATTGACATCACTTGAGCTGGCGGTTACGGCATTCGACATGCCTAATGCCGCTGCATCCACACCGATATTCATAAATTCGTTCGAGTATTTCCGAACGGCTTGACCGTAGGAAGTGGCTATTAATAAGGTAGTAAAAAGTAATGCTAAGGTTTTCAAAAGGTGGTTTGTAACAATTATAAATTGAAAATGTAAAAGTATAAATTTTTAACGAGGTCTTGCGAGTTCTGGCTCAAAATATGCCGTGTTTCTGTTTGCATTTAAAAATCTCTTATCAAAACGTTCATGTCTTAAAGTTATTGTGCTAAATTTGTTGTCAAAGTTTGAAATTTATGAACGTCAAGAAACATATTCCCAATTTAATCACACTTCTCAATTTATTCTGCGGTTGTATCGCACTGATTTTTGCAATCGACTTCGATTTCGAAAAAGCATTTTTATTCGTGAGTTTGGGCATCTTTTTAGATTTCTTCGATGGCTTTTTTGCCCGGCTGTTCAAAGTTTCCAGCCCTTTAGGCTTGCAGCTAGATTCGCTAGCCGATATGGTAACGAGTGGTTTAGTGCCTGGTTTTGTGATGTTTGTAATGCTTTCTAGCGGAAATGCTTCTGCTGCTACTTGGGTTCCGTATTTGGGTTTTATCATCACCGTAGGTTCGTGCTATCGTTTGGCTAATTTTAATATAGACACCCGTCAAACGGATTCTTTTATCGGGCTACCCACGCCTGCCAATGCACTTTTTATATTGAGTTTGCCGTTGGTCATTCAGCACACCAACTCAGATTTTCTGGTAGAAGTATTGCATAACAAATGGGTATTGCTTGGCATCACAGGCTTGAGTGCTTTTATTTTAAATGCCGAAATTCCACTGTTTTCTCTCAAAATTAAAGAATTTAGTTGGGCAAAGAATAAATTACAAGTGGGTTTCTTAGCTTGTTCACTTGTACTATTGATAAGTTTTCAGTTTTTGGCAATTCCGCTGATTATTTTGTTGTATGTGCTCCTTTCTTTGGCCAATAACCTGCTGCCGAACCATAAATAAAGCGAGTTTACTCTGAGAACTACAGGTAACTTAATTATTTGAAGTAGGCTACGCCATTAATACCAGATAAACTTTGTTAAACGTAGTGCAATAGCTTACTTTTTTTGTAACACTAAAGCCACCATCTCGATAATAATCGGGATTACAAAAATTACAAAGTGTTTCAATAACAAATAAATATAAATCGAACGCACGTTAAATAATTCGCATGGCAAGGACAACTATTCGGAGAGTTTCTCGGAAAAAGCCGACTAAAAAAGCCGTTTTTTTTCAAAAGTTAAAACCTGTTGTGGCGGTCGTGGTGGTGTTACTCGTTGTTTTTGCAGTGGGCTTTCACTACCGAAACGGGCTGGCCTATTACCTTGGTTTCAAATCAAAATTTTCTAACCAATCCGCATCCGAACAAAAACGCATTTCGGACGTTAGGAATTATACACTTTTATCAAAGTATGAGTCAAACCCCGCCGGAATTGATGTTTCAGAATACCAAGGCACAATTCTCTGGGATTCTGTGCATCTTGTTGAAAATGAGTTCCCGATTCAATTTGTTTTTGTTCGTGCCACCGCCGGCGTTGATTATGTAGATAAAAAGTTTGCCGAAAATTGGGTGGCAACTAAAAAAATGGGACTTATCCGAGGGGCTTATCACTATTACCGTCCCGACGAAAATTCGAAACTTCAAGCCGATTTATTTATAAAAAATGTAGCGCTTCGCAAAGGCGATTTTCCACCGGTTTTGGATATCGAGCAAATGCCGAAACGACAATCGATGGCCGAACTCAAAAAGGGAATTAGAAATTGGTTGGAACGGGTTGAGCAACACTATGGAGTACAACCTATCTTGTATTCGGGTGAGCGTTTTTATACTGATTTTCTCAAAGAAGATTTCTCGGAATACACGTGCTGGATTGCCAATTATAATTTTTTTGTAGAAAATCTAAAACCCCATTGGCAGTTTTGGCAATTTACAGAAAAAGGCTCCGTTTATGGTATTTCAGGTTTTGTAGACGTCAATATTTTTAACGGCACGGAAGATGAATTAGTTCAATTGACCCTTGGGAATTAAACTTAGAATCCTAATAGTAACGTAAGTTCGATGTAAAATAAAGCTATAAGTTGTTTATTTTCAATAATTTATTGTAAAATAATTATTCAAATTTTGTGAATTTTGTGTGTTCTTTGTGAGTTAAAGCAAAAAAAATTGGTACACAAAATACACAAAGAATACACGAAAAACTCAAAGCTATTGAAAAACAATAGTATATATATCGAACTCGCGTTAACTTTTTGATTTAAAGAATTCTACGCAATTAATACCAGCTGAATTTTGTGAAACGAAGTTTATTCTTTGGATAGGTAATGCAAGAGCTTACTTTTTTGTAACACAAAAGTCATCATCCCGATAACAATCGAAATTGCAATAGTTATAAGCGTTACTATCAAAGTAATATAAATCAAACTCGTTACTACTATGGATTTCCAAGCTCCGTTGAATACTGTTTTAATTCTTCAGCGGGTTCGATATTTGTAAATTCCTTCCAAACTTTTGGGTCGTATTTCTTTAAATTCAAGTAGTTAAAACTGTTTTCTTTGATATTGGCAAAATCTTTTTCGGAAATTTCTTTTTGTTCGAAATTCAAATACTCCGTTTTGTTGATCATGTTGCCTTCTCCTTTCAAATCAAATGCGATGGCTACATTTTCTACTTCGGCAATTTCGATAAATTTCAACGGTCGGTTGAGGTAAAAATATTGGCCTTCCTCGAGGTTTGCGTATTGCAAATAATACTTTTGAGTGGTTGGATTTTCTTTGTAAGTAAGGGTTCCGGAACTCACATTTTCGAAAACTTTAATGCCTAAAATCCATTTTAAATTTAAACCGCCAAGTGTTTTCCCTTTTGCCAATTGATAGGTGGCTTTTACTACAGCATAATCATTTTCAGACACATACAAAGTGCCTTCATATTTGGCTTTTGATTTTTTAGGTCTGAATTTAATCACATAAACCAATTTGTAATCATCGGTAAAAACGGCTCCATCTAGGGTATAATGGTACCATTCTGTTTGACGGAAAAAATTAGTGTTCAAGCCATAAATAGGATGGGTTTTACTTTGTGTAGTAATGATGGCAGACCGCGCTTCGGGTAGGTTTTTGAGTGTGGGTTTTTGGTCTTCTTTCTGGCGTTTTTTATTTCGATTTTTGTTATATTCTTTACTAAACGAAATGGTATCACGCGAACCAAACCAGCCACTTTTTGCTCTGTAAAATTTTGTGGTATCCAAGTGTTTCAAGAACAGATTGGTAGATGTTTTTTCGAGATCGTCAATGGATATGGAGCGACTTTCGTCTACAATTTGGGTGGCTTGCTTGACGTTTAATTTACTGGTATTGACTGTTTTTCCGTCTTTTTTTATAGAAGAAACACTAAAAACGCCTAAGAAATCCTTAAACTCCTTCGGTGGATTTTTTTTCATTTTTGAGGCAAAGCCACTCACCTCCGCGTTGATTTCTTTGAGCTTTTTTTTCGAAAAAATAGCCGATTCTGTAATTTCTACTTCAAATTGCTTGGCTTGAAAGGCATTTTGTTCTCGGAGAAAAACCGTGTTGGATAATGGCGTGTCAACAAAGCCGTAATTAGTGTTCAGATTGGCATTGACCTTTGCCATAATCGCGTTTACATCTTCTTTTTTATCCGAAATGTTTACGTTGTTGAGTTCGTAAATCGCAGGAACAAGTTTGATGATAAAGCCTTGTTTTTCAATTTGTTCAAAGGTTAGTTTTTGGCTTTCGAAACCTATGTATGAAACTTCAATAGGGGTAGACTGGTCTTCGAATGAGTCAGGCAGCGAAAATTTTCCGTCGCTATTAGAAACGTTTTGGGTTCCTGAACCAAATTTGATGGTGGCATACGGAATGCTCTCGCCAGAATTGGCATCAACAACAGTAACTATTTTGTTTTGAGCACTTAAAGCCGTTTGCAAAACCAATAAAACAAAAAGCAAAACTTTTTTGAACACCATTTTTTTTAGTTGTTAAGGTTTAACTGCATATCATTTTTTCCTCTTCAAAAACTGTTTTTCTGCCTAGAATAGATTGTATAGCGTACATCTTTTTCTAAGAAATAAAATCTTTCAGCAAAAAATAACTTAAAAGTGAAGCTTTTTCTTACGAAGTTCAAAGTTTTGCCCGAGATACACTCTTCTCACCATTTCGTCTTGCACCAATTCTTCGGGTATGCCGGCTTTCAAGATGCCACCTTCAAACATCAAATAGGTTTTGTCGGTTATGGCTAAAGTTTCTTGCACGTTATGATCCGTAATCAAGATACCGATATTTTTATTTTTCAGTTGGGCTACAATCCGCTGAATATCTTCTACGGCAACGGGGTCTACACCGGCAAAGGGTTCGTCTAATAGTATAAACTTCGGGTCGGTGGCAAGTGCTCGTGCAATCTCGGTTCGACGGCGTTCTCCGCCTGAAAGCAAGTCGCCGCGGTTGGTTCGAATATGTTCGAGGCTGAATTCTTCAATTAAAGATTCCATTTTAGCAATTTGGTCTGCTTTCGAAAGTTTGGTCAATTGCAACACGCTCAATATGTTATCTTCGATACTCAGTTTTCTAAACACAGAGGCTTCTTGAGCAAGATAACCGATGCCGTGTTGGGCCCTTTTGTACATCGGAAAATCAGTAATGTCTTGATTGTCGAGAAAAATATGGCCTGAATTGGGTTTTACCAATCCTACAATCATGTAAAACGAGGTGGTTTTTCCGGCACCGTTAGGCCCTAAAAGTCCGACAATTTCACCTTGATTTACTTCTACAGAAATACCTTTGACAACACTTCTGCCTTTGTAGGTTTTAACTAAATTTTCGGCTCTTAACTTCATTTATGCTGAATTTATTTCAGTATCTACACTTAAATACTTATTATTTTATGATTGCAAAGAAACGAATTTCATTTATTTATAAATTTCATTTAACTTCAAGTTTAGAAAATAGAACAAGGGAGATAGAAAAAAGAGGTAAGGTCAACTTTGTCCCATGCACCTACTTTAATTGAGCAAACTTTCAAACTGCATCGTCTACCTTTCCGTTTTTAAGTTTGTTTCTACTCCACACCCTTCACTTTGGTTAAGCGGTTGTTTCACCCTCGGGAGTTAGGTGGTGGCTTTCCAAAGCTTCCCAAAATTCGTAAGCTCTTCTCAAATGCGGCACTACGATGGTTCCGCCTACTAAAGTAGCTATTCCGAGTGCTTCCATGACTTCTTCTTTAGAAACGCCTTCTTTATAACTGGTTTCGAGATGGTATTTTACGCAGTCGTCGCATCGCAAAACAGCAGAAGCCACCAGGCCCAAAAGCTCTTTTGTTTTTACATCCAAAGCACCTGCGGCATAGGCATTGGTATCTAAATTAAAAATTCGTTTGATGATTTTATTATTGTCGGCCAATAATTTTTCATTCATTTTTTGACGGTACTCATTAAAATCTTTTACTATATCACTCATTTTTAGGCTATTTTAGTGTCTCTTTTTAGGTTTACAACTTTAGATATAAAAATACTTACTTCGTATAAAATGATTAAAGGAATCGTTACAATCATTTGGCTAATAACGTCGGGAGGTGTAACGATGGCTGCGATGATGAGAATAATTACGTAGGCATATTTGCGGTAATCGCGCAAAAATTTGGGTGTAACCAAACCTAATCGGGACAGGAAATAAATTACAACGGGCAGTTCAAAAACCAGTCCTGTGGCTAGAGAAGTCGATTTAACTAGACCTATATAGGAATCAATGTCAATTTGGTTTTGTATCATATCACTCACGGTAAGATTTGCAAGAAAATTGATTGAAAGCGGCACTAAGACAAAATAACCAAAAGCTACTCCTACAAAAAAGAGGAAAGACGCTATTGCGATAAAATACTTGATGTTTTTTTTCTCTTTTTCGTACAAAGCAGGACTTACAAACTTCCATAATTCCCAGAGAATAAAAGGAAAAGCGATGATAAAACCCACAGTGATGGAAGTCCAAATTAACATCGAGAATTGTCCTTCCATGGTTCGGTTTTGAATGGTAAAAGGTAATTCGGTTACGCAGAAACTTTGGTCTAGGTTGTACTTCGTGGCCAATTCACAGAAAAAACGATAGGTGATAAAATCAGCGCTTTTGGGACCAAAAATGATCACATCAAAAATAAAAGAGCTGTAATTATAAGCAACTACTGCACCAACTAAAATAGCAATAGTGCTGCGAATTAAAACCCATCTGAAGACTTCAAGATGGTCTAAAAACGACATTTCGTCTGGATTTTTTTTTGCCATTATACAATACCTTCTTTTAAAATATCATGTAAATGTAGGATGCCACAGTAACGTTCATCATCGAGCACCACTAATTGTGTTATAGAAAAATCTTCTAACACGTTTAAAGCTTGTACCACCCGATCGGAGGATTTTACCGTTTTTGGATTTTTTGTCATAATATCCTTGGCGGTCAAACCGGTGATGGAATCTCTTTCGTTAAGCACTCTTCGAATATCGCCATCGGTAATGATGCCAATTACTTTTTCGTTTTCTACAACTGCGGTAACACCGAGTCGTTTTTCTGAAATTTCAAAAATAGCCTGCTTGACAGAAGTATCTGGACCTACCATTGGTTTTAAGGAATGTTCTAACATGTCGTTTACGCGAAGCAATAGTTTTTTTCCGAGCGCTCCACCGGGATGGTATTTAGCAAAATCTTCGCTGGTAAAATTTCTCAATTCCATCAAACAAACGGCCAAGGCATCGCCCATTACGAGTTGAGCCGTGGTGCTCGAGGTAGGAGCCAAATTCAGCGGACAAGCCTCTTCTTCTACCGTTGTGTCTACTATATAATGAGCACCTTTGGCTAAAAACGAGGTTCGATTACCCGTCATGGCAATTAAAACATTACCAAATTGTTGAATGATAGGCACTAAAGCTTTTATTTCTGGACTATTGCCGCTTTTTGAAATGCAGATAATAACATCGTTAGGTTGCACCATTCCTAAATCGCCATGAATTGCCTCTGATGCATGTAAAAACATCGAGGGTGTTCCGGTGGAGTTCATAGTGGCTACAATTTTTTGAGCAATGATGGCGCTTTTTCCGATTCCGGAAACGATAAGCCGACCTTTAGATTCTAGTATGGCTTCTACACTCTTTACAAAGTCATCATTTACATAATCTACTAATTTGCTAATGGCTTTACTTTCAGTGTTTATGGTGTTTTTGGCTAGGTCTGTAATTATTTTTGATGATTTCAAAACAGAATTGGGTATAAAATTTGTTGGTATTAAAGAAAGTTGTATCTTTATATTTTGCAAATTTATACAAAAATACCCTTACTAAAGAATGAATTCGAGCGAAATTGATATCCACAAAGAGTTAAAGAAGTATTTTGGTTTCAGCCAATTTAAAGGATTGCAAGAACAAGTCATTAAAAGTATCATTCATGGCAATAATACTTTCGTTATCATGCCTACGGGTGGTGGTAAATCACTTTGTTACCAATTACCAGCGTTAATTAAAGAAGGAACAGCCATTGTGGTGTCTCCTTTAATTGCCTTGATGAAAAATCAAGTTGATGCGATTAGGAGTCTTTCTTCCGACCCTGGTGTTGCACACGTTTTAAATTCATCGCTGACTAAAACAGAAATTAACCAAGTTAAACGAGATATAAGTGCTGGTGTAACAAAACTGTTGTACGTGGCGCCAGAATCATTGACTAAAGAAGAATATGTACAGTTTTTAAAATCAGTAAAAATTTCTTTCGTAGCCATTGATGAAGCACACTGTATATCAGAGTGGGGTCATGATTTCAGACCCGAATATCGAAATTTAAAGCACATTATCAAACAATTAGGCGATGTGTCGATTATTGGTTTAACCGCTACGGCAACACCTAAAGTGCAAGAGGATATCCTGAAAAACTTGGATATGCCCAATGCCAATACGTTTAAAGCATCCTTCAACAGGCCGAATTTATTCTACGAAGTGCGAACGAAAACCAAAAATGTCGAATCTGATATTATTAGGTTTATCAAGCAGCACAAAGGTAAGTCGGGAATTATTTATTGTTTGAGTCGCAAAAAAGTGGAAGCTATTGCACAAGTTTTGCAAGTTAACGGCATCACCGCGGTTCCGTATCACGCCGGATTAGATGCTAAAACACGTGCAAAGCACCAAGATATGTTTTTGATGGAAGATGTAGAAGTGGTGGTGGCCACCATTGCTTTCGGAATGGGTATTGATAAACCAGATGTTCGGTTTGTAATCCATCACGATATTCCAAAATCATTAGAAAGTTACTACCAAGAAACCGGTAGAGCAGGACGCGATGGAGGCGAAGGTCATTGTTTGGCGTATTATTCCTATAAAGACGTAGAAAAATTAGAAAAATTTATGTCGGGAAAACCTGTTGCCGAACAAGAAATAGGGTTTGCTTTGCTGCAAGAAGTAGTAGCTTATGCCGAAACTTCGATGTCGCGTAGAAAATTTCTTCTGCATTATTTCGGTGAAGATTTTGATTCTGAAACAGGTGAAGGTGCCGATATGGACGATAATGTGCGAAATCCGAAATCCAAGCGCGAAGCCAAAGATGAGGTAGTCAAACTGCTACAAGTGGTGCGAGATACCAAACATTTATATAAGTCTAAAGAAATTGTCTATACATTGGTAGGCAAAATAAATGCCACGATAAAAGCCCACCGTACAGATGCTCAAACGTTTTTTGGTTGTGGTGCAGGCATGGAAGAACGGCATTGGATGGCGTTAATTCGGCAAGTTTTAGTAGAAAATTATTTGTCTAAAGATATTGAAACCTATGGTATTCTTAAAATTACCGAAAAAGGGTTGAATTTTATCGATAATCCTACTTCGTTTATGATGTCTGAAGATCATGAATATAACGAAAAAGAAGACGAAACCATCGTTACTGCCGCAAAATCCTCCGGAATTGCCGATGAGGTTTTGATGACCATGCTGAAAGATTTGCGTAAAAAGGTTGCTAAAAGGCTTGGTGTGCCTCCGTTTGTAGTATTTCAAGATCCTTCTTTAGAAGATATGGCACTCAAATATCCTATTTCTATTACCGAATTAAGTAATATCCACGGAGTAGGAGAGGGCAAAGCCAAAAAATACGGAAAAGATTTTGCGGAACTCATTGCCAGATACGTCGAGGAAAACGATATCATTCGTCCAGATGATTTGGTGGTGAAATCCACAGGAGCCAATTCGGCCAATAAGTTATATATCATTCAAAATATAGATCGAAAATTACCTCTTGATGATATTGCCGCAGCCAAAGGATTAGACATGGATGCCTTGCTCAAAGAGATGGAAATGATTGTTTATGCAGGAACGAAACTCAATATTAAATATTGGATAGACGACATTCTCGACGACGAACAACAAGAAGAAATTTTTGACTATTTTATGGAATCAACCTCAGATAGCATTGCCAATGCGTTAAAAGAATTTGATGGCGATTATGACACCGAAGAGTTACGATTGATGCGGATTAAATTCATTAGTGAAGTAGCGAATTAATTTACAGTCTCAGTTTGCAGTCTCAGTTTGCAGTCTCAGTTTACAGTCTCAGTTTGCAGTCTCAGTTTGCAGTCTCAGTTTACAGTCTCAGTTTACAGTCTCAGTTTCCAATTTCATTCAACTGAACACTGCGACTGAGACTGTCCACTATTAATTCAACTGAAAACCGCGACTGTGACTGTCAACTATTAATTCAACTGAACACTACGACTGCGACTGTCCACTGTTAATTCAACTGAACACTACGACTGCGACTGTCCACTATTAATTCAACTGAACACTACGACTGCGACTGTCCACTATTAATTCAACTGAACACTACGACTGCGACTGTCCATTATTAATTCAACTGAACACTACGACTGCGACTGTCCATTATTAATTCAACTGAACACTACGACTACGACTGTCCACTATTAATTCAACTGAAAACTGCGACTTCGACTGTCCACTATTAATTCAACTGAACACTACGACTTCGACTGTCCACTATTAATTCAACTGAACACTACGACTGCGACTGTCCACTATTAATTCAACTGAAAACCGCGACTGTGACTGTCAACTATTAATTCAACTGAACACTACGACTGCGACTGTCCACTGTTAATTCAACTGAACACTACGACTGCGACTGTCCACTATTAATTCAACTGAACACTACGACTGAGACTGTCCACTATTAATTCAACTGAACATTGTATAACTCTGCTCGATGCGGTTTTAACGTGTCTCGTATAAGTATCAAATGTTCGTCTGTAACCACCATAAAAGCAAGGGCATACATTTCGTTGATAATCTCAAAACCGTTAATTTCAATCGGTAGTTTTTCGCTAGCAATATATTCCTTTAAATGAATGAGATGATGTTCGGCTGTTTTAGCAGCAGCGGGGCCTCTAAAATCCCAAATGAGTTTTATTTGACGATGCATGTTTTTTTTTTACAAAAGTAACGCCGTTCTTCGACTTTTCCACTGTAAACTTCTGAAGATAATTGAGGCAAAATGCTTATTTTTGAAAAAAAAAGAAGTTATGCACAAAATTTTCTTTCTCATTTCATTACTCTCGTGGTCCGTTTGGGGTCAAAATCTCAACTTACCACAAGCCAATCATCTCGCCACGCTTCCCATTAAATGTTTGCAACAAGAATACCCCAATAAACTCAATCAACTCCTGCAAGATGCTGCCGAAATACAGTCTCCAAAAGAATTACATCCCGCGTTTTACGGCTGTTTCGATTGGCATTCATCGGTTCACGGACATTGGAGTTTAGTCTATTTATTGAATCAATTTCCGGACCTGAATAACCGTAAAGAAATTATAAAAAAGTTACAAGTCAACCTTTCTCGAGAAAATATCCAGAAAGAAAAGGCCTACCTCTCCAAACCACACGAAAAGTCGTTTGAACGCACTTACGGTTGGGCTTGGTTGCTCAAATTGCAAATGGAATTGGCCGTTTCTAAAGACAGTTATGCCGCTGAATTAGCTCAAAATTTACAACCCCTTTCTGATCTCATCGCCAGCCGTTACATCGAATTTCTACCTAAATTAAATTATCCCATTCGTGCCGGAACCCATTCCAACACCGCTTTCGGAATGAACCTCGCGTATGATTATGCGGTATTTTCTAAAAATGAGGCTTTGCGCCAAAATATCTCCGAAAATGCCATCCGATTATTTCAAAAAGATCAAAATTGCCCGTTCGATTGGGAACCAAGCGGCACCGATTTTCTCTCGCCATGTCTGGAAGAATTAGGTATCATGCAACGCGTTTTACCTGAAAAAGTATTTTTGCCTTGGCTCAAAAAGTTTGCACCAAAATTATTTCATAAAGATTACAATTGGGCTGTAGCCCGTGTTTCCGACCGAACCGACGGTCATTTGGTACATCTTGACGGACTCAATTTTAGTCGCGCTTGGAATTTTTATTACCTCATAAACCAGTATCCAAATCAATTTTCACATCTTAAAAACGTAGCCAATACCCATCTTGCTTTCTCGTTACCGTCCGTAGTCGATGGAAATTACGAAGGCGAACATTGGCTCGCGTCTTTCGCTTTACTAAGTTTTGAAATGAAAAGTAAATTGTAATTTTTTTTGGATCACAGCTTTCGGCTTCTTTTTAACCATGTTCCTGCCTTCCGTTTTATCTTTTCTCGCAAAAAAAATGCGAGAAAAGGATACCACTTCAGTCAGGGATAATCAGAAATCTTTAAGCTTCTTTTAGCATCTTGTCCCGAAGCTTCGGGATGTTTCAGGATCTCTCGGCTCCCGCGCGAATCCTTTCGCGTGGTTCTTGATAACAAAGAAAGTTTTTACTAAATTTGGTAAAAAGAACAAGTGATGAGTAGAAATTACAAGTTTCATAATTCTGAAGGATTGTATTTTATTAGTTTTGCAGTTGTGGGATGGTTAGATGTATTTACGAGAAACGAATACAAAGATTTGCTTTTAGAGAGCTTAGAATTTTGTCAAAAAAGCAAAGGCATGGAAATTCATGCTTGATGCATTATGACCAATCACGTACATTTAATTTTTAGAAGTATTGATAATCAAAAACCAGAATTGTTGCTAGGAGATTTTAAAAGATTTACAAGCAGAAGCATTATTAAAGCAATTCAAGAAAATCCAAGAGAAAGCAGAAAAGAATTTTTAGTAGACTACTTTAAGAAAGAAGCTGCAAAAAGTTCAAATACTACTAATTTTCAATTTTGGCGACATGACAACAAGCCAATCGAAATATGGAGTAATGAAGTCATTCAGCAAAAAATAGATTATATCCATAACAATCCAGTTGAAGAAGGTATTGTTTTTAGAGCGGAAGATTACAAATACAGTAGTGCTCTTGATTACGCAGGTGAAAAAGGATTATTAGAGGGTGTTTGTGTTTTTCAGTTTTTTAAATTATAGAACCACGCGAAAGGATTCGCGCGGTAGCGGGGGAAAATGTTTTGGTCAATAGTGGAAGTGTGGTAGATGGCGTAATGGATGGAGTTAGCCTTGGAACAAGTATTACAGAACCCAAAAAAAAAATAGAACGGATGAAAATTTTTAAAATAGATTTGTTAAATATTTTTTTCAAATTTTTAATTACTTCTCTTTTGCTTACAGCTATTTTGATACTGTGGTCAAATACATATAATTTTGCAACGTATATAATGTTAATATTATTGATTGTAGGTGTCGAATTCTTGTTTTTTTTTCTAACCAGAACGTTGGTAAAGATTGAAATAGCGGAGAAAAACGTCCGATTATATCTAAGGAATTTCTTAGTGTTTCTTGATGTAAAGACCATTAATTTAGATGATTTTCATTATTCTTTTAAGGATGAAATAGGTGCTAGAGGTGTCAAATCAGAAGAGTTAAGATTTTATGAGAACTATAAAAAAATAATTGGTATTGGTAGAGGTTTTGACGGATGGACGCAAAAAAAACTATTTCAAATTTTAAATGACTTTGAAGAATTAGAGATAAAAAAAATTGATTGAAATGAAAAACAAGTTAAATGTTTTAATAATAAGCTCAATATTGGGAGTATGTTGGGCTACGTACTTGCTCTATAATAGAAGAGGTGGATATATGAAATTTAATGATTTTATAACTATTGGAATTGTTTGTGTCTTTTTATTTGTATTGATAATTTACTTTAAAAGAAAATGGAAAAACGAAGAATAGATGCCGATTACCTTGGCGGTTTTCAGTACCAGATGAACCAGCTCCCCCCGCTCCCGCGCGAATCCTTTCGCGTGGTTCTTGATAACAAAGAAAGTTTTTACTAAATTTGGTAAAAAGAACAAGTTATGAGTAGAAATTACAAGTTTCATAATTCTCAAGGATTGTATTTTGTTAGTTTTGCAGTTGTGGGATGGTTAGATGTATTTACGAGAAACGAATACAAAGATTTGCTTTTAGAGAGCTTAGAATTTTGTCAAAAAAAGCAAAGGCAAGGAAATTCATGCTTGGTGTATTATGACCAATCACGTACATTTAATTTTTAGAAGTATTGATAATCAAAAACTAGAATTGTTGCTAGGAGATTTTAAAAGATTTACAAGCAGAAGCATTATTAAAGCAATTCAAGAAAATCCAAGAGAAAGCAGAAACGAATTTTTAGTAGAGTACTTTAAGAAAGAAACTGCAAAAAGTTCAAATACTACTAATTTTCAATTTTGGCGACATGACAACAAGCCAATCGAATTATGGAGTAATGAAGTCATTCAGCAATAAATAGATTATATCCATAACAATCCAGTTGAAGAAGGTATTGTTTTTAGAGCGGAAGATTACAAATACAGCAGTGCATCAGATTATGCAGGTGAAAAAGGATTATTAGAGGGTGTTTGTGTTTTTCAGTTTTTTAAAATGTAAAACCACGCGAAAGGATTCGCGCGGGAGCTGAGTGTTTGTGTTTTTCAATATTTTAAATTATAAAACCACGCGAAAGGATTCGCGCGGTAGCGGGGGAAAGTTAGAGGGTATTTGTGTTTTTCAGTTTTTTAAAATGTAAAACCACGCGAAAGGATTCGCGCGGGAGCGGGGAAAGGATTCGCGCGGGAGCGGGGAAGAAATACATACTGACGCAATTTATTATGAAACATATAATTTGATTAATGTTTGGCCACGGGTTTAATTGATTTTTTTTCTAAATAGTAAGATTAAAATAAAGAAAACTAAAAATTTAACATAAAATGTATTAACAAATGTTTATTTAATATGTATATCCGTAATTACTCATATTTTTGTATATTTGTCTGATAATTAAATTGTTGTTATGAATATTTTTAGTTTTGGTGTAGAATTTAGCAGTGAAGCGGATTGTATTGTTCATTTTAAATCTGAGCGTGAGAAATTTGGTTTAAAATGTAAATGTGGAAAGACTGACTTTTTTTGGATAAAAAGCAGGTTAAGCTATGAGTGCAAAAGCTGTAAAAAGCGATTTACCCTAAAGAGTGGAACTATATTAGAGAACTCGAATCTATCATTTTTGATTTGGTATAAAGCAATGTTTTTAATGAGTGCCACTAAAAAAGGTTTTTCGGCAAAAGAAATGCAAAAGCAATTGGGTTTAAAACGCTATGAACCAGTTTGGGCAATGATGCACAAATTGAGAAAAGCCATGGGTAAAAGAGACGATAAATATACTTTGGAAGGTATGATTGAAATGGACGAAGGATATTTTACTGTTGAATCTTCCGAAATTGAACAGGAAAAAGGAATGCGGGGAAGAGGCGCCGTAGGTAAACAAAATGTGGCAGTAATGGCGGAATCCGTGCCGTTAGAAGATATTGAAACAGGAAAAACTTCTAAATCTTGTAGATATTTTAAGGCCAAAGTTCTGGAAGATCACACAGCAGAGGGAATTAATGAAACTATTAAAAACTCCATTGCAGAATCAAGTATTGTTTTTACCGATCAAAGTACTTCTTATGTTGATATTGCAAGTTTGGTAGAAATTCATATTTCTGAAAAATCGACAAAACAAACAACGAAAGATACTTTACGTTGGGTTCATATTTTCATTAGTAATGCAAAAAGGAATTTACTCGGAAATTATCATAAAATAAAACGTAAAAACCTACAGCTCTACCTCAACGAGTTTGTTTATAAACTAAATCGCAGATATTTTGGTGAAAAAATCTTCGACAGACTAGTAATAGCAAGCATTACAGGAGTATGATTAAAAACGGATATACATTTATTTAATTATTAATTTCAATATAAAAAAATTCAAAAAACAATATTTACAAACAATAATTTAAAAAGTATTAATATTATGAAAAAGCAAATTACAATTTTATTAATTCTGTTAAGCTCAACAGTTTTTTCACAAACTGCTGGAAGTTTAGACCCATCATTTGGAAATGGAGGAATTGTTATTCTAAATGATTATCAATCTACTGGAAATGATCTTGCATTATTGAGTGATGGTAAAATTCTGGTTGTTGGAGAAATTAGTACAGTTTCATTATTAAAGTTTAATTCTGATGGATCACAAGATACTAGTTTTATTGCAGCAAATTCATCAATTTACGGAATTGCATCAAGTATGAAAATTCAAGCTGATGGAAAGATTCTAATCACAGGTTATAGAAATTCAGGTAATGGATTTATCATACGATACAACAATGACGGAAGTATAGATTCTAGTTTTGGTATTGCAGGAATAGTCGATGTTACTTTAAAGTATGTTTATAAAATAGAAACCGATATTGTATTAAATAAAATTGTAATTGGTGGTTTGAGTAGAACTGGGACTAGCGATTTTTTTGCATTAGCAAGATACAATATGGATGGGAGTATCGACAACACATTTAACGGAAGCGGAATAAAAATATTTACACCTAGCTACTCTTCACCAAAATTAATGAATTTACAAATAGATTCTTTTAGTAGAATTTCAGCTTGTGGTTCATATCATTTTGATTCAAATTATTATTCTTCGTTTGCAACTAACAATTGGTTATGTAGAGTTAATTCAGATGGGTCAATGGATACAAATTTTTCAGATGATGGATTATTAACTGTTGATAGTGGTTCATATTTCAACGAAAAATTTAATGAATCAAATGCTATGCTTTTAAAATCCGACGGTTCGTTATTAGTGGCTGGCACTAAAGGTGTAGACCCATATTTTGGAAGAGATTTTAATTTATACGAGGTTTCATCAGTTGGGTCATTAGCACCGAGTATGCCTACAAGCTATGGCTTTACAAACAATAAATCAGACATTGCTTCTAGCATAGCAAAAGACAATAATGGTAAATTTATTTTAGCTGGTAAAACAGGAAATGGTGTATATCAAAATAGTTTTGCAGTTTTAAGACTTAATCAAGACTACACATCAGATACCTCATTTGGAGTCAATGGTAGAGTAGAAACATTTTCTCAAGATAATGACAACAAAATAAATAATATAGCCATTCAAACTGACAATAAAATTCTTGCAATAGGCAATATTAGATTAGGAACAGACCTTTCTTTTCCAACTAAACTTTGCCTAGTTCGTTATCTTGGTTACGATTCACTTGGTACAAATGAATTTGAAAATGATAATGGAATTCAAATTTTTCCAAATCCAGTATCTAAAATTTTGAATCTTTCTTTTAATACTTTACCATCTTTAAAAAGTGTTTTTCAAATTTCTGATATAAATGGCAGGATTATTCTAACTGGTAATATTGAAAATGACAAAATGCAAATAAATGTCGAAAGTTTATCAAAAGGAATTTATTTCTTAAAAATAAATAACAATATAAAAACAAAAAAAATTATTAAAAATTAAGAAATTTTTAATGTTAGGAAATTTTAAACAATTAGAAAAAAGATTTAAATAAATAAAGAATTAAAAGTACAATCTATAAAAACGAACGCACAACAGCAGTTCCTATGTAAAGCAACAAAAGTTATTAACAACTTTTTAATTTGAGCGATATTTAGTTTTTTTTCGAGTATAACTATCCGTTCCAACGGCTTGTTGAAAAAGTTGGAAACAACTTTTTGTCCGCCG
>Ga0209278_1000033_pt1 | contig 299911 bp, 284 predicted proteins | sample JI81BgreenDNA_FD_187504 | JGI IMG/M metagenome (GOLD analysis project Ga0209278, IMG submission 187504) | Wastewater effluent complex algal communities from Wisconsin, to seasonally profile nutrient transformation and Carbon sequestration -... | ecosystem: Engineered > WWTP > Effluent > Algae... | reverse complement strand
GCGCTCGGGAACGCCCCCCGCAAAGACGGGGACTGTGTGGACAGGTGGCCGAGTGGTTAAAGGCAGCAGACTGTAAATCTGCCCGCGCAAGCGTACGCTGGTTCGAATCCAGCCCTGTCCACCACTTTCCTTCCCGCGAAAATCCGCCCGTTCCCGAAATAGCGTTGTTTTACAATGCGTATCGCGCCCGCCCTTGGCCGTCCGCGCCCGTTGCTGCCCGCCTGCTATCGCGCTACAATGTGGGAGTAAAATGTGGGAGGGCACCCTTACTCCCACACTTTGCCTTCCCGGCGCTGGCCGCCAAAGTGTGGGAGTAGATCATGGGCAAGCTGACCGCAGTCGATCTCAAATCCAAGCTAACGACTCCAGGCACCTACACCGATGGTGACGGGCTTGTTCTCAAAGTGGACAAGCGCGGGGGTGCCTATTGGCTCGTTCGCGTCCAGCGCGACGGGAAGCGGCAGGATATCGGGCTGGGCAGCGCCAAGCTGCTTTCGCTCGCAGGGGCGCGTGAGAAGGCGACCGAACTCCGCAAGGCGGTGAAGATCGAAAAGCGCGACGTTCTTGCAGAGCGCAAGAATGATGCAGCCGCCAAGGTCACATTCAGTGAGGCAGCGCGCCAGTATCACTCCGAGAACGAGAAGGGTTGGAAAAGCACCACCTATGCGCGCCAGTGGCTCGCCAGTCTGGAAAACTACGCCTTCCCCAAGCTGGGAAACCAGCCGACAGGCTCGATCACCGCAGCCGATATCATCAATGTCCTGTCCCCGATTTGGCAGGAAATCCCCGAAACCGCACGGCAGGTCCGCAACCGGATCTGCGCGGTGTTGGATTACTCCCATGCCAAGGGCTGGCGATCGACAGAGGCACCATCCGGCAGCGGCAGCCTTAAAGCTGGGCGCGGCTTGCCGCGTCAGGTCAAGGAACGGGAAAACCGCAAGGCCATGCCCTATGTCGCGGTGCCTGCGTTTCTCACGGCGCTACGGCGCAAGCCCTCATTCGGGCGGCTGGCGCTGGAATTGCTCGTCCTGACAGGGGTGCGCAGCCAAGAAGTGCGGCTGGCAAAATGGGACGAATTCGATCTTGATGCGCGCTTGTGGACGATCCCCGCGGATCACATGAAGCGCGGCAAGGCCCATGTGGTGCCTCTGTCCGATGCGGTGCTGGCGGTGCTCGCCAAGGCTGAGGCGCTCAAGCTGGCGGGCAGCGAGCAGGTGTTTCCCGGCAATAACGGCAACGCCATGTCGGACATGACCTTGCTCAAGGTGCTGCGCGACATGAGCGAACCCTATCACGTCCACGGCTTCCGCTCGTCTTTCACCGATTGGGCAGCGAATGAGGGCTTCCCCGATGCCGTGGTTGAGGCAGCCTTGGCGCACAAGACCCCTGATGCGGTGCAGGCTGCCTATCGCCGCACCACCTATCTCGGCACGCCGGACCAGCCGGGCGCGCGGGTGAAGCTGATGCAGGCATGGGGCATTTACTGCACCGGCCATGTGGAAGGCAAAGGCGCGGTGGTGCCGATGCGAGCGAAGGGGGCGGGCAATGAGTGAAATCAATCAGGAGGGGCCCGAAAACTTCGCAGCTTTTGAAGCCGCCATATTGCCAGCGAAGGCAGCCACTTTCCGCCAACTGGACGCAGAGGAATTGAGCGAAGCACTCTCGGAACTTCCAATTTTATTTAGGGATCAGTGGGATTTTGCGCGCCTCGCCAACGCCATCAACCGTGGTTTGGCCGTAGCCGAAAGCCCGTGGAGTGAACTGCCAAGACTGGCAAGTCGCTCAAACGCTGCAAAATTGCTCCGAAAACAAGCAATGGCTGCGAGGAATTTGCATCAAGCCTTGGATGATCTCTCGGCAACAGCCGTGTGGCGCATCATCCAATTTGCGAATGACAAGGATGGTTCAGAGCATTGTTTGTCGCAAGCGCCGGAGGCGGTTTCCTTTCGGCGCTTCGGTAATGCGAAAGATGAGCTGGCATGGCTGGGTTGGTTTTTGGAAGCTGTTGCGACAGCAATCCCGCCAACAAGGCGTTGGAAAGATGGGCTCGAAAGGGAGCGTCGTATCATTTGGGGCTGGGCTTTGGGGGCCATTTTCGAGGCAGCCTTTTCGCAGCCGGCGGAGGTCAATGAATGGAGAGGGTCATCGGGTTCGGGGCGTTCGCGTAAGCCGACCGAATTCATGCTTTTTTGCGAACGGGTCATCAAGCTGGCCTTCGACAAGGGCTGCACCCCCGACTTGCCGGGCGTTTTGCAGGAGTCGGTGAGGCGGTTGCGCGCCAATCCGCCCGCATGGCCATAAGCGACGTCATCCAAAACGTTCGGGATATTAGAGCGTCTAGCGGGCGCCTAGTATCCTAAACCTGAGCCCTTTCCGTTCGGGCACAAACGACCACGCGCCAAACCGTGCGCGACTGAACGGAGATGACATGATGGAAGCCATCCTTTGCTCTCAAGCTGATGCCGCGCATATGCTCGGCATAAAAAAGACCAAACTTGGGCAACTCATTGCGGAAAACCAGCTTGAGACTGTCCGCATCGGATCGCGGCGGCTGGTCAAGATCGCCAGCATCAAGCGCCTTGCTGGCGTCGATCTTGAAGGGGAGGGTGCATAGTGACTGCGAGCACGCAAGCGCCGCCCGCTGGATGGTTCTTTATCGCCGATCATGGGGCCTATCGGGAAACCGGAGTGGTAATCTCGGTTTTCGGCGGTGGTGCATTGTTTTGCCGATGCAGAGGCGAGCACCACCGGCTCATCTTCCCCGACAAGTACGTCCATTGGGAATTCTTCGAGACCGAAGCTGAGTTGTCGGCTGCAATGGATAGGGGGCAAGAGTGAATTCCATTCTGCAACCCGCTCCCGATTGGCAAGGCTTCCGTGAACGCGGCTGGAACGCCTTTGGGCTGCCCTCTCACTCCAAGACGCCAAATGCGCCGTGGAAGCGCTGGCAGACCGAACGCTCCAGCCTCGAAGATCACCGCCGCTGGGAGGCCGAGGGGTGCAATGCCGCTATTGTCACCGGCAGCGCCTCCGGCCTTCTGGTGCTGGATTGCGACACGCCAGAGGCGATTGCCGAGGCCGAGCGATTGGGCATCAATGGTGCGCCGAGCGTCAAAACTGCGAAGGGTGCGCATTACTATTTCGCCCATCCGGGCGGGCAGATAGGCAACAGGGCAGGCTTGCTTCCCGGCATGGATTTGCGCGGCGATGGCGGGTTTGTCGTTGCCCCCGGCTCGATCCACCCCAGCGGGGTGCGCTACGAATGGCAAACGCCGCCAGACGGTGATTTGCCACCCGTTCCCCGCTGGCTTTTGGATGCTGTGACGCAAAAGCCTTCGGAAGCCGCGCCAGCAGCGCCCCCCAAGAAGCCCCCCACCTATGCCAGCCCCTATGGCCTAGCGGCCCTACGAAGTGAGATCGAAACCATGCGCGCTGCACCAGAAGGCACCCGCAATCACCAGTTGAACAAGTCCGCTTTCGCTCTCGCGCAGTTGGCCGCGTCCGGCGATGTGGCAGAAAGTGAGGCAACGGCAGAGTTGCGACAGGCCGCGCTCGAAGCCGGGTTGGAGCCGGACGAAGTGGACACAACTCTGGCGAGCGGGTGGAAGGCAGGGCTTGCGAGCCCTCGCATCGGTCGCGCACATAAGCCGCTTGTGCTGCCCGGCATCATCAGCGCCACCGATCTGATCGCAAAGACGTTTGCGCCGCTGCAATGGATTATACCGAATTTGCTCCCGGAAGGGCTTGCCCTGCTGGCTGGAAAGCCCAAGGCGGGGAAGTCATTCTTCACCTTGCAGATTTGTCTTGCCGTTTCATCCGGCGACTATTCCAGCCTTGGCGGTGGGCAGGGGTTTCAAGGCGACGTGATCTATTTCGCGCTTGAGGATAGCGAGCGCCGCTTGAAAGATCGCCTTTTGGCTATGACCCTTGGCCAAGCGCCAACTCGGTTGGAATTCTCCACCGCTGCACCCCGCATCAACGAGGGTTTCGTAGAAGAGGCAGTGCAATGGTGCGAGGCGAAAGCCAACCCCCGCCTGATTGTGATCGATACCTTCAGGATAGTGAAGCCAGCAGGCAAGGGGGGGCAGCAAGTCTACGATCAAGACGCGCAAGCGCTTGCCCCCTTGCTCGACTTTGTCCGAACGCGCCCTGGGCTATGCCTTTTGGTGATCCACCACGTCCGAAAAATGGACTCTGATGACCCTTTTGACACGATCAGCGGCTCGACCGGCCTCACCGGGGTCTGCGATACCCTGATGGTTCTGCGCAAGGATCCTCTTGGCGCAAGCCTGTTCGGGCAGGGGCGAGACTTGGAGCCCTTCGAAAAGGCACTCGAACGCGATTTGCGCACAGGCGGCTGGATCATCAAAGGCGATCCAGTCCCGAAGGCTAAAACCGGAGAGAGGCAGGAATTGCTTGATCTGCTGGTGAGCGCCGCAGGCCCTATGCCCTTGGCGAAACTGGCAAGCGCAACGGGCAAAGGTGCGGACGGGACGCGGCACTTGCTCAAGGGGCTTATTGAAGAGGGGCACATTCACCAGCCGCGGCACGGAATGTATGCTCTGACAAAGGATCAAATCCCTCAATTCACTCCGTTCGTGGATATTAGCATTTTTTGACCTGCCTGATAATTTGAGCGAATTGAGTATCTTGAACGATTCGTTCTGTGCAGGCTGCGATCTAGGCTTGAGGGTCGGCTTGAGAAATTTTGGGAGGTTCAAATGAATTTTCAGGGGAAAATTGTCGTAGCGATCTCGATGATTTTGCTTTCGGGCTGCGCCGCCAGTTACAAAGCGAACGGCTTTACCGGCGGTTTCTCTGAAGTAAGGCTTGCTGAAAATATTTACAGAGTTTCAGCAAAAGGGAATGCTTACACCAGTCCAGAGCGTGCATATAACATTGCTATGCTGAGAAGTGCAGAACTGACTTTGCAGTCAGGGCACAGGTATTTTGTGTTTGCGGATTCGTCCTCAGCCATATCTACGCAGAGGGTCTATAATCCGCAGACTTCGACAACAAATTTCAACGCCAATGTGACGGGTAACATGGTCACTGGTCAGGCGACGACAACCACGTACGGCGGCGGATATACCACCTTTCAAAAGCCTTCCACGGATAATGTCGTTGTAATGTATAAAGAAAAACCTGAGTGGGCTCAATTCTACTATGATGCTCGATTTGTCTGTGAGTCCCTTGCGCCTCAATTTAAAGTGACCTGCCCATAGGGTGGTTGTCGGTGATTGAGGTGAGGGTTCCAGCACCCATGCTCCCCGCCATTAGGGGCGGGAACGAGGCCTTCGATCCTAGCAAGCATTAGCGTGCCTTTTGAGGGGGGTGCCCAAGTGACTCGCCTAGACAAGAAATCTCTTCTCGTTTTTACGCTCATTGTCGTGTTGGCGGGTTGTGCCACCCAGCCCGTCAATGAATATCCCGCCGATGCGCCAGGATTTTTCTCCGGCCTATGGCACGGTCTTGTTCTGCCGATATCGATCGTGTTTTCGTTTTTTGGCGAGATCAGAATTTATGCCTTCCCCAATAGCGGCTGGTTCTATGATCTTGGTTTTGTGATTGGCGCAGGGTTTTCAATTTTGATGACACTGGCGGTTGTGGCAGAATCTTAGGGGCGGTTTTCAAAATTTGGGTTGTCGCTCAAGAGCCCATTAGGGCGGGCAAGCGCCCGCCGCCGGAACCACCCCCCGGCCTAGGTTGGCTTTGGTTTTTGGGTCCCCTTTTGCCCCGACGCGGGAAGGGCGAGCAGCGCATCGGTGCAGACCAGATCGATCGCCACAAACCTGTCCAGCTTCGCGGCAAACTTGCGCCGCCACATTCCCGCTGGACGGTGCAGCCCTGTCCACCACTTTCCTTCCCGCGAAAATCCGCCCGTTCCCGAAATAGCGTTGTTTTACAATGCGTATCGCGCCCGCCCTTGGCCGTCCGCGCCCGTTGCTGCCCGCCTGCTATCGCGCTACAATGTGGGAGTAAAATGTGGGAGGGCACCCTTACTCCCACACTTTGCCTTCCCGGCGCTGGCCGCCAAAGTGTGGGAGTAGATCATGGGCAAGCTGACCGCAGTCGATCTCAAATCCAAGCTAACGACTCCAGGCACCTACACCGATGGTGACGGGCTTGTTCTCAAAGTGGACAAGCGCGGGGGTGCCTATTGGCTCGTTCGCGTCCAGCGCGACGGGAAGCGGCAGGATATCGGGCTGGGCAGCGCCAAGCTGCTTTCGCTCGCAGGGGCGCGTGAGAAGGCGACCGAACTCCGCAAGGCGGTGAAGATCGAAAAGCGCGACGTTCTTGCAGAGCGCAAGAATGATGCAGCCGCCAAGGTCACATTCAGTGAGGCAGCGCGCCAGTATCACTCCGAGAACGAGAAGGGTTGGAAAAGCACCACCTATGCGCGCCAGTGGCTCGCCAGTCTGGAAAACTACGCCTTCCCCAAGCTGGGAAACCAGCCGACAGGCTCGATCACCGCAGCCGATATCATCAATGTCCTGTCCCCGATTTGGCAGGAAATCCCCGAAACCGCACGGCAGGTCCGCAACCGGATCTGCGCGGTGTTGGATTACTCCCATGCCAAGGGCTGGCGATCGACAGAGGCACCATCCGGCAGCGGCAGCCTTAAAGCTGGGCGCGGCTTGCCGCGTCAGGTCAAGGAACGGGAAAACCGCAAGGCCATGCCCTATGTCGCGGTGCCTGCGTTTCTCACGGCGCTACGGCGCAAGCCCTCATTCGGGCGGCTGGCGCTGGAATTGCTCGTCCTGACAGGGGTGCGCAGCCAAGAAGTGCGGCTGGCAAAATGGGACGAATTCGATCTTGATGCGCGCTTGTGGACGATCCCCGCGGATCACATGAAGCGCGGCAAGGCCCATGTGGTGCCTCTGTCCGATGCGGTGCTGGCGGTGCTCGCCAAGGCTGAGGCGCTCAAGCTGGCGGGCAGCGAGCAGGTGTTTCCCGGCAATAACGGCAACGCCATGTCGGACATGACCTTGCTCAAGGTGCTGCGCGACATGAGCGAACCCTATCACGTCCACGGCTTCCGCTCGTCTTTCACCGATTGGGCAGCGAATGAGGGCTTCCCCGATGCCGTGGTTGAGGCAGCCTTGGCGCACAAGACCCCTGATGCGGTGCAGGCTGCCTATCGCCGCACCACCTATCTCGGCACGCCGGACCAGCCGGGCGCGCGGGTGAAGCTGATGCAGGCATGGGGCATTTACTGCACCGGCCATGTGGAAGGCAAAGGCGCGGTGGTGCCGATGCGAGCGAAGGGGGCGGGCAATGAGTGAAATCAATCAGGAGGGGCCCGAAAACTTCGCAGCTTTTGAAGCCGCCATATTGCCAGCGAAGGCAGCCACTTTCCGCCAACTGGACGCAGAGGAATTGAGCGAAGCACTCTCGGAACTTCCAATTTTATTTAGGGATCAGTGGGATTTTGCGCGCCTCGCCAACGCCATCAACCGTGGTTTGGCCGTAGCCGAAAGCCCGTGGAGTGAACTGCCAAGACTGGCAAGTCGCTCAAACGCTGCAAAATTGCTCCGAAAACAAGCAATGGCTGCGAGGAATTTGCATCAAGCCTTGGATGATCTCTCGGCAACAGCCGTGTGGCGCATCATCCAATTTGCGAATGACAAGGATGGTTCAGAGCATTGTTTGTCGCAAGCGCCGGAGGCGGTTTCCTTTCGGCGCTTCGGTAATGCGAAAGATGAGCTGGCATGGCTGGGTTGGTTTTTGGAAGCTGTTGCGACAGCAATCCCGCCAACAAGGCGTTGGAAAGATGGGCTCGAAAGGGAGCGTCGTATCATTTGGGGCTGGGCTTTGGGGGCCATTTTCGAGGCAGCCTTTTCGCAGCCGGCGGAGGTCAATGAATGGAGAGGGTCATCGGGTTCGGGGCGTTCGCGTAAGCCGACCGAATTCATGCTTTTTTGCGAACGGGTCATCAAGCTGGCCTTCGACAAGGGCTGCACCCCCGACTTGCCGGGCGTTTTGCAGGAGTCGGTGAGGCGGTTGCGCGCCAATCCGCCCGCATGGCCATAAGCGACGTCATCCAAAACGTTCGGGATATTAGAGCGTCTAGCGGGCGCCTAGTATCCTAAACCTGAGCCCTTTCCGTTCGGGCACAAACGACCACGCGCCAAACCGTGCGCGACTGAACGGAGATGACATGATGGAAGCCATCCTTTGCTCTCAAGCTGATGCCGCGCATATGCTCGGCATAAAAAAGACCAAACTTGGGCAACTCATTGCGGAAAACCAGCTTGAGACTGTCCGCATCGGATCGCGGCGGCTGGTCAAGATCGCCAGCATCAAGCGCCTTGCTGGCGTCGATCTTGAAGGGGAGGGTGCATAGTGACTGCGAGCACGCAAGCGCCGCCCGCTGGATGGTTCTTTATCGCCGATCATGGGGCCTATCGGGAAACCGGAGTGGTAATCTCGGTTTTCGGCGGTGGTGCATTGTTTTGCCGATGCAGAGGCGAGCACCACCGGCTCATCTTCCCCGACAAGTACGTCCATTGGGAATTCTTCGAGACCGAAGCTGAGTTGTCGGCTGCAATGGATAGGGGGCAAGAGTGAATTCCATTCTGCAACCCGCTCCCGATTGGCAAGGCTTCCGTGAACGCGGCTGGAACGCCTTTGGGCTGCCCTCTCACTCCAAGACGCCAAATGCGCCGTGGAAGCGCTGGCAGACCGAACGCTCCAGCCTCGAAGATCACCGCCGCTGGGAGGCCGAGGGGTGCAATGCCGCTATTGTCACCGGCAGCGCCTCCGGCCTTCTGGTGCTGGATTGCGACACGCCAGAGGCGATTGCCGAGGCCGAGCGATTGGGCATCAATGGTGCGCCGAGCGTCAAAACTGCGAAGGGTGCGCATTACTATTTCGCCCATCCGGGCGGGCAGATAGGCAACAGGGCAGGCTTGCTTCCCGGCATGGATTTGCGCGGCGATGGCGGGTTTGTCGTTGCCCCCGGCTCGATCCACCCCAGCGGGGTGCGCTACGAATGGCAAACGCCGCCAGACGGTGATTTGCCACCCGTTCCCCGCTGGCTTTTGGATGCTGTGACGCAAAAGCCTTCGGAAGCCGCGCCAGCAGCGCCCCCCAAGAAGCCCCCCACCTATGCCAGCCCCTATGGCCTAGCGGCCCTACGAAGTGAGATCGAAACCATGCGCGCTGCACCAGAAGGCACCCGCAATCACCAGTTGAACAAGTCCGCTTTCGCTCTCGCGCAGTTGGCCGCGTCCGGCGATGTGGCAGAAAGTGAGGCAACGGCAGAGTTGCGACAGGCCGCGCTCGAAGCCGGGTTGGAGCCGGACGAAGTGGACACAACTCTGGCGAGCGGGTGGAAGGCAGGGCTTGCGAGCCCTCGCATCGGTCGCGCACATAAGCCGCTTGTGCTGCCCGGCATCATCAGCGCCACCGATCTGATCGCAAAGACGTTTGCGCCGCTGCAATGGATTATACCGAATTTGCTCCCGGAAGGGCTTGCCCTGCTGGCTGGAAAGCCCAAGGCGGGGAAGTCATTCTTCACCTTGCAGATTTGTCTTGCCGTTTCATCCGGCGACTATTCCAGCCTTGGCGGTGGGCAGGGGTTTCAAGGCGACGTGATCTATTTCGCGCTTGAGGATAGCGAGCGCCGCTTGAAAGATCGCCTTTTGGCTATGACCCTTGGCCAAGCGCCAACTCGGTTGGAATTCTCCACCGCTGCACCCCGCATCAACGAGGGTTTCGTAGAAGAGGCAGTGCAATGGTGCGAGGCGAAAGCCAACCCCCGCCTGATTGTGATCGATACCTTCAGGATAGTGAAGCCAGCAGGCAAGGGGGGGCAGCAAGTCTACGATCAAGACGCGCAAGCGCTTGCCCCCTTGCTCGACTTTGTCCGAACGCGCCCTGGGCTATGCCTTTTGGTGATCCACCACGTCCGAAAAATGGACTCTGATGACCCTTTTGACACGATCAGCGGCTCGACCGGCCTCACCGGGGTCTGCGATACCCTGATGGTTCTGCGCAAGGATCCTCTTGGCGCAAGCCTGTTCGGGCAGGGGCGAGACTTGGAGCCCTTCGAAAAGGCACTCGAACGCGATTTGCGCACAGGCGGCTGGATCATCAAAGGCGATCCAGTCCCGAAGGCTAAAACCGGAGAGAGGCAGGAATTGCTTGATCTGCTGGTGAGCGCCGCAGGCCCTATGCCCTTGGCGAAACTGGCAAGCGCAACGGGCAAAGGTGCGGACGGGACGCGGCACTTGCTCAAGGGGCTTATTGAAGAGGGGCACATTCACCAGCCGCGGCACGGAATGTATGCTCTGACAAAGGATCAAATCCCTCAATTCACTCCGTTCGTGGATATTAGCATTTTTTGACCTGCCTGATAATTTGAGCGAATTGAGTATCTTGAACGATTCGTTCTGTGCAGGCTGCGATCTAGGCTTGAGGGTCGGCTTGAGAAATTTTGGGAGGTTCAAATGAATTTTCAGGGGAAAATTGTCGTAGCGATCTCGATGATTTTGCTTTCGGGCTGCGCCGCCAGTTACAAAGCGAACGGCTTTACCGGCGGTTTCTCTGAAGTAAGGCTTGCTGAAAATATTTACAGAGTTTCAGCAAAAGGGAATGCTTACACCAGTCCAGAGCGTGCATATAACATTGCTATGCTGAGAAGTGCAGAACTGACTTTGCAGTCAGGGCACAGGTATTTTGTGTTTGCGGATTCGTCCTCAGCCATATCTACGCAGAGGGTCTATAATCCGCAGACTTCGACAACAAATTTCAACGCCAATGTGACGGGTAACATGGTCACTGGTCAGGCGACGACAACCACGTACGGCGGCGGATATACCACCTTTCAAAAGCCTTCCACGGATAATGTCGTTGTAATGTATAAAGAAAAACCTGAGTGGGCTCAATTCTACTATGATGCTCGATTTGTCTGTGAGTCCCTTGCGCCTCAATTTAAAGTGACCTGCCCATAGGGTGGTTGTCGGTGATTGAGGTGAGGGTTCCAGCACCCATGCTCCCCGCCATTAGGGGCGGGAACGAGGCCTTCGATCCTAGCAAGCATTAGCGTGCCTTTTGAGGGGGGTGCCCAAGTGACTCGCCTAGACAAGAAATCTCTTCTCGTTTTTACGCTCATTGTCGTGTTGGCGGGTTGTGCCACCCAGCCCGTCAATGAATATCCCGCCGATGCGCCAGGATTTTTCTCCGGCCTATGGCACGGTCTTGTTCTGCCGATATCGATCGTGTTTTCGTTTTTTGGCGAGATCAGAATTTATGCCTTCCCCAATAGCGGCTGGTTCTATGATCTTGGTTTTGTGATTGGCGCAGGGTTTTCAATTTTGATGACACTGGCGGTTGTGGCAGAATCTTAGGGGCGGTTTTCAAAATTTGGGTTGTCGCTCAAGAGCCCATTAGGGCGGGCAAGCGCCCGCCGCCGGAACCACCCCCCGGCCTAGGTTGGCTTTGGTTTTTGGGTCCCCTTTTGCCCCGACGCGGGAAGGGCGAGCAGCGCATCGGTGCAGACCAGATCGATCGCCACAAACCTGTCCAGCTTCGCGGCAAACTTGCGCCGCCACATTCCCGCTGGACGGTGCAGCCCTGCCAGCAATCCTTGCGGGCTTCCCAGCCGCCGCTGCGCTCGAAACAATTTCTCGAAGGGGCGGTCATAGTGCGCCAGCCGCTCCACCCTGTAGGATAGGCCTAGCGCCTCCCGGCTGGCAAAGCGGGCTTGGCCGCTCGCAAGGTGCAGTGTCCGTGCCCTCTTGCCTGTCACCGGGCAGAGCATCCACCAGCGCCGCCCGCCAAGTGGCTGCGGCGTGCTCGTTAGGCGGATCACTTGGCAAATCGCTTCACCATTCGGGCGGCAGGCTTCAATCATTAGCACGGCTCTAGCGGTGTCTCGCAGGTCCAGCCGATAAGACAGATCGCCAGTTAGGGAATGCGCGCCGGTCCACTCGATCTTGCCGGATATGCACCAGCCCTCGCGGATCGCACCAGCCTTCGTAAAGGCTGCAAGATCGATGGTGAGGCAATCCTCAACCAGCCCCTTCCCGTCACGCCTTCTGGATGATGCACCACCCATGCCGCTCCTGCCTCAGATTTTCCCAAATCAAGTGGAAATCCGCATAGCAGTGATTCGGGGTTCCCGCACTGCATTACGTGGGAGGGAATGTGGGAGAACGATGCAGCAATATGAAAAAGAAATAATGAAAACAATATTATAGAAAAAAAGTCCGGTTCAAGCCCTGCCACCACTTCCTTCTTTTGTTTCACGTGAAACAGGTTTTGCCGGTGCAATGACCGGCCAACGACCCGCCTATGACCCCCCGATGACTGGGCACTGGGCCCTAAACCGCCGCCCGCCCGCCCCGCCTGCCCGATGCGGGAGGGGCAGAACGCGATCTCATGGCGGGCGGCGGTGCCCTGGTGCGACCCTCTGGGCTGCTGCCTTTCAGGCAGCCAGGGTTTGCGGAACAGCGTCGGTCCATGCGAGGCCGGGGCGGTAGCGCGCGTCGACCTTGCCGTCCTTCAGCACGAACAGGTGCAGCCAGCCATTGTCGAACAGCTCGCGCACTTGCGGGTGGCGTTCGAGCACGCCGAGGATTTCCTCACGCGGGGCCTCGATCATCACGCTCAGGCGCAGCGGTTCGTGGGCGAGGCCCTCGCCGTCGTGCACCGCCTGCCAGGGCAGGCCGGGGCGCAGCTTGCCGCCATTGCCTTCGATCACCCCGATCCCGCCGACCACATTGTGGATCAGCTTGTTGCCGCCGCCGAACATCTCGGGCGCGACGCTGGAGCCGAAGTATTGAAGGGAAATCCAGCTCGCCACCACCACCGGCGCGGTGATGATGAGTTCGAGCGTGCCGAAGCCGGTGTCCGCGCGCCAATCGTAGGAGTGCAGGAACGCCCGCCCGCCAAGATCGCGGCCAGCGGTCGCCTCGCGCGGGGCGGCGATGAAGGCGGCGCATCCGGCAAGGCCCCACTCGGGGCGGATCTCGGCCCAGTTGGTGGCGCGGGCCGCGATCGTCTCGCCGCGCGCGCCCGGCAGGCGCACCGCGCGCTCGGCGCGGGCGATTTTCGCCGCTTGCGCCAGCCAGCCGCGCACCTTGGCCAAGTCAGCGGCGCAGGCGGCGGGCAGGCCGTCTTCGTAGATGGTTACGCAATCGGTGGTGGTGTCGTGCAACCCTGCGACGAACAGCGTGTCGACCGGCACCTCGACGCCGCGTTCGGCAAGGCCTGCGCGGGTTTCGGGATCGTTGAGCAGGATCGCCAGCAGGCGGGCGGACACGTCGCCCTGATAGCCCCCGCAGGCGCCGCAGTGATAGGCGCTTTCATGCGGGTTGTTGGTGACATTGCCGCCGTGGCCGAGCAGCAGCACGACCTCGCCGTGGCCGCGCGTCAGGCTCATCGCCTTGAGCACCGCTGCGCCGGTATCTGCCTTGGCCGCAGCGCTCATCCCGCCGATGACTTCAGGCGCGGGCTCGGCCTTCGCCTTGGGCGCAAAGCCCAGCGCCGACTTCACCAGCTTGACGGCGTAGACCGGCCCCATCGCCTCGACAAAGGCGAAGGAGCTGACCGCCGCCTGCCGGAACCGGCCCCACGCGCGGGCCGAGCGGGCGCTGATGCGGGCCTGTTGGTCCTTGGCCGGATCGCCTGCGCTGGTCGTCTCCACCGCCGGGTTTAGCAGCACCGGCAGCCGCGCCTCGCGGATGTCCGAGCCGTGGGCGTGGTGGGCGAGCGGCAGGCCGAAGAAGCCCGCGAAACCAATGGTGGCGATGGAGCCGTCGATGGTTTCGAGCGCGCGGCGGAACACTTCGGAACGCACGTCGATGCAGAAGGCTGCTTGCAGGAAGGGGCGCTCGGCAGCCGGGGCTGCGCCATCCAGTGCGGCGACAAGGCGGCGCTGGTGGCCGCGATCCGCCGCGTCTTGCAGGATAGCCAGCGCCACTTCGTTCGCGCCCGGCGTCACCGGCTCGGCATGGGAGGCGACGGTGGCGGCCCAGCGCTCGGCAACTTCGGGGGCGTGGGCCAGCAGCGCCTCTTCCCAGATCAGGCGGATGGCGAGCAGATCGACCATCGTGCGATCCGTCTCGCCTGCCAGTTCGGCCTGCCACAGCAGCCAGCGGGCGTGCTGCGACCAGCCGCCCATGCTCATGAACAGGCGGTGGAAGGCGGTTCCGGCGGCAGCATCGGTGATGCCCAGCGCCTCGGCGGCGAACAGGATCGCGCGCTCGGTGGTGTCGGGCGCGGCGGCGACATGGGCGCAGAAGCCCTTGAGGCCCGCGATTTCGGGGGTGAGATCATGCGTCGCCCAGGCGCGCCATGCAGTGAAGGCTTCCGAGCCGGGCGCGGGCGACCACAGCGCCTGCCCGCGATCGAACTGGCCCGCGGCCCAAAGCCCGACGCACTTGTCGATTAGCGCGGGCCAGTCGATCCCGGTCACCTCGGCGGCGAGATCGGCGACAGTCGGCAGGGCGCAAGGCTCGGGGCCCTCACCCAGCTGCCCGGCGGCAGCGCGCAGCGCGGCGACATCGGCGGGACGCAGCGGGGAGGGCGAGGCGGCCAGCGCCTCGGCCAGATCATCCTCGCTGATGCGCCCGTCACGGATCGCGGCGGCATAGTCTGCACCCTTGCGGGTCACGCGGATCCCCGCGACCCGGCCGAGCCGTGCGGCGGCGGTGGCAAGGTCCTCAGCCGTTTGACCGAGGAACGGGTTGACCGCGACGGTCGCATCCAGCGGGAAGGCCGGGGGAATGGCGCGCGCGGCGGATTCCGCAGCTTCGAGAATGGCCGACAGCCGGACCGGGGTGATCTGCGAGTGCTTTATGAACATGGGGCGTTACTCCGGAAGGGCAGGGGTCAGCGGGCGCGCGTGGTGCGGAAGCCGCCGATGGCGCGGTCAAGCAGGGCGTTGAGGTAGAGGCCGTTGGCGAGGTGGACGCGCAGGCCCGCGGTAGAGGGATGGTGTGCCCACAGCGGGAACAGCGCCTGGGCAAAGGCGACCAGGCCGAAGCTCGCCACCGCCACCACCAGCAGCGCCCATTCCAGCTCGGTCGGCATCGGGGCGGCGGGCAGGATCGGGCCCCACACCGCTTGCGCGATGGTCTGGAAGGTGAAGTAGCCGATCGCGGCGGCCAGTGCCGAAGCGGCGGTGCGCTTGGTCAGGGCGACCGGCGCGCGGTCGGCAAGGCCCTGCGCGACGAGGTAGGCCACCCCGAAGATCAGGATTGCGCCGAGCGCCAATGCCTGCGGCGACTTCGGCCCGAAAGCGAAGGTGAAGGCGGCGGCAATCCCGGCGAAGATGGCGAGCGCCAGCGCGAAGCTCTTGAGCACCGCAGGCACGCTCGGCACCGCGACCGGGCCAGGGCGGCGGATGCCGGCGACATCGGTGACGGCATTGCCCGAGGAAAGGAAAGCGTGCGCCTTGTAGAGCGAGTGAGCGACAATGTGCAGCAGCGCCAGCGTCCACAGCCCGAGGCCGCATTGCAGCAGCATGAAGCCCATCTGCGAGATGGTCGACCATGCCAGCGCGGTCTTGATCGCGCTCTGGGTCAGCATCACCGCCGCGCCGAACAGCGCGGTGAAGCCGCCGATCATCACCAGCGCGGCCATCGCGCCGGTGTTGGCCTGCACCAGCGGCGCGGCGGTGATCAGCAGGACGCCGCCCGAATTGATGATCCCGGCGTGGAGCAGGGCGGAGACGGGGGTGGGGGCCTCCATCACTTCGGTCAGCCAGCCGTGGAGCGGGAAAGCAGCGGTTTTGAGGGCCGCGGCGGCGACAATGGCGGCGACGGCGAGCGTGCCGGAAAGGCCCAGCCCGTCAGTGCTCACGGCCCCGGCCAGCGCAGCGAAATCGAGCGTGCCGAACCGCGCGGCGAGCAGCCCTGCGGCAATCACCAGCATCACGTCGCCCGCATGCCACACCAGCGCAAACTTGGTGGCGGCGCGCTGGGCTTCGGCGCGGCCGGGATAGAACAGCAGCAGGCGCTTGAGCGTCACGCCGACCAGCGCTGTGGCGACGATCATGGTGCCAAGCGTCGCCGCCTGCACGAACACCAGCACCGCGGCGAGCGTCACCAGCATCAGCGCGTGGAAGGCACCTTCGCGCGCCTCGCCGTCGAGATAGGTGCGGCTGTAGCGCATCACGATCCAGCCGATGAAGCCGACCAGCGTGGCGACTGCGGTGCTGACCAGATCGGCGCGCAGGCCGACCTTGGCCGCACCGTCCATCAGGCCGATCCCCGCCACCGGGCCAAGCGCGGCCTGCACCAACCCGGCGAGCGCCAGCGCAAAGGCGGCGAAGGCCGAGGCTTCGGAGAGGCGCGGCAGGCTGCCGGGGCGCTGGCCCGGGCGTGCAGCGGCAAGCAGCGCGGCAGGCAGGAGCGCCAGCGGGGCGAGGAAAGACAAGGCAAATGCAAGCGACATGGCGGCACTCCGACGGAGGGGTTCGAAGGATGTGCCGTCCCAATAAATTCTCGACAGAATTTAAAAAATTACATATTTTGCGGCTAAACGTTCGCATAATTGGAACGTTTGGACCGGAGTTCACCGATGGCGAGCCTCAATCTGCATCACCTGCGCCTGTTCCGCGCCACCGCGCGCGAGGGCACTCTGACAGCGGCGGCGCGCGCGCTCAACATCTCGCAGAGCGCGGTCTCTACCCAGATCAAGGCGCTTGAGGCCGATCTCGGGCATGATCTGTTCGAGCGGCGCGGGCGCAATCTGGTGCTGACCGAGGCAGGGCGGATCGCGCTCGATTATGCCGACCAGATCTTCCTCGCTTCCGACCAGCTGATGGCCACTTTCCGCGCTGTCGGCGGGCAGCGCAAGGTGCTGCGGATCGGCGCGCTGGCAACGCTGTCGCGCAACTTCCAGATGCGTTTTCTTGCGCCGCTGATCGGGCGTGACGATGTCGAGGTGGTGCTGCGCTCGGGCACCCAGCCGATTCTGCTGCGCGCGCTGGAGGCGATGAGCATCGATGTGCTGCTGACCAACCTCGTGCCCGCGCGCGATGCCGCCAGCCCCTATCTGGTGCGGCGGATTGCCGAACAGCCGGTGAGCTTGGTCGGCACCCGCTCGCGCCTCGCGCTGGCGGCGCAGGGCCTTTCGCGGTTGCTGGCTACCGCGCCGCTGATCCTGCCGACCCCCGAAACTGCCCTGCGCGCCGGGTTCGACGCGATGATCGAGCGCATGGGCATCGTCCCGCGCATCGCTGCCGAGGCTGACGACATGGCAATGCTGCGTCTGCTGGCGCGCTCCGACGCGGGGGTGGCGGTGATCCCGCCGATCGTGGTGCAGGACGAGCTGGCCGGCGGCTTGCTCTACGAATTGTTCCAGCTGCCCGATCTGGCCGAGGTGTTCTACGCCGTCACCATCCGCCGCACCTTCCCCAATCCGCTGCTGGCCGAGGTGCTGGAAGAGGGCGAGGACGGCGGCAGGGCCGGGCAGGCGGCAGACGCGTCGGGCTGAACGTCCCCGGCCTTGGCGCTGCCGGGTCTTGCCGGGGGCAGGGGCGGGCTCTAAGGCCCCGCGCTCCACGCAAGAGGGACCCATGCAGGAATCGCAACCCACCCTGACGGGCCGTCCGGTCATTTCCGCCACCGGCCTGTTCACGCCCGCCGAGACCATCACCAACGAGGAACTGGTCGCGAGCTTCAACGCCTTCGTCGATCGCTACAACGCCGCGCATCCCGATGCCGAGCCGCTGGCCTATTCCTCGGTCGAATTTATCGAGAAGGCGAGCGGGATCAAGGCGCGCCACGTGATGAGCAAGGCGCCGATCCTCGATCCCGACATCATGGCCCCGCGCTGGCCGGAGCGCGGCAATGACGAGCTGTCGATCATGGCCGAAATCGGCGTCGCCGCGGCGCGGCAGGCGCTGGAGCGGGCAGGGCGCCGTCCGGAGGATGTCGATGCGGTGCTGTGCGCGGCCTCGAATATGCAGCGCGCTTACCCCGCGATGGCAATCGAGATCCAGCAGGCGCTGGGGATCGAAGGCTTCGGCTTTGACATGAACGTCGCCTGCTCTTCGGCGACCTTCGGTATCCAGACCGCGGCCGACTATGTCCGCGCAGGGAACGCGAAGTCGGTGCTGGTGGTCAGCCCCGAAATCACCTCGGGGCACCTCAACTGGCGCGACCGGGACAGCCACTTCATCTTCGGCGACGTCGCCACCGCCGTGCTGGTGGAGGATGCCGCGATTGCGCCTGCGGGGCACTGGGAAATTCTCGGCACCAAGCTGAAGACGGTGTTCTCCAACAACATCCGCAACAATTTCGGCTTCCTCAACCGCGCCACGCCCGAGACCGAGGGCAAGCCCGACAAGCTGTTCGTCCAGGAAGGGCGCAAGGTGTTCAAGGAAGTCGTGCCGATGGTGGCGCAGATGATCCTTGATGAAGCCGCGCGGCTCGGCATCGTGCCCGAGAGCCTGCAGCGGATGTGGCTGCATCAGGCCAATGCCGGGATGAACCGGTTGATCGCGCACAAGGTGCTGGGCCACGAGGCGAACGAGGACGAAAGCCCGACGGTGCTCGACACCTATGGCAACACGTCGAGCGCAGGCTCGATCATCGCCTTCCACCAGCATTCGGATGATCTGGTGGCGGGTGACACGGGCCTGATCTGCTCGTTCGGCGCGGGCTATTCGGCCGGCAGCGTGTTCGTGCGGAAGGCGGCCTGAGGGCGAGCATCCTTGCGGCCCCGCGCCGCGATGCCTAGAAGCTGAGCGATGGCAGGTGAAATCCTCGATAACAAGGGCCGGGGTGACGCGGGCTGGAACTGGCCTGCGATCCATCCGGAAGGTCGCAAGTTCGGGCTCGCCGCCAGCGCGGTCAGCCTGTTCTTCCTGGCTGTCGGCTGGGAGTTGATCGGCTGGCCGCTGGCCTTGCTGTCGGTCGGGGTATTCGCCTTTTTCCGCGACCCTGAACGGGTGGTGCCGCAGGCCGATGCCGTGCTGGTGTCCCCCGCCGACGGGCTGGTGACGCTGATCGAGGAGGTCGAGCCGCCGCGCGAATTGCAGGTCGATGACGGATCGGGCTTTGCCGGGCTGCCTGCCGGGCCGGTCACGCGGGTGTCGATCTTCATGAGCGTGTTCGACGTCCACATCAATCGCACGCCGGTGGGCGGCACGGTTCGGCGGGTGGTCTATATTCCCGGGCGCTTCATGAATGCCGAGCTCGACAAGGCGAGCGACGAGAACGAGCGCCAGCATATCCTAATCGAGCGCGGGGATGGGCTGAAGATCGGCTTTACCCAGATTGCCGGGCTGGTGGCGCGGCGGATCGTGCCGTTCGTCAAGCCGGGCGATATCGTCGCCAAGGGTCAGCGCGTCGGGCTCATCCGCTTCGGCAGCCGGGTCGATATTTACCTGCCTGCGGGCACCGATCCCAAGGTGATGATTGGCCAGACCGTGATTGCGGGCGAGACCGTGATTGCCGAGCTTGGCCAGCGCGGGTTGATCGAGGGGATTGCACAATGAGCAGCAAGCCGCCGCGCAAACGGACGCCGCGCAAGCTGCCCGGCGCGCGCTTCCTGCCCGCCCGGCTCGGCCCCAAGGCGGCCGAGGACGAGGATGAGGACGCCCCGGTGCGCGGCCATGCGGCGGGCGGGTTGACCTTGCGGGCGATGCTGCCCAACGCGATTACTGCGGCGGCACTGTGTTCCGGGCTGACCGGCATCCGCTTTGCGATCGAGGGGCAGTGGGCCTTTGCAATCGGACTGGTGGTGCTGGCGGGCGTGCTCGACGGGATCGACGGACGCATTGCGCGGCTGCTCAACGCCCAGTCGCGCTTCGGAGCGGAGCTTGACAGCCTAGCCGATTCGCTCAGTTTCGGAGTTGCCCCGGCGCTGATCCTGTTCCTGTGGAGCCTGCAGGAGTTGCCGCGCTTCGGCTGGTTCGCCGCGCTCGCCTTTGCGATCTGCTGCGCGCTGCGGCTGGCGCGTTTCAACGCGCGGATCGATTCCGACGATCAGCCGCACAAGTCGGCGGGCTTTCTCACCGGCGTTCCCGCGCCGGTCGGAGCGGGGCTGGCCTTCACGCCGTTCTACCTGTGGACCGAGACCGGCGAGGAATTCTTCCGCCATCCGCTGGTCATGACGGTGTGGCTCAGCGTCATCGCTGTGCTGATGATCTCCAACATGGCGACCTTGAGCTGGGCCTCGTTGCGGCCGCGCAAGGCGATCCGGCTGTGGGTGTTGGCCTTTGCGGGCCTCGCCTTTGCCGCGCTGGTGATGGAGCCGTGGTGGACGCTTTCGGTGATCTGTATCGGCTATCTTGCGCTGATGCCTTACGGCCTTGTCAAATATGGCCGGATCAAGCGGCGCCGCGCGCAAGAGCAGGTAGCGGCCGCAGCATCGGCGCCCGGCGCGGCAGGATAACCGCCCCGGCGTGACGCGCCGCAGCCCGCAGCCGCATCTCGCGCGGATCAACCTGCATCGTGAAGCCTGCATCCATCAGCGCCTTCTCGCGCATCAGCGCGGCATAGGCCGCCCGCGCCTTGATCGCGCTATCGGCCAGGCTCAGCACAGCGGCCACGGCAATGAGGGCAAGCAGCAGGTTGATGGCAAGAGCAAGCATGGCCGGTTCCTTCTGATTCGTCGTTCGTTCTTTGTTCCAACACGATTGTTCCCTACGTGTTCTACCCTGTCAAGCGGGTTTTCATGTTATGTTCCATTGGCGTTGCGGATTCAGGGCTGGATTTCCGGTGCTCTCGCGGCTAAGGGCGCGCTCGCAACCGGGGCGGCCATGCCGTGTCCGGGGGCAGCAACGTCACATGGAAGGCGCACATACCGGTGCCGCAGGCGGGATCTCCGCCAGCGCGGTTCCAGCCTTCCAGAGGAACAACCGGAAAGGAATTACCTATGGCGGCACCTGTCGTCACGATGCAGCAATTGATCGAGGCCGGCGCTCACTTCGGCCACCAGACCCACCGCTGGAACCCGCGCATGAAGCCGTACATCTTCGGCGCGCGCAACGGTGTTCACATCATCGACCTGTCGCAGACTGTGCCGCTGTTCGCGCGCGCGCTCGACTTCGTCGAATCGACCGTGCGTTCGGGCGGCAAGGTGCTGTTCGTCGGCACCAAGCGTCAGGCGCAGGAGCCGATCGCTGAAGCTGCGCGCATGTCGGGCCAGCACTTCGTCAACCACCGCTGGCTGGGCGGCATGCTCACCAACTGGAAGACGATCTCGGGCTCGATCCGTCGTCTGAAGTCGCTTGAGGAAATGCTTTCGGGCGATGTCTCGGGCTTCACCAAGAAGGAAGTGCTGCAGCTCACCCGTGAGCGCGAGAAGCTGGAAATGTCGCTCGGCGGCATCCGCGACATGGGCGGCATTCCGGACGTGATGTTCGTGATCGACGCCAACAAGGAAGACCTCGCCATCAAGGAAGCTGCCGTGCTCGGCATTCCGGTGATCGGGATCCTCGACACCAACGTCGATCCGTCGAACATCGCCTTCCCGGTTCCGGGCAACGACGATGCGAGCCGCGCGGTGCGTCTGTACTGCCAGGCGATCGGTGAAGCGGCGCTGGCCGGCAAGGGCAAGTTCCAGGCTGACGTGTCGAGCGATTTCGGCGCGATGGCTGAACCCCCGGCCGAAGCCGTGGCTGCGGAAGCGACCGAAGCCTGATTTTGCACGGGCGCGCGGCGGGTTTCCGTCAAGCGCCCGTCACATTCCCCCTCTAGCGCGCCGGACACCCTCTGCGGGTGCCCGGCGCTCCCCCCAAAGCTAGAACGAACATGAAGAAGGATATTCCCATGGCCGATTTCTCCGTCGCCGATGTGAAGAAGCTGCGCGAGCGCACCGGCGCTGGCATGATGGACGCCAAGAAGGCGCTGGCCGAAGCCGGCGGCGACATTGAAGCTGCCGTTGACGCGCTGCGCGCCAAGGGCCTCGCCACCGCCCAGAAGAAGTCGAGCCGCACCGCGGCTGAAGGCCTTGTCGGCGTTGCCGTTTCGGGCACCCGCGGCGTTGCTGTCGAAGTGAACTCGGAAACCGACTTCGTCGCCAAGAACGACCAGTTCCAGAGCTTCGTGCGCAACGTGACGGCGGTCGCGCTCGAGCTCGGCACCGATGATGTCGACGCGCTCAAGGCCGCGGCCTACCCGACCGGCGGCACCGTTTCGGAAAAGCTGACCGACAACGTCGCCACCATCGGCGAAAACCAGCAGATCCGCCGCATTAAGACCGTTGCGGTCGAGAAGGGCGCTGTGGTGTCCTACATGCACACCGCTGCGGCTGACGGCCTCGGCAAGATCGGCGTGCTGATCGCGCTGGAAAGCGAAGCGGGCGCGGATGTGCTCGAACCGCTCGGCAAGCAGCTTGCCATGCACGCGGCGGCCGCTTTCCCGATGGCGCTCGATGCTGACAGCCTCGATGCCGAAGTGATCGAGCGCGAGCGCAAGATCGCGGCCGAAAAGGCTGCCGAAACCGGCAAGCCCGAAGACGTGCAGGCCAAGATGGTCGACGGCGCGGTGAAGAAGTTCGCCAAGGAAAATGCGCTGCTCAGCCAGATCTTCGTGATGGACAACAAGACCGTGATCGCCGATCTTGTCGCGCAGGCCGGCAAGGCTGCGGGCACCCCGATTGTGCTCAAGGACTATGCCCGCTTCCAGCTCGGTGAAGGCATCGAGAAGGAAGAAACCGATTTCGCAGCGGAAGTCGCAGCGGCTGTCGCTGGCTGATAAAGCCGGACTATCGTAAAAACCGCACGGGCCGGATGGTAGCAACCATCCGGCCCGTTGCTTTTTGGGGGGCAGCCAGCGCATCCGCCATGCTTCGGGAGAGGGGGCGATGCGTTTCTTGCAAAGCACGATCATCGGCGCAGCGCTGCTCGCGGCCTGCTCTGCCGCCCCTGCCGCGCAGAGCGGGGCCAGCGCCTCGCCAGCCACCGTGCCTGCCCAGCGCGGGCAGGGGCAGGCTTACGAGCTGCTCGGCACCCAGGTGTTCGATGTGCCCGATCCGGCGAGCGGCATTGTCTATCAGGCCTTCGTCAGCCTGCCGCCCAGCTATGCCGCCAATCCGGCGCGCCGCTATCCGGTGGTCTATGTCACCGATGCCGATTACGGCTTTCCGGTGCTGCGCGCTATCGGGCGGCGCATGAACGGGGCGGGGCCGCGGATCGAGGAATTCATTCTCGTTGGCCTGTCCTATGGCAAGGGCGAAGACCCGATGGCGAGCCGGAGGCGCGATTACACGCCCACCGCGCGGGGCGCTTCCGATGCGCCGCCCGGCGCGCTTCATGGGGAGGCACTGCGCTATCGCGATTACCTGCGCGATGCGGTGCTGCCCTTCATCGAAACCCGCTTTCGCACCGCGCGGGGGCAGCGGGTCTATGTCGGGCATTCCTATGGCGGATTGCTCGGCGCGCAGATTCTGCTGACCGCGCCGGGGATGTTCGACGGCTATGTGCTGGGAAGTCCGTCGTTCTGGTACGATCGCAAGCACCTGCTGCGCGAGACCCCGGCGCTGCTCGATGCGCAGCCGGCGATTGCGGCTCGAGTCTATCTCTATGTCGGCGAGTTCGAGGCGCAGCGGACCGGCGATCGGCGCTATCAGCAGGAAGTCGACATGGTAGCCGACAACCACGCCTTTGCGGCTCTGCTGCGCAGGCGGGATTATCCCGGTCTGGTGCTGGCGGATGAGGTGCTGGCAGGTGACGATCATCTCTCGGTTGCCCCGCGCGGGTTTACCCGCGGGTTGCTGCACACTCTCGCCGCCGCGGCGCGCGGGGATTAGCCCGGCCTTTCCCTTTGCGAATTGCCCGATTGCCCGTTAAGTGCGGCGCAGCCACAGCTGGCCAAGATTCCACCCGGAGCCCTGCATTCCCATGTCCCTTCTTCCGATCAAGCGCGTCCTCCTGAAACTGTCGGGCGAAGTGCTGATGGGGGACCAGCAGTTCGGGATCGATCCGGCCTTCGTCGCCGCGCTGGCGGGCGAGGTGAAGGCGGCCAAGGAGACGGGGCTGGAAATCTGCCTCGTCATCGGCGGCGGCAATATCTTCCGCGGGATGGCGGGTGCGGCGCAGGGGATGGACCGTGCGCAGGCAGACTACATGGGTATGCTGGCGACCGTGATGAACGCGCTGGCAATGCAGAACGCGCTGGAGCAGCTCGGCGTCGAGACGCGGGTGCAATCCGCGATCCAGATGGATCAGGTGTGCGAGCCGGTGATCCGCCGCCGCGCCGAACGCCATCTGGAAAAGGGTCGCGTGGTAATCTTCGCTGCCGGTGTCGGCGCACCTTACTTCACCACTGATAGCGGCGCAGCCTTGCGCGCGGCCGAAATGAAGTGCGACGCGTTGCTCAAGGGCACCAGCGTTGACGGCGTCTATGACAGCGACCCCAAGAAGAACGCGGCCGCCGTGCGGTTCGATACCGTGACTTACGACCGGGTGCTGGCCGATAATCTCAAGGTGATGGACGCCTCGGCCGTGGCGCTGTGCCGTGACAACAAGATTCCGATCGTGGTCTTCTCGATCCGCGAAAAGGGCAACCTCGCGCGCGTGCTGGCGGGCGAGGGGGTCCAGACCATTGTTCAAGACAGCTGATATACAAGGGAAACCCCAGCCATGCCGCAATATGACAAGGCCGATGTCGAGCGCCGGATGAAGGGCGCTGTCGAAGCGTTGAAGAGCGATCTGCAGGGTCTGCGTACGGGCCGCGCCAACACCACCCTGCTCGATCCGGTGCAGGTCGAGGTCTATGGCTCGATGATGCCGCTGTCGCAGGTTGCGACTGTCTCCGCGCCCGAGCCGCGGATGCTGAGCGTGCAGGTGTGGGACAAGTCGAACGTGCACGCGGTGGAAAAGGCGATTGCCTATGCCAACCTCGGCCTCAATCCGATCATCGACGGCCAGACGCTGCGCCTGCCGATCCCCGATCTGACGCAGGATCGCCGCAAGGAGCTGGCCAAGCTCGCCGGGCAATATGCCGAAAAGGCGAAGATCGCGATCCGCAACGTGCGCCGCGACGCGATGGAAAGCCTCAAGACCGACGAGAAGAAGAAGGAAATCTCCGAGGACGATCGCAAGCGGTCCGAAGAGCAGGTCCAGAAGCTGACCGATCAATACGTCAAGGAAACCGACGAGGCGGCGGCCAAGAAGGAACAGGAAATCCTGACACAGTGATTCCTTACCCCGTTCGGGCTGAGCTTGTCGAAGCCCTGTCTTTCTTCGTCGCAAAATCGCAAAGAGAAATGCAGCCCTTCGACAAGCTCAGGGCGAACGGATAGCCGGGGATGGATTTGGACCAGTCGCGCGCCAGACATGTCGCCATCATCATGGATGGCAATGGCCGCTGGGCCAAGAAGCGGGGGCTGCCGCGTGCGGTCGGCCACCAGCGGGGCGTGGAGGCGGTGCGGCGGCTGGTGCGGGCGCTGGAGCCGACCGGGCTTGAATGCCTGACGCTCTACGCTTTCTCGTCGGAAAACTGGAAGCGGCCCGACGAGGAAGTCGATGATCTGATGAACCTGATGCGCCGGTTCATCAAATCCGATCTGCCCGAATTCATCGCCAATAACGTCAAGCTCAAGATCATCGGCGACTGGCAGAGCCTCGCGCCCGATATTGTCGCCATGCTGGAAGACGCGCTGGCGCAGACCGCGAACGGCAAGCAGACGCTCGCCGTGGCGCTCAATTACGGCGGCCAGCACGAGATTGCGCGCGCGGCGGCCAAGGCGGCAGCGGCGGGCGAGATTACCATCGAAACCATCGCCGCGCAGCTTGATACCGCTGATTTGCCCCCGCTCGATCTGCTGATCCGCACCAGCGGCGAGATCCGTCTGTCGAATTTCCTGCTGTGGCAATCGGCCTATGCCGAGATGCTGTTCGTCGACACGCTGTGGCCCGATTTCGCGCCCGAGCACTTGGCCCGCGCGCTCGATGACTTTGCCCGGAGGGAGCGTCGCTATGGTGGGCGCTGAAGTGCGCAGGCAAGCTGTCTCCGATCTGCCGGTGCGGCTTGGCTCGGCGGTGGTGATGCTGGTGATTTCCGGCGGGGCCTTGTGGCTCGGCGGCTGGGTGTGGACCGGATTTGTCGGCGTGCTGGCGCTTGGCGTGCTGTGGGAATGGAACCGGCTGGTGAGCCGCTTCGGTGCATCCACCATTGCCGAGACGCTGTGGTTCTTCGGCGGGGTGGTTTATATCGGCGGCGCGGCGCTGGCGATGATGGCGCTCAGGAACGGCGCGCAGTTTTTCCCAGTCAACGGCCAGAGCCTCGGCTACGGCCCGCTCGCAGTGCTGCTGGGCTATATCGCGCCGATCATCGCGGTCGATGCCGGGGCCTATTTCGCCGGACGCGCCATTGGCGGGCCGAAGATTGCGCCGAAGATCAGCCCGTCCAAGACCTGGGCTGGGCTTGGCGGCGGGGCGTTGGGGGCAGGTCTGGTGGGGCTCGGCAACGAACTCGCCGATTTCGGCCCGGCGGCGCTTTCCCCCGGTTATGACCTGACGAGCCTCGCCTGGGCGCTGGTCGCAGGGCTGCTGATCGCGGTGGTCGCGCAGAGCGGCGATTTCTTTGAAAGCTGGATGAAGCGTCGCGCGGGCATGAAGGATTCGAGCAACCTCATTCCCGGTCACGGCGGGCTGTTTGACCGGCTCGACGGCTTCCTTGCGGTGTTCTTCATGCTGTTTGTGATTGCCTTGGGCGTGCGTTTGCTGGGATGATGCGGGAATGATGCGTTCGCTTACCCTGCTTGGCGCCACCGGCTCGATTGGCGCATCGACCTTGGATCTGGTGCGGCGCAACCGCGCGGAATGGCGCGTCGAGGCGCTGACCGCGCATTGCAGCGCTGCTGAACTGGCCGCGCTCGCAATCGAGTTCGACGCGAAGATCGCGGTGGTCGGCGACGAAAGCTGCCTCCCCGAATTGCGTGCGGCGCTGGGGAATAGCGGGATTGAAGCGGCGGGTGGCCGGCAGGCGCTGGTCGAGGCGGCGGCGCGGCCTGTCGACATGACCGTCGCGGCGATTGTCGGCTGTGCGGGCCTCGCCCCGGTGATGGCGGCAATCGAGCGCGGCGGCACCATCGCGCTCGCCAACAAGGAAGCGCTGGTTTCTGCCGGAGAGGTGATGATGCAGGCGGTCGCCAGGCATGGCGCGACGCTGCTCCCCACCGATTCCGAACACAATGCGATCTTCCAGTGCCTTGCGGGCAACCGCCTGTCCGATGTCGCGCGCATCACGCTGACGGCGAGCGGCGGCCCCTTGCGCACTTGGAGCGCCGAGCGGCTCCATGCGGCAACGCCTGCCGAAGCCGTCGCCCATCCCAACTGGTCGATGGGCGCGAAGATCAGCGTCGATTCCGCGACTATGATGAACAAGGGCCTCGAATATATCGAGGCCTATCACCTCTTCCCCGTCGGGCTGGATAAGCTTGGGATTGTCGTCCACCCGCAGAGCGTGATCCACTCGATGGTCGAATTTCGCGACCGTTCGACGCTGGCGCAGCTCGGCCCTTCGGACATGCGCGTGCCGATTGCCTCGTGCCTTGCCTGGCCGCAGCGGATGGAAACGCCGCTGCCGCCGCTCGATCTCGCCGCGATCGGTCAGCTGACATTCGAGGCTCCGAATGAAGTGCTGTTCCCCGCCACCCGTCTGGCGCGCGAGGCGATTGCGGCGGGCGGCGCGGCACCGGCGATCCTCAATGCCGCCAACGAAGTTGCCGTGGCCGCCTTCCTCGCCGGTCAGATCAGGTTCACCCGGATTGCGGCACTGGTCGAGGAGACCTTGCAGCGCAGCAATGACGCCCCGCGCCCGGCGAGCCTTGATGAAGTGCTCAGCGTCGATCAATCGGCTCGCAGGCAAGCCATGAGCCTGCTGGAGAACACCGCCCTTGTTTGAATCGCCCCCTTTCTGGATGTACGTGGCGGGCTTCCTGCTGCTGCTCGGCCCGCTCGTCACTTTGCACGAGCTTGGGCACCTGCTGGTCGGCCGGTTGTTCGGAGTGAAGGCGGAGGCGTTTTCAGTCGGCTTCGGCAAGGAAATCGCAGGTTTCACCGACAAGCGCGGCACCCGCTGGAAGCTCTCGCTGCTGCCCTTGGGCGGCTATGTCCAGTTTCAGGGCGACATGAATCCGGCAAGCGTGCCTGATCCTACCGCGCCCAAGGAGGAAGGCAGCTTCCAGCACGCCGCCTTGTGGAAACGCGCACTGATCGTGGCGGCGGGGCCGGTGACGAACCTGCTGGTCGCCATCGCGATTTTCGCAGCGTTCTATGCCGTGCTCGGCAAGCCGGTGATCGAGGGCGCGGAGGATTCGCGCACCATCGGCGCCTTCGCCGAGGACAGCGTGGCCGAGGCGGCCGGGTTGCAGGTGGGCGACACCATCGTCGCCATCGACGGATCGCCGGTGCAGGATTTCGATCAGCTGCGCACCGAAGTGGGCCTCCATCCGGGTCGCAAGATGGTGTTCACCATCGAGCGCGAGGGCGAGATGATCGACTATCCGCTCACCGCCGCGCGGGTGGTGCGGAACGATGAATTCGGCAATGCCACCGCCGTCGGCCAGATCGGTGTTGCTCCGGCGGGCGGTCAATATGTGTTCGAGGATGTCGGCGTGCTTGCCGCGATCCCGCTCGCGGTCAAGCAGAGCTGGGATCTGATGGGCATGATGGTCACCGGCATCCAGCAGATTGTCGTCGGCGACCGCGCGTTCCAGGAGTTGGGCGGGCCGCTGAAGATCGCGAAATATTCGGGCGAGCAGATGAGCCTCGGCGCGGCGGCCTTCATCAACTTTGCCGCGCTGATCTCGCTTAATTTGGCATTCATCAACTTCTTGCCAATCCCCGCATTGGATGGCGGGCACCTGATGTTCTATCTGGCCGAGGCGATCCGTCGCAAGCCGGTGGGGCCGCAGGCGACCGAATGGGCCTATCGCACCGGTATTGCGCTGGTGCTGATGCTGATGGTGGTGGTGACGGTGAATGACCTCTTTTCGCTACCCCTGTTCGGTTCCTGAGCCGTTATCTGCAAGAACCTGCGGTTTGCCGTGGAAAGCGTTCGCCGCAACGCAAGCCTTCCGGCCTCGCGGCTTGATTGCACCGGGCACATGGGGCAGAGGCTTGCGCCGAGCGTGCCCGGTTTCGCGGGGGCGGATCACTCACTGGTTGGACGGGACATTAGCTGCATGAACCCTATGAGCGAGACAGGCCGCGGCCCGGCGGGTGGCCAGACCGGCTCTTCGCGCACCATGTCCCGGACCGGACGGCTGGCGGTGCTGCTGACCTGTGGTTCAGTGCTCGCAGGCGTGCCGGGCGCGGTGTTCGCGCAGGATGCAGCGCAACCGGCTGCCCCTCCCGCTCAAGCCCCTGCTCCGGCACCCGCCGCGCAGGGCAACACCATCCGCACCATCAGCGTGGTCGGGGCCGAGCGCCTGGAGCCCACCACCATCCTCAGCTACATCCGTCTGCGCGTCGGTCAGGAATATACCTCGGCCGCAGCTGACGAGGCGCTCAAGGATCTCGGCGCGACCGAGCTGTTCGCCAATTTCTCGATCCGCAATGATGGCGGCAATGTCGTCATCACCGTTACCGAGAACCCGGTGATCAACCGCATCGTGCTGGAAGGTAACGAGCGCTTGAAGGAGGACAAGATCCTCCCCGAAATCAAGCTCGCCCCGCGCCAGATATTCACTCGTTCCAAGGTGCGCGCCGACGTTGCCCGCATCATTGAGCTCTACAAGCGTCAGGGCCGTTTTGCCGCGCAGGTCGAGCCCAAGATGGTGCAGCTGCCGCAGAACCGCGTCGACATCGTGTTCGAGATTTCGGAAGGCCCGAAGTCTAAGGTCCGCCAGATCAACATCCTCGGTAACGAGAAGTTCTCCGACGGCGATCTGCGCAGCGAGATGGTGACCAAGCAGGCGCGGCTCACCAGCTTCTTCAGCTCGAACACCAGCTACGATCCTGATCGTCTCGCCTTCGACCAGCAGAAGCTGCGCCAGTTCTACCTGACGCAGGGCTATGCCGATTTCCGCGTCGTGTCGGCAGTGGCGGAGCTTACGCCCGACCAGAAGGACTTCATCATCACTTACGTGGTGGAAGAGGGCGAGCGCTACAAGTTCGGCGAGGTCAAGGTCGACAGCCAGCTGCGCGACTTCGACAGCGACGCGATGACCACGCAGCTGCCGATGCAGACCGGCGACTGGTACAACGCCAAGTCGGTCGAGGACACGGTCGAGCAGCTGACCGAGCTGGCGGGCCGTTTCGGTTATGCCTTCGCCGACGTCCAGCCGCGCTTCCGGGCGAACAAGGACGACCTGACGATGAACATCACGTTCATCCTGCGCGAGGCACCGCGCGTCTATGTCGAGCGGGTCGACATCAACGGCAACACGCTGACGCAGGACAAGGTCATCCGCCGCGAATTCCGTATTGCCGAGGGCGACGCCTTCAACAGCCTTGCCGTGCAGCGCACCACGGCGCGCATCAACTCGCTGGCCTATTTCCAGGAAAACTTCGAGACCAGCCAGGTCGAAGGCAGCGCGCCCGACCGGATCGTGCTCGAAGCCAACGTCGAAGAGCGCCCGACCGGCGAATTGCAGTTCTCGGCGGGCTTCTCGTCGATCGAGCAATTCATTCTGGCCGGCTCGATCCGCCAGCGCAACTTCCGCGGGCGCGGGCAGACCATTGGCCTGTCGGTCAACTATTCGCAATTCTCGCGCTCGGCGCAGATCAGCTTTGCCGAGCCCTATCTGTTCGATCGCAACATCTCGGCAGGCGTCGATATCTACCGCCGCGATTTCAACAGCTTCAACTTCACCAACCGCGATCGCAACACCACCTTCCGGCAGTCGACCACCGGTTTCTCCGCGCGCGCGGGCGTGCCGGTTACCGAATACATGTCGCTGGTGGGCAGCTACACGCTCAACTACGAAGACGTGACGCTGGACGAGAACCAGTTCTTCTCCGACCTCAACGGCGACGGCACGCGTGAATGCGATCCGCTGCTGGCGGGCCGCTTCCTGTGCGATGCGATCGGCACCCGGTTGAGCTCGATCCTTGGCCTCAGCCTCAACTACAACTCGCTGAATTCGCGCATCCGTCCGACCCGCGGCAAGACCATCTCGCTGAGCGGCGAATGGGCGGGGCTGGGCGGCGATGTGCGCTACATCCGCTTCCGCGGGCGCGGCCAGCAGTTCTGGAATGTCGGCAATTCGGGCTTCATCTTCTCGATCCTGGCCGAAGGCGGCACCATCATCCCGCTGCAGGAGCGCCCCGGCGCGGGCGTGGATGATGTGCTGCTGACCGACCGCTTCTTCCTCGGCGAGCCGCAGTTCCGCGGCTTTGCGATCCGCGGCGTCGGCCCGCGCGTGCTGACCCAGCGCTACCAACCCGATGCCAATGGCAACCCGGTGCTGATCACGACGCGCAACCAGACCCGCGACGACGCGATCGGCGGGCGCAACTACTACCTCGGCCGCGCCGAGCTGGAGATTCCGCTCGGCACGGGTGCGCGCGAGCTTGGCCTGCGCCCCTCGATCTGGGCTGACATCGGCGCATTGTGGGGCGTCGAAAGCCCGGTGCTGCAGGACAACCCCAACGGGCTGCAACAGCGCGATGCGCAGGGCCGCCTGCTGTATCTCACCCGCCGCCTTGATGCCAACGGCCAGCCGGTGCTGATCAACGGGCAGGCGGTGTTCGATCCGACCATTAACCCGACTGCGCCCGACGGCTCGGCCAACACTGCGATCATCCGTCCGGGCAGCGCGATCAAGGAAACCTTCCTTGGCAATTCTGCCAGCCCGCGCATCACCGCCGGGATCGGGGTCAACTGGAATTCGCCGTTCGGCCCGTTCCGCATCGACTTCGCCCAGACCATCCGCAAGGTGCCGGGCGACGACGAACGCCAGTTCACATTCAACGTAGGAACCCAATTCTGATGACGATTTTCTCCAAGCTTCTCGCCCCGGCTGCGGTGGCGCTGTGTGCCGTGGCGGCGATGCCTGCCCAGGCGCAGGTCGAAGGCAAGATTGCCACGGTCGATATCTCGCGCGCCGTGCTCGGCACCACCGCGTTCCAGACCGCCTACGAGCAGGTCAACACCACCTATGCCCAGCAGAACGAGCTGCGCCGCACCAAGGCGCAGGAGCGTCAGACCCTGCTCGCCACCTTCGACACCAACGGCGACAAGCAGGTCGATGATGCCGAGCTGGCCGCCAAGCAGAACTCGCCGCAGTTCACTCAGCTCCAGACGCTGGAGCAGGAAATTCAGGCACTCACCAACCAGATCGATGCCGCACGCGTCTATGCGGTCGAGCAGGTCATCATCCAGTATGGCGCCGCCCTGCAGGAAGTTGTCACCAAGCAGCAGATCAAGCTGGTGATCGATCCGTCGACCGTGATGTTCACCGTGCCGGAAGCCGATATTACCCAGCAGATCACCACCGCGCTCAACGCCAAGGTGCCGTCGGTCGGGATCGTCCCGCCGCAGGGCTGGCAGCCGGCGCGTGAAAGCGTGCAGCTGTTTCAGGAAATCCAGCAGCGCCTGATGGCCGCACAGGTGATGCAGCAGCGCCAGCAGCAGGCGCAGCAGCAGCAGCCGGCCAACCCGCAGGCGCCCGCCGGCCGTTAAAGGCGGCCGCGCGAACGCCAGCCAGGGAGCAAGCGATGAGCGAGGGTGAAACCCGCAAGCCCGATGTGACGGATTACGATATCGGCAAGATCCTCAAGGCCTTGCCGCATCGTTACCCGTTGCTGCTGGTCGACCGTGTGCAATCGATCACGCTCGGTGAGCGGATCCACGCGGTCAAGGCCGTGAGCATGAACGAGCAGTTCTTCCAGGGCCATTTCCCCGGCGCGCCGATCATGCCCGGCGTGCTCCAGATCGAGGCGCTGGCGCAGGCCGCCGGCATCCTCGGGATCGAGACGATGGAGCTGGCGGGCACCGGCAAGCTGGTAATCTTCATGGGTATCGAGAACGCCAAGTTCCGCGCGCCTGTGACGCCGGGGTGCCTGCTCGATCTGCACGTGGAATTCACCCAGAAGCGCAGCCGGGTCTACAAGTTCAAGGGCGTGGCCAGCGTCGAGGGGAAGACGACCTGCGAGGTCGAATTCACCGCGATGATGACGGATCCGCCGTCGGACTGAGGGACGAGGCCAGCCTTCCTGTGACCCGATCAGGCAGAAGGATGACGCAATCGGCAGCCGGGGCCGTGACGGCCCTCGCGCTGCTGTTCGCCGCGCCTCTGGCTGCGCAGGACACGGTGCAGGACTCTGGGCAGGACTCTGGGCAGGGCCCCGGGCAGAACAATGCCGAAATCGCGGCGATGTTCGCGGCCGATCAGGCCCAGCGCGCGGCAGAGATCGAAGACTACGAAGCCGCGGCAAAGGCCGATGAGCAGCGCAGGGTCCGCGCCCGCGCGTTGCTCGACCCGGGTGCGCTGACGACCGGGGCGGATTTCTTCGGTGCCGCGTTCATTTTCCAGCATGGCACCGAGCCGCGCGATTATCTGCTGGCGCACATTCTGGCCGTGCGTTCGCTTGGTCTGGGCTTCAAGGATGCCGAGTGGATCGCGGCGGCCACGCTCGATCGCTATCTGCAAAGCATCGGCCAGCCGCAGGTCTACGGCACGCAATATCGCTTCCCCGAAGCGGGCGGCGTGACGATGGAGCCCTATGATCGTGCGCTGCTGGTCGACAGTTTGCGCAAGGCCGCCGGGGTCGGCGATTTGGCGCTGCAGGAAAGCAAGCTTGGCGAGTATGCCAAGCTGGTTGCAGGGCCGGCCGAAGCTCCGGCCGAGTAGCCGCGCGAGAATCGTTGCAATGGGCGATATTTGCCGCTAGGCGCGCCGCTTCCCATTCATAGCTGTGCCGGTCGGAACCGGTGCAACGCTGCAAAGGATACCGTCATGAAGGCCGAAGGTCACCCCGATTACCACATGATCACGGTCAAGATGACCGATGGCACCGAATACCAGACCCGTTCGACTTGGGGCAAGGAAGGCGACGTGATGTCGCTCGAAATCGACCCCCTGAGCCACCCGGCCTGGACCGGCGGCAAGCAGCAGGTTTCCGAAGGTGGTCGTGTGGCCGCGTTCAACAAGCGTTTCGGCGGTCTCAGCCTCAAGAAGTAAACAACTTCACAAGCTGCGCGGCCTTCGGGCCGCTACGAGGAAGGCGGCCCGACGGGGTCGCCTTTTTCGTTTGCGGGGAGGGGCGGCTGAAGCGCAGGCCTCAGCCGCCCCCGATCATCACGCAGCACATTTGACGCAGCGAGTCGCCACCGGCTGCGCTTCGAGTCGCTCCGCCGGAATTTCCTCGCCGCAATTGGCGCAGCTGCCGTAAGTGCCGTTCTCGATCCGGGTGAGGGCAGCGCGGATTTGCGCGGCCTCGGCGCGCAGCACATCGTCCACCCCTTCGAGCGCCTCGTCATCGGCGATATCAACCGCCTGTTCAGAGAAATCGGCATCAAGCGGCTGGCGCAGATCCGCCTCTATCTCCTCCGAGCGTTCGGCAAGTTCGGCCAGCCTTGCGTTCAGCTTGGTTGCCAGTGCTGTGTAATCCGTCATCATCCCCTCCACGGTTGTTCGCGATACCATTTGGTTATCACATATTTGACGCCCTTCCGCACCTTCATGCCGTGATGGAGCGTCGCCGGATTGACGGCTCCGTCAGGCAGACGATTGTTCCAGCACAGCAATTTGCCGGTTTCGGGCTGAAAAGTCTTATCGAGCATCTTGAACCGGGTAGCACCGCCCGCGGCGACTTCATTGAGGTAGATCATGAAAGTCCAGGTGCGGTTGCCCGACAGGGCGCAGAACTCCGCGAAATCGCGCCCGCCCGGCGTGAAGTAATCGGTGTGCGGCTTGAACTCCTGCCCCTCGGCATAGCGCTGGCCCTGCAGGGGTTCGCCAAAGGCTGGATCAAGGCCGGATAGCTGCGTGATCAGCGCTTCGATCCGCTCGACCGCGGGGAGGCCAGCGGCCAGATCGCAAGTTTCACTGGTGCGGAAATAGGCATCGCCATTGTCGTCGGCGATGGTCGAGGGACGGCGGCCCGAGTCGATCAGCGCGATCAGTTCGGTGCACAGGGTAGGATCGGCAAAGCCGCGTCGCTGGAACAGCTCGGCCTGCGGAGTCGGCAGGCGTTGCACCCCGGCTTGCGCCGCTAGCCGTGCGGCAATGGATTCGCGCGTCGCGATCATGGTGAGCAAGGATACGCGAGCGCGCCCGCGCCGCAATGATTTCAGGCGGTGCGAAAGAATCTTGCGCGCAAGCGGGCGGAAAACAGTTTTCGCTTCCCAACGCCAAGCCTTTGTGCAAGAGGCTCGCGCCCGCCCAAACCGCACTTGACCGGGCGCGTGCCTTGCGTAAACCGCGCGCTTCTAGCGCGGGCTTGGCAGCAACCGGCAAGGTTGTTTCGGGCAGGATGTATGGCGATCGTAGCTCAGTTGGTTAGAGCGCCGGTTTGTGGTACCGGAGGTCGCGGGTTCGAACCCCGTCGATCGCCCCATCATCCTCTCCCCTTGTCATCCTCCCCCGCGCTGCAAACGGGGACTTGCTGATGACCGCCTTCTGGGCCGAGCCCGATTATGACGCGCATGAATGCGTGCAACTGGTCCATGACCGCGCGAGCGGGCTGACCGCCATCATCGCGATCCATTCCACCCATTGCGGCCCGGCCGCGGGCGGCACCCGTTTCTGGCATTACAATGATCCCGCAGGGGCGATGCGCGATGTGCTGCGCCTATCGCGCGGGATGAGCTACAAGAACGCCATGGCCGGTCTGCCGATGGGCGGCGGCAAGGCGGTGATTCTCGCCGACGAACAGCGCATCAAGACGCCCGAGATGCTCGCCGCTTTCGGCGATGCGGTCGAGGCGCTGGGCGGACGCTATGTCACCGCCGAAGACGTCGGCATTTCCGAGGCGGACATGGTCGCGGTGTCGCAGCGCACCGCCTATGTATCGGGCCTGCCGGTGGCGGGTGAGGGCAGTGCGGGCGGCGATCCCGGGCCGTTCACCGCGATGGGCATTTTCCTCGGCATCAAGGCGGCGGTGCGGCACAAGCTGGGCAAGGATAGCCTCGCGGGCGTACATGTCGCGGTGCAGGGTACCGGCTCGGTCGGCGGCGGCGTGGCGCGGTTGCTGGCGAAGGACGGCGCGAAGCTGACGCTGGCCGACATCAACGCGACCCGCGCCGCAGACCTCGCGCGGGAACTGGGCGCCGAGGTTACCGCGTCCGATGCGATCATGTCGGTTGCCTGCGATGTGTTTAGCCCTAATGCGCTGGGCGCGATTCTGGACGAGGAGGGCATTGCCCGACTCGATTGCCCGATTGTCGCAGGCGGCGCGAACAACCAGCTCGCCAAGGCCGAGCACGGTGCGGTGCTGGCAGAGCGGGGCATTCTCTATGCGCCCGATTACGTCATCAACGCGGGCGGCATTATCTCGGTCGCGCTCGAATATCTCTCCCGCCGCGACGGTGTGCCATCCGACATCAACGAGGTGCGCCAGCGCCTCGCGCAGATTCCCGGGCGGCTCGAATCGATCTGGGCGGAAAGCGATGCGACTGGCGTGTCCTCGGATGTGGTCGCCGACCGGATGGCGCAGAAGCTGATCGGCCGCGGCTGAAAAGGCGCTGTTCCTGCGGGTGGGCGCGGGAACTAATCGGGGGCTGCATGAATTGCAGTCTTGTCCCTGACGGGTGTAAGGCTACAAGCCCCGCCAGACGCTAAAACCATGCACATTTACGCCAACCCCACCCGATTCCTCGCCCTTGCGAAGTGGCTGATGCCGCTGCTCTTCTGGAGCGGGCTGGTGCTGTCCCTTGGCGCGATCGCGTGGGGGCTGTTCATGGTCCCGCCTGACCGGCTGATGGGCGAGACGGTGCGAATCCTGTTCATCCATGTCCCGGCCGCGTGGCTGGGGATGGGCGGCTGGTCCGGAATCGCGATTTCCAGCGCCATGCTGCTGATCTGGAAACACCCGCTCGCGGCGATTTCCGCGCGAGCGATTGCGGTGCCGGGGATGGTGTTCTGCGCGATCTGCCTGGCCACCGGCTCGATCTGGGGCCGCCCGACCTGGGGCACCTGGTGGGAATGGGACGGACGGCTGACAAGCATGCTGGTGCTATTGTTCCTCTATGCCGGTTACATCGCCCTGTCGCAGGCCGCCGCGCGCGAAGGCACCACGCCCAAGATCGCGGCGATTTTCGGGCTGGTGGGTGCGATCAACGTGCCGATCATCAACCGCAGCGTGGTGTGGTGGAATTCGCTCCACCAGCCGCCCAGCATCACCATGGGCAAGAGCGCGATTGACGATGCCTATCTCTGGCCGCTGCTGATTGCGGTGGTCGGCTTCTCGCTATTGTTCGGCGGGATTGTGCTAATGCGGATGCGGGCGCTGATTGCCGAAAGTCAGGTCGAAGCGCGGTTGCGGCGCCGGGCGCTGGATGATGACGCGCCGCTCGCCGCCACGCCGGTGATGGAGCAGGTATGATGCGCGAGGAATTGGCGCAGTGGGATTTCGTGGTTCTCGCCTATGGCGTGGGTCTGGTCGCGTTCGCGGCGTTGAGCATCTGGGCATGGCGCGCGATGCGCAGTGCCGAGGCGCGGCGCGATGCCACGCGGCGGCGTTGAGAAGGAACAGGGCATGAAGGCCAAGCATCAACGTCTCGTGCTGGTGGTGATCGCCGTGCTGGCGATTGTCGGCGCGGGGCTGCTCGCGGCGTGGAGCCTGCGCAATCAGGCGAATTATTTCTACCTACCCGAGCAGATGGCCTCTGACCCGCCGGAAGTGGGGCAGGCGGTGCGTCTGGGCGGAATGGTGCAGGCTGGCTCGATCAAGACCGAGGCGGACGGGGTGACGGTCAATTTCATGGTCACCGGCAATACCGACGATGCCATTCCGGTGCGCTACAGCGGAATTCTGCCCGATCTGTTCGTCGAGAATTCGGGCGTGGTGGCCGAGGGCAGCCTGAACGCGAACGGCGTGTTTGTCGCCACCAATCTGCTGGCCAAGCATGACGAGAATTACGTGCCCAAGGAGCTGGAAGGCATGGGCACCAAGGAAGCTGCGAAGATGGCTGCCGACACCACCGTCGGACTGGAATAGGCGCAAGAGACAAGGTTAGGGGCTGAGCAATGATTGCCGAAATCGGACTTGCCGCCCTGTGGCTGGCCGCAGCGCTGGCAGTGCTGCAGATGGTCGCGGGCGCGATGTCGCTGCGTGCGCCCGAGGGTGAGGTCAGCCCGCTGGCGATCTACACCCGCCCCGCGGCAGTTGTGCAGGCGGCGCTGGCGGTGCTGGCGTTTCTGCTGCTGCTCTATGCCTTTGCCATCACCGACCTGTCGATCAAGCTGGTCGCGGCCAATTCCCATTCGATGAAGCCGATGATCTACAAGCTCACCGGCACGTGGGGTAACCACGAGGGCTCGATGCTGCTGTGGGTGGGCGTGCTGGCGCTGTCCGGCGGCCTGCTGGCGGCGTTTGAAAAACGCCTGCCGGAACGCACCATGGGCGCGACGCTGGCGGTGCAGGGGTTTGTGGCGCTCGGCTTCTATGCGTTTCTGCTGCTGTCCTCCAACCCGTTCGAGCGCCTGCCGGTGCCCGCGATGGAAGGCACGGGGCTCAATCCGCTGCTGCAGGACATCGGCCTCGCGATCCACCCGCCGACGCTTTACGCCGGCTATGTCGGGCTGTCTGTGGCATTCAGCCTCGCGATGGGCGCGCTGCTGACGCGCGAGGTCAATCCGTCCTTTGCCCGGGTGATGCGCCCGTGGGTGCTGGGCGCGTGGGTGCTGCTGACGCTGGGCATCACTGCGGGGTCGTACTGGGCCTATTACGAGCTGGGCTGGGGCGGCTGGTGGTTCTGGGACCCGGTCGAAAACGCCTCGCTGATGCCGTGGCTGGCGGCGACCGCGCTGATGCATTCGGTGAGTGTGCTGGCCGCTCGCGATGCGCTGCGGACGTGGACAATCATGCTCGGCGTGCTGGCGTTCTCGATGTCGATGCTCGGCACCTTCCTGGTTCGCTCGGGCGTGCTAACCAGCGTCCACGCCTTTGCGGTCGATCCGGAGCGGGGCAGCTTCATTCTGGGGCTGCTGGGGCTCTATATCGGCGGGGCCTTCACGATCTTCGCCTTGCGCGCCGGGGCCGTGGCCGAGGGCAAGCGCTTTGCCGCCACCAGCCGTGAGGGCGCGCTGGTGTTCAACAATGTGATGCTCTCGGCGATCCTTGCGATCGTGCTGCTGGGCACGCTCTATCCGCTGCTGACCGAGGCCTTCGACGTGCGCGTTTCGGTCGGTCCACCGTATTTCAATCCGGCCAGCGCGATTTTCGCCATTCCCATGCTGCTGGTGATGGCAGTAGGTCCGCTGCTGCGCTGGCGGGCGGACAAGCCGGCGCGCATCCAGTTCGAGATGATGCTGATCGCCGCGGTGCTGATCGGGGCGATTGCGCTTGTCAGCTTCTTCGGCTCCTATCCCTTCCTTCCGCTGCTCGGCCTCGGACTGGCCCCGGCGCTGGCGATTGCGGCGGTGCTGCCGCTGCGCGGTCGCAAGCTGACCCGCGTTCCGGCGGCGACGTGGGGGATGGTGATTGCCCATTTCGGCGTCGCCGTCTCGCTGTTCGGCATGGCCTGCGAGGGCGCCTTTACGCAGGAACGCCTCGCCGCGGTTGCGCCGGGCGGGACCGAGCAGGTGGGCGATTTCAAGGTCACCCTCGAAAGCGTCACGCCGGTCGCCGGCCCCAACTGGACCGCCATCGAAGCGCGTCTGGCCGTCAGCCAGAACGGCGGCGAGCCGATGATCCTGACGCCGCAAGCGCGCAATTTCTGGTCGCCCGCGCAGGCCACCAGCGAAAGCGCGCTGCTGACCCGCTGGAACGGGCAGCTCTATGCGGTGATCGGCAATCAGGCCGAGGACGGGCGCTGGCAGATCCGCGTGTGGTGGAAGCCGTTTGTCACCTTCATCTGGTATGGCGGGCTGCTGATTGCACTCGGCGGCGTGCTGGCGATTGCCGGGCGCGTGCGGGTGGATGTGAAGCGCCGCCGCGCGACCGCCAAGGGCGAAGTGCGCCGCGCCGATCTCGAGGCGCTCGGCAATCCCGGCAGCGCGCCGGTTCCGGCGGAGTAGGCGGGCGATGAAAAGCCGGTTGCTGCTGTGGGTGCCGCTCGCCCTGTTCGCCTTCTTCGCGGGGCTGGCGGGCTATATGCTGACGCAGGAAAAGGACCAGTTCGTCGCCAGCACGATGATCGGACAGCCCCTGCCCGACTTCGCGCTCGATCCGGCGTTTGGCGGTCTGCCCGGCGCGGCCAAGGCGGATTTCGTCGGCGGCCAGCCGAAGCTCCTCAACATCTGGGCGAGCTGGTGCCTGCCGTGCATCGCCGAGGCTCCGCAGCTTGAGGCGCTGAAGGCGCAAGGGGTCGAAATCATCGGCATCGCCATCCGTGACCGGCCCGAGGATGTCGCCAATTTCCTTCAGCAGCACGGCAATCCCTATACCCGGATCGGCTCTGACCGGATTTCGGAAGTGCAGCTGGCAATCGGCTCCTCGGGCGTGCCGGAAACCTTCGTGATCGATGCCAAGGGCGTGATCCGCTACCAGCATATCGGCGACATCCGCGAAGATGACGTGGCGGTGTTGCTGGCTGAACTGGAGAAGGCGAAATGATCCGCGCTCTGCTGGCTTTGCTGGCTGCCTGTCTTGCCGTCCCGCTGGCGGCACAGGACACCATGCCGCCTGCGCCCTACGCCTATAACCAGCTCGACGATCCCAAGCTGGAGGCCGAGGCGGCCGCGCTGATGCACACGCTGCGCTGCCTCAAGTGTCAGTCGCAGAGCATCGCCGATTCGGATGCGCCGATGGCGGGCGATATGCGCCATCAGGTGCGCAGCCGCATCCTTGCGGGCGAAAGCCCTGACCAGATCCGCGCTTGGCTGATCGCGCGCTATGGCGATTATGTCAGCTACGAACCGGAAGTCAGCTCCACCACCTGGCCGCTGTTCGCCGTGCCGGTGGTGGTGATCCTGCTGGTGGCAGGCGTGCTGCTGCGGCGGCTCGGCAAGCGGCGTTCGGATGCGGGAGAAACGGCATGATCGGCGGTTGGCTTGCGGTTGGCGCGCTGGCGCTGGCGGCGTTTGCGTTCGCAGCCTTCCTGCTGCGTCTCCCGCGCGAGGGGCTCACGCTGTTCGGCGCGGTGCTGGTGTTCGGCCTTGCGGGCTATGCGTGGCAGGGCTCGCCCGGACAGCCTTCGGCCCCGAAGGCGCCGGAAAGCCGCGTCTCCGATCAGGGCGAGGCGATGGTTGAGGGGCGCGCCGCGCTGTTCGATCGCACTTCGCCGCCGCCTGATTACCTGCTCACCTCCGATGCCTTTGCCCGGCGCGGCCGTTTCGGCGATGCCGCCGGACTGCTGCGGCGCGGGCTGGAGGACAATCCGAATGACCTCGAAAGCTGGCTTGCGCTCGGCCTCGCGCTGGTCGGCCATGCCGATGGCACGGTGACCCCGGCGGCGTTGCAGGCCTTCGGGCGGGCGCGGGCGATTGATCCGGCCAACCCGGGCGCGGACTATTTCCTCGGCTTCGCCTATCTCCAGAGCGGCGAAATCCGTGCGGCGCGGGCCGTGTGGGCCAGTCTGGTCGACCGCTCGCCCCCCGATGCGCCGTGGCGCGAGGGACTCGCGGCCGAGGTGGCGCGGCTCGACGACATGATTGCACGGGCGCCGATGTTGCAGGGGCAGTGACCCCACATGGTCCCGCCGCATGACCCCGGCTGCGGGCATGTTGCAGGTGCTAACGCGTAGTGCTAGGCGCGCCGCCTCTCCGGCTTGAGTCGTTTGGGCGGGATGGGCAGTACCGAACTGACGGGAAATCCGATTGAGATGACCAGCACCGCTTCCCCCGCTACGACTGAAACCGGCCACGGCCACAGCGCCTCCACCGCCGCGCTGGCCATCGGCGCGGTGGGCGTTGTGTTCGGCGATATCGGCACCAGCCCGCTTTACGCCTTCCGCGAAACCTTCGCCTCGCATCACGGCGCGCCGGGCATCTCGCCCGACGCCGCGCATATCCACGGGGTGCTGAGCCTCGTGTTCTGGTCGATGATGATGGTGGTGACGGTGAAGTACGTCCTCACCATCACCCGCGCCGACAACAAGGGCGAGGGCGGGAGCTTGGCGCTGCTGGCGCTGATTCGCCGCGCGTCCGACAGCGCCGGGTGGACTGCGCCGCTGGTGCTGCTCGGGGTGTTTGCCACCGCGCTGTTCTATGGCGACAGCATGATCACCCCGGCGATCTCGGTACTCTCGGCGACCGAGGGGCTGCAATATATCGTCCCCGGGTTCGAGCCGTGGATCGTGCCCACCGCGATTGCCATTCTCGTCTGCCTGTTCGCGCTGCAATCGCGCGGGACGGAGAAGGTCGGCAAGTTGTTCGGCCCGATCATGATCTGCTATTTCGGGATGTTGGCGACCTTGGGCGTGATGCATCTCGCCGCCAATCCGGCGATCATCTTCGAGACGATCAATCCGCTCAACGCGCTCAATTTCTTCATCACCGACGGGTTTGTCGCCTTCATCGCTCTGGGCAGCGTGGTGCTGGCGGTGACGGGGGCGGAGGCGCTGTATGCCGACATGGGCCATTTCGGGCGCAAGCCGATCGGGATTTCGTGGCTGGCGTTTGTGTTCCCGGCGCTGATGCTCAACTACATGGGGCAGGGCGCGATGATCCTGTCGCAATCCACGCCCGAGGCCGCGGCGGCGATGGTCAAGGATCCGTTCTTCCTGATGATCCCCGATGCGGTTCAGGTGCCGGTGGTAATCCTCGCGCTGCTGGCTACTATCATCGCCAGCCAGGCGGTGATCTCGGGCGCGTTCAGCCTCACCCAGCAGGCAATCCAGCTTGGCTTCATCCCGCGCATGGACATCCACCATACCAGCGCCTCGGCCGCCGGGCAGATCTACATTCCGGCGATCAACTGGGGCCTGATGGTGATGGTGATCCTGCTGGTGCTGTTCTTCCAGTCGTCGAGCAACCTTGCGGCGGCCTATGGCATCGCGGTGACGGGGGCGATGTTCATCGACACGCTGCTGCTGGCGGCGGTGTTGACGGCGCTGTGGCGCTGGCCGCTGTGGAAGGCGCTGCCGCTGGTGGCGGTGTTCCTGATTGTCGATCTCGCCTATTTCGGCGCGAACCTCATCAAGGTGCCGCAGGGCGGGTGGGTGCCGCTGTTCATCGGCTTCGTGATTTTCACCCTGCTCACGACCTGGGCGCGCGGGCGCAAGCTGATGCGCGAACGCATGAGCGAGAGCGCGTTGCCGCTCGAAATTTTCGCCAAATCGGCCAAGGGTTCGGCGGTGCGGGTGCCGGGCACCGCGATCTTCATGGCCTCGACCACCGCCGGCGTGCCGAGCGCGCTGCTGCACAATATCAAGCACAACAAGGTGCTGCACGAACGCGTGGTGATCCTCACCATCAACATCGCCGACGTGCCCTTTGTCGGCCCGCACAAGCGCTGCGAGATGACCGATCTTGGCGACGGCTTCTACCGAGCGGTGCTGAACTACGGCTTCATGGAAGAGACCGACGTTCCGCAAGGCCTGAAGACGATGCAGCGCTGCGGCGGCGAATTCGACATGATGCACACCAGCTTCTTCCTGTCGCGCCAGACCCTGATCCCGAGCGATCATCCGGGCATGCCGATCTGGCGGGAAAAGGTGTTCGCGTGGATGCTGCGGAATGCGGCGAGCGCGATGGACTTCTTCAAGCTCCCCACCAACCGCGTGGTGGAACTGGGGAGCCAGCTGGAGATTTGACGATGGGAATGCGGGTTCAGCATCGTCGATGGTTTTTGCGCCTTTTGATGCTTATGTTGTTTTCGGCTGCTTCTTCAACGTTAAAGTCTGAAGCGCTTCCGCACCGTTACGTCGCGTCAGACGATGGTGTGTACTTCTACGAACCTGCTCCAACCCCGCTTGAAAAAGAGAGGGGCGTCTCAACTGCTTTCCTTAGCGGCTTTAGGTACTACGGTATCAACGAAGCTGGCGAGTATATGGTTGTGTCAGTCGATGACGCCGGACGAGAGGCTTGGACGGCCTATTGCACAAGAATTTGCAAGGTGATCCGGTTTGATGATGGTCGTCGCTTGGCGAACAGGCCAAATCTGCTTGTAAGTAGCGTTTTCAATGACGCGATCGCTGGGCGGTTGACGAATTCCAATCCTATCGGGCGACAGGTTTTCGTGCCTTCGCGTCCCCCGATCGCATTTGCAAGCGCGGATCAGATAAAGCCACTATTTGGCCTCACAGTCACGGTAGCGGCCGATAAGAAGCAGGAAGTTTTTGCGCCGAATAGCGGCATCGTGACTGAGTCTGGTTTTCATCCCAAGTACAAGCAATATGTAAAATTGCGTCATGGCGCTGGGATTGAGACAATTATTGGAAATTTAGAGAGACGTTTTGTCCTAAAGGATTACGTCGTTACCTCAAGCACTGTGCTAGGACGATCGGCATGCACTTCGACTTGCTTCGTAATTTACGAAGTCAGAATTGAGGGGCAGTCGGTCAATCCGTTGCCCTATATGGTGCCTGACGAAGGGAGGTTTAGAACTCTCTTTCAGTCGTGGGAAGGTCTTGAAAAGAAACTCTAGGCGGTCGGCGGTTCATCTTTCAACACGTCGTCCTTCGCCTCCTCGAAGCTCAGGCCGTGCTTCATCAGCATCGGTATCTGGCTGAAGGTGAACAGGAAGGTCAGCGGCAGAAACACCCAGATCTTGGCCCATAGCCAGCTTTCGAAGCTGAGCTGCGCGCGCAAGCCTTCATTGAGCAGCGCCAGGGCGAGGAAGAACACCCCCCAGTTGCGCGACAGCTTGAGCCAGCCTGCTTCCGAAAGCCCCTCGAACGCGGCTTCGAGCAGGATTTTCAGCAAGGCTTTGCCCGCCATGAACCCGCCCAGCAGCGCCACCCCGAAGCAGGCGTAGATGATGGTCGGCTTCAATTGCACGAAGGTCGGATCGCCGAAAAAGATCGTGAGGCTGCCGAAGCCGACGATCAGCGCGGTCGAGAACCACAGCATCGGCGAGACCTTGCCCAGCCGCCACTTGGAAATCGCCAGCGCGGCGACGGCGGCGACCATGAAAGCGCCCGTCCCGGCGATGATTGCGGCGAGTTCGCCCACCGGATTGGGGTCGGCGGGGGACTGCCAGCGATAGACCCCGAGGAACACCAGCAGCGGGCCGTAATCGACCGCGACGTTGAGCCAGCTGGAGGCGGCTTTCTTGCCTTCGCTCTCGCTCATTACGCCACCCCTGCAATCACGCGGGCGACCAGATCGGGGTCGAACGGGCGCAGGTCTTCCATCTTCTCGCCGACGCCGATGGCGTGGATGGGCAAGCCATATTGCTCCGCCGCCGCGACCAGCACGCCGCCGCGGGCGGTGCCATCCAATTTGGTCATGATCAGGCCGGTGACGCCCGCGACTTCCTTGAACACGTCGATCTGCGCCAGCGCGTTCTGGCCGTTGGTGGCATCGAGCACCAGCACCACATCATGCGGTGCTTCGGGATTGAGGCGGCCGAGCACGCGGCGGATTTTCGCCAGCTCCTCCATCAGCTCCTTCTTGTTCTGGAGCCTTCCAGCGGTGTCGACGATCAGCGCGTCGATCCCGGTGTCGGTCGCCTGCTTGACCGCGTCGAACACGATCGCCGCCGGATCGCCGCCTTCGGGGCCGCGCACGATGTCGACGCCGATCCGCCCCGCCCAAGTCGCCAGCTGGCCGATTGCAGCGGCGCGGAAGGTGTCGCCCGCCGCCAGCAGCACGCCGTAATCATCCTCCTGAAACAGGTGCGCGAGCTTGGCGATGGTGGTGGTCTTGCCCGAGCCGTTGACCCCGATCACCAGGATCACCTGCGGGCGCGGGAAGGCAGTGATTTCGAGCGGCTTGGCGACGGGCCGCAGGATCGCGGCGATTTCCTCGGCCACGGCCTCTTTCAACTCGCGAGAGGTGATTTCCAGCCCGAAGCGCTTTTCGGACAGCTTGGCGCGGATCCGCGCCGCCGCTGCCGGGCCGAGATCGGACATGATCAGCGCATCCTCGACCTCGTCGAGCGTGGCATCATCGAGCTTCGCGGTCCCGCCGCTCGTCCCCGGCAGGTTGGCGGCAAGCCGTTCGGACGTCTTGGCGAACCCGCCGAACAGGCGCTGGGTCCAGCTGCTTTCACTCATGCGAGGAGGCCCTCCCTGACCTCGCTTGGGGTCACTGCGATGATGGTGCCGGCGGCGGTGCCTTCGGGCAGCGCGACCGGTGCGTAATTCGGGGCATAGCCGGTGCCGCCGCGTTCGGCGAGGACAGGCAGCGTTTCGCCCACAAGGCTTTGCAGCCAGCCGGTGCGCACTGCGGCGGCGGCGGCGCGCAGGGCGGCGGCGCGTTCCTTCACCACCGCGCGCGGCAGTTGCGGCATCCGCGCGGCAGGGGTGCCGGGGCGGGGCGAGAAGGGGAAGATGTGGGCGTGGACAATGCCCAGCTCGGCAATGATCGCGAGGTTTTCGGCATGGTGGCCCGCGTCCTCGGTCGGGAACCCGGCGATCAGGTCCGCGCCCACGGCGATGTCGGGGCGCAGGGCCTTCAAGCGGGTGACCAGCTCCACCGCATCGCGCCGCAAGTGCCGCCGCTTCATCCGCTTGAGTATCAGGTCGGCCCCGTGCTGCAAGCTGAGGTGCAGATGCGGCATCACCCGCGCCTCGTGCGCCAGCAGTTCGAACAGGGCGGCGTCGATCTCGATCCCGTCGACCGAGGACAGGCGCAGGCGCGGCAGGCGCGGGAAGGCGTCGAGGATCGCTGCGACCAGTGTGCCAAGGCGCGGCGCATCGGGAAGATCATGCCCCCATGAGGTCAGATCAACCCCGGTGAGCACGACTTCCTGCGCCCCTGCCGCAAGGTGCGTTTCCACCTCGCGCAGCACTTGCGGGACCGCCAGCGAACGGCTCGGCCCCCGGCCTTGGGGGATGACGCAGAAGGTGCAGGCGTGATCGCAGCCGTTCTGCACCGCCACGAAAGCGCGGGTGCGGGCCGGGGCCAGCGGCGGCGCTTCGGCGGGCACATTCCACGCCCGCGGATCGAGCTTGGCCGCGTTGGCGACCAGCGCGTCGACTTCGTCCATTGCGCCGATTTCCGCGCGGTCGATCTCTGCCGCGCAGCCGGTCACTACCAGACGGGCCTGCGGATGATCGCGGCGCGCGCGGCGGATTGCCTGCCGGGTCTGGCGCAGCGCCTCGCCCGTCACCGCGCAGGAATTGACCACCACGAGGTTCTGCTCGCCGGCCAGCATGGCGCGCATCCGCTCGCTCTCGGCGATGTTCATGCGGCAGCCGAGCGAAATGATCGCAGGTGCGCTCAAGAATAGTCGTCCCAGTCGAAGATGCCGCGGAAGCTCTCTGCCGCCGCGCCGCTCATCAGGATGCTACCGCCCGGCGCCCAGGCAATCACCAGATCGCCGCCGGGCAGGGTGACGCGCACGGGGCTTTGCACCAGCCCGCGCCGGATCGCCGCGACCGCCGTGGCGCAGGCGCCGGTGCCGCAGGCGCGGGTAAGCCCCGCGCCGCGCTCCCATACCCGCAGTTTCAGGTGATCCGGCCCGGCAAGATGCGCGACATTGACGTTCACGCGGCTCGGAAACAGCGGATCATGCTCGATCAGCGGGCCGAGCCGGTCGAGCGCAACCGCATCGGCATCTTCGACGAAAAAGATCACATGCGGATTGCCGACATTGATCGCCATCGGCCCTGCAAGGCTCTCCCACCCGACCGGCATCGTGACAGTGTCCATCGGATAGGCGAGCGGGATCGCGTCCCAGTCGAAGCGGGGCACGCCCATGTCGACACGCGCGCCGCCGTCTGTCGGTTCGAGCGTGATCGGCCCGCCCCCGGTGGCGATGGTGACGGGCGCGCCGTGCAGCACAGCCACGGCGCGGCTGGCATTGCCGCAGGCTTCCACCTCGCTGCCGTCGGAATTGAAGATCCGCATCCGGAACGCGTGAGTCTCGTCGGGCTCCAGCAGCACCAGCTGGTCGCAGCCGATCCCGGTGCGCCGGTCAGCCAGCGCCCGGGCAATCGCGGGCGTCATCGGCGGCAGCGGCGCTTCACGCGCGTCGAGCACGATGAAGTCGTTGCCGAGCCCGTGCATCTTGATGAAGGGAATAGCCTGCGTCACGCCCCCGCATCTATGCACGCACGGGCCTGCCGTCCAGTCCTGCGCGCGGCAGGCAGGCGGGGGCGGCTCAGGAGTTGGCGGCGCGGTTCAGGCCGGGCTGCGGCAGGGCGGCGGGCACTGCCACCGGCGGCCCGGACACCCGGCTGGCCCCCGAAAGCTTGCCGCTGGCCGCCAGCCGCTGGCGCACTTCGTCGCCGGTTTCGGGCTTGCCATAGACATAGCCCTGCGCCTTCAGCTTGCCCATCGAGCGCAGGTGGGAGAGGATTTCCTCGTCCTCCACGCCCTCCGCGGTCAGCGGTAGATCGAGCCCGCGGCCCAGCGCGATGATCGCATCCACCAGCCGCGAACGTCCCGACGGATCGCGCAGCTCGCTGATGAAGCTGCGATCGATCTTGATCCGGTCAAACGGCAGGTTGCGCAGCTGTTCGAGGCTGGAATAACCCGTGCCGAAATCATCGAGGCTGATCTGCACGCCCTGATTGCGCAAGCTGGTAATCATGGTGCGCACCAGCCCGATATTTTCGTGCAGGCAGCTTTCGGTAATCTCGATCTCCAACCGCTGCGGCGGGAAATTGGCCGCTACCAGCCGCTTCAGCAGGCGCTGGGCAAACCACGGATCGCGCAGCTGCACCGGCGAGATATTGATCGAGAGCGTCAGGCTGTCGTCCCATTCGCGCGCATCGGCCAGCGCGCGGTCCATCAGCTGTTCCGACAGCTGGGTAATCAGCCCCATTTCCTCGGCGATGGGGATGAAGATTTCCGGGCTGACAAGGCCGAGCTGCTCCGAATGCCAGCGCGCCAGCATCTCGAAGCCGACCAGCTCGCCGGTCTGGATGTCGACCTGCTGCTCGTAATAGGGAATGAATTCCTTGTGGGCGATCCCGCGGCGGATGCCGGTTTCCAGCTGGTTGCGGAACCGCAGTTCGCTTTCCATGCTCGGCTCGAACCAGAAGTGGCGGTTCCGGCCCTGCTTCTTGGCATGGTAGAGCGCCATGTCGGCGCGGTGCATCAGGGTTTCGGCATCGACCACGGGGCCGGGCGAGCCATCGGCTTCGTGATCGGTCGCCAGCCCGATCGAGATGGTCAGTTCGACGGTGATCTCGCGCACTTCGAGCGGCGCGGCGATGCTGGCGAACAGGCGGATGACAAGATCGTCGATGCGATCCGTGTGGCCCGCCGGATAGGCCATCACGAAGCCGAATTCGTCGCCGCCCAGCCGTGCCAGCCGGGCTTCGCGCGGGAGCTGAGCGCGGATCCGCTCGGCGAGCTTGACGAGCACTGCATCGCCGCAGGAATGGCCATACATGTCGTTGATCTGCTTGAAATTATCCAGATCGATCATGCAATAAGCAATGGCCTCACCGCGTTCGGCGGCGCGGGTGCGCAGATCCTCGGTGGCGCCGATCATGGAGCGGCGGTTGAGGCAGTGGGTGAGCGGATCGGTCGCGGCCAGCAGGCGGGCCTGATCCTCGGCGCGGCGGCGCTCGGCGATTTCGCGGGTGAGTTCGCGGTAACGCCGCCAGCCGAAGATGATCAGCGCGATATTGAGCAACAGGGCGCTGACCAGCAGCTTGTCGGGCGCGCTGCCCGAGCCCAGCAAGGATCGCAGCGCGCTTGGCAGCACCGCGCCGCCGGTTGCCACCAGCAGCATGATCGCGGCCACGGCAATCCCCAGCGCAACCACGTCGCGCTCGGCACTGTGCAGCGGATTGTCTGGTTCGTTATCCTGCAAAGCCGTCAACCCTGAAGTGCGCCGGGCGGGGCTGCGGCAGGGGGCCGCGCCTTTCCCCGATCGCGCTTGGTATCGCAAAGGGCGCTAAAGATCGGGTTAATCCGGTGCTTGGCGTGCGGCGGGGCTTGAGCGGAGCGGGGGGTGCGGGCTATCGGCAGGGTGACCTGTCCACCCCTTTTCCCGTCTTCCCGAGGAGCCTGCCGCGATGGCCTATTGGCTGATGAAATCCGAACCCTTCAAATATAGCTGGGACGATCTTGTCGCCGAGGGCGAGGGCACGTGGGATGGGGTGCGCAACTACCTTGCGCGCAACAACCTGATGGCGATGCAGCCGGGCGACGAGGCGTTTTTCTATCACAGCCGCGAAGGGCTGGAGATTGTCGGCATTGCCGAGATCACCGTCAGCGGGATCGGCGATCCCACGGACGAGACTGGCAAGTGGGCGGCGGTGAAGCTGAAGGCCAAGAGCAAGTTCGCGCACCCCGTCACGCTGGCCGCGATCAAGGCCGAGCCGCGGCTGGCCGAGATGCAGCTGATCCGCCTCTCCCGCCTGTCGGTCTGCGCGGTTGCTCCCGAGGAATGGGCGGTGATCTGCGAGATGGCAAAGGGCTGAGTCGGCCGCGCGACTGTTTCACGTGAAACAGACAATGACCCGTCAATGATCGCACAATGACCCGCTAACGCGCCGGCTACCCCTGCGCCCGCGCCCGCAGGCCCGAGATCGTCGCGCCGCTGGCCGCGATGCGCTCCAGATCGGTCAGCACGTGGATCAGGCGCAGGCCCTTGCGCCCCTGCGCTTCCTCCAGCGCGGCGACGAATTCTTGCGTCGTGGTCGCCTTCGCGCTCCACCCGCCGAAGGCTGCGCCCAGTGCCGCGAAATCGGGGTTGGCGAGGTTCGTCGCCGACACGCGCCCGGGATATTCGCGCTCCTGATGCATCCGGATCGTGCCATAGGCCCCGTTGTCGATCACCACCACGATCAGGTTCGCCCCGTATTGCGCGGCGGTCGCGAGTTCCTGACCGTTCATCAGGAAATCCCCGTCCCCCGCCACCGCGACCACGGTGCGTGTCGGGTAATGGAGCGCAGCGGCGACCGCGGCGGGCACGCCATAACCCATCGCGCCGCAGGTGGGGGCAAGCTGGCCGGGGTAGGCTTCATAGCGCCAGTAACGGTGCCACCAGCCCGCAAAATTGCCCGCGCCATTGCAGATCATGGTGTCGGCCGGAAGCATCTCCCGCATCGCCGCCACGCAGGCGCCAAGATCCGGCGCCGCATCGGACGGCGCAGGGGTTGACCATGCCAGCCATTCGGCATGGGCCTCGGCTCCGGCGTCGAAGGGGATAATGTCGGTATCCTCCCACAAGGCGGCGCACTCGGCGAATTCGTCGACTGAACAGCACAGCGCCAGATCGGTGCGATAGACGCGGCCCAGTTCTTCCGGATCGGGGTGGATGTGGACGAGGGTCTGGCCGGGGTGTTCAAGGGTGGGCACCTCGTAACCGTCGGTGGTCGCCTCGCCCAGCCGCGCGCCGACGGCGATGACGAGATCGGCGTTCTTCACCCGCTCGACAAGCTTGGGGTTGGGGCCATAGCCGAGGTTGCCGGCATAGACCGGCGAGGTCGGCGCAATCGCATCCTGACGGCGGAAGGCGGTCGCCACCGGTAGCCCGATCCGCTCGGCGAATTGCTGGAAGTATTCGCGCGCCTTGGCGTTCCAGCCTGCGCCGCCGATGATCGCGATCGGGCTGGCGGCATCGGCGATCAGACCCAGCAGCGCCTGCATCGCATCGGGACAGGCGGCCTGCGAGGGGCGCGTCACCAGCGGGCGCGGTGCGAGGTTGGCGGGCACCTGCTCCACCAGCATATCCTCGGGCAGGGCCAGCACCACCGGGCCGGGCCGCCCGCTCATGGCGACACTATAGGCGCGGGCGATATATTCGGGGATGCGCAGCGGATCATCAATCCGCGCGGCCCATTTGCAGATGGGGCCGAAGAAGGCCGCGAAATCGACCTCCTGAAACCCCTCGCGCCCCTGCATCGAGCGCGCGACATCGCCCACGAACAGGATCATCGGCTGCGAATCCTGATGCGCCACGTGCACGCCGATGCTGGCATTGGTCGCACCCGGGCCACGGGTGACAAAGGCAATGCCGGGGCGGCCGCTGGTGGCAGCGTTCATCGCTCCGTCGGCGCAGGCCATGAACGCGACCCCGCCTTCCTGACGGCAGGTGACGACGTCGATTTCGGGCCGTTCAGGAAGGGCATCGAGCACGGCGAGGAAGCTTTCCCCCGGCACCGTGAAAATGCGCTCGCAACCCTGCATCGCAAGGCAATCGACCAGCAGCGCGGCTGCGCTCCGTGTGGAATCAGACACCTGAACCTCTCCCGTCGTCCTGCCCGGCCTCTACAGCGCGGCGCACAGGTGTGCAAACCGGGCCTGCGCGGTTAAGCACGCCCGCGCATCCTGTCCCACCCTGCGACACCTCCCGTGGCGACGGTTTCCAATGGTTAAGAAAGTCTTAAAGTCGCGACTCGAGAGACGGGAGAAATAATAATGCGTCGCAGCCTGGTCCTTACTGACGAGACCGCTCGCCACTGGTTCCGTGCCAGCCTGCCGCCGCACGTGAAGCGCGATCTGATCCCGATTCCGGCGGAAGACCTGTGGCGGCTGACGCTGTCCGACGTGCGCGGCTTTGCCAGCGTCTATGTCGCCGCGACCGCAGCGGTGCTGACCTTCATCATCTGAAAGCCTCCGCTGCGGGCGGGCCTTATTGTTCCAGCGCGTGCAGCTTGCGCGCCAGCTGGGCCGAGAGCAGGCACAGCACCAGGCTGATCAGCAGTTGCTCCTGCAACGGGATCCCGAAGAACCCGAGCGCGCCCGCCACCCCTGCGCCCACCACCATGTAGATCGACGAAATCAGATTGTTCGCCGCGACCGAGCGCGAGGCTTCGGACTTGTCGACCTTGGTGGTGAGGAAGGCATAGAGCGGCACCACGAACATGCCGCCTGCCACCGCAATCAGCACCAGATTGGCGAGCAGCACCAGCGCCAGCGGCTGGGTGATGAACTCGCCCACCGTGAACAGCTCGCCCGTCGCCGGGGTGAGATCCCACATCCGGCACAGCAGGTAAAAGGCGACCAGCAGCACGCCCAATGCCAGCACCGAGCGCGCCGAATAGCGCGCCGAGATATCGCCCTTGAGCAGCGCGTTGATCGACACCGATCCGATCGCGATGCCCGCCGAGAACGCCACCAGCATCACCGCGGCGACCTGCTTGTCGGCCAGCAGCACATTCTTGGCGAGCGGGATGAACTGCACCGAGAGGATCGCGGCAATCGTCCAGAAATAGCTGATGGCGAGCACCGAATAGCGCAGCTCGGGATTGCCCATCGAAAAGGCGATCAGCGATTTGGAGGCGCGCACCGGATTCCAGTCGACCTTGGTCTCCTCGGTCTGCGCCGGGGCAGACGGCACCCAGCGGCACACCACGTAACCGATCACCGCAATCACCAGCACCGCGGCGATGCTCCACATGATCGGCATCGCCCCGCCCAGCATCATGCCGACGAGGATCGCGACATAGGTGCCAGCCTCGACCAGACCGGTGCCCGCCAGCACTTCATCCTTGTGCAAATGTTGCGGCAGGATCGCGTATTTGATCGGGCCGAAGAAGGTCGAATGCATCCCCATCGCAAACAGCGCGAGGAACATCAGCGGCAGGGCGAGCGTGCCGATCTCGACGCCCTTGGCCGCCAGCAGCAGGCCGGTGGCCCCGACGCTCATGATGATGATCTCGGCGAACTTGATCCAGCGGATGATCTTCGTCTTGTCGCGCATGTCGGCCAGCTGGCCCGCGGTTGCCGAAAACAGCACAAAAGGCAGCACGAACAGCGCAGTGGCGATGCCGCTGACAAGCGTTTCGGTCTCGGCCGAATCGTAGACCTGATAGACCACGAACAGCACCATCGCCTGCTTGTAGAGATTGTCGTTCAGCGCATTGAGCAGCTGGGTCAGGAACAGCGGCAGGAACCGCCGCTGGCGCATGAGGTTAGTCGAGGTTGTCATGCAGATGGTGTGCCGGTGCTTCCCTGTGCGTTCACCGCGACATAGCGCAGGGTGGCGCAGGCACAAGCCCCGCCTTGGTCCCGTGCATTTCCTGTCATACAAGGGGAGAGGCATGCCGTGCGGGCTTTTGCCGCGGCCTCTGGCGCGCTAGAGGGGAAGACAGCCATGTCGAGCTTGCCCAATATCCTCACGCTGTCGCGCATCTTCGCGGTGCCGTTGCTGGCCTTTTTCCTGTGGTGGCCGGAATGGCGGCTGGGCTATCTGATCGGCTTCGGGCTGTATTGCATCATCGCCATCACCGATTTTCTCGACGGCTACCTCGCCCGCGCGCAGGGGACGGTGTCGAAGCTGGGCGTGTTTCTCGATCCGATTGCCGACAAGATCATGGTGGCGGCGGTGATTCTGGTGCTGACCGCGCAGGGCTATCTGCGCGGGCCCTATGTGGGTGATGTCCATGTGATTGCCGGGCTGGTGATCCTGATGCGCGAGATCGCGGTGTCGGGCCTGCGCGAATTCCTCGGCGGGATCCAGGTGTCGGTGCCGGTGTCCAAGCTCGCCAAGTGGAAGACCACCTTCCAGCTGATGGCACTGGGCGCGCTGATTCTCGGCGGAGCGGTGCATGGCGCGCCGTGCCAGGCGGTGGGCGAGGGCTGCGGCTCGATCGCGCAGAGCTGGGTGCATCTGATCGGCCTTGTCAGCCTGTGGGCGGCGGCGGTGCTGACCTGCGTGACCGGCTGGGATTACCTGCGGGTCGGCCTCAAACACATGGATTGATGCTGGGATTGAGACTGGCAAAGTCCTATGACGATACGCTATATCCTCCGTCATGGGATCTGATGTTTCGCCCCCGTCGCGGGGCCAAGTCCGTCAGTTGTTCGATCAGGCCGGGGCCATGCGTCGCGAGGCCCGCGCTGCATTGCAGGCTGGCGATCTGGAGCGTGCGCGGGCGCTGATTGCGCGGGCCGAGCAGCTTGCAGCTCAGGTCGGCGCCGGAGTCGACGCGATGGAGCAGCGCCAGAATGATGACGTGATGCTGCTGGTCGCCGCGCACCATTCGCGCCCGTCCACCCCCCGCCGCACCGGTCGCCTGCTCGGCACCCGCGCCCGCCGCATCGGTGCTGTGGTCGGCGCAGGCCTCGCCGTGAGCCTCGCGCTGGCGGAGTTTTGAGGGGGGCGGCGATCAGGCTTCGGCGCGGGTCTTGATGATTGTCAGGACATTGTCCTGCACATCGCCCAGCAGCACCTCGCCCCACAGCGCCAGATACCAGCCGAGGCGGCTACGCATCCGGTAGGTGGTGGTGAGCGTGACGCGCGCCTGCCCCTCGCCCAGCGGCTCGATCCGGTAGCCGCCGCTTGCAATCTTCAGCAGCGGCCCGTCGGGCGAGATGTGGCGATCCGTGTAATCCTGCACCGAACTGTCGGGGAAGGCGAAGTCCCAGCCGATCGCGCGGCCGGGGGCGAGCTGCGTGACCCGTTCCTCGAAGCGGATATTCTCGCCCCAGCGTGCCGCACGAACCAGCACCTCGCCGCGCTGTTCCAGCCGCGCTTCGGAAGGGCGGGGGATCCCGGCAATGTCATGCGTGAAGGTGGCGCGGCCTTCATCCGGGGTGACGCCGGGAATGGATAGCAGCAGCGGCCAGACCTGATCGGGCGCAGCGGCAATGTCCACGGAGCGCACAACGCTCCGCTCCTGCCACGCGGGCGGGGCCAGTTCCTCGGCAATCAGCACCGCGAAGGGCAGGGTCAGCAAGGCACTCACCTTAAGCTTCGCGCTGCCCTTGGCCATGCTCTCGCGCGCCATGCGGCGGTGGGCGATATAGCTCGCCAGCCCGCCGCCCAGGCCTGCGGCCAGCCAGAACGGCAGCGCCATCAGGATGCACACCAGCCCCTCGGCAAAGCCATAATGGACCAGCGGAAAGATCACCGCGAACAGCACCACCGGGGCAATGATGCATCCTGCCGAATTGTAGAAACCGAGGCCTGATCCGGTCGCCAGTGCGCCCAGTGCAAACGGGATCAACGCGAGGAAACCGATCCCGGCATAGGAGGATTCGAGCGCGCCCTGCGTCAGCGCGAGAATGCCGCCCAGCATGCACGCCAGCATTGCCAGCATGAAACCGCTCCCCGCCCGCGGGCTGAGGTTGTCGGTGTAATAGGGAAGGGGCTCCTGATCGGGTGCGCTCACAGGTCAGGCATAGCGCATTTCCGCCAGCCGAACCAATTGTTTCACCCCGCCCGCAGTTCTTCCGCGAGCAGCTGGAAATCGGCCTCGCGCGGGGAGTTGCGGCGCCATGCCAGCACGATTTCGCGCTTGGCGGTGGGGCTGTCGACCGGGCGCGCGACCACTTGCGTGCCGTTGAGGATGCCCGCATCCAGCGCCATTTCGGGCAGCATGGTAAGGCCCAGATCATTATCGACCAGCTGCACCAGCGTGTGCAGGCTCGTGCCGATCATCGCCGCGCTGGCCCGCAGTTCGCTGCGCGAACAGGCCGCGAGCGCGTGATCGCGCAGGCAGTGGCCATCCTCCAGCAGCAGCAGGCGGCCCTGATCGATCATCTCGGGCTTGATGGTGGCGGGCGGATCGCGCGGATCATCCTTGGGGAAGGCGATGAACAGGCGGTCATCCGCAATATGCGCGATGGCCGCATCGCCGGTGTCGAACGGCAGTGCCAGCACCACGCAATCGACCCGCCCGTGATGGAGCGATTCAAGCGCATCGTGGCTCGTCTCCTCGCGCAGCATCAGCTTCAACTCCGGCCGCTCGCGCCGCAGCCGGGGCAGCAGGCGCGGGAGCAGGAAGGGGGCGATGGTGGGAATGACGCTCATGCGCAGTTCGCCCACCAGCGGCTTGCCGGCGGCCTGCACCAGATCGGACAATTCCTCGGCCTCGCGCAGCAGCCGGTTGGCCTTGGCCACCACCTGCTCGCCCAGCGCGGTAAAGCGCACCACCCGGCGCGAACGCTCGACCAGCGTCACGCCGAGCAGCGATTCGAGCTCGCGGATCCCGGCCGACAGCGTCGACTGCGAAACGAAACTCGCATCCGCCGCACGCCCGAAATGGCCGTGTTCATGCAGTGCGACGAGATATTGCAGCTGCTTGATGGTGGGCAGGTAAGTGGACATCGCCTTGCGCTATTCCGCCGCCAGCGTGTCCGGTTCCTCCGGCCGGGCAGGCACCACCACATCGTCGATATGGGTCATCTTGAGCCGCCCTTTCTCGACCGCAAAGGCCAGCTTGCCCTCGACCAGATCGAGCGCGTCTTTGCCGAACACTTCGAACCGCCAGCCTTGCAGCACCGGCAGATCGCGCACGCCTGCGGCAAGCGCTTCCATTTCTTCGGCGCGGGTCAGCAGGCGGGCGGCGACGTCGATTTCGCGGGCGCGGATCTTCAGGAGCAGCTTGAGCAGGTCAGCGACCAGCGCGCCTTCCTTGCCCAGCGGCGCGCCGCGACCGGCCTTTTCAGGCATTTCGTCCTTCGATAGCGGCTCGGCCTCGGCCAGCACCTTCATCAGCCGCTTGCCGATGTCGTTGTCCTTCCACGCCGCCGAAAGCCCGCGCACCTTGGCCAGATCAGCCTGTGCCTTGGGCGGGTGGCTGGCGATGTCGGCCAGCGTCTCGTCCCGCATGATGCGGCCGCGCGGGATGTTCTTGTGCTGCGCCTCGCTCTCGCGCCACGCGGCGAGCGCCTTCATCCGACCGAGCACCTGCGGATTGCGTCCCGGCTGGCGGATGCGCTTCCATGCGACGCCGGGATCGGTGAGGTAGTTCGACGGATCGGCGAGCTTTTCCATCTCGGCATCGAGCCACAGGCCCCGGCCGGTCTTGATCAGCTTCTTCAGGATCTTGGGGAAGATGCCGGCAAGATAGGTGACATCGCCGATGGCATATTCGATTTGCCGGTCGGTCAGCGGGCGGCGGCTCCAATCGGTAAAGCGCGCGCCCTTGTCGATGGTGACGCCGACCCAGGTCTCGACCAGATTGGCATAGCCAATCTGCTCGGACTGGCTGATCGCCATCATCGCGATTTGCGTGTCGAAGATCGGATGCGGGGTTTTGCCGGTGAGGTTGACGATGATTTCAACGTCCTGCCCCCCGGCGTGGAAGACCTTCAGCACGTCTTCGTTGTTGCACATCAGATCGAGCAGCGGAGTGAGGTCGATCCCGTCGGCCATCGGATCGATCGCGGCGGCTTCTTCGGTGTTGGCGATCTGCACCAGGCACAGTTCCGGCCAATAGGTGTTTTCGCGCATGAATTCGGTGTCGACCGCGACGAATTCGGATTTGGCGAGGCGGGTGCAGAGATCGGAGAGCGCCTCGGTGGTGGTAATCAGCGGATGGATTTTCATATCTTCTTTTCGCGTTTTGCAGGCGGAGTGCCGCCCTCGGGTTCAAACCCATTCAAGCTTCGCACCGCTTGACAAAGTGCTAGGCTTGCCCTGTTAGCGCGCCGACGACGGAGCAAGGCTCCTAAAAGCGCCGCGCGAGCGCGCCCTAGCGTCATAGCCGCGAACAGGACAAGAGTTTAGATGCACCCCTACCGCACGCATACTTGCGCACAGCTTTCTTCCGCTAACGTGGGCGAGACCGTCCGCCTGTCGGGCTGGATCCACCGCAAGCGCGACCACGGCGGCGTCTTGTTCGTCGATCTGCGCGATCATTACGGCATCACCCAGATCGTCGCCGATAGCGACAGCCCGGCGCTGCCGGTGCTGGAAGGCCTGCGGGTCGAAAGCGTCATCACCATCGAGGGCGAGGTGAAGGCGCGCATCGCCGAGACGGTCAACGCCAATCTTGCGACCGGCGCGATCGAAGTCTTCGCGCGCGGCGTGACGGTGCAGAGCGCGGCCGAAGAGCTGCCCATGCCGGTGGCGGACGAACAGCCATACCCCGAGGATATCCGGCTGAAGTACCGCTTCCTCGATCTGCGCCGCGAGACGCTGCACAAGAACATCATGACCCGCGTGGCGGTGATTGCCGACATGCGCCAACGCATGGCCGCGGCGGGCTTCAACGAGTTCTCGACTCCGATCCTGACGGCCTCCAGCCCCGAAGGCGCGCGCGACTTCCTCGTGCCGAGCCGCATTCACACCGGCAAGTTCTACGCGCTGCCGCAGGCGCCGCAGCAGTACAAGCAGCTGCTGATGGTGGCGGGCTTTGATCGCTACTTCCAGATCGCCCCCTGCTTCCGCGACGAAGACCCGCGCGCCGACCGTCTGCCGGGCGAGTTCTACCAGCTCGATCTGGAAATGAGCTTCGTCACGCAGGAAGAAGTGTGGGAGACGATGGAGCCTGTCATTCAGGGCACCTTTGCCGCCTTTGCAGGCGACAAGGCCGTGACCCCGGCGGGCGAATTCCCGCGCATTCCTTACGACGAGGCGATCCTCAAGTATGGCAGCGACAAGCCCGATCTGCGCAATCCGCTGATCATCTCGGACGTGTCGCACCACTTCACGAGCTCGGGCTTCGGCCTGTTCGAAAAGATCGTCGGCGGCGGAGGTGTGGTGCGCGTCATCCCCGCGCCCGCCACCCACGAGAAGAGCCGCAAGTTCTTCGACGACATGAACGACTGGGCGAGGCGGGAGGGCTATGCCGGCCTCGGCTATGTCACCCGCAAGGGCGGTGAATTCGGCGGGCCGATTGCGAAGAACCACGGGCCGGATCGCATGGCCGAACTCTATGCCGAACTCGGCCTTGGCGAGAATGACGGTTTGTTCTTTGCGGCAGGCAAGGCAGCCGATGCCGCCAAGCTGGCGGGCGCGGCGCGCATCCGCGTGGGCGAAGAACTCGGCCTGATCGACGAAAGCCGCTTTGCGCTGTGCTGGATCGTCGACTTCCCGTTCTACGAATGGAACGAGGACGAGAAGAAGGTCGATTTCAGCCACAACCCGTTCTCCATGCCGCAGGGCGGGATCGAGGCGCTGGAGGGGCAGGACCCGCTCACCATCAAGGCGTTCCAGTACGATCTGGTCTGCAACGGCTATGAAATCGCGAGCGGATCGATCCGCAATCACAAGCCGGAAACAATGGTCAAGGCGTTCGAAATCACCGGCCTGACCCAGGCGGACGTGGAAGACCGCTTCGGCGGGATGTACCGCGCCTTCCAGTACGGCGCGCCGCCGCACGGGGGCATGGCCGCGGGCGTCGACCGGATCATCATGCTGCTGTGCGGCGCGAAGAACCTGCGCGAAATCTCGCTGTTCCCGATGAACCAGCGCGCCGAGGATCTGCTGATGGGTGCGCCCAGCGCGCCCGAACCGCGTCAGCTGCGCGAGCTGGCCCTGCGCGTGATCGAGCCTCCGGCCAAGCCCGCAGCCTGACAGGCACGCAATTGCCGGTTGTCCGTGCCGGCCATCCGCGCTTAGAACCGCCGCCGACAAGGCAGGCGGGGGATGCGTGCGATGAAGCTGTGGTTGGGGATTGCACTGGGGCTGGCAGGCCTGACGGGCGCGGCTGCGCGGGCCGAAACGCTGCCCGTCGAAGGCATCTACGCCGCCGGAACCGATGCGCCCTCGCGCGCGCAGTCCATCGCCATCGCCGACTTTTCCGGGCGCGGGGGCGAACGGCTCGCCTTTGCCATCGACAGCGCCTTGCGCGCCGCAGTGATCGAGGGGCGGCCGTGGTTCGATCTCGCCTTCACCGCACCCGCCTTTGGCGACAGCTACACCTATGATGGCGGCGCGGGGCAGTCCGGGCAGCGCAGCGGCCCCGACGCGGTGATGCGCGGCATTGCCGAGGTGACGTGGCGCGATGTCGATTCCGGCACCAAGGAGGTCGAGGAATGCGTCACCAAGGATGATCGCGGCAAGTGCACGGCCAAAAAGAAGGTCAATATCCCCTGCCAGTCGCGCGAGGTAACGCTGCGCCCCGAGGTCCGGCTGGTCGCGCGCGAGGGTGACTTGCTCTACGCCAAGGGCGACACGCTGACTGTAAGCCGCCGCTTCTGCAAGGACGAGGATGGCAAGCCGCCGGTCGATCCGATGGTCGAGGAGCTGGCCGCCCAGTTCGCCCGCGAGGTGCGCCGTGATCTCGCCCCGGAATTTCGCGCCGAGGATATCCGCGTGCTCGAAAGTCGCAAGGGCATGAGCAAGGCCGATCAGGCCGCCTTCAAAACCGCGCTGCGCCTTACCAAGACCGACGTCGAAGCGGCGTGCGATGCCTTTGCCGCGCTGGAGGCGGGCAACCCCTCCGATATCACCATCCTGTTCAATATCGGCCTGTGCCACGAAAGCGCAGGCGATCTTGCAGCGGCGGTGCGGGTCTACGAACAGGTGCTGGCGATCAGCCCGCGCAAGGCCGAGCCGCGCGACGGCCTCGCCCGCATCGCCTCGCGCCTCAGGGCAGAGCAGCAGCTGGCCCTGCATTACGGAGAGCCGCCGCGCTGACCATTATGCCCACTTGCGCATCCCCTCGCCGTTCATTAGGGCGGGGGCCGAGTTTACCTAACCCCAGTTTCAAGAGGGAATACCATGAGCGATACTGCCGATCGGGTGGCAAAGATTGTCGTCGAACATCTCGGCGTCGAGGCTGACAAGGTCACCCAGGATGCCAGCTTCATCGACGATCTTGGCGCAGACAGCCTCGACATCGTCGAGCTGGTGATGGCCTTCGAAGAGGAATTCGGTGTCGAAATCCCCGACGATGCGGCTGAAAAGATCACCACGGTCGGCGACGCCACCAAGTACATCGAAGAGCACAAGGGCTAACACCCTTCAGGACGCCCCGGTGTCCGCGTCTGCCTGCTGCCTTTCCTTCGGGAAAAAGGCGGGGCATTTGTCCGGCAACCCGTTTGCCGACGCGCGGACAAGGGCCTAGACAGGCTCAGCCCTACCCGGGTTGGGCCTGTTGCTTTTTCGGAGCCACGCTCCCTTCCGGAGCCAAGCTCTCTTTCGGAGAATGCGAATGCGCCGTGTGGTTGTTACCGGCCTCGGTCTTGTCACCCCGCTCGGGGCCGACGTGGAGACGACGTGGGCAAACCTCATTGCCGGGGAAAGCGGAGCGGGGCAGATCACCCGCTTCGACGCCTCGAACCAGAAGTGCACCATCGCCTGCGAGGTGAAGGGCAAGGATCACCCGTGGGGCTTTGATCCCGACAAGCGCGTGGATCACAAGGTCCAGCGGCAGGTCGATCCCTTCATCGTCTACGGCATCGACGCCGCTGGTCAGGCGCTGGAAGATGCAGGCCTGACCGACATGACCCAGGCCGAGAAGGAGCGCACCGGCTGCTCGATCGGTTCGGGCATCGGCGGCCTGCCGGGCATCGAGATCGAGAGCGTCAACCTCCACGAACGCGGCCCCTCGCGGGTTTCGCCGCACTTCGTCCACGGGCGCCTGATCAACCTCATTACCGGTCAGGTGCAGATCAAGTACGGCTTCATGGGTCCGAACCACGCGGTGGTGACGGCGTGTTCCACCGGCGCGCATTCGATTGGTGATGCGGCGCGGATGATTATGGCCGATGATGCCGACATCATGCTGGCGGGCGGGGCGGAAAGCACCATCAACCCGCTCGGCATTGCCGGTTTCGCTCAGGCGCGCGCGCTCAATATGAGCATGAACGACCGCCCGACCGAAGCGAGCCGCCCCTATGATCGGAACCGTGACGGCTTCGTCATGGGCGAGGGCGCGGGCGTGGTGGTGCTTGAGGAATACGAGCGGGCCAAGGCGCGCGGCGCGAAGATCTATGCCGAAGTCACCGGCTATGGCCTGTCGGGCGATGCCTATCACGTCACCGCCCCGCACCCCGAAGGCCGCGGCGCGGAACTGGCGATGCGGATGGCGCTGAAGAAGGCGGGCCTCGGGCCGGGCGATATCGACTATATCAACGCCCACGGCACCTCGACCATGGCCGACACCATCGAACTCGCCGCGATCAAGCGCGTGTTGGGCGATGATCTGGGCGGCGCGTCGATGTCCTCCACCAAATCCGCGATCGGCCACCTGCTGGGCGGCGCGGGCGCGGTCGAGGCGATCTTCTGCATCCTCGCGATGCGCGACGGGATCGTTCCGCCGACGCTCAATCTGCATGATCCCGACGATGGCACCGAAGGCATTGATCTTGTGCCGCTGGTGGCGCGGAAGCGCGAAGTGCGCGCGGTGCTGAACAACTCGTTCGGCTTCGGCGGCACCAACGCCTCGATCATCATGCAGAAGGTCGACTGACAACGTGACGCGCGGCCGGGGATTGCTGCTGGCGCTGGTCGGCCTCGTTGTCGCGGGGCTGGTGCTGGCGTGGACGTTCCTCGGCTCCGCGACCATCGCCAAGGACACCAGCTTCACGATTCCCGCGGGCGCATCGGTATCCTCGGTGGCCGACAAGCTTGAGGCCGAGGGGCTCATTTCATCGGCCTCCGGCTTTGTGTTGCAGGCGCGCATCTTCGGATCGGACACTCCAATTCAGGCGGGCGAATTCCTGCTCACCCCCGACATGAGCCAGGGCGATATTCTCGCCGCGTTCCAGTCGGGCGATGTCATCCGCCGCTTCGTCACCATCCCCGAAGGCATGCCCTCGATCCTCGTGTGGGAACGCCTGATGGCCGAGGAACTGCTGACGGGCGAGGTCGACGTGCCGCCCGAAGGCTCGATCCTGCCCGACACCTATGCCTTTGAACGCGGCCAGTCGCGCAAGGCTCTCGTCGAGCAGATGCAGGCAGCAATGGACCGCGCGCTGGCCGAGGAATGGGCCAAGCGCGGCCCTGCAATCGCGGTCGACACCATGCGCGACGCGCTGATCCTCGCTTCGATTGTCGAGAAGGAAACTGGCAAGCCCGAGGAACGCGGGATGGTGGCCGGGCTCTATTCCAACCGCGTCCGCACCGGCATGAAGCTGCAGGCGGATCCCACCATCATCTACCCGATCACCAAGGGCAAGCCGCTGGGCCGCCGCATCCGCCAGTCGGAAATTACCGCGGTCAACGGCTACAACACCTACACCCGCGTCGGCCTGCCCGAAGGCCCGATCACCAACCCGGGGCGCGACAGCATCGCCGCGGTGCTCAATCCGGACAAGACCTCGGCCTTGTTCATGGTTGCCGACGGCACCGGCGGGCACTGGTTTGCCGATACGCTGGAACAGCACAACGCCAACGTCGCCAAGTGGTACGCGATCCGCCGCGAACGGGGCGAGATGTAGAAGGGCAAGGCGGAGCGCGGACAGGAAAAGTGGGCACCGGTTTTCCGGTTCGGCCGCGCGACCAAACCAATATGCCGCAGCCCTTCATCCTCACCGCCGCGCTGCCGCCCGATCTTGCAGGCTTTGCCGAGGGACTGCGCCGCGCGCATTATCCGCCCGAGAGGAACCACCTCCACGCCCACGTCACCCTGTTCCACGCCTTCGCGCCTTCGCTGCTGGAGGAGCTGGCCGGCTTCATCCCGCGCATCGCTGCCGAATTCGCCGCTCCTCAAGGCGCGGTGAAGGGGGTGATGGACCTGGGGAAGGGCACCGCGATTGCGCTGGAGGCACCGCAGTTGCTGGCCTTGCGCGCAATCATCGCCGAGCATTTCCACGGCAGCCTGACAGCGCAGGATCTCCACGAGCCGCGCCCGCACATCACCATCCAGAACAAGGTGACCAAACAGGAAGCGCGCGCGCTGCAAGCCAGCCTTGCGCCCGTGCTCGCACCGTGGCTCGCCAAGCCGCGCTTCGCCTTCCCCGCGCTGGAGTTGTGGCACTATCGCGGCGGCCCGTGGGAGCGCATCAAGGCCTGCGCCTTCCGTGGAAAAGAACGCCTCTGAACGCGGCGGCGCAAAGGGCTTGACCCCGCGCGGCACGCGCCCTAAGTGCTCGCCTCGCCCGGGCCGACACCCGGAGCCGAATCCGGCGCAGCACAGCCCGCCGGATGCACATGGGGCGGAGTAGCTCAGCCGGTTAGAGCAGCGGAATCATAATCCGCGTGTCGGGGGTTCGAGTCCCTCCTCCGCTACCATATCTCCAGATAAATCCAGCCAATGCCCGCTTCGCCCAAGGGTCGGGCGACGCGCAACAACGGGCGCGGTGTCTCCTGCGTCGGGGTTGGCAGCGCGGCTCTGGCCAAAGGCTGGAACTGCCCGGCTGAAGGGAACGCCGCCTTTCGAAGGGGCATGCGCAGATATTGCAGCAGACCGCACACGAGCGATTGGCATTCGCCGCCATCACTCTCTAATGCTTCACCATGCTGCGCATCACCGAACTGACCCTGCCGCTCCACCATCCGGACGAGGCCTTGCCTGCTGCCATCTGCAAGCGGCTGCGGATCACCCCGCGCGATCTGGTGCGCTATGTCATTGCGCGCCGCGGCCATGATGCGCGCGACAAGACCAACATTCTGCTGGTCTATTCGGTCGATGTGAATGTGAAGAACGAAGCGGCGGTGCTCCAGCGCTTTCGCAAGGATCGCAACGTTCTGCCCGCTCCGGACCCGCGCTATCACCTGGTGGCCAAGGCACCCGAAGGCGGCACGACCAAACGGCCTGTCGTCATCGGCGCGGGGCCATGCGGGCTGTTTGCCGGGCTTATCCTTGCCCAGATGGGTTTCCGCCCGATCATCCTCGAGCGCGGGAAAGTCGTGCGCGAGCGGACCAAGGACACCTGGGGCCTGTGGCGGCAAGGGGTTCTCAATCCGGAATCGAACGCCCAGTTCGGCGAGGGCGGGGCTGGCACGTTTTCCGACGGCAAGCTCTACAGCCGGATCAAGGATCCGAATAATCGTGACCGCAAGGTTCTCACCGAATTCGTGAAAGCCGGGGCGCCGGCCGAAATCCTCACCGAAGCGCATCCCCATATCGGAACCTTCCGGCTGGTGACGATGGTCGAGAGCATGCGCAAGAGCATCGAGGCGCTCGGCGGCGAATACCGCTTCTCGAACCGGGTCGATGGCATTGATATCTCCACCGATGCCCAAGGTGACCGGCGCGTGCGCGGGGTCCGTCTGAGCACCGGCGAGTATCTGGAGGCGGACCACGTCGTGCTCGCCATCGGCCACAGCGCGCGCGACACATTCGCGATGCTCCACGCCGCGGGCGTCCATGTCGAGGCCAAGCCGTTCTCGATCGGGGTCAGGATCGAACACCCGCAATCGTGGATCGACAAATCACGGTTCGGGGTCGATGCCGGCAACAAGATCCTCGGCGCGGCCGAATACCACATCTCGCACCACTGCAAGAATGATCGGACGGTCTACAGTTTCTGCATGTGCCCCGGCGGGACTGTGGTCGCCGCGACATCCGAAGAAGGCCACGTCGCCACCAACGGCATGAGCCAATATTCCCGCAATGAACGCAACGCGAATTCCGGTTTGGTGGTTGCGATTGATCCGGCGCGCGATTTCCCCGGCGATCCGCTGGCAGGGATCGCGCTGCAACGGCACTGGGAATCGCTGGCCTATGTGGCCGGCGGATCGAGCTACAAGGCTCCGGCGCAAAAGCTGGGGGACTTCCTCGCAGGACGGCCTTCCCAGGCGCTTGGTTCGGTCACGCCGTCCTACAAGCCCGGGGTGCATCTGACGGATCTGGCGCAATGCCTGCCGGATTACGCCGTCACCGCGATGCGCGAAGCGCTGCCCGTTTTCGGACGCCAGATTCCGGGCTACGATCATCCCGATGTGTTGATGACCGGCGTCGAAACCCGCACCTCGTCACCGCTCCGCTTTACGCGCGGAAAGGATTTCCAAAGCCTCAATACGGCGGGGCTGTTTCCTGCCGGAGAGGGGGCTGGTTACGCCGGAGGGATCCTGTCCGCCGCCGTTGACGGGATCAAGATTGCCGAAGCCGTGGCGCTCAGCCTGGGCGCTGGCCAGTCAGACAGCCGCCGCGTTCCCGCTCCGGCCGGGTGAACAGGCTGCAAACGGGCCTGCGTGCTCCGCGCCGGAACCGGTCGATCACGCCATAAATCCCGGCGGCCATCAGATCCTCGGTCGAGCCGAAGCGATAGACCACCGTCGCCGCCGAAACCCCGGCGGCTTCTGCGACCGAACGGTGGGTGATGGCGTGGTGAACCGGCGGGGTCAGCAGATTGGCGGTGGCCTCGACAATCGCCCGCGACCGCAATCCCAGCTACCCGGATTCGGGAGGGGTGGTTTTAGGCTCCAGCGCTGCGATCAGAGCGCCGAGCAGCGCCTGCTTGTTGCCGAAGTGATGTTTGAGCGTTGCAACGCTGACTGCCGCGCGCTCGGCCAGCGGGCGCAAGGTCAGCTCGGCCAACGCCATTTCGTCCATTAGCCCGAACGCCGTCGCAAGCAGGTGCCGGCAGCGGGGGCGTGGTTCCCGCAACGTGCAGGCGCTGCCCGGCACCGCTTGTCATCATTCTTGAACTATCGTTGTATTCATGATGGCGACCCGAAATTTTCCAACGAGTTAGCTGACATCAAGCGGATTTGCAAAATTCAAACACACGTATATTCTCGCTAGCGCCCGGCCCTTTGTGACGCATGGTGTCAGGGGCAGGCAACGCCTGATTGAATAGGGGATCTTGATGAAATTGGCGGCATATCTGCGCGCGGCGCTGTTGGCTTTGGTGCTGGGTCTGGTTGCTTATCACCCGGCTGCGCTGGCTCAGGCCGCAGAGCGCGAAGTGTTGTTCGTCAATGTGCGGGTGTTCGATGGAACGTCCGACACGCTGTCCGCCCCCACCAACGTCCGCGTCCGCGGCAATCTGATCGTCGAGATTTCGGCGCAGGCCAAGCCCGGCTCTGCCGATGCGGTGGTGATCGACGGGCGCGGGCAGACCTTGATGCCGGGGCTGATCGACAACCACGTGCACATGATGTTCAACAGCCTCTCTCCGGCGCAGATGACCGGCGCGGACATGAGCCTTGAAAAGGTGATGCAGCTCTCGGCCGCGCAATCGCAGGCGATGCTGCTGCGCGGTTTTACGGCGGTGCGCGATGTCGGCGGGCCTTCGTTCATGCTCAAGAAGCTGATCGACAGCGGCAAGGTGATGGGGCCGCGCATCTGGCCGTCGGGGCCGATGATCTCGCAGACTTCGGGCCATGCCGACCTGCGCGGGCCGGACGAGCCTTCGCGGCGGTTCTCGGGCAAGATGTCGAAGGCCGAGGAAGTCTGGGCCAGCGTCATCGCCGATGGCCGCGCCGAAGTGCTGACGGCGGTGCGCGAGAACCTGCGCATGGGCGCAAGCCAGATCAAGATTGCAGCAGGGGGCGGCACCAGTTCGGAATATGATCCGCTCGATGTGACCCAATACACGCTCGACGAGATGAAGGCCGCAGTCGACGCGGCGGACGACTGGAACACCTACGTCACCGTCCACGCCTATCACCCCAAATCGGTGCGCCGCGCGATCGAGGCCGGGGTCAAGGTGATCGAGCATGGCAACCTGCTCGATGAAGATACGCTCAGGCTGATGGCGGAAAAGGGCGTGTGGCTTTCAGGGCAGATGCTGGTCGATTCCACCGAAGCGATGGACCCCAAGCGGCGCGAGAAGCGCAAGCCTGTGCTGGAAGGGCAGCGGCAGGTCTGGCCGATGGCCAAGCGGCTTGGCGTGAAGCTGGCGTGGGGCACGGATTTCCTGTTCGAGCCTGAACTCAACGAACAGCAGAACGCCTATATCCTGCGGCTGAAGCCCTATTTCACGTCGGCCGAACTGCTGCGCCTGGTCACCTCCAACAATGCCGAACTGCTTGCCCTATCGGGGCCGCGCACCCCTTATGAAGGGCGGCTTGGCGTGGTTGAGGCAGGGGCGCTGGCCGATCTCATTCTGGTGCGCGGCAACCCGCTCGCCAACATCGACCTGATCGGCGATCCGGCCCGCAACTTCAGTGTGATCATGAAAGACGGGATGATCGTGAAAGGAGCGCCGCGATAATCCGTGGACGTCATGGCATCGCGGCCGCCATGCTGGGTCTGGTTGCCGCGCCTGCAATTGCGCAGGTCGAGGAAGACCGCGAGCGAACAGCGCGCAGGCGACCGTCTATGGCTGGCTTGCTGGCGCACCCAAACTGGGATGTGATAATTTCTTCGGCGAAGTGCCGGGTGATCTCGATGTGGCGTTTTTCGCCAATGCGCTGGCCCGCGCAAACCCTATCCGGGGCGCATCGCGGTATCTGACCTCTGGCTCCACCGCGTTTTGATGCCGCAGAGCCATGCCGAACCACGGGCCGGGCTGGCCGATCTGCATTTCAACGACTGGCGCCTCGCCATCATCCGGAGCGCGAAAGTCGCGGCACAGGAGGCAGACGGCGAGGCGAGCGGTTGACCGTTTTAGGGTTGTTTGCGCTGGGGTTTGTGGTTGCGGGCCGGGCCGGGCTTCTTGCCGTGCCACGGCTTGGCCCCCGGCGCGCCTGCCGGGCCGTTCGGCTTGCGGGCGAAGCTTTTGCCTGCAGGCTTGGCCTTGACGAAGGGCTTGTCGGCACCGCTGCGCGACGGGCGCATCTGGCGGTTGTGGCGCGCAGCCTCGCGCGGGCCGGTGTCCGAACGTTCGATCACCACCGCTTCCTCGTCGCCTTCGGTCAGGCCGGTGCGCGCAGCGGCATCGGCAAATTTGGCGGCAATCGTGCGCGGGATCTGGAAATAGGTTTCGGCCTGACCGATGCGGATCGCGCCGATCTCGCCGCGGGTGACATGGCCGCGGCGGCAGATCAGTGGCAGGATCCAGCGCGGATCGGCGCCTTCACTGCGGCCGAGATCCATGCGGAACCACACCGTGTCCTCGAAGCCGGGGCGGTGGCTGTCCTTCTGCGCCTCGCGCGAGTTGGCGACGATTTCCTCGGGCGCGGGCATGCTGGCGCGGTGGGCGTGGACCAGCATCGCGGCGATTTCTTCCGCGCTGCGCTCGGCCAGCAGGCGCTGGGCGAGTTCACGGTCGGCATCCTCGACTTCGACGGGGGCGAGCAGTTTTTCGAGCAGGCGCTCGCGGTCACGCTCGATAATCGCCTCGCGGGTCGGCACGTCCTGCCATTCCGCAGCGATCTTGGCGCGGCCCAGCATCGCTTCGGTGCGGCGGCGGGCTGAGAAGGGGACGATCAGCACGGCGACGCCCTTGCGACCCGCGCGGCCGGTGCGGCCCGAGCGGTGCTGGAGCGTTTCGGCATCGCGCGGCAGCTCGACATGGACGACCAGGCTGAGCGTCGGCAGATCGATCCCGCGCGCGGCAACGTCGGTCGCCACGCACACCCGTGCGCGGCCGTCCCGCAGGGCTTGCAGCGCCTGGTTGCGTTCGGACTGCGAATGCTCGCCCGACAGCGCGACCACGGCAAAGCCGCGCTCCTGCAGCGTGGCGGCCAGATGGCGCACCTTTTCGCGCGTCGCGCAGAACAGGATCGCGGTTTCCGCCTCGTGGAAGCGCAGCAGGTTGACCACCGCGTTCTCGATCTCGGGCGGGGAGACGGTCACGGCCTGATAGGCGATATCGCCATGGCCGCGGCCTTCGGTGATGGTGGCGATGCGCAGCGCGTCGGTCTGGTAGCGGCGGGCCAGCGCCTCGATCGGGCGCGGCATGGTGGCCGAGAACAGCAGGGTGCGGCGGGTGTCCGGAGTGCCGTCGAGGATCGCTTCCAGTTCCTCGCGGAAGCCCATATCGAGCATCTCGTCGGCCTCGTCGAGCACCGCCACGGCGAGGCTGCCAAGATTAAGCGCACCGCGCTCAAAATGGTCACGCAGACGCCCGGGGGTGCCGACCACGATGGCCGGGCCGCCCGAGAGCATCTTGCGCTCGGCCGAGGGGTTCATGCCGCCCACGCAGGTCGCCACGCGGGCGCCGGTGCGGGCATAGAGCCACTCAAGCTCGCGGCTGACTTGCAGCGCGAGTTCGCGGGTGGGGGTAATCACCAGCGCGAGCGGCGCGGGGGCAAAGCCGATCCGGCCATCCTCTCCCAGCAGCTGGTCGGCCATGGCGAGGCCAAAGGCGACCGTTTTGCCCGAACCGGTCTGGGCCGAAACCACCAGATCGCGGCCTACCGCCTCGGGCTGGAGCACAGCGGCCTGCACCGGGGTAGCGGCGGTGTAATCACGCTCGGCCAGAGCGGCAGCGAGCGGGGCGGGAAGCGTGGGGAACGTCATGGGTGTGGGACTCGAATCATGCAGCGCGCCGTGGTAAGGGCGGGCGCGGTGAACGCGGCTGGGTGAGCAGGGCATCCGGGGAAAAAGGGGCGCAAGCCGGTGGCCGCGCAAGTGAACGAATTGCCCCATAGCCGATTTCGCGGGTTTCGGCGCGCGAAAAATGCGTTTGCCGTTGGGGTGTTGATTTCGCGGGCTATTTGCGGTTGCGTGGTAATGGCGGCTCAGGACATCCGCGCGAAATTGGCGACTCCGGGGGCAGGCGTGCGCAGCGGCGCGGGTGCAGGGGCGACGGCGATGCCCGGTGCCAGCGAGGCAAGCGCGGCGGTGACCGCACCGATCGCGTCGGCTGCAATCGCATAGAACACCAGCTTGGCTTCCTTGCGGGTGTCGACCAGCCCCGCCTTGCGCAGCACGCCGAGCTGTTGTGACAGACCCGGCTGGCCGATGCCGGTGACCTGTTCGATCTCGCCGACATTGCGCTCGCCCGCCGCCAGCGCACCGAGGATCCGCAGGCGCGAGGGGTGGGCGAGGGCCTTCAGTGCTTCGATCAATTCGTCCTCCGTCATCATGCTTTCCCGCCATTGTCGCGCAGGAACCAGCCTGTGACATCCTTGGCGGCATAGACATCGTCGAGATTGTGGCTCGGCGCGGCCAGCATCGGTTCGCCCGGTTGCCAGTTGGCAGGGGCGAGCGCGCCGCGTGCGTCGATCGCCTGCAACCCGTCGAGAATGCGCAGCATTTCCGGCACCGAACGGCCGAGATTGGCCGGATAGCAGGTCATCGCCCTGATTACGCCAGCGGGATCGATGAAGAAGGTGGTGCGCACGGTGGCGCTGTCATTGTCCAGCGCCGAGACCATGCCGAAGGCGCGGCCGATCACCAGCGTCGGGTCCTCGACGATGGGGAAGCGCACTTCCACGCCAAAGCGGTCGCGGATCATGCGCAGCCACGCGAAGTGCGAAAACAGGCTGTCGACCGAAAGCGCCATCAGCGCGCAATCCCGCGCTTCGAACGCTGCGGCCTCGCGGGCGAGGGCGACAAATTCGGTGGTGCAGACGGGGGTGAAGTCGGCCGGGTGCGAGAACAGCACCAGCCAGCGCTTGCGAAACGACGAAAGGCGCACCGGGCCGATGGTGCTGCGCGCTTCGAAATCGGGGGCCATGTCGCCGATGCGCAGGCCGGCACAGGGCGGGGGCAGGGAGGAAGGTGCATTCATGCAAGCCCTCATATCACTTGACTCTGGCATTGCAATACATATACACGATTTAGGTAAATGAATGGAGAATGCTGATGAGTGCTCCTGATCCGGTTCTCGCTGCCGCTATCGCGCAGGTCGAGCGGGCGCGCGCCGATGCGGCGCTGCGGCCTGAAATCGCGAGCTTCTTCGATCCTGCCACCTTTACCGTGACCTATGTGGTTCACGATCCGGCCTCGCGCGAGGCGGCGATTATCGACTCGGTGCTTGATTTCGATCCGGCCTCCGGGTGCACCAGCGCGGCCTCGGCGGATGCGGTTATCGATTACGTTAATTCGCATAATCTGAAAGTGATTTGGCTGCTGGAGACCCACGCCCATGCCGATCATTTCTCGGCCGCGCCCTATCTTCAGGAGAAGCTCGGCGGGAAGATCGCGATCGGCGAGCAGATCACCACGGTGCAGGGCGTGTTCGGCAAGCTGTTCAACGCCGGCACCGAATTTGCGCGCGATGGCTCGCAGTTCGATGCGCTGTTCAAGGATGGCGACACCTTCACCATCGGTGCCTTGCCGGTGACGGTGATGCATGTCCCCGGCCATACGCCTGCGTGCATTGCCTATGTCGTGGGCGATGCGGTGTTCGTGGGCGATACCATGTTCATGCCCGATTACGGCACGGCCCGCGCCGACTTCCCCGGCGGAGACGCGCGCACGCTGTTCCGCTCCCTGCGGCGCATCCTTTCGCTGCCTGCCGAAACGCGGCTGTTCATGTGCCACGACTATCTGCCCAAGGGCCGCACCGAGTACGTGTGGGAAACCACCGTAGCGGCCGAGCGCGAAGGCAATGTCCATGCCCATGACGGCATCACCGAGGACGAATTCGTCGCCATGCGCGAGGCGCGCGATGCGACGCTCGATATGCCGCGCCTGATCCTGCCTTCGGTGCAGGTCAACATGCGCGCAGGCCACCTGCCGCCGCCGGACGATAATGGTGTGATTTACCTCAAGCTGCCGGTGAACGCGGTATGATCTTGCCCGGATTTCCTGACGCGGCGCCGCTGGCGGGTCTTGGAGGAGGGATCCTCATCGGGCTCGCGGCGGCGGTGATGCTGCTCGGGGCGGGGCGGATTGCCGGGGTTTCCGGGATTGCCGCGCGTGCTTTCGGGATCGCATCCAGCTCGATGCCGAGGAGCGGTGCCTGGGCCTTCATCATCGGCCTGCCGCTCGGCGCGCTGATCGTCACGCAGCTGTCAGGCGCGGCGGCTCCGGGTTTTGCGGGGCCGGTGACGATCGCCATTGCCGGGCTGATCGTCGGCGTCGGCACCCGGCTCGGCTCTGGCTGCACCAGCGGCCACGGGGTGTGCGGGATGAGCCGGTTGTCGCAACGCTCGCTGGTTGCCACCGCGACCTTCATGGCGACCGGCTTTGCCACCGTCGCGGCGATGAACCTGCTCGGTATCGAGGTGCTGCCATGATCCGCGACAATCTGGTTCCGCTCGCTTCGGGCACTATTTTCGGGAGCGGTCTTGCGCTGGGCGGGATGACCGATCCGGCGCGGGTGCGCGGGTTCCTCGATCTGTTCGGCAACTGGGATCCCACGCTCGCCTTCGTGATGGGCGGGGCGGTGCTGGTGATGGCGCTGGCATGGCTGCTGCAAAAGCAGATGCAGCGCCCGGTGTTTGCCGAGGGCTTTTCGCTGCCCGACCGCTCGGACATCACGCCGCGCCTTGTCGGCGGATCGGCGCTGTTCGGGATTGGCTGGGGGATTGCCGGGCTATGCCCCGGACCCGGCTTTGCCGCTTTTGCGATTGCGCCCGCTTCGGCGGCGATTTTTGTGGCCGCGATGCTGGCCGGGATGCTGCTGGTGCGGCTTGTGGAAGGACAATGACGATGGAACTCCGTGTGATTGATGCGACGCTGGCAGTGGGCGCGCAAATGCAGCCCGAGGAGCTTGCAGGCTTGGCCGCGCAGGGCTTTGCCGCGGTGATCTGCAACCGCCCCGATGGCGAGGAGCCGGGCCAGCCGCCGCTCGATGAAATGCGCCGCGCCGCGCAGGAAGAAGGCCTCGCCTTCCACCACATCCCGGTTGCAGGCGGCCTCTTTCCCCCGGCAGCGGTTGCCGCCTTTGCCGCGATCCGCCGCGGCACGCAGGGCAAGGTGCTGGCCTATTGCCGCACCGGCACGCGCGCTGCGAGCCTTGATGCGCTCGCCAATGTCAGGGGCCTGAGCGTCGAAGACCGGCTCTCAAACGCCAAGGCTGCCGGATACGATCTTTCCGGCCTCGCCGAGCGCATGGCCGCGCACGACTAGGCCCACCACGGGAGGCACGGGATATGAGCGCAGACAAGCATACGGTTGTCGTCATCGGCGGCGGCGCGGGCGGGATCGCCACGGCAGCCTCGATGCTGAAGCGCCGTCCCGGGCTGGACATCGCGATTGTCGAGCCGTCCGACACTCATGCCTACCAGCCCGGCTGGACGATGGTCGGCGGCGGGGTGTTCGATGTCGCCTCCACCATCCGCCCGATGGCTAGCGTCATGCCCAAGGGCGTGCGCTGGGTGAAGCAGCCCTGCGCCAGTTTCCAGCCTGACAGCAATCAGGTGACGCTCGCCGATGGCAGCACGCTTGCCTATGATGTGCTGATCGTTTCCCCCGGCATCCGGCTGGCGTGGGAAAAGATCGCGGGGCTGGAAGCAACTCTCGGGGCAAACGGCGTCACCTCCAATTACCGCGCCGATCTTGCGCCCTACACCTGGGAATTGGTGCAGGGGCTGAAGCAGGGGCGGGCGATTTTCACGCAGCCGCCGATGCCGATCAAATGCGCGGGCGCACCGCAGAAATCGATGTATCTCGCCTGCGATAACTGGCGGCGCTGGGGCGTGCTGGGCGATATCGAAGTCGAATTCCGCAATGCGGGTGCGGTGCTGTTTGGCGTTGCCGACTATGTCCCGGCGCTGATGGAATATGTCGAGAAATACGGCATAGACCTGGCGCTGGGCAGCAATCTGATCGCGGTCGATGGCCCCGCGCGCAAGGCGACATTTGCCACCGCCGATGGCGAGGAGACGGTCGGTTTCGACATGCTCCATGTCGTCCCCCCGCAGGTCGCCCCGCAGTTCCTTAGCGACAGCCCGTTGGCGGCGGCGAGCGGGTTTACCGATGTCGATCACCACACGCTCCAGCACGTGCGCTATCCCAATGTCTTCGGCCTTGGCGATGGCGGCGCGATGCCCAATGCCAAGACCGCGGCGGCCGCGCGCAAGCAGGCGCCGGTGGTGGCGGTGAATGCGCTGCGGCAACTGGATGGCAAGGGGCCGACTGCGGGCTATGACGGCTATGGCTCGTGCCCGCTGACCGTGGAGCGCGGCAGGATCGTGCTCGCCGAGTTTGCCTATGGCGGCAAGCTCGCCCCGAGTTTTCCGACCTGGCTGATCGACGGCACCAAGGCCAACCGCCTGTCGTGGATGCTCAAGTCCGAGTTTCTGCCCTGGCTTTACTGGAACGGGATGCTGAAGGGCCGCGAATGGCTGGCCGGGCCCGGCGGGCTGATTGCGCAATAGACCATGCTGGCACGCTATCTCCCGATCCTCGAATGGGGCCGCAGCTATGATCGCCCTGCGCTGACCAGCGATCTGATGGCGGCGGTGATCGTCACCATCATGCTGATCCCGCAGAGCCTTGCCTATGCGATGCTGGCGGGATTGCCGCCGGTCGTCGGCCTCTATGCCTCGATCCTGCCGCTGTTCGCCTATGCCCTGTTCGGGACGAGCCGGACGCTGGCGGTGGGGCCGGTCGCGGTGGTCTCGCTGATGACGGCGAGCGCGGCGGGCGCGGTGGCTGCACCCGGGACAGCGGAGTACTGGGAGGCGGCGATTACGCTCGCCGCGCTGTCGGGCGTGATGCTGGTGGTGCTCGGCCTGCTGCGGCTCGGCTTCCTTGCCAACCTGCTGTCGCACCCGGTGATCAGCGGGTTCATTTCGGCAAGTGGCGTGCTGATTGCGACCAGCCAGTTGAAACATATCCTCGGCGTGAAGGCGGGCGGGGAGACCTGGCCGGAGATGCTGGCGGGGCTGGCGGATCAGCTCGGCAATATCAATCCGGCGACGCTCGCTATCGGCATTCCCGCCACGTTGTTCCTGTTCTGGGTGCGCAAGGGGTTGAAGCCCGCGCTCCAGAAGCTCGGCCTGTCCCCGCGCGCCGCCGATATGACCGCCAAGGGCGGGCCGGTGGTGGCGGTGGCGCTGTCGATCCTCGCGGTGATCGGTTTCGGGTTGGAGGCGCAGGGCGTCTCGATTGTCGGCAGCATCCCGCAGGGCCTGCCGCCCTTCATGCTGCCCTCTGCCGACCTTGCGCTGATCGAGGCGCTGTGGGTGCCCGCGCTGCTGATTTCGGTGATCGGCTTTGTCGAAAGCGTCTCGGTCGCGCAGACCCTCGCGGCAAAGCGTCGCCAGCGGATCGTGCCGGATCAGGAACTGATCGGGCTGGGTGCGAGCAACATCGCCAGCGCGTTGTCGGGCGGCTATCCGGTGACGGGCGGCTTTGCACGTTCGGTGGTGAACTTCGATGCGGGCGCACAGACCCCGGCGGCGGGGGCCTTCACCGCCATCGGTATCGCGCTGGCGAGCCTGTTCCTCACCCCGCTGCTCTACAACCTGCCCAACGCGACGCTGGCCGCGACCATCATTGTCGCCGTGCTCAGCCTCGTCGATTTCAAGACTCCGCGCCAGCTGTGGACCTATTCAAAGGCCGATTTCGCCGCCCATGCCGCGACGATTGCGGTCACCTTGCTGGCCGGGGTGGAACTGGGCGTGATCGCGGGTGTCGGCGTCGGCCTGCTGCTCTACCTGTGGCGCGCCAGCCGGCCCCATGCGGCGATCGTCGGCCGCGTGCCGGGCACCGAGCATTTCCGCAATGTCGAGCGTCACAAGGTGCTCACCTTGCCGCACTTGCTCACCATCCGCGTCGATGAGAGCCTGACCTATCTCAACGCCCGCTGGCTGGAGGAATATGTCCTCGAACAGGTCGCCGAGCGTCCGCCCTTGCGCCACGTGGTGCTGATGGCGAGCGCGGTGAATGCGATTGACGCCTCGGGGCTGGAGAGCCTCGAAGCGATCAACCACCGGCTCGCGGATGGCGGCATCAAGCTGCACCTGTCCGAAGTGAAGGGCCCGGTGATGGACCGCCTCGCCCGCAGCCATCTGCTCCACGACCTCACCGGCACGGTGTTCCTCTCGCAGGATGCCGCCTTTGCCGCGCTGGCCAATGATACCGGCGAGGAACCCCCATCGCCTGTTCCCGACGAGGCGCGCGGGCTCATTTGAGCGCGCCTGCCCCGTCCACCCTGTGCACCGCCGGACGCTCCCCCCTGTCCGGCGGTGCAACCCTTTCGGCTTCAAACCGTATACTCAATGCGGCCATTGCAATTGATTGGCGCGGCGAAGGGATTAGCTGCTTACCATGTTCGAAAATCTCGACGCCCTGCTGCTTGCACGGATCCAGTTCGCCTTCACGGTGAGCTTCCATTTCTTCTTCCCGGCGTTCTCGATCGGGCTGGCGAGCTACCTCGCGGTGCTGGAGGGGCTGTGGCTGAAGACGGGCAAGAGCGTCTATCTCGACCTGTTCAAATACTGGCTGAAGATCTTCGCCATCGCCTTTGCGATGGGTGTCGTCTCGGGCATCGTCATGTCCTACCAGTTCGGCACCAACTGGTCGGTGTTCTCCGACAAGGCGGGGCCGGTGATCGGCCCGCTGATGGCTTACGAGGTGCTGACGGCGTTCTTCCTCGAAGCGGGCTTCCTCGGCGTAATGCTGTTCGGGATGAACAAGGTCGGCAAGAAGCTGCACTTCGCCGCGACGCTGATGGTGGCGCTGGGGACGTTCGTTTCGGCCTTCTGGATCCTGAGCGTCAACAGCTGGATGCAGACGCCCACGGGCTTTGAAATCGGCGCGAATGGCCAGTTCCTGCCGGGGCCAAGCTGGTGGGACATCGTCTTCAACCCGAGCTTCCCCTATCGCCTCGTTCACACGGTGATGGCGGCCTATCTGACGACCGCCTTCGTGGTCGGCGCGGTGGGCGCGTGGCATCTGCTGAAGGACAAGGCCAATCCGCACGCGAGGAAGATGTTCTCGATGGCGATGTGGATGGCCGCGATTGTCACGCCCGCGCAGATTTTCGCAGGCGACATGCACGGCCTCAACACGCTCGAACATCAGCCCGCCAAGGTGATGGCGATGGAGGGGCATTATCAGAGCCACCCGAACGGTGCGCCGCTGATCCTGTTCGGTATCCCCGATTCCGAGGCGAAGACGGTGCGCTATGCGATCGAGATTCCCAAGGCGTCCTCGCTGATCCTCAAGCATGATCTGAACGCGCCGCTGGCGGGCCTCGACACCATTCCGGATGACGAGGAGCCGCCGGTGGGCATGGTGTTCTGGAGCTTCCGCATCATGGTCGGCATCGGCTTTGCGATGCTGGGCATTGGCCTGTGGAGCCTGTGGGGGCGGGTGCGCGGGCGGCTTTACGATATGCCGTGGCTCCACCGCGCTGCCGTGCTGATGGGGCCTAGCGGGTTCGCCGCAGTCCTCGCCGGATGGATCACCACTGAAGTCGGCCGCCAGCCCTATGTCATCTACGGCCTGCTGCGGACGGCCGATGCGGCCAGCCCGCTTGATGCGCCTGCAGTGGCGGCTTCGCTGCTGGCGTTCATCCTCGTCTACTTCACCGTGTTCGGCATTGGCGTGTGGTATATCCTCAAGCTGATGGGCCATGCCCCGCACGCCGGCGAATACGGGGTGAAGCGCGGCGACACAGGCCCGATCCGCACTGCGGGCATCACTCCGGGGCCGACCCAGAACCCCGGCGGCGAGGATACGCTTCCGACCCATGCGCCTGACGAAAAGGAGCCGGTGTGATGGACCTCACCGTCGTCTGGGCCTTCATCATCGCCTTCGCCGTGTTCGCCTATGTGGTGATGGACGGGTTCGATCTCGGCATCGGTATCCTGTTCCCCACCTTCGCCGCCGGGCGCGAGCGGGACCGGGCGATGAACTCGATCGCGCCGGTGTGGGACGGGAACGAGACCTGGCTGGTGCTGGGGGGAGGGGGCCTGTTTGCCGCCTTCCCGCTCGCCTATGCGGTGATCCTGCCGGCGACCTATCCGCTGATTATCGCGATGCTGCTCGGCCTCGTATTCCGCGGCGTGGCGTTCGAATATCGCTGGCGTGATCCCGGCCATCAGGCCTTTTGGGACAAGGCCTTCACCGGCGGTTCCTTTGTTGCCGCGCTGGCGCAGGGGATGACGCTGGGCGCGCTGCTGCAGGGCATCGAGGTGGAAGGCCGCGCCTATGCGGGCAGCTGGTGGGACTGGCTCACGCCCTACACTTTGCTCACCGGCCTCGGCACGGTGGCGGGCTATGCGCTGCTGGGGGCGACGTGGCTGATCTGGAAGCTCGACGGCGAGGAACAGGCCCATGCCCGCAAACTCGCGATCCGCTGGGGCGCGGCGACCATCGTGCTGATGGGCGCGGTGAGCCTCTACAATATTGCCCTCAACGCCGATTACGCCGCGCGCTGGCTATCCGCGCCGGAGATCTACTACGTCGCTCCGGTACCGATCCTCACCGCGATTGTCGCGCTGTCGATGCTGCGCGCGATCCTGAAGGACCGCAATTCCAAGCCGTTCTGGCTCGGCATCGCGCTGTTCTTTCTGGGCATGAGCGGGTTGGGGGTGACGATCTGGCCCTATGCCGTGCCCGAGGCGCTGACCATCTGGGACGCCGCCGCGCCCTATCGCAGCCAGTCCTTCATGCTGGTGGGCGTGGCGCTGACCTTGCCGCTGATTATCGCCTACACCGCGTGGGCCTATTGGGTGTTCCGCGGCAAGGTGGCGGACGAGGGGTATCACTGATGTCCTCAAGTAGCGCAGCGGTAGGACAACAATAATGCTCGCGCCGCCTGAGACACCACCGGAGGCTCCCCTGTGGCAGCGCCTCGCTTGGATGGCGGGCATCTGGGCGGTGAGCGTGGCCGTGCTCGGCGCTGTTGCCTATGTCATCCGCCTGTGGATCGCGCCCTGATGGTCAAGGTCTGGTTCGATGGCGGCTGCCCGCTCTGCACCCGCGAGATCGCGCTGATGCGGCGGCTCGACCGGCGCGGGGCGATCACTTTCGTCGATGTCGCTGCCGGGGGCGATCCCTCCTGCCCGATTGACCGCGCGACGCTGCTCGCCCGCTTCCATGCCGAGGAGCACGGGGTGGTGCATGATGGCGCGGCTGCGTTTGCGGCGATGTGGCGCGCGATCCCGCTGCTGCGTCTGCTGGGACTGGCGGCACGCAACCGCGCCGTGCTCCGCGTGCTCGAAGCCGCTTATGTCCGCTTCCTCCGCCTGCGCCCGCGCCTGCAACGCTTCTTCTAGGCTTTGAATGTCGCATCGCTTGAGCGGAAAACCGGTGCCCACTTTTCCGCGCGATGCTCTGGAAAACCGCTTGCCCTGACGCCCCGCTTGGGCTGATCTCCCGTGCAAACACGAACGGGAGAGATACGCCGCCATGACCAATTTCGGCGCGATGCAGAACGAGATCTACAACGCCGGCCTGCGCGGCATTCTGCCCACCTGGCCGGTCGATTTCGCCACGCTGGAAAAGCGCGCGCACGAGGCGCTGGGGCCGAGCCTCACCAACTATGTCGCGGGCGGGTGCGGGGACGAGCACACGCAGGACCAGAACGCTTCCGCCTTCCACCACTGGGGCATGGTGCCGCGCATGATGGTGGATTGCTCGCAGCGGGACCTGTCGGTCGAGCTGTTCGGGCACAAGTATCCGACCCCGCTGTTCATGGCCCCCATCGGCCTCAACGGCGAAGCCTCGCAGGACCGCCACGGGGATATGGCCGCCGCGCGCGCCTCGGCGATGACGGGGGTGCCGTTCTGCGCCTCGACGCTGGCGAACGATCCGCTGGAGGATGTGAAGGCTGCCTGCGGGGATACGCCCGCGTGGTTCCAGCTCTATACCCCGCGCAACAAGGAGCTTGCCACCAGCCTGATCCGCCGCGCCGAGGATGCCGGTTACAAGGCGCTGGTGGTGACGCTCGACACCTGGGTGACGGGCTGGCGGCCGCGGGACTTGAACGCCTCCAACTTCCCGCAATTGCGCGGCAAGGTGCTTCAGAACTACTTCTCCGATCCGGTGTTCTGCTCGCTGCTGGCCAAGCCGCCCGAGGAAGATCCGGCCGCTGCGATCTTCACTTGGGCAGCGACTTTCGGGCAGGTGCTGACGTGGGACGACATGGCGTGGTTCAAGTCGGTGACGAAGCTGCCGATCGTGTTGAAGGGAATCTGCCACCCCGATGATGCGCGCCGCGCAGTCGATAGCGGGGCGGATGCGGTTTACTGCTCGAACCACGGTGGGCGGCAGGCCAATGGCGGGATCGCGACCATCGATCTACTCGAAGACGTGGTGAAGGCCAGCGGCGACACCCCGGTGCTGTTCGACAGCGGCGTGCGTTCGGGCACCGATGCGGTCAAGGCGCTGGCGATGGGGGCGCGGGCCGTTGGCGTCGGGCGGCCCTACACCTATGGCTTGGCGCTGGGCGGGGCAGAGGGTGCGGCGTGGGTGTTAAGATCGATCCTCGCCGAAGCCGATCTGCTGATGGCCGTTAACGGTTATCCGACCCTCGCCGATGTGCGCGCTGCGGGAGTGAGGCGCACGGATCGGTGAGCCGTGGCGGGCGCAAGCCCGTTAACCAAGGCTGTCATACGTTTTCCACAGAAAACCTGCTATCCGTGAGCGCATAAAGAACCGCGAATCGGGGACGCAAACAATGGCAAGACCGACCATCTGGTCCAGCGGGCCGGATCCCATGCTTCGGACAGTCTGCATCCAGGACGAACATGCGCGCCGCGCGCGATTTGGCCGCATCCAGCCGATGGAAAGCCGCCAGTCGCTGCTGAAGCGGATCGTCCGCCTTATCCCCTGAAGGCGCTGCGGGCCTAGCCGCCCGCCTTGGCCATGATCACCAGCTTGGTATCGGTGAAGGCGAGGTAGCCTTCCTCGCCGCCTTCCGATCCGAACCCGCTGTCGCCGACCCCGCCGAACGGGGTTTCGGGCGAGGACACGATCAGCTGGTTGATCCCGACCATTCCGGCACGCAGGCTCTTGCCCAAGTAATGCGCCTCGTCGAGATCGCCGCTGAAGGCATAGGCGGCCAAGCCATAGCGCAAGCTGTTGGCGATCCGCACAGCATCCTCGATCGCCTCGAACGGCACGATCCCGGCAATCGGGCCGAACGGCTCCTCGGTCATGAAGCGGCTGTCGGGGGCGGGGTTGGCGATGACGGTGGGCGGGAAGAAGAACCCGCTGCCGCCCAGCGCCTTGCCGCCGGTGACGACTTCGCCGCGGTTCCCGCCGCTATCGGCGACCACCGCTTCCATTGCCGCAATCCGGCGGGCGTGGGCGAGCGGGCCCATGTCGACGCTCTCGTCCGCGCCGGGATCGCCGATCTTCAGCTTGCCCGCCCGTTCGGCGAATTCCGCGACGAAGCGATCATAGATCGACTTGTCGACGAGGAAGCGCGTCGGCGATACGCACACCTGTCCGGCATTGCGGAACTTGGTCGCGGCGCACATCGCCACTGCGCGTTCGAAATCGGCGTGCTTGCTGACGATCACCGGCGCATGGCCGCCCAGCTCCGGCGCAAAGCGTTTCATGTGGGTGGCCGCCAATGCGCCCAATTGCTTGCCCACTGCGGTCGATCCCGTGAAGCTCACCTTGCGGGTGACGGGCGAGGCGATCAGATGTTCGGCAATCGGGCCGGGGTCGCCGTGGACGAGGTTCAGAACCCCTGCAGGCACGCCCGCATCGACGAAACATTCGACCAGCAATTGCGCCGAGGCCGGGGTGTTTTCCGCCGGCTTGAAGATCGCGGTGCAACCTGCCGCCAGTGCGCCCGCAATCTTCTTGGCGGGGAGGTTGACGGGGAAGTTCCACGGGGTCAGCAGCACCGCCGGGCCAATCGGTTCGTGCGTCACGGTCTGCGCGATCAGCTGGTGCCCGCGGGTGGGGATCAACCGCCCGCCGCGCCGCTTGGCTTCCTCGCCGAGGAAGTCGATCACATCGGCCGAGCCGGTGATTTCGCCCAGCGCCTGCGCGCGCGGCTTGCCCATTTCGGCGGTGATGACGCTCGCGATGGTAGGCGCCCGTTCGCGCAGCAGATCGGCGGCGCGGCGCAGGATGGCGTAACGCTCTGCCCCCGGCGTGCGGCTCCAGCTGGCAAAGGCGTGATCGGCGGCCTTCAGCGCGGCGTCGAGCTGCGCAGTGCTGGCCTTGGGGCACTGCCCGATAGCAGCGCCCGTCGCGGGGTTGACCACGTCCATCGCCCCGGCCTCGCCAGTGGCGATCCATTCGCCGTTGATGAGCATTTTGAGGGTGGGGTAGGCAGTCATGGGGGGCTCCGGGTTTGCACGCAAGTTTGCGTGATCTTGTAACTTTATTGCGTCTGCTTTAGCGATATTTCCGCGTCATCGCGAGGAGAGAATCATGCTGGTCGGCGTTCCCAAGGAAATCAAGCCGAGCGAGTTCCGCGTCGGCCTCACCCCCGAAGCCGTGCGCGAATATGTCGCTGGCGGCCACCGCGTGATTGTCGAAACCGGCGCGGGGCTGGGCATCGACAAGAGCGATGATGTCTACCGCAAGGCCGGGGCCGAGGTGGTCGATACCGCCGCCGAAGTCTTCGCCCGCGCCGAGATGGTGGTGAAGGTCAAGGAACCGCAGCCGGGCGAATGGGTGCAACTGCGCGAAGGGCAGATCCTGTTCACCTACCTCCACCTCGCGCCCGATCCCGATCAGGCCAAGGGGCTGATGGCCTCGGGCGTGTCGGCGGTCGCCTACGAAACCGTCACCGGTCCCGGCGGCGCGCTGCCGCTGCTCGCGCCGATGAGCGAGGTCGCGGGCCGCCTGGCGATCGAGGCCGGGGCGCTCGCGCTGCGCGCCAACACCGGCGGGCGCGGGACGCTGATGGGCGGCGTCCCGGGCGTGCTGCCTGCGCGGGTCGTGATCCTCGGCGGCGGCGTGGTCGGCACCCATGCGGCGCGCATGGCGGTGGGGCTGGGCGCCAGTGTCGAAATCTTCGATCGCTCGCTCCCGCGCCTGCGCCAATTGGACGAGATGTTCGAGGGCCGCGCCATCACCCGCTTCTCCACCGCCGGGACCATCGAGCAGGCCGTTTCTCAAGCCGACGTCGTGATCGGCGCGGTGCTGATTCCGGGAGCGAGCGCGCCGCACCTTGTCACCCGCGCGATGCTGCCCGAGATGAAGCGCCGCGCGGTGCTGGTTGACGTTGCGATCGATCAGGGCGGGTGCTTTGAAACCTCGCACCCCACCACGCATGAAAACCCGACCTACGAGGTCGACGGGATCATCCACTATTGCGTCGCCAATATGCCCGGCGCAGTGCCGCTGACGAGCAGCTACGCGCTCAACAACGCGACCTTGCCGTTCGGCCTGGCGTTGGCAAACAAGGGGCTGAAGGCGTGCGAGGACGATCCGCATCTCGCCCCCGGCCTCAACGTCCACCAGGGCCGGATCGTCAATGCGGCGGTGGCCGACAGCCTCGGCTTTTGTTCTTGAAATGTTTCACGTGAAACATTGACAGGCGGCGATTCTGCGCAAAATGCGCGGGAATCGCCGTGTCATGTTCCGGCAATGAAGCGGCAACGACCCCGTTACGCCGCCACCACCGTCTGCTCGATCGCGCCGAAGATCGAGTGATTGTGCTCGTCGCGCATTTCGATCCGCACCATGTCGCCCGCCTGCATGAAGGGGGTTTTTGGTGCGCCGCCTGCGATGGTTTCGATCATGCGGATTTCGGCGATGCAGGAATAGCCCGCGCCGCCGTCTGCCACCGGCTTGCCCGGGCCGCCGTCCGCGCCCTTGTTCGAGATCGTGCCGGTGCCGATGATCGTGCCTGCCGCCAGATTGCGGGTCTTGGCCGCGTGCGCCACCAATTGCGCGAGGTTGAAGGTTGCGTCCACTCCGGCATTGGCACGGCCGAAGGGGTGGCCGTTATAGTCGACCATCAGCGGCAGGTGGATCAGCGCACCTTGCCACGCATCGCCCAGCTCCTCCGGCGTCACCGCGACGGGCGAGAAGGCGCTGGCGGGCTTGGACTGGAAGAAGCCGAAGCCCTTTTCCAGTTCCGCCGGGATCAGACCGCGCAAGGACACATCATTGACCAGCATCAGCAGCTTGATGTGGTCCACTGCTTCCTCGGGCGAAACGCCCATCGGCACGTCGCCGGTGATGCAGGCAATCTCGCCCTCCATGTCGCAGCCCCATGCGGGATCGCCCAGCGGAATGTCCTGACGCGGGCGCAGGAAGCTGTCCGATCCGCCCTGATACATCAGCGGATCGTGGTAGAAGCTCTCGGGCACCTTGGCCCCGCGCGCTTGCCGAACCAGTTCGACATGGTTGATATAGGCGCTGCCGTCGGCCCACTGATAGGCGCGGGGCAGGGGCGAGTGGGCCTGCCGTTCATGGAACCGCTCGCACGGCACCGTTTCATGCTCGACATCGCGGGCCAGCACTTCGAGTTCGGGCGCGACCCGGTCCCAATTGTCGAGGGCGTATTGCAGCGTCGGCGCGATGTAGCCGGCGGCGCAGCAGCGGGTGAGGTCTTTGCTGACCACCACCAGCTTGCCGTCGCGGGTGCCGTTATCGAGGGTTGCGAGCTTCATGATTTTCTCCCTGCTCCAAGTTCCGTTCGCCCTGAGCTTGTCGAAGGGCTGTTTTTTCTGTCCCGCCATTTCTCAAGAAGAACAGTGCTTCGACAAGCTCGGCACGAACGGGAATGGGGATTGTCCTGCGTTTAGTGTCCCGGTGCATCCACCTGATTATCGGGATGCGCCGCGATGAAGGCGGGGAGCGCAAGGCAGGCGGCCTCGATGCGGGTGAGATGCGGGCTGGCACCGAGGTCGTACTGGAAGCGCCGCGCATTGGCGAGCTGCGGGATCAACACGATCTCGAACAGCCCCGGCGCATCGCCGTGGAGGAAATCGCCCGCCCGCAACTGCGCCAGCCGCGCCTCCACCGGGTCGAGCGTGCGCTTCAGCCAGGTGCGATACCAGACGTCGATCTCGTCCTGCGAGTGGCCGAGCACGTCCTTCAGGTACTTGAGCACTGGCAGGTTGTTGACCGCGTGGATCTCGGTCGCGATCCCGTAGGCGAGCTCGCGCACCGTGTAGCGCGCCTCGATGTCGCGGGGCAGGAAGGCAGGATCGGGATAGGCCTCGTCCAGCCATTCGAGCAGCGCCATCGACTGCGCCCGGTCCCGCCCGTCCGCCTCCAGCATCGGCAGCGAGCCGAAGGGGTTGCGGGCGGTGAATTCGGGGGCCTTGTTCTCGCCGGTCAGCAGGCTGACGGGGATGTTCTCGAAGGCGAGGCCCTTCAGGTTCAGCGCGATCCTGAGGCGGTAGGAGGTGGACGAGCGGAAGTAGCCGTAGAGCTTCATGGTCACCTATCCCTCGTCATTGCGAGCGGCGCAGCCGCGCGGCAATCCATGGCCCGAACGGTGCCGCACGCGCAGTCGATGGATTGCTTCGTCGCTTCGCTCCTCGCAATGACGATGCAGGGCATCAAAACGCCGCGATCCCCGTGATGGCCCGCCCGAGGATCAGCGCGTGGACATCATGCGTGCCTTCGTAGGTGTTGACCGTTTCGAGGTTCACCGCGTGACGAATTACCTGATATTCCTCGGAAATGCCGTTGCCGCCGTGCATATCGCGGGCGGCCCGCGCGATGTCCAAGGCCTTGCCGACATTGTTGCGCTTGACGATCGAGATCATGTCCGGCGCGAACCGCCCTTCGTCGATCAGGCGCCCGACCCGCAGGGAGGCTTGCAGTCCCAGCGCAATGTCGCTCATCATGTCGGCCAGCTTCTTTTGATAGAGCTGCGTTGCCGCCAGCGGCCGCCCGAACTGGTGGCGATCAAGGCCATACTGGCGCGCGGCGGCAAGGCAGAATTCCGCCGCCCCCAGTGCGCCCCAGCTGATGCCGTAACGCGCGCGGTTGAGGCAGCCGAACGGGCCTTTCAGTCCTTCGACATTGGGCAGCAGCGCCGATGCGGGCACGCGCACTTCGTCCATCATGATCATGCCGGTGGTCGAGGCGCGCAGGGAAATCTTGCCCTTGATCTTGGGCGCGGAGAGCCCCGCCATGCCCTTTTCCAGCACAAAGCCGCGGATCGCCCCGCCGTGTTCTTCGGACTTGGCCCAGACCACAAACACATCGGCAAACGGCGCGTTGGAAATCCACGTCTTGCTGCCGGAGATGACGTAATCGTCCCCGTCCTTCTTGGCGAAGGTCTTCATGCCGGCAGGGTCGGAACCGGCGTCAGGCTCGGTCAGGCCGAAGCAGCCGATCAGCGTGCCAGCAGCCAAGCCGGGCAGGTACTTGCGGCGCTGTTCGTCCGAGCCGTAAGCATAGATCGGGTGCATCACGAGGCTGGACTGCACGCTCGCCATCGAGCGGTAGCCGCTGTCCACGCGCTCGATCTCGCGCGCGATCAGCCCGTAGGCGACATAGCTTGCGCCTGCGCCGCCGAATTCCTCCGGAATGGTGGCACCAAGCAGGCCTGCGGCACCCATCAGCGGAAACAGTTCGGGCGCGTCTGTTTCCTCGCGGAAGGCATCAATCACGCGCGGCTGCAATTCGGATTGCGCGAAGCCGTGGGCGGCGTCGCGGATCATCCGCTCCTCTTCACTCAGCTGGCTTTCGAGGTCGAAGGGGTCTTCCCAGTTGAACGGGGCAATACCGCTCTTGGGTGTGGTGCCATGCATGGCGAGTGCTCCTGCTTGCGCTTGTCTTGTTGCCTCACGCCTTCGCAGGCTTGGCGGGACGGGGCAAGAGGTTGCGAGGCCTCAGACGGTTGCCAGCACGCGGCCCACCGCGTCGAGCAGGATCGTCGGCGGGCAGGGCTTGGCCAGCGCGGTGGCGCGCGGAAAGCGCGCGGCGATGGCATCGCATTGCAACCGTTCGTAATGGAGGATCACCGGCACGTTATCGTCGAGCAGCTTCTGCGCCAGTTCGTAGCTCAGCCCGTCAGCCAGCTCGATATCGAGGATCGCCAGATCGGGCTTTTCCTTCTGGCAGGCGAGCATGGCGGACGAAATACCGGCGTGCGGCCCTTCGACTTCGTAGCCCGCTTCTTCGAATGTGTCGCATAAATCGTAGGCCGTGACGAATTCGTCCTCGGCCACCAATATTCGCAAGGCCATAGACCAGCTCTCCGTCCAACGACTCCCCGACAAGGAGTGTAACACGGCACTGTCGTAAATCTTGCGCGAATATTATCCGTTCCGGCCGAATCTCTCAGTAAAGCCCGCCTCGTCTCCGGCGGCGAGCATTTTGGCCTGTTCGATCCACTGGTCGCGGGTGATACGCCCGGCAAACCGGCCGAGCTGGGCGTCGATGCGGGCGACGTCGTCGTCGCTCCACGCCGCGATCTGGGCGTAGGTGGTGACGCCGAGTTCGCCGAGCAGCGCGACCAGCTTGGGGCCGACGCCCTTGATCCGCGCAAGATCGTCAGCGGCGGCAGGGGCCGGGGACGAGGCCGGAACAGGAGCGGGTTGCGGCGCGGGGGCGGGCAATTCTTCGGCCACCTGCACCGGCTCAGGCGCGGGCTTTACCACTGCCGGAGCAGCATCGATCAGCGCCTGATTTCGCCGCGCCCGCTCGGCCCCCTCGTCGAGCACGTCCTTCTTCAGGCTGCCGTCATCGATCACCTTGGCCTTGCGGTTGGCCTTGGCGAAGAACCATACGGCCACCACCAGCACCACCAGCGCGATCAGGATAAAGGGCAGCAGCGCGTTAAGATCGGTCGTCATCACGGGAATTTCTCCGGGCGCAGAATCAGTCGGGGCCGCCTTTAGCAGCCCCGACCAGTTGAACCCAAGCCTTGCATTGGTGCGGCCTCAGCCGCCCTTCATGCTGCCGGCCAGTTCGTTGAGGCGCAGGAATTCCTGCCGCCAGAAATTGTCCTGCTTGCTGGCGAGCACGCTGATGTCGGCGTGGCTGAAGCCCATCATCATTTCATCGCCGCGCAGCACCTGCCCGAAGGCGGCGACCGCAGCGGCAAAGGCGAAGTCGCCGCGCGGCGCGGTGGCGGATTTGAGCGCGGCGGACGGCACCACCTGCTCGATCAGCTTCGAGGTATCGCCGTCGGGCAGCTTGTAGCGCAGCTTGACGGTCGCGGCCTCGGCCATCCGCGCGGTGGCGGCGGCAGCGGGCGCGTCCTCGTATTTGCGCTGGCCGATCCAGCCCTTGCCGCCCGCAGGCACGACTTCGTAGATCGCCGTCACCTGATGGCCTGCGCCAATGTCGCCCGCGTCGACCCGGTCATTGTCGAAATCCTCCTCGCGCAGCGCGCGGTTCTCGTAGCCCACAAGCCGGTACTGGCTGATGACGGCGGGGTTGAATTCGACCTGGATCTTCACGTCCTTGGCGATGGTGAACAGCGTCGAGCTCATTTCCTCGCCCAGCACCTTCTTCGCTTCCAGCGCGCTATCGATATAGGCGTAGTTGCCGTTCCCGTGATTGGCGATCTGCTCCATCATCGCTTCGTTGTAATTGCCCTGCCCGAAGCCGAGCGTGGTGAGGGTGATGCCGGAGTCGCGCTTCTTTTCAACCAGTTCGATCAGCGCCTTGGTGTCCGACACGCCGACATTGAAATCGCCGTCGGTGGCAAGGATCACGCGGTTGACCCCGCCCTTGATGAAGTTGTCCTCGGCGATGCGATAGGCCAGTTCGATCCCTGCGCCGCCCGCGGTCGACCCGCCCGCTTCGAGGCTTTCGAGCGCGCGGCGGATTTTCGCGGTGTCGCTGGTGGGTTCGAGCACCATGCCTGCCGCCCCCGCATAGACCACGATCGCAACCTTGTCCTTGGGGCTGAGTTCGCCCGCCAGCCCGGCCAGCGCGGTTTTGACCAGCGGCAGCTTGTCCGCGCTGTTCATCGAGCCCGAGACGTCCATCAGGAACACCAGGTTCGCCGCCGGACGTTCCGCCGTGTCGATATCATATCCGCGCAGGCCGATCCGCATCAGATAGGTGCCCTCGTTCCAGGGACTTTTCGCGACATCGGTCGTCACCGTGAAGGGCTGGCTGCGATCCTTGGGCTTGGCATAGTCATAGCGGAAATAGTTGATCATCTCCTCGGTCCGCACCGCGTCCTGCGGGGGCATCATGCCTTGGGTCAGGAACCGGCGAGCATTGGCATAGGCCCCGGTATCGACATCGACCGCGAAGGTGGAGACCGGCTCGGCCTGCGTCAGCTTGACGGGGGAGACTTCCTTGCCGTCATATTTCTCGCGGCCCGGATCGGTGGCGACCATGACGGGCGGGGCGAAATAGGCAGCTTCCGAGGCAACCGCGCCGGTGCGGACCCGCGATCCGGTGACGACCACGGCTTGAGCGGGCGCGTAAGCGGGCGGCGGAGGCGGTGGCGGCGGCGGAGGCGGTGGTGCCATCGGCGGGGGCGGCGGGGCCTCGGCCAGTTGCTCGGGCGCCTTGCTGGCGCAGCCTGCGATCACGGCACACAGCGCCGCCATTCCGATCAGACGAGTCCTTCGCATCACCTTATTCTCCCCGCACCTATGGCGGTTCGAAAAATCGGGTCAGGCCCGTGAATAGCGACTGAACGTGTGGGGTTCCTTGTTTGCGTGCCCGCCTCCGCGGGCACATCCTCGGTGCTGTTCCTTCGCTGCGCTACGGGCACCTGCGGGCGGGTGGTCACCCTTGCAGCCCGTCCGTTGGCGGGCCGATGACGTCCGCATCGGAAATGAAGAAGGCTGAGCTCTTGGTCGAACGACGGGTCGTAGAAAGTCTCAGGCCGATGGCGCGTCCTCTTTCGAGACGACATTCTTGCGGAACAGCACCTTGTCGTTCTCGTCGAAACCGCGCCGCCAGATCACCAGCGCATAGGTGCCGAGCACGACGGGGATGCCGATCACCAGTTCGACCCATTCGGGCAGGTAGGTGAACAGCTGCCCCACCACCGCCGCCGCCGCCCCGGCATAGACCAGCGCCCAGCGCCAGTTGAGCACCGGTGCGTCCAGCAGGTGCTTCAGCAGCAGCGCCTTGATCAGGCTCGATGCCGCCAGCGCGATCATCAGCGCCCCGGCCGCACCCGCCGCCTCGTAGCCCGCGCCCAGCCCGGCATTGCGCGCGGCGAGGATCAGCGCCACCGTCAGCCCGGCTTGCAAGGCGATGATGCCGACCGAAATCGCCAGATTGCGCTTGCGGGCGATGTAAACGAGCACGCTCTCCGACACGACCGCCATCGAGGCGACCACTTCGGCCGCCAGCAGGAACGCAAGCGCGGCGGTGCCTGCGACATAGTCCGGCCCCCACAACCCCATCACCGCCTCGCCCGGCACGCCCAGCACCAGCGCGATGCCGAGCTGGATGGCGATGATCCAGAACCCCACCTGCCGCACCTGCGCGGCGATGGCTTCCATGTTGCCGATCCGCAGGTTCTTGGTGATGACCGGCGAGAGGATCGGCTCGAAACTGGTTTTCAGCTTTTGCGGCAGCGAAGCGATCTGCTGCGCGGCGTAATAGATGCCCACCGCTTGCGGCGGCGCGAACAGGCCGAGGATGAAGATATCGAGCAACCGCGTCCCGCGCTCGATTGCATCCGCGCCCACCAGCGGGAAGGCGCGGCTCGACATGGCCAGCATCGCGCGCGCCTGCGGCTGCCAGTCCTTGGGCAACCCGTAAGTGCGCAGGAACGGCCACAGCGCCGTCAGCAGCCCGGCATAGATCGAGGCGATGAAGGCCAGCGCCAGCCCGCTCTCGCGCGTGCCGGGCAGGTAGAAGAACACGCCTGCGCCAATCGAGATCGTCCACGGCTCCACCACCGCCCGCGCGCGCACCGTGGTGGCAATGTCGAAGCGATAGGCTTGCGCGGCGAGCAGGATTTCGGTGACGGCAAAGGCGGGGATGGTGGCGACCAGCCAGATATCCCACGCGCCGTTCATCCCGTTGGGGAACATCGGCTCGGGGAAGATCAGCAGGATCACCGCCGCCACCGCCGAATAGGCCAGCGCCAGCGCGATGCCGTCATAGACGAGGTTGGTCTCTGCCGCGCGGTTATCGCCCGCGCCTTCCGAGAGGCGCTGCGCTAGTCCGCGCTTTTCGCCCAGCGAGCAGATCAGCGCGACAATCTCGATCAGCACCATCGCCGAGGCAAAGCGCCCGAGCGATTCCGCGCCATAAAGCCGCGTGGCGATGACGAGGAACGGGATGCGCGCGATCAGGCGCACCACGAAGCCCATGGTGTTGGTGCGCCCGCCCTTTGCCAGCGTGGCGAGATCGTCGCTGGTTTCGGCCGGGCTCTGGCTCACACCTCAAGGTCCTTCGCGTCGCTGGCGATTTCGGCGCGCAAGGGGCGGGCAAGCAGTTCGGCGACCACTTCGCGGGCGTTGGCGCCCGAAAGGATCGCGTTGACCGCGGCGACAATCGGCATGGCAATTCCGCGCCTGTCAGCCAGATCGGCCAGCACCGGCGCGGTGTGCGCGCCCTCGGCCACGGTGCGGCGGTCGGCCATGAGACCGGCAGCCGACGCGCCTTCTCCAAGCGCCTTGCCCAATGAGAAATTGCGGCTGGAGGTGGACGAGCAGGTCAGCACCAGATCGCCAAGGCCGCACAGGCCCGACAGGGTTTCAACCTCGGCCCCCAGCGCCTCGCCGAAGCGCAGCATCTCGGCATAGCCCCGCGCAATCAGCGCCGCGCGGGCGTTCTGGCCGAGGGCGAGGCCGTCCACCACTCCGCAGGCAATCGCCAGCACATTCTTGACCGCCCCGCCGATCTCCGCGCCGGTGACGTCGTCCGAGTAATAGGGCCGGAAAGCAGGCCGCGCGATGGCAGGCGCCAGCCGCTCCCATTGCGCGCGCCCGCCCGAGCAGGCCAGCGTGACGGCGGTGGGCAGGCCCGCGGCGACTTCATGCGCGAAGGTTGGCCCGGAGAGCACGGCAATATCGCTCCCCGGCGAGGCTTCGCGCGCGACGTCGTTCATCAGCTTGCCGGTGCCTGCCTCGATGCCCTTGGAGCATAGCACCAGATCGCGCGGGGGGCGGGGGAGGCCTGAGAGCACCTTGCCCAAGACCTGCGCCGGGGTGACGACCAGCACAGTGTCGACCGTGTCGAACTCGGCCAAGTCGCCGGTGGCGCGGATGGTCGGAGCGAGGGTGGCGGACGGCAGGTAGAGCGGGTTCTTGTGCTCGGCGTTGATCGCCGCGACGACCTCCGGCTCGTAGGCCCACAGGATCACATCGCGCCCGTCGCTCGCCAGCATTTGCGCGAGCGCCGTGCCCCAAGCGCCTGCGCCGATGACACCGATGGTCGTCATGCCTTGTACCCCGCGCCGCGCACGGCCTCGGCCGCCGGATCGAGCGGCCAGCGCGGACGGGCCAGAAATTCGAGCGGATCGCCCGCGAAGTCCGGCCCTTCTGCCGCCAGCCGCTCGCACCCCGCCCATGCAATCATCGCGGCATTATCGGTGCACAGCGCGAGCGGCGGCGCGGTGAAGCGCATCGCGTGCTTGGCCGCGAGGGTTTCCAATGCCGCGCGCACCGTCTTGTTGGCGGCCACGCCTCCCGCCACCACCAGCGCGGGGAAGGGGCCAGCGGTGTCCAGCGCGCGTTCGAGCCGGTCGATCAGGCATTCCACGGCGGCCTGCTGGAAGCTGGCGGCGATATCGGCGTCGGCGTGCGCGCCGCTTTCGACTGCCCGCAGCACAGCGCTTTTCAGCCCCGCGAAGGAGAAATGCGGCTCGGGCGAACCCTTGAGCGGGCGGGGCAGGGGCACCGCCTTGGGATCGCCTTGCAGCGCCAGCCGCTCGACTGCAGGCCCGCCCGGATAGCCGAGGCCGAGCAGCTTGGCGGTCTTGTCGAAGGCCTCGCCCAGCGCATCGTCGATGGTGGTCGCAAGGCGGCGGTATTGGCCCACGCCCTCGACGGCGAGGATCTGGCAATGCCCGCCCGACACCAGCAGCAGAAGGTAGGGGAAGGCGAGTTTCCGATCGGCCAGCCGCGGCGACAGGGCGTGGCCTTCGAGGTGGTTGACTGCCAGCAGCGGCTTGTCCGCCGCCATCGCCAGCGCCTTGGCACTCACGAGGCCCACCATCACCCCGCCGATCAGCCCCGGCCCGGCAGTCGCGGCAATCGCGTCGACCTCACTCAGCGCCACGCCCGCCTCGCCCATCACCTTTTCGAGCATCGGCGCGAGCCGTTCGGCATGGGCGCGGGCAGCGATTTCGGGGACGACGCCGCCATAGGGCGCGTGTTCGGCCTCCTGACTGGCGATCGCCTGCGCGACAATCGTCCCGTCGCCGCGCACCAGCGCGACCGCGGTTTCATCGCAGCTCGATTCGATGCCCAGAACAAGCGGGCCCAATACGAGCTTGCTGTCAGAGGTGTGCGTGACCGATCCCATGCGGCTTCCATCTAGTCTTTGCGCGGGCTAGAGCAAGCGCGGCCATGACTGAACCTGAACGAAGCTCCGACAATTCGGGCCCGCGCCTGCGACTGGGCACCCGCAATTCCCCCCTCGCAATGGCGCAGGCCTACGAGACCCGCGCGCGTCTGTGCGCCGCGCACGGCTGGGGCGAGGAGGCGATCGAGATCGTCCCCGTGCTCGCCAGCGGCGACAAGGTGCTGGACCGCCCGCTGTCGGAAATCGGCGGCAAGGCGCTGTGGACCAAGGAGCTCGACCAATGGCTGGGCGAGGGGCGGATTGATCTGTCGGTGCACTCGGCCAAGGATGTCGAGACGATCCGTCCGGCCGAATTCCACTTCCCCGCCTTCCTGCCGCGCGCGGACCGGCGCGATTGTCTGGTGGGGGCTGAGAGCATTGCCGCGATCCCGCAAGGCGCGGTGGTCGGCACCAGCGCGCCGCGCCGTGCCGCTCAGCTCTTGAACCTGCGGCCCGACTGCAAGGTCGTCACCTTCCGCGGCAATGTCGCCACCCGGCTCGGCAAATTGCAGGCGGGTGAGGCGGATGTGACCTTCCTTGCTGCCGCCGGTCTGGAGCGGCTCGAACAGCGCGAAGTCGGCCATCCGCTGGCGTCGGAGGAATGGATTCCGGCCGCCGCGCAGGGCGTGATCGCCATCGAATGCCGCGCCGATGATGCGGCAACGACGGCGCTACTGGCCGCCATCGACCACGCCTCGACCCGCGCCGAGCTGGAGGCCGAGCGCGCGCTGCTCGCGGAACTCGGCGGTACCTGCCATTCGCCGGTTGCGGTGCTGTGCCAATGGACCGGGGATGCGTTGGAAATGCGCGCTGCGCTGTTCAGCCCCGACGGGGCCGAGCGGGTCGAGGGCACTGCCAGCCTTGCGCCGGGCGATCACGTGCCGGTTCGCGCGCTCGCTGCCGATCTTCTGGCGCGGGCGACTCCTGCGATCACGCAGCACTTCAACGGATAATGCCCTTCCACCTGCTCGCGCTGCGCCCCGAGCCCGGCCTTGCCGCGACGCTGGAGCGGGCCGCCGCGCTGGGCCTGGGCGCTACCGGCTGCGCGTTGTCGGAGATTCGTGCGGCGGCATGGGATTGCCCCGATCCATCCGCCTATGACGGGCTGCTGGTCGGCAGCGCCAATGCGTTTCTCCACGGTGGGCCGCACCTCGCCGCATTCACCGACAAGCCGGTCTATGCCGTGGGCGAGGCCACGGCCGAGGCGGCGCGCGCGGCGGGCTTTGCCGTGGCGATGGTCGGCAGCGGCGGGCTTCAGGGTGTGCTCGACACTACCCTCGCGCCCATGCACCTCTTGCGCGTCGCGGGTGAGGAGCATGTGCCGCTCACCCCGCCTGCGGGCGTCAGCTTCGACACCGTGATCGCCTATCGCAGCGTCACACTGCCGCTCGATCCCGCCGCCGCGCTGCTCGCTTCGGGCGAGGCGCTGGTGCTGCTCCATTCCGCCGCCACCGCGCGCCACTTTGCCGCCGAGTGCGACCGGCTGGGGCTGGAACGCGGGCGGATCACGCTCGCCGCGCTCGGCCCGCGCATTGCCGCGGCGGCTGGCGAGGCGTGGACCGCTGTCCACACCGCCTCCCGCCCTGACGAAGCCGCCTTGTTGGCATTGGCAGTGGACTTGTGCCAGAAAACAGGCTCAACTCCCGTCCCGCCCGCCGGACAGCCGTGAACACGCTGCCGACGCGCCGGGGATGATAGAGGTCGCACGCCGGATCACGATGGAACCGCAGTTCGCAAGCCCCCGCAAGCCATCTCCGGGTCGAGGCCTATGGCTCGCTGCCCTCGCCGCTTTTGTCGCGGGAGCGGGGCTGGCTGGCTGGGCGGTGTGGTATAATCTCCAGCCCGAAACGCCCGTCGCGGCCAGTGCTGACAAGTCCCCCGCCGCCGCGCTCTCGCCGTCGCCCACGCCGCTGGCGCAGGCGATCGAGGCCGAAGAGGCGGTTGAAGCCGTGAGCCGCGTGGCCGAGCAGCAAGGCGGGCTCGACCAGCGCCTCGCCGCCGCCGAGCAGCGCCTGACCCAGCTCGATCTTCAGGCCCAGGCCGCTGCGGGCAATGCCGCCCGCGCGGAAAGCCTGCTGATCGCCTTCGCCACCCGCCGCGCGGTCGAGCGCGGGGCCGAGCTTGGCTATCTCGCCGACCAGCTGCGCCTGCGCTTTGGCGACCAGTGGCCCAATGCGGTCAGCACAATCATCGAATTCTCGCGCGATCCGGTGCGGCTGGACGGGCTGGTGGCGCGGCTCGAAGGGCTGGGGCCGCAATTGCGCGAAGGCAACGAGGGCCCGTCATGGGAGGCCTTCACCCGCGAAGTCGGCCAGCTGTTCGTGTTCCGCCGCGAAAGCACCCCCTCGCCGCAGCCCGAACGCCGGTTGGAACGCGCGCGCTGGGCGCTGGAGCAGGGCCGCTACCAGAACGCCATCGACGAGGTGAAGGGCATGCCCGGCGCGGCCAAGGCAGCGGCGTGGATCAAGGATGCCGAGCGCTACAAGAAGGCGATGGAAGCGCTGGAAGTGATTGAAACTGCCGCCGTGCTCGACCAGCGCGGCTTGCGCGACGGGGCGGGCAATCCGGTGCGGCAATTGAACAGCCCGCTGGTGCTGCCTTAGCGACACCCGTCACCCCAGCGAAAGCTGGGGCCTAGGGCCACAAGGTGCGGCGCTCTCGGTTATTGCCCGAGCAGACGTCGGGAGTATGAGCGACTTCCAGTTGCTTGGCCGGCACGCCAGCGCTCCCTTTGCCAAGTCGCGCTTCACCGCCCTAGGCCCCAGCTTTCGCTGGGGTGACGAAGGACGGTTTACGCCTTCAGCAATTCCGGCAAGTCGCCCGAAACCCCGCGCGCTTCGTCCATGAAGAACTGCTTGAGCAGCGGCGTTCTTTGCACCGCGGCCATGCCCAGACGGCGCACTGCGCTCGCCGTCTTGCCCGGCACGCCGAACAGCCGCGTCAGCCCGTCGGTGGCCAGCGCGACCATGAAGCTGTCGAGCCCGCGCCACGCCTCGTAGCGCTTAAGCAGTTCGGGATCGCCCGGATCGAGGCCGAGCCGCGCGCCGTCCGCCAGCACCTCCACCAGCGCGCCCACGTCTCTCAGGCCGAGGTTGAGGCCCTGGCCCGCAATCGGGTGGATGCCGTGCGCGCTGTCACCGATCAGCGCGAGGCGTTCGGCAGTGATCTTGGCGGTGTGGTGGAAGCCGAGCGGGTAGGACGAACGGTGCCCAACGCTCAGCACCTTGCCCAGCACGCCGCCCATGCGCTTTTCGACTTCGGCGAGGAAGGCGCGCTCGCCCAGCTTCATCACCGCCGCGCCGTCCTGTTCGGACACTGTCCACACCAGCGAGGAGCGGTGGGTGCCGTCGGCATCGTCGTTCATCGGCAGCAGCGCGAAGGGGCCTGCGGGGTAGAAGATTTCCCACGCGACATTGTCATGCGGCTTTTCGTGGGTGAGGCCTGCGATGATCGCGCGGTGGTGGTAATCCCACTTGGCGATGGTGATGCCCGCCGCATCGCGGGTGGGCGACTGACGGCCCTCGGCGGCGATCATCAGGCGGCCCTTGAACTTGCGCCCGTCGACCAGCACGGCAGCGACGCCATATTCGTTGCGCTGCCGCTCGGTCACGGTGGCGAGGCTCGTCCACTGGATCAGCGGCTCCTTGGCGGCGGCCTCGAACAGCGCGAGGCGCAGGCGGCGGTTGGGGAACATCCGGCCGAGCGTCCCGTCACCCTCGCCGGGGACGAAATCGAGCCGTCCGGGCTTGTTCTGGTCGGTGACGGCGATGGCGGAAATGTCGCAGGCGAATTCCTCAAGGCCCTCGGCGATGCCGATATTCTCGAACAGGTGCCAGCTGGCGGTCGAGATCGCGGTGGCGCGGTCGTCGAAGCCTTCCGCCGTCAGCTCGGCCGGATCGGCGCGGTCGATCACGTGGGAGGAAATGCCTTTCTTCGCCGCGGCGAGCGCCAGCGTCATGCCGACCAAGCCTCCGCCGAGGATCACGAGATCGCGGGTTTCGTTGGCAGGCTGTGTCACCGTGGCGGCTCCGATTGCGAAGTTGAGACAGCGAGCCTAGAGGGTTGGCCGTGTCCCGCGCAAGAACCTTCACAGCTCCGATCCGATACTTCGCTGCATTCTGGCTTGCGCTGCTCGCAAGTCTGACGCTGGCGGGGGCGGCGTGGGGGCAAGCCTCAGAGCGCAAGGCGCTCTATGGCGATGCGAATATCGCGGTGGAGCTTTACGCCGATGGTGCGCCGGTGGCGGGGCGCGAATGGCTGCTCGCCCTGCGCTTCACGCCCAAATCGCCCGAGTGGCACGGCTATTGGTCGAACCCCGGCGATGCGGGGCAGGGGATGCGGCTGAGCCTCGATCTGCCCAAGGGCTGGGAGGCGGGCGCGCCGCTCTATCCGGTGCCGCAGCGGCTGGTGATCAGCGGGCTGATGAACCACATTTATGAAGGCACCTATGTGGTGCTGGTGCCGGTCAAGGTGCCTGCGGGGGCGGCGGTTGCCGGTGTGCCGCCATTGACCGGACAGGTCGAATATCTCGCCTGCACCGACAAGATTTGCGTCCCGCAGGATGCGGTGCTCTCGGCGCGGGCAGGCGGTGATTTTGCGCGCTGGCGGGCGGAGATCGCGCCGCTGCTGGATGCGCGGGCCAGCTTTGCGATTGCGGGCCAGACGGTGCGCCTTGCGATTCCGCTGCCCGCCAGCGTCGGCCTTGCCGATCCCCACGCCTTCATCGCTGACGAGCGCGTGGTGCAATATGCCGCCGCGCAGACTTTCCGCCGCGTGGGCGATGTGTTGGTGGCCGAAATTGCGCTGAACGAACGGCGCGAGGGCGATCCGCAGGCGCTGTCGGGCATCCTCGCTTTCGGAGACGGGGCAGGGGTGCGGTTTGTCGCGGCGCCGGGCGATGTGCCGACGGGCGGCGAGCTGATCGCCGGGCCTGCCGCAGCCCCGATCCCGCCACTGTGGACGCTGGTGCTGGGCGCGTTGCTGGGCGGGTTGCTGCTCAACATCATGCCCTGCGTCTTCCCGATCCTCAGCCTCAAGGCGCTGACACTCGCCCGCGCCGGTGAAAGCGAGGCCAAGGCGCGCGCCGAGGGCCTCGCCTATACTGCGGGCGTGGTGCTCGCCTGTGTGGCGCTGGGCGGGGTGATGCTGGGCCTGCGCGCGGCGGGAGAGCAGGTCGGCTGGGCGTTCCAGCTGCAGGAGCCGGGCGTGGTCGTCGCGCTGCTGGTGCTGGCTGCGGCGATCACCGCGAACTTCGCCGGGCTGTTCGAACTGCCCGCGCTCTCGGTCAACATGGGTGGCGAGCGGTCGGGTGCCTTCGCCACCGGACTGCTCGCGGCGTTTGTGGCGACGCCCTGCACGGGGCCGTTCATGGCGGCGGCGCTGGGCGCGGCGCTGTTGCTGCCTGCGCCGCAAGCCCTGATGTTGTTCGCAGTGCTGGGGCTGGGGCTGGCGCTGCCGTTCCTGCTCCTCGGCTTCGTCCCGCCCCTGCGGCGGATGCTGCCCAGGCCCGGCGCGTGGATGGAGCGGTTCCGCCGCATCATGGCGATCCCGATGGGGCTGACCGCGCTGGCTCTGGTGTGGCTGACCGCGCAGCTGGGCGGCAAGAGCTTCGGACTGATTGCGCTGGTGCTGGTGATCGGGGTGCTGATCGCGCTGTTCGTGGTCGGGCGGCTCCAGCGCGCGGGCAAGATGGCGTGGCCCGCGTTCGGCCTGGTCGCCGCGCCGTTCCTTGCCTTTGCGGTGATCGCGCTCCCCTCGGTCTACGAGGCCAAGGCGGACGGCGCGAAGGAGAGCATCCATGCGCCCCTCAACTTCAGCCGCGAGGCGCTGGCCGAGGCGCGCGCGTCAGGCAAGCCGGTGTTCGTGTGGTTCACCGCCGACTGGTGCGTCACCTGCAAGGTCAACGAGGCCGCCGCAATCGAGCGCGAGAGCGTGCGAGAAGCCTTCGAGGACGCGGGCGTGGTGACGATGGTCGGTGACTGGACGGTGCGCGATCCCGCGATCACCGCCTTCCTGACGGAACAGGGCGCGGCGGGCGTGCCGCTCTATCTGTGGTATGCGCCGGGTGCCGCGACGCCGCAGCAATTGCCGCAGGTGCTTACGCCGGAGCTGCTGGAGACGCAGGCAAAATCGAACCCGTAAGGGTTCGCAAGGCCGAACGGCCGCCCGCAGCGGAAGCGAAGCTGAACTGCCGCAGGCGGGACATCCGACCTTCAGGTCGCGTGAGCGAGGATACGCACGCCCGGATGGGCGTGCATCACTCAGGCACCTTCCGGCACGCCTCCACCAGCTGCATCGGCAGCGGGCTCGGATTGAGCCGCAGCAGCCCCGCGCCCGGCACCGTCACGGTCGCCTCGCGCTCGGGCTTCAGCGCGCCCCACTCGCGCCGTTCGGCCGGCACCGCGCCCTGCCACACCAGCTGGCCGCGTGACCGGGTCGCATCGACCGGGAAGCGCCCGATCCAGCCATTGCCGATCAGCGCCAGCAGCGCGCCCGCGCCGCTATCGGCGGGGGCATGGCGAGTGATGGTCAGCTGCGCTGCGGCGGTGCCCGCATTGCTGCACTGGAGCGCCAGCAGCACCGGCTTGCCCGGAACGCCATAGACCAGCCGCAGCGGCCCGCCGCTCGCCGCCCACACCGCGCCGGTGGTGTCGGGCGAGGCAATCGGCTGCGAGGGGCCGGGCAGCAACGGCAGATTGGCCGCCCGCGCGCTGCCCATATCGGTTGCGGGCGGCTTGCACGCGGCAAGGCCCAGCGCGCCCGCCAACACCATCAGTCCGGCAAAGGCCTTGACCCGCATCACCGCGCCTTGATGAATTCGCGCAGGTCGGCGGACAGCTTCACCCGGTCCTCGTCGCGGACATACATCATGTGGCCCGCGTCGTAATATTTCCAGGTGATCCGCTCCTGCGGGATGCCAGTGCGCTTCAGCGAATATTCCGCGCCGAAGAACGGCGTGGCGAAATCGTAGTACCCTTGCGCGTTGAACAGGCGCAGCTGCGAATTCTGGCGCATCGCCTGCCCGATCAGCGGCGCGATGTTGAGATAGGCCTGCCGCCCCCAGCCGCTCCCCAGCGACCAGTCCCACTGCCCGCCGACATTGCCGATCGACTGGTAGTGCCGGTCGGTGCGATAGCCCAGCGTCTCGCGCGCCCACTGGTTGATGGCGGCGGTGTAGCCTGCGTCGATGCCATAGAAGCTCGGGTCGGCATCCGGGGTTTCGCCCGCGTTGTCGAAATCCTTGCCGGTGTAGCGCGCATCCAGCCGCCCGATCGTCAGGCCCCGGTCGCGCAGCAGTTCCTTGTAGAACCGCTGGTCGGTGACGCGCAGGTCCGCCTGTTCGAGATATTCTTCCGACAGGCCGGTGAGGCGCGAGAGTTCCTTGCGCACCGTGGCGCGTTCCTCGGCGGGCAAGTCCTGCCCCTTGAGCAGCGCGCTGGCAAACGGCCCGATGGCAAAGCGTCGCGCTTCCTCGACGATGGCCTCCACCGAAGGCGCCTGCACCTTGCCGTGATAATAGGCCGCCGCCGCCATGTTGGGCAGAGTTACAACATAGGCGAGTTCGTTCCCCGGCGTCGGCTCGCGGCCCGCAAAGTCGAGGATGGTGGAGATCAGGATCAGCCCGTTGAGGCCGACGTCGTTGTAGGTGCTGCCCTCAAGCTCGTCGACCACCATCGCGGTGCGGCTGGTGCCGTAGCTTTCACCGCCGAGGTATTTGGGGCTGCTCCAGCGACCATTGTCGTTGATCCAGCGGCGGATGACCTGCGCGACGGCGCGGGCGTCCTGCCTCAACCCGTAATATTTCTTCGGATCGGTGCCCTGCGTCAGATAGCTGAAGCCGGTGCCGGGCGGGTCGATGAACACGAGATCGGCCACGTCGAGCAGGCTGTCGGGATTGTCGAGCAGCGGATAGGGCGGCGCGCCATCGTCGCGCGCGTCGGAGGGGATCGCGACGCGCTTCGGCCCGAAAGCCCCCATCTGGAGCCACACCGAGCCCGAACCCGGCCCGCCATTGTAGATGAAGAACACCGGGCGCGAGGGATCGGCCGGGGTCTTCACATAGGAGGTGGTGACAATCACCGCCTCCGCCTTGCCCGCCTCGTCGGTGAGGATCGTGTCGGCAATCGTAGCGCGATAGGCGATGCGCTGCCCGCCGAAAGTGCCCGCCAGATCGCGGCTCTTGACCTGCGCTTCGGGCGCGGCGGCAGGCTTGGCGGCCTCAGCCTTGGGCGCATCCTGCGCAATGGTGGGGGCGGTAAGGGCGAGCGCACTGACAGCAGCCAGCGCAGCGAGGAATCGGGCGTTCATGGGACGAGGGAAGTGGCAGGGTTAACCCCGTGGTTCAAGCCCTGCACCAGTCTCGTCACCCTGAACTTGTTTCAGGGTCCATCAAGCCTCCCGCACCGAAGCTCCGCGACTGCGGGATGGATGCTGAAACAAGTTCAGCATGACGAATTGGCGGGCGTCATCCCTTTTTGGCGATCCACATTCCAATCTGGATTCCAGCAAACCCGGAACCCCCAGCCACGCCAAGGATCAAGATGGTAAGCGATGCGATTTCAAAAGGGGTCATGGCTGCCTCTCTGGATCATCGCTCTATCACATAGGCTTGGATTAGATTGGCGACCCTTTGTGCCTCAATTGCTGTCAGGTCATCTGGCAGGTTCTGAATCGTGATCGTCCTGTCGGGTCGGATCATTACGGAAACCGAATTCGGCACTTCGAGTTTCGGTTCAGCTTCGTTTTGCCAACTTTCAGTTGATCGATGGCCGGTCTCAAGCCAGATTGGGTCTGCACCCAAGATTTGCGCGAGCGTAACAACCTTGTCCCTGCGGGCTTGAGTTTCGCCTTCATGCCACTTGCGACAAGTTTCAGGTGAAATTACCTGCCCGCGCTTTTCTTTGAACCTTTCGATTATCCAAGTGTATCGACCTTGATGCTTGGCGGGGCAGTGCGGACTATCATCACAAGCCTTTCGAAAGCGCTCACCAAAAGCCCTCGCCTTGAGGGGTTTGCAATTTGGTTTGGGATCTTTCATTGCGGATCTCCTTCCTCAGGACTGGTCTCGCATACTAAATCAGACTAAATCAGAGGAAGCAACCTAAAAGTGATTTTCAATCATAGGTAGAAAACAGCATTCAAGGTTTCCCGCCCATCTTCTTGTAGCGCGTCTTGCCATAGCGCGTCTTGCGCGTCCCCGGCTTGCCTTCGTTGCTCCGCCCAACAATCGGCGCGCGTTTTTGGTCGTCGGGCAGACCCAACTCATCCGCTTCCAGCCGCCGGATTTCGTCGCGCAACCTTCCGGCTTCCTCGAATTCGAGGTTCGCTGCCGCGTCGCGCATCCGCTTTTCGAGATCTTCGATGTAGCTGCGCAGATTATGCCCGACGAGGTTGTTGCGCTCGTCGTCGCCGGTGTCCACCAGCACGCTATCCTGCGCCGCGGTGTGGGCGACGATGTCGTGGATGTTGCGTTTGATGGTCTGCGGCGTGATGCCGTGTTCCTCGTTATAGGCCTGCTGCTTGGCGCGGCGGCGATCGGTTTCTGCCAGCGCGCGCTCCATGCTGCCGGTGATGCGGTCGGCATAGAGGATCACCCGTCCGTCGACATTGCGCGCGGCGCGGCCGATGGTCTGGATCAGCGAGGTTTCCGAGCGCAGGAAGCCTTCCTTGTCCGCATCGAGGATCGTCACCAGCCCGCATTCGGGGATGTCGAGGCCTTCGCGCAGCAGGTTGATGCCGACCAGCACGTCATAGACCCCGAGCCTGAGGTCGCGGATCAGTTCGATGCGTTCCAGCGTCTCGACGTCGGAGTGCATGTAGCGCACCCGCACGCCCGCCTCGTGCATGAATTCGGTGAGGTCTTCGGCCATGCGCTTGGTCAGCGTGGTGACGAGCGTGCGGTAGCCCTTGGCGGCGGTGGCCTTGCACTCGGCGATGCAGTCCTGCACCTGATCTTCGACCGGGCGGATTTCCACCGGCGGGTCGATGAGGCCGGTGGGACGGATCACCTGTTCGGCAAAGACGCCGCCGGTCTGCTCCATTTCCCACCCGCCGGGCGTGGCGCTGACCGCGAAGGTCTGCGGGCGCATTGCGTCCCACTCGTTGAAGCGCAGCGGGCGGTTGTCGATGCAGCTTGGCAGGCGGAAGCCGTATTCGGCCAGCGTCAGCTTGCGGCGATGGTCCCCCTTGGCCATCGCGCCGATCTGCGGCACCGTCTGGTGGCTTTCATCGACGAACAGCAGCGCGTTTTCCGGGAGGTATTCGAACAAGGTCGGCGGAGGTTCGCCCGGCAGGCGGCCGGTGAGGAAGCGGCTGTAGTTCTCGATCCCCGCGCAGGAACCGGTGGCCGCAATCATCTCAAGGTCGAAATGGGTGCGCTGCTCCAGCCGCTGGCGTTCCAGCAGCTTGCCTTCCGCTTCCAGTTCCTTGAGCCGTTCTTCGAGTTCAAATTTGATCGCAGCGGCGGCCTGTTTCATCGTCGGGCCGGGCGTCACGTAGTGCGAATTTGCATAGACCCGCACCTTTTCCAGCGCCGCCCCCTTGGTGCCGGTGAGCGGATCGAATTCGGAAATCGCTTCGATCTCGTCCCCGAAAAACGACACCCGCCAGGCCATGTCCTCGTAGTGCGAGGGGAAGATTTCGAGACTGTCCCCGCGCACCCGGAAGCAGCCGCGGGTGAAGGCTGCATCGTTGCGCTTGTATTGCAGGGCGACGAGCTTGCGGATCAGCTCGCGCTGGTCGACGACATCGCCCACCTTGATGTCGAAGATCATCGCCGAGTAGGTTTCGACCGAGCCGATACCGTAAAGGCATGATACCGACGCCACGATAATCACATCGTCGCGTTCCAGCAGCGCACGAGTGGCCGAGTGGCGCATCCGGTCGATCGCCTCGTTCACACTCGATTCCTTCTCGATGTAGGTATCGGAGCGCGGGACGTAAGCTTCGGGCTGGTAGTAGTCGTAGTAGCTGACGAAATATTCGACCGCGTTTTCGGGGAAGAAGCTCTTGAATTCGCCGTAAAGCTGCGCGGCGAGGATCTTGTTCGGCGCAAGGATCAGGGCCGGGCGCTGCAAGGTCTCGATCACCTTGGCCATGGTGAAGGTCTTGCCGCTCCCGGTGACGCCCAAAAGCACCTGCGTCTTCTCGCCCGCCAGCGCGCTTTCGCACAATTCGGCGATTGCGGTCGGCTGGTCGCCCGCCGGTTCGTATTCCGACACCAGCTTGAACGGGATGCCGCCCATCGACTTGTCGGGGCGGGCAGGGCGGTGGGGGACGAAATCGGCGCCCGTTTCGGGCTCGTCCAGTCCGCGGCGGATCACGAGTTCGGCCATCGCCCGTCTATGGGGAACAAAGCGGGCACGTGCAAGGCGGCGTGCGCTTTTCGGGGCACGCTTTGGCGCGAATGCTGCTATGTCATGGCCAAAGCAGCAGGAGAGACAGACATGAAGCGCATCATCACCCTCGCCGCGGCCGGTGCCGTGCTTCTCGCGGGCTGTTCTGGCGGGAATGCCGACGCCGACGGCAACGGCGAAGTCAGCCTGAAAGAAGCCGCAAAGAAGGCCGAGGCCGAAGGGATCAAGCCCGAGCCGGGCCAGTACAAGGCCGTCATCACCATGACCGGCATGGAAATCCCGGGCATGCCGCCCGAGATGAAGGGCCACGGCGCGGGGCTTACCACCACCACCGAGTATTGCCTGACCAAGGAAGAGGTCGACAAGGGCTTCGAGGAGATGATGAAGCGCGGCCAGAACGGCGAATGCTCCTATGAAAGCTTCAACCTCAACGACGGCAAGATGGACGCGGTGATGGTGTGCAAGACGCCCGAGGGCGATGCGCGCATGGCGATGAACGGCACGGTCACGCCCACCACCTCGGATTTCACCGCTGAAATGGCGATGCAGGTGCCGGAAATGGGCGAGGGCAAGATGACCTTCACCGCAAAGCATGAACGGGTGGGCGACTGTCCGGCCAAGTAATGGCGGGCGGGGCCGATAGCCGCGGGGGGCGGTGCTGGCGTTTCAGGGAACATTCAGGTGCACAATCGTTTCAGTCTGACATGAGCCCGCTACGCATCGCCCCCGAATCTCCGCGCCTTCCCCGCCAGTTCGTCGCTGCCGGAGCCGGGGCGCGGGCGGCCCTTGAACAGAGCGAGCTGGCGCGCCGCGTCGCGCTGGCCCGCGAAGTCATCCCTGTCGAGCATCAGGCCGGCAAGCCCAAGCTGGCGCGGATGCTGGGCGAGGCGCAGGTGCTGCTCGAACCGGTGCGCCGCCGCCGCCGCAAGCTCGCCATTGCCGCCACCGCCAACCCGCAGATGGTGATGATCCTGCCCGGTTTTGCCACCCATCCGGTGCGGATGCGCTATCTTGCGCAGGCGCTGGAGGCGGCGGGGCACTCCACCAAGCGCTGGGGGCTGGGCTTCAACTGGGGGCCGGACGAGGAACGGTTCGAAATTCTCGAAGCGCGGCTGGGCGATCTCCACGCGCGCCACGGGCGTCCGGTGGTGTTGCTCGGCTGGAGCCTTGGCGGACTGTTCGCGCGGGAGCTGGCGAAGCGCAATCCGCAGGCGGTGGCCAAGGTCATCACCATGGGTTCGCCGTTCAGCGGCTCCCCGCGCGCCAATAATGTCTGGCGCGCCTACCAGTTCATCACCGGCCATTCGGTCGATGCCCCGCCGATTGTGACCGATCTCGCCGCCAAGCCCCCGGTTGAGACCGTGGCGTTGTGGAGCGCCAATGACGGCATGATCGCTCCGCGCTGCGCCGCCGGCCGCCCGGGCGAGCGTGACCGCGCGATCGCGGTGCGCTGCACCCACATCGGCTTCACCTATGATCCGCAGGTGATCGGCACTCTGCTCGGCGAGCTTGAAACCACCCTCTGAAGGCCCTGTTCAATACGGCTTTCCTTTTGCAAAACGCCGGTTAGATTGTGCGTTGCACCAAAGGGGCACCAAAGGGGGGCACCTAAGGGGTAGTGCGGGGGTCAATGAGCGGCGGAACCGGCAATTTCGACGAGATGTTCGATAGCAATGGCCAAACCCGGCCAGCCTATCAGGACTATTGCCGCTGGTATGGCGAACAGCCGCCCGATCTGATGCGCCGCAAGAACCGCGAGGCGGATGATACCTTCCGCCGCACCGGCATTACCTTCAATGTCTATGGCGAGAACGAGGCGGAAGAACGCCTGATCCCGTTCGACATGGTGCCGCGCATCATCACCGCCAATGAATGGCGTAAACTGTCGCGCGGGATCGAGCAGCGGGTTCGGGCGCTCAATTCCTTCCTCTATGACCTGTATCACCGGCAGGAGATCGTGCGCGCGGGCCGCTTGCCCGAACGCCTGCTGCGCACCAATGATGCGTGGCTGGCCAACATGGTCGGCTTCACCCCGCCGGGCGGGATCTACACCCATATCGTCGGGATCGATCTGGTGCGCACCGGGCCGGACGAATTCTTTGTGCTGGAAGACAACGCCCGCACGCCCTCCGGCGTCTCATACATGCTGGAGAACCGCGAGACGATGATGGCGATGTTCCCCGATCTGTTCAGCCGGATCGCGGTGGAGAGCGTCTCCAACTATCCCCGCCGCCTTGCGCGCAGCCTGGCCGCCTGCGTCCCCCCCGCCTTTACCGGCGGCAAGCCGACGGTCGCGGTGCTGACGCCGGGGATCTACAACTCGGCCTATTTCGAACACGCCTTCCTCGCCGACCAGATGGGCGCGGAGCTGGTGGAGGGCAGCGATCTGCGCGTTGTCGGGGGGCGGGTGCAGATGCGCACCACCCGCGGGTTCAAGCCGATCGATGTGCTTTATCGCCGGGTCGATGACGATTTCCTCGATCCGCTCACCTTCAACCCCGAAAGCGCGCTGGGCGTGCCGGGGATCATGGATGTCTACCGCGCAGGGGGCATCACCATCGCCAATGCGCCGGGCACCGGGATTTCCGACGACAAGGCGATCTATTCCTTCATGCCCGAGATCGTCGAGTTCTACACCGGCGAGAAGCCGCTGCTGCCCAATGTGCAAACCTGGCGCTGCGCCGATCCTGACAGCCTTGCCTATGTGCTCGACAACCTTGCCGAACTGGTAGTGAAAGAGGTCCACGGCTCGGGCGGCTACGGGATGCTGATCGGGCCGACGTCATCGAAGCGCGAGATTTCCGCCTTCCGCGAGAAGTTGAAGGCCAAGCCTGAAAATTACATCGCCCAGCCCACGCTCGCGCTGTCGACCTGCCCGATCTACACCGCCAAGGGTCTCGCCCCGCGCCATCTCGACCTGCGCCCGTTTGTGCTGGTCAGCCCCGAGGGCATCGACATCACCCCCGGGGGCCTCACGCGGGTGGCGCTGAAGAAGGGTTCGCTGGTGGTCAACTCCTCGCAGGGAGGCGGCACCAAGGATACCTGGGTGCTGAAGGACTGATGGTGGGAGAGGGGGTATGCTAGGCCGCACCGCCAACAGCCTGTTCTGGATGTTCCGCTATCTCGAGCGGGCCGAAAACACCGCGCGCCTGCTTGAAGCGGCGCTCCGCATGGCGTTGACCCGCGATATCGTCGCGGCCGAGGCGGAGTGGCGCTCGGTGATCGCGACGCTCGGGCTGCAAGGCCAGTACGAGGCCGCGCATGACGGCTATGACGGCGTCTCTGTGTGGAATTTCGTGCTGCGCGCGCCGGGTAATCCCGGCAATGTCCGCGCCATGTTCGGCGCGGTGCGCAGCAATGCGCGGGCCGCCCGGATCAATATTTCCTCCGACGTGTGGGAAGCGGTCAACGCCAACTGGATGAAGCTCGACACGCTGCTCGCCCGGCCCGTCGGCCCGACAGCGGTGGGCGAAGTGCTCGGCGCGATCCGCCGCGCGGGCACGCAGGTGCACGGGGCCTTCGACGGCTCGATCCTGCGCGACGAGGGCTATCACTTCAGCCGCGCGGGCACCTTTATCGAACGCGCCGATTCCACCGCGCGCATTCTCGACATGAAGTATTTCCTGCTGCTGCCCTCGCTCTCCTATGTCGGGTCGAGCCTCGATACCGGGCAGTGGGAACAGGTGCTGCGATCTGTCGCGGGGGCGCGGGTCTATGCGTGGCTCAATGCCGGGCAGATCGAGGCGCGCGGGATTGTCGAATTTCTGGTGCTGGATGATCGCTTCCCGCGCAGCCTCGCCTTCTGCCGCAATGCCCTGCGTGAAAATCTTGCCGCACTGGCACGGATGCACGGGGCCGAGGGGCAGGCCGCCAGCCTGATGCGCGATGCCGATACCCGCATCAGCAGCCTTACTGTGGACCAGATCTTCGATCAGGGCCTGCACGAGTTTCTGGTCGATTTCCTCGCCCGCAACGCCGCCATCGCTCAGGCGATTGCCCAAGACTACCGGTTCCTGGCATGAGCACGATGACCCTCGCGATCCGGCACACCACGCATTACGCCTTTTCCGAGCCAGTGCTGCATGCGCTCCAGCGGCTGCGGCTGACGCCCAAGGCGACGCAGGGCCAGCGCATCGTTGAATGGAAGATGACCTTCGACAATGCCCGTGCCGAGCTGGAATATGACGACCAGCATTTCAACCACGTCACGCTGATCGGGGTGACCCCGGGCGCGCGCGAGGTGACGGTGACGTGCGAGGGCATCGTCGAGACCGAGGACAATGCCGGGGTGATCGGCCGCCATTCGGGCCACCTGCCCTTGTGGAGCTTCCTGCGCCAGACCCCGCTCACCCGTCCGGGCGCAAAGCTGCGGGCGTTGCTGCGCGAGGTGCAGGGGCCGGCGGGCGAAGCGCCGCTCGATTTCCTGCACGCACTCTCGGGCCTGATCCGGGATCGCATCGCCTATGAAACCGGCCGCACCCACGCCGCCACCACCGCCGAGGAGGCCGTCCAGCACGGCTATGGCGTGTGTCAGGACCACGCCCATATCTTCATCGGCGCGGCGCGGGCGAGCGGGATTCCGGCGCGCTATGTCAGCGGCTACCTGATGATGGATGATCGCATCCATCAGGAAGCCACCCACGCCTGGGCCGAAGCCCATGTCGAGGGACTGGGCTGGGTCGGCTTCGATGTCTCCAACGGCATCTGCCCCGATCCGCGCTATGTCCGCGTGGCGACGGGCAGCGACTATCGCGACGCTGCGCCGGTCACCGGCATCAGCTTTGGCGGCATGGAGGAAGTGCTGAGCGTCGGGGTGGCGGTGGCACCGCATGTGCCGGGCAACCAGCAGCAAAGCCAGAGCCAAAGCGGGCAGTAACGCGGCGCTTTGCCCGCTACCGGCTTTGGGCTAGGGCGGCGCGCGTGCGGCAAACGGGCGGGCGAGAGGAACGGGAATGACCTATTGCGTGGGCATGGTGCTCGACAAGGGGCTGGTGCTGATGAGCGACACCCGCACCAATTCGGGCGTCGACAACATCTCCACCTTCCGCAAGCTGTTCCACTGGAGCGTGCCGGGCGAGCGCATGATCGCGGTGATGACGGCGGGCAACCTCGCCACGACGCAGGCGGTGGTGAGCCAGCTGGAAGAACGCACCAAGGCCCCCTCCGAGCGCGAGAACACGCTGCTGAAAGGGCCGACGATGTTCCAGGTCGCGACCGAGATCGGGCGGCTGCTGCGCGCCACCATCGAGGACGTGCAGCGCGCCAATGGCGACAACGGCAAGGGCCGCTTCACCGCCACCATCATCCTTGCCGGGCAGATCGCGGGGATGCAGCCGCGCCTGTTCATGATCTACCCCGAAGGCAACTTCATCGAGGCCAGCTGGGACACCCCGTTCTTCCAGATCGGCGAGACCAAGTATGGCCGCCCGATCCTGATCCGCGGCTATGACAAGTCCATGAGCTTCGAGGATGCAGTGAAGTTGACGATGGTGAGCTTCGATTCGACCTTGAAGGCGAACCTGTCGGTCGGCCTGCCGCTTGATCTGCTGGTGATCGGCAAGGATGCCTTCGCGCCGACCCACGAACACCGGGTGACGGCGGACGATCCGTACTTCGCGCAGATCTCGTCTGGCTGGGGCGATGCGCTGCGGGCGGCGTTCCATTCGCTGCCTCCGTATAGTTTCGGCAAGGACGGCTAGGCAGCGAACCAGATCAAGGTTCGTTTCGGAGCGAAAAAATCTCGTTTAATCATTGATATGGGTCGTTCCAGTTATGGTAAATCCTCCGGAACGGCGGCGACCCTGCGTGTAATGCCTGATTGCCTGTCGCAGTCATCCTTGCATGACACGCAAAGCCTCTCTCCACTTCATCGATTCGTGCAGCCGCCAGCGCGCCGAACTGGCGCGTGTGGGATTTGCCCTGGGCCACCATTGCGAGGTCTATGGCGATCTGTCGGAGCTGTCCGTTCACCCGCCGCGCGAAGGCATCATCATCGCCCGTGACACGGCGGAGGAAGGCGGGGTTGGCATGATCCTCGACCGGCTCGGGCGGCTCGGCATCTGGCTGCCGCTGATCGCGGTGGACGTGCAGCCGCGCCCCAACCGCATTGTCGAGGCGATCAAGGCGGGGGCGCTCGATTATCTCGCCCTGCCGCTCGATCCGGAGCGTTTCACCCGCTGTCTCACCCGCATCGGCAAGGAAGCCGAACAATTCGGCGCCGCTCGCCGCCGCATGATCGAAGCGCGCGACCGCATCTCGACGCTCTCGGCGCGCGAACGCGAAGTGCTCGACTGGCTGGCAGAAGGCAGCAGCAACAAGGCGATTGCGCGGGAGCTCGATATCAGCCCGCGCACCGTGGAAATCCACCGCGCCAACATGATGAACAAGCTGGGCGCGCGCCACGCGGCAGAGGCCGTGCGGTTGCGGCTGGAAGCGAAGCTTGAACCGAAATTGCGGGCCTGATCCCGGGGCAGGGTAGGGCAGGGCACCCCCGCACAGCAACGTCCGCCAGCAGGGCCACGTGCCTCCGGCCGCGCTGGCGGGCCACAGGATTGATAACGGGCCGGTACCCCCGGGCGGCCCCGGTGACGCTGTCTCAGTGCGCCGGGGTCGCCGAATCTCTTGTGATCGTGGTCCCGCCGAAAGTGCCGCGTCGAAAGCTGGCGCGCCGCAAGTCGGAAGGCGTCGCCCCCTCTCCTCAGCGGCAGAACTTCGCGCCGGTGCCTTCCAGATGGAAGTGATCCTCGTGCGCGGCGTTATATTCCGGGCCGAGCACGGTGCCGAAGCGTTTGCAGGCGCTCTTTTGCACCACCCGCAGGAATTCGCGCGTTGCTGCATCGCCGCCGTCCCAGTCGCGCTTGAGCACGATGCGCCGACCGTCGGCCAGCACAAATCCCGAGACATCGATCGCCTCGGCGCGGGCATGGGCAGAGAGGCGCTCGGTCCCGGCTACCTTGCGGCAGGCGTAGGAGCCCATCGTCTCGATCTTCGCAATCGGGCTGCCGAGGATCTGGCGCGCGGCGCGGTCCACGCCGAAGCGCGCCCAGTCGCCGAACGCCTTTGCCACCCCGCAGCGCACCGGGCCGAGGTTGCTTACCCCGAAGGTTGACCGGTCGCCCGCCAGCGCCGACAATTGCACCGTGCCCAGCTTGTTGCATCCCGGCGCGGCATAGGTGTCGGGCAGACGCTCGAACCGCGCACCGCTCGCGCCGAGATCGGCGAGGCACCCGCGCTCCTCCATGCTCGCCGCATAGCTTTGCGGGGCCGAGGTGACGCGCGTGGCCGGACGCGCCTCACCGCCCGCACCGCTGCTCGCGCTGCCGGGTGCCACGCCGCCGCTGCCGCCCGGCACCAGCGAGCCGCAAGCCCCCAAGGCCAGCGCGCCCAGCAGCAGCGTCAATCCGCGAAGTTTCACCTTGGCCCTCATGGCTAAGGAGTATTGCGCAGAATTGGTTAACGAGACGGAAACATCTATGCCCAAGGCGGGATTGCCGCGGGCTTAGGGGCTTGCCCTAGGGCAGCTCGTCGGCAACCTGCTCCCACAATTCGATCTTCACCCCGTCCGGATCGAGCAGCCAGGCGAACTTGCCGTAGCCCTCGTCCGCCTGCCCGAGGATATCCACCCCCTTGGCCTTGAGTTGCGCGACAAAGCCGTCGCAGTCATCGACGCGCAGGTTGATCATGAAGCCGCCCTTGCCGGGCTTGATGTATTCGTCATCGGCAAAGTGGCTGACCAGCGAATAGGGATGCGCGCGCGGCTCTTCGGCCCATGCCAGCTGCGGGCCATAGGGGCCGTCGATGCCGAGCGTGTCGCGATACCATGCGCGGGTCGCCTCGGGATCGCGCACCACGTAGAACACGCCGCCCAATCCCGTCACTCTCGGCCCGGTGACGCGCGGTTGGCCCGGCGCGCTCATGCCGTCTGCTTCGCCTTGGACGGGGCCGTCAGCAGGCTCACCACCACGATCGCCGCCATTGCTGCGAAGAAGCCGGGGACGATCTCGTAAAGGCCGGGCCCGCCCATAAACGCCTTGTTCCAGCCCAGCGTAATCCAGCCCGCGACCACGCCCGCACCCGCAACCAGCCCGGCGACCGCGCCCGCGCCGGTCATCCGCTGCCACGTCAGCGCCAGCAGGATCAGCGGGCCGAACGCCGCGCCGAAGCCCGCCCAGGCATTGGCGACGAGACCGAGCACTTCGCTCTCGGGATCGGACGCGATCACCAGCGCCGCCGCTGCCACCAGCGCCACCGACACCCGCCCGACATTGACCGCCTCGGCCTCGGTCGCATTGCGGCGCAGGAACAGGCGGTAGAAATCCTCGGTCAGTGATGAGGAGGACACCAGCAGCTGCGCCGAAATCGTGCTCATGATCGCGGCCAGCAGCGCGGCATAGAGGAAGCCGGTCACTGCCGGGTGGAACAGTAGCTGCGACAGCAGGATGAAGATCGTCTCGGGATCGTCAACCACCAGCCCGTTGGCCTCGGCATAGGCGCGCCCCGCAAGGCCCACCGCCACCGCGCCGAGCAGCGAGATCACCATCCAGCTCATGCCGATGATCCCGGCGCGGCGCACGTTCTCCACCCGGTCGATCGCCATGAAGCGCACGATGATATGCGGCTGGCCGAAGTAGCCGAGGCCCCATGTCACCGCGCTGACGATGCCGATCAGGCTCGCGCCTTCGGTCAGGCTGAGGAAGCCCTCCTGCGGCACATCGGCGATGCTGATGGCGGCGCTGGCATCGGTGCCGAACAGGATCACCAGCGGCATCACCACCAGCGCCACCATCATGATCATGCCCTGCACGAAGTCGGTGAGGCTGACGGCGAGGAAACCGCCGATCATGGTGTAGACCAGCACGATCCCGGCGGTCAGCAGGATGCCGAACATGTAGTCGCTGAGGCCGCCGGTGGGCAGCAATCCGGCAAAGGCGGTGGCGAATAGCTTGCCGCCGCCGACCATGCCGGACGCGGTGTAGACTGTGAAGAACCCGACGATGATCACCGCCGAGATCACCCGCAAGGCGGTGCCGCTTTCGGGGAAGCGGTTGGCGAGGAACTGCGGGATGGTGAGCGCATCACCCAGCCGCTCGGTCTGTTCGCGCAGGCGCGGGGCGACGATGATCCAGTTGAGCGCCGCGCCCACCGTCAGGCCGATCGCGATCCACGCTTCCACCAGCCCGCCCAGATAGAGCGCGCCCGGCAGGCCCAGCAGCAGCCAGCCCGACATGTCGGAAGCCCCCGCGCTGAGCGCCGTCACCGCCGGCCCCAACCCGCGCCCGGCCAGCAGGTATCCGGCGGAATCGGCACGGGTCTTGGCCCAGGCGTAGATGCCGATGCCGACCATCAGCGCGAAGTAGGCGGCAAGGGCGAAGAGCGTGTAGGTGTTCATGGGGCGCGGGCGTAACAAGCGCGTGCGGGCTTGGAAAGCGGGCGGTCTGCGGGGCTGCGGTTTGTCCCCATGCGCGGCGGGGCGGGGCGTTCAGCTTTCAGGCGCTCAAGCTGAAGCATGAGACACGTGAGACACTGTCCAAAGATTGAAAAACCGTCCGGGCGCGCGGGGGCTTCGGCATGGGAAAAGGGGAGGGGCGCGCCAGCGATCATGCGGGCGATCATGCCTGCGGTGACGGGAGTAGGAAAACGGTTTGGGGGGCGCTCGTGCCCACCCCCTGCCCCTCCCGCAAGCGGGAGGGGAGTATCAGCACTGAAAATCCCCCTCCCGATTGCGGGAGGGGTTAGGGGTGGGCCTGCTCCAGCCCAACGCGCCTCAATCGTCCTTCTTGCGCCGCATCTTCTTGCGTTCGTGCGGGCACAGGATCGCCTTGCGCAGACGGATCGACTGCGGGGTCACTTCGACCATTTCATCGTCGTCGATATAGGCAATCGCCTGTTCAAGGCTCATGCGGCGCGGCGGGGTGAGGCGGATTGCGTCATCCTTGCCGCTCGAACGCACGTTGCTGAGTTGCTTGGCACGCAGCGGGTTCACTTCGAGATCGTCGGTCTTGGCGTTCTCGCCGATGATCATGCCCTCATAGACCTTCATCTGCGGCGAGATGAACAGTTCGCCGCGCTCTTCGAGCATGTTGAGCGCGTAAGCCACGGCGTCGCCGTCCGAGTTCGAGATCAGCACGCCATTGATGCGGCCTTCGATCGGGCCTTTGTAGGGGCCATACTTTTCGAACAGGCGGTTCATGATCCCGGTGCCGCGAGTGTCGGACAGGAATTCGCCGTGATAGCCGATCAACCCGCGCGACGGGGCGGAGAAGGTGATGCGGGTCTTGCCGACGCCGGAGGGGCGCATTTCGGTAAGGTCGGCCTTGCGGCGCTGCATCTTCTCGACAACCGTGCCGGAGTGTTCGTCATCCACGTCGATGACGACGGTTTCATACGGCTCCATGCGCTTGCCGTCTTCCTCGCGGAACAGCACGCGCGGACGGCTGATGCCGAGTTCGAAGCCTTCGCGGCGCATCGTCTCGATCAGCACGCCGAGCTGCAATTCGCCGCGCCCGGCGACTTCGTAGGCGTCCTTGTCTTCGCTTTCGGTGACGCGGATCGCAACGTTGGTTTCCGCCTCGCGCAGCAGGCGGTCACGGATGATGCGGCTGGTCACCTTGCTGCCCTCGCGCCCGGCGAGCGGCGAATCGTTCACCGAAAAGCGCATCGCCAGCGTCGGCGGGTCGATCGGCTGGGCGGCGATGGGTTCGGTAACGCTGGGGTCGCAGATGGTGTTGGCGACGGTCGCCTTTTCGAGGCCTGCCAGCGCGATGATGTCACCCGCGCGGGCGATTTCCACCGGCACACGCTCCAGCCCGTCAAAGCTCATCAGCTTGGTGGCGCGGCCGGTTTCGATCAGCTTGCCGTCCATGTCGATCGCGTGGATCGGATCATTGACGCGGATCGTGCCCGACTGGACCCGGCCGGTGATGACACGGCCCATGAAGTTGTCACGATCAAGCAGCGTCGCAAGGAAGCTGAACTTGGCGTCGGGATCAAGGCCCGGGCGCGGGACGTGTTCGATGATCTTGGCGAACAGCGGGGCAAGGCTGCCTTCGCGGCGCTCCTGATCTTCGCTGGCATAGCCATCGCGGCCCGAGGCGTAGAGCACCGGGAATTCGAGCTGTTCGTCATTGGCATCGAGGCTGACGAACAGATCGAACACTTCGTCGAGCACTTCCTGCGGGCGGCCGTCCGGACGGTCGATCTTGTTGACGACCACGATCGGGCGCAGGCCCAGCGCCAGCGCCTTGCCGGTGACGAACTTGGTCTGCGGCATCGCGCCTTCCGCGCTGTCGACCAGCAGGATCACGCCGTCGACCATGCTGAGGATGCGCTCCACCTCGCCGCCGAAGTCGGCGTGGCCGGGGGTGTCGACGATGTTGATGCGGGTGGTGTCACCGCCGCCTTCGGGCGTCCATTCGACGCTGGTGCACTTGGCAAGGATGGTGATCCCGCGTTCCTTTTCGAGATCGCCCGAATCCATCGCGCGTTCTTCCACCCGCTGGTTGTCGCGGAAGGTGCCGGACTGGCGGAACAACTGGTCGACCAGCGTGGTCTTGCCGTGGTCGACGTGGGCGATGATCGCGATATTTCTCAGCGAGGAGGACATTTTTCGTTTTCCACTTGGCGACCCGGCAGCCAGACGCTCCGGGCAGGTCAAAAGCATGGCGCACGGCCGGGCGCGCGGGGTTAGGCCGGGATTGTGGCGGGTTGGCGACAGGCCGCGACGCTACGGCAAGGTGCCGCGGGCGCGCTGCTTGTTGCGTTGCAACATCGCCGCGCCGCCTAGCGCAAGAGTGTGCCCGCGGCAAGCGTCCGGGCGCAGGCAATGCTTTGCAAGGGGTTAGCGACTGTTGCCTGCGCGCCACACAGGTGCGTTTTGCCCCGGAAAAGCGCGGGCTTTGCGCTTGTCGCGCAACCATCGCTGGCTTATCACTTCTGCCATAGACCGCGGGAGAGAGCGCAACGGGGGTTGCGTGCCGGATACCGGCGCCGGGGTCTTTAGGGATTTTAGGAGAGGAGCTTCCATGCGTTCGACCCACACCGGCACTGCCGGTTCGTACCGATTCACCCTGCTCGCCGGTGCCGCTGCCGTGGCTGCGGCGATGCCGAGTGTTGCCTATGCGCAGGACGAAGAGCCTGAAGCAGGGCAGGGCAGCAATGTCATCATCGTGACCGCTTCGAAGCGCGAACAGACCCTGCAGGAAACCCCGATCGCGGTGTCGGTGACCAGCGGCGATGTGATCGAGCAGGCGCAGATCCGCGACGTGCTCGATCTCCAGACCGTGGTGCCCTCGCTGCGCGTCAGCCAGCTGCAGACCTCGTCGGCCACCACCTTCATCATCCGCGGCTTCGGCAACGGCGACAACAACTTCGGGATCGAGCCTTCGGTCGGCGTGTTCATCGACGGCGTGTTCCGTTCGCGTTCGGCATCGGCCCTGTCCGACCTTAACATGATCAGCCGCGTCGAAGTGCTCAACGGGCCGCAATCGACCCTGTTCGGCAAGAACGCCAGCGCCGGCGTGATCTCGATCGTCACCAAGGAGCCGCAGTACGAATTCGGCGGTCAGGTCGAAGCGGTTTACGGCAACTACAATCAGGTCTTCCTGCGCGGTGAAGTGACCGGGCCGATCAGCGAGAACATCGCCTGGTCGCTCGATGGTACCTACCAGCAGCGCGACGGCTTCGGCCGGATCGTCAACCTCGACGAGGAAATCAACAACCGCAACCGCTGGTCGGCCCGCGGCCAGTTGCTCATCGAGCCGACCGCCGACATCAAGATCCGCCTGATCGCCGACTACGGCAAGATCGACGAAATCTGCTGTCAGACCGGCAACGTCGTGGTCGGCCCGCTGACCGCCGGTGCGGTTACTGCGGCGGGCGGCCAGTTCCCGACCGACGTGTTCAGCTTCGACAACTTCCTCAACGTGGTGCCGGTCAACAAGAACGAGAACTACGGCTTCTCGGGCCAGATCGACTGGTCGCTGGGCAACCTGACCTTCACCTCGATCACCGCCTATCGCGAGCTGCGCAACCAGTTCATTCAGGACGTCGACTTCACCAGCGCCGATCTGACGTCGGAAGGCCGCGATCAGGGTGTGGACACCTTCACCCAGGAATTCCGGATCACTTCGGATTTCGACGGCCCGCTCAACTTCCTGCTCGGCGGCTTCTACTTCGATGAATCGATCGAACAGGACAGCTTCCTGACCGTGGGCGACGATCTGCGTAACTTCGCTGCCTTCCAGGCAGCACCGGCTGCGCTGCTTCCGCCCAACCCGACCGGTGCCCAGCGCATCGCTGTCGGCAACGCGGTGCTGGCCAACGCCGAAGCCGGGCTTGGCCTGCCCACCGGCAGCATCTTCGGCGGCGACTTCCTGTCGCGGGAGCGTTTCGGCGTCGACAACCAGTCGTGGTCGGTCTTCGGGACGGTCGATTTCGAACCCGTCGATGGCCTCGTGTTCACCGCAGGCTTCAACTACACCGACGACAAGAAGGATTTCGCGCTCGATTTCGAAGCGCTTGATCCGCTCGCCAACATCAACCTGGTCGATGCGTTCATCACCGGCGCGACACTGCAGGATCCGAACCTGCCGACTGTGACCAGCCGTGCACAATTCCAGGCCTTGCCCGCACCGGTGCAGCAGGCGCTGCTCGCGGCGGGCACCAACCCGGGGATCAACCCGCTGCTCGGCCTTTCGGCGCTGCAGTTCCAGACCCCGTTCCCGGCCGTGCCCAACGCGGTCGAAGACGGCCGTACCCGCGATGACCAACTGACCTACCTGCTGCGCGTGGCCTATCAGGTCTCGAACGAGGTCAACGTCTACGCGAGCTACGCGACCGGCTTCAAGGCGAGCTCGGTCAACCTCTCGCGTGACAGCCGTCCGCTGGCCTCCGACTTCACCGCGGGTCCGGGGCGTTCGACCTTCGGTGCTCCGTCCTCGCCGATCCTCAACGCCGGTCTGGCGACTCCGAACCTGACGACCGGCAGCCGCTTCGCCGGGCCGGAAAAGGCCGAAGTCTACGAAATCGGCCTGAAGGGTCAGTGGGAAGGCGTCGGCTTCAACCTCGCGGTGTTCGACCAGAGCATCGACGGGTTCCAGTCGCTGGCCTTCACCGGCCTCGGCTTCGCTCTTCAGAACGCCGGTCAGCAGTCGGTGCGCGGTTTCGAATTCGACACCACCATCACTCCGACCGAAGGCCTGGTGCTGACCTTTGCCACCACCTACCTCGACTCGGTGTTCGACAGCTTCCCGGGCAGCGTGCTCGGCGATCTGACCGGTGAGCGTGTGGCCGGTGTGCCGGAGTGGGCGATTGCCACCTCGGCGACCTACACCCACGAATTCGGCGACAGCGGCAACAAGCTGATCACTCGTCTGGATTACGCGCACGAGAGCAACACCGACATCAACAACGGCCTGCCGACTTACAACGTGGCGCTCGGCAACACCCGGATCTTCTCGCGCGAAGTCAATCTGGTGAACGCTGCGATGACGCTGGCGCTGGAGAACGGGGTGGAGATCGGGGCGTTCGCGCGTAACCTGCTCGACGACCAGTTCATCACTACGGTGTTCGACGGCGTGGCGCAGGCCGGCACGGTTTCGGGCTACCCGAACCAGCCGCGCACCTACGGCGGCGTGGTGCGCTTCCGCTTCTAGGCGACAGCGCTTCGCCAAACGGAACGGGCCTCGTGCGGCAACGCACGGGGCCTTTTCGTTTGCGCGGTGGGCGGGAATGTGATGGATTGCCGAGGCTTAACCGGCAGCAAGGGGGGCTTCAAATGGAATATATGTTCATGCCGCTGAGGCGGTACGCCGATTTTTCAGGGCGTTCGCGGCGCAAGGAATACTGGATGTTTCAGCTGGGGATCTTCCTGCTGTACATCGTCTTTGCAGTGGTGGCGGGGATGTTCGGGGCGGTCCTGGGCGACAGGATGGCGAGCATCACGATGTTGCCGCTGATTCTCGTGGCGCTGGCGATCATCGTGCCGTCCCTTGCCGTGTCGGTGCGCCGGCTGCACGATCAGGACAAGTCCGGATGGTGGCTGCTGATCAACCTCATTCCGTTTGGCGGAATTGTGCTGCTGGTGTTCTTTTGCACGGATGGAACCCGCGGCCCGAACCGCTTCGGCGCGGACCCGAAGGATCCCTATTCCGAGGATGTCTTCGCCTGATGTGAGCGTCGGGTGCCTGCGCGGGCCTTAAAGCTCGCGCAGCGCCCGCGCCGGTTTGGCCCGCAGCAGCGGCAGCGATCCGGCCAGCGCAAAGCCCAGCACCAGCGCAATGCCGAGCCCGAGCACGGCCAGCACCTGCCCCCAGTCGGGCAGCCAGTCGAATTCGAACAGCTGGGTAATCACCACCCAAGCCAACCCGCCGCCCAGCGCCAGCGCGACCAGCGCCAAAAGCGCGGAAAGCAGGCCATATTCGGCCAGTTGCAGCAGCAGGATCTGCCGCCGGCTCGCGCCCAGCACGCGCAGCATCACCGTGTCATAGGTGCGCGCCGCCCGGGCTGCGGCAATCGCGCCCATCAGCACCGCAAGCCCTGCCAGCACCGTCACCGCCGCCGCCGCCAGCGTGGCGAGACTGACCTGTTCGAGCAGCTTCCTCGCCTCGACCAGAATGCCGCCCACCTCGATCACCGAGCTTGACGGCAGTTCCTTCACCAGCGCCCGCAGCAGCGTGCCGCGCGCGGCGGCGTCGGGGTTGTCGGGCAGGTCGATGGTCGCGGCAAGGTTGTGCGGCGCATCGCTGATCGCGTTGCGGCTGAACACCAGCGCGAAGTTGAAGCCCATGCTCTCCCAGTCGATTTCGCGCAAGTTTGCGACCCGCGCGGTGCGCTCCACGCCGAGAATGCCGATGGTGAGATAATCGCCGACCTTGAGGCCGACCGCCTCGGCAAAGCGCGCATCGACCGAGACCAGCGGCTCGCCATTGTGCATCGGGCTCCACCATTCGCCCGCGACAATGCGGTTGCCCGGCGGCAGGCGATCGGCATAGGTCAGCCCGCGCTCGCCGCGCAGGGCCCAGGCGCCTTCGGGGATTTCCTTGAGATCGGCGACGCGGATCAGCTTGTCCTTTGGGCCATAGGCCAGCACCGCACCGCGCATGGTCGGCACAGAACGGATGCCCGCCTCGGGGAAACCCGCTTGCACCAGTTCGAAGAACCGCGCTTCCTTGTCGCGCGGCACGTCGAGCACGAAGTAGTCGGGGGCCTCTTGCGGCACGCGCTGCTGGATATTTCCGTCGATCGCGCTCTGCACCGCGGCGAGCAGCACGAAGGCGGCTAGGCCAAAGCCCAGCGCCGTCACCAGCGCGCCCGTCGGCGCGCCGGGGCGGTGGAGGTTGGCGAGCGCGCTCCGCAACAACGGATTGCCGGGGCGCGGCAGGCGGCGCGCAAAGGTCTGGATCGCCCAGCCAAGCCCCGCCAGCAGCACCAGCGCACCGCCCGCGCCAATCAGGAACCCGCCCGACAGGCGCGGCTGATCGGTGGTCAGCAGCGCCAGCGCGCAGATCGCGGCAAGGCCGAGGCCGGTGGCCAGCAGCGCCCGCTTGTCGCGCGCCAGCGGCACAATGCCGGAGCGCATCAGCGCCATCGCCGGGAAAGTGCGCGCGCGCAGCAGCGGCGCGGCGGCAAAAGCGAAGGCAACCAGCAGGCCGTAAGCTGCAGCCAGCAGCAGCGCGGGCGGGGAGATGATGAACCCGCTCTCGACCGGCAGCAGGCCTTGCAAGGCGCTCGCCAGCAGCGGGGTGACGGCGATCCCGGCGGCCAGCCCCGCAAGGCTTCCCGCCAATGCCGCCGCGCCGATCTGCATCGCATAGATCCGCACAATGTCGGAGGAGGTCGCGCCGAGCACCTTCAGCGTGGCGATGCTGGTGCGGCGCTGGTCGAGATAGGACGACACCCCGCCCGCAATCCCGATCCCCGCGATCACCAGCGCGGCAAGGCCCACCAGCGTCAGGAAATCGCTCATCTGCCGCACAAACCGGTCAGCCCCGGGCGAGGCGCGGTCGCGGGTGCGGATGTCGAACCCGGCTTCGGGGAAGGCCTTGGTCAGCGCCTCTTCCACCGCCTCGGGATCGCGCGCGGGATCGGCAAAGGCGACGCGGTGCTTGCTCTGGTAAAGCGCGCCCGGTTGCAGCAATCCGGCCTCTGCGGGGACGCCCTCGGCGACGATTACCGTCGGGCCGAGCTGGAAGCCTTCGGACAGGCGATCAGGCTCGTCCCGGATGACGCCCGCCGCGCGCAGGGTGACAGTGCCGACGGTGAAGCTGTCGCCCGGCTTGATCCCGAGCCGTTCGAGCGCGGTTTCGGCAATCCATGCGTCCTTGCCCGAAGGCGCGCCGACCTTGCGGCCATCCGCCAGCGTCAGGGTGCCGAACATCGGCCACCTGGCGTCCACCGCCTTCAATTCGATCGGCGCGGCTGCGTCGGGCGTGCTTGCCATGGCTTGCAAGCGGAAGCCGCCCGACACCTCGCCATATTGCTCCAGCGCCTTCAGTTCATCGGGTCGCAGATCGCGCTGCCACACCTCGACTTCGAGATCGCCGCCGAGCAACTCCTGCCCGGACGAGGCGAGTTCACGCTCGATCGCGGCGGTCAGTGTGCCGATTGCGGCGAGCGCGGCGGTGCCGAGGAAGATGCACACCAGCAGCAGCCGCAGCCCCTTGAAGCGCGCGTTGAGATCGCGGCGGGCGATGTGCCAGGCAGTCCGGAGAGGAAGGCTCATGCGGCGCTTGCCGTGTCCGAGACGATTACCCCGTCGGCCATCGTCAGCACCCGCTCGCAGCGCGCGGCAAGGCTGGCGTCGTGGGTGATGATGAGCAGCGTCGCCCCGGTCTCGGCGCGGCGGGCGAACAGGAGCTTGATGATTTCCTCGCCGGTTGCCGCATCGAGGTTGCCGGTGGGTTCGTCCGCGAAGATCAGGCCCGGGCGCGGCGCGGTGGCGCGGGCGATGGCGACGCGCTGCTGCTCGCCGCCCGAAAGCTGGGTGGGGTAATGCCCGGTGCGATGTCCGAGGCCGACCGCCTCCAGTTCGGCGATGGCGCGCGGGGCGGCGTCGGCCATGCCCGCCAGTTCCATCGGGGTGGCGACGTTTTCAGCCGCGGTCATGGTGGGCAGCAGGTGGAAGGCCTGCAGCACGATCCCGATCCGCCCCCGGCGCGCGGCGGCGAGGCCGTCTTCGTCGAGCGAGGCGAAATCCGCGCCCGCCACCGTCAGGCTCCCGCCGCTCGCCCGCTCCAGCCCCGAAAGCACCGCCATCAGCGAGCTCTTGCCCGAACCCGAGGGGCCGAGCAGCGCGACCACCTGACCTTGCTCGATATCCAGATCAATCCCGCGCAGGATCGTAACCGGCGCGGCATTGCTGCCGAGGGTGAGGGTAAGATTGCGGGCGCTGATTGCGAGAGAGGGACTTGTCACGGGGTTCCGATGGCATAGGTGAGAGGTTGCAACAAGGTACAGCTAGGGAAGGCTCGCGGATGCACAAGCGCTCTTGGTCGAATATTGGCGTCGTCGGCGCGGCGGCGCTCGCACTGGCAGCGTGCGGCGGCGAGACGGACGAAGCCGCGCGCGCACCCGAGGCAGCGGCGGCAGAGGCCGAACTGCCCGCCATCCCCGTTATGGGGCCGGAACGCCGCATCCTCGCTTTTGGAGACAGCCTGTTTGCAGGCTACGGCCTTGATCCGGCGCAAAGCTATCCGGCGCGGCTGGAGGCGGCGCTCAGGGCCAAGGGCGTGAACGCCAAGATCGCCAATGCCGGCGTGTCGGGCGATACCACCGCGGCGGGGCTGCAACGGCTCGCCTTCACGCTCGACGCGCAAAGCGCCAAGCCCGATCTGTTCATCCTCGAACTGGGCGGCAATGATCTGCTGCGCGGGCTTTCGCCGGAGCAGACCAAGGCCAATCTCGGCGAGATGCTGGCGGAGTTGAAAAAGCGCGGCATTCCGGTGCTGCTGATGGGGATGCGCGCGCCGCCGAATTATGGGCCGGAATATCAGGCGCAGTTCGATGCGCTCTATCGCGATCTCGCCAAGGAGCATGGCGCAGGCCTGATCCCGTTCTGGCTGGAAGACATCTACCGCGATCCGGAGCTGTTCCAGGCCGACAAGATCCACCCGACCGCCGAAGGGATCGAGCGGCTGGTGGCCTCGACGCTGGGCGAGGTCGAGGGAGCTTTGCCTCCGACGCCTGCGTCCTAGATCCGCTCCACGCCGCCCCCGCTGACCCGCCAGATCGCCGCTTCCTCGCGGATCGCGTCGAAGGGGGCGAGCTCGGTGCCGGTCATCCAGATCTGCGCACGGCCCATCCGCAACCGGCGGAAAAGCTCGGTGCGGCGGACGGGATCGAGGTGGGCGGCGACTTCATCGAGCAACAGCACGCTCGGTCGCCCGGCCGAGGCAAGGATGCCGTGGGCCAGCGTAATCGCGATCAGCATCGCCTTCTGCTCGCCGGTCGAGCACGCCGCGGCGGGCTGGCGGGTGGAGGCCATTCGGACTTCCAGCTCGTCGCGCTGCGGCCCGGTGAGCGCGCGGCCCGCCGCCCGGTCACGCGGGCGGGCGCGGGCGAGTTCGGCGCGCAAGGCGGTCTCGTCGGCAGGCCCGCCGGGGCGATAGGCGAGGGCGGGCCTCGCAAACGGCTCGGGCGGCAGGGCGGAAAGCTCGTCCGCCAGCTGCGCCACCAGCCCGGCGCGGGTTGTGGCCACCGCCGCGCCATGCTCGGCCGCTTGGGCTTCGAGCGCATCGAGCCAGCGCGGATCGCCGCCATGTTCGAGCAGGCGCCCGCGCTCGCGCAGAGCCTTTTCCAGCGCGCTCACCCGCCGCGCATGATCGGGCGCGATGGCGAGCGCCATGCGGTCCATGAAGCGCCGCCGCGCGCCCGCGCTGTCGGTGAACAGCCCGTCCATCGCCGGGGTCAGCCATGACAGCGCCAGCCACTCGGCAAGGCTCGCCGCGCTGGCGGGCGCGCCGTTGACCCGCACCAGCCGCCGCCCGGGCTGACCGGCTTCAGTATAGGTGCCGAGCCGGGCGGAGACCGTCCCCGCCTCGGTCAGGCTCGCGCCGATGGCAAAGGGCAGGGGAGCATCGCCCGGCGCAGGGCGGCGCGCCAGATCGCCGAGGTTCGCGCGGCGCAACCCGCGCCCGGGGCCAAGCAGCGACAGGGCTTCGAGCAGGTTGGTTTTGCCCGCCCCGTTCTCGCCCACCAGCAGATTGAAATGCGCCGTCTGCTCAAGCGTCGTGGCCGCATGGTTGCGGAAGTTTTCGAGGCTGATCCGGCTGAGGCCCATGGCTGCCGATGCGGCTAGCGAAAGCGCCGGGTTTTGGCCAGACCGCCATGCCCGAAATCAGCGATGCCAAATGTTGGGAAAAATCCCCAAGCTTTCGAGAAGGTGAACATCCTGTTTGCTTGCCGAAAGCGTCGAAATGGCGGAATTCTGCCGTTTTTCGAGTTTGGCACGGCTCCTGCAATGTTGTTTGCGTCCCCGGGATGGTCCCGCCGGACAGCGAAAAACACCAAGGAGACCTACCAATGTTTGCCCTCGACACCTCGAACCGCCTGTTCGCCGCCGCTTTCTCGATCTTCGCCTCGGCCGCTTTCCTGGCCTACGCGATCATCCCCGCCAGCCCGAGCCTGATGGCCTGAGCCTGACCTTCCAACCCGCACTTTTCAAAAGGACCATTTCCCATGTTCGGCCCCGAAACCACTGCCCGCTTCGCTTCCGCCGCCTTCGCGGTGATCCTGACGGTTGCCAGCTTCGCCTATGCGATCCTGCCCGCCAGCCCCGGCATGATGGCGTAACCGCCCGCCAACGACCCGCCTACGAACACGCAACAGGAGACCGATTGAAATGAACGATGTTAGCCGCAATCCCGATGGCAAGCCGCCCCGCGCCGGCTTCCGCCTCGGCAAGAGCAATGCCAAGCTCGCCGGTGTCTGCTCCGGGATTGGCGACTATTTCGGCATCGACCCGCAGCTGGTGCGGATCGGCTTTGTCGCCGCGACGCTGCTCGGCTTCGGCAGCCCGGTGCTGATCTACCTCGCGATCGCGCTGATCGCGGATTGAGGGCAGCGACCACAAAGCGGTTCCCGGTTTATCGGGCCGCTGCACCTGATCGACAAAACCGGGAAGGGGCCTTTGCGGGCCCCTTTCTTTTTACATCGCGCTGATGCCGCCATCCAGCTTCAGTTCGGCTCCGGTCATGAAGCGGCTTTCGTCGCTCGCCAGATAGAGCACCGCGTTGGCGATGTCGTTGGGCTCGCCCACGAACTTCAGCGGGATCTGCCGCGCCAGCTTTTCCAGCAGCACATCCTTGTCGAGCGCTGCGGCCTTGGCCGTCCCGTCGAGGATCGGGGTGTCGACGAAGGTCGGGTGCACCGAATTGCAGCGGATGTTCATGCCCTTCTTGGCGCAGTGCAGCGCGATCGACTTCGACAGCATCCACACCGCCGCCTTCGACGCGTTATAGGCCGGCATGGTGTCGCTCGCGATCAGCCCGGCGATGCTGGAGATGTTGATGATCGATCCCGGCGCGTGTTCGCGCATCAGCGGCAGGGCCTTCTGGCAGCCGTGGAAGATCGAATTGACGTTGATGTCGAAGCAGCGCTGCCAGTCCTCGAACGTGCAGGCCTCGATATTGCCCGGAACGCCGATCCCGGCATTGTTGACCAGCACGTTGAGGCCGCCAAGCTGCTCGCGCGCGGCGTCGACGGCGGCTTCCCATTGGGCCGGATCGGTCACGTCATGGGCCATGCCGAACGCCGTGCCTGCGCCCATTTCGGCGTTGATGATCGCGGCGGTTTCCTCGGCGCCTGCACCGTTGATGTCGGTCGCCAGCACCCGCGCGCCTTCCTGCGCCAGCCGGATGCAATGCGCGCGGCCAAGGCCCTGCGCCCCGCCGGTCACCAGCGCCATCTTGCCCGCTACACGTCCTGCCATAATTCAATCCTCTCCCAGGTATTCCGGTGTCTGCAACATCGCGATCCGCACGTCGACCGCATGGCCCGCCCGCCGCCACTCGGCGACGAAGCGCGACAGATCGCGCAAAGCGACGCGGTGGACGGTGATATTCTCGCCTTCGGTGCCGCCGCCTTCGCTGACCCGTTCGAGGCCCGTGGCCTTGAGCAGCGTGAAGCATTCCGAGACCATGCCGGGCGAGGAGTAGAATTCCCCCAGCACCTCAAGCCGCCCGGCGCGGTAGCCGGTTTCCTCCTCCAGCTCGCGCGCGGCGGCGGCGGTGGCATCCTCGCCCTCGTGCCCCGCGTCATCGCCGATCAGACCGGCGGGAATTTCGAGGCTGAACCGTCCGAGCGGCACGCGGTACTGGCTGACGAGGATGACATGGCGCGTGCCGTCCGCATCCTCGTCCAAGGCGATGATTGCGGCGGCGCGGATGCCGCGCGCACGGCCGACATATTCCCAGCGCCCGCGTTTCTTGGCGGTGATGAAGCGGCCTTCCCACATCACCTGTTCGGGCAGGTCGGCGTCGCGGTCTCGTTCCAAGATAGTAACCCCGTTCATCCTGAGCTTGTCGAAGGATTGTCCTTCTGCAGCACCGGGTCAGATGAGAAGAGCGGCCCTTCGACAGGCTCGCGGGCGACGGGTCAAGAGCAATATTGAGGGGTGGAAGTTCAAACCTCGATCAGCCGGTCGGGCAGCTCGTTCACATCTTCGCTGCCGCGCGGGAAATGCTGGGCGAGGACGAAGCCGACATCGCGGATGCCTGCCGCCAGCCCTTCGGCAATGCGGCCCTTGCGGATTTCGGCAAGCATATCGCCCATCGCCTCGCCCCACACTTCGGCGGGCACCAGTGCGGCGATGCTGTCGTCAGCGACGATTTCCGCGCGGTGTTCGCGCATCGAGAGGTAGATCAGCACGCCCGTGCGCCCGGTGGTGCGCCGTTCCGCACCCACCTTGAACTGCCGCACCGCCTGATTGTGGACGCGGATCGTCTTGGTGGGGGCGGGGATCAGCGCGAACTTCAGCGGCTCCCACTGCTGCACCAGCACCACCGCGAGGAATTTCAGCAAGCCCAGCGCGATCACCATGCTGGCGATCTCGCCCGTGCTCCATTCGTGGCCCCAGCCGCCGACCAGACTATCCCACAGGTCGAGGAACGGCAGGGGGAAGGCGGCAAACACGCTCATCGCGGTAAAGGCCGCGCCCGCCGCCCACAGCAGGGCAACATCGGTGTAACCGTCCGAACGTTCGGCCAGCACGGTCACGATCTCGCCCGAGGTCGCGCTTTCCGCATCGCTCACCGCTTCGGCGACCAGCTGGCGGCCGGCATCATCAAGATAGGCCATGCGTCACCATCCCCCCGAAGCGCCGCCGCCACCCGACGAGCCGCCGCCGAAACCGCCGAAGCCGCCTCCGCCACCGCCGCCGCCGAAGCCGCCGCCCCGGTCGCCGCCCGACATGGCCCCGCGCAGGATCGCGCTGCCGACTTCCCACAGGATGATATCGGTCGCGGTGTCGCCAATATCACGCCCGCGGCTGCCCCACGGGCCGGTGCCGCTCGACCGGTATTTGCGTCGCCGCCGCCGTCCGGACAGCAGCGGCAGGATGAAGAAGAAGAACATGAAGGCCAGCCAGATCAGCACGCCGAAGGGAAAGCCGCCGTCGCTGCGGCGTTCCTGTGCGGCGGCGGCCTGCGCGGCCTCCTCGATGGCGATGGCATCCTCGGGCGCCTTGGCGAGATGGGCGAGGATCGCCGCGACCCCGTCGGTCACGCCCGCGTCGAAATTGCCTTCCTTGAAGCGCGGCGCGATCACATCATTGATGACGCGCCCGGCCATGATCCCGCCGAAATAGCCGTGCAGGCCATAGCCGACCTCGATCCGCATCTTGCGCTCGTTCGGAGCGATCAGCAGCAGCAGCCCCGCATCGCGCTGGGCTCCGCCAATGCCCCACTTGTCGGTGTAGAGCGTGGTTGCATAGCTCTCGATCGAGGCCCCGCCGAGGCTCGGCACCGTGGCGACGATGATCGCGCGGCCGGTCTGGGCGTTGTAGGCGCGCAATTCGGAATCGAGCTTCGCCTCGGTTTCAGGCGAGAGGATGCTCGCCCCGTCATAGACCGGGCCTTCGGGTCGCGGCGGGTAGTCCTGCGCGTGGGCAGCCGCGGCGAGCCCGATCAGGCCCGCCAGCAGCAACAGGGCATGGCGCAGCAAGCGGAGCGCGCGTGTCACCTCAGTTCGCGGCCGCCGGGGCGGGGGTGCCGGTGATGCCGCTCATATCGACCTTGGGATTGGCCTTGGCGGCTTCGGCGGCTTCGAAATATTCGAGCGGCTCGGCCCCGTGGATGATGTTCGCGCCGATGCTGCTCGGGAAGGTGCGGATCTCGGTGTTATAGTCGCGCGCGAGATCATTGTAGCGCACCCGCTCGGTGTTGATCTGGTTGTTGGCCTCGTCGATGGCGACCATCAGATCGCCGAAGCGCGGCTGGCTGGCGAGCTGCGGGTAGTTCTCGACCACCGTCCGCAGCTGGCCGAGCGCCTGGGTCAGCTGGTTCTGCGCGTCGTTGAACTTCTTGAACTCTTCCGGGTTCGACAGATCATCGGTGGTGATGTTGATCGAAGTCGCCCGCGCGCGCGCGTCGATCACGCCTTGCAGGATGTCCTTTTCCGAAATCGCGGCGGCCTGCACCACAGCGACAAGGTTGGGGATCTTGTCCGAACGGTTCTGCAATGCGCTTTCGACATTGCCCCACTGCGCCTTGGCGGCTTCTTCCTTGGTCGGCACCGAGTTGATCCCGCAGGCCGCGAGGCTCAGCGCGGCCACGGCGGCAAAGGCACCGCGCAGCATGGTGGTGAACGTCATTGGCAGATCCCTCCTGATGGCGCCGGAAACCCTGCGGGCGCAGCGCGATAGCTTCTGTATTGTGGATATAGCACACCGCACCCCCCGTTCAAGCGGCGGCGATATGGTGCCATGCCTTGGCAGAGCGCGGCCGGGATGCCAGAGTATGGTAAACAGTCGCAATAAGGGGATTATCATGCTGTCGGAATTCAAGGCCTTCATCGCCAAGGGCAATGTCATCGACCTCGCCGTCGGGGTGATCATCGGCGCGGCCTTCGGGGCGATCGTCAAGTCGCTGACGGACGAGATCATCATGCCGGTGGTCGGCGCGATTTTCGGCAATATCGACTTCTCGGATCGCTACATCGTGCTGTCGGGCGAGGTTGCCGAGGGCACCCCGCTCGCCGCCGCGCGCGAGGCCGGGGCGAACGTGCTGGGGCTGGGGGCCTTCGTGTCGGTGGTGATCAACTTCCTGATCCTCGCCTTCATCATCTTCCTGATGGTGCGCTACGTGAACAAGGTGACGGCCAAGCTGGCAAAGCCCGAAGAAGCCGAAGCCGCACCCGCCGGCCCGACCGAGGTGGAACTGCTGACCGAGATCCGCGACGCGCTCCGTAAATAGCGCAGCCCATCCGGGCTGCGATTTCCTCGCTCACGCGACCTGAAGGTCGCGTCGCTGCGGGCGGGCGGTCGCCCTTGCGGTCGCTGCGCGACCGATGCGTGCCATCCGATGCCCCGCTCTTCATCCACTTCACATTCAGAAATGGATCGCTATATCCCGTCCTGCCGGTTTCGACCGGCTATGACGATAAATTGCTGCGTGCAATAGATGCAACGGACCCGGGGGCAGTACCCGGCGGCTCCACCAGAAGCGGCGGCCCCTCACACGGGGTGCCGCAACTCCTGACGGGGCCGAACCAGGATCGACGTGTGTTGAAAAGCGTAGTTTTCGTCCGGGCTGAGTAACCCGCATAAGGCTCAAAAACCATAAGTGCCAACGATAACGAAGCACTCGCAATCGCTGCGTAATTGATGGGCTAACGCCCTTCTTTTATTAGGCTAAAAAGCGCGGTTGGACCGAACCGGGCAACAGAATCGGAGACCGGGCGCCCGGGGGAGCGTAGCAACAGAATCCCCCACCCGACATTGAGCAGAATGTGCTTCGGAGCCGGATCGTTAAACGGTCCTCCGCCCCGTCCTGATAAGGACACGGCACATAGCAACAGAATCCCTCCACCTTCCCGACATTGACGCACAGGCGGCGCGTTATTCGCGCGGGTCGTTCACCTGCGCGCGCAGCTCTGCCACTTCCTTTTCCAGCTTCAGGCAGTCGAGCATCTTCGCGCCCGCCAGAAACACCGCGCCGGTGGTGGCGAGGAACAGCAATTGGCCGCCGAAGCCGGGGAACTGGTGGAGATAGGCGCTGCCGCGCGCGGTCGAGCCCAATGCGAGGGCGTAGATGATCAGGAACGCCTCGAAGCGCGTCTTGATCACGAACAGCCGACCGATCTTGCGCAGCATGGCCTCTCCAGGGGCAGGTCAGGCGCCGTCTCGCGGCACCCGGTTTAAGATTGTCGTAACCTTAAACCTATCGCTTCCGAGTCGGCAAACGCGTTAACCAAGCTGCGTCAGGTCGAGCGCCTCCAGCAGGGCGAGGCGTGCGGCAATCACGCTCGCCGCCAGTGTGTCTGTGCCAAGATCGGACGGGTCGATCTGTTCGGGCCAATGGGCGGCGATGGTGCTTTCGATGAGGTCGGCCTTGGCCTCGGTGATCAGGAAGCGCGGGTCGACAGTGGCGGGATCGCACACCACGCGCAGGCGCAGGCAGGCCGGGCCGCCGCCGTTCGCCATCGACTGGCGGACATCGACCGGGATGACCTGCCGGATCGGGCCATTCCCGGCGAGCATGGTTTGGACCCAGCCCCACACGGCGGCGCTCTCGCGGCATTCCTCGGGCACGATCAGCGCCATCTCGCCGCTTGGCAGAGTGAGCAGCTGGGCGTTGAACAGATAGGTGCGGATCGCCTCCTGCAACGAGACGGCGGACGAGGGCACCTCGACCACCTCCAGCGCGGGGAAGGCGGCGCGGATTGCGGCATAGGCCCCCTGCTGGTCGGCGAAGGCCATGTCGTGGGTGAACAGCACGCGGCCATTCGCCACCGCCACCACATCATTGTGGAAGGCGCCTGCCGCGATGGCTTGCGGGTTCTGCTCGATGAACACGGTGCGCTCCGGCGCGAGGCCGTGGGCGCGGGCGACGAGGCGGCTTGCCTGTTCGTGCTGGCGCGCGGGGAAGGGGCCTCCGGCGCGGCCATAGACGAACACCTCGACACCGGGCGCCTCGTGGCTTTCGCAAAGCCGCATGTGATTGGCCGCGCCTTCATCGCCGAAGCTGGGCGGCACCGCGTCATGGATGGCGAAGTGGCGGGTGTCGCCGAAAGCGATGGCGAGCTGGCGCTTGGTGTCCGGCCACTCCTGCGCGCGGTGGAGCATGGTGACGAGGTTCGCCGGTGTCAGGTGGCAGCGCCCGTCCGCCGTATCGGGCGCAGGCGAGACGGTGGCGGCATTGGCGGTCCACATCGAGGAGGCGCTCCACGGCGCGGCGCGCAATTGCGGCGGCTCGGTGCCATCAAGCGCGAGCGCCTGCGTCAGTGCGTGATTGGGACGGGGCAGCGGCAGCAGGAACCCCTGCACGCCCAGCCGCGCGAGATTGCCGCGCATCTTCGCCACCCCCTGCAACGCCGCCGCGCGCGGGTAGGACGGGTCGCCCGCATGGCTCGCGCTGGCGATATTGCCGAGGCTCAGCCCCGCATAATTGTGCGAGGGGCCGACGATGCCGTCGAAATTGATCTCGGTGAGACTCATCGCGCCACGCTCCACACCGTGTCGCCTTCGCACACGTCGAGCAGATCGGCGCTGGCCGAATCGATCGCGATGCCGCCGTCTGCGTCCAGCACCCGCGCGCCGAAACAGGCGCGAAAAGTTCCGAGCCGCCCGGTGGCAAGGATCGCCTTCTCGCCCTCCTGCACCTCCAGCGCCGTGACCCGCGCCGACGCAGAGTTCTTCACGCTGGTGACGAGATCGGTGTGTGCCGTCATGGTCGGCCCGCCGTCGAAGATGTCGACATAGCCATCGTGGCGGAAGCCTTCGAGCTCCAGCATCCGCATCGCCGCGCGCCCGGTGGGGTGGGGTACGCCGATCACGGAGCGCGCATCCTCGCTCAGCATCGCGATATAGACCGGGTGCTTGGGCATCAGATCGGCGATGAACTGGTTGCCGTTGATCGCGTTGAAATAGTCCGCGTCCTGAAAGCTCATCCCGAAAAAGCGCCCCGCGACCCCGTCCCAGAAGGGCGATCCGCCGCGCTCGTCGATGATGCCGCGCAGCTCGGCCAGAATGCGGTCGGCAAAGCGCGCGCGGTGCATCGCCACGAACAGATAGCGCGAGCGGGCGAGCAGCAGGCCAAGCCCCCCGGCGCGTTCATTGGGGTGAAGGAACAGCCCGCCGACTTCGCTCGACCCTTCCAGATCGGTCACGAGGCTGAGCAGCTCGGCGCGCACCGTGCGGTCCAGTTCCTGCGAATATTGGGTGAGGGTGTTGAGGCGGTAGGAATAGAACGGCCAGCGCTGGCCGACCTGGCACATCAGCTGGCAGGTGCCGCGCACGGTGCCGGTGCGGACGTTTTCGAGCACCAGCACGAATTGCTCGTCGGCGAGCGTGTCATCGGGGCGCGCAAAGGCGGCCTCGGCGCGTTCGAGCTTGGCCCCCAGTGCGGCGCGGTCGGGCGGGAGGTTGGTAAAGCCCCCGCCGGTCAGCTTGGCCATTTCGTAGAGTGCCTCAAGATCGGCAGGGCGCGCGGCGCGCAGGCGGAAGCTCATGGGGATGGTCTTTCGTTGAGGGCGCCCATGGCAAGGCGCTCGATCACGCGGGCGGAGAGCGCCGCGCGCTCGGCGAGGCTGGGGACGATCAGATATTCGTCCGGCGAATGGATCGCGCCGCCGCGCACGCCCATGGTGTCGACCACGGGCACGCCGCAAGCGGCGATGTTGTTGCCGTCACACACCCCGCCGGTGGCTTGCCAGCGGATGTCCTGCCCCAGCTCCGCCCCGCATTGGCGGACGAGATCGAACAGCGCCTGCGCTTTGGCGTCCACCTTCTTGGGCGGGCGGGTGACGCCGCCGTGGCGATGGGTGGAAACTTCGTGCCTTGTCTGAATATCGACCAGCAAATGATTGAGCGCGTGATCGAACGCTGCGCCCGCCTCGACCGTCCGGGGGCGGATATTGAAGCGCAGAACGGCATGATCGGGCACGACATTATTGGCCGCGCCGCCCTCCAGCTTGGCGGGGTTGATGGTGATCTCCGGGGTCTCAAGCGCCTTGAGCCGCAGGATCAGATCTGCCGCGGCGACAATCGCATTGCGCCCTTCGTGCGGGTTGCGCCCGGCATGGGCGGACTTGCCGGTGAAGGTGATCGAGTAATTCCCTGTCCCCCCGCGCTCGTGCGCCAGCGTGCCATCGGGCAGAGCGGCGGGTTCATAGGTCAGCGCGGCAAGCTTGCCCGCGGCCAACTCGGCAATCAGCGCGGCGCTGGCGAGCGAGCCGGTTTCCTCGTCCGAATTGATCAGCACGTCATAGCCGAGCGCCGAGGCATGCGGGCTGGCCTCGAAGGCCAGCAGCGCATGGAGCATCACCGCAATCCCGCCCTTCATGTCGGCAACCCCGGGGCCGTTCAGCGTGTCGGCGTCGAGCCAGCGCTGGTGCTGGAACGCGTGATCGGCGGGGAACACGGTGTCCATGTGTCCGGTGAGCAGGATGCGGCGATTGGTCTCGGGCCGCACGCGCACCACCAGATGCTGGCCGTGGGGCTTGTCGAAGGCGCTGCCGTCGGCGGCAATCGCGGTGACGGGGGCGGGATCGACCAGTTCCACCCGCCCCGGCAGTGCGCCAAAGGCCTCGGCCAGCGCGGCGGCCTGTGCGGCGAGGCCGGGGAGATTGGCGGTGCCGGTGTTGATCGCGCTCCACGCCTGCACCTGCGCGAGCATTGCGGCGGCGTCGATGGCGGGCAGGGCGGTAGGCACAGTCATCGCCTCCCTCTAGCCGCCCGCGTGCTTGCGGCCAAGGCGTTGCAATTCAATCTCCCCTGCGCCATAGGGCGCCCCGTCCTCTCCTCCCCAGGCCCGCTTCACGCCAGCCCCCATGAGGACACCAATGACTGACATGACCAACCGCGCAGGCCTCGCCGTCGATTCCCGGCTGGCGGCCTTCCTCGAAGGCGAAGTGCTTGCGCCGCTGGGCCGCGACGTGGACGCTTTCTGGCAAGGCTTCGCGGCGCTGCTGGCCAACTTCGCGCCGCGCAACCGCGCGCTGCTGGCCAAGCGCGATGCCTTGCAGGCGGCGATCGATGCATGGCATGTCGAACGTGCCGGAAATCCTAATGATACAGAGGCTTACAAGGCATTCCTCACGCAGATTGGCTACCTGGTGCCCGAGCCGGGCGAGTTCCAGATCGGCACGCAGAACGTCGATCCCGAGATCGCGACGATGGCCGGCCCGCAGCTGGTGGTGCCGATCCTCAACGCGCGCTTCCTGCTCAACGCCGCCAATGCGCGCTGGGGGAGCCTGTACGACGCCTTCTACGGCACCGATGCACTCGACGCGGCTCCGGCGCGGCCGGGTGGCTATGACGAGGTGCGCGGGCAAGCGGTAATCGCGCGCGGGCGACAGTTCCTTGACGATGCCTTCCCGCTCGCAGGCGGCGCAAGCTGGGCCGATCTGACCGGGCGCGAGGGCGTGGTGCTGGCTGATACAGGCCAGTATATCGGCGAGACCGAAAAGGGTATTCTGCTCAAGAACAATGGCCTGCACATCGAAGTTGTATTCGATTCGAGTACGCCGGTGGGCGCGACCGACAAGGCCGGGATTGCCGACATCATCGTCGAAGCCGCACTGACCACCATCGCCGACTGCGAGGATTCGGTCGCGGCGGTCGATGCCGAGGACAAGCTGCTGGCCTACACCAACTGGCTCGGCATCATCCGCGGCGATCTGTCCGAGAGCTTCGAGAAGGGCGGCCGCACGCTCACCCGCACGCTGGCGGGCGACAAGACCTATACCGCGCCCGACGGCACCGCGCGCACGCTTTCAGGCCGCAGCCTGATGTTCGTGCGCAATGTCGGCCACCTGATGACCAACCCGGCGATCCGCCTGCCCGATGGCAGCGAGATTCCCGAGGGCATCATGGACGCGGTCTTCACAGCTGCGATCAGCACGCTGGATGTCGAAGGCCGCGGCAAGTTCGGCAACTCGCGCTGCGGCTCGATCTACATCGTGAAGCCCAAGATGCATGGGCCGGAAGAATGCATCTTTACCAATGACCTGTTCAACGCAGTTGAGGATTTGCTGAAATTCCCGCGCCACACGGTCAAGGTCGGCGTGATGGACGAGGAGCGCCGCACGTCTGCCAACCTTGCCGCCTGTATCCATGCGGTGAGGGACCGGATCGTGTTCATCAACACCGGCTTCCTCGATCGCACCGGCGACGAGATCCACACCTCGATGCGCGCCGGGCCGATGCTGCGCAAGGGCGCGATGAAGGGCTCGGACTGGCTCAAGGCCTACGAGGCGCGCAATGTCGCCATCGGCCTCAAACACGGCCTGTCGGGCAAGGCGCAGATCGGCAAGGGCATGTGGGCCGCGCCTGATCTGATGGGGCAGATGATGGTCGAAAAGATCGGCCACCTGCGCGCCGGTGCCAACACCGCCTGGGTGCCGTCGCCGACCGCCGCGACGCTCCACGCGCTGCATTACCATGCCGAAGACGTGTTCGCGGTGCAGAAGAGCCTGCCCGAGCCGATGGGTCTTGACGCGCTGCTCAGCATTCCGCTGGCGCAGGGGGCAAACTGGTCGGACGCAGAAATCGCGGAAGAACTCGATAATAACTGTCAGGGATTGCTGGGTTATGTCGTGCGCTGGGTAGATCAGGGTGTGGGCTGTTCCAAGGTGCCGGACATCAATGATGTCGGCCTGATGGAAGACCGCGCGACGCTGCGCATCTCCTCGCAGCACATTGCCAACTGGCTGCTGCACGGGGTGATTTCGGAAGCGCAGGTGATGGATTCGCTCACCCGCATGGCCGCCAAGGTCGACGCCCAGAACGCAGGCGATCCGCTCTACACGCCGCTGACGGGCAACGAGAACGGCCCGGCCTTCAGCGCGGCGAAGGACCTGATCTTCAAGGGTGTGGAACAGCCGAGCGGCTATACCGAACCGCTGCTGCACGCTTGGCGGCAGGTCAAGAAGGCGGATTAGGACAGCACTTTCGCCAGCGCCACGAACTCCGCCACGCTGATCGTTTCGGCGCGGCGGGTTTCGTCGATGCCGAGGCTGGCGAGGGCTTCCAGTGCGCCGGGCACGCCCTTCAGGCTCTGGCGCAGCATCTTTCGGCGCTGGCCGAAGGCGGCTTCGGTGAGGCGTTCGAGCATTCGTGCCGAGACGCCTTCCGGCATGGCTGCGGGAGTGACATGGACAATCGCGCTCATCACCTTGGGCGGCGGGGTGAAGGCGCTGCGGTGGACCTTCATCGCCATGCTCGCCGCAGCGCGCCACTGGGCCAGCACGGCCAAGCGGCCATAGGCATCGTCTCCGGCGCTGGCGACGATCCGGTCAGCCACCTCGCGCTGGAACATCAGCGTGAGCGAGCGCCATTGCGGCGGCCAAGCCTCACCGCCGAGCCACTTCACAAACAGCGCCGTGCCGACATTGTAAGGCAGGTTGGAAAGCACGTGGAACGGCTCGCCGTCCATCAGCGCGCCGTGATCGAGTTTCAGCGCATCGCCTTCGATAACAGTGAGTTGCCCGGGAAAGCTCTCGCCAAGTTCAGCCAGTGGGGGCAGGCAGCGGCGGTCCATCTCGATCGCGGTGACTTGCGCGCCGGCGCGCAGTAGCGCCCGCGTCAGGCCGCCGGGGCCGGGGCCGACTTCGAGCACCCTTGCGCCTGACAGATCGCCCGGCACTGCGGCGATGCGCGCCAGCAATTGCTCGTCTAGCAGGAAGTTCTGCCCCAACGCCTTTGATGCGGACAGGCCGTGGCGCTGGATGACGTCGCGGATGGGGGGGAGATCAACCACGCGCCGCCGCCATTTCTGCCGCCATCACGATCGCGGCGGCCATGGCGCCCGGATCGGCCAGCCCCTTGCCGGAGATGTCGAAGGCCGTGCCATGATCGGGCGAGGTGCGGATGATCGGCAGGCCGAGCGTGACGTTGACGCCCTCGTCCACCTCCAGCGCCTTGATCGGGATCAGCGCCTGATCGTGATACATCGCCAACGCCGCGTCATAGGTGCCCCGTGCGCGCGGGGTGAACAGCGCATCGCCGGGGACGGGGCCGACCGCATCGATCCCCTCGGCCTGCAGCGCGGCGATGGCAGGGGCGATGATGCGCGCTTCCTCGTCGCCGAACTGGCCGCCTTCGCCCGCGTGGGGGTTGAGGGCGGCAATCGCTAGTCGCGGCGCGGCAATGCCGAAATCGAGGCTAAGGCCCGCCGCGACGATCCGCGCCTTGTGGATGATGAGATCGGGCGAAAGCAGCGCAGACACCTCGGCCAGCGGCACGTGCACCGTCAGCGGCACAGTGCGAAGGCTCGGCCCCGCCAGCATCATCACCGCATCGCGATAGGGCTTGCCGCAAGCATCGGCGAGGAACTCGGTCTGGCCGGGATAGTCCCAGCCGATCGCGGCCAGCGCGTTCTTGGCAACCGGCGCAGTCACAAGGCCCGCAGCCGCGCCCGCGAGCACGCACTTCGTGCCCCATTGCAGCGACGCGAGCGCCAGCCGGGCCCCGTCTTGCGAGGGGCGGGCGGGGTGCCACGGCCCGTCGAGCAGGGCCAGCACCGGCAAGCCCACAGCGCCCGCGTAGAGCGCCTCGGACGGATCGCCGATCGGGACGATCGGGCAGTCGATTGCCAGTGCCTCGGCGCAGGCCCGCAGCAGCTCCGGCCCGCCCACCACGAAGGCGGGCGGCGCACGACGCTCGGCCCGCAGCCGCGCCCAAGCTCCGAGGATCACCTCCGGGCCTATGCCAGCCGGATCACCGAGCGATATCGCAAGGGGCGCGGGCAATGCCGTCAATTGTATTCGATATAGGCGTCGTTACGCAGATCGCGCAGGTAACGCTGGGCGCGCTTGTTGACCCGCTCCTGCTCGATCTGGTCCATCACCGCCGCGAAGGTCGGTGCGCCGGCATCCGCGGGATCATCGCGTCCGCACAGCATCAGCACGCGCACGCCTTCCTGAACCCCGCCGAACAGCGGAGTGGTCTGGCCGATTTGCAGGTTGAGCACGATCGCGCGCAGCTGTTCGGGCAGGTTGGCCGCCTTGATCTGGTCGTTGGAGACGACCTGCGCGCCAACCGCCGCCGCGCCCGCTTCGACATCGCCGCAGCCGCGCAGGGATTCGATGTAGCTGCCGAACTGCTCCACCTTGGCCGTGGCCGCCGCTTCGGTTACGCCTTCGGGGAAGCTGATCGAGATCTGCTTGAGATTGAGCAAGGCTTCATTGGGATCGGCCATCAGCACCTGACGCTTGTTGATCAGGTAGATGATCGAGAAGCCGCCGGGGATTTCGATCGGGCCGTTGAGCTGGCCGGGCTGCATCTGCCGCGCGACGGCGGCAAGCTGCGGCGGCAGCTGGCCCAAACGCACCCAGCCGAGATCGCCGCCGACCACCGCGGTGGTCGCTTCGGAGAACTGGCGCGCATAGGCGACGAAGCTGCCGCCCTGCTGGAGCTGCTCCATGATCGCCTGCACATTCGCGAGCACCGCCGTGCGGTTTTCGCTGGTGGCGGAGAGATAGATTTCGCCCAGCCGGTATTCGTCGGTACCCTTGGCCTCGTTCATGCGCTTGAGCACGTCGTTGACCTCTTCGGCCGAGACGTTGACGAAGGGCATGATGTTGCGGCGCAGGAGGTTCTCCCACGCCATTTCGCCTTCGATCTGGCGCTTGAGCGAGTCGGGCGAGGAGCCGATCTCGAGCAGATATTCGTCCATCTTCTTCGGCTCGCTGCCGAAGTTCTGTCCGGCGAGCTGCTGGTAGGTCTGCTCTACCTCGCTGGCGGTGACCTTCATTTCGGCCGCTTCGGCGGCCTGGATCTTGAGCGTCTCGTCGATCAGGTTGCGCAGCACCTGCACCCGCAGGCGCAGCAGTTCCTCTTCGGAAACCGGCGCTTCGGAAGAAGCGGTGACGAGAGCGACACGCTCGTCGATGTCGGTGCCGGTGATCACAAAGCCGTTGACCACCGCGGTTGCCGCACGGCGGTTGGGATCGGTCTTGCCGAAAATGGTGATGTCCTCGGGCAGGCCGAAAGGATTCTCCGCCGTCGGGACGGCCACGGTCTGCGCCGGGGCTGCCGCCGGAACCAGTGCGAGCGCAGCCAGCGAGGCCAGCATCGCGCCGCTGCGCAGCTTCGTTCCGGCCTTGTTTGAAAACAGCTTCATTCTCACGCGTTTATTCCCGCCTTAGGTCAATTTCTGCGCGACCCCTCACGCATTGTGGTGCAGTCCTTAAGCCAGCGCGGCTGAATGGAAGCTGAGTCCCGTCTTACTCCCGGCCCGCGGCGCTGGCCACCGCGACAGGCCCTTACCCCCAATTATCCGCCCTGCCAATTCGCGAGCCGCCTCAGCGGAAGCCGAGGTTGCGTAAGGCGAAGAACAGCTGAAACGTGTTGCCGCGCCGCGCATCGCCCGCGTCGATGAAATCGCGCCGCCAGGTTGCGCCGAATTCGATGCAGTCGTCGGAATAGGCCACGCCGAGGCGGGTGCGGATCGGCTCGAACCCGTCGGGCTGGAACACCTGATCCTCGTTCGCGTCGGTGAGGTTGAACACGCCCGATCCGAACACCGACCACTTGCGCCCGAGCGCCACACGCGCGGCGGCGCGCAGTTCCTCGCGGTCGCGCAGGTCTTCGACGGTCTGGATGTCGCGGTTCAATCGCAGGTAGCCGATCTCGATGTAGTTCCGGCGCGAACCGATGGCCGCGTCGATTTCGTTGCGGCGGACCGAGAAGTTGTCCTTCTCGAGCCGGAAGCGGTGGGTGAGATTGAGGAAATCGCGGAATCGGATCTGGGTGCGCCCGACAAAGTCCGATACCCGGCCCGACAGGCCGGTGCCGGGCGGGAAGATCTCTTCGGCGGGATCATCGAAGCGATAGGACTGGCCGATGGTGCTCGACACCCGCCAGCCGGGGCGCTGCAATTCCCAGTCCACCCCCCAGGTGACACGGGTGCCGTCTTCCACCCGGTCATAGCCGGGGAAGCGGTTGAGCGCGAACAGGTTGGAATCCTCAAGGTCGATCGCGCGCGCATCTTCGTTGGGCAGGTCGAGATTGCGGAAGCGCGGGCTGGCGACGATCTGCACCCGCGGCTTCAAAACCTGCGTGCCGCCGAACACCTCGCCCACGAACGGCCATTCGATATCGAGCGCGGCGGTAGCGATGCCGCGGCTGGACCAGCCTTCGGTGCCGCGGTAGCTCGGGGTGGCGGTCGCGAGGATGTTGTTGGTGTTATAAAGGTCGCCGCGCACCAGCGCGGTCAACGTCACCACCTGCCCGAAACCGGTCAGCCGCCGCAAATCCCACTTGGCTCCGGCAAAGGCGCGCTGGGTGTCCTGCCCGTCATTGCGCAGCAGCGCGAGGGTGTTGACCTGAAACTCGATCTCGCCCCCGAGCAGCGGATCGGCAACCAGCTGGCGATAATCGAGCGCGGGCAGGGCGAGCGGGATCTGTCCCTGTTCGGCATTGATCCGCAGCGTCTGTGTGGCCCAGCCGGCGAGCGAGAAATACGACCGGTCGGTGATGCGTTCGAGATTGATGGTCGAACGCAGCCGGTCATCGCGGCTGAGATCGTAACGGCGCAGGAAGGTGCGGTCGGAGGCCAAGCGGATCGAGCCTGTCAGGCTCCATTCGGGCGAAAACTGGAAGCGCCCGTTGCTTTCGATGTAGCCGCGCGGGCGGTTCTGGAAGCTTTGCCCGCCGGTAAAGTCGGTCAGGCGGTCGCTCGCGGTCAGGAACCCGCTGATCTGGTAGGCGCCCTTGTCGGTCAGGTGCCGCCACTTGGCGCTCGCCATCGGGGCGACGCTGGAGAAGACATAGGCCCCCAGCGTCAGATCGCGGTTGTCGCCGAGCCGCCAGTAATATTCGCCGCTGACTTCCAGCCCGTTGACCTGGCTGACGCGGAAATCGGGGACTAAAAAGCCGCTTTCGGCCTTGCCGTCGGTGCGCAGTGCAAGGCCGGGCAAGGGCAGGATGCGCGCGCCGAACAGCTCCAGCATCGCGCCATCAAAGCGCACCCGCTGGGCCTTCTGGTCGAAGATCACCTTGTCGGCGGTGATGCGCCAGCTGGGGTTCTGGGCGCAGCCATCCTCGCCCGTTACCGCGCAGGCCGAATAGGCGGCATCGGTGAGCAGCGCGACGCCATTCTCGCCCCGTTCTGCCGAGCGCGCGGCAAGGCGGCCCCCGGCCCGGAGCGCGATCAACAGCTCCGACATGGCCCCGGCCTCGAACGTCTCGGTCAGCTCGACCTGATCGGTGAACAGCTGGTTGCCGGCATCGTCGACCAGCCGGATATTGCCGGTGGCGATGATCTTTCCGGTGGTGCGGTCCCACGTGACTTCGTCAGCGCGCACCGAGCGATCATCCGAGCGCAGCACGACATTGCCGCGCGCGATGACGGTTTCTGTCTCGGAGTTGTAGGCGATTTCGCGCGCTTCGAAGTCGATGACCTGCGGGGCTTCTGCCTCAGCCACGACGGGTGTTCCGGCTGGCGGGGCGGTTTGCTCCTGCGCGGCGAGGGCGGCGGGGGCGGCCAGCAGTGCGAGCGCCAGCGCCAGACGTGACGAGGAACCCCGCGCCGGAAAGCGCTGGTCCTGGCACGCGGCCTCGCGCGATCCGTACGACAAGCCTCCCGACATGGCCTTGCCTATTGCACCGCTCGCGCCTAATCGCAATCGCCATTGCGCCCCCGGCGCGCGCGGCTTGTCGCAGGTGCGCGGCACCCTGTCAGCGCAACGTCGGCCAGGCGGCCTCATGCTTCGATCCGGAGAACCCATGCAGATCCATTTCACCGTCACCCCGCCCGCTGATATTCGCCTGCACGCGCAGGTGGTGAATCAGGGCGCCAGCCTTGCCGCGCTCGATCCGGCGCTGGCCGAAGGTGCGGCGGCATCGGCCTTCACCGGCCGGGCAGGGCAGCTGTTCGAAGGCTTCGCGAGCGTCGGCGGCGCGGTAAAGCGCATCGCGCTGGCAGGGGCAGGCGAGGCCACTGCGGCCGATCGCCGCATGAACCTCGAACGCGCCGGGGCGGCGCTGACGGCTAAGTATCTCGTTTCGGGCGAGGCGGCGATGGTGCTCGATCTCGGGCAGGCTGGTCTGTCGGCTGCCGATGCCGCCGCGGTATTGCTCGGCCTGCGTCTGCGCGGCTGGCGGCACGACAAGTATCGCACGCGGCTGGCGGCGGACAAGCGCCCGAGCCTCACCACTGTCCATGTGATCAACGCCCCCGCTGGCACCGAAGCCGAATGGGAGCGTGAAGCCGCGCTCGCCCGCGGGGTCGAATTCACCCGCCTGCTCGTGACCGAGCCGGCCAACATCATCTACCCCGCCAGCTTCGTTGCCGCCTGCGAGGAAGCCTTCGCGGGCACCGGCGTCGGCATCACCGTGCTGGGCGAGGCCGAGATGGAAGCGCTCGGCATGGGCGCGCTGGTGGGCGTGGGCAAGGGCTCGGAGCGCGAATCGAAGCTGCTCGCGATCCGCTGGAACGGCGGCGCGGCGGACGAGAAGCCGACCGTGTTTGTCGGCAAGGGCGTGACCTTCGACACCGGCGGTATCTCGCTCAAGCCGCCGCCGGGCATGGAAGACATGAAGTGGGACATGGGCGGCGCAGGTGCGGTTGCGGGCGCGATGCTCGCGCTCGCCACGCGCAAGGCCAAGGCCAACGTGATCGGCGTGATGGGGCTGGTCGAGAACATGCCCGACGGCAAGGCGCAGCGCCCCGGCGATGTCGTCACCACCATGAGCGGGCAGACCGTCGAAGTGCTCAACACCGATGCGGAAGGGCGGCTGGTGCTGTGCGACGCGCTGCACTGGGCGCAGGAGCAGTATGATCCGGCACGGATCGTCGATCTTGCCACCCTGACCGGCGCGATGATTATCAGCCTCGGCAATGAATATGGCGGGATGTTCGCCAATGACGATACGCTGGCGGCCCAGCTCGACGCGGCTGGCAAGGCGAGCGGCGACAAGCTGTGGCGCATGCCGCTCGGCCCCAATTACGACAAGCTGATCGATTCGCCCGTCGCCGACATCAAGAACGTTGGCCCGCGCGAGGCTGGCTCGATCACCGCCGCGCAGTTCCTGCAGCGCTTCGTCAAGAACGGCACCCCGTGGGCGCACCTCGACATCGCGGGCATGGTGTGGGCCTCGAAGCCCGGCCACACCTGGGACAAGGGCGCGACCGGATATGGCGTGCGCCTGCTCGACCAGTTCGTGCGGGATGTGGTCGAGGGTTAAGCCCATGCATTCTGGGCCTCAAGTAGCGGAGCGTTAGGCCCAGAATGCCAAAAATGCGGAAAAAGAGTGATCTCCCGACCAAGACCTGCCTCGCCTGCGGGCTTCCCTTCGCGTGGCGCAAGAAGTGGGAGCGGGACTGGGACAATGTGAAGTATTGTTCCGACCGCTGCCGACGCGGGAAGGGGGGCGCTTGAAACTCGATTTCTGGCAGGTCTCGCGCGATCCGGTCGAGAAGGTCGTGGCGCTGATCGCCCGCCGCGTGTTGGGCGAGGGCGAGCGGGTGCTGGTGGTTGCCGCCGATCCGCAGCAGCGCGCCGCCATTTCCCGCGAATTGTGGCACGCCGGGGCCGAGAGTTTCCTTGCCAATGGCGAGGCCGACGCCCCCGGGGCTGCGGACCAGCCGATCCTCCTGTCGGACACTTGCACCGCCTTCAACGGCGCGAGCCACATCATCCTTGCCGACGGCACTTTCCGTCCGAGCGAAGGGTTTGCCCGCGCTTTCCTGTTGTTCCAGCCGGACGCCGCGCCCGCCGCGCGTCAGGCATGGCGCGCGCATGATGGCCGCGCCGATATCGAGCGCGCCTATTACGCGCAGGAAGACGGGCGTTGGGTCAAGAAAGGCTAGGGGGTCAAGAAGGGCTGAGGGCTTGCCGAGCGGGCCGCGATAGGTGATGCTGAGCGGCGGGACGGTTCGAGGGGAGGAATTGATGCACAAGATCGCACTGACACTCGCAGGCGGCGCGGCACTGGCGTTGGCGGCTTGCGGTTCGGAAACCTCGGGGGAGTTCACCACCGAAAGCGGCGAGAATGCCGAATACACCATCGACAAGGACAGCGGCGAAACCTCGATGACCATCAAGGGCGAGGACGGCACCGCCACCATGCGATCAGGGGCAGATGTGCCGGTGTCGCTGCCCAAGGGCTTCAGCCTCTATCCCGGATCGAAGGTCGTCACCAACACCGTCGTCAACCAGCCCGACGGACAGGGCACCATGGTGATGTTCGAAACCGACGCGGCGGCCGACAAGGTCATCGCCCATTTCCGCGAACAGGCGAAGGCGGCCGGGTTCGATATCCAGATGGAAATGAACACCAACGGCACCCTGATGATCGGCGGCGAGCGCGCGGGCGACGGATCGACCCTGTCGGTCACCGCCAGTCCGGGCGAGGGCGCGGGCACATCGGGCCAGCTGATTATCGGCAGCAATAGCGGGGGCTGACAGGCCCGCCTTCAGCCGCGGCGACAATCCGGCTTTGCAGCGACGCGCGGGCGTGCGGCTCGGCGCTTGCCATTTTGCAGCGCAGCATCTACGGGGCGCGGCCAATATCCCCTCCCATAAAAAACGTTCACAGGAGCATCATCATGGCGGTTACCCGCACCTTCTCGATCATCAAGCCCGACGCCACCCGTCGCAACCTGACCGGCGCGGTCACCAAGATGCTGGAAGAGGCCGGCCTGCGCGTTGTCGCCTCCAAGCGCATCCACATGACCCGCGAGCAGGCCGAAGGCTTCTACGCGGTGCACAAGGAGCGCCCCTTCTTCGGTGAACTCGTCGAGTTCATGATGAGCGAGCCGGTGGTGGTGCAGGTGCTCGAAGGCGAAGACGCCGTGACCCGCAACCGCGACATCATGGGCGCGACCAACCCGGCCGACGCTGCTCCGGGCACTATCCGCAAGGAACTGGCGCTGTCGATCGGCGAAAACACCGTCCACGGCTCGGACTCGGAAGAAAACGCCGCGATCGAAATCGCATACTTCTTCAAGCCGGAAGAAATCGTCGGCTGAATTTTCAGCCCTGACGCGATACAAAGGGCCGTCCCGCAAGGGGCGGCCCTTTTGCTTTGTCAGGCCTTCGCAAACCGGGCGAGTTGTTCGCGGTGGGCGTGGTGGTGGCCGTCTGCGCTGGCCGCCATCACCGCGCGCATCGCCGCCAGCGCGGCGGACGTGAGCGGCAGGCCGAGATCGGCATAGCAGCGCCGCATCGCGCTTTCCCAATCGGCGTTGAGATCATCGAAGGTCAGCCGCGCCACCGGCCCTTGCCAGTCCTTCAACGCAGCGGCGATGCGTTCTTCGCGCAAGGCAATCTTGTGCCGCCAGCGCGCCTCGATGCGGGCGAGGTCGCAGGTGTCGGACTGCACCGCCATCTGGTTCGCCGCAAGGCTCACCGCGCTTTTCAGCACCGCCTCATGCTCGCGCTCGGCCAGCACCAGGCGGGCATCGGGGAATTGGGCGAGCAGCGTCGCCAGATCCTCGGCAAAGGCGGGCACCTTCATGACGCGGGGCTTGTCCGCAAGGCCGCGGGTAGCGGCGTCGGCTTGCAGCATCCGCTTCAATTCGCGGTAGATCGGAGCTGCATCCCGCGCCTCGCTCCACGCCGAATAGGTCGGAATGTGCCACTGGCTTTCATAGATCGAATGGTGGAGCGCGGCGGAAATCCAGGCCAGCTCCTCCTCGACCGCCGCCGGGGCCATCGGGTGGATCGACTGCATCCACGGATTGAGCGCGCCGAGCATCGCCAGCTCGATCGCGCTGACCAGCCGGTTGAGGCCGAAACGGGCGGGCACCGGGTGATAGGCGTCGCAATAACGCGTATGCGAAAACGCCGGATCGGCAGCGAGCAGCTTGTGGATGCGGGTCGTGCCCGAGCGCATGTGGCCGATGACGATGATCGGCGGGGCGAGCGGCGTTTCCAGCAGCGCGGGCCGCTCGCGCCACAGCTTGCCGAGCGCCAGCCGGTTCTTCACCACCCGCGACATTTGCCCCCAGGCCATCGTTCGCCCGAGCGGATTGAGATCGGCCTCGGCCTCCACCGCCGCGAGCATCCGGGCAAAGCGCTCGCGGAAATCGGCGACATCTTCCGCGCCGCGCCCGCCGTGTTCGGCGGCCTCGGCCTGCGCGCCATGCGGTTTGGCAGCCAGCGCCCAAATCGCCTCGGGGTCGAGATCGGGCGGGGGCAGCCAGCCCTTGTCCCACGCCTTGCCCAGAAAGTCGTTCGCCTTCTGCGCCAGCGCCCCGCGCGCCAGCGGATGATCGCGCACCGGTGCCATCAGAATTCGTCCGCGATGTCCATCAGGCGGGTGAGGCGCCTGGGCGCGACAGAGCGCCAGCTGCGCTCAAGCCACGCCGCGATATCGTGCCAGTCGAGATCGGGGCGGTCGAGCACGATGCCCACCCACCCGCTCGCGCCGTAGAAGGCCGGCTTGAAATAGGTCTCGGGCTGATCCTCGACGAGGCCCGTCAGCTCGTCCATCCCGCTGGTCTTGACCAGCAGGGCGATGCGTTCATGCCCGTGGGGCCGGTCGGAGAAATAGGCGAAATACTTGCCCGATTTGCTTGTCCCCACACGGAAACCCTGCGAGCCGAAGCTCTCCTGTTCGCAGGTTTCAGGCAGGGCCAAGGCCCGGGCGCGCAGTTGCTCCAGCAACCATGCCGGATTGCGCCAGCGCGAGACGTAATCGGCCACCGCGCGCGGATAGAGCTGGTGCTCGGCAAAGCGCACGCGCGCGGCGAGGGTTTCGGGCGTGTCGTCCTGCGCGATGGCGACCTTGGCCTGCGCCAGCACCTCGCCCGCGTCGAGTTCCGGCGTCACCAGATGCACGCTCGCGCCCGCATGGCTGTCCCCCGCTTCAATGGCGCGCGCGAAGGTGTCGAGCCCCTTGTATTTCGGCAGCAGCGAGGGGTGGATATTGAGCATCCGGCCCGCCCAGCGCGCGACGAACCCGTCCGAGAGGATCCGCATATAGCCCGCGAGCACGATATACTCCGCGCCCGCTTCCAGCACCGCGGCCTCCATCGCCGCATCATGCGCCTCGCGGGTCATCCCCTTGTGCGAGAGCGCGAAGGTGGGCACGCCTTCCAGTGCCGCTAGCGCAAGGCCGGGGGCTTCGGCGTCATTGCTGGCGACCAGCACCACCTCGAACGGCGCATCCGCCATCCGGCTGGCATAGAGCAGCGCCGCCATGTTGGTGCCTGCGCCGGAAATGAGGATGGCGATTTTCGGCTTAATCGTCATGCTGAACTCGTTTCAGCATCCATTCCTCCCCAGATCACCGCCGGTTGTTGCGGCACGATGGACCCTGAAACAAGTTCAGGGTGACGATCCAATCAAGCAAGATGCGTCGCGCTCCAGTCCGCCTTGGCCGACCAGGTCTCCAACGAACCGCGCACGGTGCAGCCCTTGTCGCCCGCTTCGATCCGGCCGACCGGGAACACGGTTTCGCCTGCCGCCTCAAGCCGGGCGGTGACGTCCGCCACCTTGTCCGCCGCAACCGCCAGCACCATGCCGACGCCGCAGTTGAAGGTGCGCGCCATTTCCTCCGGCTCGATATTCCCTTGCGCCTGCAGGAACGCCATCAGGCGCGGCTGGGGCCACAGGTCGGCATCGACATGGGCGTGCGCGCCGTCCGGCAGGATGCGCGGGATATTCTCAAGCAACCCGCCGCCGGTGATGTGGGCCAGCGCATTGATATGGCCTTCGCGGATCAGCGGCAGCAGGCTCGCCACGTAAATGCGCGTCGGCGCAATCAGCGCGTCGATCAGCAATTGCTCCTGATCGAACAGGGCGGGGCGATTGAGCTTCCAGCCCTTGTCCGCCGCGAGTCTGCGCACCAGCGAATAGCCGTTGGAATGCACCCCCGAGGACGCGAGGCCCAGCAGCACGTCGCCGGGGGCAACCTTGTCGCCCGTCAGCTGCTCGCCGCGCTCGACCGCGCCAACGCAGAAGCCCGCGAGGTCATAGTCACCGGGCGCATACATCCCCGGCATTTCCGCCGTCTCGCCGCCGATCAGCGCGCAGCCGGCGATCTTGCAGCCTTCCGCGATGCCCGCGATCACCCGCTCGGCAACCCCGTTTTCCAGCTTGCCGGTGGCAAAATAATCGAGGAAGAACAGCGGCTCGGCGCCCTGCACGATCAGATCGTTGACGCACATCGCGACCAGATCGATGCCGACGGTGTCATGCCGGTCATGGTCGATAGCGAGCTTGAGCTTGGTGCCCACGCCGTCATTGGCCGCGACCAATAGCGGGTCATTATATCCGGCCGCCTTGGGGTCGAAGAACCCGCCGAACCCGCCCAGTTCACTGGTCGCGCCCGGGCGTGCGGTGGCTTTGGCCAAAGGCGCGATTGCCTTGACCAGCGCATTGCCCGCAGCAATCGAAACGCCGGCATCGGCGTAGGTGTAACCGGCGCCCTGCGGACGGTCGTGATCGTTTGTCCCCGAAGTCATGCGCAGTCCCATAGCCTTTCGCGCTTGGAATTCCACTCGCCATTGGGCAAAAGGCGCGCGATTTTCCCCATGAGCGCGTCGCTTTCCCTAAACCGCCCCGATGCGGCCCCGTCCCGGGCATGGCTGCGCCACCTCGGCAGTGCTGCGCTGGCGCTGGCGCTGCTGGGCGGCGGCTATGCGCTGGTGGCGCAGGTGGCAGGCGAGCGCGGGATCGCGCCGACCGCGGCCAGCGCCGATATCGAGGTCAAGGGCGTCACCGTCGACGTCACCGCCGACAGCGCCGAGGAAGCCCGCGCCAAGGGCTGGCGCGAGGCGCAGCGCAAGGCCTGGGCCAAGATCAATGGCCCGCAACTGTCTGACGGCCAGCTCGACGGGCTGGTGTCAGCCATCGTGATCCAGCGCGAGCGGCTCGGCCCCAGGCGTTATATCGCAACGCTCGGCGTGGTGTTCGATCGCCAGCGCGCCAGCGGCTATCTCGGCGGAGCGCAGCAGGCGGCGCGCTCGGCTCCGATGCTGCTGATCCCGGTCGAGGTCAGCGGCGGGGCCTATACCACCTACGAACAGCGCAACGCCTGGCAGCGCGCCTGGGCCGAGTTCAATCCGGGCACCAGCCGCATCAACTATGTCCGGCCGAGCGGGGCGGGGGGCGATTCGCTGCTGATCAATTTCGGCCAGACCGCCCGCCACAGCCGCGTGTGGTGGCGCTCGACGCTCGATCAATATGGCGCGTCGGATGCGCTGATGGCCTTTGCGCGGCTCGATCACCAGTTCCCCGGCGGGCCGGTGAGCGGCACTTTCACCGCGCGTTATGGCCCTGACAGCCGCCCGCTCGAAAGCTTCACCCTCAAGGCCGCCGGGCCGGACGAGCTGCCCGCGATGCTGGCGCAGGCGGTCGAGCGGATGGATGCGATTTTCACCGCCGCGCTCGAAAGCGGCAAGCTCAAGCCTGATCCGAGCCTCAGGTTCGGCGGCACCGGCGAGATCGATCCGGCCATCGCCCGCCTGATCGAGATCGGCCGTGCCGCGCGCGCACGCGCGGCGGCGGAGGCCGCGGCTGCGTCCGGCGCGGTCCCGCTGATCGAAGCCCAGCCTGTCACCGGCATCGAGCCGGGCGAGATCGCGGTGCGCAGCATCGTCGTCCAGTTCGCCACCCCCGATGCCGCCGCCTTCGATGGCGCGCTGGGCGCGGTGCGCGGCACATCAGGCGTGCGCGGCGTGGGCGTCACCAGCACCGCGATTGGCGGTACCTCGGTGATGAGCGTCAGCTTTGCCGGATCGCTCGAAGACCTCGCCGCGGCCCTCGAAGCGCGCGGATTTGCGGTGCGGCGGGGGGCAAACGCGCTCGCCATCAGCCGCTGACGCTTGAGGCCAGCCGCGCATGAGCCGCCATTCTCCCTCGCAGATTGCCCTGCCATTGTCGGTCGGCCCCGCCGCCGAGGCGCGCCGCATCATTGTCGGCAATGCCAATGCCGATGTGATCGAGGCGCTCCAGAACCCTGTCAGCTGGCCGTTCCATGTCGCCGTGCTCACCGGCCCGCCGCGCTCGGGCAAGAGCCTGCTGGCGCGCTGGGCGCAGGGGTTGGCGGGGGCTGACCGGCTCGACGTGATCGATGATGCCGAGAAGCTGGACGAGACCGAACTGTTCCACCGCTGGAACGCGGTCCAGCAAGGCGGCGTGCGCGAGGGCGGGGCGCTGCTGCTGGTGGTGAATACCGGCCAGGAGCATGGCGGCTGGCGTATCGCGCTGCCCGATCTCGCCTCGCGCATCGGCGGCTCGCTCCAGCTGGAAATCGGCGCGCCCGATGATGCGATGGCGGGCGATCTGATCCATGCGCTGGCCGAGCAGCGCGGCCTCACCTTGCCCGATGGGGCGGCGGAATACCTCGTCCCGCGCACCACCCGCAGCTTTGCCGCGATCGAGGCGCTGGTGACGACAATCGACCGCATCTCCCTTGAACGCCGTGCGCCTGCCACCATGTCAGTGTGGCGCGCCGCGCTTGAGGCCCTGCACGGGCCGGAGCAGAGCCGCTTGTTCTGAATTGCGCGAGTTGCATCGCACGGCATTTGGTGGGAATGAGAGGGCCATGTTCGAGCGCCTCGTCAGTTATCTGGACTCGGTGCGCGCCCGCGACCCTGCGCCGCGTTCGCGCTGGGAGATCCTGCTTTATCCGGGCGTCTGGGCGCTGGGCTTTCACCGCATCGCGCACTGGTTGTTCGAGGCGAAGCTCTATTTCCTGGCGCGGGTGGTGAACCACATCTCGCGCCTGCTGACCGCGATCGACATTCACCCCGGTGCCACCATCGGCAAGAACTTCTTCATCGACCACGGCTTTACCGTGATCGGCGAGACGGCCGAGATCGGTGATAATGTGACGATCTACCAATGCGTTACGCTGGGCGGCACCAATCCCGCCAATGGCAAGGGCGGCAAGCGTCACCCGACCTTGAAAGACAATGTCATCATCGGTTCCGGCGCGCAGATCATCGGGCCGATTGTCGTGGGCGAGCGCGCGCGGGTGGGGGCCAATGCGGTCGTCACCGATGATGTCCCCGCAGGCGCGACCATGATCGGCATCAAGGCCCGCTCGACGCTGGTGCCGGCCGATCAGTGGCTGCGCGAATTCATCCCCTATGGCACGCCCTGCGATGATCCGCCCTGCGACGACGAGGGCCGCCCGCGCCGCGACTGCGTGGAAAAGCTCGAGAGCGAAGTGGCTGCCCTGCGCGAGGAGCTCGCGGTGATGAAGGCGCTGATGGCCGAACGCGCTCCGCCGGTCACAGCCGTGCGGCGGCGCAAGAGCGGGACGGAAGATTGAAGAACCCGGTGCAGACCCCCGGCATCGCCGGGCAAGTGGTGGCATTTCCCGGCAGAGGCGCAGAGCAGGTCGGGTTCGAGCGCGCCGAGCTGATGCGGATCCTCGACCTCTATGGCCGCATGGTCGCCGCCGGAGAATGGCGCGACTACGCGATGGATTTTGATCGCCACGCCGCCACCTTCGCCGCCTTCCGCCGCACCGCCGAGCGCCCGCAAGCGCGCGTCGAGAAGCGCCCGGCGCTGCGCGGCAAGCAGGGCATGTGGACACTGTTCGGCGAACACGGACAGGTGCTGAAGCGCGGGCATGATCTGGCGAACGTCCTCGCTCCGATGGAGCGCCGGCTGCTGAAGGCGGTCGAGGATTAGGCGCGGACCGTTGCGCGCTATGGCGGCGCAAGGGGCAGCTTTGGAGCGCTCGAACTGTCGCTTTCATTGGCTGAGGAAGTGTGGATTTCTACCCCCATCGTCGTCCCAGCGGTTGCGAAGCACAGCCGGAGGCTGAACGCTGGGACCTAGAGCTTCAAAGTGCAGGGCTTGCCGCCCTAGGCCCCAGCTTGCGCTGGGGTGACGGATAAGGCGGCAACGGGGGCGTTTGCAGAAAGCCTGCTTTTGCCTGAAGGCCCACGACTACCGGCATTTCCTACACGCCCACCCACGGCTAGACTTCGCGGTAGCTCTTTCCCATCGTTCTGTCCGGCCTGCGAGGCCGATGCATGTCAGTCGGGTGATTTCGCTTCACCCCCCTCTGTCCGTCCGCATTACGGGAACGGAGGCAAATTCCAGAAATAAAAGATAAAGTTGAGCTAAAGCAAAGCGGACAGGGTGTCCGCTTTGTCCGCTTCAACGCAAAAGGCCCGCCCCCTTGCGGGGACGGGCCTCCTGTTTTTCGTTGCTAAAAGCCGGATCAGCCGCGCGCGCTCGACGGGCCGGTGCCGGTGACCTTCTGCATGGCGCGCAGGATGTTGCCCGACTGTTCGCTGCCCGACTGCGGGGCGATCAGGTTGGTGAAGGAGTTGATCTCCTCCCAACGTGCGGCAAAGCCTTCGAGAGTGCGCTCGCCTTCCGGCAGCCACACGGCATCGTTCATCACAGTCCACGAGGAGTGATAGCCGCCCGCACCCGCGCCGACGATGGCGTTGGTCGGCGCGTCTTCCGAGACGAGGAACAGGGCTGCGGGCACCACGTTCTCCGGCGCGAACAGCTTGAAGGCTTCTTCCGGGAACAGGTCTTCGGTCATGCGGGTGCCCGCGACCGGCGACAGGGTGTTGCAGCGCACGTTGTACTTCGCGCCTTCAAGCGCCAGCGTCTTGGTGAGACCGGCAAGGCCCAGCTTGGCCGCGCCGTAGTTGGCCTGGCCGAAATTGCCGAACAGGCCGGTCGACGAGGCGGTCATCAGGATGCGGCCATAGCCCTGCTCGCGCATGGTTTCCCAGCACGCCTTGGTGGCGAAGGCCGAGCCGGTGAGGTGGACCTTGACGACGAATTCGAAGTCAGCCGGCTCCATCTTGGCGAAGGTCTTGTCGCGCAGCACGCCGGCGTTGTTGATGAGGACATGGACGCCGCCCCACTTCTGCTTGGCGTCGGCGACCATCTTTTCCATCTGATCGTATTCGGTGACCGACGCGCCGTTGGCGATCGCTTCGCCGCCCATCGCTTCGATTTCGGCCACGACCTGAGCGGCGGCGTCCGAGGTGCCGGTGCCGTCGCGCGAGCCGCCGAGGTCGTTGACGACAACCTTCGCGCCGCGCCGTGCGAGTTCGAGCGCGTAAGCCTTGCCGAGCCCGCCGCCTGCACCGGTGACGATGGCGACCTTGTCCTTGAAGCTGATGGTCATGCGTGTTCTCCTGTGGTTCCTACGCGGCGCGGTTTACGCCTGCGTAAACTGGATTGCGGGGCGCTGCGTGGCACTTTCGCGCGCGCCATGCAACTGCCGAACTGAGAGGGGGCGATGCCGTAGGGTCAGGCAGCCGGTTTGAGGCCCTGCAAGGCGGGAATCAGCCCTGCAAACGAATCGATAACCGCATCCGCGCCCAGCTCGTGCGGGGGCTTGTCGCAATAGCCGTAAGCCGCCGCGATCACCGGAACGCCCGCCGCCTTGGCCGCGCGCACATCATAGGTCGAATCGCCGATGAACACGAAGCGGCCGTCTCCCGTGGCGGCGCGTGCGGCGAGGACGGGGGCCGGGTGGGGCTTGGCGAGAAACTGGCCGTCCGCGCCCTTGCCCATCGAGTCCCCGCCGATCACCGTGTCGAAAGCGCCGATCAGATCGAGCGCGGTCAGGACATTGCGGGCAAAGGCTTCGAACTTGTTGGTGACCACCGCCATCCGCACGCCGCGGCCTGCCAGCTCGGCCAAGGCTTCTCGAACGCCCGGGTAGGGTTCGGTATGGACGGCGTTGTTCGCCTCGTAATAGGCCAGCATCGCCTTGTAGAGCCGCTTGAACTCGTCATCGGGCAGGCCGCCTTGCGCCTCGACCGCGCGGGCGAGCATGATCTTGGCCCCGCCGCCGATCAGGTCTTTCGAGCTTTCGACCGAGACTTCATGAAAGCCGCCCAGCACCAGCGCATGGTTCACCGCCGCGCCCAGATCGCGGAAGGTATCAAGCAGCGTGCCATCGAGGTCGAAGCCGATCGCGTCGAAAGGAATGTCCGTCATGGTGTCTCCAGAATGAGCGGGCGGGGTGGCCGATGGGGCTTCAAATCGCAAGCATTTGCTGGCAGGCGCAGCTTTGCTTAGAGGGGCAAGCATGACCACCACGACACATCCGTTCGCCGCCATCATCCTTGCCGCGGGCAAGGGCACCCGCATGAAGAGCGACATCCACAAGGTGCTGCACCCGATTGCCGGCCGCCCGATGCTCGAACACCTGATGGCGAGCGTCGCCGAATTGGGGCCGGAGCGGACGGCGGTGGTTGTCGGCGCGGGGCGCGAGCAGATCGAGAAAGCCGTGGGCGCGCGGGCGGCGACTTGCCTGCAGGAGCCGCAACTTGGAACCGGCCATGCGGTGCAACAGACCGAGGGTGCCTTGCAGGACTTCGTCGGCGATGTGCTGGTGCTCTATGGCGATGTGCCCTTCGTGAAGGCCGGCACAATGCGCGCCATGCTGGAACGGCTGCACGGGCCTGATGCGCCCGCCGCCGTGGTGCTCGGGTTCGAGCCGGAAGATCCGCTCGCCTATGGGCGGGTGATCGCGGATGATGCGGGCACGATCCTCAAGATGGTCGAATACAAGGACGCAGATGAAGGCGAGCGGGCCTGCCACCTGTGCAATTCCGGCCTGCTGGCAGCGCGCGAGGCGGACCTGTTTGCGCTGCTGGCGCGGGTCGGGAATGACAATGCGCAAGGTGAATATTACTTGCCCGACATCGTCAACATCGCGATTGCCGACGGGCGCACCTGTGCGGTGATTGTCGCCGACAGCCCGGACGAAGTCGCCGGAATCAACTCGCGCGCCGAACTCGCCGCCGCGGAAAGCCGCTGGCAAGCCGCGCGCCGCCTTCAGGCAATGGACGAAGGCGCAACCCTGATCGCGCCCGAGACGGTGTTCTTTGCTTACGACACGGTGATCGGCCGCGATGTCACGATCGAGCCCAACGTGTTCTTCGGCCCGGGCGTGCGGGTGGCTGACAAGGTGCTGATCCGCGCCAACTCGCATATCGAGGGCGCAAGCCTCGCCACCGGCGTCAAGGTCGGGCCGTTTGCGCGCCTGCGCCCCGGCACGGTGCTGGAGGAGGGTAGCTTCATCGGCAATTTCGTCGAGGTGAAGAACGCAGTGATGCACGCTGGTGCCAAGGCCAGCCACCTCACCTATCTCGGCGATGCCACCATCGGCGCTGGTGCCAATATCGGCGCGGGCACCATCACCTGCAATTACGACGGCTACTTCAAGTACAGGACCGTGATCGGCCCGGGCGCCTTCATCGGGTCGAACTCGGCGCTGGTCGCGCCCGTCACCATCGGCGCGGATGCGATTGTCGCGGCGGGATCGACCGTCAGCCGCGATGTCGCCCCCGGCGAGCTCCGCATGGTCCGCGCCGAGCAGCTGGTGAAGCCCGGCTGGGCCGACCGCTTCCATGACGCGATGAAGAAGAAGAAAGCGGCGGAGAAGAAGGCGTGAGCAACGACCTCGCCCCGCTGACCTGCTGGCTGTGCGACCGCGCGATGGGCGATATCGTCCAGTGGCATCATCCCGTGCCCAAGGCGAAGAAGGGCAAGGTCAAGGTGGCGGTCCACCCGATCTGCCACAAAACCATCCATGCCAACTTCACCAATAACGAGTTGGCGCGGATTGGCGACGATGCCGGGGTGATCCGGGGCAACCCGGCGATCGCCAAATTCGTCTCGTGGATCGCGAACAAGCCCGCCGATTTCGACGCGCCGACGCGCTAACGCATCGCCCCGAAAAGTGGGCACCGGTTTTCGGCACAAGGTGATGCGAAAACCAGTTTTCAGGCGTCCTGCATCCGTCCGCCATCGCTGACAGCATCGCCGCCGCTGGCGATATAGTCCGCCTCCCACTGTTCGAACTCGCTGCGGCTCAGCAGGTAGCGTTCGCGCGCTTCGTGGAAGCTGATCGCGCGGTCGCGCACCGCGCGCACCACTTCGTCCTTGCGCGCCTTCGACCAGTGCACGCGGTGGTTGCGCGGCAGGGCGTAGTAGCTCTTGATCGCATCGGCGATCGAAACGTCTCTGGGATAGGCCATTGGTCGTTCTCCTCGTCGTCTGTCATCGCCCCCGATGGACCAAGTGTTGACGGGCAGGCTTAACGAGAGGCTGCGGAAAAGGGTTAACCGGGCGTTGACACCCCGCTCCGTGCCGCGCTTGCGACGAGCCGAGCGCAAACTGTCGGGCTGCTTTACACAGTCGCGGCGTTGCCCCTGTTATCTAACGAAAAAAGGGCGGCTCCAGCGCGGGAGCCGCCCCTTGATCGGGCCGGTGTAGGACGCGGATTTCTACTCGCCGGAGGCCGGCTCCGGAGCGTCCATCAACCGCTGCATCAGGTAAATGAACTGCAGCGCCTGCAGCTTGGCGCGCTGGTCATTGTCGACGCCGCCGGAATGGCCGCCGGTGGTGTCCTCAAAGTAGTAATAGGGCTGGCCCAGCTCCTTGAGCCGCGCCGCCCCTTTCCGCGCGTGGGCGGGGTGGGTGCGATCGTCAGCGGTGGAAGCCCACAGGAACGGGGAGGGGTAATCCACGCCCGGCACGATCTTCTGGTAGGGCGAATAGCCCTCGATCCACTTGCGCTGTTCGGGGATGCGCGGATCGCCATATTCGCCGATCCACGAAGCCCCGCGCCCGATCAGGTGATAGCGCAGCATGTCGAACAGCGGGATCTGCACGATTGCCGCGCCGAACAGGTCGGGCCGCTGGGTGAAGGCAGTGCCGACCAGCAGGCCGCCCTGCGAGCCGCCCTGGATGCCGAGATGCTGCGGCGAGGTGAAGCCGCGCTTCACCAGATCCTCGGCCACGGCGATGAAGTCATCCCAGGTGCGCTGCTTGTTCTCGCGGATCGCGGTCTGGTGCCAGTTCGGCCCGAACTCTCCGCCGCCGCGCATGTTGGCGAGCACATATGCGCCGCCCTTCTCCAGCCACAGCTTGCCGGTGCTGCCGAGATAGCCCGGCAGGCGCGGCACCTGGAACCCGCCGTAACCGGTCAGCAGCGTCGCGGTGCTGCCGTCGGCCTTCATCCCCTTGGGCTTGACGATGAAGTAGGGGATCTTGGTCCCGTCCTTGCTCACCGCCTCGTGCTGTTCGACCTCCATGCCTTCAGGCGTGAAGTAGGATGGCGAGGTCTTGAGCACCGTCGGGTCCGCGCTGCCATCGCTGTAATAGAGCGTGGTCGGCTCAAGGAAGCCGCTCACGGTGTACATGATCTGGTCGGTCTCGTCCGAGGACGCCGCGATGCCGAGCGTCGCGTTATCTGGCAGGGGCACCTGCTTGCTGAGCCACTGGCCGTCATCAAAGTTGAACTGCAGCACCTTGCCCACGACATTGTCGAGCAGCGTCACGAACAGCGAGGAGCCGGTGATCGCGCCGCCCTGCTTGGTCTGGCGCGGGCCCGGGGCCCATACCAGCGTCTTCCTGGCGCCGTTGGGGTTGGCCTTCCACTCCTCCAGATCCATCGCGATCAGGCTGTCAGCGGGGAAGGTCTGGCCGTCCACCGTCCAGTCGACATCGGTCGAGACCAGCAGGTGCCCGTCGACGATCCCGTAGGGCGAGGCCTTGGTGGGAATGTCGAGCTGCAACCACTTGCCGTCCTTCCAGACATAGGCGAGCCGTTCGTGGAAGCTGATGCCGCGATAGGCGGTGCGGGCGTGGACCGTGCCGGTGTTGTCGCGCAGCAGCCCCGCGCCGGCCGACACGTCGGTGCGATCGCCGCGGAAGATTTCGGGCGCATCGGCCAGCGCCGTGCCGCGCTTCCATTCGCGGGTGGTGAAGGGATATTCGCTCTCGGTGAGCGTGCCTTCGCCAAAGCCGCGGCTGACCAGCAGGGTGTTCTCGTCAACCCACTGCACGCCGCCCTGGCTCTTGGCGTCGAGCACGAAGCCGCCTTCGACGAACTGCTTCGTCGTGGTGTCGAATTCGCGCATGATGGTGGCATCCTCGCCGCCGTCCGACAGCGCGATCATGCATTTGGTGAGCGCCGGGGGCAGGCACGACGAGCCCTGATAGACCCATTCCTTGCCTTCCGCCTTGGCGAGCGCGTCGATGTCGAGGATGACTTCCCATTCCGGCTTGGCGGTGCGGTAGCTTTCCAGCGTGGTGCGGCGCAGAACGCCCTTGGGGTTCGCCTTGTCCTGCCAGAAATTATACAGCCCATCGGGGCGGAAGCTGACGAAGGGAATGCGATCGGTGCTGTCGAAGATCGCCAGCGCTTCGGCCTTCAGCTGGGCATAGCGCGGATCGGCCTCGAAGGCGGCGAGGGTGCGTTCGTTTTCCTTGGCGACCCAGTCCAGTGCCTCGGGGCTGCGGGCTTCCTCAAGGAAGATATAGGGATCCTGCTCGGGGCCGGGGATGCCGTCTGCCGGAGCCTCCTGGGCCGCTGCGCCGGTGGTGGTTGCGACCGTCATTGCGAGCGCCAGTGCGAAAGTCGAAACAAGTTTCAAGCGTCCTCTCCTCGGGGGAAATGTCGGTGCATCTTGTGCCGAGCGAGGGGCGGAAAGGGAAGGGGATACAAACAAAAAGGGCGAGCCAGCGGCCCGCCCTCTTGCGTTGTTTCCGGGTGGAAAGCCTCAGCCCTCGACGTGCTCGGCGAGGACGGTGAGGCCCTTTTCGGTCACTTCGGCAAAGCCGCCGCGCACTTCGATCACCTCGGGCGCGGAGTTGGCAGTGGCATAGACCTGCACCGCGCCGTCGCGGATAGTGCTCATGAACGGCGCGTGGCCTTCCAGCACGCCGAATTCACCCTCGGTGCCGGGGACGACCACCATGTGTACGTCTTCCGAACGTACGAGCTTGGCGGGGGTGACGAGTTCGAAGTGGAGGGGCATCAGAGATTCGCCTTCTCGGTGTAGGATACGGTCAACAGGGGACCATCGGGATTCTTGACGATTGTGAACTGCTCGCGCCGCAGCTTGTCCGGCGAGAACTTGATCCACACCCCGCCGCCGACGGTTTCCTTCCGGCGATCGACGAGGACAGTGAAGCCGAACTTCTCGACCTGACCGATCATGAAGTCGCCGAAGGACAGCGCTTCCTTGCTCGACAGGGTGACCGCGCATTGGCGCTCGGCCGGTTTGAAGTCGACGATCACGACGCCGTTGGGAAACTCCGCCTGCCAGTCGCCCGGGCGCCCAAGGGTATTGCTCAGTCCGAAGTCCGCAAGCCGAACGGCCTCCGGTGTGACCTTGCCCGACACCAGCGCGGTGCAGAGGCTGAACGTCGAGAACAGCGCGCTCTCGTAGGCGTCCCTTGCGGGGGCCGGTACGGTCTGCGCCTGTGCGGGCACCGCGCCGGCAAGCGTCGCTGCGCCCAATCCCGCGGACAGCAAGATCGTGCGCAGCGCCAAGTTCTTACGCCTCTTCGGCCATCTTCTTGGCCTTCTCGACCGCCTGGTCGATGCCGCCAACCATGTAGAAGGCCTGCTCGGGCAGGTGGTCATACTCGCCGTCGACGACTGCCTTGAAGCTCTTCACGGTGTCTTCGATCTGCACGAACACGCCCGAAATGCCGGTGAAGACTTCCGCAACGTGGAACGGCTGCGAGAGGAACTTCTGGATCTTGCGGGCGCGGGCGACGGTGAGCTTGTCCTCTTCCGACAGTTCGTCCATCCCGAGGATCGCGATGATGTCCTGCAGGCTCTTGTACTTCTGCAGGATTTCCTGAACGCGGCGGGCGGTTTCGTAGTGCTCCGCACCGACGACGCGCGGTTCGAGCACGCGGCTGGTCGAGTCGAGCGGGTCCACCGCCGGGTAGATGCCGAGTTCCGAAATCGCGCGGCTCAGCGTCGTGGTCGCGTCCAAGTGCGCGAACGAAGCAGCAGGCGCCGGGTCGGTAAGGTCGTCCGCGGGCACGTAGATCGCCTGCACCGAGGTAATCGAGCCCTTGGTGGTCGAGGTGATGCGCTCCTGCAGCTTGCCCATGTCGGTCGCGAGGGTCGGCTGGTAGCCCACCGCCGAAGGAATACGGCCGAGCAGCGCCGACACTTCCGAACCGGCCTGCGTGAAGCGGAAGATATTGTCGACGAAGAACAGCACGTCCTGGCCTTCGACGTCGCGGAAATATTCCGCCATGGTCAGGCCCGACAGAGCAACGCGCGCGCGGGCGCCCGGCGGCTCGTTCATCTGGCCGAACACCAGCGCCACCTTGGAACCTTCCGAGGTCGCATTGCCTTCGGCGTCCTTGGCGATAACGCCCGCGTCGAGGAATTCGTGGTAGAGATCGTTGCCTTCGCGGGTACGCTCACCCACGCCGGCGAACACCGACACGCCGCCGTGGCCCTTGGCGATGTTGTTGATGAGTTCCTGAATGAGCACGGTCTTGCCGACGCCCGCGCCGCCGAACAGGCCGATCTTGCCGCCCTTGGCGTAAGGCGCGAGCAGGTCGATCACCTTGATGCCGGTGACGAGGATCGCCGCTTCGGTCGACTGGTCGATGAAGGCAGGGGCTTCGGCGTGGATCGGGGCGGTGCTTTCCGCGCCTATCGGGCCACGCTCGTCGATGGCTTCGCCGACGACGTTCATGATGCGGCCGAGCACCTTCGGGCCGACCGGCACCGAGATCTGCGCGCCGGTGTTTATGACTTCGCTGCCGCGGGTCAGGCCCTCGGTCGCGTCCATCGCGATGGTGCGTACGGTGTTTTCACCGAGGTGCTGGGCGACTTCGAGCACCAGCGTCTTGTCGCCGTTGCGGGTTTCGAGCGCCGTGAGGATCGCGGGCAGTTCACCGGGGAACTGCACGTCGACGACAGCGCCGATGACCTGGCTGATGGTGCCGTTGGTGGTCTGGTTAAGAGCGGGGGCGGTGGCCATTTTTCGTTCCTTAGCCTTCGATTAGAGCGCTTCAGCGCCCGCGATGATTTCGATGAGTTCGGTGGTGATCGCCGCCTGACGTTGGCGGTTGTAGATGATCGTAAGCTTGCTGATCAGATCGCCCGCATTGCGCGTGGCGTTGTCCATCGCCGTCATCGAGGCACCCTGTTCGGAAGCCTCGCGTTCAAGCAGCGCGCCGAACAGCTGGGTGCGCACGTAACGCGGCAGCAGTTCTTCGAGGATTTCCTCCTCGCCCGGCTCGTAATCAACCACTGCGCCGGTGTCCTCGGCGGTGGCCGGGGCGGGGACGGGGATCAGCTGAGTGACTGTCGGATCCTGCGCCAGCGCCGACTTGAAGGTCGGGAAGATCAGGTGCGCGACATCGAACTTGCCGGCGTCGAACATCGCGATCAGCTCGTTGGCAATTGCCTCGGCCTCGGTGAAGCCCGGGGTCTTGACGGTGCTGGTGTCGAAGCCTTCGCCGATCAGGTTCGGGAACTCGCGCTTCAGCGGCGCGCGGCCCTTTCTGCCGACGAGGTAGAATTCGACCTGCTTGCCCTGCGCCTGCAACTCGCGCGCCTTGGCCTTGGCAGCCTTGACGAGGTTCGAGTTCAAACCGCCGCACAGCCCTTTGTCGGTGTTGACCACCACCAGAAGGTTGCGCTGGTCGCTACCCGTGCCTGCCAGCAGGCGCGGGGCGCTGTCGCCCGACACCTTGCTGGCGAGGCTCGCCATCACCGCGGCAAGGCGCGTGGCATAGGGCCGGCCGGCCTCGGCCGCGGCCTGGGCACGGCGCAGCTTGGCCGCCGCGACCATCTGCTTGGCCTTGGTGATCTTCTGGGTCGACTTGACCGAGTTGATCCGGCCCTTGAGTTCCTTGAGTGAGGGCACGTCAGGGCGTCCTTAAGCGAACTGCTTGCCGAAAGCTTCGAGCGCGGCCTTGGTCTTGTCCGCGACGTCGCCTTCGAACTTCTTCGAGGTGCGGATTTCGGCCAGCACAGCGCCGTGTTCGCGGCGCATGTAGTCGAGCATCTGCGCTTCGTATTCGTTCACGCGGTTCACCGGGATCGAATCGAGGAAGCCGTTGGTGCCGGCGTAGATCGACACGGTCTGCTCTTCGAACGGCATCGGCGAGAACTGCTTCTGCTTGAGCAGCTCGGTCAGGCGTGCACCGCGGTTCAGCAGCTTCTGGGTGGCGGCGTCGAGGTCCGAGCCGAACTGCGCGAAGGCCGCCATTTCGCGGTATTGCGCGAGGTCGAGCTTCATCGAGCCCGAAACCTTCTTCATCGCCTTGGTCTGGGCGGCACCGCCCACACGCGACACCGACAGACCGACGTTAATCGCCGGACGGATGCCCTGATAGAACAGGCCGGTTTCGAGGAAGATCTGGCCGTCGGTGATCGAAATCACGTTGGTCGGAATGTAGGCCGACACGTCACCCGCCTGGGTTTCGATGATCGGCAGCGCCGTGAGCGAGCCGTGGCCGTTGTCTTCGTTCATCTTCGCAGCGCGCTCAAGCAGGCGGCTGTGGAGATAGAACACGTCGCCCGGATAGGCTTCGCGGCCCGGAGGACGACGCAGCAGCAGCGACATCTGACGATAGGCGACGGCCTGCTTGGAAAGGTCGTCATAAACGATCACGGCGTGCATGCCGTTGTCGCGGAAGAATTCGCCCATCGCGCAGCCGGTGTAGGGCGCGAGGTACTGCAGCGGGGCAGGCTCGGAAGCGGTTGCGGCGACCACGATGGAGTATTCCATCGCGCCGTTTTCTTCGAGCTGCTTCACGATCTGCGCCACGGTCGAACGCTTCTGGCCGACGGCGACATAGACGCAGTAAAGCTTCTTCTTCTCGTCGTCGCCCTGATTGGCTTCCTTCTGGTTGATGAAGGTGTCGATCGCGACGGCAGTCTTGCCGGTCTGACGGTCACCGATGATCAACTCGCGCTGGCCGCGGCCGACGGGCACGAGGGCGTCAATCGCCTTGAGGCCGGTCTGCACCGGTTCCGAAACCGATTCGCGCGGGATGATGCCCGGGGCCTTCACTTCGACGCGCATGCGCTTGTCGGCGACAATCGGGCCCTTGCCGTCAATCGGATTGCCGAGCGCGTCAACCACGCGGCCGAGCAGGCCCTTGCCGACCGGCACGTCGACGATGGTGCCGGTGCGCTTGACGACATCACCTTCCTTGATCTCGGCGTCCGAGCCGAAGATCACGACACCGACGTTGTCTGCTTCGAGGTTGAGGGCCATGCCCTGCACCCCGTTGGCGAATTCCACCATTTCGCCGGCCTGCACCTTGTCGAGGCCGTGGATGCGGGCGATCCCGTCACCCACCGACAGCACGGTGCCGGTTTCGCTGACTTCGGCCTCGGTGCCGAAATTGGCGATCTGGTCCTTGATGACCTTCGAGATTTCTGCGGCGCGGATTTCCATGGATTTGTCCTTTAGGCCTTCATGGCTTGGGCAAGCGAGTTGAGACGGGTACGGATCGAGGCATCAATGCGCTGCGAGCCGATGGTAACGACGAGGCCGCCGAGCAGATCGGGATCGACCTTGGCGGAGAGCATGACAGTGCGACCTTCGCGCGCCGTCAGCTTGGTCTTGAGCGCCTTCAGCTGCGTCTCGGTCAGCGGGTGGGCGCTGGTGACGGTGGCCGAAACTTCGCCGCGCTGGGCAGCGGCAATCGCCTTGAAGGCGGAAATGATCGCGGGCAGCTTGGCCAGACGGCGGTTGGCCGCCAGCACACCGAGGAAATTGGTGGTCAGCGGCGAAAGCTTCAGCTTCTTTGCCACTGCCGCCATCGCCTTGCCCTGCACATCGCGCGCAAGTTCGGGGTTGGTGGTCAGCGCCGCCAGATCGGCCGATTCGCCGAGGGCAACGCCCAGCTTTTCGAGATCGCTCTCGACAGCCGTGACCGTGCCGTTCTCGCTGGCGAGATCGAACAGGGCCGAGGCGTAGCGTCCAGCCAGGCTGGCCTTGATACCGGCGGAAATATCCACGCGCGTGCAGTCCTCTTGCGAAGCGTAAAAAGGTATTGCTTGGGCCTTGGGAGTGGGGCGTGCGCAGGGGCTGCCCTCAAGGTTGGCGCGCGCCTAGCAATTGATTCCGGTTCCTGCAAGCCGTGAGGGGCGGGAATTGTGCAAGTGCGAAAGGGGCGCGGCCGGCAGCGTCCGGCGCGCGGCCCCCTTCGGCGTTCACTCCCGGCGTTAATCCCCGGGTTGCAATCCGCTTTCGTAGGCGGCCAGCGCATAGCCTGCCAAGCGGCTGCTCCAGTCATTGGGCTTCATTGTATAGAGGCCTTTGAGATAGGCGCGATCCAGCGCGGTCAGTTCCGCCGGAGCCGCGCGCGGGCCGAGCGCGAACAGGCTGAGGATGGTCGGCACCTCGCTCCCCGTCACCGCGACATCCCGGCGCGGCGTGGCGAGCAGGTGGACGGTGGCATAGTCGGCCAGCTGGACGAGGTGCACGTCATCGAGCTGGCGCACGTCGAACACCACCACCGACACTTCCTTTGTCCGGCTGAAGGGCACCCGGATGCGCGAGGGGAAGTAGGCATCGCTCTGCTGGAAGGCGACCGAGGGATTGGCCGTTATCACCTGTCCGCCGGGCAGGGCCGAGGTTCCAGCCATCGGTGCTCCGCGCGAATTCCGCAGCCCGTCCGGGCTCCAGACAATCGCCGGACGTCTGGCGCTGAGCTGTGCGTCGATCTCGCGGTTGGCGTCGACGGTGAAAAGCTGCGGATATTCGTCGCGCAGCCGCTCGACCAGCCGGGCGGGGCGGTTGACGACCATCACCAGCGCGTTGGTTTTGCAGTCGGGCCGACCGACTTTCAGCCCCGCCGCCGCCGCATTGGCACGGATGCGCGCTGCGACTTCGGCATCGAACGTCTCGCCAAGGCCGGCAACTTGGAGGCACAGGTCGTCATGAAAGCGCGGGATCGGATCGAACGGCATCCGGATCTCGAAAATATTGCGCACGCTCTTGCGGACTTCCTCGGGCGTGAGCGGGCGTTCGCCGAGCACTTCGATGGTGGGCAGTTCTCCGGTGCGGAGCATGACTTGGTCGGGTTCGCCAGCGGCGAGAGCGGACGGCACCAGCACTGCGGCCAGCGCTGCGAGCGCGATCATGGGGCGCGCGGACAGCTTCATGGTGTCATCCCTTTTCGTTCGATTATAACGGGATAGTGTGCCGGAATTCCTGAACACCGGATGAAGCGCGGGCCTATCCGGCGGGGGCGGGGGACATTTCCGCCCGCGCCGCCTCCGACGCCTGCCAGTCGAGATAGCGCAACACCATCCGCCCGCCCGCCAGCAGCACCAGCACTGCGGCAATCATGATCAGCCAGCGGCGACGGCGGCTCACTTGCCTGCCCCCTTGGGCGCGCAGGCATAAACCAGCCGCTCGTTCGGTGCCTCGGGCAGCAGGGCGACGAGGGCGGATTGCTGCTCGCCGAGGGTGCGCGCCGCCTCGGCCACACCGCAGGCGGGCGGGGCGTATTGGGCGCGGGTTTCGAGCACCTTGTCCATCGCCTCGGCCCCCAGCAGATAACGGTCGGTGCGGAAGGCGCGGGTGTCGGGATCGTAGCGGTTGACGGCAACCGCGGCTTCATCCTCCAGCACCAGCACCCGGCTCCATTCCCCGCCCGCCGACAGCCCGTATTGGGTGCGGGTGTTGACGCAGCCGTCCGCGCCCCAGTCGAAGGCGACATCATCGGTGCGGGCAGTGGTGACGCGGCTGCGTTCAGGCACCAGCGTGCAGATCAGCGCGCCCTCGGCGGACGTCTCGCCGGCGGCGCTGCCTTCGTCAGCGTCATCGCCGTTCATGGCGGCGGCGACCTTGTCCTCGATCGCGGCGAGGCCCGGGCGGGTGAACCACAGCACCAGCGCGCCCGTCAGCGCGACGGCGGCAAAGGCAGCGGCCATCCCGGCGCGCTTGCGGGCTTCCGGATCGCGCCGCCACACGAAGGCCGCATAGCCGCTGCCGACCGCCGCCAGCAGCGCGATCAGCGCCAGCGCCATCGCGTTCTCGCGCGCCGCGATCACCTCCATCTGCGCCGCCAGCTGCGCCTTCTCGCGCGCCGCGCCATCGGCCTGCGCCCGCTGCGCCAGCCGTTCGCGCGCGGCGGCCTGCTCGGCTTCGAGGCGCTGACGTTCCTCGGCGTTGAGATCGGCAATCGAGCGGCAGGGCAGGGCGTTGACCACCGGCTCCACCCCGTTCGCCTTGAGGAACGGCAGCAGTTCGCGCAGGGATACGGCGAAGTAGAACTCGGCATCCCCGCTTGCCGAATCCGCGCTGAAGCTGTTGACCCCGATCACCCGCCCGCACGGATCGAGCAGCGGCCCGCCCGAATTGCCGCGCGCAATCGGCGCGGTGTGGAGGATGGTGTCGAACTGGCGCGAGGGCCGCTCGCCCGACAGGAAGCCACGCGATTTGACCGGCGGCTGGGGGCGGAACACATCCGCCATGTCCAGCCCCTGCGCCAGATCGACATTCATCGGATAGCCGATGGCCGACACCTCGCCGCCGGTGCCACCCGCGCCGCCAGCGAGGGCCAGCGGCGGCAGGCGCAGCGAGCCCTTGGCGATCTCCAGCAGCGCCAGATCATTGCGCGGCGAAATCGCGATCACCCGGGCAAAGGCCCCGCCGTCACCCTCGGACGGGACAATTCCGATCCGCAAGGTATCGTCCTGCGCGGCCTCGCTCACCACATGGGCATTGGTGACGATCCGCGTCGGCGAAACCGCAAAGCCGGTGCCGTGGCTGACGGGGACGGGCTGGCCGCCATCTTCGCCGATCAGCACCACGCGCACTACGCCGCGCGCAGCCGCGTCGATATCGGCAGGGTCGGCAGAGGCGGGCAGGGCGAGCCCAAGGGCAAGGGCTGCCCACAGGAAAATGCCCGCCGCCAGCCGCCACCACAAGTTGATGATTTCTCTGGCGACGGACATGCGATAGAGCCCTTGGTCTGGAATTGACCACCGCACTTGGCACCTCGCCGGATGCGGATCAACTCCACATCGGACAAACAGGGCAAGGCTTGGGACAATGACGAAGCAGTGGTTCATTCTGGCGGCAGGGGCCGCATTGGCAATCGCCCCGGCGGCGCAGGCGCAGGACAGCATGAGCGCGGCCTTCGCGGCGGGGGGCAAGAACTTCACCGTTGCCGTGCCCCAAGGCTATTGCCAGCCCGAGGGCGCGGACAAGGCGCTGGCCGATGCGATGGCCGATCTCGATACGCTCAATCTCACCCACGTCACGCTGCGCGACTGCAACGATCCCGACGGCGACTATTCGCTCGTCAAGTCCGAGCGTAAAGCCCAGCAGCTCGGCGTGCCCAAGGCGATGTTCATCGCGCTGGCGGCCAAGCAGCTCGAAAGCGAGCTCTCCCAGCAGGCGATTGCGCAGGGGATGAACCAGGCGGGACAGGATATCGCCTCCGGCACCGGCGATGCCATGACCCTGAGCGGAGGCACCGCACAGGCCGCAGGGTTCGATGCGGACTGCGCCTATATCACCGGATCGGCGGTGCTTGGGGTGGGCGGGCAAAACATCACCACCTATTTCGCCTCCTGCCTGACGCTGGCGGGCGGGCGCGTGTTCGCGATACACTCCTATGCCACGGACCTTGCCAAGGTGCCCTACGACACGCTCAAGGCCCGCAGCCGGGCGCTCGGGGCGAGCCTCGTCGCCACCCCCTGACGCGACATTGAGCGCAAAAGCAGGGGGTGCGGCGCGCTGGCGGGTGTGGCAGAGTGTTTCACGTGAAACATTTCGGGAACATATCTGATGATGCGCGCTGGCAGGCGGTGCAGGACAAGGATCGGCGCTATGACGGCGCCTTCGTGACGGGTGTCCATTCGACCGGCGTATATTGCCGCCCCTCCTGCCCCGCGCGCTTGCCGCTGCGCCGCAATGTGTCCTTCTACGCCAGCCCGCAAGATGCTGAAAAAGATGGATTAAGGCCGTGCAAACGATGCGCGCCCGACCGCCAGAGCGCCGAGGAGGCCTGCGTCCTCGCCGCGCTGCAAGCGATCCGCGACGGGAGCGCAACGACCCTTGCACAACTCTCCGATCTCACCGGCTACACCCCGACCCATTTCCAGCGCCTGTTTACCCGCACCGTCGGAATGTCGCCCGCCGCCTATGCGCGCGCATGCCGCGAACAACGCGTGCACGAGGCGCTGACGAGTGGCCAACGGGTGGGCGATGCCCTCGCCAGCGCGGGCTATGCGGGGGCGCGGCAATTCTATGCGGAAACGAAAGGCAGGCTGGGGATGAAGCCGGGCGATTGGAGCAAGGGCGGCGCGGGCCGTGTAATCAATTGGGCGGTGTTGCCGACGACGCTCGGGCCGATGCTGGTGGCAGCAACCGACAACGGCGTGTGCTGTCTGGCTTTCGGAGAGGGCGAGGCGGAATTGCAGGCGCGCTTTCCGAAAGCGGAATTGCGCGCGGCGGGCGAGGATTTCCGCGATCTGTTCGCGCAGGTGCTGGCGGCGGTCGAACAGCCGGGTTCGGGCAGCGCCGCAATCCCGCTCGATGTGAAAGGCACCGCCTTCCAGCAGCGCGTCTGGGAAGAACTGCGCCGCATACCTGCTGGGGAGACGCGTTCCTATGGCGAGCTTGCGGCGGCGGTCGGTAATCCCAAGGCCAGCCGCGCGGTCGGCGGGGCCAACGGGGCGAACCACATCGCGGTGCTGATCCCCTGCCACAGGGTGATCGCCAGCGACGGAACGCTGGGGGGCTATGCCTATGGGCTGGCAATCAAGGCGGAGTTGCTGCGGCGCGAGGGGCGGTGAGGCACCTGACCCCATTCGTCACCCCAGCGGTTGCGAAGCACAACCGCTGGGGTGACGGGACGAGTTGCTTCGTCATTGCGAGCCGCAGGCGAAGCAATCCATGGCCGGAAGGTTCAGCGCGCGGCACGGCGCGTCCATGGATTGCTTCGTCGCCTCCGGCTCCTCGCAATGACGAGGAGTAATCAATCCAGCTTCGGCGGCATTCCCGGCTCGCACTTTGCCATCGCGCGCTGGTAGGCGGGGCGTTCGCCGATGCGCTTCAAATACGCTTGCAGGTTCGGCATCCCGTCGATGCTCATCCCGCTCATCGCGCGGCTGGTGGTCAGCTGGAAGCCCATCATGATGTCGGCGGTGGTTAGCTGCGCGCCGCCGAAATATTCCGCTTCGCCGAGGCGCTTTTCGACGATCGCCCAGCCCTTCTGGAAGCGGTCTGCGACAAACGCGGGCATTTCAGTCGCGCCCATGAACTGCGCCACCAGCGCCATCATGCCGTTGGTCATGAAGGTCGCGTTGGCCCAGTGGTAATAGAACAGGTGATCGGTGAAATCGGGGTGATCCACGCCCGGCACCAGAGCCGTGCCCGGCGCATATTTGGCGACGATGTAATCCATGATCGCGCCGCTTTCACCCAGCACAAGGTCGCCGTCGGTGATCACCGGCGCGATGCCCATCGGGTGCAGCGCCTTGTAATCGTCGGGCGCCAAGCGGTTGTCCTCGCGGCGGTTATAGAGCTTGAGGTCGTATTCCAGCCCCAGCTCTTCCGCGAGCCAGACGATGCGTTCGGATTGCGACAGGCGCAGGTGGTGGATGGTCAGCATGGCTCTCTCCCCTATTGGTTGCGTTACGCGTTTCTGGCCCAGCCTTTGCTTGCGGGCACCAGAGAGTCGAGAAACTTTTCCGCCGTTTCCAGATATTCCCGCTGCTTGGCCTCGCCCATGCGGTCCCATGTCGCGTAAATCCGCCCGATGCGGTGATTGCTTTCGAGGCGGCTGCGGTTGGCATCCATGAAGTGCCAATAGAGCGGGTTGAAGGGGCAGGCGGCGGGGCCGGTTTTCTGGGCGACCTTGTAGCGGCAGCCTTTGCAGTAATCCGACATCTTGTTGATGTAATTGCCGCTCGCCGCATAGGGCTTGGTCGCCAGCCGCCCGCCGTCGGCATAGAGCACCATGCCTGCCACGTTCGGCAGTTCGACCCATTCGAACGCATCGGCGTAGACGGCGAGATACCAGTCGGCGACTTCTTGCGGATCGATCCCGGCGATCAGGCAGAAATTGCCGAGCACCATCAGCCGCTGGATATGGTGCGCATGGGCATCCTCGCGGGTAGTGCGGATGCAATCGGCGAGGCAGCGCATGTCGGTTTTACCGGTCCAGAAGAACTCGGGGAGCGGGCGGTGGGCGGCGAGTTCATTCGCTTCGGCCAGCCCCGGCATCTGGTGCCAGTAAAATCCGCGCACATATTCACGCCAGCCGATGATCTGGCGGATGAAGCCCTCGACCGAATTCAATGGCGCGCGGCCCTTGCGATATTCCTCCTCGGCGCGCTGGCACAGTTCGAGGCCGTCGAGCAGCCCGATATTGAGGCTGGTCGAGAGCATCGAGTGATAGAGGTCGTCCGACCCGTGCACCATCGCGTCCTGATAGGGGCCGAACAGGCCGAGGCGGCGGGCGAAGAAGGCCTCGGCAGCTTCGAGGGCTTGGGCGCGGGTAACGGGCCAGCCGAAGGGTTCCAGGTCGCCGAAGTGATCGGGGAAGCGCTCGCCCACCAGCGCGATGACCTCGCGGGTGATGTGATCAGGGGCGAATTTGGGCGCAGGCGGCGCGCGCAGGCCTTCTTTTGGCGGCTCGCGGTTTTCGGCGTCATAATTCCAGTCGCCGCCGGTGGGCTTATCGCCTTCCATGAGCAGCCCGGTCTTGCGGCGCATTTCGCGGTAGAAATACTCCATCGTCAGGTGCTTGCGGCCCTCGGCGAAGCGCCGGAAATCGGCGTGGCTGGCGATGAAGCGCGTGTCGGGCAGGATCGAGACGGGGCAGAGGAAGCGGTCCTCCCATTCCGCCATCGCCTGCGCCACCCGCCACTCGCCGCTTTCGGTGACGCGCACTTCGGACGGCGCGTGGCGTTCCACCGCGCGGGCGACTTCGCCGGTGAAGCTGCCGGTGTTGGCGGGGTCGTCGAGGTGGACGTAGTCGACCTGCCAGCCCTCGGCGCGAAGCTCTGCGGCGAAGTGGCGCATGGCCGAGAAGATCAGCACGATCTTCTGCTTGTGGTGCTTCACATAGGTCGCCTCGTCCCACACCTCCATCATCAGGATGACGCTGTTTGCGGGCGAGAGGCCGTCAAGGCTGGCAAGATTGCGCGACAACTGATCGCCGAGGACGGGGACGAGGATGGGAGAGGTCATGCGGGGGGATACGCCCCGAGCCGTCTTTTGGTTTCGTCATTGCGAGCCGAAGGCGAAGCAATCCATCAACCGGGGTTGCTGCGTGGCCCGGCGGCTGGTCCATGGATTGCCGCGTCGCCTGCGGCTCCTCGCAATGACGAGTTAGACGAAGCTATAGGGGTCCACATCCACGCCCACCCGCACGCCGGGGGCGAAGTTCACCTTGCCGATCCAGTCGCGCAACACCGCTTGCAGGTTCGCGCTGCGCTTGGCGTTGACCAGAAAGCGGTAGCGGTAACGTCCGCGCAACAGGGCCAGCGGGGCAGGGGCGGGGCCGAGGATCTGCACATCGGCCAGTCGCGGGCGGACATCGCCCAGCCGCACCGCTGCCTCGCGTGCTTCCTTCTCGTCCTCGCTCGACAGGATGATCGCCGCCCAGCGCCCGAACGGCGGCGCATTGGCATCGCGGCGGGCGGCGGTTTCGGCGGCGTAGAAGCCGTCGCGGTCGCCATTGGCCAGCGCGGCGATGACGGGGGCGTCGGGGTGGCGGGTCTGGATCAGCACCTCGCCCGGCTTGGCCCCGCGCCCGGCGCGCCCCGCCACCTGCGCGATCTGGCTGAAGGTGCGCTCGCCCGCTCGCAGGTCGCCGCCCTCAAGGCCGAGGTCCGCGTCGACCACGCCCACCAGCGTGAGGTCAGGAAAGTGGAAGCCCTTGGTGACGAGCTGCGTGCCGATGATGATGTCGATCGCCTTGCCTTCGGCCTCGGCGATGAACGCCGCCGCGCGTTCGGGGGTGTTGAGCGTGTCCGAGGTTGCCACCGCGATGCGTGCGCCGGGGAACAGATCGCGCACTTCATCGGCAATGCGCTCGACGCCAGGGCCGCAAGCGACGAGGCAATCGCTCTCGCCGCATTCGGGGCAGGCTTCGGGCACCCGCGTCTCGAACCCGCAATGGTGGCAGGCGAGGCGCGATGACAGGCGGTGTTCGACCAGCCATGCGCTGCAAGACGGGCATTTGAAGCGGTGCCCGCAATTCCTGCAAAGCGTCAGCGGCGCATAGCCGCGGCGGTTGAGGAACAGCAGCGATTGCTCGCCCTTGGCCAGCCGGTCACGCAGGGCATCCACCAGCGGCCCGGCGAGCCAGCGCTGGCTGCCGGGCTTTTCTTCCGTCAGATTGATGAGGTGCACCGTTGGCAGGCTCGCGCCCCCGAAACGGGCGGGCAGATCGAGCTTTGCGTAGACGCCCTGCGCCGCCATGTGCAGGCTTTCCAAGGCGGGCGTGGCGCTGGCGAGGATTACTGGAATGCCCTCGAACCGCGCGCGCATCACCGACACGTCACGGGCGTTGTAGCGCACCCCGTCGTCCTGCTTGAAGCTGATCTCGTGCGCTTCATCTACCACGATCAACCCGAGGTTGGCATAGGGCAGGAACAGCGCCGAACGCGCGCCGACGATCACTTGTGCGCTACCATCGGCAATCGCCCGCCATGCCCGTCTGCGCTCGGTGGATTTCAATGAGGAATGCCACAGCACCGGCGCCGCGCCGAAACGGGCGGCAAAGCGGGCGAGGAAGTTCTCGGTCAGCGCGATTTCGGGGAGCAGGACGAGCACCTGACGGCCTAGCTTCAGCGCTTCGGCGACGGGTTCGAAATAGGTCTCGGTCTTGCCAGAACCCGTGACCCCGTCGAGCAGGAAGGGGGCAAAGGCGCGCGCCTTCACCGCTTCCACCAGCCGCGCGGCGACAGCGGATTGTTCGGGCGAGAGATCGGGCGGGGCGTGGTCGGGATTGGCGGCGGGATAGGGCCGGTCGATGTTCACCGTCACCGGCTCGATTACGCCCTGGTTCACCAGCCCGCGCAGCACGCCTTCAGAAACGCCCGCAATCCCCGCCAGTTCGCGCATCGTGCCCTGTTCGCCTTCCAGCGCAGCGATGGCGGCCTGACGCTGGGCGGTCATGCGTTCAGGGACGCCGCCCGACAGCCGATATTCGGTCATCGTCGCCGGGCCGCCCAAGGCCCCGCCGCTCGCCAGCGCCATGCGTGCCACGGCGGCGAGGGGGGCGCAGTAATAATCCGCGGTCCATTCGATCAGCCGCCGCAAGGGCGCGGGCAGCGGCGGGACGGGCACGACTTCGAGAATCGGGCGCAGGCGCTCAAAGGCGATTTCCTCGCCCGGCAGGCGGCCTTCGTCCCACACGATCCCTGTCACCTTGCGCGGCCCGAGCGGCGCCACCACCACGCTGCCCGCAGGCGCGCTGACCCCCTCGGGCAGCCGGTAATCCAGCGGGCCGAGCGCAGCATTCAGAACAAGCAGGCGAATTCGGTTCATCGCGCAGTTATATGGGCGGCGGCATGACGATGCCGCAAGCACGAAAGGCCCTGCCCATGACCGAGATACCCGCTCCCGCTCCGACCCGCCGCGCGCTGCTCGCCTCGGCCGCAGGCGGCGCGGCGCTGTTGTTGCTGCCGGCCTGCGCCAGCACCGGTCCGGCTTTCACCATGGAAGAAGCGGTGCGCCGCTTGTTGCTGGCCGCCTCGGACAACGCCTTTGCCCGCCTGACCGAGCCGGGCGGGTTCTGGGACGAACAGGTCGCGCGCATCGGCCTCGACCAGTTTCTCGGCAGCCGCGGCTCCACCCTGTCGCGCATTCTCACCTCGCAATTGTTCAAGGACCGGCTGGAGGAACGCTTCGCCCGTTTCGCGATCGACGCCAGCTTCCGCGCCGCGCCGGTGGTGACCGATGCGGTGCGGGTGATCGGGTTCGAGAACGCCATCGCGCTGGTGCGCGGCGGTCCGGATGCGGCGAGCACCTTCCTGCGGCAGGAAATGGGCACGGCGCTCATCGACGCGATGGTGCCCGAACTGGGCGAGGCGATCCGGCTGGCCGAAGACCCGCTGGTGGGCGAGGCGCTGGGCGCGCTCACCGGCGTGCGCGTCGGCGAAGTGGCAGCGCGGATCGGGCGCGAGGTTGACGATGCGATCTGGGGCGAAATCGCGCGCGAGGAAGCCGCGATTCGCGCCGATCCGGGCGCGACCCGCGATCCGGTGCTGATGGCTGTGTTCGGCGGGCTGAGCCGGATCTGAGCCGTCAGAAGCGGTAGATGATCGCCGCCTGCGGAATGTGGCTGGTGCGCGCTGGCCGTTCGCCGCGCGGGAAGATTACCATCCAGTAGATCGCGCCGATATCGAGGTTCTTGCGCACCCGGTGGATGAGGCTGGTCTGGAATCGCCACTGCTCGGTTGAGGTGCCTTCGCCCGCATCGCGCGATTGCATGATGCCGAGCCATTCGATTCCGGCAGTCGCCCGCCAGTCTTCGGCAATCGGCTGGTTGTAGGTGAAGCGCTGGCGCAAGCGCAGTTCCATCTGATCGGCACCGTCGAAGAAACGCTCCTCCAGCCGCGTGCGGGCCTCGATCCGGCCAAGCGTGAAGGTGGCCTGCTGGTGGGTGCGGATCTCGGTCAGCCCGGCGGTGTCGAACAGCATGATCCCGCCGCCCAGCCGGGTCTTCTCGGCCACCTGCTGATCGAACGCGACGCGGATGGTCTGCTGGTCTGCCCCGACTTCGTCCTCGCCCCGCCAGCGCTGGGTCGCGTCAAACGTCAGCGAGGTGTTGTCGTCGATCTTGCCTGTCGCGACGGTATTCAGCCAGAATTGCGTGTCTTCATCTGCCGCAAGCGCTTTCGATGGTTGCCAAGCGGCGAGCGTGGCGGCAAGCAGCGTCGCGACATGCATCGGCAACCGTGTCATGCACCGCATTTAGGCCTGCCCATTGGTGCTGGCTATCGCATTTTACCGGAGTGAACCCATGAAATTCTTCGTCGACACCGCCGAGATCGAGGCGATCCGCGAACTTGCCGCCACCGGCCTGCTCGACGGGGTGACGACCAACCCCTCGCTGATCGCCAAGTCGGGGCGCGATTTCATGGAAGTGACGGCGGAGATCTGCGGGATCGTCGATGGCCCGGTGAGCGCCGAAGTGGTCGCGCTCGATCACGCGACGATGATGAAAGAGGCCGAAGTGCTCCGCAAGATCGCCGACAATGTCTGCATCAAGGTGCCGCTGACGGTGGACGGCCTCAAGACCTGCAAGGCACTGTCGTCGGAAGGCACGATGGTCAATGTCACGCTGTGCTTCTCGGCCAATCAGGCGCTGCTCGCGGCCAAGGCCGGGGCGAATTTCATCTCGCCCTTCGTCGGGCGGCACGATGATAACGGCTTCGACGGGATGGACCTGATCGAAGACATCCGCCTGATCTACGACAACTACAATTTCGAAACGGAAATCCTCGTCGCCAGCGTGCGCCACACCACCCACGTGTTGCAGGCCGCCAAGATCGGCGCCGACGTGATGACCGCGCCGCCGGCCGTGATCCATGCCCTGTTCAAGCACGTGCTGACCGACAAGGGCATCGAAGGCTTCATGGCCGACTGGGCCAAGACCGGGCAGAGCATTCTGAAGTAATGGCTGACCAGTCCCCGCTCGATCTGTTCAAGCAGGCGCTTACCGGCGCAAGCCGTGCGATTGCGCGCGATCCGGAAGTGGAAGTCGCCTGGAGCGCCGATGTGCCCGGCGCGGCGGGCAACCGCTTCCGCGTGCCGCTGCCGGGGCGCGATTTGCCGCAAGATCAGGTGACCGAAGCGCGCGGCTTTGCGGACTCGTTTGCGCTGAAACTGCGCCACCACGATGCGGCGCTCCACGCCCGCTCGGCCCCCCCTGAACCCATCGCGCGCGCCTGTTATGACGCCATCGAGCAGGTGCGTTACGAGGCGCTGGGGGCGAACCGCTTCGGCGGGATCAAGGCCAATCTCGACGCCGCGACCGAATTGCGCACCGCCAGTGACAAGATCGTGCGGGCGCAGAATTCCTCCGAAGTCCCGCTGCAAACCGCGCTCTCCCTGCTGGTGCGCGAGGCGCTGACGGGCGAGCCGGTGCCGGCCAAGGCACAGGGCGGGATCGAGCTGGTGCGCGATTTCCTTGAGGAGAAGGTCGGCGGCGATTTCGCCAACCTCGCCGAGAAGATCGCTGACCAGGAAGCCTTCCAGAAACTCGCGCTCGACATGCTGCGCGAACTCGATCTGACCCGGCCCACCGACGCGCCCGACGAAGGCGAAAGCGACGATCCCGACGACGAGGACGCCCCCGACGAGAGCGAGGGCGAGGACGAGAATCAGGGCGAGGGCGATCCGCAGTCCTCCGAAATGGCCGGCGACATGGCCGAAGGCGAGGGCGAGGGGGAACAATCCTCGGACACCCAGACCGACAGCGAAATGTCCGAAGGCGATCCAGGCGAGGAAGGCGATGCCTCCAACGCCCCCGTCCGCCCGAACCGCCCGCAGGCCGAAGTCCCCGCCAGCGTCGATTACAAGGCCTTCACCACCCGCTTCGACGAGGAAGTCGCCGCGCCCGACCTGTGCGACGCGGAGGAACTCGACCGGCTGCGCGCCTATCTCGATAGCCAGCTGACTGGATTGCAGGGCGTGGTGACGCGCCTCGCCAACCGCTTGCAGCGGCGGCTGATGGCGCAGCAGAACCGCAGCTGGGATTTCGATCAGGAAGAAGGCGTGCTCGATGCCGCGCGCCTTGCCCGCGTGATCATCTCGCCCGGCACGGCATTGAGCTACAAGGTCGAGCGCGACGTCGAGTTCAAGGACACCATCGTCACGCTGCTGATCGACAATTCGGGCTCGATGCGCGGGCGGCCGATTTCGATTGCCGCGATCAGCGCCGACATTCTGGCCCGCACCTTGGAGCGCTGCGGCGTGAAGACGGAAATCCTCGGCTTCACTACCCGCGCATGGAAGGGCGGCCAATCGCGCGAAGCATGGCTCGCCGACGGCAAGCCGCAGAACCCGGGCCGCCTGAATGATCTCAGGCACATCATCTACAAGCAGGCCGACGAGCCCTGGCGCCGCGCGCGCCGCAATCTCGGGCTGATGATGCGCGAGGGGCTGCTCAAGGAGAACATCGACGGCGAGGCGCTGATCTGGGCGCATTCCCGCCTGCTCTACCGCCCCGAGGAACGCCGTATCCTGATGGTGATCAGCGACGGCGCGCCGGTGGACGATTCGACGCTGTCGGTGAACAGCGCGGGCTACCTCGAAGCACACCTGCGCGGTGTGATCGAGTGGATTGAGAAGGTTTCACCCGTGCAGTTGGTGGCGATCGGCATCGGCCACGATGTGACGCGCTATTACAGGCGCGCCGTGACGATCATGGACGTCGAGCAGCTCGGCGGCACGATCATGGAGCAGCTCGCCGAGCTGTTTGAGGATGAAAAGGGCACCAAGAGAAAATGACCAAGTCCACCACCGTCACCGAAGCCGTCACCACCCGTCGCTCGATCCGCGCGTTTCTCGACAAGCCGGTCGATCTTGCCACCATCACCCGCGTGATGGACACGGCGCGCTGGGCCGCGTCGGGCTGCAATTACCAGCCGTGGGAAGCGAGCATCGTCACCGGCCAGCCGCTCAAGGACTTGCAGGCAAAGATCATCGCCAATGGCCCGGGCGCGGCGGAATATGACTGGGCGGCCCCAGGCACCGAGGAGGCTTACAAGAAGCGCCTCGACGGGGTTTCGGCGGGCATGTTCGGGGCGATGGGCATTGCGCGCGACGATGGCGCTGCGCGCATGGCGGCGATGGCCAAGAACACCACCAGCTTCGATGCGCCGGCCGTGCTGTTCGTCTATTTCCCGCGCCTGATGAAGGAGCCGCAGTGGTCGGATGTCGGCATGTGGCTGCAAAGCGTCGCGCTGCTGCTGCGCGAGGAGGGGCTGGATTCCTGCTTCCAGGAATTCATGGCGCTCTATGCCAACACGATCCGCGACTTCCTCGGGCTGGATCACGAACGCTACATGTTCTTCTGCGGCATGGCGATCGGCTACCGCGATCCGGACGCGCCGGTGAACAACTTCGAGCGCGAGCGGGTGCCGTTGGCGGAGCAGGTCAAGTTCATCGGGTTCTGATACTACCTCGTCATTGCGAGGAGCCGGAGGCGACGCGGCAATCCATAAATTGCCGCCGCGCCCCGATGCAGCGTTGATTGATGGATTGCTTCGCCTGCGGCTCGCAACGACGAGGGAATTGACGTTGTGCCTGTCGCTAGCCAAAGCGCCAGCATGACCGACGCCCCGCTCAAGCTATTCAACTCGCTCACCCGTTCGCTCGAGGTGTTCGAGCCCGTCCACGCAGGCGAGGCGCGCGTCTATACCTGCGGGCCGACGGTCTATAACTACCCGCATATCGGCAACATGCGCGCCTATGTGTTCGCCGATGTGCTGGGGCGCACGCTGACGTGGAAGGGGCTGAAGCTCACCCACGTCATTAACATCACGGACGTGGGCCACCTCACCGATGATGCCGACGCGGGCGAGGACAAGATGGAGAAGATGGCTGCGGAAAAAGCGCAGTCGATCTGGGACATCGCCGAGCACTACAAGCAGGCCTATTGGGCCGATGTGCGCGCGCTCAACATCCGCCAGCCCGCGCAGTGGACGGTCGCCACCGACTACGTCCCGCAGATGATCGAATTCGCCAAGGGCATTGCGGACAAGCACTGCTACGAGCTGGAGAGCGGGTTTTATTTCGACGTTTCGACGGTCGCCGATTACGGGCGGCTGGCGCGCGCGAACACTGAAGAGGGCGAGGGCCGGATTGAAGCCGTCGAGGGCAAGCGCAACGCCGCCGACTTCGCGATCTGGCGCAAGACTCCCGCCGGCGAGACGCGGCAGATGGAATGGGACTCGCCGTGGGGCAAGGGCGCGCCCGGCTGGCACCTCGAATGCTCGGTGATGAGCGGCGAGGTGCTCGGCTTCCCGTTCGACATCCACACCGGCGGGATCGATCACCGCGAAATCCACCATCCCAATGAAATCGCGCAGAATCAGGCGCATTGCTGCACGAATGGCTTGGACGACCCGCGCAACTCCGGCGCGCGCATCTGGATGCACAACAACTTCCTCGTCGAACGCTCGGGGAAGATGTCGAAGTCGTCCGGCGAGTTCCTGCGGCTGCAATTGCTGATCGACAAGGGCTACCACCCGCTGGCGTATCGGCTGATGTGCTTGCAGGCCCATTACCGCAGCGAACTGGAGTTCAGCTGGGAGGGCTTGGGCGCGGCGCTGACGCGGTTGAAGCGGATGGTGATGGCTGTCGAAACCCTCAAGGCCCGTCATGCTGAACTTGTTTCAGCATCCATCGACGATCCGGGCGCCGAGCCTGCGGAGGGATGGACCCTGAACCAAGTTCAGGGTGACGATTGGGGGAAGTTGGCACCTGCGCTCGAGAAATTCGATGCCGCGATCGCCGATGATCTCAACACCGCCGTGGCGTTGACGGCGCTTGATGATGTGCTGGCGGCGAAGAAGGTCGATGTGGCGAAGAAGGCCGAACTGGCAGCGGCAATGGATGCGGTCCTCGGCCTCAACCTGTTTGGTCTCACCCGCGAAGATCTGCGCATCCGTCCCAAATCCGCGACCATCACCGAGGACGAAATCGAAGCTGCGCTTGCCCGCCGCAAGGAAGCGCGTGCGGCCAAGGACTTCGCCACCTCCGATGCGACCCGCGACGAACTCGCGTGCGCAGGTGTCGAGGTGATGGACGGCGATCCGCTCGGCTGGGAGTGGAAGCTCGGTTGATCTTCCCGCCCCGGGCTTGACCCGGGGCCGCGCTGCCTTCACCTCAGCCGCTCAAGAAGCTGGGCCCCGGGTCACGCCCGGGGCGGGGAATGAGGGACAATCCATGACAACCTTGGCCATCTCCGGCCTGATCCGCCCGATGCTCGAACCGCATCTGCCGGCCAATCTCGACGTGCGCTGGTTTATGTCAGCCGAGGAAGCGCGCGAGGCTGTGGCCGATGCCGAGATCGGCTGGTTCGACATGAACGACCAGCAGGCCATGGCCGAAACACTGCGGGCTGCCAAGAAGCTGAAATGGCTCAATTCGATCTACGCCGGGCTCGATTTCCTGCCGATGGACGTGCTGATCGAGCGCGGGATTACCGTCACCAACGGCGCGGGGATCAATGCCATCACCATCGCCGAATATGTGGTGATGGGGATGCTGAACATCGCCAAGGGTTACCGCGACGTCGTGCGGGCGCAGGAGCGGCATGATTGGCTGTTCGATTCGCCCGGCAAGCGCGAGCTGGCGGGCTCCAAGGCGCTGCTGCTCGGCTATGGCGCGATCGGGAAGCTGATCGAACCGCGCCTTGCTGCTTTCGATGTCGAAGTGTCGGTGGTGCGCCGCTCTCCCGGCGAAAACACCCTCGGCCCCGCTGAATGGCGCGCTCGCTTAAGCGAATTCGACTGGGTGATCCTCGCTGTCCCTGCCACGCCCGAGACGGAAGGCATGATTGGCGCAGACGAGTTGGCGGCGATGAAATCCGATGCCGTCATCGTCAACATTGCCCGCGGATCGGTGATCGACCAGCCGGCGCTGGTGGAGGCGCTGCAAGCCCGCGCTATCGGCGGCGCCTTCCTCGACGTCACCACGCCCGAGCCGCTGCCTGCCGATCACCCGCTCTGGAGCCTCGATAACGCGCATATCTCGATGCACCTGTCGGGCCGCGCGCAGACCAAGATGTTCCAGCGTTCGGGCGAACGGTTCCTCGCCAATCTGGCGAAATATCTGCGCGGAGAGCCGGTCGCCCCGGTGTTCGATCCGCGGCTGGGATACTGATTCTCCCGCCTGCCCCAACTTCGGTTTGCGGCTTGGCGCTTTTCTGCAATACTTGATGCATAGTCTGCGCCATCACGGCGCAAGGCTGATGCCGGGCTATCCGCATGGGGGCGGATGGCGTGGGGCCGGCAGGGGTGCGATCTGCGCCCGCAATGCAGTTGGGGGGAATTGCAGAACATGAGCGATACCAAGAAAGCGTCGGACGTCTTTGTCGCGTGCCTCGAAGCGGAGGGCTGCGAGTATGTTTTCGGCGTGCCGGGGGAAGAAAACCTCGATTTCCTCGACTCGCTCAGCCGGTCAAAGCAGATCAAGCTGATCCTCACCCGCCATGAACAGGGCGCCGGCTTCATGGCCGCAACCTATGGCCGCCATACCGGCAACACCGGCGTGTGCGTGGCGACCCTCGGCCCGGGGGCAACCAATTTCGTGACGTCGGCGGCCTATGCGCAATTGGGCGGGATGCCGGTGCTGATGATCACCGGGCAGAAGCCGATCAAGAAATCGAAGCAGGGCCGCTTCCAGATCGTCGACATTGTCTCGCTGATGAAGCCGATCACCAAATATGCGATCCAGATTGCGGCGGGCGACAACATTCCCAGCCGTGTGCGCGAGGCCTATCGTCTGGCCGAGGAGGAAAAGCCCGGCGCAACCCTGATCGAGCTGCCCGAGGATATCGCCGAAGAACCCACCACCGACTGGAAGCCGCTGCCCAAGAGCATCGCGCGCCGCCCCTCGGCCGAGCCCAAGGCAGTGCGCGCGGCGGTGAAGGCGATCGAGTCTGCCAAGAACCCGGTGCTGGTGATCGGCGCGGGCGCGAACCGCAAGCTGTGCGGGCGGATGCTGGAACAGCTGGTCGAGAAGACCGGCATCCCGTTCCTGACGACGCAAATGGGCAAGGGCGTGATCGACGAGCGGCACCCGAAGTTCCTCGGCTGCGCGGCGCTCTCTGCCGGAGACTTCGTCCACCGCGCGGTCGAAGCGTCGGACTGCATCATCAATGTCGGCCACGATGTGATCGAGAAGCCGCCCTTCTTCATGAAGGACAACGGCGTCACCGTGATCCACGTCTCGACCCGCACGGCGGAAGTTGATCCGGTCTATTTCCCGCAGATCGAAGTGATCGGCGATATCGCCAACGCGATCTGGCAGATCAAGGAAGACATCAGCCCCAATCGCAGCTGGGATTTCGGGCACATGCTCGATTATCGCAAGGCCGAGGTCGAGCACACCAGCAAGCTGGCGGCGGACACCCGCTTCCCGATCTTCCCGCCGCATCTGGTGCAGCAGGTTCGCGACGCGATGCCGCATGACGGGATCATCTGCCTCGACAACGGGGTGTACAAGATCTGGTTCGCGCGCGGCTATACCGCCTACCTGCCCAACACCGTGCTGCTCGATAATGCGCTGGCGACGATGGGCGCAGGCCTGCCGTCCGCAATGATGAGCGCGATGCTCTATCCCGAACGCAAGGTGATGGCGATCTGCGGCGACGGCGGGTTCATGATGAACTCGCAGGAGATGGAGACGGCGGTGCGCCTCGGCCTCAATCTCACTGTGCTGATCCTGCGCGACGATGCCTACGGGATGATCCGCTGGAAGCAGGCCAACATGGGCTTCGTCGATTTCGGGCTGACCTATGGCAACCCCGATTTCGTCAAATATGCCGAAAGCTACGGGGCAATCGGGCACCGCGTGACCTCGTCCGATCACCTGCGCGAGTTGCTCGCCCATTGCCGCGACACGCCCGGCGTGCATCTGATCGACTGCCCGGTGGACTACACCGAGAACGACCAGATCCTGAACCGCGATATCAAGCGGTTGTCGAAGGAGCTTTGACCTCGTCCCCCTCCCGCTTGCGGGAGGGGTTAGGGGTGGGCGCGTAACAACTGCACCGCCCGCCACTCCCACCCCCGGCCCCTCCCGCAGGCGGGAGGGGGGAAGGAAGTGACCATGCTCAAATCCGTCTACCCGCTCTACCTCAACAACAAGGCCGTCCAGCCCAACACCGATCTTGAGGTGACCGACAAATATACCGGCGAAGTCGCCTTCCGCACTGCGCTGGCGACGCCGGATATCATCGAGGAAGCCATCGCCGGAGCCGTCCGCGCCGCCGAGCCGATGGCGCGGCTGGCGTCCTACGAGAAGCAGGACGTGCTGATGCACTGCGTCCGCCGCTTCAAGGAACGCTTCGACGAGCTTGCCTATGCCCTGTGCGTCGAGGCGGGCAAGCCGATCAAGGATGCCGAGGGCGAAGTCAGCCGCCTGATCGACACCTTCCGCATCGCGGCGGAAGAGGCGGTGCGCAATTACGGCGAGGTCCAGCCGCTCGACATTTCCCCGCGCGCCAAGGGCTATCAGGGGATGTGGAAGCGCGTGCCGATCGGGCCGTGCAGCTTCATCTCGCCGTTCAACTTCCCGCTCAATCTCGCCGCGCACAAGATTGCGCCTGCGATTGCCGTGGGCTGCCCCTTCGTGATGAAGCCTGCGTCGAAAACCCCGCTCGGCGCGATCATCATGGGCGAGGTGCTGGCTGAGTGCGACCTGCTGCCCGAAGGCGCGTTCAGCATCCTGCCCGCCGCCCGCGCCGGGGCGGATCTGTTCACCGAGGATGACCGGCTGAAACTGCTGTCCTTTACCGGCTCGCCTGGGGTGGGGTGGGACTTGAAGGCCAAGGCGGGCAAGAAGAAAGTGGTGCTCGAACTCGGCGGCAATGCCGCGGTGATTATCGACAAGGACGCGGACCTAGCCGACGCGCTCGAACGGGTGATCTTCGGGGCGTTCTACCAGTCGGGCCAGTCCTGCATCGGGGTGCAGCGCATCCTGATCCACGACGCGGTTTACGATGCCTTCAAGGCGATGCTGGTCGAACGCGCGGGCAAGCTGATTGCGGGTGACCCCAAGCACCGCGACACCTTCATCGGCCCGATGATCTCCGACGGCGAGGCCAAGCGGCTCAAGGGCTGGATCGACGAGGCGGTGGCGGCGGGCGCCACCCTGCTGTGCGGCGGGGGGCTGACGCGCGGCAACATGCTGGAGGCAACGCTGCTCGAAGGCGTGCCGGACGATGCCAAGGCGAAGAACGAGGAAGCCTTCGGCCCGCTCGCCATCCTGCAACGCTTCCACCACTTCGACGCGGCGCTGGAGGAGGTGAACAACTCCAAATTCGGGTTGCAGGCCGGCATCTTCACCCGCGACCTGTTCCAGATGTTCGACGCGTGGGACCGGCTCGATGTCGGCGGCGTCGTGATCAATGACGTGCCGAGCTACCGGGTCGATAATATGCCCTATGGCGGGGTGAAGGATTCAGGCCTGGGCCGCGAAGGCATCCGTTTCGCGATGGAGGATATGAGCGAGATCAGGAACTTGGTGATCAGGCGGACTTAGAGCAACGCGCCTCCCCGGCCTCCCAGCCGGGGCCCCGCTTGTTCTGTGCGACAGGAAGAAAGCAGGGCCCCGAGTCAAGCCCGGGAAGGCGGAGAGGCAAGCCTCACCCCTCCTCCAGCAACAGCAGCACCGCCGTCACTTCCAGCCGCTCCATCGCGCCGAAGCGGTGATCGACCTTGGTGATGGTGGCATCGGCGACCAGCTGGCCGGGCAGGGCGAATTCGTGATCGGGCAGGCGCTCGATCAGCTCCTCGCCGCCGGCGACCGCTTCCGCGCCGCAGAATTCCAGCACCACCTCGTGGCGCGTGCCCGAGAAGGTTATCGAGGCCCAGGCTTTCTCGTCATGGGCGAGCAGCGTGCCGTGCCCTCCGGACAGGCCAAGCAGCGCGGCCCGCACGCGGTCGGCGATGGTCCGGCGCGGGCGGAAGGCGGCGCGCACGGCAGCGCCCGCGGAAGCAGGAGCCGACTTTACTTCGAAATCATCCAGATCGGCAAAGGCATGCGCGAGAGGGTCGCGGTGGCTTTCGGTCAGCATCATGCGGCCTCCTTCGTGCCATCGGCGGCGCGGGCGGCATAGCCCTGCATCCATGCGCGGGTGCGCAGCTCGGTGTCGCGGCGCGGGGTGCGGCCCATCCGCAGATCGAGCACGAAGCGCGGATCATGGGCGGCAAGGCGCCCGAATTTGGTGGCGGGCAGATTATGTTCCCTGAGGAAGGTTTCGATGGTCCGAAGCAGCATGGTATTGCGTCCCTGTAGATGCTGAATGGGTTGGCGATCACCGGGCGACTCGCTCGATGTTCCTGAAATGTTTCACTAGATTTCCTACTTGTCTAGGAAAAATCCTACGTGTAGGATGTTTTCATGGTTACCGACCCCCAGAACCCCCGTCTGAACCTCACCGGACCGCGTGCGCGGTTGCTCGAATTGTCGCAGGAGCGGGGGGTGAGTCTTGCCGCCCTATCGGAATTGCTCGGCCGCAATCCGACCTATCTCCAGCAATTCATTCGCAAAGGTAGTCCGCGCAAGCTGGAGGAGCAGGACCGCGCGACACTCGCCCGCTTCCTCGGGGTGGGGGAGGAGGAACTGCGGGAGACGCAGGAAAATTCCTATGTAAAAGCCCCTAAGCGCGAATCGGGCGCGTGGGTCGAGGTGCCGCGGCTCGATCTTGGTGCATCAGCCGGGCCGGGGCGGGTGGCAGGCGGGGAGGGCGCGTTCGACACCTTCCGCTTCTCGCGCCGCTGGCTGACCGAACAGGGGCTGGAACGCGCGCAGCTTTCCGCGATCCGGGTCGAGGGGGATTCGATGGAGCCGCTCTTGAACGACGGCGACGAAATCCTCGTCGACCGCAGCCCGCGCCCGTTCCGCGACGGTATCCACGTGGTGCGGTTTGGCGACACGTTGATGGTCAAGCGCGTCGCGAGCGCGGGGGCAGGGCGGGTGGCGCTGCTCTCGCAGAACCTCGCCTATCCGCCGGTCGAGGTGGCGGCAGACGAGGTCGAAGTCATCGGCCGGGTTGTGTGGAAGGGGGGGCGGGTGTGACATTCCAGCGAACCCCACCCCCTCCCCGGACTTGATCCGGGGCCCCGATCTTCTTGCGTTCAAGGAGAGTAGCTGGGCCCCGGGACGGGGGAGTTTGAGCGCTCTTGCAATTGGAACCGGCTCTCGCCATCCGTTGTCTATGACCGACCAGCCGACACTCCCCATGCGCGCCGCGATCATTCCGGTAACGCCGCTTCAGCAGAACTGCTCGCTGATCTGGTGCACCAAGACCATGAAGGGCGCGCTGGTCGATCCCGGCGGGGACTTGGACAAGCTCAAGGAAGCCGTCGCCAAGGCGGGCGTCACGCTCGAAAAGCTGCTCGTCACCCACGGGCACTTGGACCATTGCGGGCAGACCGGGATGCTGGCGGACGAGCTGGGCCTCCCCATCGAAGGCCCGCACGAGGATGACCGCTTCTGGATCGACCAGCTGGACGATGACGGCCCACGCTGGGGGATGGTGGCGAAAAGCTTCACGCCGACCCGCTGGCTCAAGCATGGCGACACGGTGACGGTGGGCGAATTGACGCTCGACGTGATCCACTGCCCCGGCCACACTCCGGGCCACGTGGTGTTTTACCACGCGCCGAGCCGCTTCGCGATTGTCGGCGATGTGCTGTTCCAGGGAAGCATCGGCCGCACCGATTTCCCGCGCGGCAATCATCAGGACCTGATCGATTCGATCACCCAGCGCCTCTGGCCGCTCGGCGAGGATGTGATGTTCATCCCCGGCCACGGCCCCACCAGCACCTTCGGTCGCGAGCGTAAGACCAATGCGTTTGTGAGCGACTACGCGCTTTCTTGATCTCGCACGCCCTCCGGCGTGCGGCATCCTCGCTCACGCGACCTGAAGGTCGCATCGCTGCGGGCGGCCGGTCGGCCTTGCGGCCCGCCCTTTTGGCGGGCCGATCAGCGCCAAATTAGGGGAGCTTAGAGCACCCCCGCGCCGACCAGCGCCGCGACCACCGCGAGGCCCAGCTGCGTCAGCATCGTCGTCAGCGTGCCGACCATCCGGCCCCAGCCCCAGTTGCCGCCGTCCATGCCGAAGCCGTGCAGCACCCGGCCGATGAAATAGGCCGCCGCGACATAAGCCAGCCACCAGTTGCCCGCGCCGGCGAGTTCGATGGCGGCGATCAGCACCAGCACGAAGGCGGTGTTCTCGACATAGTTCAGCTGTGCGCGCATCCGCCGTTGCAGCGCGTCGCTCCCGCCGTCCCCGACCGAAATGCCGAGCGCGCGGCGGACCGCGCCGATGCGGATCGACAGCCAGATGTTGAGCACGGCCGCAGCCGCTGCGGCAGCGAGCGTTACAGGAAGCACGGTCATCAATGGGATCCCCCTCGAAAGTCTGCGCTCTGACTAGGCCCGCCGGAGTCGGGTTGCAACGCGCGAATTATGCGCTATAGCGCGCGCCTTCCCGCCTCTGCCGGCCAAGGAATGCGCGCACCTGCATGTGCTTGTGCGAAGTCACTCCTTGCCGTAAGGGCGGCCTTCGAGAATCGCAGGCGCCCCTGTCGCATAGGGTGGTGGCGCAACGTCAGTTATTTGAGGAATTGGTGCCGCCATGGCTGTCCCCAAGAGAAAAGTATCGCCTTCCCGTCGTGGCATGCGTCGTTCGCACGATGCCCTCAAGGTCGAGGCGTTCCATGAATGCTCGAACTGCGGTGAGCTGAAGCGCCCGCACAACATCTGCGGCCACTGCGGCCACTACAACGGGCGTCAGGTTGTCGCCGTCGGCTGATCGCCGATGGCCTGCACAATAGACCGGAGTAACGCATCATGAGCCTGCCGCGTATCGCTGTCGATGCGATGGGCGGTGATGAAGGCGTGCGCGTTATGGTCGAAGGCGCGGCGCTTGCCCGCCGTCGCCATGAAGACTTCAAGTTCCTGCTGGTTGGCGATGAGTCGCGGATTGCCGCGGCGCTCGACAACCACCCGAACCTGCGCGGTGCTTCCGAAATCCTCCATTGCGAAGACGTGGTGGGCGGCGACGAGCTGCCCAGCCGCGCCATTCGCCGCGCCAAGACCACCAGCATGGGTCTCGCCGTCAATGCGGTGAAAGCCGGTGCTGCCGGCGCGGCTGTCAGCGCGGGCAACACCGGCGCGCTTATGGCGATGAGCAAGATTGCCCTGCGCACCATGCCGGGGATCGACCGTCCGGCGCTGGCCGCGATCATGCCGACCTTGCAGGAGCATGACGTGGTGATGCTCGACCTCGGTGCCAATACCGAGGCCGATGCCCGCAATCTCGTCCAGTTCGCGGTGATGGGCGCGGCCTATTCGCGCATCGTCAACGGCTTCGACAAGCCGGTGGTGCGGCTGCTCAATATCGGCACCGAGGAAATCAAGGGCACCGAAGAGCTGCGCGATGCGGCCGCGATGCTCACCGCCGCCTCGGCGCGCGCAGACAGCAGGCTGGCGCTGAAGTTCGACGGCTTTGTCGAAAGCGACAAGATCAACCGCGGCGAAACCCATGTGGTTGTCACCGACGGTTTCTCGGGCAATATCGCACTGAAGGCGATCGAAGGCTCGGCCCGTTTCGTCACCGATCTGCTGCGCCAAGCCTTCACGTCGTCGCTGCGTTCCAAGATCGGCTTTCTGGTGTCGCGCCCGGCGACCGAGCTGCTCAAGCACCATCTCGATCCCAATAACCACAATGGCGCGGTGTTCCTTGGTTTGAACGGCGTGGTGGTGAAGAGCCACGGCAGCGCCAATGCCAAGGGTGTCGCCAATGCCGTCGCGGTTGCCGCACGGCTGCTGGAGAACAAATTGACCGAGCGGATTGCGGAAGACCTGGCCGCGCTTGGACAGGAAGCATTCTCCCACGGCGCCCCCGCGCGCGCTGCCAAACCCACCGACGAGGGCGCGGCGTGAGCGGTTCGCGCCTGCTCGGCACCGGTTCGGCTCTGCCGCAACAGGTGGTCACCAACGCCCAGCTGGCAGAGCGGGTGGATACCTCGGACGAATGGATCGTCGAGCGCACCGGCATCCGCCAGCGCCACATCGCCGCCGAGGGTGAGACCACCGCGACGCTCGCGATTGCCGCGGCCCGCGCCGCGCTTGAGGATGCGGGCGTCGAGGCGTCGAGCATCGGGCTGATCGTGCTCGCCACGGCCACACCGGATAACACCTTCCCCGCCACCGCCACCAAGGTGCAGGCTGCACTGGGCTGCAATGGCGGGATCGCCTTCGATGTCGCGGCGGTGTGTTCGGGCTTTCTCTATGCGCTTAGCATCGCCGATTCGCTGCTGCGCACCGGCATGGCCAAACGCGCGCTGGTGATCGGGGCGGAGACGTTCAGCCGCATCCTCGACTGGGAAGACCGCACCACCTGCGTGCTGTTCGGTGACGGGGCAGGGGCCGTGGTGCTGGAAGCGCCGACGCCCGATGCCCTGGCCGATCCCAAGGCCCCCGGCATCCTCGGCACCCGGCTGCACGCGGATGGGGCGCAGCACGATCTGCTCTATGTCGACGGCGGCCCGTCGAGCACGCAGACCGTCGGCCATGTCCGTATGCGCGGGCCGGAGGTGTTCCGCCACGCAGTCGTCAACCTCGCCGAAGTTTTGCGCGAAGTGCTTGAGGCAACAGGCGTTTCAGTCGAGGAAATCGACTGGGTCGTGCCGCATCAGGCCAATGCCCGGATCCTCGATGCGACTGCGCGCAAGCTCGGCATTTCGCCCGACAAGGTGGTGGTGACGGTCAGCCAGCACGCCAACACTTCGGCCGCCTCGGTGCCGCTGGCGCTTGATGTCGCGCGCAAGGACGGGCGGATCAAGGCGGGCGATCTCGTCATGCTGGAGGCGATGGGCGGCGGTTTCACCTGGGGTGCGAGCCTGATTCGCCTGTAATCGCGGCGCGGCTGCCCCGCGCTTTGGCTGCTTTTCGCTAGCACAATTGCTGAAAACTCAACCTTTCACAGTCCATCGCATTGCAAATGCGGCGGAAAATAGTAAGCTGTAGGTCTTCGATGGGTCGCGCCACGAAGGAGAAAGCGCATGATGCGTTCGGTAGGCACTCTGACCCGCGCCGATCTGGCGGAAACAATCAACCGCAAGATGGGCCTCAGCCGGGCTGATTCGCTCGATCTGGTGGAAGCGATCCTCGGCAAGATGAGCGATGCGCTCGCCCGCGGCGAGAACGTCAAGATTTCCGGGTTTGGCAGCTTCGTGCTGCGCGACAAGAATGAACGGATCGGCCGCAATCCCAAGACCGGGATCGAAGTGCCGATCACCCCGCGGCGAGTGATGACCTTCCGGGCCAGCCAGCTGCTCAAGGAACGCATCACCAAGGGGTGAGGACAGCACGAAAGGTGAGGGCTGATGGCCGGGTTCGATGACGGAAAGGATGAGGGCGCACTGCGCACCATCGGCGAAGTCAGCGAGGCGCTCGGCATCAAGCCCCACGTGCTGCGTTACTGGGAAGCGCAATTCCCGCTGCTGAAGCCGTTGAAGCGCAGCGGCGGGCGGCGCTATTACCGCCCCAGTGATGTCGCGCTGGTCGAGACGATCGACCGGCTGGTCAACCGCGAGGGCTATACCCTCAAGGGTGCCGAAGCGGTGCTGCGCGCTTCGGCCAAGTCCGGGCTTGACCGCCGCCACGAAGACCGCCGCACCGGCGACCGCCGCGCCGATGCCGAGCCCGATGCCGTCCCCGGCGTGCGCCTGATGGTCAGCGAAGGCCCCGACACCGGCGAGATTATCGCGGGCCTGAAAGCAGTGCGCGCGAAGCTCGCGGCGGCGCTGGGGGCTTAGGCCCCGGCCTATTCCGCCGCCATCAGCGCGGCTTCGCCCAGATCAACGCTCACCAGCCGCGACACGCCTTTTTCCGCCATCGTCACCCCGAACAGCCGGTGCATCCGGCTCATTGTCACCGCGTTGTGGGTGACGATCAGGTAGCGCGTGGTGGTGGTGGCGACCATCGATTCGAGCAGGTCGCAGAAGCGTTCGACATTGGCATCGTCCAATGGCGCGTCGACTTCGTCGAGCACGCAGATCGGGGCCGGGTTGGTGAGGAACAGCGCGAAAATCAGCGCGGTTGCCGTCAGCGCCTGCTCGCCGCCTGACAGCAGCGATAATGATTGCAGCCGCTTGCCCGGCGGCTGGGCGTAGATCTCCAGTCCGGCCTCCAGCGGATCGTCCGAATCCACCAGCGCGAGGTGCGCCTGACCGCCTTCGAACAGGCGGGTGAACAGCACGCGGAAATGGCCGTCCACCTCCTCGAAAGCGGCACGCAGGCGCTCGCGGCCTTCGCGGTTGAGGCTGCCGATCGAGCCGCGCAGCCGCGCCACGGCTTCGGCCAGCTCGGCCTGTTCCTGCGCGCTGGAGCCGTGCTCGCCCTCGATCCGCGCGAGTTCGTCGGCGGCGACAAGGTTGACCGGGCCGATCCGCTCGCGCGCAGCGGTGAGGCGCTCCAACTCCTCGGATTCGCTGCTGGCGGGCGCGACGTCGTCCTCGCCAAAGCCGAAGCGGTCGCCGAGCAAGGGTGGCGGGCACTGGAAGCGCTCGCCGGAGACGCGCGCGAATTCGGCGCGGCGGGCTTCCTCGTTCTCGGCGCGGGCGGCTAGGCTGGCGCGGCCCTCGCGCGCTTGGGCGAGGGTTTCGGTGAGCGCTGCGAGCGCGCCATCGGCGGCGCGGCTGGCGGTTTCGGCCTCGCGCATCGCGCTTTCTGCGGCGGTGAGCTCGGCGGCGAGGCGCGTGCGGGTGGCCTCGCCTGCTTCGATTTCGGCGGTGAGTGCGGCGGGCTTGGCGGCGTGGACGGCGCGTTCCTCGGCGATTTCGGCGAGGCGGCGCGCGGCCTCGGCCATGCGCCGCTCGGCATCGCTGGAGCGCGCCGTCCACCCGCTTTGCTCGGCCTGCTGCGCCGCGAGTCGTTCGCGCGCCACAGCCAGCGCCTGATCCTGCGCGGCCAGTTGCGCGAGGGCCGCCTGCACCGCACCGCGCGCTGCCGCGTTCTTCGCCTGCGCGGATTCGAGCGCGGCGCGCTCGGCATCGCGGGCGGGCAGGCGGGCGCGCGCTGCGCGGGCAGCGGCGCAATCGGCTTGTGCCGCCGTCAGCTGGGTTTCCAGCTCGCCCGCGCTGGCGGCGAGTTCGGCGAGGCGGGCGGCGAGGCGCTCCTTCGCGGCCTCGGCCTGATCGAGCCGCCGCAGCGCCTGCCGCTCGGCCTCGATGGCGCCTGCCAGCTCGCGCTCCTGCGCGATCAGCGCGGTTTGCAGGGCAGAGAGTTCGTCGCGCACCGCCTTGTCCGCCGCTTCGGCTTCGGCTGCGGCGGCGCGGGCGGGAGGGAGGGCGGCGTCCAGTTCGGCGAAGCGGTTGGCGGCTTCGAGCTGCGCGGCCTCGGCGGCTCCTTCGCCGCGGGCGATGAAGCCGTCCCAGCGGCGCAGGTGCCCGGCGCGGGTCACCAGCCATTCGCCGGGCGCCAGCGCGCGGCCATCATCGGCCTCGACGCAATGCACCAGCGCAAGGCGGGCGGCGAGTTCCTGCGGGCAGTCTTTCAGATGCGCTAGCAGGCTGTCGGCGACGGCTTTGGGCGCGGCAGCGCCGGTCCAGAACCGCCCGTCCTGCGGCGTGGCCGGCGCGCCGAGCGGTGACTTCCCGTCGCGCCCCAGCACGGCGGCGAGCGGGCGTTCGTAGCCCGGCGCGACGCTCACCTTGTCGAGCGCGGCGGCGAGGCCTTGCCGTCCGGCTTCGCGCTTGGCGCGGGCGTCGCGGTCGCGGGCCAGCGCGGTGTGCTCGCGCTCGATCCCGGCGAGTTCGGCCTTGGCGGTGGCGAGCTTTGCCGAGGCCTCGTCGCGCGCGCCCTGCAATTCGCCCTTGCGCGCCTGTTCGGCGGCGAGCCTTTCGCGCAAATCCGCGACTATGCCGGCGGCTTTCTCAGAGGCAGCGCGGGCGGCGGCCACGTCGGCCTCGGCATCGCCGCTGGCGGCGAGTTCGGCGCGGGTGCGGGTGAGCCGCGCCATCTCCGCCTCGACCCGTGCGAGCCGCGCCTCGGCCTGTTCCACCGCCGCTTCGGCGACGCGCCATTCGGCCTCGACCCCGGCGTGATCGGCAGTCGCCTTGGCGAGCGCGAGTTCGGCGGTGCGGCTGGCGCGCTCGGCATCCTCGGCACGGTTGGCAAGGGCAGGGCGGGCGGCTTCAGCCTCGGTCACGGCGGTGCGGCTGGCGGTGACTTCCTTGTCCAGCCGCGCCAGCGCCTCGACCGCGCTGCTGGTCAGCCGGTCGGCATCGGCGCGGTCTTCTTCCAGCCGGGTCTGCTGGCGGGTGAGGTCGGCAAGCCGGGTCTCGGCGGCGTCGAGCTTTTCAGCGAGCGCGGCCATGCGGTGGCCGTGAGCGCTGGCATCGTCGCGCCGGTCAGTGAGTTCGTCGCGCGCATCGCTGAGCGCCTGCGCGGCGTCGGCTTGTACCTTCTGCGCCTCGGCCACGCGCGCCTGCGCTTCGGCGACGGCGGCATTGGCGCTTTCCGCCGCCGCGCGGGCTTCCTTGGCGGCATGGGCGGCCTCGCGCCAGCGCGCGAACAGCAGGCGGGCTTCGGCGGATTGGATCTTGTGGGTGAGTTCGGTGTAGCGCTCGGCCTGCTTGGCCTGCCGCTTCAGCGAGGAAATCTGCGCGTCGAGCCCGGCCATTAGGTCTTCGAGCCGGGCGAGGTTGGCCTCGGTCGAGCGCAGCTTGCTCTCGGCATCCTTGCGGCGCACGTGCAGCCCCGCGATCCCCGCCGCTTCCTCCAGCATCGCACGGCGCTCGGTCGGCTTGGCGGCGATCACCTGCGCGATCTTGCCCTGGCTGACGAGCGCGGGCGAGTGCGCGCCGGTGGCGGCATCGGCGAAGGTCAGCGCGACATCCTTGGCTCGCACGTCGCGGCCATTGACGCGGTAGGCGCTGCCTGCCCCGCGCTCGATCCGGCGGGTGACGACCAGTTCTTCGCCGCCGTTATCCTCGGCGTGGAGCACCACTTCGGCAAAGTCGCGGGGGGGCCTTGTGGAGGTGCCCGCGAAGATCACATCCTCCATCCCGCCCGAGCGCAGCGACTTGGCCGAGGTTTCCCCCATGACCCAGCGAATCGCTTCGAGCAGGTTGGATTTGCCGCAGCCATTGGGGCCGACGACCCCGGTCAGCCCCGGTTCGATACGCAGTTCCGCCGGCTCGACGAAGCTCTTGAAACCGCTGAGCTTGAGCCGGTGGATCTGCATCGGGTGGGTCTCGCCCCGCTTCCCGTCAGCGCGCGCCGGCGCGTTGCAGGAGCGGTTCGAGCTGCGGCCACTGGTTCACATCGAGCTTCTTGCCGTTGAGCACGAAGGTCGGGGTGCCGGTGACGCCGACTTCCTTGGCCTGCGCCTCCGAGGCCTTGACCATCGCTTCGATCTTGGCGGTGTCGGCAAGGCAGGTGCGGGCCTGATCGGCGCTGAGGCCGCGCGCGGCGAAGAAGTCGAGCAGGCCGGTGACTTCGGCGATCTTGCCGAAGCGCTGTTCGACCGGAAGCGCGGACGCTGCCTGCACCGCCGCAGGGTTGCCCTGCAGGCCGGTGAAGACCGCTTCAAGGTTTTGCCACACTTCATCCGACAGCGGCTGCATCTGCTCCTTGGCGCCGCACTGGGCCATGGCCGCGATCACGATGTCGTAGGGGTTCAGGAAGATCTCGCGCTGTTCGAAGCTGACGACGCCGCTGGCGACATATTTGTTCTTGAGCGGCTGCTTGCCGGTGACAGCGAAATTGGCGCAGGCGCCGCAGGTGTGCGAGGCGTATTCGATCAGCTTGAGCGGCGCGTCGGGATTGCCGATCATGTAGCCGCCTTCGGCGGTGACGGTGACGGTCTCGGTCCAGCTCGTGCCCGGTGGGGCGGTGACGGCGGGCAGAGCCTCGCCTTCGGCAACTTCGCCGGGGGCAGCATCATCGCCGCAGGCCGCGAGCGCGAGCGGGGCAGCGGCCAGCAGGCCGAGCGCGAACATACGGGTGAGTTTCATCGTCAGGGAATCCTCAGGGCAAAGTCGGTTGGCAAGGATAGCCGCCCGCCTGCCGGTGCAGCAAGGGGGCGGGGCGGGTTATGTGAACAAATCCGCCCTCAGGGCGTGGCGGGCGCGCCGTCGGGGGCGGCAGCAAAGCGCGCCGAGAGCACCGGGTAGAGAGTATCCCAGTTGTGCACCTCGGTCAGCAGCTTGTTGTCGAGCGCGAAGCTGGGGGTGGCGTTGACCCCGAAATCGGTGAAATCGGCCTCGCCATTGTCGATCAGCTTCTTGGCCACTGCATCGTTCATGATGCAGGCATTGACCTCGGTCAGCGAATGGCCGCGCTGGAGCATCATGTCGGTCCACCCCAGCGCGCTGGCGGCGTTCATGCGGCTGGTCTTGTCGGCGCGGGCCCAGATCTGCTGCTGGCTTTGGGGCGCGTTCTGGGCCTTGGCCATCCACTGGCGCTGGCCATACATGAAGGCGCGGTGACGCTCCTTGAACCCGGCCGGATCGCCGCATTGCACCAGCAGGGAGATGGTGAGATCGAGCGCGTTGCGGATCACCGGGCGCACTTCCACCGCCATCTTGCCGGGCAGCAGCAGCGTCATGTCCATCGCCGGTTCGCCCTGGATGGTGAAGCTGGCGCAGTGGCCGCAGGTATAGCTGACGAATTCGATCAGGCGGGTTTCCGCTTCCGGATTGCCGATCAGGTGTCCGCGCTCAGTGCGGGCGACAGCGGCGCTCCAGTTCTGCGCGGGATCGACCCCCTTGAAGGCGCTGCCGGGGCTGGCAAGATCCTGCTGCGCTCCGAGCGGGGCGGCGAGCGTGGCGGCCATTGCGGCAACGGCAGAAAGAAACAGCGGGCGCAGGTTCATGGCAAGTCCTGTCAGGTTTTCGGAGAGTCTTTGTCGCCCAGCGAGCGGGCGAGGGATTCGAGCACGGTGCGAAGTTCTGGATCGCCGATGTCGCGCAGGGAATCGCCCAGTTCAAGCGGGATCGGCTTCAATGATGGCGGCGGCTTAGCGGGCCGATCAGCCTGCGACGGCGTGACCGCACCCTGCCGCAGCTTGACCCGCGCCACCGCCTTGTAGCCGAAGAAGCGGTTCACCCGCTCGATAATTTCGGGGATCACCTGCTGGATCAGCGGAGCGTGGGCCGGGACGACCACCAGTTGCAGGATGCCTTCCGCCTTCTCGCCCGGGGGAAAGCGGATCGCTTCGGGGCTGCAAATGCGGGCATGTTGCGGGCCGACGATTTCCGGCCAGCGCGTGACGACCGAGCTTTGCACGAAGCCGAAGCGGCGGAACGCGGTGCGGCCGATTTCGGGCATGAGATCGCCGATCGGACGCACGCCTTGCCCGCGCGGGCGGGCATAAGGTTTCGGGGAGCCTTTGCGGCCTACCGCTGCGCTACTTGAGGCGTTTTTGCCGCCTACCGCTTCGCTGCTTGAGGCGGTTTGGCCGCCTACCGCTGCGCTACTTGAGGCTGAAGGTTTCTTGTCGCTTCCCATGTTCGCGCCCGCCATGCCATAGGCGCGGCGTGACTGCCAGTATCTCCGACATGCTGCTTGAATGGTATGATGCCCACGCGCGCGATCTGCCGTGGCGCCTGCCGCCGGGTGAGCCGCTGCCGCAGGATCCCGCGTGGCCCTACCGCGTGTGGCTGTCCGAGGTGATGCTCCAGCAGACCACGGTGGCGGCGGTGAAGCCCTATTTCGCCAAGTTCACGTCGCTGTGGCCGACGGTCGATGCGCTCGCCGCCGCGCCAGAGGATGCGGTGATGGCCGCATGGGCGGGGCTGGGCTATTATTCGCGCGCCCGCAATCTGATGAAGTGCGCGCGCGCGGTGGCCGAGCGTGGCGGCTTTCCGGTGACCGAGGCTGAGCTGCGCGCTCTGCCGGGGCTGGGCGATTACACCGCGGCGGCGGTGGCGGCGATTGCCTTCGGGAGCCGCGCGGTGGTGGTCGATGCCAATGTCGAGCGAGTGGTGGCCCGCCTGTTCGCGATTGACACCCCGCTGCCGGGCGCAAGGAAGGCGATCCGCGCCGCTGCCGATACAATCACCCCGGAGGCCCGCGCCGGTGATTTCGCTCAGGCGATGATGGACCTGGGCGCGCAGACCTGCACCACCCGCGCACCGCGCTGTCTGCTGTGTCCCTTGCACGAGGCATGCGCCGCGCGCGCGGCGGGCGATCCCGAGCGTCTGCCGGTCAAGCCTGCGAAAAAGGCCGTGCCCGAGCGGCGCGGGACGGCGTTCTTGATCACCCGGGGCGGCGGGGCCGAGGTGTGGCTCGTCACCCGTCCGGCGGAAGGGATGCTCGGCGGGATGCGGGCGCTGCCTGATGATGGCTGGAGCGCGCGGCATGACGGATCGGGGATGGCTCCGGTCGCTGGCGAATGGGCCAGCCGCGGCGCGGTGCGGCACGGCTTCACCCATGCCAATCTGACGCTGGAAGTGCGTGCGCTCGAAACCGCAGGAACGCCGCCGGGCGAGGGGCAGTGGTGGCCGGTCAGCCGGATTGCCGAGGCAGGCCTTGCGACCCTGTTCGCCAAGGCCGCCGCGCTGGCGCTGGCCTAGAAGATCCCGCCGCCCAAGCTGAGGCGCACCGCGGCAATCAGCAGCACGACAAGGCAGAAATTGCGCCCGCCATCCTTCGACGACAGCGCCCCGAAAATCACCCCCACCACGATCAGCGGCAGCGCCAGCCAGTTGGCCCAGCCCAGCAAGGGGATCTGCGCCGGAATGACGATCACAAGGCTGACGAGGCCGACGAGAAAGGCGAGGGCGTTGAGCATGTGTCTTATATGAATAGCACACCTGCGATTTGCAACCCCGCAACACCTTGCAGCGATTGACCCTTGCGCCCGTGTGCCGCAGACACGGCGCGCAAGCCTTCGGAGATTCTATCCCCATGACGACCAGCGCACTCGATCTGCCTTCGCTTTCCCGTCGCACCCTGTTCCGCCACGGGGCCCTGCTAGCCGGAGGCGCGGCGCTTTCGGGCCTGCCGTTCGGGCGTGCGTTGCTGGCGCATGATGTGGCCGAGGCGTGGCCCAATGTCGCCGCGCTGGCCGACAAGTATGTCGCGGGCCGCAAGGTCGCCAACCTGCTCGTCACCTTTGGCTGGGGGCAGGAAGATCACGCCCACAAGGTCGGCGGCGGCACGCTTTCGCTCGCCAAGCCGACGCCGGTTGACGAGAATTCGCTCTATCGCATCTATTCGATGTCCAAGCCGATCACCGGCATGGCGATCATGATGCTGATCGACGAGGGCAAGCTGGGGCTGGACATGCCGCTGCACGAGGTGCTGCCGGCGTTCCGCGATATGCGCGTGCTGGTCGATCCCGAAGGCCCGCTGGAGGACACTGTCCCGGCCGAGCGGCCGATCACTATCCGCCAGCTGCTCACCCACACCGCCGGGCTGGGCTACCAGATCATCAGCAAGGGGCCGCTGCTCAAGGCTTACAATGATCTCGGGCTGGTCGGCGGGCGGGTCAGCCGGATGCCGATTCCTGGCTTCCCCGCTGTCACCCCTGCGCCGGGGCTGGAGGCGTGGGCCGATCGCCTCGCGGGCCTGCCGTTGATGTATCAGCCGGCCACCAAGTGGAGCTATTCGTGCAGCATCGACCTTCTCGGCCGGGTGGTGGAAGTCGCCAGCGGGATGGAGTTCGAGGCGTTCCTCAAGGCCCGCATCTTCGAGCCTTGCGGCATGAACAGCACGTGGATGCAGGTGCCGCAGGCCGAAGCCTATCGCCTGACCGACAATTACGGGATCCTCGGCGGTAATGCCTTCCCGCTCGATCCGGGGCAGGCCTCGGTCTATCTCGATCCGCCCGAGGTGCCGGCGGGCGGCGGCGGGCTGGTGTCGAGCCCCAAGGATTATGACCGTTTCCTGCGGATGCTACTCGGCTACGGGATGCTCGACGGGGTGCGGGTGATGAGCGAGGAGGCGGTGCGGGTCGGCACTTCCGATCTGCTGCCCGCGACGGTCGATACTACGGGCAGCTGGCTGGAAGGGCAGGGCCACGGCGCGGGGGGACGCTCGGTCGGGCAAACCTTCGGCTGGGGCGGCGCGGCCGGTACGCTGGCCGCGGTCGATTTCGGGCTGGGGCTGCGCTCCACCCTGTTCACCCAGTACATGCCGTCCGAAGCCTATCCGATCCGCGACGAATTCCTCGCCGCGATGGAGGCCGATATGGCCGCCAAGCGCAAACAGAAGGCGGCGTGATGCATCACCCTGCCGCTGCCGCCGCGCCGATGGCCTTTGCCGGATCGCCGATTGACCGGGCCGATCACATCCGCGTCGATGATGCGGCGCTCGGCGGTTTGATGGACTGGCGCGCCAAGGTGCTGCTGCTCGACGGGCTGCTGCCCGGCGTGGACGACATGGGCGGCCTCTTATGGGGCAGCCTCGCCGATGTCGCGCCCGAGGCCGAGCTGGTGTTCCTCGGGCTGATGGACGGCAAAGCGCATTTTGCGCCGGTGCCGGGCGAGGGGGCGGAAGGGCCTGCCTATGCCATGCCGCGCGCATGGCAATTGATGACCCAGCTCGCGCCCGCAGACCTCGCCATTTATGGCGGCGCGCGCAGTCTGGTCGACTGGCACGCGCGCCACAGGTTCTGCGCGCGCTGCGGTGCGCCGACGAAGCTCGTCAAGGGCGGCTGGCAGCGGCACTGCGACGGTTGCGGCGCGGACCACTTTCCGCGCACCGATCCGGTGACGATCATGCTGGTCGAACATGAGGACCGCCTGCTGCTCGGCCGCCAGCCGCGCTTTCCGCCCAAGATGTATTCCGCGCTCGCAGGCTTTGTCGAACCGGGCGAAACCATCGAAGAGGCCGTCGCGCGCGAGATTCACGAGGAAGCCGGCGTGCGGGTGCGCGATGTGCGCTATGTCGCCAGCCAGCCCTGGCCCTTCCCGAGCCAGCTGATGATCGGTTGCACTTCTGTGGCGGACGATCCCGAGCTCAACATCGACACCACCGAGCTTGAAGACGCGCGCTGGTTTACCCGCGCCGAGCTGGAAGAAGCGCGCGCAGCGGGCGAGGCGGGGACGGAACTGCTCTACTTCCCGCGCCCCTTCGCCATCGCGCATCACCTGATTGCATGGTGGCTCGACAAATGAGCGCCCAGGCCCCCCAGCACCTCACCATCGACATCTATTCCGATGTCATGTGCCCGTGGTGCCTGATCGGCTACGGCCAGCTGATCAAGGCGCTGGCGGAGCTGGAGGGCGAGATCGCGGCGCAGGTGCGCTGGCGGCCGTTCGAACTCAACCCCGACATGGCCCCCGAAGGCGAGGAGCAGGAGGCGCACCTCCAGCGCAAATACCGCCGCTCGGCCGAGGAGGGCGCAGGGCTGCGCGCGCAGATGAAGGCGATTGCCGAGGGGGCGGGGGTGTCGCTCTCATACGAGGGGGACGGCGAAGCGCCCCCGGCGATGATGTGGAACACCCGCGATTGCCACAAGCTGCTGGCCTTCGCGCTGGAACAGGCCGGGCCCGAGGTGCAGACCGCGCTGAAGCTCGCGCTGTTCCGGGCGCATTTCAACGAGCGTCGCAACCTCTCCGACCGCGCAGTGCTGCTCGATATTGCGGCGGCGGCAGGCCTCCACCGCGAGGCGGCCAAGGCCGCGCTCGACGATCCCGAACTGGAATCGCGCGTGCTGGCCGAAGAGCAGCAGGCGTGGGATCTCAACATCTCCGGGGTTCCGGCGATGATCGTGGGCGGCCGCTTCCTGATCCCCGGCGCACAGGCGCCCGAGGTTTACGTCAATGCGCTGCGGCGGGTGGCCGCCAAAAGCCGCGCTGCGGGCTGACGATTCCCTCGCTCCAGCGGCAGCGCGCCACGCTTTAACCTGTCTGACTTGTGGACAACCTGTTGATGAAAGCCCGCGGTCCGCTGGGTGAAACGCCCCGGGTGCGCGGTGAACGGTTTTTAAGGATTGACGAACCCCCTGCGAATGGGTGACCCTGCGACTCTTCCGGTTTCGTAGCGTCAACGGCGTTGCGCAGCCACGGAAGGGGCCGTTCGTTAACAGGCGCGCGGTCTGACTCTCTAAAACATGACAATCCGCGGACGGGATCTTCTGCCGGGTTATCGCTAGGGGTCGTGAGAGAAGCCCCACGGTACGCCCGCTTGTCCCGATCCGACGTGGGGAGGGTGCAATGCAGGTGCATATGGGATCCGTCACGGCTGATTCGGGTAACCTGATTGGCTGTCTGACGTATCAAAGCCGCGCTGTTTCGCGGCCAACGGAAGGTGATCTTGAACGGCTGGTGAAACAGGCGCGGGAACGCAACCGCAGTCTCGGCGTCACCGGCATGCTGCTTTACGAAAACGGACGTTACTTGCAGACCCTCGAAGGCCCGCCGGCCGGTCTGCAGACAGTGTGGTCGTCGATCTGCCGTGACGACCGCCACAGCGACATCGAGGTGCTGACCGAGCATGTCGTCTCCAGCCGGTTGTTCTCCGACTGGGATCTTCTCCTTTACAGCCGCGAGGAAGACCCGCGCCGCACCACCCGGGCGAGCGATCTCGCCCCGCACGCGCTCGCGCATTACGTGCCGGGCATGGCGCAGCTGGCGCTGGAAGGCGATGACGCGCGGATGAATGCGCGGCTTGCGAGCGTGGCGGAACAGGGCTGGAGCGCGGACGATATCGTCTCGCACCTGATCGAGCCGGTGGCGCGCGCGATGGGCGATGCCTGGCTGGCCGACAGGTGCTGCGAATTCGAGCTGACCGTGGGGCTCAGCATGCTGCAAATGGCCGGTCATGCCGTGCGCAGCCATGCCAGCGCGGGCACGCTGCGCCGCAGCCGCTATTCGATCCTGCTGGCAACCGCGCCGGGCGAGCCGCATATGCTCTCCACCGCGATGCTGGCTGACCAGTTCACCGACGCCGGATGGCGGGTGGAAATGGCCTTCCCGACCAGCAAGGAGGCACTCGCCAACCAGATCGTCCAGCAGGGCCATGACGCGGTCGATATTGCGCTGTCCGATGCCCTGCCGCGCCAGCGCGCCCTGATGCATCTGCGCGAGACGGTGGAGCTGTGCCGCAAGGTCTCGCCCGCAAATCCGATGGTGGTGTCAGTCGGCGGGCGGATGTTCGCCGAGGCGACCGCCAGCGCGGCGACAGTTGGTGCGGATCATGCGCGCCGTTCGGTCGGCGGCACCAGCGTCCGGCTGGCGCAACTGATCCGGCAGGGGCGCAATCTGCCCTAGACCAGCCCGAGCCGCTCCAGCTTCGCCGCCAGACGCCCCGGCAGCGCGTCGCCGATGTCCTCACCCTCGGCGACGTCGCGCGGGGCCTTGTCGTCGGTGAGATAGCGCCAGCCCTGATGCGCACGTTTGGGCTGGGTGTGGACGCGGATCAGCTTCGGTTCGAGCACGATGTCCCAGCGCCCGTCCTCGGTCTTCTCGAACCCGAGGATCGGCGAGCGCGCGACAATCGCGTGGTTGATGATCCAGTAGAGCGACCCGCCGATGCATTCCTCGTGCCGCGTCGGACGGTTGCGGGTAGTGAGCGCAATCGCGCCGCGGCCCCCGGTGCTATGGGCGTACCAGCCTTCGAGGTGTTCGTAGCTCTTGGCGCCAAAGGCGATCTTGGTGAGGTGGAGATGCATGGTCTGCCTCTCCCGCGCCCTTACGCGCAAGTCAACCGGAGAGGTATTCGTCGAGCGTCAGATGCAGCCGCCGGATGCGCGCTTCCTGATAATTGCCGAGCGTCTGGGCACCTTTGCGCGATGCCTTGGCCCCGTCGCGCTGGAGTTTGAGGTTTTCGGTATCCTGATCGAGGATTTCCGCCAGCGCGAAGCCGGGGACGGTGGTGTAGCTGTCCTCCACCCTCAGCCGGATCGGCGTGGCGGGGGCAGGGCGCTCGCCTGATGCGGGCAGGGGTTGCAGGAGCAGGATTTCGTGCAGGCACTCGTCCGGCCCCAGCGGGCGGAAGCGGTAGCACAGGCGGATGTTGATGCCGGGGAAGAAGAAGGCGTTGGGGAAGAGGAAATACTCGATCGAATCCATCATCTCGCTGGTGGAAACGCCCGACAGGTCAGTGCCGAAGGCCGCGCCCAGTTCCTCGCGCAGCAGCCGCGCGTGTTCGGCGCGGGCCTTGGCACCCGGCTGCAGGGCGGCAGGATCGCGGCCCAGTTTGCCGAACAGGGTGGCCTCACTTACCTCCAGCTTGAGGTGCGGGGAGGGCACGCCAACCGCATGGATGAAGCGCGACACGTGCCGCCCGAAAATGTCATACTGCGCATTGGCATCAGCGGCGGTGTAGACCGCCTGCGCGTGGGTTTCGAGCACGTGGAAGGCTTCGAGGAAGGCCTCCATCGCCATCTTCCAGTTGGCCGGCAGCACCTTCTCGGTGTGCAGCGCGACATAGCGATCGTGCATCGGCCAGAGCTTGAAATGCTCCGGCATGACTTCGAGCTGGCTCGCCAAAGGCCGCGGGTTGTCGCCCATGTGGATGAACACGAACCCGCCCCAGGTGTCGCAGGCGACTTCATCGAGGCCGAAATTGTCGTCCGAGACGTGCGGGAAGTCCCAGCGGCAGGGCACTTCGCGCAAAGAGCCGTCGAGGTTCCAGCTCATCCCGTGGAACGGGCAGCGGATATTGGCGCGGCGAACCCCGCGCGAACCCTCGGCGGCGAACTTCATCCCCCGGTGCGGGCAGGAATTGACGAAGGCGCGGATCTTGTGGTCCGCCCCGCGCACCACCAGCACCGAATGATGCCCGACGTCATAGACGTAGCGGTCGCCGGGATCGGGAATGTGCTCCTCGCGGCAGGCCCATTGCCACACGTTGGGCCACAGGCGCTCCAGCTCCAGCGCGTGGAAGGCGGGATCGGTGTAGCGGGCAAACGGCAGGTCTTCATCGCCGAGGAAGGTGTAGGCCTGCTCGCGCATCGCTTCTGGCGGATTGTCGCCGTCGGCATCGAGGATGTCCTGCATCGACGGCCCGGGGCAGCGCGCCTCGCCCGGAGCCAGCGCCGGATCGGCAGGCGCGGTGAGATCGGGCTTCATCGCATCGCCTCTCGATCATAGAGCGGGTCGTCGGGCTTGCGCTGGCCCATGATGAAGGGGGCGACCGCGACCATCGCGTCGGTAGCCGGATCATCGCGCACCCAGTCCACCAGTTCCGAGCGATAGGCGATCTTCCAGACCCCGCCGCGCCGCTCGTAGCGGTCGACATAGCGGCCCGCGATGAACAGATCACGCGGCGCTCCCGCCTCGTCGAAGATGCGGTGATAGGCCTGATAGTAAACCTCGCCATAGGCCGTGTCGTGGCCGGTGAAGTCGATCAGGTGCTGGCCGAGCAAGTGGTGGTTGCGCTGATGGTCTTTCAGTGCGGCCATGCAGAAAGCGGCGAAGTCTGCCGGGCCGCCGCTGAAGATGCCGTATTCGCACCGCGCCTCGGGCCAGAACTGGCCGGCCACCAGCGCCTCGTCGAGCCGGTCGAGTCCGCGCATGTAAAGCGCGGCAAGGTCGATAATCGCGAAACGATCCTCCGCGCCCGCCATCTCAGGCGATACTCAGCCCGCCGTCGACAATGAACGGCGCGCCGGTGGCAAACTTGCTTTCGTCGCTGGCGAGGTAGACCACCAGATGCGCGATATCATCGACCTCGCCCATGCGTCCGATCGGCTGGGCGACGCTGAACGCCGCGCGGGTCGCGTCGGGATCGGGGGTTCCGGCGATCACGCTTTCCACATTCGGTGTGAGGATCGTGCCGGGCTGGACGGAATTGACCCGCACGCCGTTCTTTTCCCGCGCGCAGTATAGCGCGATGGACTTGGTCAGCGTCACCACCGCCGCCTTGGCGCTGTTATAGGCGGCCAAGTCAGGCGAGGGCTTGTTGCCCGCTGCCGACGAGAAGTTGACGATCGAACCGCCGCCGCCTTTGGCCATCAGGGGGATCGCCGCCTTGCAGCCCATGAAGATCGAATCGACGTCGACCGTGTAGCAGCGCTTGAAATCTTCCGGACTGATGTCGGCAATCGAGCCGAACACGGTGATCGCGGCGTTGTTCACCAGCACGTCGAGCCTGCCGTGGGTGGCTTCGACTTCGGCGATCACTTCCTGCCAGCGCGCCCAGTCGGTGACGTCCTGATGAATGTAGCCGCAACCCAGCTCGGTGGCCGTGGCGCGGCCCGCGGCCTCGTCGATATCGGTGATGATGACGCTCGCGCCCTCGGCCAGCAGCGCCTTTGTCGCCGCCTTGCCAAGGCCCATCGCCCCGCCTGTCAGCAGCACCACCTTGCCCGCAACCCGTCCAGCCATGTCTCTCTCCCTTGATCCTTGGGGAGAGGGGCTATCAGCCGGTCAGACCCATCGCCACTGCCAAACCTAAGAAGGCAAAGAAGCCCATCGAGTCGGTAATCATCGTCACGAACACGCTGGATGCGACCGCCGGATCCTGATCCAGCCGCTCGAAGATCACCGGCACCAGCACACCCGCCAGCCCCGCCACCGCGATGTTGATGATCATCGCGAGCGCGATCACCACGCCCATCATCGGGCTGAACAGCACCGCCGCCGCCGCCCCTATCAGCACCGCGATGGTGCCGCCATTGAGCAGCGCCACGCGGAACTCGCGCATCAGAATGCGGCGGGTGTTGGAACGGGTGAGCTGGTTGGTCGCAATCGCGCGCACTGCCACGGCCATCGTCTGCGTGCCCGCATTGCCGCCGATGCTGGCGACAATCGGCATGAGCACCGCCAGCGCCACCAGTTTTTCGATCGCCGCGCCGAAAAACGCTATGATCGAGGAGGCAACCACTGCCGTGCCAAGGTTGGCAATCAGCCAGCGCACGCGCGCGGTATAGGCCTCGCGGATCGGCTCGTTGATGTCGCCGTCACCTGCGCCCGACAGCAGCAGCGCGTCCTCGCCCGCTTCTTCGGAGATAATGTGGACGATATCGTCCACCGTCATCTGCCCGACCAGCCGGCCGCTCTCGTCCACCACCGCCGCCGAGATCAGCGCGTATTTCTGGAACATCAGCGCGGCTTCTTCCTGATCCATCGTGACGGGAATCAGGGTCTGGTCGCGCTTCATCACGTCGGTCAGGCGGACATTGCGCGGTGTGGTAAGGATCCATGACAGCGCGCAGGTACCGACCGGATGGTGCCGCTCGTCGATCACGAAGACTTCGAAGAAATCGTGTTCCAGATCGCCGTCTTCGCGCAGGTAATCGATCAGATCGCCGACCGTGAGGTGTTCCGGCACCGCCACGAAATGCCGGCTCATCAAGCGCCCGGCGGTCTCTTCGGGATAGGCGAGCGCGCTGGAAACGGCCTCGCGCGTTTCCGGCTCCAGCTCGGCCATGACAGCGCGCTGATCGGCTTCGTCCAAGTCCTCGATCAGCTGCACCGCATCATCGGTGTCGAGCTGTTCGGCAATGGTGGCGACGGCCTGCGCGGGCAGGGCCTCCATCAGATCTTCGCGGACGTAATCGTTGAGTTCCGCGATAACATCGCTGGTCATCAGGTCGCTGATGGCCGAGGCCAGCTGCGCGCGCTCGGAACGTTCGAGCAGTTCGATCAGGTCGGCAATGTCGGCAGCGTGGAGCGGCTCGACCAGATCGTAAACCGCGCCCTTGTCACCTGCCTCCAGCGCGAGGTGGACGGCGCTGACGAAGCTGGGCTTCAGGCGGTTTTCCTCGTCGTGGCGTTCATCGTCGACACGGTCATCCGGGCGTACCTCAGCCTCACCGCCTTCCGCGAGTGCAAGCTCTTCATCGAGGATGCGATCTTCCGCCATGAGAGGCGTTTACGGAGCGACCTATGAAAAGCAAGCGCGGGAGGGTGACAGGGGCGCATTGGCTGCTAAAAGCGCGGGCAAATTCACTCAGGAGACCCGAGACATGGCCGAAACCCTCACCTTCACCCTCGACAACGGCACCGGCGAAAACGCCGACGTCGTCATCAAGCTGCGCCCCGATCTGGCCCCGCTGCACGTCGCGCGCATCACCGAGCTGGCGCAGGAAGGCTTCTACGACGGCGTGATCTTCCACCGCGTGATCAACGGCTTCATGGCGCAGGGCGGCGATCCGACCGGCACCGGCATGGGTGGCAGCGACAAGCCCGATCTTCCGGCCGAATTCAACGCCGAGCCGCACGTCGAAGGCGTGTGCTCGATGGCCCGCGCGCAGAACCCGAACAGCGCCAACTCGCAGTTCTTCATCTGCCTCGATGATGCGCGCTTCCTCGACAAGCAGTACACCGTGTGGGGCCAGGTGACGAGCGGCATGGAACACGTCCACGCCATCCCCAAGGGCGAACCGCCGCGCAGCCCCGGCAAGATTGTGAAGGCGACCGTGGCCTGATCGGCCGCGCGAGATTGCCGGACTTCCAAGGGGCGACTTCGGTCGCCCCTTTTCGTTGAACCGCGCAGCGCTCGGCGCTAAAGGCGGCCTCCTCATGAAACCGTCCACGCCCCCCCAGACCTACCGGGTCAAGAGCTTCGGCTGCCAGATGAACGTCTATGACGGCGAGCGCATGGGCGAACTGCTGGCCGAACGCGGCATCGTGCCTGCGCCCGAGGGGGAGGAGGCGGATCTCGTCATCCTCAACACCTGCCACATTCGCGAGAAGGCCGCCGAGAAGGTCTATTCCGATATTGGCCGGCTGGTGAAGGCGGGTGAGGAGGCGGGCAAGGCTCCGCTGATCGCCGTCGCCGGATGCGTCGCGCAGGCCGAGGGCGAGGAGATCATGGCGCGTGCGCCTGCGGTGAGCATCGTGGTCGGCCCGCAGGCCTATCACCGCCTGCCGGAGATGCTCGACAAGGCGGCGCAAGGCGAACGCGCGACCGATACCGACATGCCCGCCATCGCCAAGTTTGATGCGCTCCCGCAGCGCAAGAAGCGTGGCCCCACCGCCTTTCTCACCGTGCAGGAAGGCTGCGACAAGTTCTGCACCTATTGCGTGGTGCCCTATACCCGCGGCGCGGAAATCTCGCGGCCCTTCGCCCACCTGATTGCCGAGGCACACAAGCTGGTCGAGGCAGGGGCGAAGGAAATCACGCTGCTCGGCCAGAACGTCAATGCGTGGAGCGGCGAGGACGAGCGTGGCCGCAAGGCTGGCCTCGCAGGCCTGATCCACGCGCTGGCGAAAATCGACGGGCTGGAGCGCATCCGCTACACCACCAGCCACCCCAACGACATGGACGAGGATCTCATCGCCGCGCATGGCGAGGTGGCGAAGCTGATGCCCTATCTCCACCTGCCGGTGCAGGCGGGGAATGACCGTATCCTCAAGGCGATGAACCGCCAGCATACGGCGGAAAGCTACCTCAAGCTGATCGAGAAATTCCGCGCCGCGCGGCCCGATATCGCGCTTTCGGGCGATTTCATCGTCGGCTTCCCGGGCGAGACCGAGGCGGAGTTTCAGGACACGCTGAGCATCGTCGACGAAGTGCGCTATGCGGCGTGCTTCAGCTTCAAATACTCCCCGCGCCCCGGCACCCCCGCCGCGACGATGGACGGCCAGATTGCGCCGGAAGTGATGGACGACCGGCTCCAGCGGCTCCAGCAGCGCATCGGGCACCACCAGTATGCCTTCAATCAGGCGAGCGTCGGTAAGACTTGCACTGTGCTGGTCGAACGCAAGGGCCGGTACGAAGGCCAGTGGCTCGGCAAGTCCCCCTGGCTCCAGAGCGTGTGGTTCGAAGCGCCTGCCGCCATTGGCGATCTGGTCGAGGTGGAGTTGGCCGAGGCCGGACCCAACTCGCTCAAGGGTATCGTGCGCCAGACAGTTACAGTCTGACGACTTTCCACCGGCACTTTATCGCGCCCTCCTTGCTTTGCTCCGGCGCGTGCTTACCTTCGCGACTCAGGACGAGGGATTGTCCCGCGGCCTGAACCAAAGGACACTATGGGCCGACGACCCTCCCGAGCCGACCATCCGGCGCTCTCGCCCGATCCGCGCGGCATTCCCGCTCCCCGGCGCGCCCGGGTGGAGCTGACTTTCGAGAACCAGTCGCTGCTCGGCCCGCTGTTCGGCCAGTTCGACGCCAATCTGGTGCAGGTCGAAAACCGGCTCGGGGTCTATATCCACGCGCGCGGGCACCAGGTGGTGATCGAAGGGCCGGAAGACGATGTCGCCCGCGCCCGCGAGACGCTGAAAACCATGTATGACCGGCTGGCGCGCGGCGAGGTGCTGGATAGCGGGGCGATTGAATCGCTGATCGCGATGTCGTCCGAACCAACGCTCGAAGGCATCATCTCGGGTGAGCGCGACGCGCCGCCGATCATGATCCGCACGCGCAAGAAAACGATCGTGCCGCGCTCGGCGACGCAGATCGAATATATGCGCTCGCTGGCGAAGGACGACATCATCTTCGCGCTTGGCCCGGCGGGCACCGGCAAGACCTATATCGCGGTGGCGCAGGCTGTCAGCCAGCTCATCACCGGCTCGGTCCAGCGCCTGATCCTCTCGCGCCCGGCGGTGGAGGCGGGGGAAAAGCTCGGCTTTCTTCCGGGCGATATGAAGGAGAAGGTCGATCCCTATCTGCGCCCGCTCTATGACGCCTTGAACGACTGCATGCCGCCCGAACAGGTCGAGCGGCGGCTGGCCAATGGCGAGATCGAGATCGCGCCGATCGCCTTCATGCGCGGGCGCACGCTGGCGGACAGCTTCATCATCCTCGACGAAGCGCAGAACACCACGCGCGAGCAGATGAAGATGTTCCTCACCCGCTTCGGCCAGAACAGCCGGATGGTAATCTGCGGCGACCCGCGTCAGGTCGACATTCCCGGCGGGCCATCGATGAGCGGACTGAATGACGCGGTCCAGCGGCTGGAAGGGGTGGAAGGCTTTGGCACCATCCGCTTCACTGCGGCTGACGTGGTGCGCCACCCGATCGTGGGCCGGATCGTCGAGGCCTATGAGGGCAAGGACGGCGAGGGGGCATGATGCACCGCATCCTCGCACTCGCCGCCCTGCTTGTGGCGGGCCAACCGGCGCTTGCCGAATATGGCAGCACCCGCTGGGGGATGACGCCGGACGAGGTGCGCGCAGCCGTGGGCGGCGATGCCCGTGCAGTGCGCGACAAGAAGGACCAGCGGGTGTTCAATCACCAGCGGCTCGTCGCCTCGACCACCGCGGAGGCCGGGATCGTCTATGACGTGAGCTATTATTTCGGCCCAGATGGCAAGGGTCTGACGATGGTCGAACTTGTGCCGCCCACGCCCGCGAAAGACTGCGCCGTCATGCGCGCGGCCTATATGCAGCGCTTCGGCCCCGGCGAGGAGCAGAGGCGCGATCTGGGAATGCCCGGCCTCGACCTGAACGTCATCCAGTGGCGCACCGGCCCGGGCGACGAGATCGTCCGTTACGTCGAAACTTTCGTCCTCGGAACGGCCAGCAGCTGCAAGGTGCTCTACCAGCAGCGCGCCTTCACGATGGAGCGATCGTAATTGCCCTGATGGCAGGCGGGCCGTCAGACCACGCCCCACTCCACCAGCGCATCATTGCGGAACAGCGGCTCGGCCAGCGGATCGAGCAGCGCCTTCCGCATCGTCCGCCACCGCACGAGCGGATCGGCCGGATTGCCCGCGCCGAACTCGCGTTCCACCCAGCCGGGATCGCCGGGGGTGAACTTGCCCCAGTGCTGGCAATAGCCGATCCCTGCCGCATCCAGCGCCGCGCAGCTATCGGCGGCGGCCTTCAGCGTCAGCGGCGAGATGGTGAGGCCGTGCAGGTCCATCGCCACGCTGCGGGGATAGCGGGTGTAGCCGAGCAGCCCCGCGCTGCCTTCGACAAAGCGCAGGGTGTAGATCATGTGGCGCAGCCGCTGCGGGGGCGGGAGCTGTTGCAGCTGTTGTTGCAGATAGCCGGTCATCGCCGTGATAGCCGCGCTGATCCGTCCCTGATCGATCGCCAGTGCGGCATCATAGATGATCGCGTGTGTGCGCGGGTCGGGCCAGCCGGAATGGAGCGCGCCCCAGGATTGCAGCTGTGCGGGATGATCGGGGCCGGGCAGGGGGATCTCGCGGAAGCCTGCAGCATAGGCAGCGTAGAGGTCGACCGGCACGTCCGGTGCAGCGCTGGCTCCGGCCGTCTTGAGCGCCGAGGATGGCAGCAGGTCATGCACCTGTCGCAGCGGCGCCGCTTTGGTCATCGCCAGCTTGGCGGACGGGGCCGCGCCTGTGTGGCGGTAGATGAAGCTGTGCAGCGCCGGAGTGCCCCACGGGTCGTAAGGATCGATCTGCACCTCGTAATAGACCGGATCGCACGGCAGGCCCCAGCCTTGCGCGATGGCGGCATAGTCGCCGCGCTCGACCCGTTCCAGCCACGCCGGATTAACGGTGCGCTTCAGGCGCACGGGATAGAACCAGTGCTTGTCGGTCAGTTCGAACAGCACGCCGTTGACGATCCCCATCGCCCCCAGATGCACCAGCGCGGCGGCGAACACCGCATTGTCGCGGATCACGACATCGGCAAAGCGCCGCGCGGTTGCATCCGACAGGGCGGGGCGGGCGGAATCCTCGATCCACACGCTGCGTCCCGGGCCGGTGACAAGGTGGATGCCGCGGATCTGGTTCTGGAACCCGCCTTCGCCCAGCGTCGAGCCATTGACGCCGGTCGCCATTGCGCCCGCCACCGATTGCCCGAGATAGCTGCCGCACACGCTGATCGAGCGATTGCGCGCCTCGGCCCAGTCGACCAGCCGCGCCAGCCCGCAGCCCCCGCCGACATAGGCGCAATAGCCGGCATCAAGCAGGCTGTTGCTGTGCAGATCGCCCGCCGCCACAGGATGGAGCGCGTCGAGCTCGCCCGTCGCCAGTTGCAGCGACGCATTGCCGACCAGCGCCGACCAGCTCCACGTCGCCCCCAGCACGCCCGCACGCGACTGGCGCGCCAGCGCGGTGGCGATATGCGCCTGCATCGCCGGGGCAGAGGCGGCGAAAGCCTCGGGGCCGGAGGCCGCACCCGGCCCGCGCCGGTAAGTGCCCTGCTGGGCCACGGTCAGCTTCCGGTTCTCGTGGTAATTCTTCCACGCGACGTTGGTCTTGGTCTCGATATGGCCCACCGGCTCGCACTCCCCCCTGATACGCCCGCCACACAGCCCTTTCTGCGCGCCCTTATCAAGGGGGGCTGCCAAAAAAACCTGCGCTTTTTGTGCGGTTTCAGCGGCTGACAAGCGCCGCGCCTTTGCCTAGACCCGCGCCGGGCGTGCGCGGCGTGCACGATTTTCAGGGGGGGGGGAATAGAGGCATGAGGAAATCGGGATGCGCGCTGGCGGGGGCGGCAATGCTGTCGCTGGTGCTGGCAGGGTGCAAGCCGCTCCCGCCGGTGCATTACCTCCCGCCGCAAACGGGCGCGCGGGGATGCGACGAGATCATCACCTTCGGCGCGCGCTTGCCTTTTCCGGAGCCGGTCAAGAGCACGAACACAGGCACGCAATCCGTGCCCGCGGCGGCGGGCGAGGCGGCTGGTGACGAGGCTGACGCGGCGCTCCAGTGGGAAAGCGATCCGGCCAGCGATCCGGTCGGCCAGAAGCTGCTCAAGGATCTCTCCGCGCCGCTGCCGACCTTCGAGGGCATGATGCAGGGCCCCGATGCCGACACGCGCCCGCCGAGCGAATCCATCCTGATCCTGTCGGGCGGCAGCCAGCAGGGGGCCTTCGGGGCCGGGTTCATGAGCGCCTGGAAAGCGCATCGCGGCGGCACCTTGCCGCGTTTCCGGATGGTCACGGGCATCAGCACCGGGGCCTTGCAGGCGACCTTCGCCTTCCTCGGCGACACCGAAACAATCGTGCGGGAATACAGCATCGAGCAGGAAAGCGAGCTGCTGCGCGCCTTTGTCGACGGCAAGTTCGACCAGAAACCCTTCCGCTCCGCCTACAACCTGTGGGCGCGCGGCACGATCGCGCAGCTCGATCCCTTGCGCGAGACGCTGAAGGAGGATTTGATCACGCACACGATCATGGAAAAGGTCGCCATCGAGGCCGGCATGCACGGGCGCACGCTGCAGGTCGGCGCGGTGGAGATGGGCAGCGGCGAGCTGGCAGTGTTCGATCTGGGCCTTGCCGCGATCCGCTATATGCAGAACCACGAAAGCGATCCGGCCCGCGCCGAGCAGTTCCGCATGTGCTATATCGAGGCGCTGATTGCCTCGTCCTCGGTGCCGATGTCGGCCGCGCCGGTGTTCATCGACAACCGCCTCTATATCGACGGCGGCGCACGTTTCGGGGTGCTGGCGAACCTCACTGCCACGGCTTACCAGCTGGCGGCATTGAAGGCGCAGGAGGAAAAGCGTGACAGCGGCGCGCCGAGGAACCTGTTCGTGATCGTCAACGCCACGCTTGAGGTGCCGCGCTTCTGCGGCCTGACCAGATGCGATTTGCGAGAGGATGGCACCGCGATTCCGCCGAACCCGGGCGATCCGCATCCCGACTGGAATTTCCTCCAGCTGGCGCAGCGCTCGGTGAGCGTGATGATCAACCAGGCCTATCGCAGCTCGGTGTTTGTCGCCGACAAGCAGGGCGCGAAGGACAAATTCAGGACGCAGTTCGTCCGGCTCGATCCGGCGCACCTGCAACACAAGGCCGCCATCGAATTTCCGGGCGCGGGGCCGGAGGCGAAGATCTGCTTCGATTGGCAGAAGGATGACGAGCAAATCGACAATCCCAAGGAGTTCTTCCCGCGCTACATGCGCTGCCTGATCGATTATGGCCGCAAGCACGATACGGCCAAGGCCTTCGCAGCGGCGGAACCGAAGTAAACGGGGCGGGGTAGCGCGGGCCTTGCGCCCGCCGCCCCGCTCGGCCAAGAGCCTGCGCGATGCAGCTGGATATCGATATCGAGGATTGGCCCCAAGGCGATTGGGACGCGCTGGCAGAGCGCGCGGCCAACGCCGTCGGCGCGGGCGAGCCGGTGCTCGCCAATCCGCGCCTTGTCGCCAGCCTGCTGTTCACCTCGGATGCCGAAGTCCACGTGCTCAACCGCGAATGGCGCGCGCGGGACAAGCCCACCAATGTGCTCAGCTTCCCGATGCTGGAGCGCGAGGAACTGGAAAGCCTTGCCGCTGATGGCCCGCCCGTCATGCTCGGCGATATCGCGCTGGCCGCAGAAACCTGCGCGCGCGAGGCGGCGGAGAAGGGCATCACCCTCGAAGCCCACGCCGCGCACCTGATCGTCCACGGATTGCTCCATCTGGCCGGGCACGACCATGTCGATTGCGACGAACAGGCCGAAGCGATGGAAGCGCTGGAGACGGCGATACTTGCCAAACTGGGCATCGCTGACCCATATGGCGACAGGTAACAACAGGAGCCACTCACAAGGCCATGGCCGATTCCCATTCGTCCGCATCCCAATCGGGAGAGGTGGACAGTAGCAGCGGGCTGTGGCCTGCGCTGCGAAAGATCCTCCGCCTCGAAGGCGCGCGCTCGCTGCGCGAGCAGCTTGAAGAAGCGATCGACGAGCACGAGGACGATGATGACTCGGCGGCGAGCCGCGACGGCTCCGGCCCGGCTGGCGACCTGTCGCGGGTTGAGCGGCAGATGCTGCGTAACCTGCTGCATTTCTCCGAACACGATGCCGACGATGTCGCGGTGCCGCGCGGCGAGATCATTGCGGTCGAAGCCTCGATCAGCTGGGCTGAACTCGTCGCGGCCTTCGCCGAGCATGGCCATTCGCGCATGCCGGTCTATCGCGAGACGCTCGATGACGTGATCGGGATGATCCACATCAAGGATATCTTCCCGATCATCGCCAAGGGCACGACCCCGCCCGAGGACTGGACGACGCTGCTGCGCCAGCCGCTCTATGTGCCGCAGGCGCGCGGCGCGCTCGACGTGCTGGCCGACATGCGGACCCAGCGCGTGCACCTGGCGATTGTGCTCGACGAGTTTTCCGGAACCGACGGCCTCATCACCATCGAGGATCTGGTCGAGGAAATCGTCGGCGAGATCGAGGACGAGCATGACGAGGCCCCGCAGGCGCTGATCGTCCCGATCGGTGAAGGCATGTGGGATATCGACGCCCGCGCCGAGCTTGACGATATCGCCGAGATCATCGACCCGCGCCTCGCCGAAGTCGAGGAAGCGGTCGACACGCTGGGCGGCCTCGCCTTCGTGCTGGCCGAGGCGGTGCCGTCGGTCGGAACGGTGCTGGAACATCCCAGCGGCTGGCGGATTGAAGTGACCGCAGGCGACGAAACCCACGTCACGCGCCTGCGCCTCCACCCGCCGCAGACCGGAGACGAGGTGCAGTAGGCGCAACTTTTTTGCGCCCATCGCATTTTTTCTTCGATTTTTTGCATCCTCTGCGCGTTTCATGCGTATCTGGTTCCAATGAGGAGAAACCAGATGCCTGCACGTCGATTGCCCCCCCTGCGCGCGCTGGAAGCCTTCATGCGCACGGTGCGGCTTGGCTCGGCCCGGGCAGCGGCGGAGGAGATCGGGCTGAGCCCTTCGGCGCTGTCGCGGCGGATCAGCAATCTTGAAGAATTCGTCGGCAAGAAGCTGTTCACCCGCGCGCGCCAGTCGATGCAGCTGACCGACGAGGGGCAGGCCTTCTACGAAGCGGTGAACCCGCACATGGAAGCGCTCGCCCGTGCGGTGGAGAGCCAGTCGGACAATATCGCGCTGCTGCGCCTGCGCCTCGGCGTGCTGCCGATGTTCGGCAGCCAGCGGCTGTTCCCGCGGCTGGGAGAATTGCGCAAGCGTCACCCGCTGCTGCACATCGACATCGACACTGCCCCGCATCTGGAAGACCGGGTGGGCGACACGCTCGACGCTGCGATCATCCTGTCGCGCGGGCCGGCGAGCGGGCTGCACGCGGTGCGGCTCGATCACAATCTGGTGCACGCGATCTGCTCGAAAGACACCGCGCGGGCCATCGGCCCCGATATCACTCCCGATATCATGTCGAAGCAGACCTTCCTGATCCACAACGAACTGCCCGAAAGCTTTGTCGCGTGGAAAAAGGCCAACGGGCTGGAGCAGATGGACCCCGCCGCCATCGACCATTACGATTCGGGCGCGCTGATGCTGGAGGCCGCCGCCCAGGGCCTCGGCATTGCGATCATGCACGACGATCACCTGCGCCGCGCCAATGACAACCGCCTGATCAACCTGCCCGGCGCGCCGGTGGAGAGCCCCTATTCCTACTGGTTCGTGTGCAAGCCGGTGGCGCTGGAAAGCCGCCCGGTGCGGATCTTCCACGATTGGCTGGTGCGCGCGGGGCTTTAGAGCACTTTCCTACTGCCCTGACGGGTGGCAGGCTTGCGGCCATGCTTTCGCGCCATTTCCCTGTCCGGCAGACCCGAAAACCTGCCGCGCAAGGGGCAGGTTTTCTGTTTCTGGACAGTGTCTCATGTGTCTCCAACACGGCGGCGGAGACGGGAAACGCGCTACTGCGCCGCCTCGCTATTGGGCTGGTAGCGCACCGGCGCGACCGTGTGTGCGAAGGGGCGCAGCGGCTTTCCGAGGATCTCGATCAGCGCTTCCTCGATCCGGCGGCGGGCTTCGTTGCTGATCGCCTTGCGCCCGCGGAACTCCTCGGGGCTGAAGGGTTCGAGGTAGTGCAGCCGCAGCCGGAAGGTGCCCCTGCGCGACAGCACGCGCTTGGCGTTGTTGACGCCGCTTTCCTCGCCGATCCAGCCGATCCACTCGGCCACATCGCCGTAATCGAGCACCACCGGCTGCACCAGCACGCCCGGCGGCGGCGGTTCGAGCACGGACAGCATCGAGGTCTTGAACGGCAGCAGCGATTGCCCGTCGGTGGTGGTGCCTTCGGGGAAGACGGTGACCGACCAGTTGTCAACCAGCGCGTCCTTAAGCGCGTTGATCTGCTCGGCCACGCCCATGCGGTGCTCGCGCTTGACGAAGACGGTGCGGTTGAGGCTCGCGAGCCAGCCGACCACCGGCGCTTCGGCCAGTTCCGCCTTGGCGACGAAGGCCGTGCCGCTGGCCCCCGCCAGCGCGAGAATGTCGACCCACGAGAGGTGGTTGGCGACATAGAACACATCGCGCCGCAGATGCGTGCCGATCACCTGAACGCGCGCGCCACATACCCGCGCGGCATAGCGCAGGAACAGCATCGGGAAGGGCGAGCCATAGGCGACAGTGCGGTAGAGGTAGTGCAGGGGCACGAATACCGCGATCAACACAATCAGCGCCAGCGCGCGGGCGCCGAGGCGCAGCCAGCCCATTGCGTAGAGCGGCGTGCTCTCGCCCCGGGCGGCTGCGGCCCGGATTGCCTGATCGCGCTGCTGGGATGGCGTCAGCGGTGCTGCTGCGCCGCCGACATCAGTCCTCACGCGAGAGCCGCACGCCGTAAAGCTCCATGCGGTGATCGACCAGCCGGTAACCCAGCCGCTCGGCAATCTGGCGCTGGAGCGCTTCGACTTCGGGATCGACGAATTCGACCACCTTACCTGTTTCCACGTCGATCAGGTGATCGTGATGCGCTTCGGGCACCGGTTCATAGCGCGACCGGCCATCGCCGAAATCGTGGCGATCGAGGATACCGGCTTCCTCGAACAGGCGCACCGTGCGGTAGACCGTGGCAATCGAGATCTTGGGATCGATTGCCGAGGCGCGGGCATGGAGCAGTTCGACATCGGGGTGATCGTCGCTTTCGGAAAGCACCCGGGCGATGACGCGCCGCTGTTCAGTAATGCGGAGGCCCTTTTCCGCGCAGAGTTGTTCAAGATCGATCTTCTGGCTCAATGACAGCTCCATCGCCAAGAGGGGCGCGGCCCGCAGGATGGGCCGGTCTATAGCAGAACAGCCCCATCCCTACAGGGACGGGGCTGCTTGCTCAAGCTGGCAAGCCGCCCTCTCAACAGGGCGGCGCTTGCGTTGCTCAGGCGGTCTTCTTGGGACGGCGAGCCTTGGGCGCGGCGGTGCCGGGCTTGCGGCCAAGGCCGATCTTCTTGGCGAGATCGCGGCGACGCTCGGCATAATTGGGGGCGACCATCGGATAGTCGGCCGCAAGGCCCCAGCGCGCACGGTATTCTTCCGGCGACATGTTGTAATTGGTGCGAAGATAACGCTTGAGCATCTTCAGCTTTTTGCCGTCTTCAAGGCAGACGATGTAATCCGGCTTGACCGAATTGCGGACCGCGACTGCGGGCTGCGGCCGTGCTTCTTCCACCACCGGCGTCTCACCGAGATTGGCGAGCGCGGTATAGACGTTGGTGATCAGGCCGGGCAGATCTGCCACTGCCACATCATTGTTGCTGACATGTGCAGCAACAATGTCGCTGGTCAGTGTAATAAGGGTTTCTTTCATTGCGATTTCCATGGCTACCACGAGTTCCTCGATTGTTTTTCGGATTTTTCCGATTACTCGGCCATGGCTGAAAACGGTTGCATTTGCAACTGGGGGAAGTCCCCATGCCCACGAATAGGACCAAAGTCGGTGAACTAGATCGAACGGCCGAAAGTAATCGCGTCGACTCGCTCGCCATTCGCCATGCGGTAATAGTTGGGACGCTCGCCAATCGGCTCGAAACCGAGCTTGCGATACAGATGCAGCGCCGGATTGCCGCGGCGCATTTCCAGATAGATCCGGGTAATCCCGCGCGTGCGGGCGGCATCGAACAGGTGGTTGATCAGGATCGTGCCGATTCCGCGGTCGCGGCAACCGGGGACGACCGCGATCAGCAGCAGCTCTTCCTCGTCGAGCACATGGCGGCTGAGGACGAACCCGGCGGCAGCACGGCCCGGGGCTTCATTCGCCGCGATCAGCGCGCCATCGGTGTCGACCACCAGCGCCCGGGTGCTCGGCATCGACAGCGCATCGGCCACCTGCCGCCGGTTCCACGCTTCGCCGTAAGCCGGATCGAACGCCGCCTCCATCACCGCCATGATCCGGTCGAGGAGTGGGGGCGGGGGGCTCATGGCAGCGGACGCCCGATCGGTTTGGCAATCGGCTTGGCCATCGGCGTGGCATCGGCCCCGCGGCCATAGATCGGGGCGAGATCGGCGGTCAGCAGTGCAGGCGGGAGCAGCGGAACGGCGGCGGCATCGGGCAAAATGTCGAGCGTCACCATCCCCGCGCCATCGAATTCCAGCAACTCGCGCGCGCGGTTGCCGGCGGCAAAGGAGTAATGAATATCGCCCCGCGCCGCGGCCGGGGTCTGGGAGAGCACCGTGGTTTCGGGCAGGCCGTCCGCGCCGAAATCCTGCACGAACCATTCGCCATGCCCGCCATTGACGCACACTGTCAGCGGCTTGGCGGGATGCGTGGCTTGCGCCTGTGCGGCGATCAGGGCGAGGGTGGGGTAGCCCAGCACCTCGACCCCCCACGCGAAGCCGAGCGCGCGGGCCGTGGCCAAGCCGATCCGCACGCCGGTGAAGCTGCCGGGGCCGAGGCTGACGAGGATGCGATCGGCACGGCCCTTGCCGGGCAGGGCGGCGATCATTGGCACCAGCGCCTCGGCATGGCCGCGGCCGATTACGCGGTGGTCATGCGCGATAAGGCTCTCGCCCTCGAACAGAGCGATAGAGCAGGCTTCGGAGGCGGTTTCGATCGCGAGCATCCGCATGGCCGCGCCCTGCCTCACTCGGCGGACGCGCGCAAGCGGGGATGCGCGTGTCAGGCGATGGTGTTGAAGCGCCCGAAATCCGGGCGGGGCGAGCGATCGAAGATGCTGGCCGGATCGCCATAACCGACCGAGCAGATGAAATTCACCCGGTGGCGCGGCTCATCGGCAAAGAAGGCAGCGTTGACGGCAGCGGGATCGAAGCCCGACATTGGCCCGCAATCGAGCCCCAGCGCCCGCGCGGCGAGCATCAGATAGGCCCCTTGCAACGACGAGTTGCGGAATGCCCCTTCCTCACGGCCCGCCTCGTTACCCTCGAACCAGCTTTTGGCGTCGGTGTGCGGGAACAGCCACGGCAGTTCCTCGTGGAAATCTATGTCGTAGCCGATCACCGCCGTGACGGGGGCGGCCAGCACCTTGGCGCGGTTGCCCTCCATCACGCAGTCAGCGAGCTTATCCTTGGCTTCGGGCGACTTCACCCACACGATCCGCGCCGGCTGCATATTCGCCGAGGTCGGGGCCATCTTTACCAGGTCCCAGACCGCATGAAGCTGTTCGTCGCTGACCGGCTTGTCGAGCCAGCCATTATAGCTGCGCGCCTCGGTGAACAACTGGGCCAGCGCCGCGGCGCTCAGGGCCTGATCGTGGAACTGCATGATTACGCCGCCCGCACTTCGGAGACTTGCGGAACGTAGTGCTTGAGCAGGCCCTCGATGCCGTGCTTCAGGGTCGCGGTGCTCGACGGGCAGCCCGAGCACGAGCCTTGCAGCGTCAAGTAGACCACGCCGTCGCGGAAGCCGCGATAGGCAATGTCGCCGCCGTCACCGGCCACCGCCGGGCGCACGCGGGTTTCGAGCAATTCGTTGATCGCGGCGATGACTTCGGCGTCTTCGGGACGTTCCTCGACCGCCATTTCATCCTCGGGGGGGGGCACGGCAATGCCGCCTGCGGTGGCGGGGGCGAAAAGCGGGGCTTCGGAGACGAAGTGATCGAGCAGGATCGCGATCACCTGCGGCCTCAGCGCGCTCCAGTCGGCACCCGGCGCGGCGGTGACGGTGACGAAATCCGCACCGAAGAACACGTTCACGACCTCGCCGGTGTCGAAGATCGCCTGCGCCAGCGGGCTGGCCTCGGCGGCTTCCGGAGTCGCGAATTCGCGGCTGCCTGCGGCCATGACGGTCTGCCCGGGCAGGAATTTCAGCGCGGACGGGTTCGGGGTGGTTTCGGTTTCGATGAACATGAATGCTATTTAAGACCGATTTTGTCCGATTTCAAGCGCGCCCAGTCTCTGGCACAATCTTTGGCCCAACCTTTGGCACAGGGCCGCGCGCGCATTCACTATCGCTTCACATTTTGCCGCCTTATAAGCCTTGCCATGACGTCGTTCTCCCGCGCGACCCGCGCCCTCGCTCTTGTTCTTGCCCCGCTCGTGCTGGTCCAGCCGCTGCTCGCGCAGCAGGCCAACACGTCCCCGGCCCAGACCGCGCCCGCCACCCCGCCGGTGCCCGCGCCCAAGGCGTTGCAGACCGGCGATACCGTGCCGTGGCTCTATCGCGGCTCGGACGTTCCGCCGGACGAAAAGTGGCTGTTCGGCGAGATGAAGAACGGGCTGCGCTATGCCGTGCGCGGCAACGGCGTGCCGCCGCGCCAGATCTCGATCCGGGTGCGGGTCGATGCAGGCTCGATGCACGAGACTGATAGCGAACAGGGCTTTGCTCACCTGCTCGAACACATGCTGTTCCGCGAGAGCAAGTATCTCGGGCAGGCCGAGGCGATTTCCGCCTGGCAGCGCCTCGGCGCAACCTTCGGCAGCGATGCCAATGCCGAAACCACGCCGACCCACACGGTCTACAAGCTCGACATTCCCGACATCAGCGATGCCAAGCTGGCTGAAAGCTTCAAGCTGCTGTCGGGCATGATCCGCGAGCCGGTGCTGAACGATGCCAACGTATCGGCCGAGCGCCCGATCGTGCTCGCCGAAAAGCGCGAGCGCGGCGGGGCGGGGCAGCGCATGGCCGATCTCACCCGCCAGACCTTCTTTGCCGGACAGCGCCTTGCGGTGCGCAATCCGATCGGCACCGATGCGACGCTCATCGGCGCGCGGGGCAAGACGGTGAAGGCGTTCTATGATCGCTGGTACCGGCCCGAGAACACCACCATCATCGTCGCCGGGGATGCCGATCCGATGGTGCTGGCGGGACTGGTGGAACAGTGGTTCGGCGACTGGAAGGGCACCGGCAAGCCCGGCGTTGCGCCCGATTTCGGCGATCCGGTGGCGCCCGCTGATGCCGCGACCGCCCCGGGAGTGCCTGCACCGATCGGCGAACTTGCTGTCGGGGTCGAACCCGATCTGCCGCGCAGCCTGACCTATGCGGTCATGCGTCCGTGGCGGCAGGTGACCGATACCATCGTCTATAATGAAGGCCTGCTGCTCGATGCGATTGCGCAGGCGATCATCAACCGCCGCCTCGAATCGCGCGCGCGCGGCGGCGGCAGCTTCCTTTATGCGCAGGTCCAGCAGGACGACATTTCGCGCTCGGTCGATGCGACCTTCGTGACCTTTGCCCCGCTTACCGGCGACTGGCAGGCGGCGCTGGCCGATGTGCGCAGCGTTATCGCCGATGCGCTCGTCAACCCGCCGACGCAGGAGGAGATTGACCGCGAGGCAGCCGAATTCGACGTCGTATTCGCCAACGAGGTCGAACAGGAAAGCGTCCAGTCGGGATCGACCCTTGCCAATAATCTCGTCAACGCGGTCGATATCCGCGAGACGGTCGCCGCGCCGCAGGTGGTGCTTGATGTGTTCCGCGGCATGAAGGCGCGGCTCAATCCGGCCGAGGTGCTGGCGCGCACGCAGGGGCTGTTCGAAGGCACGGTGACGCGCTCGGTCTATGTCACGCCGCAGCCGGGCGAGGCTGATGTGCCTGCGCTCAAGCTGGCGCTGGCGAGCGAGGCGAAGGTCGATGGCAGCGCGCGGCTGGCCGCGGCGAGCATTTCCTTCGCCGATCTGCCTGCCGTGGGCACCCCCGGCACAATCACGGCCCAGAAGCCGCTTGGCGTGCTGGAGATTGAACAGGTCGACTTTGCCAATGGCGTCAAGGCATTGCTGTGGGCCAATGACGCCGAGCCGGGCCGTGTGACGGTGCGGGTGCGGTTCGGCTCGGGCTATCGCGCGTTCGACGCCGACAGCGCGGTCTATGCGACGATGGGTGAGGCTGCGCTGGTTGGCTCGGGCCTTGGCGAGCTCGGCCAGAACGAGATTGACCGGCTGGCGACGGGCCGCAAGCTGGGCTTCGACTTCGCCATCGACGATGCGGTTTTCACGCTGACGGCGCAGACCCGTTCGGACGATGTCGCTGACCAGCTCTACCTGTTCGCTGCCAAGCTCGGGATGCCGCGCTGGGATGCCGATCCGGTGATCCGCGCCAAGGCGGCCTCGGAACTGGCCTACAACACCTATTCGACCAGCCCGGGCGGGGTGCTCAACCGCGATCTGGAATATCTCGTCACCGGCGGCGACAAGCGCTTTGCCACGCCCGATCCGGCGGCGCTGGAAGATGTCACGCCGGAAGGCTTCCGCAAGGTGTGGGAGCCGCTGTTGAAGCAAGGCCCGGTCGAGGTGCTGGTGTTCGGCGAATTCGATCAGCCCGCCATCGTCGAGCAGCTGCGCAAGACGTTCGGCGCGCTGCCCCCGCGTGAGCCGATCCCGGCCGATGTCGCCGCGCGGGTGCCCGGCTTCGCGCCCACCCCTGACAAGCCCGCCATCGTCACCCACCGCGGCGATGCCAACCAGGCCGCCGCCGTGGTCGCCTGGCCGAGCGGGGGCGGGGTCGCGTCTTTGCGCGAAAGCCGCCAGATCGAAATCCTCACCCAGCTGTTCAACAACCGCCTGCTCGAAGCCCTGCGCGAACGTGCAGGCGCGAGCTATTCGCCGCAGGTGTTCTCGAAGTGGCCCGAGGATCTGGCCAGCGGCGGGCGCATTACCGCGCTCGCGCAGCTGGAGCCCGAATTCGTGCCGGTGTTCTTCGCCGAGGCCGATCGCATCGCCAAGGATCTGGCCGCCAACCCGCCGACCGCCGACGAGCTGGCCCGCGTCACCGAGCCGCTCGCCCAGCTGATCCGCCGTGCTTCGACGGGCAACCAGTTCTGGCTCTACAACCTCGAAGGCGCGACCACCGATCCGCAGCGGGCGGCCTTGCTGCGCACTCTGCTGGCGGATTACTCGCAGACCAGCCCGCAGGTGATGCAGTTCCTCGCCGATCGCTACTTCGCCAAGGGCGTGCCGTTCCGGCTGGCGATCATCCCCGAAGGCCAGCAACTGGCCGAGGCTCCGGCAGGCGGAACCGCCAGCGCGCGGGCCGGACGGGTGGAGGCGGCTGGGCGCTGAGCGCGCCCGCCGGTCTTCCGGCTTCGGGAAATAAAGTTGTCGCAACAGGCATTGCGGCTTTACAATTGAAACCCGCCTCCTGTAGCGGCGGCCTCGCGCCACGCGTGCGCGCAATGGATAGAAAGAGCAATGAACGTGCCCGAAACCTGGACCCCGGATAGCTGGAAGTCGCACGAAGCGCGGCACCTTCCGCATTACGAGGACGCTGCCGAACTGGCCGAGGCGGAGCAGACTTTGTCGTCCTATCCCCCGCTGGTATTCGCGGGCGAGGCGCGCGCATTGAAGGCTGATCTGGCGCAAGTCGCGCGTGGCCACGGCTTCCTGTTGCAAGGCGGCGACTGTGCCGAGAGCTTTGCCGAGTTCCACCCCAACAACATCCGCGACACCTTCCGCGTGCTGCTGCAGATGGCGGTCGTCATGACCTTCGCCAGCAAGCGCCCGGTGGTGAAGGTCGGGCGGATGGCGGGGCAGTTCGCCAAGCCGCGCTCCTCGCCGACCGAGACCATCGGTGACGTCACGCTGCCGAGCTATCTCGGCGACAATATCAACGGGATCGAGTTCGATCCGGTGAGCCGTCGCAACGATCCGGCGCGGATGGTGAAGGCCTATTCGCAGGCCGCCGCCACGCTCAATCTGCTGCGCGCCTTTGCGGGCGGGGGCTATGCCAACCTGCGTCAGGTGCACCAATGGACGCTCGATTTCATGGGCCGCACCCCGTGGACCGAGAAGTTCACCGAAATGGCGGACCGGATCGGCGAGGCGCTCGATTTCATGGAAGCCTGCGGGATCGATCCGGGCACCGTGCCGCAGTTGCAGGGCACCAGCTTCTACACCAGCCACGAAGCGCTGCTGCTGCCTTACGAGCAGGCGATGACCCGACGGGATTCGCTCACCGGCGACTGGTATGCGACGTCCGCGCATATGCTGTGGATCGGCGACCGGACGCGCTTCCCCGGCTCGGCGCATATCGAATACGCCCGCGGGATCGGCAATCCGCTCGGCATGAAGTGCGGGCCTTCGCTCGAACCGGACGCGCTGCTGCGTCTGCTCGATGACCTGAACCCCCAGCGCGAGGCGGGGCGGATCACGCTCATCAGCCGCTTCGGCCACGATAAGGTCGAAGACGGCCTGCCGCGGCTGGTGCGCGCCGTGATGCGTGAAGGCCATCCGGTGGTCTGGAGCTGCGATCCGATGCACGGCAATGTCGTCAAGTCCGACACCGGCTTCAAGACCCGCCCGTTCGATCGCATCACGCGCGAGGTGAAGGGCTTCTTCGCCGTCCACCGCGCCGAAGGCTCGCATCCGGGCGGCATCCATATCGAAATGACCGGGCAGGACGTCACCGAATGCGTCGGCGGCGCGGTCGCGATCACCGAGGAGCGTCTGGGCGACCGCTATCACACCCACTGCGACCCGCGCCTCAACGCCGAACAGTCGCTGGAACTCGCTTTCCTTGTGGCAGAAATGCTCAACGAGGCAGCCGGCGGACGCGAGCCCGAAATCAGCGCCGACGCGGCCTGAGCGCGCGGCTCGCCAATCGTCCAGTATCACCGTGACACCTCCTGCATCGCCGGGGGTAGCCGCAATGATTGCATGCTGTTACTTTCCCGTGGAGTTTCAGCGGAGCCGTAACGTCCATGCGAATGTCGCTCGTTGCCCCGATCAGGACCCTGGTGAACCTTGACGGAGAGCTGGCGCAAATCCATGCGCGTGAATTCGCTGAAATCATAGGTCTCGTGTGCGCCGAACAACCCAAGGCGGCATTGTGTCAGACGACCTGCGGAAAGCCTGACACTACCGCAAAGACCTTCACAAAATACAGCTATGTGAATGATGTCGAGAAGACATGGTTCACTTCGCCTCTTTTCAGAATTTGTGTGCCTAATGATGAAATCAATAAATTAAATTCGATTCTGGATATTGAAGGTTGTGATTTCAGAAAACGGACAGATATAAAAAATCTGGAAGTGCGAATTTTCGAAAACACGATCGCTATCTGCTTCATCGAATTAGATTTCGATATCATGAAAGTTAGCGATAGATTTTTCGAGTCGTCGATTGTCGAGTTTGAAATTACCAAGTTGGTTTCCGAAATTTGTAGGATAGTGCAAAAAGAATACATCGACGGTATTCTCTCTACCTTGAAAAATATATCCTCGCGCAGGGATTTATGGCCGTACTCTGAGCCTCTTTTGCTTTATCCTGAATCTGTGATCCTCTTTGATGAATTGGCTTCGATGCAATATCCTCATTGGAGTAGTGACGTCGGTTCTCTGATGTGGGTTCACCGAATATTTGATGTCGGGTCATCCAGTGATCCGGAAATTCAACGATTGCGTGGTCTGTTCCCCAAGTTCAGTCAGCGTGACCAAGATTATGCAACCGGATGGGGAAATTCGCTTTACTTCGGCAGGTCCGGCTTCGATGCCTTTGTTGAAATCTGTTGCTCGGCGCAGCTGTTTTATTGTCTCCGAGATACCCTAAGCCAGGCGCAGAAGCGACTCCACCGCCGGATCGTGACATCGCGCGAGCGGATCTCGCTTGTGGATGCCAACAAGAATTACGATCGCCTGGATATGTTCAATATCGAGATTTCAGTCGAGCTCGCTGAATATCGAAGTGTGCTGGCCGAAAAGCCTCGCGGTATCTTCGAGAAGTTTCTCGAAACTTTCCACTATGACGATCTTGAATCCTCGGTTGAAACCAAGTCAATAATGATACGCGAAAAGATTTCGCGCATGACGTTACAACAATCTGCAAATACCCAGCGTATTAGTAGCGCCGCAGTCCTCGCGCTAGGGGCGATCCAGGTCATTGCATTGATTCATAACCTGTTCTGGTATTCCTATACGGTCGACCGTGCAGGAGGGGGCGATCCTTACTTTGGCTTGACCGATCTAACTCAGAGTACTTCGTTCGATTTGGTGCTCTCGGTCAGCCTCTTGTTTTCGAGCCTTGTGGTCTTGGGATGGGTATATCTGCGGAAAGGCCGTCCGTGAACACACTCGCCGCGTTCCGGACCGCGTTCGAGGCCCGCAAGGTTCCTGCCTCTTTGCGGGGCAGAGTGGCACCGATCGACGCGGCTTATGAAGCCTTTCTCGATTACGCCTCCCGGGGCGACGTGGCGATTTACGGTGCCAACACGCTTTTGGGGCATCGCGACACCGAGTTTCGACTGCAATCGGCTGAAACTGAGGAGTACTTTCTCCGCAACCACGCGATTGGCGGCCCTCCGTTTCTGTCCGGGGAGGAGGTTGCAGCCATTACCTTGGCGAAGCTTTTCAGCCTTTACCAAGACGGGGTTACGCTATCGGGACGCGTGTTTCAGGCGATCATAGACTGCTTCGAAGACAGGCAGTTTCATGTTCTTGTGCCCGAAGAGGCCTCTTATTCATCCGGTGATGTGATCCCCGCATCGCACTGGGCCATTGGTGTTCTGGAAAGGGCGGGGCTGTTGCATGATCTGCGCCCGGGTGAAGCAATCGGATTGATGAACGGTGCCTTCGTTCATGTCGGCTTGACGGCGTTGTTCTACATCAAGGCGAGGGCGTTGCTGTCACGCGTTGTCACCGTGCAACTGAACAGCCTGCAGGCCCTCAGGGTGTCTCGCTGGAAGATAAGCGGTCATACGATCGATGATGAAGGTCCGATGGCGGACTTCCAGCGCGCATTTCTTTCGCATCTTTCCGACCAGGATGCAGCGACCCGTCAACTGCCCGTGTCGATCCGTTCGACCTTCGAGCAAATTGCATCATTTCGTCGCACGCTCATGCGGTTGGGGGACGAGTTGGCGCTGCAGATCGCCCAGCCCTCGGGCAACCCCCTGTTTTCGAAAACGCTGAACCGGCATTTTTCGAGCGGTTCGTTTGTGGCGCCGGCCCTTGCTATCCAGACCAGCGCGGTGATCGACGCGTTGCTTATGCTGGCTTGGTCATCGGTCGAGCGGACCAAGTTTCTTCTAAGCGGTCCTGTCCCGGAAATGCCTGTCGATGCCGCCACAGAACATGATGTGCTGGGGATGATTCAGTGGCCAAAGCTGGCCCAGGCCAAGCTTGAAGCGATTCGGCACCGGTTCGGGTCACGGGCGTTCGTCTCGGGCGGAACGACGTCATATGGGGTAGAGGATTTCTGGACTCATGGCAGCTATACAAGCTTGAGCGCCCTGAAATTGCTTGATAATATTTCCGAGATTTTTGCGATCGAGTTATCGAGTGGCCTTCGAATTTCGCAGATCTCGGCCTATCCCAATACCGAGATTCTCGCGTTTTTCGGTGGTCGCACCGAGACTGCGGGGTTTGATGATGTCATGCGGCGCTGGGAGCAATTGGATCGCCTCGATCTGGGCGTGACTTTGGGCCTGAATGAATGATGCCGGTCTTGCGCGTTTGGTGCCGCGATGATTGCGCCAGAAACTGAAGCTGTCCCCGTGCGTTGGCGCGGGATGGACGGACAGCACAGTGATTTTCTCATCATCGGGGCCGGTATGGCTGGCCTTGCCTGCGCGGGCGAACTGGCGCGCAGCGGGGCGCGGGTTACCGTGCTCGACAAGGGCCGCGGCCCGGGCGGGCGCATGGCGGCGCGGCGGGTGGAGATCGGCGGCGAGACAGTGAGCTTCGATCACGGCGCGCAATATTTCACCGCGCGCGATCCGGCGTTCCGCTCTGTCGTGGCGCAATGGGAGCAGGCGGGCGTGGCCGCGCGCTGGCTGGCGGCGGGTGACGAGGCATGGGTTGGCGTGCCGGGGATGAACGCTCCGATCCGCACCATGGCAAGCGCGCTCGATGTGCGCTGGGGCGTGCGGGCGGAGCGGCTGGTGCGCGGGGCTGAAGGCTGGCAGGTCGAAGCCGAGGGCGCGCTCTTCACCGCCGACACCGTGCTTGTCGCGGTCCCGGCGGAGCAGGCCGCGGCGCTGCTGGCCGATTGTGCGCCCGATCTGGCCACACTGGCAGCGGGCGTGCAGTCCGCGCCGTGCTGGGCTGTGATGGCTGCCTTTGACGTGCCGTTGCCTTTCGCCCCCGACACTTTCCGCAGCGATACCGCGCCCGTCTCATGGGCGGCGCGCAATTCCGCCAAGCCGGGCCGTGCGGGGGCCGAGGCATGGGTGATCCATGCCAGCCCGTCGCGCAGCCGCGAGTTGGTGGATGTGCCAAAGGACGAGGTTGCGCCAATCCTGCTCGCCGATTTCTTCGCCGCCACTGGCGCTGCGCCCGCGACGCCGGTTCACCTCGACGCGCACCGCTGGCTCTATGCCTTGCCGCAAGCGCTTGCGGGCGAGGGCGCACGGTTCGATCCGGCGCTCGGCCTCGGCATCGCGGGCGATTGGCTCCACGGCCCACGGGTCGAGCGGGCGTTCCTTTCGGGCCGGGCGCTGGCGGGCCTGGTGCGAGACTAGGCCGCCATTGGCGCGGGGCAGTAACGCTTCAGATAATCGCCATGCCCCGGCATGTGCTGGACGAGGAAGCGGATCGACTTTTCCATCTCGTTCACTTCCTCCGCCGTCTGCGTCGGATCGAGCGCGTCCGCCATCGCATTGTGGCCGTTCATGGCGATGCCCTGACCCATCATCACTGCGGCCCAGCTGGTTTCGGTGAACAGCTCGTCCTCCTCGCGGAAGATCTGACCGTTGGCCTTGAACAGTTCGACCTTCTGGGTGAGCGTGTCGGGCACTTCCATCGTGCGGACGTGGTTCCAAAAGTCGGAATCGGTGCGGCTGGTGGCGTTGTAATGCAGGATCAGGAAGTCGCGGATACGGGCATATTCGCGGCCCGTCAGGCGGTTGAAGGTATCCTCCTGCGCCTGCGTCACCCCGTCCAGCGACAGCAGCGAGAGCAGCTTGTCGACGCCGGTGTTGATGAGGTGGATCGAGGTTGATTCGAGCGGTTCCATGAAGCCCGCCGCCAGCCCCAGCGCGATGACGTTCTTGTTCCAGAACTTCTTGCGCCGCCCGGTGACGAAGCGCAGCCAATTGGGCTCGGCCTGCGGCTTGCCGGCGATATTGCCGAGCAGGATGTCGAGCGCCTGCTGGTCCTCCATGAAGCTGGAGCAGTAGACATGGCCGTTGCCGTTCCTGTGCTGGAGCGGCACCTGCCACTGCCACCCGGCGCTGTGGGCGGTGGCGCGGGTGAAGGGCGGGGGCGGGCTGCCATCCTCGCGCTGGCAGGGCAGGGCGACCGCGCGGTTGCAGGGCAGGTAATTGCTCCAGTCGTCATAGCCGGTCTTGAGCGCCTGTTCGATCAAGAGGCCGCGGAAGCCGGAGCAGTCGATGAACAGATCGCCCTTGAACTGGCGGCCGTCATCAAGCGTCACGCCGGTGACAAACCCGGTCTCGCCATCAAGCGCCGCGTCCGCGATCTTGCCTTCCTGCCGCACGGCGCCGCGGCTTTCCGCCAGCTTGCGCAGGAAGGCGGCATAGCGGCCTGCGTCGAGGTGATAGGCGTAATTCACCGGCGGCAGATCGTCGCGCTTGAAATCCTCGGTGCGGGCGAACTTGCCGAAATAGGCGGCCATGGTTTCCAGGTTGAACACCTGGATCGGGCGCTTGTCCCCGCTTTGCGCCATGCGGTGCCAGACGTGGTGGAAGCTGATCCCGCCCATCGTGTAGCCATAGGCGCCGAAAGGGTGGATATAGCTGTCGCCGAGCTTGCCCCAGTTCTCGAACTGGATGCCAAGCTTGAAGGTGCCGCCGACTGCGCTGAGCATCTCGCGCTCGTCCACGCCGATCAGCTGGTTGAAACCGACAAACGGCGGAATCGTCGCCTCGCCGACCCCGACGGTGCCGATGCTCTCGGATTCGATCAGTGTGATTTCCACAGGCCGCCCGGCCTTGAGGCGCGACAGGGCCGCGGCTGCCATCCATCCGGCCGTGCCGCCGCCGACGATGATTATGTGTTGAATCGCCATGTTTTCCTCAATCCCTGCGATGGCCCTCGGGGCCGGTTTTCCGGGATTCTGTCGCCCCGCGAAGTGTTGCCAGAATGCAATATGGCGCGCGGATTACAAGTCTTGAGAACGCTAACAAGATGCGCTACAAATACACCTGCAAGCGCCAGTGACAGGCACGAATCTGTCACGGGGCATGGGGAGGTTTGAAAGATCATGAAATACGCAAGCGTTGCGCCGCGTCGGCGTCTGTTCGCTCTCGGCACTGCTTCGGCGATTGCCATCTCTGCCGCTACTGCCGCGCCCGCACTGGCGCAGGATGCAGAGCAGACCACCGAGGAAGAGGTCGCGGTACAGCCCACCGAGGCGGAAATCGTCGTCTCCGGCTTCCGCGCCTCGCTGTCCTCGGCGCAGACTATCAAGCGTAACGCCGACACCTTCGTCGATGTGATCACCGCCGAAGACATCGGCGCGCTGCCCGACCGCTCGGTTGCCGAAGCGCTCCAGCGCGTCCCGGGCGTCAACATCGGCCGCTTCGAAAAGCCGTCCGATCCTGACCGTTTCTCGGTTGAAGGCACCGGCGTGATCGTACGCGGTCTGCCCTTCGTGCGTTCGGAACTGAATGGCCGCGACATCTTCTCGGCCACCGGTGGGACCGTTCTCAGCTTCAACGATGTTTCGCCCGAATTGCTGGGCCGCGTCGAGGTGTTCAAGAACCTCACCGCCGACATGATCGAAGGCGGGATCGCGGGCACGGTCAACCTTGTCACCCGCAAGCCGCTGGATCGGCCCGGCACGCATCTGTCTGGCACGATCGAGGGCAATTACGGCGACTTCGCCAAGGAATGGTCGCCCGGCTTCTCCGTCACCGGATCGACCACGATCGAGACCGACGCGGGCTCGCTCGGCTTCCAGCTCGGCTTTGCCAAGTCGAAGCTGCAGAGCCGCACCGATTCCTCGCAGATCACCGACCCGTGCTATCGCGCGGCCTCGCTCGACGGGCCCTGCTTCCGCGTGCGTCCGGTGGGCAGCGGCGGTTTCAGCGGCGATGCCCAGTTCGACGAAACCAACTTCCCGCCAGCAGGCTCGGTGCTGGTGCCCAAGGGGGCGGGCGTCCGCACCACCGATCTCGAGCGTGACCGCGAGGCGATTTCGGCGGTCATGCAGTATGAAAGCCCGAGCCGCAACTTCCTCGTCACCTTCGAATGGTTGCGCGCTGAAACCAGCTTCTTCACCAAGGAATTCTCGGCGCTCGCGCAGGTCAATGACGATCTGCTGTTCCCCGTCCCGGCGGCGGGCAGCGACTGGGAATTCGACGAGAACGGTATCTTCCAGCGCGGCATTCTGAGCCAGCGTATCGGCGATGCCTATGCCAACCCGTTCGGGCGCGGCGGCATTCCGTTCGAAACCCTGCGGTTCGAGCGCGATACGCTCGCCACCACGCAGGATTTCTCGTTTGATATCGACTGGAACATCACCGATCGCTTCCGCGTCAATTTCGAAGCGCAGCGGATCGAATCCGATCTGCGTCAGGATGGCGTGATCGGCACGATGAATTCGTGGGCGAACATCGCCATCGACAACACCGGTCGCACCCCGCAAGTGCAGTTCCTCGCTCCTCCGGGCGCGCCGTCGGATTACTTCAGCTCGGGCGAGAACACCTATTTCTGGTTCCTGCTCGACAGCGTGGCGCGCAACGAAGGCCAGCTCGACAGCCTCAAGTTTGATGCCGAATACGACATCAGCGACGACGGCTTCTTCAAGCAGGCGAAGTTCGGCGCGCGCTGGTCGGATCGCGACCGCACTACGCGTGACACCAACTTCACCACCTGGGGCAACCTTTCGGCACCCTGGGCGGGCCGTGCGGGCTGTGCGCCGTGGAACGCCGGGCCGGGCTGCGCCGCCACCGGCGGGTTCCAGCCGGGCCGCTACTTCACCGGCCTGCCGGGCCAGGAATTCGCCATCGCGGGCGGTGCCTTCGCGGATGAATTCCCGACCTTTGTCACCCCGTTCTCGCCGTTTGGCGAGGGCTTCCAGCGCGGCAATGCTCCGGCACCGCTGCCGGGCGGCGGGTTCTTCTTCGGCGGGGATGATTTCCTCGGCGAATACCTCGCCGGTGTGTCGGCCGATCAGGCCCGCACGCTCAATACCTTCTCGCAGACGACCAATCCGTTCTTCGGCGTGAATGGCCGCACCTTCACCGATCCGGTCACCCGGGAACTGGTGGCGTGCGCTCCGTTCTGCCCGAACGAAATCGACGACGTGCGCGAAGAGACCAAGGCCGCCTATGCGCGCATCGATTACGGCACGGATTTCGGCAATGGCTGGGCGCTGTCGGGTAACTTCGGCCTGCGCTTCGTGCAGACCAAGGTGTCGGCGGGCGGCTTGCTCGGGCTGCCCAACGCCCAGCAGTTCGACGACCCGGAAGCTGGTGGCAACGGCGATGGTCAGGCACAGCTTTCCGAAGTCAACCGCGCCTGCGCCAACGCGCAGAACCTGCCGCTTGACCAGCGTCCGGCCTATTGCGGCCTGTCGCCGGCCCGCCTCGCGCAGTTTGCGGCGGCGCACACGACCGAAATCCTCGTCGATGACCGTGACGAGACTTTCAACAACTGGCTGCCGAGCTTCAATGCGCTGCTCGATACGGGCAATGGCTTGCTGTTCCGTCTGGCGGTGTCGAAGGGCATCAGCCGGCCTGATCTCGGGGCCTATCGCACCGGCGGCGCGATTGGCGACAACACCGGCAACCTGCGCGCCCAGGGCACGCTCGAGACCGGCCCGCTGTTCGCGCTGCGGACCGGCAACCGCGATCTGCGCCCGATCGAAACGTGGAACTATGATCTGTCGGTCGAATGGTATTTCGACCGGGTCGGCTCGCTCACGCTCAACGGCTTCGTCAAGGATCTTGGCGGGATCGTCGACAATGTCGTCGAGGTGATCAATGTCACCAGCCCGCTGGTGCCGTCGCTCGATGTTGAATACAACCGCCCGATCAACCGGCAGAACGGCACGCTCAAGGGCTTCGAGCTCGCCTATCAGCAGACCTACGACTTCCTGCCGGGTGTGCTGAGCGGTCTGGGTTCGCAGTTGACTTACACCTATGTCGATGGCTCGGACTTCACCAACACCGACCGTGCCGGGACACTGGGGCCGTTCGCTGCCGGTCAGCCGCTGGCCGGGATTTCGAAGAACACGATCAACGCGACGCTGTTCTACGAAAACGACTGGCTGTCGATGCGCGCTGCCTACAACTGGCGCTCGGCATTCCTGATCACCCCGCGCGACGACATCTTCCCGTTCTCGCCGATCTGGGGCGAATCGACCGGTCAGCTCGATGCGTCGGTGTTCGTGACGGTGATGGATGGGCTGAAGGTCGGCGTGCAGGGCGTGAACCTGCTCGACGAGGTCACCCGCACCAGCCAGGTGGTCGATTTCGACGGCACGCGGATCCTCCGCTCGGCGTTCCGTAACGACCGTCGCTTCACCTTCCTTGCGCGCTTCGACTTCTGATCGGACACAAGACCATGAAAATTGCAGGGCTGCTGAAGGCGGGGACGCTGTCAGCGGCCCTGCTGCTTTTGGGGGCGGCAACGGGTGAAACCGCGCCGCCCACCGCCCCGCGCGAGGGCGCGGGCTGGGAGCTGGTGTGGGCCGACGAATTCGATGGCGCGGCGCTCGATCGCAGCAAGTGGACGCCGGAGGAATCGTGCTGGGGCGGTGGCAATTACGAGCGGCAATGCTACACCGACCGGCCCGACAACATCGCGGTCGAAGGCGGGCTGCTGCTGCTCAAGGCGAAGAAGGAGCGCTTCACCGGCCCCGCGCGCCCGCCTGAAATCGCCGAGAATCCCAATCCGAAGATCCTGCAATTCTACACCTCGGGCAAGGTCCGCACGCGCGGTCTGCATGCGTGGCGCTATGGCCGGCTCGAGGTGCGGGCCAAGGTGCCACCGGGGCAGGGCGCGTGGCCTGCGGTGTGGATGATGCCGGCCGAGGATGTCTATGGCCCGTGGCCGCGCTCGGGCGAGATCGACATTCTCGAGGCGGTCAATATCGGGGCCAAGTGCAACGAATGCGAAGGCGGGAAGGGTGAGAACCGCACCATCAGCGCGCTGCATTTCGGCGATTTTGCCCCCAATAATCGCTATGTCGACAGCCGCACCGCGCTGCCCGATCTGGCGCTGCCGTCGGATGATTTCCACGTCTATGCCGTTGAATGGGGTGAGGGGCTGATCCGCTTCCTCGTCGATGACCGGGTGCACCTAACCGTCCCCGCCGACCAGTGGAGCACCGCCTCGCCGCTTGCCCGCGGCAACCCTGCTGCGCCCTTCGACCGCCCGTTCTACATCATGGCCAACCTTGCCGTGGGCGGGCGTTTGTCCGAGCAAAACAATGCAAAAGGGGTTGCGGCCAAGACGTTTCCCGCGCAATTCGCCATTGATTGGATCAGGGTCTATCGCTGCACTCAGGACCCGACGACCGGGCGGGCGTGCATGAAATAGCCGGGACGGAAAAAGGCGCAAAGCAATGGCGCGGGGCCGCAAGACAGTCACGATCAGGGACGTCGCCGAGGACGCCGGGGTCTCGCTCCAGACAGTGAGCCGCGTCGTCAATGGCGGCCCCAACGTGCGCCCGCAATTGCGCGACAAGGTGCGCGCTTCGATCGAGCGGCTGGGCTATGTCCCCAGCCTCGCCGCCCAGCGCATGAGCGGCTCGCGCTCTTACATCATCCTTGCCATCAATGATCGCGAGCGCACACTGGCCGACTGGCGCGAACGGCGCGGGACGGACTGGGTCGACCAGATGCTGCTCGGCGGGATCCTGACCTGCTCCAAGCACGGCTACCGCATGATGGTGGAGCTGATTGACACCCATTCCGATCATGTCGAGCGTGAACTGGGCGCGGCGATTTCGGCCTTGCAGCCCGACGGCGTGGTGCTGACCCCGCCGCACTCGGAGAATGCACTGATCACCACGCTGCTGGCGGAGCGCGGCATTCCTTTCGCGCGGATCGGATCGAACACGCCGGGGCCGGGCATCGCGTTGACGATGGGCGATGAAGGCGCGGGGCATCTTGCCACCACCCGCCTGATCGAGCTCGGGCACCGCGCCATCGCGATGATCGCAGGCCCGGCGCAATACAGCCTGTCGGGCTGGCGCATCGACGGCTGGAAGCGCGCCATGCGCGAGCATGGCCTGCCGGTCGAGGGCCTGCTGGAGACGGGCGATTTCGGTTATGAATCCGGCACCCGCGCGGCGCGTGCGCTGCTCGATCGCAATCCCGGGCTGACCGCGATCATCGCCTCGTCCGACCAGATGGCGCTCGCCGCGCTCGAAGTGGCGCGCGATCGCGGGCGGCAGGTGCCGCGCGATCTGTCGATCATCTCCTTCGACAACACCCCGATCGTGCGCTTCACCAACCCGCCGCTGACGGCAATCGACCAGCCGATTGCCGAAACCGTCAGCCGCGCGGTGGAACAGTTGATCGCGCGCGAGCCTGACGAAGACAGCGATCCGGTGATCGATGTTGCCGCGGCGCTGGTCGAACGCTCCTCCACCGCGCCCGCACCGGGGACGGCTTGACCGCCACGGTACTGCCGGAGACGGAACCGGAGCGCCAGCCGGGCTGGTTCCTTGTGCTGTTCGCGCTCGCATCGGCGGGCGGCGCGGTGACCTTCGTGCCGCTGCTGACTGTGCTGCTGCCCCAGCAAATCGCCAACCTGCAGGGCCACGAGGATGTCGCCGCGCTCGCGCAGACGACCTTTCTGGGCGCAGTGATGGCGAGCCTTGCCAATATCGCGGTGGGGATGCTGAGCGATCGCAGCCGCACCCGCCGACCGTGGATCGTGGCGGGGCTGGTGCTGTCGAATATCATGCTGCTGCAAATCGGCGGCGCGCGATCTGTGAGCGAGATCGTGGTGCTGGTGATGCTGTGGCAGGTGGGGCTCAACCTCATGCTGGCGCCGCTGATGGCGTGGGCGGGGGACTGCTTTCCCGATAGCCAGAAGGGCCTTTTGGGCGGGGCGCTGGCGCTGTCGCCTGCACTGGGCGCGCTGGCGGGTTCGCTGGTGACCTATGGCGGGCTGATCCCGCCCGAGGCGCGGCTGCCGGTGGTGGCCGGGCTGGTGACGGTGCTGGTGCTGCCTGCGGTGGTGCTGGGCGCGGGGCGCAGGCGGGCGGGGCTGATGGTCGCACCGATTGCCCCTGTGCCCGATACGGCGCGCCCGGTCAGCCGCCCGATCATACGGATGTGGGCGGCGCGGTTTCTGGTGCAGGTGGCCGAGGGCGGGATGTTCGCCTTCCTGCTGTTCTGGCTGCGCTCGATCGCGCCCGACTTTCCCGAGAACTCCGCCGCCAATATCTTCAGCCTTGTGCTGGTGGGCGCGGTGCCGTTGTCGCTGGCGCTGGGCTACTGGTCCGACCGTCATGGCCGCCCGATCCTGCCGTTGGCCGCCTGTGCGGTGCTGTGTGCTGCCGGGATGCTGGTGATGGCGGCGGCGGGTTCGCTGGAAATGGCGATTGCGGGCTATGTCTTGTTCGGCCTGATGGCGGCGATCTTCCTGTCGCTCCATTCGGGCCAGACCTTGCGCGTTCTGCCAGCGCCCCGGCATCGCGGGCGCGATCTGGGATTGTTCAACCTTACCAACACCCTGCCAGCGATGGTGATGCCCTGGCTGACCGTGCTGCTGGTGCCCCAGCTGGGCTATGCGGCGCTGTTCGTCCTGTTCGCGGTGCTGGCGCTGATGAGCGCAGCCCTGCTCGCCACCTTCGCGCAAAGCCCGAAATCCCCGCCTGCATGAACGCTTGGCGCTTGCAAAAGCGGGCGGGGTTTGTAGTATCTTGATAACGTTCTCAACGAACGACAGGCCAGCACAGCGATGGTCTTGGGAGGGACTTGTCTGGTGACGCGTAAAATTTTCGGACAGCTTGCGGCAAGCGCAGGCCTTGCAGCCCTGTTGGCTGGGTGTTCCACCGATGCGCCGGTGCGCTCGACCGGTGCGCCGGTCGCGGCTCCGGCCCCTGCCGCGCCCGCGCAGATGTCGCCCGAGCAGATGCTCGCCGCGATGAGCCTCAAGGCCAAGGTCGCGCAGATCATCATGCCCGACATCGGCTCGATCACGCCTGCGGACGTGCGGAAGTACCGCTTCGGCACGATCCTCAACGGCGGCAATTCCGGCCCCTATGGCGATGACAAGGGCCCCGCGACCGACTGGCTGAAGCTGGCCGACGAATATTGGGACGCGTCCACCGCGCCGCTGCCCAAGGGCGAGCCGGTGATCCCCGCGTTGTGGGCGACCGACGCGGTGCACGGCCACGCCAACGTGATCGGCGCGACCGTTTTTCCGCACAATATCGCGCTGGGCGCGACCGGTGATGCCGATCTCATCCGCCGCATTGGCGCGGCTACCGCAGTCGAAATCGAAGTGACCGGCATCGACTGGACCTTCGCGCCGACGATTGCGGTCGCCCGCGATGACCGCTGGGGCCGAACCTATGAAAGCTATTCGGAAGATCCCGCGCTGGTCAGCCGTCTCGGCGCGGCGATGGTCGAGGGCCTTCAGGGGCGCCCGGGTGAACCCGGATTCCTCGGCGCAGGCAAGGTCGCCGCTACCGCCAAGCACTTCTTCGGTGACGGCGGCACCGCGCAGGGCGTCGATCAGGGCGACGTCGACGGCGATCTGGCCGAGTTGATGGCGATCCACGCCGCGCCTTATCCGGCGGCGATCGACGCGGGCGTTGTCAGCGTGATGGCGAGCTTCAATTCGATCAACGGCACCAAGATGCACGGCAACAAGCCGCTGTTGACCGACGAGTTGCGCGGCAAGCTTGGCTTTGGCGGGCTGGTGGTCGGCGACTGGAACGGCCACGGACAGGTCGAAGGCTGCACCAATGGCGATTGCCCGCAGGCGCTGCTGGCAGGCCTTGATGTCTACATGGTGCCCGAGGACTGGAAGGCGCTCCACGCCTCGCTGCTGCGGCAGGTGAAGAACGGCACGATCCCGATGGCGCGGCTCGACGAGGCGGTGCTGCGGGTGCTGCGGCTGAAGCAGGCGCTCGGCACTTTCGATGGCGAAGTGCGGCCCTCGGCGCGCAGCCTTGGCGGCAAGTGGGAGCGGCTCGGCTCGCCCGAACACCGCGCTGTTGCGCGTGAGGCGGTGGCCAAGTCGCAGGTGCTGCTCAAGAACACCGGCGTCCTGCCGCTGAAGGCGGGTGCGCGCATCGAAGTCGCAGGGCTGGCGGCCGACAATATCCCGCAGCAGGCCGGCGGCTGGTCGGTGACGTGGCAGGGAGGGGGTGAGCTCACCGCCGCCGACTTCCCCGGCGCGACCTCGATCTATGCCGGCATCGCCGCCGCCGCGCGCGAAGCGGGTGGCAGCGCCACGCTGGCCCCCGAAGGCAGCACCGCTGGAACGCCCGATGTCGCGATCGTGGTGTTCGGCGAAGAACCCTATGCCGAATTCGTCGGTGACCGGAAGGATCTCGCCTTCCGCGACGAGGAAGGCCTCGAACTGCTGCGCGCCTATCGCGCACGCGGCATTCCCACCGTGGCAGTGTTCCTGTCGGGTCGGCCCTTGTGGATGAACCGCGAGCTTAACGCCGCCGATGCTTTCGTCGCCGCCTGGTTGCCGGGCAGCGAGGGGGCGGGCGTGGCCGACGTGCTTTTCGGCAAGCGGCCTGCGACCGGGCGGCTGTCGTTCAGCTGGCCCGCGCAGTGCGACGGCACGCCGGTCAACGGCCCCGAGGGCGCGCTGTTCGGCCTCGGCTACGGGCTTGATCTGAATGCCCCGGCACCCTTCGCGCCGCTCGACGAGACGTGCAATGCGCTCTCGGCCGATCATGGCGCGGCGTGGTTTGCGTCCGGCAGGCTCGGCGGCGAGGTGAAGGCGGTGGCGGACAATGCCGTGCTGCCCGATCTGCGCGGCACCGGCAACGGCATCACCGCCATCGGCATCGACCGCAAGGCGCAGGAAGACGCGCGCCGGATCACCTTTGCCCCGGGTGCGAAGCTGGCGCTGACCGGCCCGGCGGCCACCGCAGGCTGGCGCATCACCTACCAGATCGCCGATCGCCCCAAGGGCGCGGTGACGGTGAGCGCAGGCGGCAAGGCACTCGACATCACGCAGGGCCTCGGTGTGGCTGCGGGCAAGGGCTGGCGCGAGATGGTGCTGAGCAGCGCCTGCCTCGGCGAGACCGGCGAAACGCTGACCTTTGCCTCCAAGGGCCAGCTGGTGATCGAGATCAGCGAGATCGCCCGCGACGATCGCACGGTGAGCGCGGAGTGCTCGTTCTAGGTCTTGAGCATTCCCTCTAGCGGCTGCGCGCCGCGCCCCGGGAACAGCCGCGCCATTGCCAGCGCCGGGTCGAGCCGGAAATGCGCCGCCACCGCGCCTGTCAGCACGCTTTCGAGCGCGATGGTGGGCGCAAGGTCGCGGCCTTCATAGAGCTGGCTGGCGGCAAGCCCCGGCCAGTCGGCCAGCACCCGCCCGCCGCGCACGCCGCCGCCCAGCACCATCGCCGCGCCCGCGGTGCCGTGATCGGTGCCATTGGTGCCGTTGAACTTCGCGGTGCGACCGAACTCGGTCGCTACCAGAACCAGCGTGTCGGCCCATTCCTCGCCCATGCCGCTGCGATAGGCGGCGAGCAGCGCGTCGAGGCTGCGGGCTTGCCGGACGAAGGCAAAGCGCTGGTTGGCGTGGGTGTCCCAGCCGTCAACCTCGATCATCGCAATCCGCGCGCCCTTGGGTCCCTTCATCAGCGAGGCGACCAGCGCGCCATTGGCGCTGGCATCGCCCAGATTGCGGAGGTTGTCGTCGCTCGCCATCGCCCGGGTTTCGAGCGCGCGCGACCACAGGCCAGCCAGCTCCGCATCGCCATCATAAAGCCCCGCCACGCGGGCGAGGAAATCGGCGCTCGCATCGGGTAGGGACGAAGGGGCGTAGCTGGACACCGGCGCATCCCCGCGCAGCGCCAGCGGCACGGCAGGCGCGACAGCGAGCGCGCGCGGCGCTTCGCCCTGGTGCGTTTCAGCCAGCAGCGCGGCCAGCCGGTTGAGCCAGCCGTCCTTCGTCGCATAGGGCGCGCTCCCGCCCGTCTCCAGCAGGTTCTGCCCGTCGAAATGCGAACGCTCGCGGTAAGCGGTCGCGGCGGCGTGCACGAACAGCGCCTCGCCCGCTGCAGCCGCCTTGCCGACTTCGGCAAAGGCCGGGTGGAGCGCAAAGAAGCTGCCGATGCGCGGGGCGTTGTCGTAATCGGCAAGGCTTTGCCCGCGCAGCGCTTCGAGGGCGGGATCGCCCACGGGTGCGAGCATCGACAGCCCGTCAGCCGCGCCGCGCAGCAGCACGAACAGCAGGTTGCGCGTGCCGCTGCCCTGCGCCAGCGCGATGCGCGGGAAGGCAAGCCCGCTGGCACCGAGCAGCAGCGATCCGGCGAGCATGGTACGGCGATCAAGATTGGTGAGCATGGCGGCTTATCTCCGCATCATTTCAGGGGCGACGAGCAGCAGCGCGAGCGCCTGCCGCCCGCTTTCGGCGCGGGTCAGCATGATGCGGGTGCTCGCGCTCAGCGTGTCGGGGAAGGCGGCCTCGGCGCGGGCGAGGACATCGTCGGTGGGTGCGCCCAGCGCGAGGCGCTCGGCCAGTTCGACCCGCCGGAACAGCACATCGGGCGCAGCCCAGCTGGCGGCGAGATCGTCATAACCGGCGGGCGAGGTTGCGCGCCACGGCGACTGGCCAAGTTCGCCCAGCACCCGCGTAATGCGCTGCGGCTCCAGCGCCGCGATGCCCGAAAGGCGCGCGGCGGCGATGAACCATTCGAACGGGCTGCGGAATTTGACCGGGCCGGGCGCCCATGCCTCGGGCGCGGCGATTAGCGTACGGGTGAGGCTGGCAAGATCGCCGCCGGTGGCAAGGAAATCGCCCTCCAGCCGCGCGACCAGACTGGCGGGCGGAGTGTCGCCTGCGAAATGGCGCGCGAGCTTGGTGGCGATGTGGCGCGCGGTGGCGGGGTGCGCGGCGAGATCGTCCAGCACAGCGAGCGCCTGCGCCGCGCCGCCTGCGGCATAGCGGCGGCCCATGATGGTTCGCGCGCCCGGCTCGTGCGCCAGCGCGACAAAGGCCGCGCCGCTCGGCTGGTCCTCGGCAAAGCGCCCGACGCGGCCGATCCCCGGCACGGTCCAGCCGGTCAGCGCGCGGGCGAATTCGGTCACGTCCTCCTGCGAGTAACCGCCATCCACCCCGAGCGTGTGCAGCTCCAGAATCTCGCGCGCGAGGTTTTCGTTAAGGCCACGCGGCCCGCGCGGGTTGGGGCGCCGGTCGCGGCGCTGCTGGAACGGGGCATTGGGGCCGATCGACTGGAACTGGTCGAGATAGAGCAGCATCGCCGGATGCAGCACCGCGGCCTTTAGCAGATCGGCGAACTTGCCAAATATGTGCGGGCGGATCGCGGCGAATTCATGCGGGCCGACTTCGAACTGCGTCCCCGGCTTGCCGACCGAGACGCTGAAGTGGTTCCCCCAGAAATGCACCAGTCGCTCGGCCAGCGGGGCGGGGCTGGCAATCGCGACATTCACCCGCACGGCGAGATCGTCGATCACCACGCGCCGCGCCTCGCGCAGCTGGGCGCGGTATTCGGGCGGCAGACCGGCGAGCGCGGCGGCGCGGGGATTGTCGGGCGCGGTGTCGGCCATGCTGCCGGCCATGGCAGGCTCGGCCATCGCAGGCGCAGGCATATTGCGCGCCCGCTCGCGGACGTCGCGCAGCAATTCCAGCATCTCGGCGGTCTTGCCGCGCGTCTCGGCGCGGGCGGCGATGGCGCGCGGGGCGGGATCGAAGGCGTCGAGCTGGCGCAGCAGCCACGCTTGCGGGTCAGCCGGAGGCTGCGCGCCGTGGGCAAGGCCATAGCCGAACCGGTTGAGGGCAATGCTGGCCGGGCTCATTGCTGTGCTGTGCTCCTGCAATATCGCGCCCGCGGCCGGGGATCAGCCTGCGGGGTTCAGCCTGTCAACGGGTCTGGCGCGCTTTCCCTTCGCGGCCCTATGCGAAAATCCCTCACGGCTCGACGATGTCAAAGCCGTGGGGTAACGGATCGAGCGCATCGACCAGCGCTTGCAGCTTGGCCGTGTCGCCTGCGATGGTGACGCCCTCCATGCCCGCCACAGTGCTCACCGGCACCTTGATGAACAACAGCGCCAGCAGCGCGCGGCGCGGGCCGCGGATGGTGACGTCGGGCTTGTCCGGCAGCACGCCGGCGCGGCCGATCATCGCTTGCCCGGTCACTTCGATCATCGCCTGTTCCTTGCGATCGGGAATCTCGATGGCGATGGTAATGCCGCGCGGGCCGGGCTTTTCGGGGGCAAAGCGGGTCGCTGCGGAATCGAGCAATTCCTGCGTCGAGAGCGCGGCGATCATGTCGTTGCTCTGCGCCGCGCTGGTGTCGGGGCTGCCCCGGGCAAGGTCGTTCGCCGCGGCGAGGAACTGGTTGCGCCAGATTGCACTTTCGGCCTGATAGGCCTGCTGCTGGTAAGACCTGGCGAGCAGCGCCTTGGCCTTCGCATTGGCGGGATCGGCAAACACAAGGTTCTGGAGCAGGTCGGAGGACCAGCGATAGTCCCCGGCGGCAAAGGCATTCTCGCCCAGCGCCAGCACCCGCTCCGCGCCGCCCATCGCCTCGACCAGTTTCCTGGCGCGCTCGACCGGCGGATAGCGGTGCAGGTTGGCGGGCACCGCATCGTACCATCCGAGATAGAACTGGTAGATCGCCTTCGCATTGTGGCTGATCGTGCCGTAATAGCCGCGGGTCGACCATTCGGCGGCATTGCCCGGCGGGGGCGCGGCCTCCAGCGCCTCGGCGATCTCGTCCATCGTCTCGCCGCGGTTCATGCGGCGCACGGTCTGATCGTGCAGCCAGCGGTAATTGTCGCGCTGGGCGGTGAGCCATGCGGTGCCTTCCGCCCGCCCGAAGATCGGCCAGCAATGGCTGGAGATCACCGCATCGCTGCGGGGCGCATAGCGGGTTGCCGCCTCGTCGAGATAATGCGCCCATGCCCGCGCATCGCGCACCTTGGCCCCGCGCGGGGTGAGGATGTTGTGCAGCGTGCAGGTGGCGATTTCTGCGGCAAGGAAGGTCTTTTCAGGCGCGATGAAGACGTTGAATTCGGCCGGAGCCTCGGTGCCCGAGACGATCTGGAATTCGAGCGCCACGCCGTCCACCTCGCGGGTGTCACCGGTGGCCGCGATGGTCTGCGTCGGCGGGATCAGCGACAGCGTCCCGCCCGAGACCGCCATCCCGATGCCGCTGCCCATCTGGCCTTGCGGGCCCGGCGTCATGCCGGTGGCGAACTGGTAGGCCGCGCGCCGCATCATCGCGCTCCCGGCCATGACGTTTTCGGAGGTGGCCTCCTCCATGAAGCCCTCCGGCGCAATCACCGCAACCTTGCCCGCAGCGAGTGCTGCCGCATCCACCACCCCGCGCACGCCGCCGAAATGATCGGCATGGCTATGCGAGTAGATCACGGCGCTCACCGGGCGCTCGCCCAGCGTGGCGTTGACGAGCGCCATCGCCGCCTTTGCCGTCTCGACGCTGGTGAGCGGGTCGATCACGATCCAGCCTGTGCTCCCCCGGATGATGGTCATGTTGGCAAGGTCGAACCCGCGCACCTGCCAGACGTTCTCGCTCACCTGAAACAGCCCGTGGTGCTTCAGGTGGCGCATGTGTCGCCACAGGCTGGGGTTGACGGTGTCGGGTGCGGGGCCATCGACGAAGGCATAGGCGGCAAGGTTCCACACGGGTTTGCCCGCCGCATTGCGAATTACCGGATCATCGAGCGTCGCAAGAAATCCGCGCACCGAAAATTCGGCATCGCGCGTGCCTTCGGGCGGGAGCGTCGCGCCGGTTGCCTTCTGCGCGGCGATGGTCGCCGCGGAAGCCGGGCTTGCATCCTGCGTCGTCTGCGCGGCTGCGCCTGTCATAGCCAGCATCGCCAGCGCGGCAGTCCCCGCGCCGAAACCCGTCTTGCGCATTATTCTCTCCCTCTCGTCCCGCTTGCGGTGATGCCTGCGCGGGACGGGGGATTCAAGCGATGATGCAGGAGATCACACAGGCCATGACACAGGCCGGGGACAGCGCGCGCGAAAATCCTTGCCAAGCGCGCCCGCGATCCCGACGAGGCTTGGCATTATCACCGGCGAGGGAGTGCAAAGCGGTATTATGGGCAAGTTGAGCGGCATTCGCGTGGTCGATCTCTCGCAGTTTCTGCCCGGGCCGATGCTGACGGTGATGATGGCCGATCAGGGCGCGGAGGTGATCAAGATCGAGCCTGCCGCGGGCGATCCGGCGCGCGAGCAGGCGCCGTTCGATCACTATGACGGCGCGGAACATTCGGTGTGGTTCGCCAACCTCAATCGCGGCAAGCAAAGCGTGGTGCTCGATCTGAAGAGTGAGGCGGGCAAGGCGGCCTTGCGCGAACTGATCGTCGGGGCCGATGTATTTGTCGAAAGCTTCCGTCCCGGCGTGATGGCGCGGCTCGGGTTCGATTACGACAGCGTCAGGGCGATCCGGCCGGACATCGTCTATTGCTCGATTTCCGCCTTCGGACAGCACGGCGCGCTTTCGCACCATCCCGCGCATGACATGGCGGTGCAGGCGCTGGCGGGGTTCCTCAGCGTCAATGACGGGCCGGACGGCACGCCGGTGGTGCCCGGCGCGGCCAGCGCCGATCTCGCCGCCGGGCTGACCGGGCTGTCGGCGGTGCTGATGGCGCTGGTCGGGCGCGAGCGCACGGGCGAGGGGGCCTATATCGACTGCGCGATGTTCGACAGCCTGCTGCCTTGGTGCGCCCACACGGCGGGAAGCGCCATCGCAGGCGGACCTGCCCCGCGCTCGGCGGCGCAGCGCAGTCTGGGCGGGGCAGCATTTTATCAAGTCTATCGCACCGCCGACGATGCCCATGTGGTGCTGGGCGGGCGCGAATTGAAGTTCGCGCATAATCTGCTGGAGGCGTTGGGTCGCCTTGATCTCTATCCGCTCGCCGATGCCCCCGCGGGCGAACAGGGCGAACTGATCGCTTTCCTGCTCGAAACCTTCGCCACGAAGACCCGCGCCGAGTGGGTGGCATGGTTCGCCGACAAGGACGTCGCCTTTGCCCCTGTGCTCGATTTCCGCGAGGCGCTGGACGAGCCGCATGTGGCCGAGCGCGCGCTGGTGGTGAAGGACGAAAGCGGCGGCAACTTCATTGCGCCTGCGATCCGCTTTGCCGGCGAACAATGGGTGCCGGGCCGCGTGCCGGGGCTGGGCGAGGACGGCGCTTAAGGCGGCTCACACCAGCGTGACGGGGCGGTCGGCGATCATTTCCTCCATCACGAAATGCCCGGTGACGACCGACAGGTCGAAGCCGTCGACCAGCTGCTGGTAGAACCGGTCATAGCCCTTGATGCCCTGCGTCACGACCTTGACGAGATAGTCCCACTCGCCGCCGATGCGGTAGAGATCGACCACGCCCGGGATGCGCGCGACATGGGCGGCGAAGGCTGCCGCCCAATCCTTGGAATGGTGCGGGGTCTTGATCATCACGATCACCACCAGATCCAGCCCCAGCCGCGCCAGATCGATCACTGCACGCTGGCCGCGCAGCACGCCTTCGGCTTCGAGTCGCTGGAGCCGCCGCCAGCAGGCGTTTTGCGACAGGCCGACAGCTTCGGCCAGCGCGCGTTGGCTGAGCGAGGCATCGGCCTGAAGCGCCATCAGGATGCGCCGATCAATATTGTCGATTGTGATCGTTTGTGTGGTCATTTGACCCGAATATAGCGCCAATTCCATCAAAACAGGTAATGAAATCGCGCGCGCAATTGCGCAAAACTGCCCGCATGCTTGATCCGACCTTCCGCCCGCACGATCCCGGCGCCGACACTGCCGAGGCGCTGTTCGCCATCTTCCGCGCCGATGTTCGCATTGCGCTGGCACGTGGCACGCTGGCGAAGGGGATTATCGGCAAGCACGCGTTAGTCGACGGGCCGCTCGGGCCGCAGCCGCTGCTTTACGCCGATTACGCCGCCTCGGGCCGCGCGCACCGGCTGGTCGAGGACTTCGTGCTGGAGCACGTGCTGCCCGTCTATGCCAATCCGCACACCCAGGCCTCGCATTGCGGGCGCGCGATCAACGCCTTGCGCCGCGCGGCGCGGGCCGAGGTGGCGCGGTTCTGCGGCGCGGGCGAGGGTGATGCGGTGATCTTCGCCGGTTCGGGCGCGACGGCGGGCATCCAGAAGCTGGTGCGTCTGTTCGGGGCAGACCAGCGTGACGGCGAAGGACAGCGCGCGCTGGTGTTGCTCGGCCCCTATGAACATCACTCCAACCTGTTGCCGTGGCGCGAGAGCGGGGCCGAAGTGATCGAGCTTCCCGAGGATGCGGCAGGCGGGCCTGACCGGACGGCACTGGCGCAGGCGCTTGGCGCGGCACAAGGGCGCCGCATCATCGCTGCTTTCTCCGCCGGATCGAATGTCACCGGAGCGCTCACCGATATCGCGGCGGTTTCGCGGATGGTGCAGGCGGCGGGCGGCAAGGTGATCTGGGACCATGCGGGCGCGGCCCCCTATGCGCCGGTCACGCTGCATCCGGCAGGCGATGTGCATGTCGATGCGCTGGTGTTTTCGCCCCACAAGCTGCTCGGCGGGCCAGCATCCTCGGGCGTGCTGGTGGTGCGGCGCGATGCTGTGGTGCTCGACAAGCCCTCTGCGCCCGGTGGCGGCACGGTCAGCTTTGTCTCGCCGCAGGGGCACGACTATCTCTCAGATATCGCCGCGCGCGAGGAGGCGGGCACGCCCAATGTCATCGGCGACATCCGCACCGCGCTGGCGGTGATCATCCGCACGGCAACGGCCGAGGCGGGGATAGACGCGCGGGCGGCGGGGATGGCCCGCGCCGCTCTGGCCCGCTGGCGCGCCCACCCGCGCGTCGAAGTGCTCGGGCGCGAGCAGGAGGCGCAGCTACCGATTGTCTCGTTCCGGCTGCGCGATGCGGCGGGCGGGCTGGTGCATCACCAGCTTGTCACCCGCATCCTCAGCGATTGCTTCGGCATTCAGGCGCGTGGCGGCTGTGCCTGCGCAGGGCCCTATGTCCACCGCTTGCTGGGTCTGGACGAAGCCGCCAGCATCGCCATCCACGCCGCCCTGCGCGCCGGAGAGGAGTTGGAGAAGCCGGGTTTCGTGCGTGTCAATTTCTCCGGCCTGATGACTGATGCCGAATGCGAGCGGCTGATTTCCGCAGTCGAACAGGTGGCGGACGAGGCCGAAAGCCTCTCGCGCCATTTCGTTGCTGATCCCGCCAACGCGGTGTTCCGCCCCGCCGCGCAAGGCGGATGACCCTACCGCCCGCGCAGGCCTGCTGTTATGGCTGGCACCCAAGGGGCAGGGGGGGAGAGCAGGGGATGAAGCACAGGACCAAAATCGCGCTGGCATTGGCGGCGCTGGCAGCACTCGCCTTTGCCGGATTCAAGGTGTTTGAACGTCCGATTACGCTCGCGATGTTCGAGCGGGTGGTGAACCGCAATGTCGGGGTCGATCGCAGCGCCGCTTTGCCCGATGGCCTGCATGTCTATGTCTGCGGCTCCGGCTCGCCGATGGCCGATCCCGAGCGCGCCGGGCCTTGTCTTGCCGTGATCGCGGGCGATACCCGGCTGATCGTCGATGTCGGCGCGGGATCGATGCGGGTGCTGGGGCGCATGGGCTTTCCGGTGGGCCGTACCGACCGGCTGCTGCTCACCCACCTGCATTCCGATCACATCGACGGGCTGGGCGAGCTGATGGTGCAGTCATGGGTCGCCAATGCCCGCGCTGTGCCGCTGCCGGTTTCCGGCCCGCCCGGCACCGGCGAGGTCGTGGAAGGCTTCAACCGCGCCTACCGGATCGACGCGGGCTATCGCACCGCGCACCACGGGCCAGAGGTCGCCAATCCCGCCGGATACGGGCTGGTCGCCGAGGAGTTGACGCTTCCTGCGGGCAGCAAGGGCGTGGTGGTGGTGCGCAAGGGCGATCTGGTGGTCACGGCGTTTCGGGTGGCGCATCATCCGGTCACGGATGCCTACGCCTACCGCATCGACTACAAGGGCCGCTCGGTCGCGATCAGCGGTGACACCGCCTATGATCCCGCCTTCGCCGCGGCGGCCAAAGGCGTCGACGTGCTTTTCCACGAGGCGCTCGATCCGGTGCTGGTGGGCAAGATGGAGGCCGCCGCGCGGGCCAATCGCGCGCCGGTGATCGCCAAGGTGCTGGCCGATATTCCGGGCTATCACACCAGCCCCGCCGAGGCCGCGAAGATCGCGCAACTAGCCGGGGCGCGGATGCTGGTGTTCTACCACACCGTCCCGCCGCTCCCGACGAGGCTGATCGAGCGCGCCTTCATCGACGGCGCAGGCAATGTGTTCGGCGGCGATATCCGGCTTGGGCGCGATGGCGATTCCATCAGCCTGCTTGCGGGATCGGACGCGATTGCAAGCGACAACCTGCTCTAGCCCGCGACGGGCAAAGCTTGCCCGCACACCCGGGGCAATTGCGTAAGCCCGCAGGCGGGCGCACCATCTGGCCGATTTCGCGCGAAAACCGCCCGGTGTTTACCGGTCGCTAACCATTTTTGTTCATCCCCGAACCGTGCCACGCACACGGCGCGCAAGGATTGTCTCCGGCGCGCTGCCTGCAACACGGGGGCTTGAATGACGTCGATCGATACCGGAACCGCTGGCGGCAACACTGCATCTGCGCGGGGGGCTGGCGTCATCGACGTCGATGTCGTGATCATCGGTGCGGGGCCTGCGGGGCTGACGGCGGGCTACCAGCTGACCAAGGCCGGCAAGACCGTCGCCATCATCGAGCAGGATCCGGTCTATGTCGGCGGCATCAGCCGCACTGTCGAGCATGAAGGCTACCGCTTCGACATCGGCGGGCACCGCTTCTTTTCGAAATCGCAGGCCGTGGTCGATCTGTGGAACGAGATCCTGCCCGACGACTTCATCCAGCGTCCGCGCATGAGCCGCATCTATTACGAGGGCAAGTTCTACTCCTACCCGCTGCGCGCCTTCGAGGCGCTGGGCAACCTCGGTATCCTGCGCTCGACGAGCTGCATGATCAGCTACCTGTGGCGCCGCGCCTTCCCGATCAAGGATGTGAAAAGCTTCGAGGACTGGACCACCAACCAGTTCGGCGAGAAGCTCTATTCGATCTTCTTCAAGACCTACACCGAGAAGGTGTGGGGCATGCCCTGCAACGAGATGAGCGCCGACTGGGCCGCCCAGCGCATCAAGGGCCTGTCGCTAATGGGCGCGGTGGTGGACGGGCTGAAGCGCAGCCTCGGCCTCAACAAGCGGCCCAATGACGGGCAGGCGGTCAAGACCCTGCTCGAAACCTTCCGCTACCCGCGGCTTGGCCCGGGCATGATGTGGGATGCGGCGCGCGACAAGATTATCGCTTCCGGCAAGGGGCAGGTGCTGATGGCGCATAGCCTCGATCGCCTCGCCAGCGACGGCAAGGGCGGTTGGTCGATGACGGCGCAAGGCCCCGACGGGCTGGTGCAGATCCGCGCCCAGCATGCGATCAGCTCGGCCCCGATGCGCGAGCTTGCCAAGCGGCTCCACCCGCTGCCCGCGACGACGCTGGAAGCGAGCAAGCTGCGTTACCGCGACTTCCTCACGGTGGCGCTGATGATCGACAGCGAGGATCTGTTTCCCGACAACTGGATCTACATCCACGACAGCAAGGTGAAGGTCGGCCGGGTGCAGAACTTCCGTTCGTGGTCGCCCGAAATGGTGCCCGATCCCAAGGTCGCCTGCGTGGGCCTCGAATATTTCTGCTTCGAGGGTGACGGGTTGTGGTCCGCGCCCGATGCCGAACTGGTTGAACTCGCCAAGCGCGAGATGGAGATCCTCGGGCTGGTCGATCCCGCGAAGGTGATCGGCGGCGCGGTGGTGCGGCAGGAAAAGGCCTATCCGGTCTATGACGAGGATTACGCCGCCAATGTCGCCGCGATGCGCCATGAACTGGAGGAACGCTTCCCGACCCTGCACCTTGTCGGGCGCAACGGGATGCACCGCTACAACAATCAGGATCACGCCATGATGACGGCGATGCTGACCGCCGAGAACATCCTCGCCGGGCACCGCGTCTATGACACCTGGTGCGTCAACGAGGACGCGGAATATCACGAAGCGGGCGACGAGGGTGCCGAGACTGGCCTGCCCGCGCGCGAGGTGGCTGCGCCTGACACCAAGCCGCTCAGCGACGACCAGATCGCGGCGCTGACTTCCTTGCGCGGGGTGCCGGAACGCATCGCGCCCGAAGGCGAGACCCGGCCGCCGCTCCGCAAGTCGGCGTGAGGCAGGCGGGGCAGGGCACGGCCATGATCCGTCCGCTTGCCGCGCTGGTGCTGCGGCTGTCCGACATCCGCTTCCTGCGCTATTTCGGCGCCAGCGTCGGCGCGCTCGCGGTTGACGTCAGCGCCTTCTTTGCCGCGCTGGCGATGGGGCTGGCGGCGGGGCCGGCTTCGGCGCTGGGCTATTCGCTCGGCATTCTTGCCCACTGGCTGATTTCAAGCCGCGCGGTGTTTCAGGACGGGCTCGCTGCTGATGGCCGCGCGCGTGCGGTGCAGAAGACCCTGTTCGTGATCTCGGCGTTGGCGGGACTTGCGCTCACTACGCTGATCGTGACGCTGGCTGACCGTGCGGGCATCGATCCGAGGCTGGCAAAGCTCGCCGCCATCGCCGCGAGTTTCACCCTGACCTATATCCTGCGCGCGCAGATCGTGTTCAGGCCCAGCGCTCGCTCATGATCACCGGGCTGGCGCGGCGTCCCGGCCTCGCGATTGCGCTGGTCTGGCTGGCGGTGAGCGCGGTGCTGGCGCTCGCCTCGCCGCATATGTCGGCGGGGCGCTTTCCCGATACCGACGATGTCATGCGTCTGGTGCAGGTGCGCGATCTGCTTGGCGGGCAGGGCTGGTTCGACCTCTACCAGCACCGCATGAGCCCGCCCGATGGCACGCTGATGCACTGGTCGCGGCTGGTCGATGCGCCGCTGGCGGGGGCGGTGTGGTTGCTGGCGCTGGTCATGCCGATGACCGATGCCGAATGGGCCGCGGTGATTGCCGTGCCGCTGCTTTTGCTGCTGGTGACAATGCTGGCGACCGGACGGTTGGCCCGTGCGCGGCTCGGCCTTGGCCCCGCGCTGATTGCCTGCGCGAGCTTTGCGCTGGTGGCGCTGCTGCCCGCGCAGTTCCAGCCCTTGCGGATCGATCATCATGGCTGGCAGATCATGACCGTCGCGATTGCGGCCTGGGCGATCCTGCGCGATCATTCCGCGCGGGGAGCGATGATTGCCGGGCTGGCGATGGCAGCGGGACTGATGGTCTCGCTCGAAACCGTGTTCATGGCCGCCGGGTTTGCGCTGGTGCTGGTGTGGCGCTGGCTGGCCGACGATGCCGCGCGGGGGTATCTGGCGCGCTATCTTCAGGCGCTGGCCGCAGGGCTGGCGGGGCTGTTTGCGCTCACCCGGGGGATTGTCGATCTCGCGCCGCATTGCGATGCGATTGCGCCTGCGCATCTTGGCCTGTTCGTGATTGTCGCGGTTGGCGCGAGCCTGCTGGCCGCCGCCGCTCCGCGTTCGCGGATTGTGATTCTCGGCGGGTTGGGGGCGAGCGGGCTGGCGGGGATCGCGCTGCTCGGCTGGGCCGCGCCGGCTTGCCTCGCGCCGCCGTTTGCCGGGCTCGATCCGCTGGTGCGTGATCTGTGGTATGTGCGCGTGACCGAGGGCCTGCCGCTCTGGCACCGCCCCTTGAGCGAGGCGCTTCCGGCGCTGATCCAGTGCGGTGCCGCGCTTGCCATTGCCCTGTGGAACGCCCTGCGCGGCGAGCGCAGCATGCGCGGCTGGTGGGGCGAGTTTGCGCTGCTGCTCGCTATCGCCACGCTCGGCGGGCTGGCGACCTATCGCTCGATCGCTTTTGCTTCGCTGCTCGCGACCATCCCGCTCGGCTGGCTGGCATGGCGCGCGCTGCAGCTGTGGCGCGCGGGCGCTGGCTTGCCGGTGCGGCTCGCGGCGATGGTGGGCGTCTATGTCCTGCTGATCCCCGCGCCGCTGGTGAACGCGCTCGCGCCGCTTTTGGCGAGCCGCGGGGTCGGCACGGCGGGCGAGATCACCGCGTCGGTTGCGACCTCTACCTGCGCGATGCACGCCAATGCCAGACTGCTTGACCAGCTGCCCGCGGGCACCGTGTTTGCGCCGCTCGATCTTGGCCCGGGCGTGCTGCTCGACACGCGCCATGCGGTCGTCGCGTCCAGCCACCACCGCGCCATGAAGGGGATGCGCCACGTTATCGCGGGCTTCACCGCCGAGGCCGAAGCCGCTCGTGCCGAAGTCGCCGCGAGCGGGGCCAACTATGTCATGACCTGCGCCGACATCGGTGAGATGTCGGTCTATCGCAAGGCGGGCGGGCCGCAGAGCCTTGCCGCGCGGCTTGCAGCAGGCGATGCGCCGGGTTGGCTCGAACCGGTCGCGATTGGCGGGCCGGAGAGCCTGAAGGTCTGGCGGGTGCGGGCCCAGTAAGGCCGCGCGGTCGGATTGGGCCGGGCGACTATGCCGCCCTCAACCAGCGCCCGTAATCAGAAACCGGTGAAGTAGGGTTCAGGCGGGGCGGGCTGCGCGGGCGGAGCGATCCGGTCGCCCCAGCGCAAGCTCACTGGCGTGGCCGAGGGGCCGATCTGATGCGCCCCGCGCTCCAGCGTAAACACTTCGCCCGGCTGGCGCAGCGCGCCGTCGATCATGACCGGCGCCTCGCTCGTGAGCGTATAGGGGCCGGGCACGGTAACTTTGACGGGCTGTGCGGCGGCCACAGCTTCAACGTTGAACCCGGCAATCCAGAACGGCCCCCAGAACGGCACATAGGCGCTGCGGAGCAAGGCCGTGTCCTGCGGTAACAGCGCCGCCACCGGCGCATCGCCGTGCAGCGCCTCGGCGAACATCCAGTCATTATCGATCACCAGCGGCACCGGGCGCTGCGCGGCGGTGGCAACCAGCGAGGGATGCGCGCCGTTGCGATAGAGTTCTGCGCCCCACGGGGTCATGAAGGCATTGGCCTTCTCCAGCTTGCCGATCATCCCGTTGCTGTCGAAATAGGCGGTGCCGGCGGGGAAGATCCGCTCCGCCGTCGCCACCAGCGTGCGCTGGCGTTCAAGCGGGCTTTCGGGCTCGCGCCACAGCACGAAGGCCGCGCAGGCGAGGAGCACGCCCGCCACCAGCCGCGCATCATAACGCTTCAGCACCAGCGCGATCACTCCTGCCAGCGACATCGCGACGGGCGCGAGCATGAAGACGTGATAATAGGGCGCGGTGTTATGATAGAAGAGCAGAGTGGTGAGCGGCAGCCACAGGCCGGTCAGCGCGATGCGCTCGGCCAGCGGGCGGGCCGAGGCCCAGATCATGACCGGCGCGGCCAGCAGCGCCGCGGTGTGGAGCGGCGAGAGGACTGCGGCCTTGACCGCCGCCTTCCAGTAAGGCGGCACCCCGAACACGAACATCTTGCGCGACGACCGGTCGATCACCGCCTCGGCATTGGTGCCGGTGTCGCCCGCCAGCCCCTGCACGTGCAGCCAGTAAAGCAGCGCGAAGGCCCCCAGCGCCGACGCCGGCACCAGCGCCAACTGCAAGGCGGTGCGGAATGAAAAGCGCTCCTCGCTCCAGCGCAACAGGCCCACGCCGGCAAAGGCGCTGGCATAGAGCACCGATTTCACCGTCAGCAGGGTCGAGGCTCCGGTCAGCACGCCTGCCAGCACCAGCCATCCCCAGCGCAGCGGCCTTGTGGCGACGATCCACAGCGCCACCGAAAGCAGCGCGGCGGCGGGCGGATCGTAGCGGAAACTGGTGCCGTGCTGGAGCACATAGGCCGCCGAAAGGTAGAACAGCGCGCACAACAGCCCCGCCATGCGCCCCGCAAACCGCGCCGCGGTTCCGGCAATCGCCAGCGCGGTGATGATCTGACAGGCCCACATGAACAGGCGGATGATGACGATATGATCCACCCCCGATCCCGCCAGCGCTGTGACCCAGGCGAAGAACGGGGTGAAGGCGGTTTGCAGTGGATCGCTCAGCTCGCCGCGGGCGTAGCGCACGGTGATGTTGTAGTGCCAGAACTCGTCCCAGTTGACCGCGCGGGCAAGCGCGATGTGCAGCTGCATGGCGAGCGCCGTGACAATGGCGGCGAGCGCGACGGCGCTGTCTTTGCCGAGCCAGCCGGTAAGGGCGCGGCGTGCGGGCAGGGCGGCAGGCTCGGGGGCTGCGGCGGTTCCGGCGTTGGCGCGCATCAGGCCGACCGGCGCAGGGTCTCGGCGATCCCGGCGATCTCGTCGGCAAGTTCCGTGTCGGCCTCGGCCTTGTCGGTCTCCCGCCGGTCCAGCCGGTCCTCGATCCGGCGCAGGGTGTAGAGGCTCGTCTCGATCAGCTTGCGGTTGGTCGCGATCAGATCGGCCAGAATGCCGAGCGTCGCCACCAGCACGCCCACCACCAGCAGCGCCCCGCCGATCACCAGCGACTGGATATGCCCGTCGCCCTGGCCGAGCAGGAAGAACCACAGGAAGCGGGCAATCGGCGCGATCCCGATCAGCGCCGCCGTGGCCCCCAGTGCGGTGAACACGCGCAGCGCGTTGAAGGTGGTGTAGGCGCGAAGGATCGTCACGCCGGTCTGCTGGATGAAGCGCGGGATCGATTTGAACAGCCGCGAAGGACGGGTCGCGGCATGGGTGCGGATCGGCACCGAGACAATCGCGAAGCGCTTGCGTCCGGCCTGGATCAGCATGTCGGTGGTGTAGCTGAATTCGGTGGTGATGTTGATCCGCTGCGCCGCATCGCGGCTCAATGCTCGAAAGCCGCTGACAGCATCGGTGATATCGGTCGCCGAAAGCTTGCGGACGACGAAACTGCCGAGCCGTTGCAACAGCCGCTTGCCTGGCCCGAAATGGGCATTTTGTCCGACCTGCCGGTCGCCGATCACGATATCGGCGCGGCCTGCAACCACCGGCGCGACCAGCGCGGCAATGTCGCCGCCTTCATACTGGCCGTCGGCGTCGGTATTGACGATGATGTCCGCACCCTCGGCAAGGCACTTGTCGATCCCGCTGCGGAAGGCGGCGGCAAGGCCGCGGTTGCGGCGGTGGCGCACGACGTGATGCACGCCCCAGCGCCGCGCCACGCCTGCGGTGTCGTCGTGGCTGCCGTCGTCGATCACGCAATATTCGATCACGTCGATGCCGGGGATCTGGCGGGGCAGGGCCGCGAGCGTGGCCGGCAGGACTTCGGCCTCGTTGAGGCACGGAATCTGGATGATGAGTTTGGTCATTTTGGCTTTACCGGTCCCCGCGAGGCCCGCACGAGGCCCTGCCCCCGCGCGCTTTGCCTGTTGGTACAGGGGGGTGCTTAAGCAATCGTAAACCATGATGGCGCGGTCGGGGCACTGGCCTGCCACTCTCGCCCTTGAAGTTTGCCTGATGGCCCGTATAGAACTCCCGTAGTTTGGTACGGCTTTTCGGGGCGCATATGAAAATCGGTGATCTGGCGAAGGCCGGGGGTGTCTCGGTCGAGACGGTGCGGTTCTACCAGCGCCGCGGACTGCTGGCCGAGCCGCCGCGCGGGGCAGGCGTGCGGCGCTATGGGGAGGCCGATGTGGAGCGCCTGCGCTCGATCCGGGCGGCGCAGACGGCGGGTTTTTCGCTGGAGGAAATCGCGGTGCTGCTCGGGCTCGACCAGAATGATCGCGCCACCGCCCGCGCGCTGGCCGAGGCGCGGATTGCGGCGATCGACGAGAAGATCGCCACGCTCAAGACGATGCGCGCTGCGCTCAAGGCGCTCGCCACCGACTGCGCCAAGGGCGGGGAGGGGCCGTGCCCGATCCTCGCGGCCTTCAGCCTGCCAGCGCAGGCAGATCCCGCTCGCCAACCCGCCCGCACGCGGCGCGGATAGGCGGCCATGACCATTTCATCTGTTTCTCGCCGCGGCTTTGTTCGCGCCGCTGGCGCCGCTGCCAGCCTCGCCGCGCTGCCCGCCTGGGCGCAGGGCCATGCTTTGGGCCATTCGGGGCACCGGATGCGCGGCGGCACCCCGATCCGCGTCGGCTTTGACGAGGTGTCGGGCAATGTCATCGACCTCACCGTCGGGCATGGCCCGCGCGTGGTGCAGGGGAGGAAGGGCCACGGCATTGCGGTGAACGGCTCTGTGCCGGGGCCGCTGATCCGGCTGAAAGAAGGCCAGAACGTCCGGCTCAATGTCACCAACACGCTCGATGTGGATACCTCGGTCCACTGGCACGGACTGCTGGTGCCGTTCCACATGGACGGGGTGCCGGGCATCAGCTTTCCGGGGATCAAGCCGGGGCAGACCTTCACCTACGAATTCCCGGTCCGGCAGGCGGGCACCTACTGGTATCACTCGCATTCCGGCTTGCAGGAACAGCAGGGGCACTATGGTCCGCTGATCGTCGACCCGGCGGGCGCGGAGCCTGCCGATTACGAGCGCGATTACATCCTCCTGCTCAGCGAATTCACCCCGCTCGATCCGCATTTCATCATGGACCGGCTGCGCAAGGGCGAGGGCTATTTCAACTACCAGCAGACCAGTTGGGCGGACGAATATCCGCTGACGGCCGCCGACCGGCGGATGTGGGCCGAAATGCGGATGCCCGCGACCGATATCGCCGATGTAACCGGCTCGACCTATACCTACCTCGCCAACGGGCGCGGGCCGAAGGAGGGGCTGGAATATCTGTTCACCCCCGGCGAGCGGGTGCGGCTGCGCGTCATCAACGGCGCGGCGCAGAGCTTTTTCAACCTGCGCATTCCGGGCCTGCCGATGACGGTGATCGCCGCGGACGGCCAGAACGTGAAGCCGGTGGAGGTCGACGAATTCCAGATCGGCGCTGCCGAAATCTACGACGTGATCGTCACCCCCACCGCCGAGGCCTATACCATCGTCGCCGAGAGCATGGACCGCTCCGGCATGGCGCTGGCCACGCTCGCCAGCCGTCCGGGCGCGCGCGCCGCCATCCCGCCGCCGCGCAAGCCGCCGCTGCTCGACATGGGCGATATGGGGATGAACCACGGGGACATGGGCGCGGGCCATTCGATGGACGGCATGAAGATGCGCGACACGCTGCTGCTGCCGCCCGATGTGAAGCTTGGCCCCGGCATCGACATGGTTTCGATGGCGCCGGTCGACAAACTGGGCGATCCCGGCCTCGGCCTGCGCGATGTGCCGCACCGCGTGTTCAATTACCGGATGCTCTCGGCGCTGGAGCCGGGCCGCGACACCCGCAACCCCTCACGCCTGCTGGAGCTGCACCTCACCGGCAACATGGAACGCTACATGTGGTCGTTCGACGGCGAGATGTATTCCGCCGTGCATGACAAGCCGATCCGCTTTGCGTGGAACGAGCGGGTGCGGGTGAAGCTCGTCAACAACACCATGATGGCGCACCCGATCCACCTGCACGGGATGTTCTTCGAGCTGGTCAACGGCGAGGAGCCCGCCCACCAGCCGCGCAAGAACGTGGTGATCGTGCAGCCGGGCGCGAGCGCGCAGTTCGATCTCACCGCCAATGAACCGGGCGACTGGGCGTTTCACTGCCACCTGCTCTACCATATGCATGGCGGGATGATGCAGACCGTGACGGTCATGGGGCCGGAGGCGGGCCAGTGAGAGCCGCGCTTGGCCTTTTCGCCCTGTGCCTCGCTGCGCCGCTGGCCGCGCAGGATCCCCATGCGGGGCACGCAATGGGCGGGGAGGAGCTACCTGTCTCCCCCGGCCCGACCATGGAGACCCCGCCGCCCGACGAAGCGGGAAGCGGGCCGCCGCGCGCCGCCGATGCGATCTGGGGTGCCGAGGCGATGGCTGCCTCACGCGCGGATCTGGTCCGCACCCACGGCGATTTCCCGATTTTCTGGTTTCAGGGCGACCGCTTCGAGACGCAGGCGCGTGATGGCGCAGACGGCTATCTGTGGGACATTCAGGGCTATTACGGCGGCCCCACGGAACGCCTGTGGTTCAAGTCCGAGGGCGAGGGCGCATGGGGCTCTGCGCCGGAAGATGCCGAAATTCAGGCGCTTTATGCCAAGGCCTTCGCGCCGTTCTGGGATGTGCAGGCGGGCGTGCGCCATGACATTGCCGGGCCGGATACCACCCATGCGGTGATCGGCGTGCAGGGCCTTGCGCCCTATATGTTCGAGATCGACGCCGCGCTGTTCCTCTCGCACCGGGGCGACATTACCGCCCGGATCGAGGCCGAGCTTGACCAGCGCATCACCCAGCGCCTGATCCTCCAGCCGCGCATCGAGGCCAATCTGTCGGCGCAGGACATTCCCGAACTCGGCATCGGCACAGGACTCGACCAGATCGAGGCAGGCGTGCGGCTGCGCTATGAATTGCAGCGCGAATTCGCGCCCTATATCGGCATCGAGCAATCATGGCGCACCGGCAATGGTGCCGATTTCGCGCGCTTGCAGGGCGAGGGTGTTTCCGCCACCAGCCTCGTCGCCGGCATCCGTTTCTGGTTCTGATCAACACGAAGGACGAATAGCTTCCATGCGCATCCCCGCTCTTCTCGCCGCCCTTGCCCTGACCGTGCTGGCCCCCGCTGTGCCGCTGCTGGCCAAGGTCACGCTGGCCGCCTCGACCCCGGCGGCGGGCGCGAAGACCAAGGCGCCCAAGACCGTCACCCTTAGCTTCAGCGAGAAGGTCGATCCGGCGACGGCAAGCGCGGCGATCATCATGACCGCGATGCCGGGGGTGCCCAATCACGGCGAGATGATGATGCGCAACTTCACCGCCAAATGGTCCGCCGACGGCAAGACGCTGACGCTCACGCTTGTGCGGGCGCTGCCTGCGGGCACTTATGATGTGCGCTGGCAGGCGGCTGGCGCGGATGGTCAGGCGATGAAGGGGACGGTCACCTTCACCGTGGGCTGACGGCTGCGGCGCGCGCCTGTTCTGGCGCGGTCTGGTAGTGATAGACCAGCGCCGACATGGCGAGCCAACCGCTGAACATCAGCGGATAGGGCCAGCGGCGCGGCAACAGCAGCGCGACCAGCAGCGTCGTTGCCGCTGTTCCGCCCAGCGCCACCAGCACCGGCCCCGCCGCCAGCGCGCCGCTTCCCGCCAGCGCCGTCTGGATCGCGGTGGTGGCCCATTGCGCGGGCAGCAGCGCCAGCAGCCAGTCGGGCAGGGCGCCGGGCATGGCCCAGGCAGTCGCCACCACCGCCGCCTCGCCGCCGACCACTGCGAGCGCGATCCACCAGCCCCGCGCTCCGACCGAGCGGGCGAACAGCGTGCCGCGCGCGGAAAAGCTGAGGCTGGCGATGACGAGCGCGAGCATGGCTGCCAGCGGATCGGCAAGCCCCGGCATTCCGCGCGCCAGTGCCAGCAGCACCAGAACCGCTCCGGCCAGCAGCGCCAGCCCCGCGCCGATCCACCAGCGCCCCGCAATCGCACCCGCGATCATCCCTGCGCCCATCAATCCGGTTGCCAGCACCGGCCCCGCCGCCGCGCCACCCAGCAGCAGTAGCGCCAGCGCCGGGATCACACCCCCCGCCAACGCCGTGGTGAGCCATGCAGTGCGCGGATAGATAGCGGGCTGGAGCAGGGGCGGCGTGTTCATGCCCGTAACAGTGGGGGAACCGCCGCGCCTTGTCGAGCGCCGGGCACCCGTCGCGCCCCGCCCATCCGCAGCCATTTCGGACTTCCGCCTTACGCTCAGAGCGAACTCGGTGTAGCGGCTCCCGACGCGCTGGATGGCAGCGCGCATCCTGCCTCACGAAAGCATTCTGAATGACCCGCCAAGCCCGAATCGAGCTGCGTGATCTGCATCTTCCGGCATCGATCGGCACATACGGGCCGGGCGATGTTGTGCCCGATGCCCATTTGCTTGATCTGACCTTGGCGATTTCGCCCGGTCTGGTGCAGGTCGTCTCTGACGAGATGGCGAGCGTGTTCGATTACGATCCGCTCATCGCCGAAATCGCCGACATCGCGCGCAGCCGGACATTCGAAACGCAGGAATACCTGATGACCCTGATCACGCAGGCCTGTGCAGCTTATGGCGAGATCGAGGCGTTGGAAATCTGCCTCAGGAAGTCGCCTGTGCTGGCGGGCACCGGCTCGCTCGGCGTGCGTCTGGTGCTCGGGGCCGAGGATCTGGCGGCCTTGCGTGATCATGATCGGATCGCGCAGTGACCGAGGCCATCGGGCTGGATTTCGGCACCACCAACACCGTCGCCGCGCTGGCAGACGGCGCGGGCGGATCGGAGCTGATCGAATTCCGGAGCGCGCAGGCAAGCGGCGCGACCTTTCGCTCGGCCTTGTGCTTCTGGGAAGACAGCGCAGCCCCCGGCGGGATCGACAGCGAGGCCGGCCCGTGGGCAATCGAGGAGTTCCTCGAAACCCCGTCCGACTGCCGCTTCGTCCAGTCCTTCAAGTCGGTGGTGGCCAGCCCCTCGTTTGAACGCGCGCTGATCTTCAACCGGCCCTTCCGGTTCGAGGATATGGGGCAGTTGTTCCTGCGCAAGCTGGTGTCGCACGCGCGCGGCAAGCTGGATCAGCGTCCCCGGCGCGTGATCGTCGGGCGGCCGGTGGAATATGCCGGTGCCCAGCCGGACAGCGACCTTGCGCGCGAGCGCTATCGCGCGATGTTCAGCGAGTTCGGGGTGGAGGTCCACTATGTCTACGAACCGCTGGGCGCAGCGTTCAGCTACGCGACCCGCCTTACCGAGCGAGCCACGGTTCTGGTGGCCGACTTCGGCGGGGGGACGACGGACTTTTCCATCGTGCGGATTGCGGAAGCCAGCGCGCCGCAACGCTGTACGCCGCTGGCTTCGTCCGGGATCGGCATCGCCGGGGACCGCTTCGACCAGCGCATTGTCGACCGGCTGGTGCTGCCGATGCTGGGGAAGGGCAGCAAATACCGTTCCTTCGACAAGCTGCTGGATATTCCGGCGGGCTGGTTTTCCGAGTTCTCGGATTGGTCGCGGCTGGCGCTGATGCGTAATCGCCGCAAGCTGGAAGAATTGCGGCAACTCCAGCGCAAGGCTGTCGATCCGGCGGCGATCGAACGCATGATTGCGCTGATCGAGCATGAACAGGGCTATCCGCTCTATGCTGCCGTGGGGCAATTGAAGCGGGCCTTGTCCGATCAGGAAAGCGCGCAGTTCCGCTTCGAGGGCGGCGGGCTGGAGATTGCCGTCGAGGTGGAGCGTGCCGCCTTCGAGGCGTGGATCGCGCCGGACCTCACCCGCATCGAGCAGGCGCTTGATGCCGCGCTGGTGCAAGCCGGGATGGGCGCAGAGCAGATCGACCGCGTGTTTCTGACCGGCGGTTCCTCGCTGATCCCGGCGGTGCGCAGTCTGTTTGACCGCCGCTTCGGCACGGAACGGATCGCCTCGGGCGGGGAGCTCACCTCGATTGCGCACGGGCTCGCGATGATCGGCGCGCTGGCCGAACCGGAGCTTTGGGCAGCATAACCCCGGCGGACCTGGGGGCGGATAAAAATCCAAGGACGGCAATGTTTTGGGAGAAATCTGGCTGGGGCGGAAGGATTCGAACCTTCGCATGGCGGTACCAAAAACCGCTGCCTTACCGCTTGGCTACGCCCCAGCAGAGGCGCGCTCTATAGCGTGTGAATCGGGCTTGTGAAGGGGGTCAAAGCGCTGCCTTGCCCCCTTTTTACCGACCGCGCTCAGTCGAGCCGCTTGTCTTGGAAGTCGGCGGCCGAGTGACGTTCCTTCAGCTGCGTGTCTTCATCGCCCCATACCTTGTTGACGATCTTGCCGCGCTGCACGGCGGGGCGGGCGCCGATTTCCCTTACCCAGCGGCCGACGTGTTCATACTCGTCGATGGCGAGGAAGGTCTTCGCGTCGTTGTAGATCGTGCCGGTGGTGAAGGGAGCAAGCCAGGGGAAGTTGGCGATGTCGGCGAGGGTATATTCGTCGCCCGCCAGAAAGCGGCTCTGCGCCAGCCGCTGGTTGGCGACGTCGAAGATCCGCTTGGTCTCCATCGCGTAGCGGTTGATCGGGTATTCGTATTTCTCGGGCGCATAGGCGTAGAAATGGCCGAAGCCGCCGCCGATGAACGGACCCGAAGCGACTTGCCAGAACACCCAGCTCAGCACCTCGGCGCGCGCCTGCGGATCGGTGGGCAGGAACATCCCGAACTTTTCTGCAAGGTGGACGAGGATCGCCCCGCTTTCGAACACGCGGAAGGGGGCATCGGGGTTGCTGCGATCAAGCAGGGCGGGGATCTTGGAATTGGGGTTCACGCCCACAAAGCCGCTGGTGAATTGTTCGCCCGCGCTGATGTTGACCGTCCACGCGTCATATTCCGCGCCCTTGTGTCCGGCCTCCAGCAGTTCCTCCAGCATGATCGTCACCTTCACACCGTTGGGGGTGGCGAGCGAATAGAGCTGGAACGGGTGCGCGCCCACCGGCAGCGCCTTGTCCTCGCGCGCGCCTGCGGTTGGCCGGTTGATCCCGGCAAAGCGCCCGCCCGAGACAGTGTCGGGGCTCCAGACTTTCGGGGGGGTGTAGGTGGCATCGGCCATGCGCGCGGGCTCCTGTTACTGGTGTTGCGCGTCACTTGGGGCCTTGCCCTAGGAACCGCAAGGATTAGTCGCTAGAGGTTGCCCCGACAGCCAGCCCCGGAGCGCGTGCACCATCATGAGCGAGACTTCGCACCCCTTCTTCGATGCCCGCGAACACGGCTTTGTGCGTGTCGCCACCGCAACCCCGGCGAGCCGTCCGGCCGATGTCGCCTTCAACACCGCAGGCGTGCTGGCCGAGGCGCATAAGGCGCACGAAGCAAACGTCGATCTGCTGGTGTTTCCCGAGCTGACCCTGTCCTCCTACGCAATCGACGATCTGCTGCTCCAGCACGCGCTGCTGGAGAGGGTCGAGCAGGCGCTGGCCGAGGTGGTGGCGGCTTCGGCTGACTTGCATCCGGTGCTGGTGGTCGGCGCGCCGCTACGGCGGGCGGACAAGCTTTACAATTGCGCGGTGGTGATCGCGCAGGGGCAGGTGCTGGGCGTGGTGCCCAAGAGCTTCCTGCCCAATTACCGCGAGTTCTACGAGAAGCGCCATTTCGCCCACGGGCGCGGTTGCACCGATCTGTGGATGGCGCTGGCGGGTGAGGAAGTGCCGTTCGGCACCGATCTGGTGTTTGCCGCCGCCAACCTTCCCGGCTTCCGTTTTGGCGTCGAGATTTGCGAGGACTTCTGGGCGCCGGTCCCGCCCGGGATGCAGGCCGCGATGGCGGGGGCGCTGATCCTGTGCAACCTTTCGGCCTCGCCCGTCACCATCGGGCGCGCGGATGATCGCCACCTGCACTGCCGCTCGCTCGCCAGCCGCGCCATCGCGGCTTACGTCTATTCGGCCAGCGGCCACGGGGAGAGCACCACCGATCTCGCGTGGGACGGGCAGGGCGTGATCTACGAGATGGGCGATCTGCTCGCACAGTCGGCGCGGTTTGACCGGACGGGCGAGCTGTGCGTGGTCGATATCGATACCGAGCGTCTCGCGGCCGAGCGCCTCCGCAACCAGACCTTCGCCGACGCGGCGGAGTGGGCGGGGAGCCCGGCGGACAGCTATCGCAAGATCGTGTTCGAGCATCACTATGCGCCCGGCGATGTCGGCCTCGTCCGCCCCGTCGCGCGCTTCCCCTTCGTGCCCGATCGGCCCGAGAAGCTCGACGAGGATTGTTACGAGGCCTTCAACATCCAGGTCGATGCGCTGATGCGGCGGATTGAATCGACGGGGGCCAAAAGCCTTGTGATCGGCATTTCCGGCGGGCTCGATTCCACCCATGCGCTGATCGTCGCGGCCAAGGCGTGCGACCGGCTGGGCCTGCCGCGTGACCTGATCCGTGGCTATACCATGCCGGGCTTCGGTACCTCGGAAGGCACCAAGAGCAACGCCCACAAGCTGATGGCGGCAATGGGCATCACCGCAGCCGAAATCGATATTCGTCCGGCGGCGACCAAGATGCTGGAGGATATCGGCCACGCCTTTGCCAGCGGCGAGCCGGTGCATGACGTGACTTTCGAGAATGTGCAGGCGGGCCTGCGCACCGATTACCTGTTCCGTCTGGCAGGCCAGCATTCCGGCTTCGTGGTCGGCACCGGCGATTTGTCCGAGTTGGCGCTCGGCTGGTGCACCTATGGCGTGGGCGATCACATGAGCCATTATGGCGTGAACGCAGGCGTGCCCAAGACGCTGATCCAGTATCTGATCCGCTGGGTGATCGGCACCGGCCAGTTCGACGCATCTTGCGCCGAAGTGCTGGCGGCGATCCTCGATACTGAAATTTCGCCGGAACTGGTGCCCCCGGGCGCCGACGGGCAGATGCAGTCGACCGAGAGTCTTGTCGGGCCGTATGAGCTGAACGACTTCTTCCTCCACCACGTGATCCGCTACGGCCAGCGCCCCTCGAAGGTGGCGTTTCTGGCGTGGCATGCGTGGAATGACGCAGGCGGCGGGCTGTGGCCTGCCGGTTTCCCCGAGGCGAAGAAGAACGCCTATACGCTGGCGACCATCGCCAACTGGCTTGACCGGTTCTGTGCGCGGTTTTTCGGGTTTTCGCAGTTCAAACGCTCGGCGCTGCCTAATGGGCCGAAGGTCTCCTCGGCAGGGGCTTTGAGCCCGCGCGGTGACTGGCGCGCGCCGTCTGATGCGGTGGCGAGCGTTTGGTGCGAGGAATTGCGCGCAGGGCTGCCTGAAGAGGTGGCGCGCGACCTCGCCCCCTGATGCCCGGAAAGCTGCCTCTCTCCGCGCTGGGCATCATGCTGTTCTGCAATGTTGCCTGGGCGCTCAATGTCGTGGTCAGCAAGATCGCGGTCTCGACGCTCGGCCTGCCGCCGCTGTTCTACACCGTGCTGCGTTCGGGCGTCGTGCTGGCGGTGCTGTTCCCGCTGCTGCGCTTTGTGCCGCAGCGCCTGGGACTGGTGCTTGCGATCGGCTTTGCGATTACCGGGGGGAGCTTCGGGCTGCAATTCATCGGGCTTCAGACGGCGAGCCCCTCGGCGGTCGGCATCGTCAACCTTTCGGGCGCGCCGCTGACGGTGCTGTTCGCGATCCTGTTTCTGGGCGAGGAGGTGCGCTGGCGACGCGGGCTGGGCATGGCGCTGGCGCTGGGCGGGGTGGGTCTCGCCATCGGCGCGCCGTCGGAGGCAGGCGATCCGGTGGGCCTCGGCTTTGCCTTTGCGGGCGTGTTCATCGGCGCCTTCGCCTCGGTCTTCGTCAAGCGGCTGGAGGTGGGCGCGGTGGCGTTGCAGGCGTGGGCGGCGGTTGCATCATTGCTGGTGATGCTACCCGGCACGCTCTTGCTGGAGACTGGCCAGATCGCCGCCATCGAGGCCGCGCCGCTGGCGGTGGCGGGATGCGTGCTGTTTGCGGGCGTCGTCGTCTCGGTCGGCGCGCATTCGGCCTATTTCCGGCTGTTTCAGGCGCATGATGCCAACCTGATCGTGCCGCTGACCCTGCTCACCCCGCTGCTGACGATTGCCTTCGGGACATGGCTGACGGGCGATTCGATTGGCTGGCCGCTGATTATCGGCGGGGCGATGGCGCTGGCGGGCGTGGCGATCATCGTCATCCGCCCGAGCCGCACCTTCTTCAAATGGCAGCTGATGCGGCCCAAGCTGTAAGGGAAGGGGGCGAGCCTGCGCTCACCCCCTCCCGTATTTCCGATCAGGCCGCCAGCTTCAGCGCGGTTTCCTGCGCGGCGGCGATCTTGGCTTCGCCGTCTTCGCCCATGATCCCGTCCGCCGCGACGATTTCGACGTCGGTGATGCCGAGGAAGCCGAGGAAGAAGGTCAGCCAGCGGCTCATGAAGTCGATGTCGCTGCCCACTGGCGTGCCGCCGCTGGCAATCGCGACATAGCACTTCTTGCCGGTCAGCAGGCCTTCCGGGCCGGTTTCGGTGTAGCGGAAGGTGGTGCCGGCGCGGGCGACGAGGTCGGCCCAGGCCTTGAGCGTGGCAGGCGCACCGAAATTGTAGATCGGCGAGGCGATGACGATGGTGTCGGCGGCCTGAAGTTCGGCAATCAGGGTGTCGGCGATGGCGGCGAGTTCGGCCTGCTCGGGCGTGCGCTCGGCTGCCGGGGTGAGGTTCGCGCCGAACCGCTCGGCGCTCACGAACGGCAGATCGTTGGCAGCAAGATCGCGGGTGGTGACGCTCGCGCCGGTCTTGGCGGCAAGGCCGTCCACCAGTCGCTGGCCGAGGCCGCGCGAGACAGAGTCGGCGTCCGAGCGAATGCTGGCGGTGACGTAGAGGATGTTGCTCATCGGATTAGTCCTTGGTGAAGTGGAGAGGGGGTGGAGCCGGCCGGTGGAGAGGGAGGGGGAACCGGCCGGCTCCGGGGGAACTCTTACGCCGCGTCGACCAGCACCACTTCGGCATCTTCGAGCGCGGTGATCGTCACTTCGGCAAGGCTGGTGATGGCCACGCCGTCGCGGGTATTGGCCTCGACTTCGTTGATGCGGATCTTGCCGGTCGCGGGGACGAGGTAGAGGTGACGGTCAGCCGAGCGCGGCGTGTAGGTCACGCTCTCGCCAGCCTTGATCGTCGCGCCCAGCACGCGGGCATCGGCGCGGATCTTGAGCGCGTCATTGTCGTTCTCCACGCCGCTCGCCAGCGGGACGAACGCGCCGTTGCGGCTGTCCTTGGGGAACTGGCGGGCCCCCCAGCTCGGCTCGCCGCCGCGCTCGTCGGGGATGATCCAGATCTGGAACAGCGTCGTGTCGGTGCCTTCGAGGTTGTATTCCGAATGCTGTACGCCGTTCCCTGCGCTCATCACTTGCACGTCGCCCGCTTCGGTGCGGCCTTCGTTGCCCATGCTGTCGCGGTGCGTGATCGCGCCTGTGCGGACATAGGTGATGATTTCCATGTCGCTGTGCGGATGGGTAGGAAAGCCGGTGCCGGGCGCGATACGATCATCATTCCAGACGCGCAGGCTCCCCCAGTGGACGCGAGCCGGATCGTGATAGCCCGCGAAGGAGAAGTGATGGCGCGCATCGAGCCAGCCGTGGTTGGCCGCACCGAGGGTGTGGAAGGGGCGGAGTTCGATCATGGCGTGTCTCCTGTTGTTCGTTGTCGAGGTGGAGATAGACTATCGGTGTCGTGCGGATAAGTGCGATAAAACTTGCCAAGATGTTCGGATTATCTGAACATATGCGTTATGAAGCTTGGCGAACCCACCCTCGATCAACTGCGCATCTTTCTCGCCGTGGCTGAACATGGCAGCTTCGGCGGCGCGGCCAAGCGCCAAGGCCGGGCGGTCTCGGCGGTGTCCTACGGCATTGCCCAACTGGAGGCGCAGCTGGGGCTGGCGCTGTTCGAGCGCGAGGGCTCGCGCCGTCCGGTGCTGACGGCGGCAGGCGCGGGCCTGCTGGCCGAAGCGCGCAGTGTGGCCGACGGGGTCGACGCGCTCCTGGCGAAAGCACGCTCGCTCCATGCGGGGCAGGAGCCGTCGCTGACGCTGGTGGTGGACGTGATGGTCCCGGGCGAGATTACCGCGCAGGTGCTGGGCGAATTCCGCGGGATGTTCCCGACCTGCGCGTTGACCTTGCGGATCGAGGGGCTGGGCGCGGTCGCCTCGTGCCTCATCGAGGGCGGGGCCGATCTTGCCATCGGCGGCCCGGTGATCGGCGATCAGCCGATGCTGGAGCGGCAGGCGGTCGGCGAGATCGAGTTGATCCCCGTCGCCGCGCCCTCGCACCCGTTGGCGCAGGGCGGCATTGCTCCGGGCGAAAGCCGCCGCCACCTGCAACTCGTACTGACCGACCGTTCACCGCTGACCGAGGGGCGCGAGTTCTCTGTCCTCTCGCCGCTGACCTGGCGGCTGGGCGATCTGGGCGCGAAGCACTCGCTGCTGAAAGAGGGGCTGGGCTGGGGGAATATGCCGCGCGCGATGGTGGCGGATGATCTGGCGAGCGGCGCGCTGGTGGAGCTTGATCTGCCGGAGAGGCCGGGGGCGCAATATCTGCTCTCCGCGCTATGGCGGCGCGATACGCGGCTGGGGCCTGCGGCGAGTTGGCTGGTGGATGCGTTCCGGGAGCGGTTGGGGGCTAATCCTCACCGTTCTTCCCCGTCCCGGGCTTGACCCGGGACCCCGCTATTTCGCCGTAAATCTGCTGGCCCCCGGATCAGGTCCGGGGCTGGGTAGGGTCAAGGAAAACAGGCGGGTCGCCTGCCTTCCACGGTGAGAATTTGGGCATGATGGCGGCGAAAAGCTCACAGGCGCACAGCCCCTCCAGCCAGCCTTGCAGTCGCGGCAGAGGCCGGGCGGCGAACCATTCCGGTTCGATCGCGGCAAACTGGCGGATGAAGGGGAACAGCGCGATGTCGGTCAGGGCGCGCGTCTCGCCCGAAAGGAACGGCGCATCGGCCAGCCGTGCCTCCAGCGGCGCAAGCAGGGCAAGCGCAGCGGCGCGGTGGTCGGTTGCGCCGTCTTCCTCGTAGCGGCCGGGATATTTGGCGCGGTCGAGGTGGTGTTTGAACGGCCCGTCATTGGCCGCAATCAGCGCCGTATCATCGCCTGCCAGCCAGCCCTCGGGATCGTCCTGCGCCAGCGCCCAGCGCATGATGTCGAGGCTCTGGTCAATTACTGCTCCATCGGCCAACACCAGCACCGGCACCGTGCCCTTGGGGCTGGCCGCAAGCAGCTCTGCCGGTTTCGCCGCCAGCTTCACCTCGCGCAATTCCACCGTCACCCCTGCCGCCCACAGGGCCATGCGCGCCCGCATTGCGTAGGGGCAGCGGCGGAAGGAATAGAGGATGGGCGCGGGTGTCATGGCTCGCAGAAGGGGCAGGCCTCGCCCACCGGATAGGGCCGTCCGCAGGGGCGGCAGCGGGTGTGAGTGCCTTGCACGAGGCCGTGGCCAAGGCTCACGCGCTCGTCGAACACGAAGCATTCGCCTTGCCACAGGCTTTGTTCTTCAGGCACTTGTTCGAGATACTTCAGAATGCCGCCCTTGAGGTGATAGACCTCATCCACCCCCTCCGAGCGCAGGAACGAGGTCGATTTCTCGCAGCGGATGCCGCCGGTGCAAAACATCGCGACCTTCTTTCTGCCCGCCAGCAATTCCTCGCGGTGGGCGCGGAACCATGCGGGAAAATCGCGAAAACTCGGCGTTGCGGGATCGACTGCGCCCGCAAAACTGCCGATCGCGACTTCGTAATCGTTGCGGGTGTCGATCACGAGCGTGTCGGGATCGGCGATCAGCGCGTTCCAGTCATGCGGGTCGACGTAAGTGCCCACCACCAGCGCCGGGTCGATATCCGGCTCGCCCATGGTGACGATCTCGCGCTTCACCCGCACTTTCATGCGGCCGAAGGGCATGGCAGGCGCGTAGGAGAACTTCACGTCGAGATCAGCGCACCCCGGCAGCGCGCGGATGGTATCGAGCACCGCGGCCAGCCCCTCGGCCTCGCCCGCAATCGTCCCGTTGATCCCCTCGCGCGCCAGCAGCAGCGTGCCCTTTATCCCCGCGCTCTCGCAGGCCGCCAGCAGCGGCGCTTGCAGGGCGTGCGGATCCTCGAAGCGCGTGAACTGGTAGAGCGCCGCGACCGATATCACATCCGCATCACCCAGCCGTGGGTGTCGGCGATGCGGCCGGTCTGGATGCCCACCAGCGTTTCGCGCAAGGCGGCGGTGGTCTGGCCGATGCCGCCTGCGCCGATGGTGAACTCGCCCTCCGGCCCCGCGACCTTGCCAACTGCGGTGACGACCGCCGCCGTGCCGCAAGCCATCACCTCGACCAGATGCCCGCTCTCCGCGTCGGCGCGCCACTGGTCGATCGAGTAGGGGGCCTCGGAGACCTTCAGCCCCTGTTCCTCCAGCAGCGTCATCAGCGAGTTGCGGGTGATGCCGGGCAGGATCGTGCCGGTCAGCGGCGGGGTGATGACCGTCCCGTCGGCGAAGACGAAGAACAGGTTCATGCCGCCCAGCTCCTCGACCCACTTGTGTTCGGCCGCATCGAGGAACAGCACCTGATCGTGCCCCTTGGCGAAGGCCTGTCCGGTCGGCACGAGGCTCGCGGCATAGTTGCCGCCGCACTTTGCCGCCCCGGTGCCGCCGGGGGCTGCGCGGGTGTAGTCTGAAATCCAGATGCTCACCGCCTTGGCGCCCGACTTGAAGTAATTGCCGGCGGGGCTGGCAATCACAATGAACTTGTACTTGCGCGCCGGACGCACGCCGAGGAAGGCCTCGGTCGCGATCATGAAGGGCCGCAGATAGAGCGCGCCGCCCTCGACCGCCGGATACCAACTGCCGTCCACCTCCAGCAGCGCCCGGATCGCGCCGAGGAACAGCTCGGGGGGCAGGGCGGGCATGGCCAGCCGCTCGGCCGAGGCGTTGAAGCGCGCGGCGTTTGCTTCGGGCCGGAACAGGCCGAGCGCGCCGTCGGGGTGGCGATAGGCCTTCAGCCCCTCGAAGATTTCCTGCGCGTAATGCAGCACGCTCGCCGCCGGATCGAGCGCGATCGGCTCGCGCGGGCCCAGCACCGGAGTCTGCCAGCCGCCCTGATCGGCGTCATAGTCGATCACCACCATGTGATCGGTGAACACGGTGCCGAAGCCCGGATCGGCGATCAGCTGTTCACGGGTGGCGTCAGGCGTGGGCGAGGGGTGGGGCAGGCGGGTGAAGTTCATGGGCTAGCGCCTAATCCTGCGAGGGGGAGAGAGCAAGATGCGTGTTTTGGGGAGGGACAAGGCAGCGCAAGGGCAAAAGGAAGCGCGATTTCGGGCTACAGGCCCGCAAGGCCGACCGGCCGCCCGCAGGCGCTCTGTCGCGTAGCGGCAGAAACAGCGCCGAGGATGCTCGCCCGGACGGGCGAGCGAAACCACGAATATGAAAAGGGCGACCCAAGCCCGTCGGTTGGATCGCCCTTTCATGGTCAGCGGCCGGAAGTGCCGCTCACGTAGCCTTACTCAGGCGGATAATTACCGAGTATGCTCCGTAGGGATCTTCACCGACCTCGCTACTGAACCATGAGACATCGGATCACCTCCTTTCGCGCTTGTGAGCCAGACCCCGCGTTTCACCGGGGGCCGAGAGCCGCGTTCGCCGCTGGCCTCGGGGCGTAATGTGATTCATCGGAAGGGGTTCGACAAGACTTGTATAAATCTTTTCCGCCGTCATAGTCATCCCTCGCTGCGTAAAGCGGAGCAGGGAGCGCCAGAGGGGGACCTCGGGCGCTTTTTTGTTGCGCGCCGCGGATGTGGACAGGCTGAGGGTAAGCCTGTGGATATTAATGTATGGAATCGGGGGAGGAGTGAGGAATCCCCGGTCGCGCAGCGACCGCAAGGCCGACTGGCCGCCCGCAGGTGCCCGTAGCGAAGCGAAGGAACAGCACCGAGGACGAACCCGCGGAGGCGGGTTCGCCACAAAAACTACCGACAATCCTCGATCACCCGGCTGACTTCCGCCCAGCTCGGCAGGTAGAGCGGCGGCAGGCCCTCGCTTTCCACCATGAACCGCCCTTTCGATAGCGCCATCGCATCAAGCAGCGGATCGCCTGCATTCAGCGCGACAGTCATCTCGCGGTCGGCGGGGGCGGCCTGGAGGGTGCGGGTGGTGGTTTCGGTGCGGATCGTCACCAACGGCTGGCGCGCGCCGCTTTCGGGGAGCGAGAGCACCACGCTGCGGGTCTCGGCCATGCAGCGCAGCCGCGCCAAGGGCGCGCCGGCGGGGGTCCAGAAGCTCGCCTCGGTGCCCGCCCCGCGCGGGGCATAGCGCCAGTCGCCCGGGGTTGCCGGGACATCCATCCAGTTGTCGCTGACCGGCGCCTGCGGAACCGGAGCGGGCAGCGGCGCGGGGGCCGGGCGGGCGACCGGTGCAGGTGCGGGGGCAGGCGCAGCGGTGCTGGAGACGCATCCGGCCAGCGTCACGGCAGCAAGCGCAAGCGGGGCAAGCGGGCGAAGGACAGCTTTCATGCCCGCACTTTGCGCGCTAGGAGCCGCTCTTGTCCATGCCCGAACGTCCGCCTCGCCCTGCAAAAGCGCAAAAGCGCCGCGTCGATCAGCTGCTGGTCGAGCGTGGCCTTGCCGAAAGCCGTGCCCGCGCGCAGGCGCTGGTGATGGCGGGGCTGGTGTTTGCAGGCGAGACGAAGATCGATAAGCCCGGCCACCAGATCGCCCAGGATGCGGCGCTCGATGTGCGCGGGCGAGATCATCCGTGGGTCAGCCGGGGCGGGATCAAGCTGGCGCACGCGCTGGAGCATTTCGGGCTCGATCCGGCGGGTGCGACGGCGATGGATATCGGCTCGTCCACCGGCGGCTTTACCGATGTGCTGCTGACCCACGGCGCGGATCATGTGTTCTGCGTCGACAGCGGGACCAATCAGCTGGCGTGGAAACTTCGTGAAGACCCGCGGGTGACGGTGCTCGAACAGCTGTCTGCCCGCCTGCTGACGCCCGAACATATCGACCGGCCGTGCAATTGGGTGGTGTGCGATGCCAGCTTCATTTCGCTGGCCAAGGTGCTGGAGGTGCCGTTGCAGCTCGCCGCGACGCCGTGCCAGCTGGTCGCGCTCATCAAACCGCAGTTCGAAGTCGGGCGCGAGGAGGTCGGCAAGGGCGGGGTGGTGCGCGATGCGACGCTGCACAGCCGCGTCTGCGAGGAAGTGCGCGGCTGGATCGAAGGCCTCGGCTGGACGGTGCAGGGCATCGTGGAAAGCCCGATCACCGGGCCGCAGGGCAATGTCGAATTCCTGATTGCCGCCCGCCGCGGTTAGCGGCCAATCTGCTGGTGCCGCGGCTGATTGTTCTGAAAGCCCAAAAGAAAAGACCGGCAGCAACCCGAAGGTTGCTACCGGCCCTATCTGTCCGTTCCCTGACCGTCAGGTCAGGGCCGAAAAGCCGTAAGGCTTATTCAGCAGCCGGAGCGGCTTCAGCCGGAGCGGCAGCAGCGTCGGCAGCCGGAGCGGCAGCGGCGTCAGCCGGAGCAGCTTCAGCAGCAGCGGCGTCGCCTTCAGCCGGAGCGGCTTCAGCAGCCATCGCGTCTTCGGCGACAGCGGTTTCGTCAGCGGCGGTGTCGGTCGCAGCTTCTTCAGCCGGCTTCGAGCAAGCGGCGGTGGCGAGGGCGAGGCCGGCGACGGCGACGAGAGCGATCTTCTTCATGTTGTTTCCCCTGAAAGGCCGGAAGGCCGGGTATTGAAAAACGGAAGCGCGAAAAGCGATCCTGCCGTGCGCGCGCTTCCGAATCACGGCAGGAATGTGGCAGCCATTAGCAGACACTCTGGCAATCCCCCAAGCCTTTCCTTTCATTTCCCGCAATCCATCCCCCGCGCACGGCGAGCCGTATGGGGGCGTGCCTCATTGCGGGGCAGATTTTGCGGCGGTGGTTTGGCGCTGGGGTTTGGCGCTGGTGCGCGGCTCTGTTATCGATTGCGGCACGGGTTGCCGCGAAAGAATCACGCCGGCACCGGGATCGGGAGAACGCATGAACGTCCTTGCTTCCAAAGCACAATTGCGCGCGAGCTTTCTGCGCTGGGCGCTGTTCATGGTGCCGCTGGTGCTGCTGATCGGGTTCACCGCGGGCCAACTCGGCAGTCCGGACACGCCGTGGTTTGCCGGGCTGGTGAAGCCCGCAATCTATCCGCCGCCCGCCGCCTTCGGGATCGTCTGGAGCATCCTGTTCCTGTTGATCGGCCTGTCGCTGGCAATGGTCGCAAGCGCCTGGGGCGCAGCCGGAAGGGGCCTCGCGCTGGCGGTGTTCGCGGTGCAGTTCCTCGTCACCCAGAGCTGGACGGCGGTGTTCTTCGGGATGCAGGATATGCAGGGCGCGCTGATCGTGATCGGCGTGGCGGCGGTGCTGCTGCTGGTGGCGATCCCGCTGTTCTGGCGCGTCCGGCGCGGGGCTGCGCTGTTGCTGCTGCCTTATCTAGCATGGGTGTGCTTTGCCGGCACGCTCAATTATGCCTTCATCCAGGCCAACCCCGACGGCGGCCTGCGCGGCGACAGCGGCGCGGAAACGCGGGTGAAGCTGTAGCTCTAGCGACGCTGGCGTATGGCGGGCCTCGGACGGCGTAGCTCGTCCGCAGGCGCTCTGCCGCGCAGCGGCAGAAGCAGCGCCGAGGACGAACCCGCGGAGGCGGGTTCGAAACACAAGCGCTCGCGAGGAAAGATGCTTGCCCTTGAAGGCAAGCATCTCCAAATAACAAATATGCAAAGCCAGAACCCGATCATCGCCGACCTCGTCAAACTCGCCAACAGCGCCGCCGGAACCATGGCGGGCATGAGCCGCGAAGCCCGCGAAAGCGCGCGCGAGCGGATGCGCGAGGCCTTTGGCGGGATCGATTTCGTCAGCCGCGAGGAATTCGAGACGGTCAAGGCGATGGCCCAGAAGGCCCGCGAACAGGCCGACGCCCTCGAAGCGCGCCTCGCCGCGCTGGAAGCCAAGTCCGCCGACAAGTAAGCAGGCCGCGCGGGCATGAACCTGCGCTCTCCCGCCATTCTGCTCGCTGCCCGTGCCCACGGGGAGACCGGAGCGATTGCGCGCTTGCTGACCCCTGATCACGGCCTCGTCGCCGCCTATGTTGCGGGCGGGCGCGGGCGCAATTTGCGCGCCGTGATGGTGCCGGGCAACCGCGTCGCAGTGGAGCTTTCCGCGCGTTCGGCCACTCAGCTGCCCTTTGCCCGGCTCGAGCTCGAACATTCCCGTGCCGCGCTGATGACCGAGCCGCTGCCGGCCGCCGCGATCCAGTGGGTCTGCGGGCTGACCGCCGCTGCCCTGCCCGAACGCTATCCGGCGCCTGCGCTTTACGAGGCGCTCGATGCGCTGCTCGGGGCGATTGCGGTCGCCCCTTCGGCGCGCGGCTGGGTGGGCGGGCTGGCGGCCTACGAGACGATGCTGCTGGCCGAGATGGGCTATGGCGGGGCGCGCCCCGATCCGTCCGCCGCCTTCCCCGAGCAACTCGCCGCGCTGGCCGCGCTCGAAGCGCCGCTCGCAAACTCGCTGCTTGCAGGCCGCAAGAGCGATGTTATGGCCGCCCGAAAGCTGCTGACCGAGCGGCTGCGGCGCATGATCTGAAAGGCCCCTCATCCCCATGAAGATTGCAGTCCTGCCCGGCGACGGGATCGGCCCCGAAGTTACCGCCGAAGCGGTGCGCGTGCTGGAAAGCCTGGCGCTTCCCGGCCTTACCCTGTTCGAAGGCGACGTCGGCGGCATCGCCTACAAGCGCCACGGCCACCCGCTGCCGCAAGAGACGCTGGATCTGGCGGGCGAGGCGGATGCGATCCTGTTCGGCGCGGTGGGCGATCCCTCGTGCGATGCGCTGGAACGCCATCTGCGCCCGGAACAGGCGATCCTCGGCCTCAGAAAGCACCTCGGCCTGTTTGCCAACCTGCGCCCGGCGCGGGTGTTTGCGGGGCTGGAGCATCTCTCGCCGCTGCGCGCCGATATCGCCGCCGGGCTCGACATGCTGATCGTGCGCGAATTGACGGGCGACGTCTATTTCGGCGCCAAAGGCCGCCGGGTGAGCGAGGCGGGCGAGCACGAGGGGTGGGACTCGATGTCATATGCCGAACATGAAGTGCGCCGCATCGCCCATGTCGCCTTCCGCGCCGCGGCGGCGGGCGGCCATCCGCTCACCAGCGTCGACAAGGCCAATGTGCTCGAAACCAGCCAGCTGTGGCGCGACGTGGTGATCGAGATCGCCGCCGAATATCCCGACGTCGTGCTCGATCACATGTATGTCGATAATGCCGCGATGCAGGTGGTGACCCACCCTGACCGCTTCGGCGTGGTGCTGACGGGCAACCTGTTCGGCGACATTCTGAGCGATCTTGCCAGCGCGGCGGTCGGCTCGATCGGGCTGTTGCCCTCCGCCTCGCTGGGCGAGCGCGAGACGGCGTTCGGCACTTTCGGCCTTTATGAACCGATCCACGGCAGCGCGCCCGATATTGCCGGGCAGGGCAAGGCCAATCCGATGGCGACGATCCTGTCGGCGGCGATGATGCTGCGCCACTCCTTCGGGCTGGAGGCCGAGGCCGCGCGGATCGAGAGCGCGGTCGCCAAGGCGCTGGCCGACGGCTTCCTCGGCGGCGATCTGGGCGGCAGCCACGGCACGGCAGCGATCGGCGAGGCGGTGCGCGCGCGCCTTTAGAGCTATGGCTCTCGATCTCGCGATTATCCTGCCGACCCTCAACGAGCGCGGCAATCTTGCCCCGCTGGTCGAGCGCATCGATGCAGCGATGGGAAGCGCAATCGGCTGGGAAGTCATCATCGTCGATGACGATTCGCGTGACGGCACGGCAGACGAGGCACGCGCGCTGGCGCTTATCGACCCGCGGGTGCGAGTGATCCAGCGCATCGGGCGGCGGGGCCTCGCCAGCGCGGCGATCGAAGGCTTCTGCGCCACCGCCGCGCCCTATGTCGCGGTGATGGACGCCGACCACCAGCACGATCCGGCGCTGCTCCCCGCGATGCTGGCAAGCCTCAAGGCGGGCGAGGCCGATATCGCCGTCGCCAGCCGCTTTGCCGAAGGGGCGAGCACCGCCGACTGGGCCGCGCCCGAGCGCGAGCGGCTGTCCGCCTTCGCCAATGGCCTTGCGCGGCGGCTGACGGGCGTCGAACTCAGCGATCCGATGAGCGGCTATTTCATGCTGCCTGCGAGCATCGCCCGCGCACTGGTGCCGCGCCTGTCGGGGATCGGGTTCAAGATCCTGCTCGACTTGCTGGCGACGTCGGACAAGGCCATGCGGGTGAGAGAGTTTCCGCTCAAATTCGCGGCGAGGCGCGAGGGAGAAAGCAAGCTGGACCGCGCCATCCTGTTCGATTTCCTCGCCGGGCTCTACGACAAGACGCTCGGCCGGGTGATCCCGACCCGTTTCGCCCTGTTCGGCACCGTCGGCGCGCTGGGCGTGGTGGTGCACTTCGCGGTGCTCGCCAGCCTGATGTTCGTGTTCGGCGAGGGCTTCGTCTTCGGCCAGACCGCGGCGGTGCTGGTGGCGATGAGCTTCAACTTCTGGCTCAACAACTGGCTGACCTATCGCGACAAGCGGCTGAAGGGGGCGGGGGCCTTGCTGCGCGGCTGGCTCGGCTTCTGCGCGACCTGCGCGGTCGGAGCCTTCGCCAATGTCGGCATCGCGAGTTTCCTGGCGGACAAGGGCGTGTTCTGGGCACTGGCCGCGCTGGCGGGGATCGTGGTGGGGTCAGTCTGGAACTACGCCCTGTCCAGCCGCTTCGTGTGGGGGAGGTTCTGATCCCTCGTCATTGCGAGGAGCGTAGCGACGAAGCAATCCATGGCCTAGGCGTTGATCTCGAAGAACAAATCCCGCCACTCGGGGTTCGCCGTCTCAATCAGCCGGATTTTCGCCTTTCGCGATCCGCCTTTGATCTGCTTTTCGCGCGTTATCGCGTATTCCATGGTTGAATGCAGTTCGAACCAAACCAGTCGTTTGCAGCCATATTGCCATGAAAAGCCTTCGATCAGGCCTTCACGGTGCTGCCATGTACGCTGCGGCAGGTTTGAGGTCACGCCCGTGTAGATCGTGCCGTTCTTGTGGTTCGCCACAATATAGACGGCGGGCTGGAAGTGGTGGTTATGGTCCATGGATTGCTTCGCTTCGCTCGCAATGACGAAGGAAGGGCCTCATCACCGCCACCCCTCGATCCACATCCACGTGACAAAGCTCCCCGGCCCCTTCAGCGGCAGGGCGGTAAGGATCGGGTAGAACCACGCGAACACGCCCGCCGAGGCAGCCAGTGTGCCCCATGCCCACCAGCCCCAGCTCGCCCGGCGCAGGTCTGACAAGGTCAGCGCCAGCGCGGCGAGCAGGAAGAAGTGGGGCACGAAATAGTGATAATAGAACTGCACCGGCTTTGGCGCGACCACCCATAGGCCGAGGCTTGCGGCATAGCCGATCACCACCGCCAGCTTCGTCCAGCTCTCGCGTGCCACGCCGCTGGCAAGGCACCAGACAATCGCGGGCAGCCCGAGCAGCATCGTCAGCGGATTGCCGATCAGCAGCACCCCGCGCTGCGCTCCGTCGGCCTCGGCATAGAAATACCACACGCCGCGGGCATTCAGCAGCCATTGCGGCCAGCTGCTCTGGTAAGTGTGCGGGGTGAGAACCTGTTGTTGCAGGGCGAGGATCTCGCCATGAAAGCCGATCAGGCCCTGTTCTGCGAGCGGTGAGGGGCGCAGATATTCGGCCAGCCACCAGCCCGGCAGGAAGGTCGTGGCATAGGCGACCAGCGGCACGATCCCGAGCCACAAGAAGGCCTCGATGAGCGTAATACCCGGCACCGGCGCTCCGCGGCGCGAGAGGAACAGGCGGCGGCGACCGGCGCGCGCGCGGGCGACGAGGAAGGCAAGGCCCGGCAGCATCGCCAGCGGGATCGCGTTCCACTTCGCCCCCATGGCAAGGCCCAGCGCAAGGCCGGTCAGCGCGAGGTGGCGGCGGCCCTTCTCCGGCTCGGCACAGGCGCCGGCAAACTGCCATGCAGCCACCGCAAGCAAGCTCGCCATGAAGATGTCGAGCATGGCGATGCGCGACTGGATGACGAGGTGAAAGCCGGTCCCCAGCAAGACCCCGAAGGCAAGCGTGGCAAAACGGTCGGCGCTGGCGTGCCACAGCGCCCGCATCGCGGCGAACAGGGCAAGGGTGCCGAAGGCCAGCGGCATGATCCGCCAGCCGAGCGGATTATCGCCGAACAGCCCCATGCCGAGCGCGATCAGCTCCTTGCCGAGCAGCGGATGCTCGCGGTTGAGATATTCGCCTTGCCCGCTGTCCCACAGCGCCAGCAATTCGCGTGCGGCGGGCAGGTAATGGATCTCGTCGAACACCGGAACCGAGGGGATCGCCAGCCGCCAGCCCGCCAGCAGCACGTAAAGTCCGGTCAGCGCGAGGCACCACACCAGCGGATCGCGCGGATGCGCGGGCGGGGTGAGGGCGGGGGAGAGAGGGCGCGCCTCGGCCATGTCCCAGCGCTTAGGCAGCGCGCCGGGCGAGAGCAAGCCCGTGTTTTCGCGCAAGCCCCTCGGCGGGTTTCAAGCTTGGTCCCGCAGTCCGGAGGCACGGCGCGCCGGAATCGCTGCCGGCCTGCTTGCGAGCGGCCTCGCACCGTCCTAGAGACGCGCCCCATGAAGAAGACCACCGGAATGGATCGCGCCGCCACCGCCAACTGGCGCCCCGCCACCCGTGCGCTGCGCGGCGGCACGTGGCGCAGCGAGCACGGGGAGACCAGCGAGGCGCTGTTCCTCTCCTCGGGCTATACCTACGACGACGCGCAAACCGTCGCTGACCGGTTCGCAGGCACCGCGCAGGGCATGACCTATTCGCGCCTCCAGAACCCCACCGTCGCCATGCTGGAAGAACGCATCGCGCTGATGGAGGGGGCCGAGGCCTGCCGGTCGCAGGCGAGCGGGATGGCGGCGATGACAGCGGCGCTATTGTGCCAGCTGTCCGCAGGCGATCACGTGGTCGCCGCGCGCGCCGCCTTTGGCAGCTGCCGCTGGCTGGTGGATACCCTGCTGCCCAAGTTCGGCATTGAAACGACCGTCATCGACAGCGCCGACAATGCCGCGTGGGAGGCCGCGATCCGGCCCAACACCAAGGTGTTCTTCTTCGAGACCCCGGCCAACCCGACGCTCGACATTGTCGATCTGGCGCATGTCTGCGGGGTTGCGAGGGCGCACGGCATCACAAGCGTGGTCGACAATGCCTTCGCCTCGCCGGTGTTGCAGCGCCCGATGGAGTTCGGCGCGGATGTGGTGGCCTACTCTGCCACCAAGCTGATGGACGGGCAGGGCCGCGTGCTGGCGGGCGCGATCTGTGCTTCCAAGCAATGGATCGACGAAGTGCTGATGCCGTTCCAGCGCAACACCGGCCCGACGCTCAGCGCCTTCAACGCCTGGGTGGTGCTGAAGGGGTTGGAGACGCTGCCGCTGCGCGCCTTCAAGCAGTCGGAGCAGGCCGTGGCGCTGGGCGAATTCCTTGAACCGCGCGTCACCAAGGCGGGCGGGCATCTGCTCCATCCGGGCCTGCCGAGCCACCCGCGCCACGATCTGGCGATGGCGCAGATGGACGCGACGGGGCCGATCTTCGCGCTTGATGTCGGCAGCCGGGCCAAGGCCTTTGCGATCCTCGATGCGCTCAAGCTGATCGATATCTCCAACAATATCGGCGATGCGCGCAGTCTGATGTGCCACCCGGCCTCCACCACCCACGCCGGCCTGACGGACGATGCGCGCGCGGCGATGGGCGTGACCGAAGGCCTGTTGCGGATCAATGTGGGCCTCGAAGATATCGCCGATCTGGTCGAGGATATGGATCAGGCACTCGCCGCAGCGGGGATCTGACGCGGCCTCACCCATTTCGGAGGCGGTTGGGCTTTTGAAACATCCTGAGCCGGTGCAAGGGGAAGCGAAGTTGCTTTAACCCTTGATCCGGAAAGGGTATTCCTCCCCCATGCCGATTGACGATCCGTTCTGGCAGGCGACCGCCGCCCATGTTGCGGGGCTGGGCCTGCCGCCTGAAACAGTGTTCGCGCCGGTCGGCTTCGCGCCGTTGCTGCCCGGCTGCCGCACCCGCCTGTCTGCGCCCGCCGATCTTCTGGCCGACACGCCCCCGCGCGCGCTGGTGCTGCACAAGGGGCGGCTGGACGAGGTGCCCTCTGCGATCCTGCTCCCGGCGCTCGATACGCTTGCCCCGGGCTTTGCCAACGAGGTGTTCATGGTGCTGGCCGATACAGGCGCACCGCTGGCTCCGGGCAGCCGCCATGTGCTCCCCCGCGACGCTCTGCTCACCGCCGCGCTGGCTGCGCATGAACGCCGCGCCGCCAACGCTGCAACGCCCGCTCCGGCGCGGATGGCGGCGACCTATATGGGGCAGGGCCGCGTGCTGCTGGAAACCGCGTTCGGGCACCTGATGCTGGTCGACGGGGGCGACACCGCGATTGTCCCGCACCTCGTGCGCCACGGCTGGTTCGATCGCAATCTCACCGATCTGATCGGATCGCTGCTCGGCCCCGGCAAGACCTTCATCGATATCGGCGCCAATTGCGGCACCTACACCATCTACGGCGCAGGCAAGGTCGGCCCACAAGGCCGGGTGATCGCGATCGAGGCCGCGCCGCGCATCGCCGCGCTGCTTTACGAAAGCGTGGTGATGAACGGGTTCTGGCAGCATTGCGAGGTGCTGCGCTGCGCCGCCGGGGCTGCGCCCGGGCGCGTGGTGCTGCACCAGTTCGCCAACCGGCAGGGCGGCAATACCCTGCTTCCCCACATCGCCGAGCGTGCGGTTGAACGGCAGGGCGACACTGTCACCGCGGTCGAAATCGAGTGCCGCACGCTCGACGCCATCATCGCCGAACGGCCTGTGCAGCGCATCGACTTGGTCAAGATCGACGTCGAGGGGTTCGAGCGCGAGGTGCTGCTGGGCGCGCGCGAGACGCTGCGGCGCTTCCGCCCCAAACTGATCGTCGAATGGCATAACGCCTTCTTCGACGGCCGGCCCGAGGCCGCGCGTGATCTCCACGATCTCCTCGCCCGCGATCTCGGCTACAGCTTGCACCGGATCGAGCCGGGTGCAACAACGCGCCCCGTTACCTTCGAGGATCTCGCGCGCGGCCATGCCGATCTGCTGTGCGAGCCGCCCTCGTAAACGAACTTAACGGGAGGAAACATGGCGCACCGCGTGGAACTGGTGTTCGATTTCGTCAGCCCCAACGCCTATCTGGTGTGGTGGCCCCTGCGCGAACTGGTCAACCGCTACGAGGCGAGCCTTGATGTTGTGCCGGTGTTCCTCGGCGGGATGCACAAGCTCACCGGCAACGCCCCGCCGATGATCCGCGACGCCGAGGTGAAGGGCAAGAACGACTACGCGATGCTGGAAATGCAGCGCTTCATCACGAAGCACGGGCTGGCGAAGTATCGCCTCCACCCGCAATTCCCGTTCAATTCGATTACCTTGCAGCGCATGCTTTACGCCGCCGATCAGGACGGGCGCGGGGTGCAGTTCGCCGAAAGCCTGCTGCGCCCGATCTGGGAAGACGGGCTCGACATTTCCTCGCCCGAGGCGGTGGGCGCGGCGGTGGCAGAGGCGGGCTTCGACGCCGCCGATCTGTTCGCCCGCGCGCAGACCGACGAAGTGAAGCAGGGCCTCGTTGCCAACACCGACGCGGTCGTGGCGCGCGGCGCTTTCGGCATCCCGACCATGTGGGTTGACGGGACGGAGATGTTCTTCGGCAAGGAGCGTCTGGGCCAGATCGAGGAACTGCTCGCCAAGGGGTGAGGGCGGACGGTTCCTTCCGACCTTGTCAGCTTGAGGCAATCCCCGCCTTGTCCGCTAGTGTTTCGACCGGCTGATCCCGCTCGACCCGCTCGGAATAGCGATCGACCAGCAGGTCGGCGTGCGGCCGCAACAGCACGGTGAAGCGCACCAGTTCCTCCATCACGTCGACGATGCGGTCGTAATAACTCGACGGCTTCATCCGCCCGGCCTCGTCGAATTCCTCGTACGCCTTGGCGACCGAGGACTGGTTGGGGATGGTGAACATCCGCATCCAGCGCCCGAGAATGCGCAGGGTGTTGACGGTGTTGAAGCTCTGCGATCCGGCGTTGACCTGCATCACCGCCAACGTGCGCCCCTGCGTCGGGCGCAGGCCCTTGTAGGCGAGGGGCAGGTGATCGATTTGGGCTTTCATGACCCCGGTGATGGTGCCGTGCCGTTCGGGGCTGCACCACACCTGCGCTTCCGACCACAGCGAATGTTCGCGCAGCTCGTGCACAGCAGGGTGATCGTCGCCCGGATACTGGTCGGGCAGCGGCAGATCGGAGGGGTCGAAGATGCGCGTCTCGCAGCCAAAGAATTGCAGCAGCCGTGCCGCTTCCTCCACGGCAAGGCGCGAGAAAGACCGTTCCCGCAACGAGCCATAGAGCAGCAGCACGCGCGGCGGCGGATCCATCGCGCCAAGGCCGAGCGCCGGGCGGGCGTGGACATAGTCAGGCCTCAGCGCGGGCAGATGCGCCGGATCGCCAAGGGTTCGCAGGCGCTGGTATTCGCTCATCAATCCGCCCCTTCCATTGCGCCGATTGCCGCGAGCGCCGCCGGATCGAGCGCGCCAAGGTCAAGCGCAAGGAAGGCCTTTACCCGCATCTCCAGCAATCGCCATGTCTCCTCGAAAGTGGCATCGATTTCAGCCTCTGTGCCGGTGGCATCGGCCGGATCGGGCAGGCCCCAATGCGCTTTCAGGGGGCTGCCGAGGAACACCGGGCAGGCCTCGCCCGCAGCATTGCCGCACACGGTAATGGCAAGATCGATGGGCGGGGCACCGGGCGCGGTGAATTCGTCCCAGCTTTTCGAGCGGAAGGCGCAGGTGTCGATCCCGCGCCGCGCCAGCAGCCGCAGCGCGCTCGGGTGCGGCACGCCTTTGGGCTTGCTGCCCGCACTGAAGGCGCGCACGCGGCCTTGCCCGAGGTGATTGAACAGCGCCTCGCCGAGGATCGAGCGGGCGGAATTGCCGGTGCACAGCACCAGCACAGTGAAAGGCGCAAGGGACATGGTCAGCCTCGGGTTGGGGGTTCGCAGGCAAGGCCCGCCATCAGGTCGGAGCACATTTCAGGGATGCCTTGGCAGCAATCCTGCATCAGAAAGGTGAGCAGGCGGCGCATCCCGGCAAAATCGGCGCGGTAATGGATCTGGCGGCTCTCGCGGGTCGATTGCACCAGCCCGGCGCGTTCGAGCGTGGCAAGGTGATGCGACATGGTAGAGGGCGGGACACGGCAATGTTCGGCGATGGCACCGGCGATCATGCCTTCGGGCCCGGCCTTGACCAGCATCCGGAACACGGCAAGCCGCGTCTCGTGCGCCAGCGCCCCGAGCGCGTCCACGGCCCAGACCTGTGTGGTGAGATCATCCATCGCTGCCACCTTTCGATGGTTGTCGAATTAACCCGCGCCCACGCACGGTCAAGCCATAATTCTAGAATTGTCGAAATTTAGATTGGGTGAGGGGGAAAGCCCGCTCACCCCGCCGTCACATCCTCCAGCGGCACATCCATGATCGGATAGCGCCGCCATTCGGCCCAGTCGTAGTGCCACCACTCGTTGGGAAGCGGCACGAAACCCTCGGCGACCATCCAGCCTTCGAGCATCCGGCTGGCCGCGAGCGCTTGCGGAGCGGCGGCGGTGTTACTGCGGTATGCGGCGGGGGTGAAGTCGTCGTAGGGGCTGGGCATCACCACCTCCACGCCGTCGCGGTGCAGCGAGAGGTCGATCGAGCAGCCGCGATTATGGCGCGATCCGGCGCGCGGATCGGCGACGAATTCGCGTTTGTCGGGTGGGGTTTCGTCCCACATTTCCCTCGTGATGCGCCAGGGTCGATAGGCGTCGAACACCAGCAGGCCATATCCCGCCGCCTCGGCCCGGGTCTGAACGCGCGAGAGCGCTGCGGCCACGGGTCGCTGGGCAACCGCGCGGGCGACCGGATAGAGCACCCGGCCCATGAAGTTGGCAGGGGTAGCGTAGCGGATATCGAACCGCAGACGCGGATCGAAGCGGGCGAGGTCGACGAGGTCAGCCGCAAGATTGGCCGCCGGATCGACCGGCATGGCGAGAGCAGGGCTCTCGCGGCCCACGCACCCGCCCAGCGTCCCTGCAAGCAATCCCGCTCCAATCCCGCGCAACACCGCGCGGCGGGTCTGGGGAGCGGCGGCGGCGAGCGGCGGGGCGTTCATGGCAAGGACACATAGGCCAGCCACAATCGCGCGGCCACAGCGGATTCTCGCCCCCCTCGGGATACAGCGGGGATTACCTGCGTTGAGGGTCTTGTGGCGCGACATAGAATCGCTACCTTGGGGCACGATATGAAGGAATTCTTCCAGCACGCTGCCACGACCGACGGAGTGACCGTCCGGGTCGCCGTCAATTACCTGCCGGAGCAGTCGCATCCGGAAGCGGGCAAGTGGTTCTGGGTCTATCACATCCGCATCGAGAACGCCTCGCACGAGCCGCTGCGCCTGCGCACCCGCCACTGGCGGATCACTGACGGGCGCGGGATGGTGAACCATGTCGATGGCGAGGGCGTGGTGGGCGAACAGCCGCTGCTCCAGCCGGGGCAGAGCCACGACTATGTCTCGGGCTGCCCGCTGACGACGCCATTCGGGTCGATGGAGGGGTTCTACACCTTCCAGCGTGCGGATGGCTCTCCGTTCGAGGTGCGCATCCCGTTCTTCCCGCTCTCAGCGCCCGAGACGGCCGAGGGGCGTTCCCCCCGCTGAGCCTTGCGGCACGGGGCGAGCGGGCCTAATCGCGAAACCGTGAAGCGCACCCATCTCCCCCTCAATGCCCTGCGCGTGTTCGACGCGGCGGCGCGGCATCTTTCGTTCACCCGCGCGGCGGACGAGCTTGCCGTCACCCCCGCCGCCGTCGGCCAGCAGATCCGCGCGCTGGAAGACGTGCTCGGCGTCGTCCTGTTCCGCCGCACCTCCAAGGGCCTCGAACTCACCCCCGAAGGCGCCGCCGGGCTCGATCCCTTGCGCGAAGGCTTCCTCCGGTTCGAGGAAAGCGTCGAGGCGATGCAGGCCGGCCAGGCCTCCGACCGCTACACCATCGCCGTCCCGCGCGAATTCTACGCCGAGTGGCTCGCCCCGCGCCTTGCCCGGTTCCAGGCTGGCACGACCGGGGTCCAATACATCCTCGCCCCCGACGAGCACGCCGATTTCACCGAGGCCAACCTCGATCTCGCCATCCGGCTGGTCGACGGGCCGGGCGAGCTGGAGGGCGTGCAGCTTGCCCCCGCCATGCGCGTCACCGTCGCTGCGCCCGAGCATCGCGATGCGTGGATCGAGTGGCCGGGCATGCCCCTGCCGCAAGGCGTCACCCCCTGCATCCGCGCCGGCTCGCCGGGGCAGGCGCTGGCCTCGGCGCTGGCGGGGATGGGGCGCACCATCCTGCCGCTGGCGCTGGCCGAGGGCGGGATCGCGCGCGGCGCGCTGGTCGCCGAGGGCGAGCCAGAACAGGCAAACCGCGCCTACTGGCTCCTCGCCCCGCCGCCGCAATGGCGTTCCAAGAAGGTCAGGAGTCTTGTCGGGTTTTTGAGTAGCTGAGTTTTTGTTTTAGCCCTCAAGCGCCGGGCGGCGGACGTCCGTCCGCCTTGGCTTTCCTCGCATAAGCTCGGGCGGCCGTTCGGCCTTGCGGTGCTTCGCGCCGAACCAGCTCTTTCAGATGAGGTTGTCGCACGCCTCGCAGGTGCTCTTAATCGAGATCGTCCGCGTATTCCTCCAGCACATCCACGCGGATCTTTTCGTAGAGCCAGTGGCCGGGCACCACTTCGCGCACATCGACATATTCCGCGTGGCGGTGGCGGATCACGAAGGCGAGCATCGAATTGGCCCGCGGGTTCGCAAGCCCCTCGGCCAGCGCCCGCTCGATCGCGCAATCCTCCAGCCGCATCACTCCCCACCCGAGCGCCTCGTCCCACGCCGCCGCAAAGCCCTCCGCGCCGGGTTTCGCCCGCAGCTTGTAGAGCGCCTCAAGCGAGCGCCCGATATGGATCGCCGCCGCCTTGACGATCCCGGTCTCCGCCAGCCGCTCGACAAAGGCGCGCTGGAGATCGGGCGTGATCGAATTGCGCCGCGGTGCCTTGTGCAGATAGGGCGGGAAGGCGAGCAACGGGTCTTCCTCCGCGATCACCGCCGGCTCGAACTCCCAAGCGGTCTCCGAAGTCGCCTGCCGCGCGATCTTGCGCTTGTTGCGCTTGGGCGGGGGAGGGGTGTCCATGCGGGGAGGGGTGGCACAAGTCGGCGGAGTAGGAAAACGGGAAGCCACAAGCGCGCGAGTGGCGGTGATGCCGCCCCCGCCGCCACCCCCTTCGTCATTGCGAGGGGCTGCAAGGCCCCGCGGCAATCCACGAACTGACGGTTGTGCTTGGGGCGAGGGAAGGTGATGGATTGCCACGCCTTCGGCTCGCAATGACGACGGTGAGAACTCCCTTCCCGCTCGCGGGAGGGACCGGGGGTGGGGCGGAGCCACCAACGGCCCGTATGGCGATGAACCGGCGCGCAGCGCCGCAAGCGCGAACGCGCGTCGCGCCTTATGGTGCGGAAGCCGAAGCGAAGCTGAACGAGCGAAGCGAGGACAACCGGACGGAGGTCCGCCGCCCGGCGCTTGAGGGCGCAAACAAAAGACTCGGGAAGCCACAACGCCCGCGTCCTTCCCCCCTTTTCGTCTCCCCGGGCTTGACCCGGGGCCCCGCTTCCTGCTGTTTCACGCGCTGAAACACGAGAGGCGCAATCAGTGACCAACAAGCTCTATTTCGGGGACAATCTCCACGTCCTGCGCGAACACATCGCGCCCGAGAGTGTCGATCTGGTCTATCTCGACCCGCCGTTCAATTCGAACGCCAATTACAACATCCTGTTCAAGAGCCCCGAAGGCGCGGACAGCGACGCGCAGATCGAAGCGTTCGAGGATACCTGGCACTGGAACGACAAGGCCGAGGAAGCCTTTGACGATGTGATGCGGAGCGGCAATTCGGACGCCTTCGAACTGCTGCGGGCGATGCGCGCCTTCTTGGGCGACAATGACATGATGGCTTATCTCGCCATGATGGCAGTGCGGCTGATCGAGTTGCACCGCGTGCTGAAGCCGACCGGATCGCTCTATCTGCACTGCGACCCGACCGCGAGCCACTACCTCAAGCTGCTGCTGGATGGTGTGTTTGGGCCGAAGCAGTTTGTCAATGAAATCGTGTGGAAGCGGTCACACGCGCACAATGACAGCAGCCAAGGTTCAAAGCACTTTGGCCGAATCTCGGATGTCATCCTTTTCTATGCGAAGGGTGCGAACCGCTCTTGGAACACTCTCTACACGCCTTACGACCAGTCTTACATTGACCGTGACTATCGGCGCATCGACGAAAACGGACGCCGTTATCGTTTGGACAACCTCCAAGGTCCGGGCGGGGCGGCGAAAGGGAATCCTTTTTACGAGGTGATGGGTGTTTCAAAATACTGGCGTTACTCGAAAGAGAAGATGGAGGACTTGATAAAGCAAGGCCGCATCATCCAAACGCGGCCGGGCGCAGTTCCAGCCTACAAGCGATATCTCGATGAAATGCCGGGCGTTCCGGTGCAAAATATCTGGAATGATCTTCCCGTAATCAACAATCGCTCAAGCGAGATGTTGCCTTACCCCACCCAAAAACCGCTCGCGCTGCTTGAACGGATCATTGCCGCCTCCTCAAACGAAGGCGATGTGGTGCTCGATCCGTTCTGCGGCTGCGGCACCGCTGTTCACGCCGCGCAGAAACTCGGGCGGCAGTGGATCGGGATCGACGTCACCCACCTCGCCGTCGGCCTCATTGAAAAGCGCATGAAGGAAGCCTTCCCCGGCCTCGCCTTCGAAGTCGTCGGGCGTCCGCAAGACCTCAACTCCGCGCTCGATCTCGCCGCGCGCGACAAGCACCAGTTCGAGCTTTGGGCGCTGTCCGTGGTCGAGGCCCAGCCGTGGAAGGGCGGGCGCAAGGGCGCCGATGGCGGAATCGACGGAATCATCTACTTCAAGCCCGATGGCAAGAAGACCGAGCGCGCGATTGTCGAGGTCAAGGGCGGTGGCATCGGGGTGAAGGACATTGGCCGCTTGGCGCAGGTGATCGAACGCGAACGCGCGCCGTTCGGCGTGTTCATCACCGCACAGGCCCCGACCCGCCCGATGGAGCGCGACGCGGCGGCGGTTGGATTGTGGGAGAACCCCACCACAGGCCGCAAATACCCGCGCCTGCAAATCCTGACGCTTGCAGAGATTTTTCAGGGCAAGCGGCCCAATATCCCGCTCGTCGATGTGGGTGTGGGCAAGCAGGCCAAGCGTGAGGATACGAGCAAGCAGGGGACTTTGCTTTAATCTTCGTCATTGCGAGGAGCGAAGCGACGCGGCAATCTATGGGCTGACGTTGCACCGATGGCGAGTGCGGGCCATGGATTGGGAGGCCTGCGGCCAGCTTCGAGTCTGCCTGCCGCTCGCAATGACGAGAAGAAGCGGGACCCCGGCCTTCGCCGGGGTGACGGACGAGATGGCAGTGGCTCCGCGAGTCTATTTGTTTTCGCCCTCAAGCGCCGGGCGCAGCGCGTCCGCGCTGCTTGGCTTTCGCGCCATAAGGCGCGGCGGCCGCTCGGCCTTGCGGCGCTGCGCGCCGGTTCATCGCCACACTCACGGTTGTTGGGCGCCTCCTGTCCCTCCAACTCCTTCCTTGACCCCCACCCCAAACCCGCCTAAGGGCGCGCATCTTCCGGGGCACTGCCTCGGAGCGAGCTGAACATTGGCGGTGCGTCTCTCCCTCGGGCGGGGCAGTCGTCAAAGTAACCCGGTGGCCGAAGGGCCTGACGATAAGGGTGGAGCGTTTCGGCCTGACCTTGCCATGCGGCAAGGGTGTTCGCGTTACCGAGCGTAGCGCGTGCCGCCCTAGATCCCAGCTTTCGCTGGGATGACGGGTTTGGGCAAACTTCTCTCCCCACATTGTCCGGCACCCGTGTTCACCATCAACCTGGTGAAGTGAGAACTTAATGCCGACGATCAACCAGCTGGTCCGCAAGGGCCGCGTTCCGCAGAAGGCCAAGTCGAAGGTCCCTGCGATGGAACAGAACCCGCAGAAGCGCGGTGTCTGCACCCGCGTCTACACGACGACCCCGAAGAAGCCGAACTCGGCGCTGCGCAAGGTGGCCAAGGTCCGCCTGACCAACCAGCGCGAAGTCATCAGCTACATCCCGGGCGAAGGCCACAACCTGCAGGAGCACAGCGTTGTGCTGATCCGCGGCGGCCGTGTGCGCGACCTTCCGGGCGTGCGCTACCACGTGCTGCGCGGCGTGCTCGACACGCAGGGCGTGAAGGACCGCAAGCAGTCGCGCTCGAAGTACGGCGCCAAGCGTCCGAAGTAAGGTTTAACGCGGGACCGGCTCCGGTCCGCTCCTCCGCCCGGACGCCCTACGGGGTATCATCTGGGTGGCCGGGCGGGGGAGTGGGCCGGAGCCGCAAGCCCCGACGGAGGTCGGGGCGCATTCCGAAGGAAGTCAAAAGATGTCACGTCGTCGTCGTCCCGAAAAGCGGGTCATTCTGCCCGATCCCCAGTACGGGGATCAGATCCTGTCGAAGTTCATGAACAACCTCATGCTCGACGGTAAGAAGGCTGTTGCCGAAAAGATCGTCTATGGCGCGCTCGCCACGGTGGAGAGCAAGGCCAAGGCCGATCCGATCCAGCTGTTCCATGATGCGCTGAACAATGTGAAGCCGCAGGTTGAAGTTCGCAGCCGCCGCGTTGGTGGTGCGACCTATCAGGTGCCGGTGGAAGTGCGCCCCGAGCGTGCCCAGGCCCTCGCGATCCGCTGGCTGATCAATGCGGCGCGCGGTCGTCCGGAAACCACGATGGCCGCACGGCTGTCGGGCGAGCTGATGGATGCCGCCAACAACCGCGGCAACGCGGTGAAGAAGCGCGAAGACACCCACCGTATGGCGGACGCCAACCGGGCCTTCTCGCACTACCGCTGGTAAGCCTCGGGCATGGGCAGGCGGCCGCTCCTGTGAAAAAGGGGCGGCCGGTCTTTCCGCTGTCACAAAAGCAACTATATGGAGCGCGCATCCGGCCCCGCTGGCCTGGCCCGCTCCACCAACCCTAGGGAATTCACCATGGCACGCAGCCATCCGCTCGAGAAGTACCGCAATTTCGGTATCATGGCGCACATCGACGCCGGCAAGACCACGACGACCGAGCGCATCCTCTACTACACCGGCAAGTCCTACAAGATCGGCGAAGTGCACGAAGGCGCGGCGACGATGGACTGGATGGAGCAGGAGCAGGAGCGCGGCATCACCATCACGTCGGCGGCCACCACCTGTTTCTGGAAGGCCGACAGCGGGCAGGGCGAAGAATACCGCCTGAACATCATCGACACCCCCGGCCACGTCGACTTCACCATCGAAGTCGAGCGCTCGCTGCGCGTCCTCGACGGCGCGGTCGCCGCGTTTGACGGTGTGGCCGGCGTGGAGCCGCAGTCGGAAACTGTTTGGCGTCAGGCCGACAAGTACGGCGTCCCCCGCATGTGCTACATCAACAAGCTCGACCGCACCGGTGCCAACTTCTACTACTGCGTGCAGACGATCATCGACCGTCTGGGCGCTGTCCCGGCTGTGCTTTACCTGCCCATCGGCGCGGAAAGCGACTTCGTGGGTCTGGTCGACCTCGTCAACGAGCGTGGCATCATCTGGAAGGATGAAAGCCTCGGCGCCGAATTCAGCTACGTCGACATTCCGGAAGACATGGCCGACAAGGCTGCTGAATACCGCGAAAAGCTGATCGAACTCGCCGTTGAACAGGACGACGAGGTGATGGAAGCCTATCTTGAAGGCAACGTCCCCGACGCCGCGACCCTCAAGCGTCTGATCCGCAAGGGCACGCTGAACCAGTCGTTTGTGCCGGTGCTGTGCGGCTCGTCGTTCAAGAACAAGGGCGTGCAGACCCTGCTTGACGCCGTGGTCGACTTCCTGCCTTCGCCGCTCGACATTCCTGACGTCCAGGGCGTCAAGGTCGACAGCGACGAAAAGGACAGCCGACCGCCCGCCGACGATGCGCCGTTCAGCGCGCTCGCCTTCAAGGTCATGAACGATCCCTTCGTGGGCTCGCTCACCTTCATCCGCATCTATTCGGGCCAGCTGTCGAAGGGCACCTACCTGAACTCGGTGAAGGGCAAGAAGGAAAAGGTCGGCCGCATTCTCGAAATGCACGCCAACGACCGCAAGGACATCGACGAAGCCTTCGCGGGCGACATCGTGGCGCTGGCCGGCATGAAGGAAACCACCACCGGCGACACGCTGTGCGTCGAAAAGGCGCCGATCGTGCTCGAGCGGATGGAATTCCCCGAGCCGGTAATCGAACTGTCGGTGGAGCCCAAGACCAAGGCTGACCAGGAGAAGATGGGCGTCGCCCTTCACCGCCTGTCGGCCGAGGATCCCTCGTTCCGCGTTGCGACCGATCACGAGAGCGGCCAGACCATCATCAAGGGCATGGGCGAACTGCACCTCGATATCATCGTCGATCGTATGCGCCGCGAGTTCAAGGTCGAAGCCAACGTCGGCGCGCCGCAGGTGGCTTACCGCGAATACCTCGCCCGTGAAGTCGAAGTCGATTACACCCACAAGAAGCAGTCGGGTGGCTCGGGCCAGTTCGGCCGCGTGAAGGTTGTCGTCACCCCGGGTGAACGCGGCCAGGGTGTGACCTTCGAAGACGCGATCAAGGGCGGGAACATCCCGCGCGAATACATCCCGGCGATCGAGAAGGGCTTCCGCGAACAGGCCTCCAGCGGGCACCTCGTGGGCTTCCCGATCATCGACTTCTCGATCAAGCTGATCGATGGTGCCTACCACGACGTCGACTCGAGCGCGATCGCGTTCGAAATCGCTGCTCGCGGTGCCATGCGTGAAGTCGCCCAGAAGTCGGGCATCAAGCTGCTCGAGCCGATCATGAAGGTTGAAGTGGTGACCCCGGATGATTATCTGGGCGATGTCATCGGCGACCTCAACAGCCGGCGCGGTCAGATCCAGGGCACCGATACCCGCGGCAATGCCCAGGCGGTCGAGGCGTTCGTCCCGCTCGCCAACATGTTCGGCTACGTCAACGAACTGCGCTCGTTCACCCAGGGCCGCGCGCAGTACACCATGCAGTTCTCGCACTATGACGAGGTTCCGGCCAACGTCGCAGCCGAGGTCAAGGAGAAACTTGCCTAAACCGAGCGATCGGTCTAGGGGCGGCGCCTGATTCAGCGGGCACCGCCTTTCTCCCGCGAACACATCATTCATTCAAGAAGGTACACCAGAGAAATGGCCAAGGAAAAGTTCCAGCGGAATAAGCCGCACTGCAACATCGGCACCATCGGTCACGTTGACCATGGCAAGACCACGCTGACCGCCGCGATCACCAAGGTGATGGCTGAAACCTACGGCGGTAGCGCCGTGGACTTCGCCAACATCGACAAGGCTCCGGAAGAGCGCGAGCGCGGCATCACCATCTCGACCGCGCACGTCGAGTATGAATCGGCTGCCCGTCACTACGCGCACGTCGACTGCCCGGGTCACGCTGACTACGTGAAGAACATGATCACCGGTGCCGCCCAGATGGACGGCGCGATTCTGGTGGTGAACGCTGCTGACGGCCCGATGCCCCAGACCCGTGAGCACATCCTGCTCGCCCGTCAGGTCGGCGTGCCGGCGCTGGTCGTGTACATGAACAAGGTCGATCAGGTCGACGACGAGGAAATCCTCGAGCTGGTCGAACTCGAAGTGCGCGAGCTGCTCTCGTCGTATGACTTCGACGGCGACAACATTCCGATCGTCAAGGGTTCGGCTCTGGCCGCTCTCGAAGGCCGTGATGACAACATCGGCAAGGATTCGATCATCGCTCTGATCGAAGCCGTCGACAGCTACATTCCGCAGCCCGAACGTCCGGTCGACAAGGACTTCCTGATGCCGATCGAAGACGTGTTCTCGATCTCGGGTCGCGGCACCGTGGTGACCGGCCGTATTGAAACCGGCATTGTGAACGTTGGCGACGAAGTCGAAATCGTCGGCATCAAGGACACCCGCAAGACCACCGTCACCGGCGTCGAAATGTTCCGCAAGCTGCTTGATCGCGGTGAAGCCGGCGATAACGTTGGTGCGCTGATCCGCGGCGTGGGCCGTGAAGAAGTCGAGCGTGGCCAGGTTCTCTGCAAGCCCGGTTCGGTCAAGCCGCACACCGAGTTCGAAGCCGAAGTCTACGTGCTGTCGAAGGACGAAGGTGGCCGTCACACGCCGTTCTTCGCCAACTACCGCCCGCAGTTCTACTTCCGCACCACCGACGTGACCGGCGAAGTGATCCTTCCCGAAGGCACCGAAATGGTGATGCCGGGTGACAACGTCTCGATCGGCGTGAAGCTGATCGCGCCGATCGCCATGGACGAAGGCCTGCGCTTCGCGATCCGTGAAGGCGGCCGCACCGTGGGTTCGGGCGTCGTTGCCAAGATTACCAAGTAAGGTTGACGCTCCTTCAGGGAGCTGACTGGACGAAAAGGAGGCCCGGCGCTCTCAATGAGCTGCCGGGCCTTTTTTTGTTGTTAAGGTAGGGCGCTCCGCCCGAGTTTTCGCAGTCGTTTCAGGCTCGCGCAATTTCCTGTCGGAAGCCCCTTGCCAGACGGGGGCGTGCCCCGTATAGGCGCGCTTCCCCACACGAGATTCGTCTCACGGGGAACGAGTTTTGAGGAAGGCCGCCCGCTCTCGGGAAACCGGAAGGACGCGGGGCGGTCTTTGTTTTTGGGAAATGCTGGGCAGCCGGCGGCTCCTTGGCTCTTTCGCATCGGTAGTAGGACATGGAAGCTCAAAATATCCGCATTCGCCTCAAGGCGTTCGATCACCGCGTTCTCGACCAGGCCACCGGCGAAATCGCCGATACGGCCCGTCGGACCGGCGCTCTTATTCGTGGCCCCATTCCGCTGCCGACGCGTATCGAGAAGTTCACCGTGAACCGCGGTCCGCACGTCGACAAGAAGTCGCGCGAGCAGTTCGAAGTTCGTACCTACAAGCGGCTGCTCGACATCGTGCAGCCCAACGCCCAGACGGTCGATGCGCTGATGAAGCTCGATCTGGCTGCCGGCGTTAACGTCGAGATCAAGCTGGCCTGAGGCTAGCCGAAATGCCCCCGCGGTTTCGCGGGGGCCTCTATCGTTGGGGCCCCGATGGCCCCGCCTGACGATAGGGTGGATACCGCCGGAGAATCTCTCCGGGCCGCGTCCCCCGTCTCGCTCCAGCAGCCACCCGGCCAGCGGAGCACTCAGCCCGGACGGGGCGATGCATGAAAATTCGGGCTGAACTGGGGCTGTGTTGCTTGCAACATGGCCTCGCCATGCACCTGCCGGATGGTCCGTCGGGTGCCTCTGTTGAGGAGTAACAAGACGATGCGCACCGGCGTGATCGCAAAGAAAGTCGGGATGACCCGCCTCTTCCAGGAGGACGGACGGCACGTTCCCGTGACCGTTCTGTCGCTGGAAGATTGCCAGGTGGTTTCCCACCGCACCGCTGACCGCGATGGTTATTTCGCGCTCCAGCTGGGCGCGGGCGAAGCCAAGCAGAAGAATGTCGCCAAGCCGCAACGCGAGCATTTCGCCAAGGCTGACGTCGGCCTGAAGAAGCAGGTCGCCGAATTCCGTGTGGAAAGCGAAGACGCGCTCGTGCCCGTCGGCGCGACCATCTCGGCTGACCACTTTGTCGCCGGCCAGAAGGTCGACATCACCGGCCACACGCAGGGCAAGGGCTTTGCGGGCGCCATGAAGCGCTGGGGCTTCGGCGGTATGCGCGCCACCCATGGCGTGTCGATCTCGCACCGTGCGCATGGTTCGACCGGTAACCGTCAGGATCCGGGCCGCGTGTTCAAGGGCAAGAAGATGGCCGGCCACATGGGCGACCGTCAGCGCACCCAGCAGAACCTCGAAATCGTCCGCACCGACGCCGAGCGCGGTCTCCTGTTCGTGAAGGGCTCGGTTCCGGGCTCGAAGAACGGCTGGCTGCTCGTGCGTGACGCGGTCAAGCTGCCGCTTCCCGAAGGCCTGCCGTTCCCCGGCGCCGTGATCGAGAAGAAGGCTCCGCAGGCTGACGAAACCCCGTCGGTTGTCGAAACTGCCGCGGAAGACGTGGTCGTGACCGAAACCGTCGAAACCGACGTGTCGGCCACCGAAGAAAACAAGGAAGGCTGAGCCATGAAGGTAAAGGTTCAGAAAATCGACGGGAAGGCGTCGGGCGATATCGAACTGTCGGATGACGTGTTCGGCATCGAGCCGCGCGCCGACATCCTGCACCGGGTCGTGACCTGGCAGCTCGAGAACCGCCGCGGCACTGCTCGCCCGACGCGTGAGCGTTCGGACGTGGTCCGCACCGGCAAGAAGTTCGGCAAGCAAAAGGGTGGCGGTACTGCCCGTCACGGCGATCGTGCAGCCCCGATCTTCATCGGCGGCGGCAAGGCCCACGGCGCGCGCAAGCGTGACTTCGAGCAGTCGCTCAACAAGAAGATCCGTGCGCTCGGCCTGAAGATGGCGCTTTCGAGCAAGGCCAAGGACGGTCTGGTGGTGGTCGACAACCTCGAGCTGGCCGATGCCAAGACCAAGGTCCTCAAGGGTCACCTCGATACTGCCGGTCTTAAGGGCAAGGTGCTGGTGATTGACGGCGAACAGGTTGACGCGGGCTTCAAGAAGGCTGCGGGCAACCTGCCGGGCATCAACGTGCTCCCGGCGATGGGCGCCAACGTCTACGACATCCTCAACCACGACACGCTGGTCCTCACCAAGTCCGCTGTCGAAAAGCTGGAGGCGCGCTTCAATGGCTAAGAAGCAGACCGTCGATGCGCGTCATTACGACGTGATCCTCGCCCCCCACATCACCGAGAAGTCGACCCTCGCGTCCGAGCAGAACGCGGTTGTCTTCAAGGTGGCCAAGGACGCGACCAAGCCTCAGATCAAGGAAGCCATCGAGGCGATCTACGACAAGAAGGTCGTCGCGGTGAACACCCTGGTCGTCAAGGGCAAGACCAAGCGCTGGAAGGGCAAGGCCTATCAGCGCACCGACGTGAAGAAGGCGATCGTCACCCTCGCCGAGGGTGAAATGATCGACATCACCAGCGGTATCTGAGGCCAAGGGACAGGACACGAACAATGGCACTCAAGAACTACAAGCCGACCAGTCCCGCGCGCCGCGGTCTGATTCTGGTCGACAAGTCGGCCCTGTGGAAGGGCAAGCCGGTCAAGGCGCTTACCGAAGGCAAGCGCAAGACCGGTGGCCGCAACAACAAGGGCCATGTCACCTCGCGTGGCATCGCCGGTGGTCACAAGCAGAAGTACCGCTTCATCGACTTCAAGCGTCGCAAGTGGGACATGCCGGCTACCGTCGAGCGTCTGGAATATGACCCGAACCGTACCGCCTTCATCGCACTGGTGAAGTACGAAGACGGTGAGCAGGCCTACATCCTCGCGCCGCAGCGTCTCGCCGTCGGTGATCAGGTTGTGGCCGGTGAAAAGGTCGACACCAAGCCGGGCAACGCGATGTTGCTGGGCCAGATGCCGGTCGGCACCATCTGCCACAACGTGGAGATGAAGCCGGGCAAGGGTGGCCAGATCGCACGTTCGGCCGGCACTTATGTGCAGGTCGTCGGTCGTGACCGCGCGATGGTGATCGTCCGTCTCAACTCGGGTGAGCAGCGTTACCTGCGCGCCGATTGCATGGGCACGGTGGGTGCGGTGTCGAACCCCGACAACGCCAACCAGAACTTTGCCAAGGCCGGCCGTAGCCGCTGGATGGGCAAGCGTCCGCTGACCCGCGGCGTTGCGAAGAACCCGGTCGATCACCCGCACGGTGGTGGTGAAGGCCGCACCTCGGGTGGCCGTCATCCGGTTACCCCGTGGGGCAAGCCGACCAAGGGTGCCCGCACGCGCCATAACAAGCAGACGGACAAGATGATCATCCGTTCGCGTCACGCGAAGAAGAAGAGGTAAGAGACGATGGCACGTTCCGTCTGGAAAGGTCCGTTTGTCGAGCTGAGCCTGCTGAAGAAGG